>Ga0315277_10000035_pt1 | contig 196578 bp, 166 predicted proteins | sample YL17G05_15_MG_FD_203695 | JGI IMG/M metagenome (GOLD analysis project Ga0315277, IMG submission 203695) | Sediment microbial communities from Yellowstone Lake, YNP, Wyoming, USA - YL17G05_15 | ecosystem: Environmental > Aquatic > Freshwater > Lake > Sediment | place: USA: Wyoming | collected...
TGTCGCTACTTGCGCCGGCGACTCCTTGGTTTACCACCATTTCAAGAGCCTGATCCATTTGCCTCCGAACTTATGGATGCACAAGAGATGAAACCACTCCGCTCCAGGAAAAAATCCTCATTGTCCAAGGAATAAGCCTGTGCCTATCATTTTTTCTATTGTCGCCCCGATCTATAATGAAATCGGCAACATTCTTGAATTATATCGCCGGGTAAGGGATGTGATGAAATCAATTGATGCATCCTGGGAACTTGTCCTTGTTGACGACGGTTCGACCGACGGTTCCACTGAGAGCATACGTGAATTGGCTGCCCAGGATAAACATGTTCGTCCGGTGATTTTTGCCCGCAACTTCGGTCACCAGATCGCAATTACTGCTGGCTGGGATTATTCACGGGGTAAGGCTGTGATTATTATCGATGCCGACTTGCAAGACCCACCCGAAGTCATACCTGAATTGGTTGCTAAGTGGAGGGAAGGTTACGAAGTGGTCTACGCAGTTCGAGCCAGGCGTGAGGGCGAATCCTGGTTCAAGATATTCAGTGCTTCGCTGTTTTACCGGCTGATCTACCGCATAACTGACATCAAGATCCCTCTTGATTCAGGTGACTTTCGTCTGCTCGACCGTAAAGTGGTCGATGTGCTCAAGACGATGCATGAGCGCCATCGGTTTCCACGCGGAATGGCAGCATGGGTGGGGTTCCGCCAGATTGGAGTGGAATACCATCGAGCAGTTCGTTTTTCGGGAGAAACCAAGTATCCTTTTAAAAAGATGCTCCGTCTGGCACTCAATGCCATTACGGGATTCTCATATTTCCCATTGCAAGTTGCCACATTATTTGGCTTTGTTTCAGCCGGGATCAGCATCCTCACCATCCCTGTCGTTATCATCCTGCGTATGACCGGCGCCCAGGCGTTTTTAGGACAGGCGACGACCTTGATCGCAGTCTTGTTCCTGGGAGGTGTGCAGTTGATTTCCCTCGGCATTCTGGGGGAATATGTTGGGCGCTTGTATGACGAGGCAAAGGGCAGGCCATTATACATTGTGCGCGACGAACCGGAAGATTAGGAGATAAATAAGGCTGTCTAAAAAGACTTACCGCTCTGCCTGCCCCCGTCTCGCTCCGGCGGGTGCTCTTCCCGAATGGGGTGGCGGTTTTCCCTGGCGCCGCCCGCCACATCGTCCCGATGCTTTTTCGGGAGGGCAGGTGTGTCAGGGAGCAAAGATACCGCGCAACGCCGCCGATAGGCCTCGCTTGACGGAGTGCCTGTGGCAAGAGTCTCCTCATTAATATTGAGATAATTCAATGCGTTCAGTATTACCATAACTATCTTTTAGGACAACACCTGCATATTCATTTAGTAATGAATACTGATGTGGTTCGCTCCAATTTCGGGTGAACCTTTTTTATTTTTAACCCAGGCGGGCACCACATGCCCGGCAGAATCCGTCACCTCGTTGGGCGCGCTTTCCGCATTGCGTACAATACGAGAGATCAGTTCCTGATTCATCATCTTGGGATGTTTGAGCATGGCGTTTGCGCGATTTGGCTGAGACCGGTCGACCAGAACGCAGGAAATACACGATCCCGCCAGCGATGAGCACACCACCCATGGCACCCAGGATCCAGGGTAAGGCACCTGAAAAAGAAAAAGGCAATAATGAGCTATCGCTGATCGGACCGCTTGGCTGCACCTGAAGTGAGGAGACGGTCAGGGCACCAGAATCATTTTGGTATTTTACTGTCAGATTGAACGATCCACCCGCGGTTAACCCAGGGAGCACAATTCCATAGTAGATCAAGTTATCTGCGCCTGTGACCACATCGGTCAAGGCAGGCTCGGTGATAATGTCCCTGGCAGCAGAGGGTTGTTGAAGTTTGACCTCGAATTGTCCAACAGCGAAATCGCCAGGCCATATAAAAGCATATTGGCGTTCAGCCCCTTCCTTGGTGAGTGGTGCATAATATTCGACATGATAAATTGAGAGATCGGTCACCTTAAATGTGACCGTCATCCACTCGCCTTGAGTGACCGCTCCATCATAAGTCACTTTGATTAATGAGCCGTTCTCATCTCTGGCAACCGCGTTCAGGCTGGCATTTGAGGGGATGCGAAACGCCATTTGAACTGGAAGTGAAGTAGCCTTTGCAAGGGTAAAGTCGTAAATAACCAGCATGCTGGGTTGGTCGTATTCTGGCCATAGTTGTACCAATAATTTACCAATGCTCACCGGAGCTTGCGCATGAACAAGTACAGGCGACAAGAGCATTCCAACTAACAGGATAATACCAAGCCATTTACGCATGATGAGGAACCTCCAGAGATTACTCTACAGGTATCTTATCATGACTCCTGATGAGGTTTTAATACCCTTGAACCACCGATTTAACCATTTGCCAGCAAACCCGGTTTACCGGTGTGGAGATCCCATGCTGTTCACCAAGGCGGGTAATTGCTCCACAAATGGCGTCAATCTCGGTTGGCGCGCAGCGATTGATATCCTGGAACATGGACGAGCGATTAGACGCCGTGCACCGGGCAACATCCTCAGCAGCCAGGACCGGGTCCTCAAATGGCAATTTGATATTTTGAGCTGCTGCCACCTGTGCAGACTCCCTGGCTAATTGAGCCATCAGGTCTCGCGCTGCAGGGCGTTCGAGTAATTCTCCATTGTGAATCTGCAGTAGTGCGGTCAGGGGGTTGATGGCAGCGTTCACGATTAATTTTCCCCACAGCAGGGATTGCGCATCTTCAACAATATTGACGATGAAACCGGCTGCCCGGAGTTTCTCATCCAGGGGCGATAAGCGCGGGTGTCTTTCGACCGTAATGACACCCTCACCACCAGGGCGGGCGATACCAGGAGCAAGTAGTGTTGCTCCACTCGTGGTCATTCCCAGGGCGACGCGCGGCATTCCCAGCACTCGGGCAAGAATCTCGTGGTTGCCGAGCCCGTTTTGCAGGGTCAGTGCCACGCCATCCTGTCCAAGGCATGCTTCCAGTTGGACGGCAGCACGCATCGTCTGCCAGGATTTAACCAGTACCAGCGCCTCCCTTGCTTCCCGGCATGCGGTCGGGTCATCGGTGACCTGGACATGAAAAGCCTGCTCGCTGCCATCAGTACTGCTCAAACGCGCCCCGTGCCGTTGCAGGGCTTCCAGGCCAGCCTGCCACGTTCCTAGCATAGTTACGTGTTCTCCGCTGGCTGACAACCTCGCCGCGAACAGCGTCGCCAGTGCGCCAGTACCGACTATTAAAAGGGAAGGATGATCATTCATCAAAGACCATGATTGGTATCATGCACAACGCGAACTTCTAAGCGATGCTCTTTAAGAATGTCTCCCATTCCTCATCAGGCATCTCGACCGAGTGCTCCTCACCTGGGAACGACCCCGCCTTCACCTCAGCCATGAATTCACTAAAAGCTCTCAGCATCTCCCCATGCAGGTTTGCGTATTTCTTGACGAACTTCGGTGTGAAACGGTCGAACAAACCCAGCAGGTCATGCGTAACCAACACCTGCCCGTCGCATCTTATGCCTGCGCCGATGCCAAGGGTTGGTATATGTAGTCTCTTGGATACCAGTTCTGCCAGCCGCTTCGGTACGGATTCAAGCACCAGGCTGAAACAGCCGACTTCTTCGAGCAGCAGCGCGTCTTCGAGCAGGCGTTTGGCGGAGGTTGCATCGCGGGCTTGCGGGCGGAAACCGCCTAGCTGGTGGACGCTCTGCGGGGTCAGACCGAGATGCCCCATGACCGGGATGCCCACACCAATGATTGCCCGTACGGCTTCCAGGCGTTCGCGTCCACCTTCCAGCTTGACCGCATCCATCCCCCCTTCCTGCAGAAAACGACCGGCATTGCGGATGGCGCTTTCGCTGGAAACCTGGTATGACAGAAAAGGCATATCGCCGACAAGCAGCGCCATGCGGGCGCCCCTCGCTACAGCTCGGCAGTGGTGGATCATCTCATCCATGGTCACGGACAAGGTATTCTCATATCCCAGCACGACCATGCCAAGCGAGTCACCGACCAGGATGACGTCCAGGCCAGCCTGGTCCATCATCTGGGCTGTGGGGTAATCGTACGCGGTCAACATGGTGATGATCTCTCCCTGGGCTTTCTTGTGGCTCAAGGCGAGCGTGGTGACCTTTTTCCGTTGAGGGAATTGGGATTGGACAACAGGGACAGTGGACATGGTACCCTCCTTTTGCAGGTAGGGGCCGGGCTGGATGATTGACCTTGAGTACGGAAATCCCCGGGAAGTCCTGATCCAGCCAGCCACAATAGGTTGGTTATTATTCGTCAGCCGTCGAGCTCACATGGATGGTCGCGGCTGGGTCAATTATTCCACAATATGACCAATTTGGCAACTTCTGGTTGGGACAAAACGGCTGACGACTTGCATTGAAGAGATCTTCATCAATTACTGGTTTCCAGCAGCATCAAAAAAAACAGTTGAGAGCCGCCATCTCAGACTCATCGATTGGAAAGCTGGAAGGATGCCGCATTGAAGGCTACATGCAGGTTGATCGAGGGAAATCCACCCAGGTCATCTTTGCGCTTGGCGATCAATAATAGGGAGGGAGACCCTTTCAAGTCATAGACCGGAATGCTGACAGTACCACGGCACAGGTAGGTATCCGGGTTGGCAGGGTGAATGTTGGGCAGCGACACCGGCAAGCGTCCAAGCAGCATACCCTGGTTGTCACCGCTTTGAGGCAGGCCGAAGCTCAAGAAGAATTGGGTATCAAAGCCGAAGCCGCCACCAGCGCTGTCGGTAGCGAGCGCTTCTACATTGAAAATTATCGCAGTAGCGTTCTGGGGTATCGGGATGATCCAGCGGGCGCTGTTTGAATATTCGCCATCGCGCAGCCAGTACCAGCCGCTGATGAGATCGCCATCTGACCAAAATGCAGCCTCCGGTGCTGGGGTTGAGGTGTTCCATGGGACGGAAATATCACATGCTGAAAGGCTGAGTATTAGAAGTAGGTTTATTGATAAGCATATCCATTTCTCTTTCATGGAACTCCTCCTCCCCTGATTTATTGTTAGCTACAGTCGAAGTTGAATTATTAAAGGAATGACTCTCCATCAATCATAGGAATGGAGTCTGTTTATAATATGATTCTATTATACATAGAATGATAGGAACTTTGAACGACGAGGGTCTCTCCTGACCCATCCGATTCTGCGACCGTAAGTTCTCCACTCATTCCCTAATATAATCCTCGTCTTCACAATTTGGGGATTGCATAAATAGAACTATTGTGCTATATTGATTTGTCAACTTCAAGCTGATCCTTATCTTCTCCCCCAACCTGTTAATTATGCGTAAAAATAATCCATTTTCGCTGATAAATATATGGGTGTCCGGGTTATTTTACTCGTTGAAAACATTGATTTCCCGCTCCTTGATTTTTTTCTTTTGTTTCGTGTTTTTTTTACTCATAATTCCCCAAGACATCTCCGGCTGCCCTGATGATGAGGATTATTTTTTGAACTGTTTTATTCATTCCAATAAGACAAGTCGAGTATTGTTTACCCTAGCAATGCAGCTTCCTGGTCCTTCCCTTCCATTTGCAGTTCGATAATCGATCACTAGGTGCAAACGCTGCCGTGCGATCTGCCTCAGCAGGTGACCGGGTGGATCTTACCTTCTTCGCTCCCGAAGATTGGGAAATCCCAGAAGGAGATTGGTGATCGATCATCCTTTACGATAAATCGTTAAGGTTACTCATCTTCCCATCCCTCCCATTATGCCCTATAATCGTATGAGACAAATCATGAAGGAGTGAATGATGCGACGTATGTTTGGTTTTTTCATCGGTGTGGTGGTGGGTGGGCTGGTCGGTGCGACCGCGGCATTGCTTCTGGCGCCAGGATCGGGCGAGAGCCTGCGAAACATGATCCGCGAGCGCGGTGCTGCCTTCCTGGGTGAGGTCAAGCAGGCGGCTGATACACGCCGCATCGAACTTCAGGACCGTCTGGAGACATTGCGCACCCCTAAGGGTCCGTAATCAGGCTTTCAAGACCATCCGGGTATAAAATTCTTCCGCATGCGCCATGACGTGCTGGTATTCGGCACGTTCGGCGATCAATTTTTCGTTGACCTGTGCGGCTTGTGCCCGCAGGTCTTTGTTTTCCATTGCCAGCAGGACGGCTACCGCCAGGGCTTGAGGGTCCGCCGGATCCACCAGCAGACCGTTCAGGCTGGGTGTGATCCACTCGCGTATCGATTCCAAGTCCCCTGCAATGGGGAAACAGCCGCAAGCCATCCCTTCGAGCAGCGAGTTTGGTGTCCCATCGTGGGTGCTGGGTGAAACGAGCACCTGCGCCCTGCGATATAGGTCAGCCATATCTGCCTCCGTCTGCGATGGCAATAATTCAACTGCATGGCTGATTTTCAAGTCCGCCAGCCAGCGTTCTGCCTGTTGTTCCCCTGCCATGTTCGGACAGATGAAACGGGCATGTGACTGGCGTGCCAGGATCAATGGGATCGCCCGGAAGAATGTATCGTTGCGCACATATGTGCGAAAACCCCTTGGATTGATGACCGCTGGCGTGATTATCCCACTTTCTTTCTGTGAATAAAAAACCTTGGTGTTAATACCGCCATTGCCCGGCAGGACAGTTACCGGGTGGTCATCAGGAAATCCCCAGGCATGCGCCAAGCGGACATCGCGCTGGCAGTCGGTGTGCAGGGCATCTGCTCGTTCCATCACCCGGTGGGTAGAAACCCGCATCAAGGGGGAAGCCGGGGCGTGCAGGGTCAGGTCATTCCCCCAAACTGAAACCACCAGGGGGACGCCTGGATCAGCGAACGAAGCCAGCATACCCTCATAAGGGATGCGCATGGCATGCACCAAGCCAGGCTGGATGCTTTTTATGATCTCCCTTAAAGCTCGGGAGGCCCTGGGCAGCGTCAGCGGACCGAACCATTGACGCAGCCACATGCGCATCTGGATGGCACCTGCACCTCTGAATAGACCATCCTTTCCCGGGGTCACGTCCGCGGCGGATGATTTTACTCCACTGAAAGCGACCGTTACAATGGAAAGGCTGGCAAGTTTCAGGTCAGGTGCACAGGGAAAAGTGGAGACAAGGTGGACATCATCACCTCTCTCGACCCAGTGGCGGATCCAGTGAATTGCGATGGGTGAACGACCGTCTGCAACGAATAGCAAGCGCAAGGGTAATCTCCAATCTGGTTCAATATACCAATAAAAGGGTATGCTGCCAAGTTGCTGGATTGGTCAAGCCGTAGTATATTTAACTGTCGGAACCGCCCTCCACGGGGAAACCCGGGGGATTTCCATGATATATGCGAGGAAAAAACCAGCTGTCTTGGTGCAGTTTCAAATTTCTGAACAAGAGGAACACTCATGAAACAGATATGTGTCATTGGGGTTGGATACGTCGGGATCGTGACCGGAGCATGCTTCGCCGACCTGGGTAACCGCGTCATCGCCTTGGATGTCAACGAACAGAGGATTGAAGGCCTTAAGAAAGGCTTCATGCCCATTTACGAACCCGGCCTTGAGGAATTGGTGGAACGCAATGTCAAGGCAGGACGGCTCTCGTTTACTACCTCCTATAAAGAAGCATTGGATGGTACCGGATTTGCGTTTATTGCAGTGGGCACACCCTCGGGTGTCAATGGCGAAGCAGATATGCAATATGTGGCAGCTGCAGCGCGCTCGATCGCTGAGAATATGACCGCGCCTATCATCATCATCAACAAATCCACGGTCCCGGTCGGTACTGGAGACTGGGTAGCCGATATCGTCAAAGGGGCGTTGTCGAAGCCAATCGAGTTTTCCGTGGTCTCCTGTCCTGAATTCCTGCGGGAAGGCTCCGCGATCGGTGATTTCATGAATCCATATCGCACCGTACTGGGTTCCCTCAACCGTGAAGCGGCTGAAAAGGTCGCCCAGTTGCACCTGCCCCTGCGCGCCCCAATTGTCATCACCGACCTGCGCACGGCAGAAATGATCAAGTACGCTTCCAATGCTTTCCTGGCGACGAAGATCTCATTCATGAACGAGATTGCCGACATCTGTGAAACATTGGGGGCGGATGTCAAAGAGGTGGCAACGGGTATGGGTTACGACCAGCGCATTGGTCATTATTTTCTGGATGCCGGCTTGGGCTGGGGAGGTTCTTGCTTTCCGAAGGATGTTCTAGCACTTTCTTTCATGGCTGAGGAAAAAGGTCTTGACCCCAAAATCCTTAACACTGTCATGGACGTAAATCATGACCGCCGCACGGCTGCCGTTAAACAGGTGGAGGCATTGCTGGGCAGCCTGAAAGGTCGGACGGTTGGCCTGCTTGGATTGGCCTTTAAACCCAATACTGACGATATGCGTGATGCTCCATCGATAGATATAGCCCAAGGACTGATCGCTGGGGGCGCAAATGTACGCGCTTATGACCCAGTTGCGATGGAGAATGCCAGGGGCCTCCTGCCGGCCGTGGAGATGTTCGACAATCCGTACAAGCTGGCGGATGGCTGCGACGCACTGATGCTGATCGCCGAGTGGAACGAATTCAAGCAGCTTGACCTCGAAAGACTCAAAAGCAGGATGGTACAACCGGTGCTCTTCGATGGGCGCAATATCTATGATCCGGCGTACATGCGGAAGCTTGGTTTCAAGTACAGGGCTATGGGGCGAGGTTATGACAATACATAAGCCAGTTATCAGGTAGGAACATGAAAACGATCGCGTGGAACCATGTCACTACCACGAGATCAATGACTTAAATGACACAGCACTTCTGCTAACGACGATATAAGTATTAATTCTCCAAGGGGTTTATAATTTCAAATGAAAAGAAGAAAACCTGCCCAATCATTAGATACCAGCGTGTACAAATGATATCGAAATCCAAAGAGGTAACACTTCTTGTCATTCAGGTGGCTGATGTCTCATCCCCCTATTTGTGACTACGAAGGCTCGGACTACCAGGCTTCATTCTGGGAGCAGGGTGGACGTGAGTATGAGGACCAGGTTGAAGCCATAGCCCTGCGCCGATTGCTGCCGGAAAGCGGCGAACTGATGCTTGAACTGGGTGCCGGCGCAGGACGTAATACACCTCGTTATGCCGGCTTTGAGCGGGTGGTGCTGTTGGATTACTCACACACGCAGCTGCAGCAGGCGCAGGAACGCCTCGGATGCAGCAACCGCTATATTTATGTTGCTGCAGACATTTACCGCTTACCGTTCGTGGATGGCCTATTCGAAGCGGCGACCATGATCCGCACCTTACACCACATGGCTGATGCTCCAGCCGCCCTTCGCCAAGTAAGACAAGTCCTACAGCCGGCTGCGACCTTTGTCCTGGAATACGCCAACAAGCAGAATCTCAAGGCAATCCTGCGTTACTATCTGGGCAGGCAGGAGTGGAATCCATTCACACTCGAGGCGGTTGAATTTGCTGATTTGAACTTTAACTTCCATCCGAAAACCATACGTATGTGGTTAATAGATGCGGGGTTTAAGATAGATAGGATACTCACCGTATCGCACTTTCGCCTTTGGCTGTTCAAGCGTCTGCTTCCGACCGGATTTCTGACCTGGTTGGATTCCTTAGCCCAATGGACGGGTCCGCTATGGCAGCTTACCCCGAGCGTGTTCACCCGAAATCGTGCCGTGGGGAAAACTGCCATTGCCAAAACTGGTGAGTTCTTCAAATGCCCCGAGTGCAGTCATGCACCCCTCCGGGAAAAGAAAAACCTGCTCACCTGTCCAGAATGCAACCGGCGATACCCTCTGCGAGAGGGGATATACGACTTTCGATCTGCCGATAGGTTTTAATGTTGTTGTGTTATATTAATAATCTCAAAAGGAGAGCAGCAATGAGTGAAACCGGTCCAGTTGAAAAACATCAGACAAACAAAACAACCCTCGCGGCGATCATTGTCGCCGGGATAGTATGCATTATATGCATCCTGGCATGCACATCGATCGCAATCGCCTTTTTAATGAACCCACCCTGGTAGATCCAATCTGCGCTTTTAATAGACTGATAAAACATCCATGAGATGATTTTTGATTAATGTCGTTATATATTATTCCTGGAAAATACTCATATATATAGGCAATACATCTCAGGACTCTACCCATTCAATCATCTCTCGTCCCGATAAATTCCCAAATACTTTCCAAATAACAAGTATCCTATCATCACACCAAACGCCTCTCCCCCGAAAAGGACCAGGCTTACAAGAAGGAAATGGGATGGATCTGAAGGCAAGCCCTCTCCGATTGTTTGGGTTATTACCAATCCCAGACCCAGCCCCATCGAAATGATCATACCCATACGCCAAGGGTGCCGGCGCGGATTTAACCAACTCACCATCAAGTTGATAGAACGACTTACAAAAAAAGCATCCAACCTGTCAAGTATCGGCACCAGCCAGGTCGCTCTCTTCCTGATCCAATCCGAGATTCCTCTCCAGACCGCAGCCAGATCGTTAAAAACATCCTCGTAATTATCGTCGATCTGGTTCCCCATAAATTTCAAACCAGCCAAAAGGATCATCAGTATCAGCATCCCTGCTAAAGCAGTAAAGATGCCTCCAAACAGGCTTTGTCGCCATCCAGGTGGATATATTGCCAGGGTGATTGCACATGAAATTACGATCAGCACCATGGAGGTAAATACTCGTTCTTTCCGACATTGCTCCCCAATCACAGTCATTTCCTGCAATCTCCGGACAACCCGTGAAAACCACCAGCCGGTCAAGGCTGTCAATATCATTATTCCAACAACCAAAATCGCAAGGATTTTACCTGCCGCATAATGAATCCAAGAGTCGGAGTAACGCACCATGGCGATCAAGTCCACTACCAGGGTCACTGCAACAGAAATTACAGACAACCCATTCCCACGTAAAATCAAGAGATACTGACTTGTGATGATTTCTCGCGTCCGGTAAGGACGTAAAACACGCAAGAATGATAGCAACGCGGCAACAAGGGTGACCTGGATCCCGAACGATCCAACGGCATCATATGGGTCTTCGCCAAATGGGTTTACTTGCGCCAACGCAGGTATCTGTTTGGTAATTTGAAAGAACACAAGAAATAAAAGCGCCAACAGAAAGACAGCAATGGTGAGCGGTCGAATTTGACTGGTGGATAAAGAAGTCATTCCAACCCTATAAAGAATTCAAGGCAGCCATTCGGTTGGCCTGTTGTTTGTAATTTGGTTAGAGATGGATCGCCCTGCCTTCTAAAGCATGCGCCGCCTCCATCAACACCTCAGAGAGCGTGGGGTGGGCATGCACATTGCGGGCGATCTCGGCTGGGGTCAGTTCCAGCATGCGCGCCAGGGTCAGCTCAGGTAACAGCTCGGTGACTTCTGGACCGATCAAATGCGCGCCCAGAATTTTACCGCATTTCTCATCCACCAAGATCTTCACCCAACCGGCGTAATCGCCCAAACCGAGCGCTTTCCCATTGGCTTGAAAGGGAAAGCGACCTACTTTCACGGTATAACCTCGTTCCTTAGCCTGTAGCTCCGTCAATCCAAATGAAGCGATCTGTGGCTGGCAGTAGGTAGTACGCGGCATCATCTCGTAATCCAGGATTACCGTCTCGTGCCCAGTGATATGCTCGGCGCAAACAATACCCTGTACCGAGCCAACGTGCGCTAGCATCAGCTTGCCAGTCACATCACCAATTGCCCAGATACCAGGCACATTGGTTGCCATACGATCGTCGATCTCAACGAAACCGCGCTCCGTAAGTGTGACACCAGCTGCTTCCAGCCCCAATCCTTGCGAATTGGGATGGAAGCCTATTGCCACCAAAGCCTGCTCAGCTTCAAGTGCTTTTTCCTCACCCGAAGTCGAGACCTTGACCTTCACGCCTGATTTTGCAGCTTCTACTGATTCGACTTTATGCCCGGTCAGTATTTTTATGTTGCGTTTCCTGAAAGCCTTCTCCAGCTCTGCACTAACCTCCTCATCTTCGAGAGGGACAAGGTGGGGCAGCATTTCAACAATGGTCACATCCGCACCATACGCCTGCCAGATTGTGGAAAACTCAACACCAATGGCACCCGAACCAATCACGATCACCGACTTCGGAAGTTTCTCTTGAAGGATCGCTTCCAGGTAAGTGACGACTTTCTCCCCATCTACATTCCAGCCAGCGGGAACCAAGGCGCGTGCACCAGTTGCCACAATGATATTTTCAGCTTTAAGCTCAGTAATATCACTGTCTTTTCCGGTGACTGAGACAGTGTCTTTAGCGATCAGTTTCGCCGTCCCCATATAGACGGCAATGTGATTTTTTTTCATCAAGAAACCAACACCCCTGGTCAAGCGGTCTGAAACCTGGCGTGAACGTTTGACTGCGGCAGGAAAATCGAGAGTCAAGTTTTCAAATGAAAATCCAAACTCCTTACCGCGTTCGCGCAGAGTATGAGCGACCTCAGCGTTCTTAAGCAACGCCTTGGATGGTATGCAACCCACGTTCAAACACACACCACCCAGCCACTGCTTATCAATAATGGCAACTTTCTGCCCCAACTGTGCCAGGCGGATGGCAGCCACATAGCCTCCCGGTCCCGCACCGATCACAACGACATCGTACCTCTCGGTCATAGATTACTCCTGGTCAATAAAAAACGAGATATAAAAATATTTGTACTGGGGGATTTGAGAAATGTTAACAAGTCACCTGTTAACAATAATAATCCAATTCTAAGAACCCAATACCCGATTGCCAGATTCGGAGCGATTCTACCACTTTGCCTTGGAAATAAACTAAGGCATCACTATTGAGGCCGAAATTGTAGTGGAGATCCGTGGTTTATACCGTGAGGCAGAAGGTTATGGAGCAGTCAATCATGATGTTGAACTTCTAAGTTGACCCTCAATCATATATCCAGAATACATATGATCGCACAACTTGGTAATGAGCTATATCTAGATGTCAATATTGGTGATGATGTCTTCATATTCCATGACATCCTCAGTTTGGATATTTATGCATAAGTACCGAATCACTTATTGCGAGATGCTTAACTAGGGTTTATACACCCAGGCAAAAATAATGGAGTTATCAGGAGGATTCCTTAATCAATCTGGAACCCCAGATTACTCCTCAAACCCAAATGGCGGGTACTTATCGGTTGTTAAAAGGAAAGCATATGTAGCCACCCTGAGTGACCAGCGAAGGAATCCCACAACCAAACTAAAAAGCCCTTTGGGATAGTTCTCTGTGAACATGATCGAAAACCAGGCTATGATCGTGCATAAAAATACAATCATAAAAAACAAGCTGAGTACAATAATATGTGGAATCACAAGGAACCATTTGATCAGCGGCAGCCACCGGTTAAGATCTGTTTCAGAGTTTGGATACTTAATCTCAATGTAAATTGCCTGTTCGTCATCGGTCGAAGGATACTCATCCCGGAGCAACAAAATATAGGATAGAACTCGAACGGTGAACTTGGTCAGAGACAGATTCCAATCAAACCACCATTTAGGATATTTTTTTCGGAAGAGGATCATCAAAAGGGTTGGTACGAACAAAAAACCAATGGTTGAGATATCCTTTGCAGCATTTGCCATATCCTGGTTGTCAGGAGGTCCAACGATTAGGGCGAGAATAATGAGAATTGGTACCGCCATGAACAACCTGAAAAGAGTCGACAATCGGTCAGATCGTCCTAAGTAATCGATCTCCAAGCTGGCTGGATAGTTCTTCATTCTTTCTTTCATAGCTAATCCTCCTTATCTCTAGAAACGTGGCTCAATTTCATAGGATCATAAAAACCGATGGATCATGAAATAAATGAATAAACCATTTTCTCTCAAATTCCTTTTATTCCTTAATACATAATAACAAACGAATATTGGATTTCATATCCCCAATTAGGCATGGTAGCCAGTCAAAATGGATTTTTCATCTTCGCCTGGATTATCCGTTTACTGAACCTCCTGCTAGTGGTTTTGCATGATGCAGAATAATACTTAATATCTGCAAAATTGTTTGAAGATATGCAACCAATATCTTTGTTGTCCATTACGGTACCAGATCTCGCATTCTTTTGTATAATATGGCTATTGCTTTGAGAGATCAATCGACGATTAATCGGTTTTAAAGAGAGGTCATAATTATGGAAAAAGATGTATATAAACTCCTGGCGGAACAGTTAGATTCCCTGCCAAATGGTTTTCCAGCGACAAAGGATGGCGCTGAATTACGCCTCTTAGCAAAGATCTTTTCCCCAGAAGAAGCAGAGCTGGCAGCCCAACTCCACCTGACCCTGGAAACCCCCGAACAGATCGCAACCCGAATTGGATCGGAACCAGAGATGCTGCGCCAGCAACTTAAGAACATGGCACGCCGGGGTGTGATAACCACCGCCCGATTAGATGATGGTCTCGGGTATGGGTTAATGCCTTTCGTGGTAGGTATCTATGAGATGCAGGTTGCCTCGATGGATGCTGAACTCGCCCACCTCTTTGAGGATTATTACCAGCAGGCATTTGGCACAGTTCTTAAAGTGAAACCCCAATTCCATCGCGTTATCCCGGTCGGCGAGAGCATTCGAAATGACATGGAAATTCACCCATTCGAAAGTGCCGCCGATCTGGTCAAAACCGCGCAATCCTGGGGAGTGCTCGACTGCATCTGCCGCAAGCAAAAGGCTTTGCTTGGCGATCCTTGTGAGCATCCAGTGGACGTATGCATGATCCTCAGCGAGCGCCCTGGGGCATTTAAAGGAAGCACTACTGTTCAAGCCATTGACCTGAATGGAGCACTTACCACTCTACAACGTGCAGCTAAAGCCGGTTTGGTGCATTCGGTCAGCAACAGTCAGGAAGGTATCTCTTATATCTGCAACTGCTGCACCTGTTCGTGCGGTATCCTGCGTGGCATGTCAGAACTGGGTATCGCCGATGTTATCGCCCATTCGGCTTTTATCAACACAGTGGATGAAACATCCTGCAATGGATGTGAAATCTGCCTCGATTACTGCCAGTTTGATGCAATTAGTATTGATGGTGTAGCCAGAGTGAATAGAACACGCTGCGTCGGTTGCGGGGTGTGCGTCCTGTCCTGCCCGAATGAGGCGATGGTCTTAATCCGACGCCCGGTGGAAGAAGTCCTACCAATTCCAGAAACACATATGGATTGGGGCAGGCAACGAGCAGTAGAGCGTGGAATAAATCCTGCTGCCATTGAAAACTCGGTCGACATGAATAATAAACTCTACCAAAGGTGAAATAGTTATCTCAGATCAGGTAACCAGGGATCAGGCAATCAGGGAATAGAGAAATGAGGACAGGGAGACCTTGAGGTTCGGTAATTTAGTTACAACGGACTGACCCCCGAGGGGAGCTACGCGAACTAATAACCTTCGCTCCGAAGTTTTTCGCGAAGTCCTCACTTCAGTAGATATTCAGCATCAGGAGAATGCATTAACGACCTTGAAAGGCTGGAGACCTGCGAATGAATTCGCGACTGGATCAGGAGACCCAGCCACATTGGGGTTGTGATAGCCTTCTGAATCATTGGTCATAACGAGTCTCTTCGTAGGTTGCGTATAGCTTCCAGGGAGGCTCATCCTACCCACATTCTCAATTACTCCTCAGGGTATAAATTCAATTTTTCACTCACTGCCTTAATAAGTGGTTTTACAAATTAATAAAAATACCCGGGAGTTCATTTCTGGGTATTGAGATCGATCTCACAACTTACATTCTGTACCGTGTAAATGGGATCATCAGGATGAAACCGATGGAGATCACCATCTCTCCGATTACCACCCCCATGGCTTGCCAGGGACCGAAGAACGGCACCATAGGTGGTGGCTGGGTTCCCATCCCAAATACATCTGCCATACCGGCGAAGACAGCCACCACATAACCCGTGCTTACCAGGCGCAAGCCTATGGCAGCGGCAATGGACTTCTCCTGACCACCCCATAAGGCTGCCAAGCCAACGGAACCTCCAACACAGATAGTCGCCAACCCAATCAAAAAAACTGCTATCTGCACAAAACCAATCACTGAACTGCGGTCCAGTCCCAGCCACTCCGGTTTTGCACCCAGGATGAAAATGATCAATCCCAATACGGTGACCAGAATTCCAAAGCGGATCCTCGCTTGGGAAACTGAATACAAACCCTTCCGCCTGGAGAAATCAGCAATACGACTAGGGAATTTTTTTTCTGAAGAAATGCTCATGATCCTGGAAAATTCTGGCGGAGGTGATTGATCCAATTCCCGCTAAAAACCGCTTCAATATCGCTTTCAGAATAACCGCGGGCGGAGATCTTTGGAGCCAGCTTTTGCAGGTCAGCGATCGTATCCACATCATTTGGAGCTGCCTCCAAGCCAAAACCACCATCAAAATCACTCCCGATACCTACATGGATTGGGTCCCCAGCTAATTGACAGATATGATCAATGTGCGTTACTAGGTCATCCAGAGAAATCATTTGACGACCATCGGTTCTATCCCAGCCGACCTTCAGGAATTTATTATATGGTACAACGCCAATCACTCCATCCCGCTCAATGACACCCTTAATCACACGGTCAGTGAGATGACGATTGGTCGGCGCATCCCGTAAAAGGTCAGAGGCATTACCATGTGTCACGACGATCGGACCTGGATAAGCATCCAGGGATTGTAAGGCTGCTTCCTCGTCCATGTGACTGAGATCCAGAGTGAAGTTGAAATCAGCCATCGCAGACAATAAGGTACGACCCTCATCTGTCAATGGACCAGGCTCCTTGGTTCCACCACAGAAGCGCGTTCCTGCCCAAGCCAGACCGATAATCCGTAGCCCGAGTGACCACCACTCGTTGAGTTCATCAGGTGTATGTATCCCATCTGCCCCCTCCATCGAAATGACCAATCCGACTGGATGACCTCCGTCACCGGTTCCAGGTTGCGTCCAATGATCTAATATCTCATTCAACTCCGATACGGATTGTACCAGACGGAATTTATCCGGAGTTGAATCCACAAGACGATGGTATGCCACCAATTGATTCCAATAAAGATGATGGGCTGATTCTACATCTGTATATACCAAGGATTCCCATTCGCCAGCACGCTGCCGGATAGGGGCTGCAAACAAAGTGGAAAAAACCACTGCTACTTGTCCGCGTTGGTAGTCTGGCCAGCCAAGCATTGTGTTGTCATTCTGGTTGATCGTAGGAGTACCCTTTTCCAAGCGGCGGGTCTCCGCGACAGAACGTGAATAATCCCGCCCGAAGGACAGCATATTCCAAGCCAAGTCTTCATGTGAGTCAACTATCAGGGGCATGGGGAAGGTTGAGCTGGCAAAGAGCGCACCAGAAGTGATGCGCTCACGATAATCAGGCTTCCGAATTCTCAGTCAGATCTTCTGGAGGTAGTTCAATCGATCCTTCAGCAGGTGCTTCAACTGGTTTTTCAGAAGGTTTTTCCACCTGTTCTTCAATTTTCGCTGCCTGTTTTTCAGAAGGTTTTTCTGGTGGTTTTTTCGCTGATCTCTTTACGGGCTTTTTCGATGGCTTTTCAACCACAGTAATAGCAAGTTCTTCGGTGGGGGTTTCAAATGCCGCCATGACATTCAGCTCATGAGTTAACACCTTGAGATCTTTATCAGCGTACGCTGGAGAGTCGACTTTGCGTATGCTTAAACCAATACGGCGCTGGTCTGGATCAATGCGGATTATCCGCAATGTGACAACATCGCCTTCACGAAGCTTTTCACGCGGGTGTTCAATACGTTGTTCACTGATCTCAGATATGTGAATCAAACCTTCAATATCACCTTCCAGACGAGCAAATGCACCAAACTTGGTCAGGCGGGTGATAATGCCTTCGATCAATTGACCGACTTGGAATTTTTCGATTTTAGCCCGCCAAGGGTCTTCCATTAGAGCACGCAGCGATAGACCAATACGCTTTTTCTCTTTATCAATGCTGATAACCTTGGCTTTGACTTCCTGACCAATTTCAAGGATTTCTGTGGGGTGTTGCACGCGCTCCCATGAGAGTTCCGAAAGGTGGATCAGACCATCTGCACCATTGATATTTACAAAGGCACCAAAATCAGCAAGACTGGTAACCCTACCATTATAGACTTCTCCGACTTGAAGTTCTTCGATCACACGTTCTTTCAATGATTGACGTGATTCAGTGCTGGCAGTTCGTTCGGAAAGGATCAAGCGCCGTCGTTCTCTATCCACTTCAATAACACGCACTGAGATTGGCTCACCGATCATTTTTCCCCATCTCTGTTCAGGAGTATCACCGACTACCAAACTGCGTCGCAAGGAACTGATTTGTGAAGCAGGTACAAAACCACGTAACCCATGAACAGGTACAATCAAACCACCTTTATTGTAACCGCTGACCTCACTGTTGAAAACTTCGTCATTCTCCACCATCTTCTCAACGGATATCCATGACATTTGTTCTAACGCACGGGTATAAGAGAGGATCACGTTTCCGTTCGGATCTTCAGGATTAATTACAAACACAGGTATTTCCTGACCGACTACCAGCATTGAACGTTCCTCGAACGGGATTTGTTCAAATTCGTAACCAGCGATGAGACCTTCCGACTTGGTTTCTATACTAACCAGTATCTGATTGGACCCGATACTCGCAATTACACCAGTGCGGATCTCACCTTGCTTCGGCATGTTGACGTTAAATTCTGTCCCCTGAATAAGATTTGCCATACTTTGAGTATTGCTTTCTTCGTTCTGGTCTACCTGTGGGCTTTCCCCGGATATAACCCCCGGTCCGGTCGGGCCTTCTTTTTGGTCCATAATAATGGTGACTCCGGTTTATTAAAATGTAAACTTAATTATAAAGGGTAATCCATAACTTAGCAACCCTTGTAATATGATTAGGGTGGATTATAATTTAAAAAGAGGTCATTCATGCCAGCTATATATCCTTTCACCGCTATCGTTGGGCAAGAACGCATGAGACGCGCCCTGATCCTAAACGCTGTTGATACCCGTATCGGCGGTGTATTGATTCGGGGTGAACGTGGTACAGCCAAATCTACTGCAGCCCGTGCTTTAGCGGCCCTGTTACCACGGGTCTTGGTCGTTCAGGACTGTCGTTTTGGTTGCGATCCCGAAAAACCAACTACCTGGTGTACAGAATGTCGTGAACGTGCAGTTGATGGAGAGCAATTACCATCACATCTGCGACCGACTGCTTTCGTCAACCTACCTATATCAGCAACCGAGGACCGTGTAGTTGGCACACTGGATATCGAACAAGCTATCCAGAAAGGTGAGCGGCATTATGAACCCGGTGTACTTGCAGCAGCCAACCGAGGTCTCCTCTATATCGACGAAGTGAACCTGCTTGACGATCATGTCGTAGATCTCTTACTGGACTCAGCAGCCATGGGAATGAACATCGTCGAGCGCGAAGGTATTTCTTTTGCTCACCCTTCCCGCTTTATCCTTGTCGGAACAATGAACCCTGAGGAGGGTGACCTACGTCCACAACTGCTCGACCGTTTTGCCTTGGCAGTAGAAATCACTGGCATCCGAAATCCCCGTGAACGCGTCCTTATAATGGATCGCATCCTGGCTTTCGAGAAAGACCCTGAGGCTTTCCGCAAGGAATGGATGCCAAAAGAAGAAGAGCTTTCAAAACAGATTGAGCATGCTCGTACGCTGGTGGACAAGGTCACATACAGCAGCCGGGATATGCTCTCCATCGCTGCACTTACAGCATCCCTCAATGTGGACGGTCACCGTGCCGACCTGGTAATCCTTAAAGCAGCCCGAGCCCAGGCTGCATTCGAAGGTCGCATCCAGGTCAATGATCACGATATCGCTCTGGCAGCAGAACTTGCACTACCTCATCGCATCAAGCGTTCACCCTTCCAACAAGCTGAAATGACTACGGAGCAGTTGCAGGATCGAATTGAAGAGCTTGCTGCGCAGTCACTGGCAGGTAAGCCAGAAGAAAAAACCACCACTGAAGAAGCTACCAAGCAAAAAAAAACTTAAAAATTGAAGAGGATGCTGAAGAAAGCCCGCCACAAGGTCCTCCAGAAACTGCTCAGCAGGATGTTTTTGCACATACCAACGCCAACTGGTGGGATGGTGGTCAGAAGGTCTTGATTGGCGAGACATTTAAACCACGCCGCCTCGACACACCCCTTGACAAACTCACCCGTCACCATGCCGGTCGGCGTTCACAAACCCGTACCGAGCGCAAGCATGGACGTTATATTCGCGCCCGTCCAGCCAACGGTAAGATTGACGATCTCGCATTTGATGCTACATTTCGCGCTGCTGCCCCATATCAAACTCAGCGTAAAGAGCAACGAAAGCGGGTTGCCTTTGCCATCAAGACCAATGACCTGCAACGGAAAATCCGGGTTAAAAAAGTTGCCAACCTGGTGCTTTTCCTGGTAGATGCCTCCTGGTCGATGGCAGTCGCGGAAAGAATGAATGCGACCAAGGGTGCAATCCTGTCATTGCTGACCGATGCTTACCAACGCCGTGACCGAGTAGGACTGGTAGTATTTCAAAAAGACCGCGCCACGCTCATCCTGCCCCCAACCAACTCGATACAATTGGCTCAGCGTGCCTTGGCAGATATCCCAGTCGGTGGTAAAACACCGCTCTCCGCGGGCTTATTAATGGCAACCGATGTATTGCGTCAGGAGAAATTCGTTCACCCCGATGTCGAACCGTTGTTAATCGTCCTGACTGATGGTGCAGGTAATGTTTCAATAGGAACCCTACCACCGCAGGAAGAAGCCTACCGTTTCGCGGATTTAATCGCCAACGAGGGAGTACGCTGCGTGGTCATTAATATGGAACATGCCGCTTTCGACCAGGGCCTGGCACAGACCCTTGCAGATCACCTAAAATCCCCCTGTTACACCCTGAGTGAACTTAAGGCTGAAAGCCTCTACCATGCCGTTAAACAGGAGATGGCTGGGACGGGATCGAAGACATAAATTTGATAACATACAATATTAATCAAAATAGGGAACTATCCACTTTCATCAGGAAAGATATATAGAGGAAACCAAATTCAAGACCGTCGATATTCCTTTTATTGCCTGTATGTGGATTACCTTGGTCATTGTGCTTTCATTGCAGGAAATTCCTTCATATCTTAATAAAGGAGAGGAAAAAAGTGTGTAGAAATCTTACCCGGATTGTGATACATTAATATTAGGGGTTTATCTGCGAAGTGTGTTTGAAAGGAGGTTGATAATGAATCCCCCAAGAAAGAAAAGCAAGTTTAATATCCTGCTGGCGGATGATGGTTCAGAACATGCCCGAGCAGCAATCACCATGATATGTGACTTACCTCTACCATCCAAGTGTCAAATTACCGTTTTCAGGATCTTTGCCTCCACACAGGCCTCCGAGGTTACAAAACTGGAAGAGTCATTGGTACAAACCTGTGCTATTTTAAGAAATAAAGGAGTGGATACGAAATCTGAATTAATGCTGGGTTATCCGGCAGAAAAGATTATTGAATACTCTGAACAATGCAAGCCTGACCTGATAGTGATGGGGGCGAAGGGATTATGGGCAACCTTCGGCATTCTGCTGGGTCGAGTAGCTCAACAGGTAGTCGAATATGCATGCTGTCCAGTTATGGTGGTGCGTGCTCCATATGGTGGACTTCGGCGCATTTTATTGGTTACTGATGGTTCGCCAAGTAGTCAACAATCAGTGAACTACCTCGATAAATTCCCACTCCCGGCAGGCATAAAGTTATGGATAATGAATGTTCTCCCTCCACCACCCATTCCCGTAATCATTCCAGATGCCTATCATACGGGATTGACAATCATGGAACCACTTCCAATTTCTGAGGAAATTGCCGCATACCGGGCAAAGGAAGAGGTCGAAGGGCAAGCGCTTCTGGATCAAACAGTCAAGACCTTGAAAACCTACGGGTTAGTAGCTAATCCGGTCCTCAAGCGTGGTGATGCAGCGACCGAGATCATAAACTATATAAAAGAACATAAGATAGACATGGTCATTACTGGATCACGCGGGCTCAGCCAATTCAAATCATGGCTATTGGGAAGCGTCTCGCGTAAACTGGTTCATTATTCCGGTTGCTCTGTCCTGGTTTTTAGGGGACGCCAACCAGTTTGATGCATCGCAAATGATAGATTTTCAGGTTAAGTTTCTTCCATCACGGCTCGAAAACGGGTTTTGATACACAAGCGATTAAATTGGAATAGACACATGATCTCCATGAAGCATAACCTATGAGATTTGGCGAGTAGTTATCCAGGAATGTTGCGTGTGCCTCGCAGGGAATCTTGTCAGGGCGATAAATAAGAGCATGGTTGTATCTTCATTCGGGGGATTTCTTCTATCATGCAAAGATTTTTATGCAAAAATGCTGCAGATATCGTATTTAAGGTTAAGTACAAAGCAATTTAAACCCTGAATAGTCATATACATTCTACTGGTTTGCTTTTCTCCACCGACTTCCATCGGGTTGGCACTCTCCGTACGTAAGCAGGCTACTAAGCACTCAAATGGATTATTGACGCGATTGCGATTCACCGCTGATTCGACATGTATACGTTCGAGGGAATTGCTTAACATACCAGCCATGATTGCTACATCACCGGGATAAGACCCATCTTTGGGTTCCAGAGACCCGTTTTCCTAAAAACAGGGCTTTATTGTTCCCTTGACAAAATAGAACTTATGTTCTATAATGTATCCATCTTCACCTTTCCGACACAGGAGGTCGCAATGGAAACATATCGTACGCACAACCGAAACCTGTCGCTTTCAGCAATGCTGAAAAATCACCCCATCAACCGGGGTGCCACCTGGGGGATGATGATCATCGGAGCCCTGCTGGCTTTTGAAATATTCAACTACAGCACGACTGAATTCGCCCTCAGAGATGTCCTAGGGGACTTACATTTCATAGGTATCCGATGGGCAACCATCCTCGCCATCGCTTTTTGTAGTATTGACTTTGCCGGCATCGCCCGCTTGTTCACACCTGAACAAGGCCGCCACGAGCCTGCCGAGGTCTGGTACCTCTTTGGTGCCTGGTTGCTGGCTGCCGCCATGAATGCCAGCCTGACGTGGTGGGGGGTATCGATTGCCATCGTCAACCACAGCAGTCTGGGCAGCGCAGTAGTCAGCTCCACAACACTGACCAAGGTGGTACCGATCTTCGTCGCAGTCATGGTCTGGCTGATCCGCGTGCTGATTATCGGCTCATTTTCCATGGCCGGTGACCGTCTTTTCAGCCAGGATAACCAGCCACGCTTCACCAGGCCTGCCTTGTCAGGGATCACGCCCAGCCAGCATTCTTCCATACGCCCAAGTGTAACCGCCAACCATCCGGCTCAGGTTTACCAGCCAGCATCCAAGCCGCTCGCTCGTAGCGAACCGGTATTCCCCGCCGAACCCACCTATCACAAGCTCGTGGGTGCACGATGCACGCAAGAGACCATTGGTGATCGCCCTACCTATAATGTCTCCGGTCACAATCGGTAATATGCATAATCACGCGACTCATGACCTCATTTGGTTCTGACGGTTTCACCGTTCCCCGGGTACATCAAGGACAGACAGCCGCGTCAGTACTACTTCTGGCAAGAAGGAGAAGCAATAGCTGTCTGTCAGGTTTTTTGATCCCCCCACTAGCAGTGCTGGCGTTAGGGATGCTACTAGCTTTCCTTTCAGCCAGCCTGCCAACCACTGCCGAAGCAGGCTCATCTGTCCTAAATGGTGATACTCACCTCTTAAATAGGTCAACAGAGCTGGCAGTCTTCTTTACGCCTGAGATCAAGTTCTGGGCTGGGCGCATCCATGTATGGGCTGCTAATTCTGGTCTCGACCCGGATCTAATCGCGACCGTGATGCAGATTGAATCCTGCGGCGACCCGCGTGCCCGCTCCAACGCTGGAGCGATCGGATTGTTCCAGGTAATGCCCTTTCATTTCCAGGGCAGTGAGGATCCTTACGACCCCGACACGAATGCCTGGCGCGGTTTAACCTACCTAAAAAAATCTCTTGACACCGCAGGATTGGACGAACGGTTAGCGCTGGCTGGCTACAACGGTGGGATTGGCGTCATCTCACGCTCGGAGCAGACCTGGGCAGCCGAAACCCAGCGTTATGTTTATTGGGGCAATGGAATTTACAAAGACGCCACCCAGGGTGCGGTACGAAGTAAACGCTTGCAAGAATGGTTGAATCGTGGTGGTGCAAGCCTATGCTACCAAGCGCACCAGCGAATAGGGATACCCTGAAATGGTTACTATGATACTGATAATATCCGGTGAAGTATATCGAACTGTCAACAGATAGTAATGGTTGCAGACTTGCTACTTATCATTGTTTATTAGTAAATGATTATTGGAATTGAGAAGCGGTAACCAGATACAAAAGGTCGTCCCCTTGCCTTCCTGAGAATCTACCTCAATCCTTCCCCCATGATGGTCAACAATCCAATGAGCGATGGAAAGCCCCAGTCCGAAACCGCTGGTATTTGAGCGGGTACGCGACTTTTCCACCCTATAAAAACGTTTAAAGATGTGGGGCAAATCCTTGGTTGGAATACCTGGTCCGGTATCCCGCACGATCAGCCTGGCTTGATCGCCGATCTTACAGAGGCTAAGGAAAACCTCACCTCCCGCTGGTGTATACTGGATGGCATTCGAAACCAGGTTCAGCAAGACCTGCTTTAACCTGTCTCGGTCACCAAGTACCTGTATTTGATCGATTTCGGTCACTTTCAACTCCAGGCGGCTATGTGCCAATACACTCATCTCATGAAAAACCTCAAGCAACAACGTGTCCAATTCAACAACCACCTTGTTCAGAGGTAATTTACCTGATTCAGACTGCGCCAGCAACAGTAAGTCACCTACCATTCGATTCAGTCGGTTGGATTCATGATCGATGCTGGCCAGATTCTCTTCATCAATTGTCTTCATTCGGCGCATCAGGTCCACACTTCCTTTGATTACAGTTAATGGCGTACGAAGTTCGTGGCTCACATCTGCCAGGAAACGCTGCTGCGATGTGAATAAAACCTCCAATCGTTCCAAGGTCTGGTTGAATGCATGTATCAAGCCACCGACCTCATCATCCGGCGATCCGGAATAAGGGATGCGACGCGAGAGGTCATCTGCGTGGGTGATTTGCAGGGCGGCATGTGTGACCGCACTCAGTGGCGCCAGCTCTCGACCAATCGCCAGCCAACTACCGATCCCGGCTAATCCCATTGAGCCGATAGCTGCGACCAGGAGGATAGATAACAAATCCTGGCGGGTTGAATCGACAACTCTCAAACTGGACGCCACTTGCAGGTTACCGATTGGTCTTTTTCCAACCACCAGCGGGACATTTAGGACGCGCAGATGCGCGTTTTGGAAATAGACATTATGGAATGTGGGGCGAGTAGCCCCTAATCCTTCCGAGGTTAGAGGTTGATTAAACTGACCCATTCCTGGTGAGGTAGACCGTAACTCTCCGTGCTGATCCCAAACCTGTACGTACACATTGGCAGTCAGGTCGAGGGGGGGAAATGTAATTAGATTAATCTCACCCAGGGAGTCGATCCGCGTTACTTGAAGGATGTCATTGACTGTTTCCGTGAGCAAGCGATCTATTTGCCTGACCAGTGTAAAACTGACCAGCCCATACACCCCCATGCCAAACAATAACAAAATACCGCCTAACAGGCTGGAATACAGCAGTGTCAGGCGGGTGCGTAATGACATGTAAACCTGTAGAAGTCTACGGATTTTCGCGCAGTACGTACCCGACACCACGCACAGTGTGGATCAGGCGCGGCTCCCCTCCGGATTCCAACTTCTGGCGCAGGTACCGGATATACACTTCCAGCACATTGCTCTCACCACCAAAATCATAACCCCAGACCCGGTCGAATATCACCTCACGTGTCAAGACCTGTTTGGGATGACGCACGAATAGTTCCAATAATTCATACTCTTTATGGGTCAAGGAAACAAGCCTTTCTGCCCGTGAAACCTGGCGGGAACCGGTATCCAGAGTAAGGTCAACGAACCTGTAGACCGGGATGTGTTCCGGTTGAGTACGCCGTAATAAAGCTCGAATGCGTGCCAGCAATTCATCCAGATTGAACGGCTTGACCAGGTAATCGTCCGCACCAGCGTCCAAGCCCTGCACGCGATCTTGGATTGTATCCTTGGCAGTCAACATCAAAATTGGAACGTCGCCACCAGTCCGCAAGCGGTGGCATACCTCCAGCCCGTCCATTCCGGGCAGCATCCAATCCAGGACAACCAGATCAGGCTGATGATCTCTTGCCAGGTTCAAACCACTGCGCCCGTCGCTGGCTGTGTCTACTATATATCCCTCATAAGCCAGGCTACGTTGGAGTAATTTGAGAATGGAATGGTCATCTTCGATGATCAAAATACGCTCGTTCATAATCTTACTCCTATCCAGAATATACCACAAAGGGCATCTTTTGGTAGAATGTACCTGTGTTTATTCTTTTCCCACCTGGCTTCCCACTCAGCAAACGTCTGGTTGACCTTACTGCCACTTGTTTGGGATTGATCATCCTTTCTCCCATTCTGCTTGTGCTGGTGGTGTGTGTGCGGGTTTTCCAAGGAAGCCCGATCCTGTTCCGCCAAAAGCGACCCGGGTACCAGGGGATACCGTTTATCAATTATAAGTTCAGGACGATGACTGAAGCGCGCGTCCCGACTGGTAACTTTCTTCCGGATTCCGACCGTTTGACCTCTCTCGGACGTTTCCTTCGTACAACCAGCCTGGATGAGTTGCCAGAACTCTATAATGTACTTCGCGGTGAGATGAGCCTGGTCGGTCCACGTCCCTTACTATTGCAGTATCTCGCACGTTACTCACCAGAGCAGATGCGACGTCACGATGTTTATCCTGGCATGACCGGCTGGGCGCAGGTCAACGGTAGGAACGCTCTCGATTGGCCATCCCGCCTGAGCCTGGATGTCTGGTATGTAGACCACTGGTCGTTCTGGCTGGACATCAAGATACTGCTGCTTACACTTTGGAAGGTTCTCAAGCGGGAAGGTATCAACCAGCCTGGGCAGGCTACGGTGGAGGAATTCATGGGAAATGGGTAGGAAAAAATCTAATCCCATTTTCTCAAAGCAAATGGATTTTTCTGGAGTTCACTGACTTGACAACCCTCACCCTATGCATATAATAGGCGCATATTCAAAGGACGTACCCGGAGACTAGTAACTGTTATACCGTCAAGAGAACCGCCGGATGGTGCAAGGCGGTCGGTTCAGCAGTGAAATCCCCTCCGGTGATCTGATACAAACAGACCGTTGCCCTCGCAGGGGTCACCTGACCGTAAGAGGGACGGGAACGCCCGTTAGCGCGCAGCCGAGATTATTACCCTCACCCCTACCCTCTCCAAAAGGGAGATGGGTAATAATGAAAGCAGGTGGCACCACGAGTCGCCCCCTCGTCCTGCTCAGGACCGGGGGCGTCATTATTTGTTTCTGGAGGTACATTCATGCTCGACATCAATCTCATCCGCGAACAACCAGATTTGGTCCGCAAGGCACTGCGCGACCGCCAAATGGATCCAGCACTGGTCGACCGCATCCTGGCGCTTGACGAAAAACGCCGTTCCATCCTGACTGACACCGAGACCCTGAAAGCCGAACGCAACGCTGCCTCGAAAGAGATCAGCCAGATAAAAGATGCTATTGCACGCCAGAGCAGGATCGAGGCCATGCGCGCGGTCGGTGACAAGATCGCTGCCCTCGACGAGCAGGTGCGCCAGGTGGAGGCTGAACTGCAGGCAGCAACCTCGGTCATACCCAACATCCCCGACCCCAGTACACCCCTTGGTAAGGATGAGCATGGCAATGTTGTTCTCAGGACGATTGGCGAGCAGAAGTCATTTGACTTTGTACCCAAGCCACACTGGGATCTGGGACCCGCACTGGGTATCCTCAACTTCGAGCAGGGTGTCAAGCTCACCGGTTCACGCTTTTATGTGCTGAGCGGTGCGGGGGCGCGATTGCAGCGGGCACTGATCGCCTGGATGCTCGATCTGCATATCCAACAGGGTTATGTCGAAAAATACACTCCCTTCATGGTCAGGAGCGCGACGCTCTTCGGCGCCGGCCAATTGCCTAAATTCGCAGATACCCTGTACAAGGACCACGAGGAAGACCTGTACATGGTACCGACTGCCGAAGTCCCGTTGACCGGCCTGCACATGGATGACATCCTCGATGAAGCCCTCCTGCCATTGCACTACACTGCTTACACCCCTTGCTTCCGCCGGGAGAAGATGAGCGCCGGTCGGGATGTGCGCGGCATCAAACGGGGTCACCAGTTCGACAAGGTCGAGATGTATACGTTCTGCAAGCCGCAAGAATCACCAGAGGAGTTGAAAAAAATGCTGGCCGATGCCGAGCAGACCGTCAAACAGCTCGGTTTTACTTACCGCATTCTGCAGCTCTGCACCGGTGACCTAGGTTTTGGCTCGACAATTACCTACGATGTTGAGGTCTGGGCAGCCGGCTGCGGGGAATGGCTGGAGGTCTCATCAATATCAACCGTTACTGACTTCCAGGCACGCCGTGCCAATATCAAGTATCGTCCCACTGGCGGTGGGAAAACCCGCTTCGTTCATACCCTGAACGGTTCCGGATTAGGACTGCCGCGCACACTGATCGCTGTCCTGGAGAATTACCAACAGGCAGACGGTTCAGTGCGCGTGCCTGAAGTGCTGCTCCCATGGATGGGAGGAATCGAAGTGATCCGCGCGGAGGGATGATATGCCAACTGATCCAAAATTCTGGCTGCAGGTCTCCGTTGAGACACTTACCCTTTTTGCCATGCTGGTTGGCTTATTCGGGTTGATCGTGCCAATCTTTCCCGGCCTGGTCGTCATTTGGCTGGCAGGACTGGGCTTTGGCATCGTGAGCGGTTTCTCCACCCTGGGATGGGTCATATTTGCACTCATGACCATCCTGATGGTCATTGGCAATCTGGCTGATAACGTTTTGATGGGTGCCAAAGCCCGCCAAGGTGGTGCATCCTGGATCTCGATAGGCTTAGCGCTGGTCGCCGGAGTAATCGGGAGCCTGGCATGGCCGCCTATCGGTGGCTTGCTGACAGCGCCGCTGGCGTTGTTTCTCGCTGAATATATGCGGCGGCGAAACTGGCAGGATTCCTGGAAAGCCACCAGCGGATTGATGGTTGGCTGCGGCTGGTCGTTCATTATCAGGTTTATAATTGGAGTCATCATGACCGGCTTGTGGATGATCTGGGCCTGGGCATGACGGTTTTTCTTATCATAAGGAGGCAGATATGCCAACGATTGTTTTCGATATAATCGACATCCTGGGGGCGTTCTTCCGCTTTCTCGGTCTGCTGGTCTTTGGATTGGGTACTGGCTGGCTCACCCTGCACAGTATCCGGAAGGAAGTCTGGCAGCTCCAGATCGCAGTCTTCCTGGGTTTCATCGGTGCTGCGATCGCCATGGCTGTCTTCCAGACTGCCGGCGCGGTAGCTGGCTATGCCCTCGGCGCCGGCATCGCCATACTGATCTGGGGTATCCCAAGACCAAAAAAAGAGGATGACGAGGATTAACCCTGCGGGATAACAAGAACACCTGATTAGTACTGAATTTTTACTTTTTAATATTTAATCCTCCCTACCGGAGAGATGAGGCATGGATTCCATCTTTGCCTCACAATCCCAGGCGGACAGGCATATAGACAATAAGCCCATACCTTTTGGAGTGGGCTTTTTTTCATCCTAGTGAAGACAATCAAGCCAGTTAATGTGTGGGGTAAACATACTCTTCTAACTATATTCATATCGATTCTCAGCCATTGTCAACGCCGTGAAAATGTATATGGCTTAATAATTGATGATGTTTTATCGCCGTAAGTACCTATTCCAAATTCTCAATCGCAGCTTGAGCAGCGGCTTCAGGCGTTCTCTGCGCCCTTATCACCAGGCTGACCGCTTCCTGCAGCAACGGTCCGAGAACCAGGACAATATCTTCTGAAGGGACCAGGCGGGCAGAGAGCAAGACATCATTCAGCACAGACCGGCGATTTCCCTGCCAGGTCTCCATAGCCTTTGGCCGCAGCGGTAAATAACCGGCAGATGCAGTCCAGGTACCAAGGAATTCGCTTTCAACCAGGTACTCCGCCAGCTCAACAGCCAGCGCCTGCTGGCTGGAGGTTGATCCAGCCAAAGACCAGACCCAACCATCTCCCAAGGTGAAGTTTGTCCCATCCAGGCCAGGCAGCGGGGCAGCAATGCTGTCAGCAGGATTATCACTCAGATACTGCGAAGCCCAGGTTATGACCATATTCGAGCGGTGATCGCGGTAAGCCTGCCAGGATTGCAGGTCTGTTTTGTACTGCGCGATAGTGTAAGGGAACATCCCTTTCTCCCCACCTTGCTGGAAGAATTTCAACACCTCAATCAGCGTTTGCATGTCAAGTGTGGCCTGATTCTGGTCATTAACCACTCTGCCGCCCGCAGAAAGATACAGGCACAATCCGAACACTGCCTGTGGGTCGGCTGCCGGAAATGCAACGGTCCTCCCTTTTTCCAGGATGCTGGTCCAATCAAGTTCCTGGAAACCGGGCGCGTCGGGGCGATCCACCAGGATCAAGGCATCGCCGGCGAATGGCAATCCGTAAGTCGTTTCTTGAACCTGGACCAAATCAGCAGCGAAATCATACCAATCGGGATCATCCATGATTGTTGTCAATCCATTAAACGGGTGGAGCAAACCCTTGAGAACTGCAGATTCCATATCCGGACGGGAAAGGGCAACCAGGTCGGGTAATGCTCCGGGAGCGGCACTGCCTGCTGCAACCAGCGACCCCAACAGGCTGGCAGGTCCGGTGGCAGCCTTGATGCGTATGTCCAAGGTCAATCCGGGATGGAGCGCCTCGAACTCATCCAAGCGGGCCTGCAGGAGTGTACCCGAAGGAGTATTAGCAGCCGGATCGAACTGTGGTGGCAGCCATAGACGCAGCCTGGGAACCGTAAGCGGAGCTGCTTCGTCAGTGGGTACCGCAGTTGGGATGGCAGTAACCACCAATGTTGGTTCCACCGCAGGTGTTTGAGGTGCTCCCCTCATACATCCTGCCAGCAATATAAGTAGTAATGTCAGGACGAGTGTTATTCTCGTGACCTGCATGATATAAATATGCACACCTCTGAGTCCACCAGGAATGTCTGGTATTAAAAAGGACTTGCCATGCTGGCTCCTTGTACCCGGTGTGGTCACTGACCTGTTTCCCTTTGGGGTGAAAAAAATGCCATTATAACTTCTGGCGAGACTCCAAGAGTGCCACCAGCAGGTGAACTGCATTGTGTACATCTTCAATATCAACCATTTCAGAGGCAGAATGCAGGTAGCGGCAGGGGATCGCAAGCATGCCGGAGAGGACGCCCAGGCGCGTTAGCTGCATGACATGCGCCTCAGTACTGCCCAGGGAAAGAACTTCACGCTGGTATGGGATGCGGTTTTTTTCAGCGGTGTGCACCATCCAGTCTACTATCTGTGGAGCAGCAACCATCCGGCCATCTTTAACCTGGATAACCGGTCCCTTACCCAGGGCAGTCCCCAGCCTGGGATCATCGGGTGTGTCAGAAGCGGGCGTCGCATTTACGGTTATGCCGATCTCGGGATCGACCCCGTATGCCGCTGGTGCCATCCCACGCGCACCGACTTCCGCCTGTGTCGTAAAGACAAAATTGACCTCATCCGTTGTACCTTTTAACCGCCGCATGGTCTCGATCAAAACAGCCACACCAACTCGACCGTCCATGGACCTGGCAACGAGGCGCCTGCCAAGGTCAAGAAAACCTCCCTTGAAGGCGGCCACATCCTCCACCTTGACCGGGCAACTGCCAGGGTTGGTTGCACCTACATCAATGAACATTTTCTCAACCGGGGTTAACTCGGATGTCCTAGAAAAAGTTTGGAACCTGATGACACCCTCAATACCATTCAGGAAGCGAACCTGTGCGCCCGCCAGCACCTGCGGCTGGATGGAACCCAGGGTCGTGAAGCGGATAAAACCGTTATTATCCACGTGGGTGGCAATCAAGCCAATCTCATCCATATGGGCAGTGAGCATGATCTTCCTGCCATTCTTGCCGAGCTCACCCTTGCGTGCGATCAGGTTGCCAAGAGCATCCACGTGCACTTCATCCGACAGCGGTTGGACCTCTAGGCGAATCAAGTCACGGATGGCAGCCTCATATCCGGGTGGGCTGATTATCTCGACAAGTTTTTTGATCAGGGATTTCAACCCGTTTCCCCTTTCCAAGTGCTCATATTCTTTTACGGTCATCAACGCCTTTCCTTTCCCAACAGCGCCGGTGTGATGCGCCATAAGGCAGCATGCAGCAGCTTGAGCGTGTTCTTCCAATCCTCCAGCCGGCACAATCCCATCGCAGTGTGGGCATAGCGCCCCGGTACTGACACAGAAATGCTGGGAATTCCAGTGCGTGCTTGCTGGATCGCAGCCGCATCCGTACCACCCCCACCCGGCTGACGCAGCTGGAATGGGATCTTATTCATCCCGGCTGTCTCCATTAGAAAGCGCACCAGGCGCGGGTCCGAGAGCGTGCCGCTATCAGCGATGTAGAGCGCAGGACCTTTACCCAGCCTGGTGTTGTAACTGGTATTTTCACTGCCATCATGGCTGGGGATATCGAAAGCCGGAGTCGAATCGATCACAATTGCCAGGTCAGGATTCAGAGCGTATGCAGCAACGATCGCCCCACGGTGTCCTATCTCTTCCTGTGTAGTAAAGGCAGCCAACAGATCGATATTCGGCGGAGCATGCCTGACAAGTTCTGCCAATGTGGCTACGCCCAGGCGGTCGTCGAGGGCTTTTGCGCGCAAGCTGGGACCAAGGCGGGTGAAACGGGTCGCAAAGGCTGCCCGCTCGCCAGGCTTGACGATTTCATTTTCCGTACCGATGTCTATGCGCAATGCTTCCAGCGGGATCTCACGGATACTATCTTCAGATGTGGTTAGATGGATTGGACGGGCTCCAATTACACCTGGAATATGTTCCCTACCCACCCAGACCCGCTTACCGACCAGCTGGCGGACATCCATACTGCCGATGGTCTCAAAACGGAACAGACCTTCACCATCATTCGCGGTAAGCATGAAGCCAACCTCATCCATGTGAGCTGCCAGCATGACCCGCAGGCGGTGCCTGCTCTGCCCATGCCGGATCGCAAGCACGTTGCCCAAGGCATCGATCTTGATATCATCAGTATGCGGGCGGATTTCCTCCAGCACGATCGCACGCACCTCGGCCTCGTCACCTGAGACAGCCACGGCATTACACAAGCGTTCAAGAAGCCTGATTTGAGTCTTTCCAATGACAGGGGTGTTTTCAGGCATGACCATCATCCCATGTGATCCCATCAAGGAAACCGGGCTGCAAATAGGTGATAAATTCTGCCAACAAACGACCCGTGCGCAGGATGTCTTTCGGCGCCACTACCTCGACCGGGGTGTGCATATAACGAATTGGAATACCAAGAACAAAGCAGGGAATACCCGCGGCTGCCAGCTGCATCGCATAGGCATCCGTGCCGGAGGGACCCGGCATGATCTCCATAGAGGAAGGGATCCCCAAACGCTCTGCCAATTCCTTGAATTCATTGTACAGGAAAGGGTGGATCTCCGCTCCCCAACCAAGCGTTGGTCCGCTCCCGAGTCCGAACGTATTCCAATCGTCCGCACTTGGACCTTTACCATAGGTCGCATCGACCACAATGGCAATATCCGGCTTAATTTGAAAAGAGGAGGTAGCTGCGCCTGCCAGGCCAATCTCCTCCTGGACCGTTGCCACCGCCCACACATCCCAGGCAAGCGTTCGGGATTGAAGTTCTTCCAGGCATACGGTCAGCGCTGCGACCGAAACCCGGTTATCCAGCGAATGAGCGGAGAGCAAGCCACCCACCAGCTCGACCGGTTCAGAAGCGAAAGAGACCAGGTCGCCAATCCGCACCAGCTGCGTCACACGCCCTGGCTCCAGACCAACATCCACCAGCAGATGTTCAAGCGGGATGGGACGATCAGCCAGCGACTCAGGCAGCAGCTTCCCTGGGGGTAGGACCACCACACCAGGCAGGTCTTTCAAGCCATGAACGATCACCGGCTGACCGGGCAGGATACGCGGATCCACGTCACCAATATTGGTTATATGAAGAAAACCATCCACCACACTGGTCACCATCAAGCCGATGGCATCCATGTGTGCCGTTATCATGATCGAACGAGGCGGTTCAGAAATATTGCTCTTTCGTAACCCATGCACGCTGCCAAGGCGGCTCAAACTGAGTTCGTCCACCAGGGGACGCCACTTCGCTTCGATCAAGCGGGCAACCGGAGATTCATAACCGGAGAGCCCAGGCGCAGCGACCAGTGATTTGAGGAAGGGGAGAATATCATTCATGGTGGCGGTGGCAGTTCCGTATCGATCACAGGCGGTGTACTGGTTTCAGTCGGACCAAAGGTGGAGGTTGGAGATGGAGTACCAGTTGGTGTAACTGTAAAAGGGAAGGTTGGCGTAGGGGTATTTGTGGCTGTGGAGGTGGGGGTCAAGGTTGGTGAATTCGTTGAGGTAAGGGTGACGGTTGCGGTCAATGTCAGGGTTGGGGTCAGGCTGATGAACACGGTCGGTGACGGGGTGGGAGTGAGCGTCTCGGTGCCGGTCGCGGTCGACGATGGTGATGGTGAAACCGTGGCGGTGAGGCTTATCTGCCCGGGAGGAGGGGCGAGGAACACGGCAATTCCACCCAGGCAGTAGCACGGGATGGTGGAGAGAGTAATGGCAGCCAGTATCAGGCGCAGGCGCGTCCGGATGGGCAGGTTCTCAAGCATAATTAATCACTTACGATGATAACACCGGACAGGGGCTTCGGCAAGCAGGTCTCACCGGGGGTGGAGGAGGAGAAAATTGGTAATTGGGGATTGGGGAGGCGATTGATGCGATTGTTGCAAAGAGCAAAGTATGCGCCTTATGGCTGGACTCGTAATGAGCTTGATAGTTTATATAAGAGGATTGGTTTTATAATAGAGAACAGAACGAAGCATGCCATAGCGAAACATCATGATTTACCGAAAGACGAAAAAGCAACACTAACCAGAAGCAGCGGCGAGATACACCCGGATTATGTGAGGCGTGCTGTAGAATTGATTGATATGCTTTTGGTGAAATAACTGGAGAATAAAATGGACGAAAATCTTTTAAAGCAGGCAAAGGAATTTGCTGAAAGAAATTACAGATTATCTGTATTTGTAGACAAGTTAACCAATGGACAGGCAATATATATGGCTAAGAATCCAGAATTAAATGGGTGCATGGCTCAAGGAGTAACCATCGAGGAAGCGATTAATAATCTGGATGATGCTCGCGTAGATTATATTTACGATTCCCTTGAAAACGGTAACCCAGTCCCTGAACCAGCAACTTTTACTGCACAAACAGCTTTTACTATTAATTCTGAGCAGATTATTATAAATAAAACTATTAGTTTTGAAAAAACCCTAGAGAATGTTTCACAATCTAGCCATAGCAAGCAAATTTATGAAGCATGGATAGGAACGGGAACATAGGTGCTTCATCGATTCGGTGATTGTAGCAAAAAACGTATCCATTCAAGGGGGGTTGGATTGCAGATTTATGATTGAAGATTGGTGATTGGGGAGGCGAGAATGGATATTCATAAGTATAAATTGGTGAGGCGATAATCGATATTGGTTGGATGGAAATCAGGAATCAGGTAATTGGGGATCAGGTAATAAGGGATCAGGGGATTGAAGGATAAGTTGGTAAGAGGCAGGGGGAGGAAACCCAGCCAAGCCAGGGAGGAGGAAATGATATAATAACCATAAATGATTTGCCTAGACATATAGACCTGAAGACGACCATGACCCTTCACACACAAAAGCAGACGGGTGTCCACAGGGTACGCCCTTCGGGCTTACACACGCTGCGCGGTACGCCCTGCGGACTCCCACCCTTCCAGGGCGCTGCGCGGCAGGATACGCCCTGCGGGCTAGCTGCGCGACGAGTACTGCCGGGCAAACTAATCATACAAGTATTAATGCCTATTTATTATTCCCGGTCAGATTTATAGTGTCATAAATGAGCATATTAGTCTTCACGGGTTTTCCAACTCCCATATTTCGAGGTACAGAAGAAATGGCAATTCCTCACAAATGGAGAGAAAAAAATGATTAGATCTATTATTGCAATAATCGTTATAAATATTCTCCTTGCAAGTTGTTCTCCATCTCAGAGTATGTTACAAACAGCAATAGCGCAAACAATAGAAGCAGTGCCAACAAACACACCAATTCCACCTACATTGACCCTTACACCTACCTCTACATCAACAGCAACAATCACTCCATCACCTACACCAGATATAAGAATATATAAAGTCGATCCAAAAGATTTATTACTTTCTCTTAGCGATTTACCCACAAAAGGATATTACTTTCTACCGAATGAGTATTGGACTAGCCCCCAAAGGAATAGTGAAATTTTATCGGGCTGGGGGGCAGAAGAAGGTGGAAAGTATATAAATGATATTGGACGGATAGATGGTTGGTGGGTTGATTATCGTCGTGGGTCGAGTAAATTTGTTGGTCCTTTAGAGATTTATAATAGTGTAGTAATGTGTCAAACAAATTCTGGGGCTTATATATCTATAACAAAATATGCAGATCATGGAATTCCCGAATTTACTGAAGTAATCGATCCACCCTTGGTCGGTGATATTTCCAGAGCATTTTATCTGAAAAAGGGAAATAGCATAGAATATACTCTTGATTTTGCTTATAGAAATTATAGAATATCCATTGACCTTTATGGATTAGAAAGCCAAGTTACACTCAAGTTTGCAACAGACCTTGCAAATATAATTATAGAAAAATTAGAAACAGCCCTTCTTACACTGCCTGATTAGATTTGGAAATCTCTGTAATTGATTTAGTAAATGAAGTAACCTTGATTACAAGTCCAATATTACAAACGAATAATTCCTCTTGTCAGGACTCAAACCCAGACCCGATCGGTTTGCGATAATACTTCCTCACCTGATAAGCCAAAAATGATTATATCGTTAACCCGCCGCGAAATAATTGTGCTAATTATAAGCATTACAATGCTACTTGTATCCATCGCATTTCCAAAGTTAGTTACAGAAGATAATGAATTTATCTATCTAATACTCGTTGTCATCCCGCTCGGTATTCATATCGTAACGGATCGTGAACGTTGTAATTCTTATTAGTCCCATTTTCCCGCATAATGCTATACTTTAGATTGTCTGTCGCTCTCCTCTCCTGCCTGCCGATCCGCCGCATGCAATGGGGTAACGCAAACCCATAGAAAGTGAGATTACATCATGCCATCTGCCAAATATACCTTCCTTGATTTCGCAGAAGATGTCTTGAAAACAGAACCAAAGCCTTTGACTTTTCAAGAAATATGGGCAACGGGAAAAGAAAGTGAATTCATTTCAAAATTGTCTATATCGGGCAAAACACCCTGGCAGACTTTAGGGGCTCGGCTTTTTGTCGATATTCGGGATAATCCATCCAGCAAGTTCATAAAAGTCGGTAAAAATCCTGCACGATTTTTCCTTCTCTCTCGCAAATCAGAGCTGACTCCCGAAGACCTTATGTCAACCAGCAGTAATAAGACTGCCCCGGCCCACAAAGATAATTCTTTGGTCTTTCATGAGCGCAAACTTCATCCGCTGTTTGCTTACTTTGCCTACACCAATACAACTTTTAATCGTGGCAAGCAAATCTATACTAAAACAATCTACCACGAAGTATCTCGGCATAATGCCCTGAATGAGTGGATCCATCCTGATATGGTCGGGTTTTACTCCCCGATTGATGATTGGAACGACAAACTTCTCGAGTTCAATAAAGCCACTGAAAGATCCGCGATCCGTCTTTATTCCTTTGAAATCAAAAAACAAATCGATAGAGGGAATTACCGCGAATGCTTCTTTCAGGCGGTCTCAAATTCGTCCTGGGCCAATGAAGGTTATCTGGTTACTTGCTCAGTTCAACAGCAAGATGATCTCCTCTCGGAACTTGAACGGCTTTCGGCATCTTTTGGTATTGGTATTATTATTCTCGATTTAACCGATATTGATTCTTCAACCGTTCTTTTCCCTGCTCATCCCAAAGATTATCTGGATTGGGAAACCATGAACAAGCTATGCGAGCAGAACGATGATTTTGCAACATTTATAGCTGATGTTCAACGTGATTATGCGGGTAAAAAGATTCACTCCAGTGAGTACGATAGCATCATAAGTGACCCGGATGTTTATTTAAAGAAATTATCTTTAGAAAATTAATCACCCACATTCCATCTCCAACAGTAATAGTCGCACCTCTTGCATACGGCGCGTTTTGCCAGAAGTTGCGCGATCATAGTGAAGGAGTCTCACCAGTCCCACCTACTAGCAGATAACGCTCACTGTTGGGCTTAAATGAAGGAGTAATCATGTCTTGGTCGGGTATTTGTGAGAACATAATTTCGGACATTATTTTTTTGTTATTTACTATTGTAATAGGCTGGGCAATATTCTTTTTCTTCAACAGAAATAAGAAACTTGAGTTTTTTGGAATAAAAAGATATAAAAGGATCGTTGTATATATAGCGAATTTGAGAGTAAGAAAAGAAGGTGCTTTGGGAATAGATAATGTGGTTCGATCTTACGAAGGGCATGCAGTAGCATATAAAGAAATGGTGTGCGCAAATCAATTTCGTGACTTTTTTAATTATCTTGTTCCTTCACTTGCAGAAAAGCCAAATCTCCTAAGTAAACTACTCATATCAGATGTAAAAGTTGAAGTTTTAATTTCACCACTTCAGGAATCGCTTTTAGAGAAGCAGGCATCTGTTATTACGTTAGGATCACCGGCTTACAATGCGGCATCCAAGTATTTACAAGATAACCATCTTTCAAAGGTTAATTTTAGTCTCGGTTTAATGCCATACAAGGGCGTGGTTAGTATTAACTATAATTCTCCCCCCACTGGTACTTTTTTATCAAATGAAAATCACTATGGTGGACTTGCTGCTGGAACAGCGGATCCAGTTTTTCCTCTGTCAGGCGATACTGGCTCAGCTTATCCTTCTGAACCCCAAATGAATTTCGATCCTTTATCATTTGAGGAAACCGAAGCCGAAACTAAATCAAACAAGTCGGAAATTCATATTGAAGGTTTGTCCCCATTTGGTCAAACAACTTACGGTTTTATTGAGCGAATTAATGACAAAGATATAAATAGAAAGTTTTTTTATGTTGCAGGATTATCTGAATTATCTACTGCAGGTGCGGCATATCATTTACTTAATCAATGGTCAAGCTTAGAAAAAAAATACGGCAAAGATACTCCCTTTATTAGGATGATAAGGGTTGACCCGACAGATTATAGGAAATCTTCAATCGTATTTGAGAAATGATAATTTTAGAAATATATGTTGAGAATTTTTCAGCCCAACCCTGCATGCTAAGGGACGGGGCTGTGCCCCGTTAAAACCGGCGCAGTTTGCAAAGTTTTGTGTCATAATATCAGGTAGCTTTGATAATCCGCCCCGCCGGTACCCACAGGGTACGCCCTACGGGCTCCCACAGGGCGCTTCGCGGACGCACACCGATGGGCGTTACCAATGTAATGTGTTTGTGGGCCAACTAGAATGTCCGCCATAAGGAGGCAGCACATGAAACGCGTATTGGGCTGGAAACCCAGTCTCTTGACATCCTTCTCTCTTCTCGGTGCTTTCATCACCGCAGTCATTGCTATCATCTTAGCGTGGAGTCTCGAACATCAACTGGAACAAAACGCGCTTCGGCAGGAGGCCGATAGAGCTGCTGATCAAGTGGCTCACATCCTAACGGCGGATCTCTGGGTTGTTGAATAGACGAAGAACAGTGGCGAATTCTGCCCAACAACTCGCTGCAAGGTGATCTCCTCCCTCAGGTCCTCTTCGTTCTAAATCCACTGCCTCTATCTCCTCCAGCCTCTTCCTGTAGCTTTATCTGCCTTGCTTCCATACATTAACGCTGCCATACAGTGCCCCGCCTCTTCCTGCCATTTGAAATTCCTTTCCCCCCTAAATTACAACCAGTCGTCGTTATCTTGCTTTGCATATTCAATATAGAACATATATTCTATTTTTCAAGGGTTTATTTAGGGTTACACTATCCTGGGGTTTTCCGATTTTTTGCCTCTTGCAAAACAGAACGGTTGTGCTATAATTATACTGTGTCACTCTATCTACTACCTCCTCTCCCTATTTCAACATCACCCTTGCTCAGAGTTCTTCGAGCCTATTCGTTTTCATTCGTTCCTCGTTTTTTTTACTCAAAATTAATTTAATAATCCCATGGACCTCACCGATGAACAGTGGCTCTTGATTGCGCCTCTTTTCCCCCCGCTGCCGCCCTGGACTGTCCGTCCTGCGGGCTCCTACCCTTCCAAGGTGCTTCGCGGCAGGGCGCTTCGCGGACACAAACCGTTAGCCAGCCAATCGTCTTTCAACTGAAGGAAGTGTTATCTGTATGAGTCCAATCCGGATGTCACGGTTAGAATCAGCGATCCGCACCGTCCTGGAGTTCAATAAGGCCTTCAACCGTCATGATGTCGCAGGTATGATGCAGCTTATGAGCGACGATTGTGTCTTCGAAAACACTGATCCAGCCCCCGACGGCGCGGTGTACTCGGGGAAGGAAGCAGTAACCCAGTTCTGGCAGGACTTCTTCCGCGAGTCGCCCCATGCGCACATCGAAATCGAGGAGATCTTTGGCTTTGGTATCCGGTGCATTATGCGCTGGAGATACGACTGGGTAGATATGGCAGAAAAAAAAGGACATGTCCGAGGAGTCGATATATTCCAAGTGAAGGACGGTTACATCTCCGAAAAGTTGTCCTACGTCAAGGGGTAGTGTGGATATGTATAATGGATGTGACTCTCAAATGGATCTCGTTCGAGTACAGCTATTATTCATAGATAGTATCTAGGGTCGTCTAACACAGTGTTTATCGGACGGATGGGCACTTAACAGACGCAAACTGTTGGGCAGTTTACAAAAAGTTATCAATTGTAAAACGGAGGAGGTCATAATGAAATCAAATAATCAAATGATGAACCTTTGGGGGATTGGATTAGCACTGTTACTACTATTTGGATGCAGTCCACAAGCAACAAGCATACCAACCGACACATCTGTCCCAGCCACAGATACCCCCTTGCCGCCAACCCAAACCGCCGAGCCACCCACTCCCGTCACAGCCAGTTATGCCGGGAAGACCTTCACTGGTCCGCTCGCCAGCGGTACGATCACCTTTACGGTTTCAAGCGATGGTCTGGCAGTCGAGCCGGGTATCATATTGTCGCTAAAGGATGTTGGCTGCGCCGAGGGTGGGGAGAGCAGGTATGGTTTTAGCATAATTAGTATGGAAATAACACTTCCCGACAGTCTTCCCATTGAGAACATGACGTTCAAATACGGGAGTGACAATCCTTTTATGGCGGGCGCTGGAATGGAGTTGTTCGGGCAGTTCGACTCAGCCACCAGCGCCAACGGGACATTCAAGTATGACGAAAGCGAGCCACTTAAACCCTGTACCTATGGTCCGTTCCAATGGACGGCCAGCGCTCCGTAAATCACCCGGTAAAAGGTGGCATTGCTAGCAGTCGCGGTAAAGATAAAAGGGGAATTGCTCCACCACCGCACGCGAACGGAGCGCTTTGCCAGAATTAGAGTGATAATTGAGAAGGAGTGGTCCCGATGGCAGCATGATGCTGCCTCGGCTAGTCGTCGGTCCCGCCGCTGCCACCCAGGACTGTCCGTCCAGGACAAGTTGCCCCCTACGCTGCGCTCCGACCGCTTCGCGGAACCCCACCCTTCCAGGGCACTGCGCGGTAGGGTACGCCCTGCGGGCTCCCACAGGGTACGCCCTTCGGGCTTGCTTCGCGAAGCCAAACCGTTGGGCGCATAAAGTTGCTCTGAGAAAGAATCCAAAAAACAAGTATGTTTGGGCAAATCAAAACGAAACTACTAATATTATTTCTGGTTCTGATAGCAGCTTGGTTGAGTTTGCCACTTGTAACCTTAGCTCAGAGCGAGACACCATATGATCTTGTTAATGCAGTGAACACCTTAAGGTCTTTACATGGTCTTGAACCCTACCGGATTGATCCCTGGCTGATGGCTTATGCTCAAGAGCATTCTGAATATCAAGCCAGCATACAATCTGGAACGCACCTACATAGCGACGGCACACTTCCGCAAGACATTGGACTTCAGGAGAATGTTGCTGGTGGGGATGATGGCGTTGTAACAGTGGCTGTTGTTGTTTATGAAATTTGGGTTGATTGGGGCCACAGGCATATACTGATTGGCTATTCAACGGGCGATATTGGAGCAGGGGTTGCATTATCGGAAAATGGGCAGGTATATTACACCGTTGACATCCGTCCTGGAGAAGAAGTTGTACCAGTTACTACTTCAGCGGGCACTTCCGCTCCTTTTATCCATTTGGAAACCAGTGTTCCCAGTGAAAACGGTTCGATCATCCATATTGTTAGTTATGGGCAAACATTGTGGAGTATTGCCAAATCTTATGGCGTTACAGTCGATGATATACGTCGACTCAACGCCATAGCAAGTGATTCTACAATAATTCATCCTGGACAAAAATTGCTGATCCGCCCAGCTTATACAATTACACCTACCCTGTCAGATGAGACATCATCTGTATTCACCCAATCCCTTATCGATACAGCTGTACCATCCATGGATACAATGCTATCAACCGAGCCAGTTATTCCCTCACCATCGTTCAATGTAATGTCTACCAACATACCAGCTGATGTATCACTGAAGAATAAGGGCATTGTCCCGGTCGTTGTTCTTACGATTGGAATCATTGGATTGTTGTTCGTAACAATATTTGGTTTTAAGAAATCCCATGATGATAAAATGATAGATGATCAAAAATGAAAATGTGCCCAACCTTGCGTGCACACGGACGGGGCTAATACGCACCGATAAACCAAGGCGGTTTGCCAGAAATGAGCGATAATTGAAGAGCGTGTATTACCGGTCAAGCCACTGCCGCTATAGACTGTCCGTCCAAGACAGGCTGAACCATGCTATTAAGCCACTCCGTCGCAAGAAGATCATCAGGATTGACAAAACCATAATACTGACTATAATTCTGGTTGATGCCCAAACGGCCAAAATTTGAACTCCTGTTTGCGCCAGATGTGATTGAGCACCTCCATGCGATTGAGCCCAAGTATCATAATCTCATTCAAGCGGCCATCGATGAGCAATTGGCATTCACCCCAGAAAAGGAGATACGCAATCGAAAATTGCTCGAACAACCCGCCCCATTCGGCGCAACATGGGAATTACGGTTTGGGCCTACCAATAGATTCAGAGTGTTCTACGAAGTAGATAACCAGAAACAGTCGGTTCAAGTATTGGCAATTGGCATCAAAGAAAGAAATCGGTTGTTGATTGGCAGAGAGGAGTTTGGACAATGATCATTGCCCCCTTGGCAGATGTGAAAGCGCGGCTAAGTGCTTACCTGGATGAATGCACAACAGGAGGTCCTGTAATCATCACGCGGAACGGGAGAGCTGTTGCCGTGTTGATTGCGCCAGTAGATAATGATGATTTGGAAAGCCTGGTGTTGTCACGTTCACCGCGCTTTCAAGCCATACTGGATAAGTCCCGAAAAAGTATCAAGGCGGGGAAGGGTTTATCGCGAGACGATTTCTGGCAGGCTGTGGCAGAGTCCCAAGGCAAAGAAAACCAAGTCGTTTCATCTACAAGAAAAGCGGCCTAACCCCGGCTCCACATCGACTGCCTTCCTCTTCTCTTCACTTGAGGAACACTTCGCGGTCTACGCCCTCGATCGCAGTGCGTTTTGCCAGAAATGAGGCGATGATTGAGAAGGAGGCTCGACGGTCCAACTGCTGCCGCCCTGGACTGTCCGTCCAGGAGAGGCTGGGCTCATTCGTTGGGCGTTCAAGACCTCTCCCCAGTCACGCCTAACCTTAGAAGAAGGAGATCCAAATGTCGGCTCAGACAATTAGGCTTCTCGTCGCCGGAGTGCTATTCCTCCATGGAATAGCTCACTTGGGAGCTCTTACCGCGCTCCTGGTTAACCGAAGTGGTCACAATACTGACGGATGGCTTCCCGCCCGATCATGGCTGTTCCCCTCGCTCGCACCAGCCACATTCGCTGCAAGCGCATTATGGGTTCTATCGGCAATCGGATTTGTGGCTACAGCCTTATCCTTTTGGGGTCTATTAATTCCCGGAGACCTTTGGAGGCAACTCGCAGTTGCTTCCTCAATCGTGTCGGCCACAGGCATTGTCCTCTTCCTTGGCACGTGGCCTGTATTCAACACGACCGCCGCCCTCGGCGTAAACATCTCCGTTACCGTGGCTCTTCTCTGGCTACATTGGCCCCCTATCGAGTTATTTGGGAAGTGAGAATCCCCTAGTCCTTCGACAGCTGCGCGATCCAATCGGTTGGCTTCCAAACAACAGCTGCAAGCGGATCCCACAAAGGGTACGGGACAGGCAGCTGCTGCCCCCTGCTATGCATTCCACGCGCGGCAGGGTACGCCCTGTAGGCTTGCAGCATCATTGGCATGGCGTTGGAGACAACTTCAGGGATAAGTGTTTTAACACATTTATAATTTCTATTGTGATCTGGAGGTGACAAGATGTTTGGTTTAGACAATCTGGATATCCTGTTTATCGTTTGGGCGTTTTTCTTTCAGATCGTCCTTATCGTCCATTTTGCAATCCGCAAACGATTCTTCGATAGTTACACCATGAAGTTTGGATGGATTGTATACGCGTTAAGTATTCCAGCCGTTGTGATCAGCATGGTTTTGCTGATGGGTGGGAAAACCTGGTCATTTTGGCTGGGTGGTTTTCTTTTTCTTGTCTATGCGGCTTTTGGCTATTGGGTTGATTACGTAAAGAAAATTCAATGGCGTAAGCCACTGCGCTTATCAATCATGTTCCCGTATGTGTTTTTATATCTGGGTACGGTCATGTTCTACTGGTGGCCGCTTAACCTCCTCAGCCGCCCATTATGGGTTGTATGCGCGGTACTGTTCGTCATTGAAACCATTCTGAATGTCACCTCTCACTGAGCTGTGAGGGATCGTAATCGGTCAGTACGAGAAAGATAAACTGGAGATTGGAAATGCTTAAAAGGACGAATTTGCTGGGTGCTCTTGTGGCCGTTGTTTTCTATTCTTCGGCGATATCCATTTTCATTTTCAGGCTTCTAGACAAACCGCAGTATGAGTATTGGATAGGCTTTATCGAGTTACTACTGGCACTGCCACTGGGTTATCTACTCCTGACTGCTCGAAAACTTAAACGACCTGTACTGTATTATGTCCAAATCGGATTGATGCTTGTATGGTTGCTCGTGGAATTTTTATTGGACTATCTGCTGAAGATTGACTTTCGCAATGTAGGATGGATGGTAATCGGCTACGTCGTCTTGTTCTTCGCGGGTACTGGTGGAATGCTTGGCGTGGCTGCAAATGCTGGGCGAGGATGGAAGATTTTGGCGGTTATCCTATTCCTTGTAATGGCAGCATTGACATTCATACAACATGAAGTTACTGGCATGTAGGTCAGCCAAGATTGGCATGCTGCCCAACAGCGCGTGGAGCCGACACTCACCATTGCGGTTTAATAAATCGTGCCCAATACGCAACTATGAGGAGGATACAGATCGAGTTCGGTGAGACTGACATCTGGCAACGCAATTACGTGTACTGCGTTCTTTGCAGTGTTATGAACATATTATACGTGATGAGAAGTAATGGGATATGATACGGCGGTATATCGAGTCCAATCCACAGAAGTGGGAGGAGGATGAGGAGAATCCTGCCAGGGATTCGAGGAAACTAGAGCAGGGAGATTATAAAGTGTAGGGGGGAGACCTACGACGATTAAAGGCTGGAGACCTCCGGTCGAATATATGGCAGGGTCAGGAGACCCATCCACATCTTGTGATGGTTATCAGGGATCAGGTGATCAGGGATTTGGGATCAGGGGATTGATGGATGAGTTGGCAAGAGGCAGGGGGAGGAGACCCAGCCACATCTTGTATAATAGACCTGCTAATGAGCGACAAATTGAAAATCACCACCATCATCCTGCGGGCACGACCTGAAGACGCCGAACGCCTGGCTGAGCTGGCGACGCAGCTGGGTTATCCAAGCACCACCCAACAGGTCACGGAGCGCTTCGCCATCATCTCTGGCAATGAAGGGCATGCGGTCTTCGTTGCCGAGAAAGGCGGGCAGGTCATCGGCTGGGTACATGTCTATCTCCACTCCCTGCTCATCTGCGACCGGGAAGCCGAGATCACCAGCCTGGTGGTGGACGAAACACAGCATGGCGCAGGCATCGGACGCATGCTGGTGCAGGCGGCGGAGGAGTGGGCGCGCGAGCACGGCTGTGTCAACGTCTGCGTACCCTGCAACGTCATCCGCTCAAAGGCACATGAATTCTACCGAAGAATGGGTTACGACATCATGAAGACCCAGCATTACTTCCGCAAAAAAATGAGATGATACCGATCAAGCTGCGCCTCTCCGGATTCCTCTCCTACCGCGATCCGACCGAACTTGACTTCACCGGCTTTGACCTGGCATGCATATCCGGGCAGAACGGAGCCGGTAAATCCTCCCTGCTGGATGCTATGACCTGGGTTCTCTTTGGACAGGCGCGCAAGCGTGATGAAGCCCTGATCAACCAGCAATCCAAGGCAGCCGAAGTGACCTTCACATTTGGCTATGAGCAAAACGTCTACCGCATCCAACGCATCATGCCGCAGGGTAAAGCCACGCTGCTGGAATTCCAGATCCAGACCACGGATAACGGCTGGCGCCCCCTGACCGAACACTCGCTGCGCGAGACCCAAAAGCGAATAGAGCAGGTCCTGCGCCTCGATTACGAGACCTTCATCAACGCAGCCTTCTTTTTGCAAGGTAAAGCCGACCAGTTCACCCAGCAGAATGCCGGCAAACGAAAAGAAGTGTTGAGCAACGTGCTCGGGCTGGAAATCTGGGAGACCTACAAGGAGATGACCGCCAAGCGCCGTAAAGCCCACCAGCAGGAACAGGATGGTGTGGACGGACGCCTGATCGAGATCAAAGCCGAACTGGACGAGGAACCAGCCCGCAAGGTACGGCTGGCAGGACTAGAGACCGAACTGGGAAGGCTGACGACAGCCCGCAAGACACAGGAGACCGCCCTGGATAACATCCGCCGATTAACAGCTTCCCTGAAAGAGCAGCGCAACCTGGTCACCTCGCTGGCTGCACAACTCGAACGCAGCAGCCAGAAGTTGACCGATATCGAATCCCGCCTGTCAGCCCGTAAGATGGAACGCGAGGAATACATCGAGCTGCAAGCGCGGGCGACAGAAGTCGAAGCCAGCTACCAGGCGTGGCAGGCATCCCGTCTCGAACTTGAGCGTTGGGAAAAGCTCGCTGACCAATTCCACGAACAGGACAAGCGCCGGCAGGTGCCGTTGGACGAGATCAATACGGAGCGAGCCCGGCTGGAACAGGAGAGGATCTCGCTGGAGGGCGAGAAGACAGAGATCGAAAGCCAGGCAGCAGGAGCCAAGGATTGGCAAATGGAGCTGGATGCTGCCCACAAAAAATTGACTGAGATCGAAACAGGGTTGAACCAGAAAGCGGGGATCGAAACGGTACTCCAGACAGCACAACAAGAGCAAGCCGAACGCAAAGCGGAGAATGAGCGGTTACGCCAGGAGATGGAAGAATACAAGGGACGCATTGACCAGCTTGAAAAAACCGAGGAGGCAACGTGCCCGCTGTGCGGCAAACCCCTAAGTGCAGAAGACCGTCAAGACCTGATCACCCGGTTGAACGAAGAAGGCAGAAACATGGGTGACCGCTTTCGGGAGAATAAAACTTACTTGGAAGAGGCAACGCAAAAGCTAAATGAGCTCAAATCCCGATTAACCGATTTCGCCGGGCTTGAAGATGAACGAGTAGCGTGCTCAAGTACGGCGACACAATTGACCGAGCGGCTTGGTAACAGGCAACAAGCCAAAGCGGAGTGGAAGAAACGCGGCGAAAAACGGCTGGCGGAAGTCAATAAATTACTTGAAAAAGAATCCTTCGCAGGCGGGGCAAGAACGAGCCTGGTAAAGATCGATGAGGAACTCAAAATCCTCGGTTATGACCCGGAGGCTCATAACAAGACCCGACGACTAGAATCCGAGCTGCGGGCGTCAGAAGAGGATCATCGCAAGCTGCAATCCGCGCGCGATAAGCTCTCCGTGCTGGAACGCGAGATCAGCGGCCTGGAAAGCCAGGCGGCGTCCCAGCGGATAGAGATGACCACACTGATGGAGGAACACGGGTCAGCCAGCGCGACCCTGGCGGAAGCCGAAGCACAGGTTCCAGATGAGGAGAGCGCCTACCAGGAACTGCTGAAACTGCAGGAACAGGAAAACAACCTGAACCAGGAGGTTGGGGCGGCGCGCCAACAGGTGTCTGTCCTGGATGACCTGCGAGTGCGAAAAGCCGACCTGGAAATCCAGCGCGTTGAATTGAGCAAGGCAATCAGTCAACATAAGATGCTGGAGCGCGCCTTTGGCAAGGACGGTGTGCCAGCCCTGTTAATCGAACAGGCATTGCCACAGATAGAAAGCAAAGCCAACGAGCTGCTGGAGCGTCTGAGCGATGGCGGAATGTCGGTGCGCTTCCAGACACAGGCCGCCTTCAAAGACAAGGGGCGGGAGGACCTGAAGGAAACCCTCGATATCCAGATCAGCGATAACGCCGGCACGCGCGATTACGAGATGTTCTCGGGCGGCGAGGCTTTCAGAGTCAACTTCGCCATCAGGCTGGCGCTGTCGGAAGTGCTTGCCCGGCGCAAAGGTGCCCGCCTGCAGACGCTGGTCATAGATGAGGGCTTTGGTTCACAAGACAGCCAGGGCAGGCAGCGCCTGGTCGAGGCAATCAAACAGGTGCAAAGCGACTTCGCGAAGATACTGGTCATCACCCACCTGGAGGAGCTCAAGGACGCCTTCCCCACCCGCATCGAGGTAGAAAAGACCGGGGGCAGTTCCACGATCCACGTTATTTAACCTGCATGACCCCAGCATGACCCCATTCTTCATTCTCTCGACGTTCACCTTTTTTATTGGCATCTACCTGGTGTACTGGATCCACAGCCGGCACCGGATGGATATCATCGTTCAGTCTCTACAATCGCCAGATTCTCCTACTCCGTTCCTATCGGTCATCGTCCCTGCCCGCAACGAGGAACGCAACATCGGCCGCTGCGTAGAGGCGCTGCTCAACCAGAACTACCCGGGCTATGAAGTCCTGGTGCTAGATGACCGCTCGAACGATTCCACAGCGCAGATCCTGCAGCGCTGCCTGATCAAGGATGACAAGAATCGGCTGCACATCATACCCGGCGTTGAACTTCCCCGGGGGGGCTGGGCCGGCAAACCACATGCTTTGTACCAGGCGGCGCGACAGGCGCAGGGCGGATGGCTGTGCTTCGTGGATGCAGACACATTCGTCATGCCCGAAGCCCTAGCTTCAACCATGCGAACAGCATTGGAACAGCGGGCAGACCTTTTAACAATCCTGACCGACCAGGAGCTGGGTACATTTTGGGAGAAAGTCATCCTGCCGGTTGTTTTTACCGCGCTGGCGGTGGGATTCCCGCCGCGCAAGGTCAACGACCCCAAGAGCGATGATGCCATCGCCAACGGCCAGTTCATCCTGATCCGGCGAGAGGTATATGAAAAAATCGGTGGGCATGCTGCAGTGAAAGGGTCAATCGTAGAGGACAAAGACCTTGCCAGGGTGGTTAAAGGAGCCGGCTACCACCTGATCATCGCTGATGGGCGGGCGATGGCGACCACCCGCATGTACACCTCGCTGCGGGAAATGTGGGAGGGCTGGACCAAGAACATGTACCTGGGCTTGCGAGGCAGCCCGGGGATGGTCGTACTGGGGGTATTCGGTGCCACGCTTGCCCTTTTCGCGGCGCTGGTCATGCCGCTGTGGCCGCTGGCAGGATTGACGTGGCTGCTGCTCGGTGGCGGGCTACCGGCATGGTTGACAATTGCCGAGTCACTTATTTTGTGGGGATACCTGCTCCTTGTGCGAGTCCTGGCGGCGCACGCCTTCCACATCCCCGGCTGGTATGGGCTGACCCTGCCACTTGGCGCGGCGATCTTTGCCGCGATGATGATCGTTTCAGCCTACAAGGTACTATCAGGCCAGGGTGTGAGCTGGAAGGGGCGAAGGTATGATATTTGATTGTCACATGGAACGAAGAGGGGGCTTGTTTTTGTTTTCATTTTTTGCAAAATGTATTGGCTCGATAATTTTTTATTAGTAAGAAGAGATTTCGGTTACCTGATTACATCGCAAGGGCAGGTTCCTGCTTGACATGATCCGCCACCCTGTTTGGGAAGTGCACCCGCCGGGGTGATATGAGGGCCGGCAGGGTGACACAGCTGGATGGGGAGACCCTTCGCTCGCCTGACCATACCGCAGGTAGTGCCCTATATAATACAATCCTTCCTGTCATGTATAGAAAGAATAATTATGGCAACATGCTATAATGACCGGCGGATCGCGCAAATTTTGAGTGGTAATACTATCAGGAGGTTTTTCACTACCCTGAGTGATTATCAGGGGCACGACAATAATTGGTTGACATGCGAGAATTCATCTACGGTCGAAACCCGGTTTATGAAACCCTGCGTGCCAAGCGGCGGGATATTTTCCGGCTGCTGATAGCAGAAGGTGTGCATGAGAATGGCCGTCTGGCTGAGATCCTGTACACCACGGCGCAAAGGAAGATCCCCTGCGAATACACGCCGCGTCCCCGCCTCGATAAAATCGCCTCGAACCACCAGGGCGTCATACTTGAAGCCAGCAGTTATCCCTATCTTGAGCTGCAGGATATCCTCGATCTAGCTGAAGAGCGAGGTGAGCCGCTTTTCGTGCTGATCCTCGATACCCTGCAGGATCCACAAAACCTGGGCACGCTGCTGCGTACCGCCGAGGCGGTCGGGGTGCACGGCATTATCATCCCCCTGGCACACACAGCCCAGGTCACGCCGGCGGTGGTGAATGCCTCCTCCGGGGCAAGCGAACACCTGGCTATTGCAAGGGCAAACCTGGCACAGGCAATCCGTGAGTTGAAAAAGGCAGTCGTCTGGGTCATTGGCCTGGACCATAACGGACAAAATCTGGATCTGACCGGAGGAGAGATGCAAAAGTCAGATCCCCTGAAAGGGCCATTGGTGGTGGTCGTGGGCAGCGAGGGGGAGGGCATCCGTCCGCTTGTAAAAAAATCCTGCGATCTACTGCTACGCCTGCCGATGCAGGGGCAGGTCGAGTCACTCAATGCAGCGGTGGCAGGATCGGTTGTGCTCTACATGGCATACCTGAGGCGAGGAGGGGGCTCCAGCGCCTCGTGAGTTGAAAAACCTGGAGATACAAGAATCCATTGTACAATTATGGAGGCAGGGATGAAGCAATGCGAAATGCATATGCCTTGCCAATTATTCTATTCCGGAGGATGAATGGTTCAGGCAACAATCCATTTCCCGCGCGGCTTTCTATGGGGGACGGCAACCTCGGCCCACCAGGTGGAAGGGAATAACACCAACAACGACTGGTACAGATGGGAGCAGCAGGAGGGACGCATCATCAACGGGCATACAGCCGGCCTGGCCTGCGATTGGTGGGGAGGCCGCTGGAAGGAGGACTTCGACCGGGCAGCCGAAGCCGGTCAGAACGCACACCGGCTTTCTGTTGAATGGAGCCGAATCCAGCCAGCCCCCGACCGCTGGGATGAAGAAGCCCTCGATCATTACCGCATGATGCTGCGAGGCCTGCGTGAGCGCGGCATGACCGCCATGGTCACGCTGCACCACTTCACCAACCCGATCTGGCTGGAAGAACAGGGAGGCTGGGAGAACGAGGCGGTCATCCCGTACTTTGAGAAGTTCACATGCAAGGTGGTGGAGGCACTGAAAGAATACACCACACTCTGGTGTACTCTCAATGAACCGAACGGATGTACGGGTTTATCCTATGTCCTCGGTCTCTGGCCTCCGGGGAAGAAAGATTTCAGGCTGAGTTTTCAGGTAACGACCAACCAGGTGAAGGCTCACGCAGCGGCTTACCGGGCGATCCACCGAATCCAGCCGGAGGCGCGGGTAGGCATCGCTCTTCACTACCGGAGCATGGTTCCATCCCATCCAGCCTTTCCCCTCGACCGGTGGGCAAGGGATATTCAGCACCGGCTGCTCAACGAAACATTCCCGCGGGCGCTGGTGGACGGCGTGCTGCGCTTTCCATTCAAGAGGGTCAAAGTCCCCGAAGCAGCCAACACACAGGATTTTTTCGGTTTGAACTACTATACCCGCTTCCGGGTCGCCTTTGACCTGCGTCTATCAGGCCAGCTTTTCGGACGGCAATTCTATCCAGCTGGCGCAGACGTGAGCAGCAAAGGCTTTAACGCCAACGAACCTGAAGGCTTTTATGAAGCGCTGAAATGGGCGCTGCAATTCAAGATCCCCATCATCATCAGCGAGAATGGGATAGAAGATGCCGAAGACACGCTCCGCCCGCGATATATTGCCCAGCATATCCAGCAGATGTGGCGCGGTGTGAATTTCAACTGGCAAGTCAAGGGATATTTCCACTGGACGCTGGTGGATAACTTCGAGTGGGAGCGCGGCTGGAACCATCGCTTCGGGCTGTGGGAACTGGATGAAAAGACCCAGATCCGCCGCAAGCGCCCCAGCGCCGACCTGTATGCAGAAATCTGCAAAGAAAATGGGTTATCCACGGAGATGATCCAGAAATACTGCCCGGAAGTGATGCAGAAGATGTTTCCTGTATGAATTTTGCAAACGTGGTCGTTCCTATAGTCAAAACAGAATACAACATATACCTGTTCACCCCTGTATCGATTCGCATATGTCTCTCATAAATCCAAGCTCGCTTCACAGGGTCGTCTGCCGCCCAGCGCTGCCCAAGGACAGCGCTGACGTGCTCGAATTCGCCAAGTACATCTGGGATGGTGAAGATTACATACCCTTCGTATGGCACAAGTGGCTGGCGGACCCGGAAGGTCTGCTTGCAGCGGCTGAATACGCTGGTCATGCGGTTGGAATCGGGAAACTGACCCTGCTTTCCCCCGGGCAGTGGTGGCTGGAAGGTTTACGTGTCGATCCCGCTTACGAGGACAGGGGGATCGCTACACACCTGAACGATTACCTGATGGGTCACTGGCTTGAATTCGGGGATGGCATGGTGAGGCTGGCAACGGCATCATTTCGCGTCAAGGTGCATCACCTGTGTGAAAGAAGTAACTTTGTAAAAATCAGCGAGCTGTCGATCTTTGCAGCGCCAGCGCTGCCAGGATCAATATCTGACTTCCAACCAATAACCCTGGATGGTGTCCCCCATGCGGTCGAGCACGCCCTGTGCAGCCAGTCCATGTCCCTCCCGGCGGGTATGATGGACATCGGCTGGCAGTATCTCAAACCCTGTGAAAAAAAGGTGGCTGCCCTGGTGGAAGGACACAAAGCCTGGTGGTGGCGAAAAGGAGCGGGCTTACTGGCTTTTTGGGAGGATGAGAATCCGGAAGAAAAACCCGTGCCCGTGGTCAGCATCCTTGCCTGTGAGATTAAAGACATCCCGAACCTGCTGATGGATTACCGCCGGCTGGCGGCGAGCCTGGGATACGAAGAAGCTGCCTGGTTCGCCCCGCTCAAACCCGAGCTGTTGCCCCTGCTGGAAGGGGCGGGTTTTAAACGTGACTGGGAGGATGCGGAGTATGTATACGAGAAACAGCATCCCATCTGGAAAAATTGACCGATTCCATGAACGGACTACCCCCAGGCTTCATCCATACTGTGCGCGAGACGTTCGGGCATGCCAGGGCGGATACCTGGTTTAAAAATCTTCAGTCCATCATCTCGGATTGTGAGCGGCATTGGAATTTCAAAGCGGGACACCCATTCCCCAACCTTTCCTACAATTACGCTGCCCCTGCCATGTGTTCTGATGGGAGCGAGACCGTCCTGAAAATCGGCATCCCCAACCCTGAATTGCGGACGGAGATCGCAGCGCTACGGCTGTGCAATGGAGAGGGCATGGCGCGCCTGCTTGAAGCGGACGATGAGCGAGGTATCCTGCTGCTGGAACGACTCCACCCCGGGACCACATTGGTCGAAGTCGCCGAAGAAGATGACGAAAAAGCGACCTCCATCGCGGCAGGAGTGATGCGCCAGCTCTGGCACGATTTGCCCCAGCAGCATTCTTTTCCCTCCACCTCAGATTGGGCAGCAGGATTAAAGAAACTGCGCGCTCGATTCCAGGGCGGGACCGGACCGCTTCCTGCGCGGCTTGTCGAACAGGCAGAAAACCTGTTTACCGAATTGACCGCGTCCATGAGCAAAGCAGTGCTCTTACACGGTGACCTGCACCACGAGAACATCCTCTCTGCCGGAGGCGGCACCTGGCTGGCGATCGATCCAAAGGGGGTGGTGGGAGAACCGGAGTACGAATGCGGGGCGCTGATGCGAAATCCCATCCCCCGTCTCTTGCATTGGTCGCATCCGGAGCGCATCACGCAGCGCCGCCTGAATCAATTGGCCGATGAACTGGGTTTCGACCGCAAACGCCTGTGGGGCTGGGGCTTGGCGCAGGCAGTGCTCTCTGCCTGGTGGGAGCTCGAGGATAAAGGCGCAGGCTGGGAATACTCCATCGGCGTGGCGGAGGTTTTTGCCCGGATCAAGGTTTGAATTGGAAATGTGCCAAGGTTGATCTGGTGCGAGGCGATGTTACCTTCAAGGGTGATCCCGCGATCGATATCATGATTAATGGTTCCACGGCAAAAAATATAGTCATTTCATAAAAAGAATACGTATTAATTGCAAGCTTCAGAGAGATATCCTTCAATCCATAATGATGTTGCATCTCAAGTAGATTCCACCCCGCCGTTCGAGAACTACACCCGCCGTGGGTAGCGGGGTGAAGGTAGGGTGACAAAGATTGGGAGGAGACTGATTGCTTTCAGCACCCCGTCAAGCGGGGTGAGGCGGTGCTCAGCGGTCACTTTGTTTAGGGTGACCCACCCTATTTGCAGGGTACTCATAACAGGGATCATATTTTCTAGCTAGTTCTATTACAGAAACAATGCTTTCGATATACCAGACATAGTTTGTATCATATTTATTTGTATCAACTTTGTTAAATTCAGACCATTAAGTATCAATTTCTATTATCGCGATATATTCTGGAAATGGTAGATCATTACTATTCTCTTGGTGAACAATTGGATTTACGAGATCATTGTCGGGATCTTTTGAATAGGCTTTATAAAAAATCCTTTCGCCAATTACATACCAAATAAACGTTTCACAAGAATACAATTCGAATGATTTACATTCGTTCTCAAGTATCTCACCCTCGAACGTAACTTCAACAATCTTCACTTGGTAAAAAATCCTGTTAGAAACGATACAATCGTTTGGGAATATTCACCTTATACCGGAACTCTTCTCTACACTATATTTGCGTCATTAGTTTAAGCTATTTTACTTGATTGATATCCCCATTTACTACCAACAAAACTTCGAAAAGGATCATCAATGGTTTGCTTATAATTCTTGCTTTTTTTTATTCTTTTTTTTCGATATTTGATCACTAAAAGGATGTTTATTTGCTTAAAAATTTATCTAATTCGTTGCGCGTTTGCTTTAATTTTGTCTTGGGTTACTTGATATTTATGGAATTTTTCCCGCCAGACAAATATGGTTTGGGCTACCTCTCTCGATAGTTTCCACATGCCTTTAACATGATACTGTTCATCCAAATTGACGAGGATTAAAAAGTTAAAATCGAAATTATTCAAATCCACATTTTGAGCAGTGCGTTCCTTGATTTCATACCGCTGTCCATTTGAATCAACCGCGTCGTAACCGGGAGCGTTTGGACCGTCCATCAATTCCAAGTTCAATTCTAGGGAGACATAAAGCTCAGCGATAAAATCGGGTTTCAACTCGCGCCCGAAGACGGTTTTAAACTCAGCCATCAGACTAACAGCTTGATCTAACAGTTCCTGCTTCTTATAGTTAAACATTCCGGACATACAGATATTTTCAAACAAATTAATCAGAAAATCGAAGTCCTATTCTTTAACAAGTTCATTTAAGTTCAACGGTTTAGCTATCACTTGAATCCCTGAGCGATCCAACCCAGTCGCAAAGATAATCTTCCAATATTCATGATCTTGTTTAGCACCAAATACAGTACCAGATATTTGGTGATTAATCCAAAGGGGAAGGTTAGTAATATTTGCTAACAATCGTTCAATCATCATCCATAATATCTCACTGAATTGGTGTTGGAATAGCTCAACATCATCAATTACCTGCCCGTCCATGAGGAAATATTGTTTGACTAGGTCCTGTACATAACGAAGGATGTTGAATAAAACCTCTTCACGTGAGATACGAACAGCACGTAAATGCAGATCAGGAATTGGTTCGCCACGGCGAAGTTTATCCTCAACCTTATTTGCGCCAATATCAAAATCATACGATCCAATATAGAATAAGGATGCGATTAAATTTGCCAATCTTACGATTTGCATTTTCTCTAACTGACGAGGGTTTTCTCCAACTTCGATATTTAAATTCATCGGTATTTGCATGGGCGTCTGTCGAATAAATAAGGAGAAAAAGGTTTTTTCTATGGTGCTGTACGAGAGAGGTTTATAACCTTCCCGCCCACTAAATTCGATGTAATCGCGTAACTTATTTTCGGGGTTATAGATAATACTGATCCGCACATCATCAATGATATAACGAGCTACTTCGCGGTGCTGACCACTGAAGAAATTTACCAGTTCTTGTTCAGTGAATGAAAGGTCTTCCTCTGAGCGGTGAGTAAATTTCCGGTATTCATCTATCTTCTCCCAATACAATTGACTACCCAAGAATCGTTGGATCGATTGGTCAAAAGCCACTTGTCTCAAGATCGTACCAGCGTTTGTATTCGCTTCGAGTAAGACGTTTGGGTCCGGATTGATAAAAAGTCGGATAGGCAATGTACGGACACCTAATAATAATTGGGCAACAACTTTGTGTTGACCATCGAAAACCTGAACTTTAATCCGATTTTGTTCAATTGTTCCCCATGCTAATGCAATATGTAATTGTGGCTTTCCAGAAAGAAATTCGATTATTAAACCTCTAATGCGAGGACTGACGGCGCGAGGGTTTATTCTGTTGTCATGATGCAAATATTCTATAGGTAGGTTTAAAAAACAGTATTCCAAGCCTGAGAGAGAATCTTTATAAATAAGTTCTTCATAATGTTGATTGTTATTTTCAGGCATCGAGATGGTGAGTTTCAAATCTTGTCTGTTTATATGCAAGTCATACTTACCGCCTTTATACAACTCTAGAAAATCTGCAAGGTTCGGTCGGTTTGGGATCTGATTGCCGACATCCTCTTTCACCTTATAATACTTAGCAAGACAACGCGCCACTCGTAAATCAGAATCTGATTTATTGCGATTACATCTTGCATGGGTGGCTGCAAAATTATTCTCATCATCTTTTCCGCCTTTTGAGCGTGGAATGATATGGTCAATTTCTATTGAATCAATTGCACAATCCAAAGGTTTTTCGCAGATGAAACAACATTTTTTTTGCTGCTTGAGTAATACTTTTGTTAGCTCTTGACACTCCATTTTCAAACCTCACCTTCTGCGTTATGTTGAATTTCTTCTTTGTGTATAGTAAAATCACTTGCTTAAGGTACAAGTTTTACCCATGGATCGCTCACGCGAACCAGGTTTAGGTTGGGAGAAACACATTATATTTCCTTTTCCTTTTCCAATCTTTAAGGCGTTTACTCCACACTTTATTTGCTCCTTTATCTTACTTCTTCTCGCAGCTAGCTGTGGGGAAATACCCTCCTTTGATTATAGATCTTCATTAACCCCAAATCATGTTCTGGCTGGCCCAGTAATGAATAAACCTCCGTTCCAAATAGACCAGCGATACATGTAACTCCGAACCCTGTGGCACTGTATCAGCTTGCTGCCAGCATTGGATTGCAGAGCAATGTTCAAGTAAGGCTGTTGAGCCGAATTCAACGAAAAAACTGATATTGGTTTTACACCATTTAGAGTCTTTTTGATCTGGCATCTAAATATTATCACAACCATTAAGGAACACATTCTTCAATATTTAATGGACTTATCTACGAATTCTTAAAACTTGCGTGACCATTCTTTTGGCCAGCGCTCGATGACAACTTTTTTCTGCGTGAAGAAATCGACTGCGTCCATACCCTGACCGTGCATGTCACCAAAGAATGACTCCTTCCAGCCGCTGAATGGGAAGAATGCCATCGGCGCCGCCACACCGATATTAATGCCGATATTGCCGGCGTCCACCTCATAGCGGAACTTACGGGCTGCCGAGCCGGAGGATGTGAACAGACTTGCCTGGTTGCCGTAAACGTGACTGTTCGCCAGCGCTATGGCTTCCTCGATGGTGTTGACATGCATTAGGCTGAGAACGGGACCAAATATCTCGGTCTTCCAGATCTCACTGCCGGGCTTGACATCGGCGAGGATGGTCGGGCGGACAAATGAGCCTCTCTCGTAACCCTTGATGGTCGTGCCGCGTCCATCCACAAGAGCCGCTGCACCTTCCGATACCCCAAGGCCAATCAACTGTTCAACTCGCTGCTTGCTGGCCAGGCTGATAACCGGGCCCATCTGCACGCCTTGATCCAATCCATAGCCTAACACCCGGCTGGAGGCCGCATCACAAATCAGCTCCGTGAAAGTATTGCGTGCCTCCGCAACGGTCACTGCCAGGGAGACTGCCAGACAGCGCTGACCGGCGCAACCAAAAGCCGAGTCGGCAATGATCCTGCTCGCCATTTCCATATCCGCATCGGGCAGGACGATGACCGGATTCTTCGCACCGCCCTGAGCCTGGACGCGTTTTCCATTTTCGGCTGCGCGTCGATAGATATATTTCGCCACACCTGTCGAGCCAACGAAGGTAACCGCCCTGATCTGCGGGTGGTCGAGAATGCCATCCACGGCATCCTTTGCGCCATTGACCATGTTCACGACGCCCTTTGGAAAACCAGCCTGTGCGATCAATCCAAAAATAGACTGCATGGTCATCGGTACTTTTTCAGATGGCTTTACCAAATAGGTGTTTCCACACGCAAGGGCGTAAGGTAGGAACCAGAACGGGACCATGCCCGGAAAATTGAACGGCGCGATGGTGGTACATACACCAACAGGCTGGCGGAGCATGATCTCATCGATACCAGGAGCGATATCTTCCACGATCTCACCTTTCGCCAATACCGGCATGCTGCATGCCACTTCCACATTCTCAATCATGCGCACCAATTCAGCTTTGGATTCTTCAAAGGTCTTGCCGGCTTCATTTGTAATCGTACGGGCAAGATCATCCACGTTCGCCTTCAGCAGGTCGCGCAGCCTGAACAGGAATTGGATGCGGTCCTGGACCGGAGTGCTTCGCCAGGCCGGGAAAGCCGCAGCCGCGGCATTGGCAGCCGAATCCACATCTGCTTTGCCAGACAGGGGTGTCTTTGCCATCACCTCGCCTGTCGCCGGGTTGATAATGTCCACATACTCACTGACGATGGGGGAGACCCATTCACCGTTAATGTAATTCAAAATCTTCATCTTCTTGGCTTCTCCTGTTGTTGTTTCCCAGCATGCATTCTGGAATTTTGAGCAATGGCATATACGACAGGCATCATATCACCTGTTTATCCGTGACTTCCAGCGCCTGCTCAACCAAAGCCAGACCTTCGTCAAGCTGCTCCTTGGTGATGCAAAGCGGTGGCACGACAAAGACCAGGCTGCCCATATTGTTCGCCATGATGAAAGTGAACAAGCCTATCTGGCGCAGGACTTTGCCAACCTCTGCCATGACCGCCGGGGAAAAGATCTCCTTTGACTCGCGGTTGGTGACCAGTTCTATGGTAGAGAATAGACCGATATACCGCACATCACCGACGGATGGATGCCGCTCCTTGATATCTTCGAGGGCTTCACCCAGATATTTACCCAGGGTTGCTGCGTTCTCAAGCAAGCCATCTTCCTCGTACACTTCAATCGTCGCCACAGCCGCCGCACAAGCCAGGGCATGACCATTATAGGTCAAACCCGCATAGAGATATTTATCATCAAAGAACCTGGCAATCTTCTCCGAGACGATCACCGCGCCGAGCGGAACATAGCCGCTGGTTATGCCCTTGGCGGTGGTGATCATATCGGGAACAACGTTCCAGTTATCCACCGCGAACCATTTACCGGTGCGTCCCCAGCCGCTCATCACTTCGTCTGAAATGAGCAGGATGCCATATTTGTCGCAGATCTCGCGGATGCGCGGCCAGTAGTCGTCCGGCGGCACGATGATGCCATTCGAGCCAACCACGCCTTCCATGATGATGGCAGCGATCTTATCTGGACCTTCGTACCTGATGACTTCTTCGACATGCGAGATGCACTGCCGCTGGCAGGTGCGAGGGGTGAGGCCAAACGGGCAGCGATAACAAAATGGGTCGAGGAAATGGACGCTGCCCGGCATGGCGGGTTCAACCGGAAGACGGCGGTAGTCCCCGGTCAGCGCGATCGAGCCGTGTGTCGCGCCGTGATAGGAGCGGTAGCGTGCCATAATCTTGTGGCGCCCGGTATAAAAGCGCGCCAGCTTGATGGCATTCTCGTTGGCCTCCGCACCGCCGAGGGTGAAGAAGGTCTTCTTGAGATCACCGGGTGTGACCTCTGCCAGTTTCCTGCCAAGCAGACCGCGCACGTCGGTGGCATTGCCGGGGTGCACAAAGCAAAGCTTCGCAGCCTGGTCCTGGATCGCCTTGACCACCTTCGGGTGCTGGTGACCGATGTTGGTGTTCATCAGCTGGGAGGAAAAGTCAATGTAGCGTTTTCCATCCACATCCCAGAAGTAGATGCCGTCCGCCTTTTCCACAGGGATGGGATTGACCTGTCCCTGCACAGACCACGAGAAGAAGGTGTACTCGCGGTTCATGTCCACGATCTCTTTTGCAGAAAGGCCTGTCATAATATTTCTCCTTGTATAGGTATTTTTGAGAATGGTCTGCGGTTCACTTCATTCATACATGAATACACGCAAATCAACCCCAATTAAGTGTAGATATTCATATACTCTGATAGACAGAACTGGTTTGAATTATGAAAACTGCGGTTGTCAAGATTAAGATGAATGATCCTTCAGCCTGCATGGTTTAATGATACAGCATTTCGCATATTCGCGCTATTACCTGGCAGCAGCCTTGCTGTATTTGGGAGCGTCCATTTTTTCGGCTTCAATCCGACACATTGCCGAGAATCTGCCGCATACTTTTTTTGTAATCTTCAAAAGCAGCCCTGCCTTGCTCTGTCAGCTTGACCAGCGTGTGCGGTTTTCTGGCAACGAACTCCTTCTCGATCTCCACATAGTGGGCTTCTTCCATTTTTGTGATATGCGAAGAAAGATTCCCCCAAGTCAAACCAGTGAGATTCATCAGGAAGGTGTAGTCGGCTTTTTCCACTACATAGAGGTATGTAAGCACCATCAGGCGGGCGGGGGCATGGACAACCCGATCGATATCTGCCAAAGGGTGACGTTCTTTTTTAATAACCGGCATTTCATTCATGTTTTACCTATGCCTCGTGCGTTGAGACCGGATAATCCCTGATAAACCGTACCAGCATTACAATACCAATCATAGCCATCACTGCCCCTGCAACCATTAGTCGGGTAGGCTACCATCATCTGGTCTTCACTACGAATGATAACCGAGGCAGGTAAAGAAATACCGAGCAATAATCCGTAGAGACAGAAACGTGGGGACTGAGCCGAATAGGCTATCATAGAAAAGATGAGAAATATGCCAAGACCAAAAAAGACATCCATCAGCCAAGGTGGTCTGTTTGCAAGGTATGATCCTAAGCCACTATTTGCGCTAAATAAAAATATCACCCAAGTAATGACCACCATTACAACCACCACAAAAACAGCCTCCATTTTGGGGGCTTTTGTGACCGACCAGGGGCTCGAACCCTGAACCTGCTGATTAAGAGTTGGGATTAGCTTTATATACCCAGTATATATGGTGGTATAATCTCTTTCTAGCACTACAGGTGGGGGTAAAAATGTCCATTTATTCCACGTTTTCCATACCTTCTATTCTAGTAGCTGTAAGGTAGCTGTAGTAAATCTTGGGTTTTATTTGTTCTATCTCCTCTACTCTTCCTTCTTCTCTCCCATTCCTCAATTCCTAATCCTCCACTCCCCACTCCTTCAGTCTTTTCCGCGTCCGCTTTGCATACGGCGATTCGATCGCTTCAAAAATTATCAGTGCCTGTTTCACCAGTACGATTGCATTTTCCTTCTCTCCCAGATTGTAGTAGGCTGATCCTAAGTTGCCGAGATTGACACCTTCGCGGCTCCGGTCTCCAATTTCCCGTGCAATGACGAGTGCTCTCTCATGAAATTCTATCGCCTTGCGAACCTCACCCAGGTTTTTGTAGACTAAGCCCAATCTGCCGAGGACGATATCTTCGCCGCGCTGGTCGCCAATTTCACGAGCGATAACCAGAGCCTTTTCGAAAACCTCGATGGCCTTGTGAACCTCGCCCAGGGCGTCGTAAGCTTCTCCTAGGTTGCCAAGAATTAAGCCCTCCTTGAGCTTATCCCCAATTTCTTGCATGACAACCAGCGCTTTTTCGAAGAACTCGATCGCCTTTCGGATCTCGCCCTGACTGTAGTAGGCGTTTCCCAAGTTGCCGAGAATTAAGCCCTCCTTGAGCTTATCCCCAATTTCTTGCATGATAACCAGTGCTTTCTCATGATACTCGATCGCCTTGTGGACCTCGCCCAGTTCAGCGTAGACGCCCCCCATGTTGCTGAGATCGGCACCTTCGCCGCTCCGGTCTCCAATTTCCCGTGCAATCGCCAGTGCCTGTTCGTAGAATTCGATCGCCTTGTTGGTCTCGCCTAGGTCGGCATAGGCGCTCCCAAGGTTGCTGATGGCTTCTCCCTCGCCGTGGCGGTCACCAATTTCGTGCACGATGACCAGTTGTTTTTCGTAGAACTCGATCGCCTTGTGGACTTCGCCCAAGTCGGCGTAGGCGTTTCCCAGGTTGCCGAGAATGTTCCCTTCGCGGCTTCGGTCGCCAATTTCGCGGTCTATGGCCAATGCCTTTTCGTAGAACTCGATCGCCTTGTGGACTTCGCCCAGGCTGGCATAGGCTATCCCCATGTTGCCCAGGTCGGTACGTTCCCCGCCTCGTTCGCCAATTTTGCGCGCGATAACCAAATCCTTTTCGTAACACTCTATGGCCTTGCGGGCATCGCCCAAGGCGTAGTAAGCGCTCCCGAGGTTACAAAGGTTGGTGCCTTCGGCGCGCTGGTCGCCAATTTCACGAGCGATAACCAGAGACTTTTCGTAACACTCTATAGCCTTGCGGGCGTCGCCCAAGGTGGCGAAGATTAAGCCCAGGCTGCCTAGGGCTTTCCCTTCGCCGCGACGGTCGCCAATTTCGCGAGCGATGACCAGGTCCTTGAAGACCTTTTCGGCTGCGCCCATAGTCTTTTTTCGTAGAAACTCAATCTCTTACTCTTCATTCGCCATCTTTTACCCCTTCCGAAAAAGCTTCTACATGATCTCCGGCTCGAACCACTCCCATATCATCCCCGAAGGGGGACTCATTCACCACCATCACCGGCACCGCATAGATGATGTACAGGATTGCCTGCACCTCCCCTTGCTAGAAGAAATACACCTCCATCATTATCCCGATCGCAGCCGACAGCATCCAGAGCAGAATTTTCCTTCGCCGTGTCTTACCTTGATTATCGCATAAGTTCCGGCTCATGTGTTGTATCTCATGAGGCTTTATTGTATGTTTCTCAGTGGAACGAGGCATGGTTGTAGCAGGTTTTAATGAGGACTTCGACATCATGAATGGGGCGGTCAAAAGGGCCGAGTCTTTCCACTTTCAGGCTGGTGACGGCGGCAGCCCAGATGCCGGCTTCGAGCGGGGGTTTGGAGAGGCGCATGGCGACGTAGGTGCCGATGCAGGTGTCGCCGCGGCCGGAGCGGCCATCCAGCCGGGAGGGATAGAAACCCAGTTCGTGGAATTGATCCTCGGCAAAGACAAGCAGACCGTCCCGGTGAGTTAAGACAATCTCCTTTGGGCCCATGGATGCGTAGAGGCGTGCGGCTTTGAAGATATTGGTTTCTCCGGTGAGGAATTCGGCTTCGACGGCATCGCTCTTGAGAATATCAAGGTACGACAGCGTCTCCTGCATCTCCAGCCAGGGTTCAAATTTGAGTTCCCGGCCGCGCAGGACGCGCACGAAGCCCTGCACATCGGCGGCGAGGAGGACTTTCTCTTCCCGTAATTTCCGGATAACATCCAGGCCGATCTCGCCACTCAGGCTGGAAACGATGACGGCGGCTTTCATGTGGATGTTTTCAACCGCGCTGACGTTGATCGCACCCGCCACCCCGGCGACGGTCAGGTTGCGGATATCCGGGTCGGCGGTTGGGTATTCCAGGTTCATCAGGGTGGACTGGGGTGTATAGGTGGGGAAACAGCCGATGCCCAGGCGTTCCAGATCTTCAACGATATGCACATCCTCCTGTGCCAGCCGGGTGACAACGGCTACTTTGAGTCCCAGCCGGGCGGCGGCATAGGCGGCATAGCGCGATCCGCCGCCGTCGACGTGCCGGATGCCCGCCGGGGAGATGATCGTATCCTTGGTGTAATTGCCAATGTAAACAACGTCGTAGACTTCGGTTTTCATGACAGCCTTTCCAGAAAGAGGATCAGGGGATGAAGCGGGTGATGACCCAGTACAGACCGGCGGCAAGTAAGGCCGTGAACGGGATGGTCAGCAGCCAGGCCGTGGCGATTTCCTGTGCAACCCCCCAACGCACCTTATTCAATCGCTCGGCCGCGCCGACGCCCATGATGGCGGAACTGACCACCTGGGTAGTGCTGACCGGGCCGCCAACCAGCGAGGCGCTAAGGATGACGCCTGCGGATGCCAGTTGGGAGGCGAATCCATCCACGGGGCGAATCTTGTAGAATTTTCCACCCAGCGTGCGGATCAACTTCCATCCACCCACCGCGGTTCCAAATGCTATCATCCCCGCGCAAAGGAGAATTACCCACGTTGGGACAGCAAACACATCCAAATATCCTCCAGTAACCAGTGCCAGGGTAATGATACCCATCGTCTTCTGCGCGTCGTTGGTGCCATGACTGAGTGCCAGAGCCAGTGCGGTGGCAATCTGGGATCGCCGGAAGAATCCATTGATATGTGGTGTGGCGTTCCAACTGATGAGTAAACTGACCTTGAGGATAATGTAACCAAACAGAAACCCGATAATCGGGGATATGAACAGGGCAATCAGGATCTTTTCCATCCCCTTGAACTGAATGACCTGCCATCCAGCACCCATGATGACTGAACCAAGGATGCCGCCAATCAATGCATGGGAAGAACTGCTCGGGAAACCCAGGTACCAGGTGAGCAGGTTCCAAACAATGGCGCTGACCAGGGCAGCCAGGATAACCTGCGTGCTGATGGCATCGGCAGCAACGATCTCGTGGCCGATCGTCTCTGCAACGGCAACGCCAAAGATGAACGGACCTATGAAATTCGCAACGGCAGTCATGCCCAAGGCAACACGTGGTGATAGCGCCCGCGAGGAGATCATCGTGGCAACCACGTTGCTGGAATCGTGGATGCCATTCAGGAAATCAAATGCCAGAGCCAACACTATTACAGCAATGATGATGGGAGACATCCGGAATGCCTTTGCTTACGCAATCTTGACTACAATATCAGCAATGACATTGGCCGCCTCGTCGCCCCGGTCAGCGGCGTTGCTCAGGTGACGGTAGACCTCGCGCAGTTTCAGCATTTTGACAACGTGCTTGATATCTTCCACGCCACTGAAAAGGTCAGCCAGGGCTTCCCGGTAAACATCTTCGACCCTATTTTCAAGCGCTTTGGCACGTTGAGCATGATCATTGGATACCGCAGGATGTGCTTCCAGGCTGTTGACCGCCATCGAAAGCTCGTAAACCGCGTCTCTTAGCAGGGAGGCCATGCGCTGCATGTGTGGGGTAGGTTCCACGTTCAGGATCTCCATTTCACTGACGGTGCTATAGGCATAATCCAACACATCGTCAATCGTACGGGATAATGCAAATAGATCCTCCCGGTCAAAAGGGGTGATGAAAGTTTTATTTAATTCATCAATCAGGATGCGCCGGGCCTCGTCAGCCTCTTTTTCCTTCGAGACAAGAATTGCGGCAGCCGTGGGATCCTTGCCGCTCATATAGGTTTTCAGAGCCTCCATTCCTTCCAGGGTAAGTGTGGACTGCTCCTGGATCATTTTGATGAAAACGTTTTGTCGTTTCTTAAATAATCGGCTCATAGGAGAAACTCCTTTGATAAGATTACAGGCATTTGACACAACCATGTTCAGCCAAGAACTTCAAACCAGCCTTGACTTGTTCGGTGGTATTAACTACCTGTAATTCACAAGTGCGGAAGGCATCTGCAGGCAAATAAGCAGCCAGGCTATCAAAATCAACCTCCCCTAATCCTGGCGCATAATGATCGGCGATCCCGATGACATCGTGAAGATGAACACCAATCATGCGGTTAGAATAACGCTGCAACCATTCTTCGTGCGGGTAAAATCCCAAGCGATCCATAGCTTGAGCGTGGCCGACATCATACACAAACCCAAGTTGTTCGGGTTCAGCCAGTTCGAGAAGAAGACCCAATTCGTCCGGGCTTGGGAATTCCATGTAATAGTAACGGTTCTCGAGTCCCAGGAGTATGCCAGCATGTCCGGCGTATTCAAGCAATTCCTTTATGCTCCTTTTCACAGCTTCGAAACGCGGACCAGCAAAGTCTTTTCGGGTTTTCCCCATGCTTTCTTTTATTGCCTTATATTCCTCCGATCGATCCTGCCCGGTTTCATAGAGTTTTCGTATCTTGTTCTCAAGCGAACGGTCTGATTGAGTGGTCCCGGCGTGAATTACAACCGCTCGAGCGCCCAATTGACGCGCCAGGTCAATGCTGCGTTTTACAGCTGCAACCCCCTGTTTTCGGTTTTCCTCATCCTGCGCCGAGATCAGCCAATCTCGATCTTTCAAAGTTTCGACTGAAATATCCGCCGGGCAGGGTTCGTGGACACTGCTGAACTGGACCTGCTTTAAATCAATCCCGGCCAGCATAGCAGAGTTGGTTTGATGATTTAATTCAATTTTTGAAAATCTCAATCGCCGGGTAGCAGCAAAGAAATCGTTGAGTGTGGGAAAATTTTTAAACGCCCACATTGTAGAGATGGAAGCATCATAGATAGGGTATTCCCCTTCCGGCTTTTTACCTTTCTTTTCGAGGCGGCGAGGAAATATTTCAAGCAGTTCCGTCAAGTTGTCAATGAAATGATCCGGGACGAGACAAGGATCGTCTAACCGCGTGAGCGGTTTACTTGGGTCGCGCAAAATGACAGTTTTGGAAAAACCCGCTTTTCTGGAAGAGATAACATCATTCTCGGGACGGTTGCCAACATAGGCACACTTTTCTGGCCGGATGTGCATGCGTTCTGTTGCATCCAGAAGAATTGCAGGATCCGGTTTTAGTTTTCCAACCATACAGGACAGGACAATCGTCTCAAAACAGCCGGAGATTCCCCATTCTTTTAGAGCGAGCGGGGCATCGGTGCTGCTGGTTGTATTACTGACCAATCCCAACCGGTAACCACGCCGGTAAAGCGCCAAGAGCACTTCTTTGGTTTCGGGGAAATAGACACGCTTACCTATAGCATCCCGCCAGATCTGATTGAATTGGATTGCTTGCCTGCCAACCTGATCTGCAGGCCAATCGGGAAGCATCCACCGCTTCCATAGTTCTGCTTCACTTAGCCCAATCAAAGCGTTCTCCGCCCAATGCTTGTACGCCTTTTGCCGCTCCGACAATAATTGTGAAAATTCCACTGGATCTGCATCCGAACCAAGCAGCGCCAAAATATGATTAACTTTCTGGACTTTATCATGCTCGTTCCGTTTGGTGGTCCTCCGCAATGTACCACCCACATCAAATAAGATAGCCTCAATCTGATTAGTCATGACACTTCTCTACCATTTAATTATTCATCAAAATCAGATAACAATTGGTACTTCCAATAGATCGGTGAACCTCTCAATGTAATAATCTGCTCGGGCGTCCTGCTCATAGTTAAAAGCGATGGTTTTCAACCCAACTGCGCGCGCGCCTTCCAATTCTAAGGCATTGTGGCCGATAAAAACTGCCTGCCCGGCTAGTAGTCCCAGTTGTTGGAGAGCGGCATGGTAAATCCTTGCATCCGGTTTCTGCACACCCACTTCCTTGGATGAAATGATTGAATCCCAAACATTTACAAAACCACCACGCTCAAACCAGCCCAACTTGACATGGACAGGATTGGCCGTATCGGTCACGATACCCAACAAATAGCCTTTTTTCTTCAGGGCAACAAGCGTATCTCGAACTCCTTCAAAGAACACGACGGCATTATCTTCTTCGGCCATTATCTGTTTTCCACGTTCAATTTGCTCGGGTAGTTTCACACCATACATGCGGAGAACTGCTTCCCGATACTGGTCTTGGTTAATTTGACCTTGATATGCCTTATGTGAAAGTGATTTTCGTTCCGCTGCCTGGAACTCGGTGACCTCGAGTTCCAGCTCTTTGAGAAATTGCATCAGTCCACACCCCATATGAAGCCGATGGTACAGAATGTCTCCCGCATCGAACAAAATGGCGCGGATACCGTTAGAAGATGTGTGATCAGGAGACTTACTCAATTCTGTATACAGGATATCCACAAGTTCATTCATATTGCTGATGATCATGTCAGGTGTGGCGCCGTCATCTGCTTCGCCGTGATCAAAATCGTGTTTAATTTGGATCGCGAGCCGGTAGCCGGCTTTATGAGCGCCGAGGATATCCCGTGAGATGCGATCACCCACATAGGCGCATGCGCTGGTGGGAACATTCGCCAGGCGGGCGGCATAATGGAAAATGGCAGGATCCGGTTTACGGCGGCCATACTCGCTCGACAGCACAACCGGGTCGAAATAGTGGCGGATGCCGTACATGTTCAAATTTGAGGGCACCTGGTCGCGGCTGCACACGTTACTGATGAGGCCGATCTTCAGGCCCATCTGCCGGATGGTATCCAGCACGGCAGGTATCTCGAGGCGCATCTGGCGCTGGTAAAAATGAGTCTCAATATACAGCATCAGGTCCTCGGCGATTGCGTCCAACCGGTCTGGATTAAGAGGATAGTCAACAAAGATGTATTCGCGCCAGACCCGCTGTGGAGAAAGTTCATCCAAGGTTTGCATACTCCAGCGGTGGTAATGCTCCAGCCCGCCGGTCACCACTTGATAGAGTTGCTCGTTGCCGAGATGCAGATCGATCCCGGCGGACAAGAGGCGCTGTTGAATACCAGGCGTTGCTTCCAGGCGCAGCTCGCGCGTGTGCCGAAAAGTCTCGATCGTGCCGCCCATATCGAAGAACACTGCCTGGAGGGTCATGCCGTATATCCTAATTTTGGAAATACTTCACCATCACACCCGTGATGGGAATTGCATCCGGGTGTTCGTTTGACGCATGCTCTTCAAGTCACCTTAATTCTGAAATGAATGCTGCGCAAGGTCTTTGGACACGGACAAGGTGCGTCCGTGTCCAAAGAAGCACATCAAAATCCTCTGCTAGTCACCATTATCCTGTTATGACTACTGAGCGACAAGCAGGCTGGCCGCCCAGAAGTCGCGCACTTTGCTGACGTTTTCCCAGTCGAAGATGGGATCCATCTCCCAGACCTGAGGCAGCAGTTCAGCAAGGGGCAGGTTGTCTTCGAAAACAGGAAGACCTTCAGCCGCCGGGTAAGAGCCAATCTTGTTCCAGGGATCGAAACCTTCTTCCGAGAGAGCAAACCGGATGAACAGCTTGGCCGCATTGGGGTGAGGGGCATTGTTGGCGATCGCCAGGAAGCTGGTCTTGAAGATGCCCATGACCGGTTCCAGACCAAAACAGGGCGCCATGTTCAATTCGCCATCCAGGGTGGCCTCGTAGCTAGAGTAACCAGTCCAACCAAACCCGGGCTCTTCGCCTGCGGGCAGCTCAAGCCCGGCAAAGGCCGCGTCCACCATATCGCCGTCGTCGAGAACAACAACATCGTTGTAAGTCACTTTCTTGAGCCACAGATAGCCGGCATTCTCTACCACTAAGCCAGAGGCATCCGTTGCAGCCAGCTCATCGGTGGTCCACTCCCGGCTATAAAGATCCAGGTAGGCTTGAGCCATTTCGTCCGAATTCTGTACGAAGGTGGCCATCTTGGCCATCGTGCTGACGTCAGAGATCGGATCCTCCATGAAGAATTTGCCTTTGTATTTCTCTTCAGTGATCTGCCAGATATTGGTGATCGGACAGCTATCCGGGTAGAACTTGTTGTTGTACCCGATCACATCGGTCGAGTGGCGTGCAACGGCGAACGGCCGTTCCGTGGTTAGTTCCGGGATGACCACATCCCGGGGGACGAACCACCACAGCCATTGGCTGGGAACAAAGCGCCCGAACAGGATGTGCCCGTCGCTGTTGAACCAGACATCCCCGATGACATTCCCGCTTTCCTGCTCTGCTTGCATTTTGGTATCGATGCCATCGGTGTCAGCAGCATCGAATTCGATGTCCGGATACCGGGCTTCCCATGCATCAAACAAATCCTCAACTCCGCCTGAGTTGGCATAGACCGTCACCTTGCCTTCGAGCTTTGCCGCCGCTTCGATCGCCGCCCAGTCATCGGTGGCAGGCTGGTAGGGGCCAAGACCATTGTCCTTTGCCCATTGCTCATTTGCGGTGAGAGGTGGTTCGGTGACGGGGGGTTCAGTGGCGGGGAGCTGGGGCGATGGGGGTTCGGTGGCCACTGTCGTAGCCGGTGTGCCGCCGCAGCTCACGACCAGGCTGAACAAAACAACCAGAGTGATAAACTTTACGAACGCTTTCATTTCTTCCTCCTTACATAGTTAGAAACGGATTGAATTAAACACGAGATTCTTTCCTTGAATATCTTTATTTTTCGCGCCTCCTTTCATACGTTCATCATCAATATAGGCAGTTTACGTAGACGAAACAAAGCAGTCTGCTCCGATTGTTTTCATGAAACAATGAGATTGCCACTTTCCTTGTCGTACAGGTTCAAGGTTTGTGGGTCGAACGACAGCCAGATCTTTTCGTCCATCTTGATCCTGCTGATGCCCATTACCCTGATGGTGAGTTCCACCTCACCCAGGCGGGCGATAATGGTCGAGTCAGCCCCAGAGGGCAGTACGGAATAAGCGCTGAACTCCACCGCCCCCGGGACGCGCTGGGGCGAGATGACGATATCTTCTGGCCGTATGCCGACCACCACGTTGCCGGTTGCATTATTAGTATCAATCGTGATCTTGAATGGTCCGATGTCGACTGAATTCTTACCGCCTACAACACCCTCCAGCAGGTTCACTTTTGGGTTGCCAATGAAATCCGCCACGAATAGATTGGCGGGGAAATGGTAGATCTTATCGGGGGTATTGTACTGTTGAAGAACACCTTCCTTCATAACGGCAATATTGGTGGACATGGTCAAGGCTTCCACCTGGTCGTGGGTCACGTAAATGGTGGTGGCGCTGGAAATATGGTGCAGGCGCTTGATTTCCGCGCGCATGTCCATGCGCAGGCGGGCGTCCAGGTTGGAGAGCGGTTCATCCATCAGGAAGACCTTGGGGCGATAGGCCAGCATGCGCGCCAGGGCGATGCGCTGCTGCTGCCCGCCGCTCATCTCACGCGGATAGCGGTCTTCGTAGCCTTCCATCTGTACTTCCTTAAGCGCTTCTTCGACCCTCTTTTCCATCTCATCCTTGGGGATCTTCTGGATCTCCAGGGCAAAGGTGATGTTCTTATCCACCTTCATGTGCGGCCACAAAGCGTAATTCTGGAAGACCAGCCCCAGCTCACGCTGGCTTGGGGGCAGCGATATACCTTTATCGTATGAAAAGATCAGCATATCGCCGATGTAGATCTCACCGCCGTCCGGGTCTTCCAGGCCGGCCACGCAACGCAGCAGGGTGGTCTTGCCGCAGCCGGAGGGACCCAACAGGGTCACGAAGGTTCCCGGTTCGATGACCAGGCTGACATGATCGAGCGCAACCACTTCGCCAAATTTTTTCGTTAAATTGTTAATTCTGATGGTTGTTTCCATGATGTCCTCTCTTTACATCCCAAGACCTTTTTTAAGACTGCCGCCCCGGAAGCGGCCGATGATCACGTTTCCTGTGACAGTGATCGCAACCAGGATCAGGATGACAATGTTCGCCATTTGATCCCTTCCGGCTTCGACATACCTCATTGTCAGACTGGCCAGCACCTGGGTGTCGCGCGTGACCAGCAGGATGACCAGGGATAGCTCGCGCATGGTGGTGATGAACGTCAGCAGAAAGCCGGAAACGAAACCACTGGTGGTCAGCGGAAAGATGATGCGCCTGAAACGCTGCCAGACGTTGGCCCCAGCTACCTGGGCAGCCTCCTCCAGTTCACGACCGACCTGCATCATGGCCGAGACCCCCGAACGCGAAGAGTAGGGAATATGTTTTGCCACCGAGACGATCACCAGCAGGGCAAAGGTACCATACAAGGAAGGGAGCGGTCCCAGCTTCCTGGCAAACATGGCGATGTAAACTGCGCCGAAGGCGATGCCCGGAATGACGTAAGGGATATATGCCAGCTGGTCAATAAGCTTTGCGAGGCGGGTACCGCGGCCTTTGACGATGGCATAACCGAGCAGCACGCCCAGCAGGGCGGTGAAAAAAGCTGTATAAAGGGCCAGCTTGATGGAGTTCCAGGCGGTTTTGTAGATCCTCGGGTTGAGCAGGACTCCCGGCTCGCCGTCGTTGTAGATCGGGTTAGCCTGTCCGACCCAGTTCTGCAAGGTAAAATTACTAAAGCTGTAATCCCCCGTCCGCAGCAGGAATGTGTCATACGTCAGCAAGCTCAGCGGAACGATGAGTACCAGCAGCTGAAAGATGATCACGCCTGTCAATACAACCTTCTTCATATTTCTCAACTTGCTTACCTGTGCGACAAAGCCGCGACCACCGATCGTCTCATAGCTCCTGCGCGTGCCCACCAGCCTCTGGTTAAGCGAAATCGTGACCATGGCGAACAGGATCAGGACGACCGCCAGCACGAAGGCGTCTGACTTGTCTCCAGCCGCCAAACTACCGCGGATCATGGTGGCGACCACATAGTACTTGACCGGCGAGCCCAGGATATTCGGTCCGCCAAAGGTGCCCATGACCTTGGAAAAGGTCATAATGAAACCGGAAAGCAGGGCTGGCAGCACCAGCGGCAGGGTGATCTTGCGCAGGATGCGCCAGCGGCTGGCGCCCATCAGTTCCCCCGCTTCTTCCAGGTTGGAATCGATCGACATCAGCGCCGCTGACACGAATAGGAAAAAGAATGTGTAATAGTGCAGCGCGCAGCAGATGATGATCGGCACCGGCCCGTACGACAACCAGTCGGGCGGACTCTGTCCTATAAGGTACTCATACATCCCCGGTGCTCCGCCGGAAAGCCGGTTCTTGAACAGCACCAACCAGGCCTGAGCCAGGGTCCAGGACGGCATGATGTAGGGCAGCACCGCCAGTTGATTGACGAGTTTCCTGCCCGGCATATCGGTACGGATAACCAACCAGGCCAGCGATCCACCAATCAATAGCGCAAGAAGAACAGTGCCTATGGCGATGGTCATCGAATGCTGCAGGGGGGTGTAGGTGTATATCCTGCCGAATATACCGGTCAGCATCCTGATCCAGTGGAAAAGGGTGAATTCACCCACCACGGCGTCCGGGACGCGGCTGAGATCTGTAAGCTGCCAGGTCACCGTGGTCTCAACTAGTTTGTACAGGGGGATGATGACCATGACAAACATCAAAACCAGCATGATCAATGCCAGGACGACTTGTGGTCTTGTCAGCCAGCGGAAAAACCGCCTAAAACTGGCAAGCATTCGAAGGGAGAACGGTTCACTGGAGACCTTGGGATATATCATGAGAGTTCACCTTTTATCAGCAAATCTTATTATGTGACCGACCCATTGATTTTCCGTAAGCGTTCACGCAATTGATCCAGATTATCCAGGTTTTCCATAATCTGATCTCTATCCTCATTCGCAAAGGCGAGTAGTAGAGTATTAATAACTGTCATAGGCACAGTGAGAGAATGGAATGCGGAAACCGGACCCCGTCGTGCTGCCAAAACGAGATCCGCCTTATCGCCAACGACCGAGCCTAAAGTATCGGTGATCAAAATCACCGGACATTGCATCTCACCAGCACGGTCGAGTACTGTCTGCAGTGCGGGATTGATATCAAAAAAACCTATTGCAATTAATAAATCATTCTTAGTCATCAGGAGAAGTGGTTCCAGCATCTCCCGTCCGGCCGTTGTTAGGGCTATCACGTTTTTTCCGTAACGTGTGAGGCGGAGATTCAGCAAATCGACCAAAGAAATGGATGGTCCAGTCCCAAAAACAAATATTCGATCCCTAGCTTTCAGAAGAACAACGGCTTTATTTAATGAAGCACGATCTACAGTTTGAAGGGCTTGTGTCAGATAATCAATTTCGGAAACGACCACCTGTTCAAATATATCACCGCCTGCACGTAAATCATCCAACCGACTCCGTAACCTGGCTGAATGAGTTACACGGCGGCGGAAATTTTCCTGTAAAACGAGCCTCATGGCAGGGTAACTGTCGAAACCCAGTGATCGTGCAAAACGCACCATCGTGGCTTCGCTTAAACCCAAACGGTCTGCCAGTTCTCCAGCAGAAAGGAAGGCAGATTCTTCTTGATTCTTCCGAAGATAATTAGCAATCCGTTTTTCACTTTTCGTGAGAGTACCAAATTTCTCTGCGATCAATTGACTGAAGTCGACATTATCCTGGGTTTTTTCAATCATCATCGCTTCACCTTTTCGAGGATTTAGGTTTAACGAGAGCTTTCAAATTGTTCGTTTATGAAATATTACTTTCATTTGCATATCATACAACATTTTCACAGCAAATGCAAGTATTCTTTCATGGAATATATTTTTTTATCATTCTAAAATGGGTCAATCGTTTGGAATCGACAATATATTTTTATCAGGGAATTCTGCATGGAGACCTTCATCTCCTTCATATGCCCAGAGTTGAGGAAATTTCTTAATCACAATACCCGCCGCGAGCACACAACCAACCCCACCCGAAATAATTGCAAACGGCACTCCCAGAACCTGTGCCACCAGACCCGATTCCATTTCCCCCAGCTGCGGTCCCCCCTTGAAAAATATCTGTGTAATGCTCATCATTCGGCCGCGCATTGCGTCCGGGGTCAGCAGCTGTCTGAGGGTGTTACGAATGATCGAACTCAATCCATCAAAGACCCCGATCAGGATGAGTGCCAGCATGGTCAACCAGAACGAGGTAGAAACCCCGAAGAGGATCGTAGCCAGACCGAACAACGCCACGGAAACCGAAATCAATATCCCCTGACGACGTAGTCTTGTTTTTTGCGAAAGATATAATCCTATAAACAAGGTACCGATTGACTGGGAAGCAGATAACCAGCCATACTGGATCGACCCAATATGCAGAATATCCCTTGCCACAAAGGGCAGCAGCGTATTTGCCGATGAAAAGAAAGTGCCAAAGAAATCCAGGAACATGGCCGACAATATGATGGGAGAGTTCTTGATGAATTCAATCCCTGCCTGGATATCGCGAAGAGTCCCCCGTAGTTCCAATGTTTTCATTTCAACTATGCTCTGGACATCCCCTATTGCTATTAAAGCTACGATGACAGCCAGATAGGAAATTGCATTGATCCAATAAGCCCACTGCAAGCCCAAGAATGCAATCACCACCCCTGAGACCGCAGGACCCAGAATGCCCCCCACCTTGGATGCAATGGAGTTCAGGCTGTAGGCGTTTGCCAGGTTTTCGCGCGGCACCAGGGAGGGGATGAGCGCTTGCCGGGCCGGAACATCGAATGCCACCGCCACGGATTGAACTGCCACCAGACCGAACAACATCCAAATTGTTACGACACTGCGCCAGGTGCTCAGTCCCAGAGCCAGGGCGACGCAACCAAGTGCTATCTGGGTGAGGATCGTCATTTTTCGACGGTCGAACCGGTCCGCAGCTACTCCGGCAACCAATGACAGGAGAATGACCGGAAGGAATCGCACCAGACCGATCCCGCTGATGACCATGGGCTGATCAGATAAGGTTCGCAGATGCCAGTACAATGCCCACAGTTGCATCTGTGAACCAGCAATGGAGATCAAATTACCAATCCAATACATCACGAACGGCTTGGATTTGAAAGCCGGAGGAATCATCATGCGTATAGCACCTGCTCCAAACTTTCACAATGCAAATGCCTTGAACCGACCAGGACCGGATCAAACGCCAGCCAGGACATTGGTGATCTCCGGCGTTGCCCACAGCGCCGCGCCGGTTGTGTCAACACAAATGTCACAAACCTCCATCTGCGGGCGGTAAGCAATCTCAGCCATGATGAACTGGTCCTTGAAGAAACGATTACGGAAGTAGGTGGGTTCGTATTTCTTGCGGTAATCCATATCGCGCTTCCACTTCCGTTTCAAGCGGATGGGGTCATCGGTCAAGTAAACCACTTTTATGCCGATCAATGGAACCACTTCCTCAAAAAGGAACGGGAAGTTGCCCTCAATGAAAATGATATCAGCGGGTTCAATCTCAATCGGGACACCCCCCGGCTTCAGGTTACCATTCAGGTCATGACTGGAAGTAGCAAAAACAAAGTCATAGCGCGGGATGCTTATTTTTTTACCTCGCGTAATATCTGCCAGGCTTTGCTTGAACAATTCGAAATGCAGAGCCTGCCTGCCCTGGGTGTGTATACCTTTTTCTTCCCGATAATCCCGGTCGGTAAGGAAGTTATCCAGTTCGATTGACGTGGTTTTCTTGCCATCCTTCTCGAAGGCGACGTGCAGGCGCTCGACAATTTCCGTCTTCCCCGCAGCAGTCGGACCGGCGATCGCAAGCAGGATGGGGATCCCGCGCGCTGCGATGAGTTTTTGGACACTCTCGATAAAGAGTTGGTCCACCTCTGCGTTCGCCTCTTTGAAATCCTTGTAGCCAATCGCCTGATAGTACTCGAACCGTTTCTGCTTCTGTTCGAAACTCTTGAACGGTTTGCCGCCCAGATGCGCCAACACTTTGTCGGTGAAATAGACCGTCCGATGCAGGAAGAAGAAGCCGCGCACGTCGAAGTAAAAGTGAGTCTGCACCCATTTCTCATCGTATTCGCCCATGACCAGGCCAACAAAAAGCATTTGCGCCAGGCGGAGGATGTTCTCGTCCAGCACGATGTGGTCGTACAGGAGCGGTTTGATCTGAATGCCGTTATAGAAATCTCTATCATTGACGCGCTTTTCGATATCTTCTTTTTTATCCGGTTTCACCGATGCCCAGCCGCCCTGCGGAACCAGGTTGTCGAGCGCGTAGCGGAATTCGTAGTGTTCCATCTCCGCGATGGCAGGGTTGATGTGCTTCATCTTTCCAAAGATAATTCTGGAAAACTCTTCCGGCTGGTAGACAGACATAATGGATCCTTTCAGACCTATCCTACCTGCTCCCCTTCCCTGGCAAGGAAAGGGGGAACGGGGGTTAGATTGGATTACGCGCCATACTTGGCAATGCGCCCGGCATTTGCCAGCGCTATCAGCATCACATCTTTGGCCGGCAACATGCCGAGACTGCCACGTGTGCAGGCACGTTCGCCGAATTCTGCGATTCCATCCGCACGCACGATATTAGAATACAGCAATGTCGGCACAGGATGCCATGAGTGTGACTTGAGCACCGCAGGAGACGAGTGATCACCACTGATCACAACCACGTCCGGTTGTAGTGACATCAATCCTGGTATCAACGCATCCACTTCTTCAATGACGTGTACCTTGCCCATGAAATCGCCATTCTCACCACATGTGTCTGTTTTCTTAATATGCAGGTAGAAAAAATCGAAATCCTGCCAATTATTTTCCAGAGTTTTAAATTCATCAGCAATCATATCGCCATCAACTTTCAAAACCTGCATGCCGACTAATTTTGCCACGCCGCGATACATTCCACTCAATGCGATGGCGGCTGCGCGCAGACCAAAAAGATCCGGGTAGGTCGGCAGAGTGGGTAATTTAGCAAACCCCCGCAGTAAGATCATATTTGCCGGGTGTCTATCTCGTAGCAAACTGCGTGCCTGCTCGATAAAAAGATTCACATTCCTGGCTGCCTGTTCAGACTCACGGTTCAGGGAGTGAACTGTGAGAGCAGGTACACCAACTTTTTGCGGATCTGTCTCTGAAAGAGCATCACCCAAGCCTGGAGCGCGCATCACAAACACAAAGCGGTGTTCCTTAACCGGTTCGATGAAGAACTCGGCAGCCTCTACTTTGATAGTACGCAGTAGTTTTGCCAAATCCATACACAGATCGGTTGAGATACGTCCTGCGCGACGGTCAGTAATTACACCATCCTCGCCCACCGAGCAAAAATTACCGCGCGCGGCAACGTCCTCAGGTTCCAGCTCGAAATCCGCACCCAGCGCTTCCAATGCACCGCGACCGATCATATGTTCAACCGGGTCGTAGCCAAAAATCGCCAGGTGACCGGGACCGCTACCTGGTGTGATACCTGGTGCCACCGGGATTGTTAAGCCAAGAGCCGACTGCGCGGCCAGGGCGTTGAGATTGGGTGTGTAGGCTGTTTCCAATTCGGTCTTACCACCCGGTTCCTGTGGGAGCCCGCCCAGACCGTCCAAAATGATCATCGCAATCTTGGTTTGAGCGGGAACAATAAGATCTTTGAGTAAGTTGATGTCCATCGTATTCATCCTTTATACTTAAGAACAAATCCTCCCGATGCCAGAGACAAGAGCATCGAAGGCACGTTTGGTCCTGTCATAGTTGCCATCACGGTCGAGGGCGAGACTCCTCCCCATGCCGGAAACGATCTGTCCGATACCGATCTCGTCCATCTGGTGTTCCAGCTTTTCGAGGAGGGCAGGCGCGCTGCCTGGCTCGGTGCTGCGCCCATCAAATATGATGTGTACAAAAACATCTTTCAGTCCACTGGCTTTGGCCATCTTCAATAAAGCCAGCGGGTAATCAATCGAACCATGAGAACTTTTTTCAGTGAGCAAAGCGAGCAGATGCAAACCAGTCTTACGCTGCCTTGCGCGGTTGATGGCAGCGCATAGAATATGGTTGGTATAGAACGAGCCATCTTGCATGGCGGCTTCGAGGCGGACATCATCCTGCAATATAACCCGTCCCGCGCCAAGGTTCATATGACCGGCTTCGGAGTTACCAGCTTTACCATCTTCCAATCCCACTGCCCTACCCGCTGCTTGTAATTCGTGATATGGATACCGCTTGACCAAACCATCCCAGACGGGTGTCCTGGCAAGGAATATGGGATTCGTATCATCCTTCTTGCCAATGCCCCAGCCATCCAAGATAACCAGCATCACACGCCGGCGCCCACCCCAGTCATGGTCACGGGCGAGGGTCTGGGCATCCATGACTATTGGCTGGGTGAGGCCAAGAGCAGATAAAATTATCGGAGCAACGTCTGCTAATTTACCATCCTTCTGACTTACAGTCGAGGTCGAACGGGGGTCAATCAACACGAGCGGTACAGGGTTGGCAGTGTGCGCTACATGCGGTAAGCCATCAGGATTGGTCATCACCTCCAGGTTTCCATGGTCTGCGGTTACGATGACAACGTAGCCGGCGGCAGCAGCCGTTTCCACCACCTGCCCCAAGCGTGCATCAACCAATTCAGCACACTTGACTTTCGCCTCATTGTTCGACGTGTGACCAATCACGTCACCGTTCGCAAAGTTTGTAATGATCAAATCGTAACGCTTTGCAATACCATCCAGCACCTGCTGAGTGACCTGCGCCAGGCTCAGCTCGGGCACCTGGTCATAAGAGATGCCCTGGGGCGATGGAATACGCATATCATCTTCACCCGTAAATGGCTGGTTGTTACCCCCGTTAAAGAAAAAGGTGACATGAGAAAATTTCTCGGATTCAGCAATTCGCAACTGCCGCATACCTGCGCGACTGACTATCTCTCCCAGCGTGGTTTCAACCTTCGTTGGTGCAAAAGCCACTGGCAGGTCCTTGAATTTTTCATGATAGAGGGTCAGGATAACAAAATGCAGGTCTTGGAAATAAGGGCGTGTGAAACTGCGAAAGCTGGATTCTGTAAAGGCTTCGGTCAATTGAATCTCACGTTCGCCGCGGCGACAGCAAAAAACGACTGAGTCACCATCGGTAATGCGACCAAGAGCCTCACCCTTTGTGTCGGTTAAAATGATGGGTTCAAGGGAATAATCAGTCTGTCCCTGGCGATATAAAGCTCTGACCGCTTCCGCCATTATAGTACCACCGCAAACAAAGTGTGATTTGGACATTAAACTCTCCACTTATCATTAAGAAGCGCAACTTATTTTCGCCCGGGAAAGATGCTGAGAAGTTCCCGAAATTCGTGGATGATTATATCGGGCCTGTTCTCTTCTGTAATTGTCTCTTCAGCCAAAACTTCCGGAGTCATAATGATGATAACCATCCCGAAACCGGCGTGACGAGTACCCGTCACGTCACGTTTTAGATTGTCGCCCACATAGACACAATACTTCGGTTCTACTCCAGCCAGGCGTGCTGCTTCGTGGTAGATAGATGGATCTGGCTTCCGGCGACCAAAAAGAGAGGAAAGCACCACTGATTTAAAATATTTGGTAATACCAATGGTCTTCATCCAATCAGGGATCTCTTGCGAAGTGATCACATTGCTGATAATCCCCAAGGTGTAGCCACGCCTGTGCAGTTCAACGACTACCTCCATCCCACCTTCTACCATGACTCGCCGTCCCATGGACTGGCGGTACTGGTATGTTAATTCAACGGCAAGTGGAGCGATCTTTTCGGCAGGGAAATCCGATGCCAGCCAGCGCGTCCACAGTTCTACTTCGGAAGCTTCAATTAAATTCTCAAAAGCCCATTTCCGATATTCCTTATAACGTGCATCCAGTTTTTCACAATACTTAACTGGATTTTCATCTGTACCAACCAGCTCGGTAATCTTATTTCTCGCACGGGACTGATGTTCCTCGTCCTTGACCAATATCCGCAAGGTGTTGCCAAGGTCCAGGAAAATGGTTGAAATATTGTTATCCATTTAACTTAGATCTTTCAATAACGCGGCGGGAAAATATCCAGCAGCTCACTGCAGCTGCGTATGGTGTAATCTGGCTTGTACACGCTTTCCTGAGGTTCTTTTGCCAGTGTAGCCGGCTCCAGCAGGATGATCATCATCCCAAAACCAGCCGCCTGGCAACCCTCTACATCCCGAATGGGATTATCCCCCACGTAGACACAATGCGCTGGTTCGACCCCGATCCTGCGAGCAGCTTCCAGATAAATCTCAGGGTTGGGTTTTCGGATACGAACTTTGGAAGATAATATGATTGTCTTAAAATATTTCGTGAGGCCATCAGCTTCCAACCAATCCGGAATTTCAGTCTCAGTGATCGTGTTGGCAAGGATCCCAAGTTGATACCCACGTTTATTCAGCTCAATCACCACATCTTTTACATCAGGTCTGGGCACGCGGCGTCCATCACGGTCCCGCCAAAGTCGGGTCAATTTCCCAGTCAGGGGTCCTATCTTCTCAGGTGGAAAATCCGGCAGAAGCCATTGTGTCCACAATTCCTTTTCGGAGGCTTCCAGGAGGGTTTGTTTTGACTGCGTGCGATAAGCTTTCCATCTTGTTTCCAGTTTATCAAAAAAGGACTGTTCGGTTTCCATGGTTTCCACCAGAACCATCAACTGCTTTTTTGCCTGGGCCATGAACTCCTGGTCTTCGATAACTATCCGTAATGTATTACCGACATCCAGAAAAATGGCTTCAATATTAAGATTTCTGTTGTGTTGGATCATGTCCTTCACCTTTCTTTAAATATTTTTGGTCATGGATAAAGGTTCCCCTAAACTTTCAATTTTCTCTCTTTTGAAATATCCCTTACATTTGCAAATGATACAACATTTATAATATTATTGCAAGTATTCTTTCAAAATAGTATTGACAGATGCTTCATAAATAAGTAAACTATGAGGGCTTTATGCACACGTGTGCAGAAGAGGAAAGATGCCGGTTACCATCAAGGATATTGCAAAACTAGTTCATGTATCTCACTCTACTGTCTCGCGGGCATTACACGGCAGCCCGTTGATTGCCGAAAGTACCGCTGAGCGCATACGCCAGACAGCTGCTGAAATTGGGTACCTCCCCAGCGTCCCCGCCCGCAGTCTGAAGACAAAACGCTCACAGGCACTGGGGGTCATTGTCAGCAATATCGATGATCCATATTTCAGTGAAATCCTGCAGGGTATTGAAGAAGTAGCCCAGGGTAGCGGTTACAGCCTTTTCATGGCCGCTTCCCGACGTGATCCCGGACGCGAGCAGGCCATTGTCCAGGTCATGCGCGAGCACCGTGTGGATGGCGTTATCATCTGTTCCACCTCCTTCAGCCCTGAACAAAGCCAACAGTTTCATAAATACAGCATTCCTATTGTCGTTATCAACAACCAGGCCGCCGAGGACTACCGCTACTCGATCTACCACGACGACGTGGACGGCAGTGGCCAAGTCACGCGTCACCTGATAGAGTTGGGGCACCAGAAGATCGCCTATCTGGGTAATTCCCTATCAGGCCGTACAACCATGGACCGTTTGACCGGTTTTCAGAAGGAAATCAAGACTGCCGGGCTTTCAATACCTGCCGCCTACATCCACCAGGTCGCGGGTGGTGGTCCAGAAGAAGGAATAATCGGGTTGGATCATTTCCTCAAGCTGACCGAAATACCCACAGCGCTGGTCTGCTACAACGATATGATGGCGATCGGTGTCCTGAAGGGACTACATCAAGCCGGGATCAAGGTCCCGCAGGAGTGGTCGGTTACCGGCTTTGATAATATTATTTTTTCAGCATATACGAATCCCCCTCTTACCACCTTCGACCAACCCAAACACTTCATTGGAGCGGAAGCAGCCAGGCTTATCCTCAACCTGCTCAATTCGCCATCCGAAGATAGCGATACCGGTCAGCCAGGAGTCCGAACGATACGAGGTAAACTGCTGGTACGCAAGTCCACAGCCTCGCCAGAGTAATATTGAGATTAATTCCATGTCCTTCATCCTGCCTTCCTTCAACCTCGATCTATTACCCGACTCGCTGGTCAAACATGATGGTGGAGAATATGAATTGGCACACACAGATCGTGGCCTCTGCCTGGTCGTGCTGGCATCAAATTTAGCCACTCTTAACAACTTTGAAGGCAAGCTCTCACAGGATGAGCACCAGGTCCTGCTGGTGGGACCGCTTAGCCCAAAGAATGCTGCCGCCCTGCGTGTTCAACTCCCCTGGCTTCAACCCCGCTTATTAGGACTGCGCACATCAGCCGGAATGGGAGACCGGCTTGGCCTAGCGACCCCCGGTCATGTACGTGCCATCCGCGCCGTCGGAGGCAAGATTGCCCCCATATTCGCTCAGCAGTCCATGCGCGAGATGGGACGGACAAATCGCACTCCGCAACAGGTGATGGATGACGCCATGTGGGGTATCTTTTCCGAAGGTTGGAAGGGTGATTTCGGAGCTGATGCCGATCATCTTAAATCAATTGATGATATTGACATATGCTTGGACGCAGGTTTTACTTTCTTCACAATCGACCCTGGCGCCTACGTAAACAACCAGGCTGAAACAGCCACCTTGAAAGAACTGCGGGAACTTTCTGATAAACTGCCTGTTGAGGTTCAACCTTATTCGACAGGATTAATGAATAAGACATATAAAATAGAAGGTTTATCATTGCATTTTGATGAAGTTACTCTCCTCAAGGCAGCAGCCAAATATGGGCAGGCAGTAGCACATGTTTCTGCCATGTATCAGCACCTCGTAGAGACGACAGGCAAAAGACCATACGAGTTGGAAGTATCGGTGGACGAGACCGACCAACCCACTTCACATACCGAGCATCTTTATATCGCCAGTGAATTGAAAAGATTTGGGGTACATTGGGTAAGCTTGGCTCCGCGTTTCATCGGGCGCTTTGAAAAAGGCGTGGACTATATTGGTAATATTGCAGCCTTCGAAACTTCATTAGCCGGTCATGCTGCCATTGCCCGTCAATTTGGACCATACAAGCTGAGCTTACACTCTGGCTCTGATAAATTTAGCATTTACCCTGCAATCGTGCACCAAACCAGAGGCATGGTCCATCTGAAAACGGCAGGCACCAGCTACCTCGAGGCTTTACGGACCGTAGCGATGGTGGAGCCTGAGTTCTTCGCCGAAATTTACAAATTCGCTCGCGAACGATACGAGGCTGATAGAGCCAGTTATCATGTCTCCGCAGAATTGGAGCACGCCCCTTTGCCCGATGTGGTAGTAGATTGGCCTGGATTACTCGAGCAGTTCGATGCCCGTGAGATCATGCATGTAACATTCGGATCGATACTTACCCACCGGTCAACAAGCGGGCAACTGCGATTTTATGACCGATTTATGGATATCCTGCGCATGAATTCCGAGGCGTATGCATTCAATCTAGAGAAACATTTCAGAAAGCATCTGGAACCATTCCAGGCTGGGGTGCAACAATGGAATTGAAAACATTTTCCAAACTTTATGACATCTCCGGCAAGGTGACCGTTGTCACAGGCGGAGCGGGGACCTTATGTACCTCGATAAGCCGGGTATTGGCTGCAGCGGGCATGAAGGTCGCCATTCTGGATCTGAACCTGCCAGCTGCGGAGAGCCTTGCCGCCGAGATCCGCTCAACAGGTGGTGAAGCTATCGGTGTTGCCTGTAATATGCAGGAAAAATCCTCCATCGAATCCGCTGCGCAAGAAGTAATGGGATCATTCGGTCGGGTGGACAATCTCATCAATGGAGCGGGTGGCAATAAACCGCAGGCAACGGTCAATCCCGATCAATCCTTCTTTGATCTACCCATCGACGAACAACGCTGGGTGATAGACCTGAATCTTATAGGTACGATCCTACCCAGCCAGGTTTTTGGTCAGGTTATGGCCCAGCAAAAACAAGGAAATATCATCAATATTTCATCGATGAACGCTTTCCGCCCGCTTACCCGCATCCCAGCTTATTCAGCAGCAAAGGCGGCAGTGAGCAATTTCACCCAGTGGCTGGCTGTCCACATGGCTTTAGAGTATTCACCTGATATACGGGTAAATGCCATTGCTCCCGGTTTTTTCCTCACTGACCAAAATCGTTTCTTATTGACAGACAAAGAAACCGGCGACCTGTCTCCCCGAGGCAAATCCATTATTGACCACACCCCCATGCGGCGGTTTGGCACACCAGACGATCTGCCAGGTACTGTGTTCTGGTTGCTCTCTCCTGCATCAGCTTTTATAACCGGCGTTGTAGTACCAGTTGATGGTGGATTTTCCGCCTATAGCGGCGTATGAAGATGGAAAACATGCCTGACGCATCCGCAACTTCGACGACCGGATTGCTTTCATCCGATGTAATTCGTGCAACCTTCGAAAAAGGTCTTTCGGGTAGATTTCGCGGGCAGAGGGTGCTGGCACTTATTCCAGATCACACGCGCTCCCTGCCCCTACCCTTCCTTTTCAAAGTCATTGTCGAAATCCTGCATGAGACAAAAAAGCTTGACTTCATGATCGCCCTGGGTACACATCCCCCACTAAGCGAAGATCATATCAACAAACTGGTCGGGATCACTGCAGAGGAGCGAGCCAGGAACTATAAAAACATCAAGCTTATCAACCATGCCTGGGATGATCCAGCAGCCTTAAGCATGCTAGGGATTATGGATAAGGATGAAATCCAAGCGCTCTCAGGCAAGCAATGGCACCCATCATTACCTGATCAAGTTCCCATCCGGATCAATAAAGCTGTTTCGGAATACGATCAAATATTAATTATCGGACCTACATTCCCACACGAAGTCGTCGGTTTTTCTGGCGGAGCAAAATACCTGTTCCCTGGCATTTCCGGTGCAGAGATGATCAACGCTACCCATTGGCTTGGCGCGCTGGCAGGTGTTGTCGGGACGATTGGCATCAAGGATACACCCGTGCGAAGAATGATCCACGCGGCAGCAAAACGTGTAAAAACTCCCGTCTCCCTAGTTGCACTGACCGTGGATGGAGATGGCCTGGCAGGCTTGTTCATCGGCGATGTGTACGAAACATGGAGCGCGGCAGCAGATTTTTCAGCACAACGTCATATTCGCTATTGTGAAAAGCCGTATCAGCGTGTACTATCTTGCGCACCCCCGATGTACGACGATTTATGGACAGGTGCGAAAGCCATGTATAAAGTCGAGCCGGCGGTTGCCATTGGCGGTGAAGTGATCATTTACGCACCCCACCTGGCTGTCGTCAGCCACGTGCACGGCAAATACATCTACGAGATAGGGTATCACATCCTGCAATATTTCCTGAATGATTGGGAGCGATTCAAACATATCCCTCTCGGAGTTCTTGCCCACAGCACGCATTTGCGCGGCTCTGGTGTAATCAAGAATAACATCGAGGAACCCAATGTGCGTGTTACCCTGGCCAGTAAAATCTCCTCCGAAGACTGCTCCTTGCTTAACCTGGGCTACCTTGACCACACAAGAATCAACGTGAACGATTGGAAAGACTGCGAGGCGGAAGGGATCTTATTTATCCCCAAAGCCGGAGAGATGTTATATCAAGTCAGGAAGGAATAGTTTTTGACCTGAAAGTTTATAACAATTCCGTCAAATGAACAAGATAACATGAACGGTTTTCTTTATATCATTCAGAGATATGTAGTAACGAAGAGGAAATTATGAATTATAAAATCGGCATAGTTGGACTAGGTGTCATGGGGCACAATCTGGCGTTGAACATGGAACGGAATGGTTTTCCAGTAGCCGGGTATGACCTGGATATCGCCAAGACCAAGTCGTTTTTAAAAGGTCCTGCTGCCGGGAAGAATATTATTGGTGTTGAATCACCAGCAGAACTGATGTCCGTCCTGGAAAAACCACGCCGCATACTGATGATGGTTCCAGCCGGGGCACCGGTTGACAGCGCCATTTTACAACTTAAACCGTACCTCGAGCCAGAAGATATCCTGATGGACGGCGGCAATTCGTTCTTCCTGGACACCGAGCGACGCAACCAGGAGCTTGAAGCAGAAGGATTCAATTACATCGGAACCGGCATTTCGGGTGGCGAGGAAGGTGCATTGTGGGGACCAGCCATCATGCCGGGTGGACAGAGGGCAGCATGGGAAACCACTGACTCCATCTTCCGTGCCATCGCTGCAAAAGCTGATGATAACCTGCCCTGTGTGGAGTACATGGGACCGCGTGGTGCAGGCCATTACGTCAAGATGGTGCACAACGGTATTGAATATGGTGACATGCAACTGATCGCTGAAATCTACGACATCCTGCATCGAGGCCTGGGTCTTTCGACGAAGGAACTGCATGATGTCTTTGCGGAATGGAACAAAGGGGTTCTCCGATCGTACTTGATCGAGATCACTGCGGATATTTTCAAAAAAATGGACATGGAAACTGGTCAGGCGTTAGTGGACCTGATACTGGACGAAGCGCAGCAAAAAGGAACGGGTAAATGGACAAGTCAGAATGCCCTGGACGTGGGTGCACCCATCCCGACCATCAATGCTGCAGTAGAAAGCCGCATTCTTTCCAGTCTCAAAGAGCAGCGTATGACGGCCGGAAAAGTCATCAAAGGTCCTATACCGGAATATAAAGGGAACAGGCAACATTTGATCGACTCTGCACGCTCTGCCCTTTATGCAAGTAAGATCACTTCCTATGCACAGGGACTGGGATTGCTCAAGATCGCCTCCAGTGAATATAAATACGATCTGACCCTGAGCGAGATAGCGAAAATCTGGCGCGCAGGCTGCATCATCCGCGCTGACCTGCTGGGTGACATTATGGCGGCATATCAGCGCGACCCGGAATTGGTTAATCTGTTGCTTGATGATACCTTCCGAACAGCTGTTGAGAGCTGCCAAGACGCATGGCGCTTTGTGGTGCAAACAGCAGTTGGTCTGGGAATCCCAGTCCTGGCGATCAGTGCATCACTCGCATATTTTGATGCCTATCGCAGCGAGCGCCTACCGGCAAATCTCACACAAGCACAGCGCGATTATTTTGGTGCGCATACCTACCGCCGCATCGATCAAGAAGGAACCTTCCATACTCAGTGGACAGTGGAGTAAGAAAGCGGCGAAAAAGGGAAGAGGCTTCAGAGATCACATGCTTTTTCCAATATGTGCATCAACATATGCGGCAACCCATCGCAAATAGAAAGGAGATCTATCATGAAGTATGGGCTGAACATTCGCCAGGACGGTGAAATGGATTTTATCTCCCTCGGGGCTCTAGTCCACCGCCTGGATCCAGGCATCATCCCTTTTCGCAAAGCCACCGAGTGCCAGATCCATGTCAGCGGTGGTGAATTCAACTGCGCCGCGAACCTGGCTGACTGTTTTCGCATGAAAACCGGCATCGTCACAGCGATGGTTGATTACCCCATTGGTGAATTGATCGCTGAGCGTGTACGCGCGATGGGTGTCCGACCCTTTTACAAGCATTTCAAGCACAACGGTGTGAATGGGCCAAATATGGCAACGGTTTATAGTGACCGCGGCCAGGGTGTGCGGGCGCCGGTTGTGTTTTACAACCGTTCAAACGAGGCGGCGGCGCAAGTCAAACCCGGTGACTTTGATTGGGATGCCATCTTCGCGGGAGGGATACGCTGGTTCCATAGTGGAGGCATTTTTGCCGCCCTGTCGATAACGACCGGTGAAGTCATCATCGAAGGTATGCGTGCAGCCAAGGCAGCCGGTGCGGTCATCTCATTTGATCTGAACTACCGGGCGAAGCTGTGGAATATCTGGGGTGGTCATGAGCAGGCTTTATCCATGATGCAGCGTATCGTGGAGAATGTGGATATCCTGGTTGGCAATGAAGAAGACCTTCAAATGGGGCTCGCTATACCAGGTCCATCGGTCGATACCAGTTCAAAGCTCGATCCGAGCACATTCTTTGGAATGATCGAAAAAGTTGTTTTTAAGTATCCACAAATCAAGGTTGTTGCAACAACCCTGCGGGAAGTGCACTCGACCAACCATCATAGCTGGGGTGCTGTAGCGTGGATCGACGGCCAGACGTATATTTCTCCGACCTGCGAACTTGACATCCATGACCGTGTCGGAAGTGGAGATGGTTTTGCGTCAGGCTTGTTCTATGGACTTCTCACAGGTGAAGAACCGGAAGAAGCGGTCAAATTGGGTTGGGCGCACGGTGCGCTACTGACCACCTTCCCTGGCGATACCACCATGGCGACCCTCGAGCAGGTGCAGGCTTATGCAAAAGGTGGATCAGCCCGCATCCAGCGATAAATGATGATGAAAGAATAAGTCACTCACAGAGATAACCACAATTTTTCAAAGACTATTCACACGTGTGCATAACTGTATCAAATAACAGGAGATAATAAATGGAAATGATGAAGGCATTAGTATTCAAAGATGTGGGTAGACTCGTTCTTGAGCAGCGTCCCATCCCCCACATTACCAACCCGGATGATGTGTTACTCAAAGTCAAGAAAGTCGGTATCTGCGGCTCGGATATCAAGATCCTCGAAGGCAAACATCATTTTAAACCGGATACCGTACTGGGTCACGAGTTTTGCGGTGAAGTGGTTGAAGTCGGTACACATGTCCAGCATGTCAAGATCGGTAATCGTGTGGCGATAGACAACAACATCCGGTGCGGCTTTTGCTCATTCTGCCGCATGGGTCTCACCAGCCAATGTATTGAGATCAAGACCAGCGCTTTGGGTGTGATGCGCGACGGCGGTTATGCCGAATATTGTCTATTGCCGGAAAAGCAGTGCTTTGTGCTGCCAGACGAGATCGACGATGTTCTGGGTACGCAGATTGAAACGCTGGCGACCGTAGTAAATGGCATGAATACCCTGCTCATGCTGCCATATGATTATGTATTGGTCCTGGGATTTGGACCCATTGGCTATCTGTTTGCCCAATTCGCAAAAAACATCGCTGCCAAGGTTGCAGTAACTGAGATCGATCCATTCCGGATCAATGTGGCAAAGGAATGCGGTCTGACGGTATGGAATCCAAACGAAGATAACATTGTTGAAAAGATAACCGAGTTCACCTACTTGCGTAAAGCGGATATCGTCATCGAAGCGACAGGCAATGCTTTTGAGCAAGCTCTTGAGTGTGTGACGCCAGGCGGCAAGGTGTTACCATTTGGCATGGACTCGAGCATCATTGCAAAGGTTGTGCCCAACGAAATCACCCGGTGGGCAACCAAGATATTGGGTTTGTACCTCGGGCAGAACACGATGGTGCCATCCATTCGCATCTTCCAGGAAAAGCGATTCAATATGAAGCCTTTCTTTACCAAGGTCATTCCACTGGAAGAAGGCCTTGGAGCATTTGACCTTCTTGGATTGGATATCAAGACGTTAAGCCACCATCCAAAAAACGCGATGAAAATCGTGATGAATTTGTAATCTCCAGTTAGACCTTGCTCTGATCCTCCACCTTGTCCTAAACTGGGAGATGAGGTAGAGGGAGGAAAAAACATGACCAATAGAGTGAACATCGCAGTCATCGGAACCGGACGCATGGGCAGTGTACATGTCCGCAACCTGGCACGTTTCATACCAGAGGCTAATGTAGTCGCGATCTGCGACATCCGCCTTGAGGTCGCACAGGCGGTCGCTCAAGAATGTGGTATCTGGCGTGTGGTTAAGGATTATCACGAACTTCTCACAGACAAGGATATCGATGCCATCCTGATCGCCACCACCACCAGCAGCCACGCATACATCATGAAGGATGTGGCTTTGGCGAAAAAACACATTTTCTGTGAAAAGCCACTAGCGCTGGATCTTGAAGACATTGACGAGGCATTGAAGATGGTTGAGGAGGCAGGGGTCAAGCTGCAGGTCGGTTTCAACCGGCGCTTTGATAAAAGTTTTCAACGTGTGCATGAGATCGTTGCATCCGGCGAGATCGGTCGTCCATGTATCCTGCGCATCACCAATCGTGATCCAGAACCACCCTTGATAGAGTTCCTGCGCGAATCAGGCGGCATGTTCCTTGATATGACGATCCACGATTTTGACATGGCGCGCTACCAGATCGGCGAGGTGGAAGAAGTATATGCCATTGGCAATGTACTCGTTGCACCTGGTTTAACCGAGATCAATGATATAGATACGAACATTGTTACGCTCAAGTTCAAGAATGGGGCGGTGGGCGCGATTGACAACAGCCGCCAGGCGGTCTATGGCTATGACCAACGACTGGAAGTCTTTTGTTCGAATGGTGTGGCGATGGCAGGAAATGAATCCGAAACCATGATAGTGAAAGGCGACCAGGAAGGTTTCCATACTGCCCGTCCGCCACACTTTTTCATGCAACGTTACGCCCAATGTTATGTAGACGAGGTGCGCCAGTTCCTTAAATGCGTCTCTGAGGATGATCCAATTCCAATTTCCGGTAATGACGGTCGCATGGCAGTTGTACTTGGTTATGCCGCCTGGAAATCGTATCGTGAAAATCGTCCTGTCAAACCGGGCGAGATTGCACCAGTCTGATTTATCCAGTCGCTAAGATAGCTGAAAAGGAGTCCCACATTGCTTTCTATTTTTGCAATGCGTTATCGGGTGAGAAGGTGTTGGAGTGCCAATGCGTCCTTACCTGAATAGAGTCGCTGGTCCGCTTAAGATCAATAAAAAAAAGAATAACAAATGCCCTGGATCCAATTTATATGGTAATTCCTAGCAAGGTTTTTCCCGAGAAGGATAAGTTATCTAAAAACCTGTAACAAGAAAAGGAGTAATTTTATGCCAAACCCAAACGTACCTTTAGGATTTCTGCCCACGAACCAGCCAGACCTCTTCTTCGAAGACAATGCGGTCGGGCAAATGAAAAAGGAAGTGTGGGGTGCCAGTGATGAGCAGATCGATACCATTCTTGCTGACTATGGAATCCCGTCGCCTGTCGAGTGGGGCAAGCCTGGCTCCTACATCCAGACAACGATACGCTGGCAGGTGGAAGAGAACCGCAAGAAGAACGATATTGTTTTTATCCCAGTCGGATCCACTGAACTGCACGGCCAGCACCTACCCAGCGCGGCTGACACTTTATACGTGAGTGCCATCTGCGAAGGGGTTCGCCGTTACACAGCCAAACGGAACGCAGCAGTCAACCTGGCTCTACCTCCCCTGAATTACGGTGGTCATCCTTACCACCACCTTGGTATGCCCGGCACAGTTATCGTGCGCGAGCATGTTGTGCGCGAGATGATGATAGACGTAATGCTTGGTTTATGGAACGATGGTTTCCGCAAGCAGCTCATCGTCAACAATCATGGACAATTATGGATGCTTGAATCGGCGGTGCAAGAATTCCAAAAGCGCTACCAACTGCCGGGTATCTTCCGCGTAATTGACTGGCATCGAGGTGTGCGAGAATTCTTCCGTCCAAAAGAGCGCGGTGGCCAGATGGACACCAACTTTGTCCATGCTGATGAATCCGAGACCTCCTTGAGCCTGCTCTTACACCCTGATATGGTAGATATGCATTACGCAGTGGATACCGAAGGAAAAAGCTACTTACCTGATGGACATTTTGACAAATCCGTCGATCCGTACGGTCGACCAAGCCGCTGGTCGGAAGGAGAAGGTCATTTTGCGATTGAAATTGCAGCCACTCCAGAAGGAGTGGTCGGAAAAGCCAGATCCGGCTCGGCGCAAAAAGCCAAACGACCGATTGCAGCCATATTAAAGTATTTAACCCTGTGGAATGACCAAATTCTGGAAACTTTCCCACCAGGCACCGTGCCACCAGTTGAAGAGGTCACGTTACGCACTAATCAAGATATGGAGCCATTCCTTCGCGAGCCGCTAAGCCCTGGTTGGAAGTCTGTCTATGGCATACCGCGCATCGGCCAGGGCACAGAAGTGTAGATATAGATACCATAGGAGATATGTCATGAAAGGAAAGATGTATGGTGTTACCCTGGTTGCGGACTGGGATCCAAAACCGGGGTTTAAGCTCGGTGCGAAAGACATCGAAGGGCATCAAACTTATCTGGGGAGTCTCGTATGGAGACATCCACGGATCGAGATCCGGGAATACGATATTCCGACCCCGGGACCGGATGAAGTGTTGTTAGAAGTCAAAGCTTGTGGTATCTGCGGTTCGGATGTTCACATGGCTCAAGCCGACAAGGATGGATATATCTTTTATCCCGGTCTTACCGGCTTCCCCAGCATTCTTGGGCACGAATTCTCGGGGGTCGTCGTGGAAGCCGGCAAGGATGCATACGACAAGAGGACGAACAAGCCATTCATTGGTGGCGAAAGGGTCACCTCGGAAGAGATGTTGTGGTGTGGCAACTGCAAGCCATGTGCTGATGGCTATCCTAACCATTGTGAACGATTGGATGAGGTCGGATTTAATGTGAATGGCGCATATACGAAGTACCTGGTATTACCAGCCAGAACAATCTGGAGCCTGGAGCCATTGGCTCACGCATACAAAGGAGATGATATCTTCATCGCCGGCAGCCTGGTGGAGCCAAACAGTGTAGCCTATAATGCCTTGATCGAACGTGGCGGTGGCATCCGGCCTGGTGACCGGGCTGTCGTCCTGGGTGGGGGACCGGTCGGTATTGCAGCCTGTGCAATTTTAAAACGAGCCGGTGCATCGAAGGTCATCATATCCGAGACCCAGGAGGAACGCACCAGGATCGCCCTGAAGTTGGGGGCGGATCATGCCATCAATCCAGCCAAAGAAGATTTCGCAGACAGGGTCCTTGAATTGACCGACGGGATGGGAGCCAACATGTTCATAGAGGCGACCGGTCTGCCAGAGATCGTTTACCCCGCGATCGAACGTGTCATCTGGGAGGGTCGTACATTAAACAGCACGGTCGTGGTGACCGCCCGAGCTGAAGCCAAAATGCCTGTGACGGGAGAAGTGTTGCAGGTCCGGCGTGCACGCATCATCGGTGCCCAGGGACATTCCGGACATGGCAACTTCTCTCGCGTAATCGACTGCATGGCTGATGGGATGGACATGACACCCATGAGCACAAAAAAGGTCAGCCTGGAAGAACTGCCAGAGAACGTTATCAAACTCCAGACCGACCGGGCAGAGTGCAAGATCACTTATGTGGCTCGCTAAACAAGCAAGTGACAGGCATGTATGATCTGCCTGTCACTTACTCAAATCAAAACATGAAATTATCCATCGTTATCTCAACCCAACCCGCCCAATTCCAGGCAGTCACGTTCAGGGGCAACCTGGAAAAAAACCTTCAAAGCATCTCATCACTCGGTTATGACGGCGTAGAATTGGCGATCCGTGACCCAAGTCTGATCGACCTGGATGGCATGGAAAAACTGGTTAAAAAGAATGGTTTATCTGTACCCGCGATCGGCACAGGTCAGGCATGGGGGGAAGAAGGTTTGTCCTTCACCGATCCGGATCCGAATGTCCGGCGCGCCGCGATCGAACGGATCAAGAGCCACATACCGGCTGCCGCCCGCTTCAAGGCTATTATCATCATTGGATTGATCCGCGGAATTGTCAAACCGGGCGTGACGCATACGCAAGCAATGGACTGGCTGATCGGGGCACTTTACCAGTGCTGCGAAGCCACCAAGCTGAACGGTATCCGCCTGGCGCTGGAACCGATAAACAGGTATGAGACATCGCTCATAAATAATGTCGAGCAGGGACTCGAAATGATCGAACGTGTTGGAGCGGATAATTTTGGATTGCTGCTCGACACCTTCCACATGAATATCGAAGAACCAGTCATCGAGAACAGCATACGGCAGTGTGGTGACCGCATTTTTCACTTCCACGCAGCTGATTCAAACCGCGCGTATCCCGGATCAGGGCACATTGATTTCAGGTCATTGCTGAAGGTGCTTTATGCAACCGGTTATCAAGGATATGTGTCTGGTGAATTTCTTCCAATCCCCGACGCTGAAACGGCAGCCAAAAGGAATATCGTTTATCTACGCCAGCTTGAGGGAGATTGATATTAACTTAAAAAGTTGATTTAATCCTCCACCTTATTATTAATTAACGATCCATTAAATATTCGCGCAGTACCACTCGATACGCGGGTTGGTAGGCTTTCACATACTGTTCAGTATGATGCACGGGTGGAAAGCCAGCCTGCTTCAAGATTGCGAATTTTTTGCTCATATCATCGATATTAAATATTAAATCACCCATCGCAACCATTTTCTCCGCATACCCCCAATATCTGATAAAAGTTGAATCACTCCCTTTATGGTTTCTTGCCGTAAGTACAAAAGCCGATGCCAGAGCCTGCTGGTATCCCCCAGATGCAAAGTATGGGCGCAGATTGACCCTGACGATCTGTCCATCAACCGAGATCGGATCAATAACTGGTTCTTCCATATATCCTGGTTTGTTTTTCATCTCCTGCTCGAGCATCAACCTGGCATTCTCTTCATCAACATAGGCATGCTCACATCCAAATACTCCTTGATGGATAAGCTTGTATAAATCCAGTACCTGGATCAGCGGGTATCGCGAATAATGGTCAAGGATGACCCGGCGAAAAGATGCTTCTTCGTTTGAAACAACCATAAGATCACTGTTCATCGCAAGAAAGGATATTATATTCGCTGGGATCGGGAAAAATACCTGAGATTTTCAAATGGATATGATTGTACAAAACCGTATACGGATCAAATCCCGGACTGTGGGCGCATAAGCTTCAATTCAAAAAAGGGGATATATAAAAAGGCACTGAAAAGCTCCTTATGAGTAGCCCTCGCCGTCCATCTCTCCTCCTTCCTTGTCCCTTTTATCTTACCTTTTTTCCATAAAATTTATTACACACCCGAATGAGGAAAAACTCTTGACTTTTAACAATTATTATTGTATTATATAGACGTCTATACAGGGATTATTAAATATATCGTCATTTAATTATTGATGAATTCTCTTAGCCACATCTCTGGTATACCCCTCTATATCCAAATTAGGGAGAAGCTTAGGCAAGATATTTCCCATGGTTTACTCCTTCCGGGACAAAAGATTCCATCTGAAGATCAATTAGCCAAGCAGTTTGGTGTCAGTCGTATGACTATAAGGCAAAGCCTAGCTGGTTTATTATCAGAAGGGTTACTTCATAAACAACACGGAGTGGGAACCTATGTATCACATGTGCGCATCGCTGCGAATTACACCAGGATGACCAGTTTCACACAGGATGCGCTTGCGCAAGGTAAAAATCCAAGTTCTGAATTAATTGATATTAAAAAATCTGTCGTTGGTGAGGAAATTGCAAAACTTCTAGCTATCCATAAGGGCGATATTGTTGTTTGTCTGAAACGCCTCAGGAAAATAAATGAGCATCCTGTTGCAATTCAGATTTCTCAAGTCCCTGAAAAGATATGCCCCCCGGAACTGGAAAATTATGATTGGTCTCGACAGTCTTTGTTTGAGTTGCTTGAAGCCCATGGGCATCGATTAAACCGGGCAATAGAAACAATTAATGCCCGGTTAGCTGATAAAGAACAGGCGAAATTGCTTGGATTGCATATCGGTGACCCTCTTTTGTATATCGAAAGGATTACCTTTGGCGACAACGGAATGCCTGTGGAGTTTGTGGAAATGTATAACCGACCTGATAGTTATCGATGCACAATAACATTAACACGTTAATGAGGTTACGAATCGATAAATTTTAATAATTATTAACATTGCACATCAACCTGTATGAGACAGAAAATTCTTCATAAGGAACATGCGTTATTACTTATGTATATGCATTTTAGTATTCATGTAGAACAATGAAAGGAGGATTTATGAAAAAATAGCCATTAGATATACAAAGTTAAAGATTACTTATCAAAAACAGTCAGAGAAGGAGATTACCGATGAAAGAATTTTTTAAGAAGAATACAAAGTTGTTCCTGATTTTAACAATTGCCGGTTGGGTAATTCAGTTTTTAGCTATGCTGTTTGTCCGACCATGGGGAGAGGGATTAGGAGTAGCCGAGTCTCCACAAAGGAATGTGTGGTTAATCATTATCACATGGTGGATAGCCCGACTTCCAATGTTCTTACTTGGAGTTTCCATTGTTGCAAAACGAGAAGAGTGGCTTGCTCCGCGTGGTCGTTACGTTGAAGGAAAGGAATACCCGCTCCTGAGTACATATCACTACGTTGCAATCGGCTTTATGACAGCATTGTTCGCTGCGACAGGTGCGATATCTTGGCAGGTTTTTGATTTGGCTGCAGCAATTGGGGCGATTGCCACAATCTTCTTTGGTCCCATTGTAGGCTTCTTTACAGTATGGCTCGGAGGATCGTTGAGGCAGCTGTTATTCGCTGCTGGTGGAAATCCTTTAGCTTGGTTCGCTGGGATTGGCCTCTATGATGGCACGACCTGGCTGTATATCGGTCTAGTCTTCTGGTGGTTAAGAGATAAATTTGGGAATCGCAAGACATTGGCGTTAGTCCTATGGGTAGTTTTTTATGTACTCTTCCGTGGGATTTACGAGCTTGACTACCTTGTTTGGTTGTATCCAGGAGAGTCCCTGTGGGCCAGTGTAACCTGGTGGGAAGCTCAATTTTTACCAACCAGTACGCTATCGGCTACGGTAGGTGCCTTAGCTTCAATTGCTTTGCTAGAAACTGTGCGCGGTAGGCGAAGGGAGAAGGTAACTTAGCTATATTTGAATAACCAATATCCAACGGATTGACTCGGTTTTATATCAGGGATGAGTTAAATCTAGGTTTTTTAACCCATCCCTTTTAGTTCTTTATGTTTTTTTTCAACTTTGGTGGAACTATATAATGGATGATGCAATTATTATCGAGGATCTTTCATTTGTTTACCTTCATAGCGATATCCAAATTTTAAACCAAATAAACTTATCTATTCCTCGGAATAAAATAACTGCGCTAGTTGGACCGGTTGGTGCCGGAAAAACGACTCTTTTGCTAACACTGAACGGTTTGATCCCAACCTATATACCCGGTAAATTTTCCGGGAAGATCTATATCAATGGCATGGATTCCAGCAAATATGAAACCGAAGAACTAGCTGAGAAAGTCAATTTTATATTTGATGATCCTGTCCTTCAAATTGTAGGTTTAACTGTAGAAGAGGATGTCGCTTTTGGTCCTGCCAATCTGGGACTTCCCCGTGATGAAATCTGGAGGAGAGTACATAAATCCTTATCCCGAATGCGACTGGTAGGATACGAAAAGCGTAACCCAAGGCAGTTATCAGGTGGGGAAATGCAGCTCCTTGCTATGGCTGGAATATTTGCCATGCAACCTGAGATCCTTGTGATGGATGAGCCGGTTGCAATGCTTGATCCCGTGGGGAAAAAGATGGTATTTGATGCAATTTGTGAGATTAATTCTGATCGAGGTCTCACGACTATAGTATCTGACTCGGGTGCAGATATCGAGTCGATCTGTGAATTTGCAGATCACATGATACTAATGAGTTCGGGTAAGATCGTTGCCCAGGGCAAGCCTGAAACCATTTTCGCTAAAAGAGATCTCGTACAGGATACAACCTTGAGAGTTCCTCAAGTGACAAAGTTGTTTTGGGATATTCAATTACCGCTGAAGAAAGTACCGGTACGTCTAAGCCAAGCGGTGGACGCAATGCGAAAGGTGAAGATCAGCCAGGTTAGGAAATCAAGAAAAGATATAAAAGAATCTCCTCAAATAGAATCATCAGGGAATGTATTGGTTACAGCTCATAATGTTTGTTATACATATATGTCCACCCCACCAGTTGAGGCATTAAGGGGAGTGGATATTAATATAAAACGCGGGGAGTTGGTTGCTTTATTGGGTCAAAATGGTTCTGGGAAAACGACCCTTGCACTTCATCTTGTCGGTATTCTTAAACCTTCAAATCCGGACGCAATCATCGAAATTTCTGGGATAGATGTTGTTAAGGCACCCCTGAAAGAAACGATACAACTAATTAATTACGTCTTCCAGAATCCATACAACCAACTATTCAACCAAACCTTTGGAGAGGAGGTTGAGTATGGACCAAAACAGATGGGTCTCCCCAAAGCTGAGATAGAACGACGAACCATCGCTGCTTTAGATGCTGTCGGTTTGTTGGAATTACGCAATTTTTATCAGGCTGCTCTCACACGCTCCGAAGCGACTTTGCTTGGATTAGCCTCAGTTCTATCCATGGATCCAGAAGTGGTCATCGCCGACGAACCTACCAAGGGTCTGGATGAACCAACAAGCAAGAAGGTCCTCGAAGTGCTTCAGGAACGTTGCAAGGCTGGCGGTGCGGTTCTGATGATCACTCATGACATGGAATTGGCCTCCCGTTATGCATCTCGAGTAGTAGTTATGAGTCGAGGAAAGATCCTGATCGATGGCAGTCCTTCAACAGTGTTTTCTAACTCTGCTGTCCTCGAGGAAGCATATCTCGCGCCTCCTCAGATAACTCGTTTAGCTATAGAACTGGGAATGACTAAAGATAACTTTTTTCCACTGACACCTGAAGAGTTCATATATGGTTTAATCTAATTTGTCGTAGATGTCAATTATTTTTCAATGAGGAGAAGAGAACATAGATGGCTACCATGTTTGAGTACGAACCGCATGAATCACCTATCCACAATCTTAATCCGGTGACCAAGATTGTCCTTTTTCTCTCGCTTGCGTTCTTGTCGGGATTGTATCTTGACCCAAGGTTGAAAATTCCAATTCTGATCATCATCGTAATGATATGCTGGAATGCAAAACTACCATTTAAAAAATATTCAGGGTTGCTTTGGGTCGCAATCTTAGCAGTGTTATTTACTTCAAGTTTCCGCGGTATTTTCATGATCAAACCCGGATATTTTAAGGCGCTTCCAACGGAATTTGCAATGACAGAACTCTTCCAAATCACACCCTCTGATTTTCCGATTTTTGGTCGTACTGCCATCACATATGGCTCTCTATTGTGGATGAGCGCCTTTCCACTTACAACAGCAACTGTTGTATTGGCGATGGCTGGTTTAGTCCACACAACATCCTCGAGTGAAATGATTCAAGTATTGAATTCAGCTCGGTTACCAGGACAGGCCGTTTTCGTCATTATGGTGGCACTACGTTTCATCCCAGAAATGATTCGCCAGATGGAAACTATTCAAAAAGCACAACAGTTACGCGGGTGGCATGTTGAATCGCGAAACCCGGTGAAAATTGCGCGCGGCTACTTCCCATTACTCGTTCCAATGTTGAGAATCATAGTTGAGTCAATCGATCGGATGACAATTTCTACTAAAAACCGGGCTTTTGGTCTACGTACAGCCACAGGTATTAGAGATTTATCATTCAGAACAAGGGACTATTTGATAACCGGGATCACTTCGGAGTTATTTACTCTGGCTCTCTATCTCCTATTCAAATATCAGATTGGTAATTTATAAGGGGTGTCGGAAATGAGAGTTCTCACTATGGCGCCTTTTGATGCAAAATATCTGGAGCTGATAGAACAAAAAGTTGGCACAGTTGTTAAAGGTCCTCAGGAAGAGGATTATTTAATTCCTGGCTCACAATTAATACAGCTCTTGAAAGATGAGCTGCCTACCATCGTGATAATTGAGATTAATAGGATTCCAACTGAGGTTCTGCTGGAAGCTACTTCACTGCGAGTAATTGCAGTTTGTCGCAGTGGAGTGGACAATGTCGATGTTGAGGCTGCAACTGAACGAGGAATTCTGGTGATTAATGCACCAGGACGAAATGCTGTTGCTGTCGCAGAATTGATTATTGCCGGGATGATTTCCATTGTTAGAAATCTCGTTAAGAGTGTCAACCTTATCAAGGATCACCAATGGGTGGATATGGTCAAGACTTGCTATGCCTTGGAGGGGGTTGAATTGGCAAAGCGTACAGCGGGAATCATCGGTCTCGGAGCAATAGGGAAAAAGGTCGCCAAGCGTTTGGCAGCTTTTGAGATGCGCTTGTTAGGTTACGATCAGTTCGTGGATCATTCTGCAATTAGCGAGTTGGGAGTTGAATTAACCTCGTTAGAAAATCTTATGAAGGAGTCGGATTTCGTTTTATTGCTGGCGGCGAATACTGGTAAAAATCAAGGCATGATTAATGCCGAACTTCTGAGTTTAATGAAACCCGATGCCTATTTTGTGAACATGGCACGTTCTATTCTAGTCGATGAGGAAGCATTATTAAGAATTCTTCGAGAGAAGAAGATCGCGGGAGCTGTCTTGGATGTCCATAGTATTGAACCGTTGCCATTTGATAGCCCTTGGTTATCCTTGGATAATGTTCTATTGACCCCCCATATTGGCGGAGCAACCAGAGAAGTGATTACTAATCACTCTCAAATAATCACAGATGATTTGATTCGCTTCACTAATGGAGAACGCCCCTTGAATTTAGTAAACCCACAGGTTTGGAAAATAAAAAGCAGTAATGTTAACTAATTTCTTGGTATTCGATGCTGGTACAGGCGCAGGTCGGGCTCTTATAATCAATGAGAAGGGTGATGTTATATCCAGTGCTTACTCCGAGTGGTCATATAAAAAAGAGGTAGGTATACCCGGTGGCTATATGTATGATCCCCTGGAGCTCGTAAATGTATTGATCGATACTGGTGCCCAAGCGGTTGTAGACTCAAAAGTTGATCCCGAAACAATAAGAGCAGTAGCTGCGACAAGTTTGCGAGAAGGGGTAATATTTATCGATAAACAGGGTAAAGAGCTTTATCTCGGACCAAATTTCGATGAACGAGCAGCCATAGAAGGAGAAAAATTAGCTAACGATCTTGGTAGAGAACTCTACCTCACCAGTGGAACCTATCCACCTGCTTATGGATATGCAGCTCGTTTGAACTGGTTTAAGAATCACCGTATAAATGTATATAAGCGGATTAATAAAATCTTAACATTGGGGGATTGGATTACCTGGAAGTTATCTGGTGAACTGATAAGTGAACCGTCTCTTGCGAGCGCGAGCGGCATTTTTGATGTGTCCTCTCGAGACTGGTCTTGGTCCTTGGTGGACCAATTAGGGATTGATGTAACCTGGCTTCCGCCTATTCATTGTGCAGGAGAGCAGGTGGGTAAATTAAAGAATGATATTGCCGAACGCTTGGGCTTAACTCCAGAAACACTTGTAACTATTGGTGGTGGAGACACACAATGTTCGATCTTGGGGATGGGATTGGTTCAGCACATGCAAAGTGGATGCGTGGCAGGCACAACTTCTCCTGTCCAACAGCTAACAGATCACCCCATTTTTGACGTGGGTATACGCACGTGGACGAATTGTCACACTATCCCAGATATTTGGTGCCTTGAGAGTAATGCCATTGTAACCGGGCTAGCTTTCCGCTGGATAAGAGATTGTTTATTTAAAGGATTAAGTTACGACAGATTAAATGCATTAATAGACAACACCCCTATTGGAAGTCATGGAACACTGGCGTTCCTTGGGGCAGAGATAATGAACATGTCACGCTATCGAGCTTCCTGGACAGGAGGATTTCTGTTTCCTGTACCCGCGGAGGAAATAGGTTTAGGCGATCTTGCCAGGGCAACACTTGAAAGCAATGCATATGCTATAAGGGGAAATATTGAGCAGATTATCGAGATTAGTAATTTGCCAATTCATGAATTGCATTTATCCGGTGGTCAAACAGCAAGTAAGGTCGGTATGAAGATTTTTGCTGATGTGCTCGGCATCCCTCTTTATATTCACGGTCAGCATAGCGCATCCATTGGTACTGCCATCTGTGCTGCTGTTTGTGCAGGTGTTTATGGCAGTATTTCCGAAGCTGTCGATAATATGGTCCATGAACCTCAAACACTTGAATCCACACCGGAAAACATTCATTTGTATCAGGAATATTATGAAAAATGGCGATCACATTATCATAAAATTAGAAATCTTAATTGTTAATTTATAGGGAGAAAACCGTCATGATGCTACCAGATCTTAGGGAACAGATTTGCAAACAGGGAAGATATTTATTCGAAAGTGGTCTAACCTCAAAATACTCAGGAAACATCAGTGTGCTCGATCGCGACAGCAGGCTGATCGCTATCAAACCAAGCGGTGTGCCTTGGCTTGAAATCACGCCAGAGGATGTGGTTATCATCGATGAGAACGGTCAGGTAGTTGAAGGAAAACGTAAGCCCTCAATCGAGACACCGATGCACACCGCAGTGTATTGCAGCTACCCTGAGACCATGGCAGTGATTCATTCTCACTCAAAATATGGGACTGGTTTTGCCGTGGCGCGCCTGCCTATCCCTGCTATATGTGTGAACTCTGTCGAATTGGGCGGGGAAGTGCCCGTGATTCCTTATTCTCCACCTGGTAGCAAAGAAAATGCCAAATTGATTGCAGCTGGCTTACGCGGTCATAAAGCTATCTTACTTGCTGCTCATGGTGTTTTGTGCCATGGCAGGGATTTGGATGAGGCGGTCTATTTCAATGAGGTCCTCGAAGAAGTTGCCCAGTTTGCCTTAATTCGAAGGATTCTAGGAAGTGAGGCGAAGCTCACAGATGAAGAGATTGCTACCATCGCAGCTTTGTGATGGCTAGGATCAATTTTGGAGAGTAAAAAGCTTCTAGCTCAGGATAAATACTCTTGATGCATGTTATGGATTATCACCGGGGATTTGAAAACCCCAAAAACAGATTGTAAGGAATAGGTCCTGTGTCTCAAACACTTGAAGAGCGAAGTAAAAAGGTTGTAACTCCTGTACTTCCAAAGTACGGCACAACGGAAATAGTCCGGGGAGATGGTGTTTATCTTTTTGGCTCTGATGGTAAAAAGTATTTGGATTTTGGCTCCGGCATCGGGGTTGTAAATACCGGACATTGTCACCCGAAGGTTGTTAAAGCAGCCAAAGAACAGATTGATCTCCTGATACATGCCTGCATTCATGTGAGCTGGTATCCTCCCTATGTTCAGTTGGCTGAAAGGTTGGCAGAAATCGTACCGTCGTTAGGGATGGCTTTTTTTACCAATAGCGGAACGGAGTCTGTAGAAGCTGCCATCAAACTAGCTCGGTATGTAACGCACAGACCAGCGATTATCGCCTTCCAGGGAGCTTTCCATGGGCGCACTTTAGGTGCAGCATCTGTAACAGGAAATGCAAAACTACGCCGGCATTATGAACCTCTCCTTCCGGCAGTTTATCATACCCCTTATCCGAAATGTTTTTGCTGTTCTTTCGGGCAAAAGAGAGAGTCATGCCACTTGGAATGCTATCAAGCTTTGGAGAATCTCTTGGATACAGTGGTCCATCCTCAGGAGGTTGCAGCTATTTTGATAGAACCGATCATGGGGGAAGGTGGCTATTATATTGCTCCGGATGAATTCCTGAAAAAGATTCGTCTACTCTCCGATAAACATGAAATATTATTGATTGTCGATGAAGTTCAAAGCGGCATCGGTCGTACAGGAAAAATGTTCGCCTGGCAACACATTGTTGGATTCACTCCTGATGCGATGACATTAGCTAAAGCTCTGGGGTCAGGTTTTCCCATCGGTGCATTGCTTGCCCGCCCAGAAGTGATGCGCAAATGGGAAATGGGCGCACACGGTTCGACCTTTGGTGGAAATCCAGTATCTTGTGCTGCGGCTCTGGCTACACTTGATGTCATCCAGAATGAAAGTTTGTTGGAAAACGCCAGGTCAATAGGGAGCTCTCTTTATGAGATGTTGGTTGAATTAAAAGCTAAAGATCAAAGGATAGGAGATGTGCGCGGTCGTGGGATGATGTTAGCAATAGAGTTCACCAAAAGCGATGGGGCTCCTGATATGGAATTAGCTAAAAAGGTGATCCGGGAAGCTGAAGCCCGGGGATTGATCGTTATTGGCGGAGGACTTTATGGGAATGTGGTTCGGATAATACCGCCACTTATCTTGACACGCGAACAAGCAGAAAAAGGATTTACCATCTTATCCGATAGCATCCAAGCGGTTTTATAGTCATAAAGGAGGTAACCTTCCATACAATAATGGAGAAAAGCTATGAGCTGTGTCTTCTTTTACCGGTCAATGATCTCGTCCACTGATCCTGGCTAAAGTGGATATTTAGAGTAACTTGTGTGAAAAATATTGTGGGTTTCCAACCTAATGGTTTGTTCAGTGAGGAATATATCCGGCTAGCTTTGATAACATAGAATTTTTACTCGTTTTTGGATTCAAGATGATGTCAATTCGAAAATCCCACACCCCTCATAGTATTATCTTCACATCTGGAATAGAGTCAGGACGCCTGAAAAAGAAGAATAGTAATACTACAGAATTCAGCCGAAGAGGTGTTCCTTGATGAAGAGATCCAAAGAAAAAAACGGCCGCTCTGAGCTGGATTTACTTTTTTATCCCAAAGCGATCGCTCTTGTTGGAGCCTCACCGGACATAACCAAATTCCAGGGGAAAATCCTCAAGTATCTTTTGAAACATGGCTATATCGGTCAAATTTACCCAGTGAATCCTTCTTATGAATCAGTGATGGGTCTGGTCTGTTATCCTTCGCTATCGCATATCACCGCGAAATTTGACCTAGTGATAGTGGTCGTTAGAAGCGAAAAGGTCCTTGGTATCCTGGAAGAAGCTGTTATTCTAGGTTGTCCCGCAGCGATCGTTATTGGTTCAGATTTTGCTGAATCAGGTGAAGTCGGTCGTAAACGCCAAGAACAACTGACAGCATTTTCGCATGCCTCTGGGCTCAGGATTTTGGGTCCAAATTGTTTGGGTTATATTAATATCCCGGGCAAAATTGCTGCGAGTGGATGTACTTCTTTGGAAAAAGAAACACTTTTAAAGGGAAAGATCGGACTTGTAACTCAAAGTGGTGCATTGATGGGCTCAATTTATGGGCGAGCACAGGACGAGGGTATAGGCTACAATCTCGTGGTTTCTATGGGTAACGAGGCTGACATAGAAGCCTCACAAGTTATCAGGTATATGCTTAATGATCCAAATATTGAAGTAGTGACCGGTTTCATAGAAACATTTCGGGATCTTGATAATCTTCTTGATGTTGCTGATCTGGCTCTAGATCTAAAAAAACCGTTGGTTGTATTAAAGGTTGGTCAATCTGAGCAGGGGCGACAGGCGGCTGCAAGTCATACTGCTGCTATCGCTGGATCTAACGATGTAGCCAATGCATTGTTCCGAAAAAAGGGAATTATAAGGGTTGACACTGTTGATCAACTTTATCGTACTGCCAATCTCCTTACACAGGTTCCTAAAGCGAGCGGGAATCGGGTAGGAATTTTTACGATATCTGGAGGAGCTTGTGGCTGGTTAGCAGATCGCTGTCAGGCACTTGAAATATCTGTCCCTGACCTCTCCCCACTTACAAAGAAAAGACTTGAGGAAGTGTTCCAATATGGCCATCCGACCAATCCACTTGATATAACTGGTCAAGCTATCAGCAACCAGGCATACTTTTCTGAACTGTTGGAAATATTTATAGAGGATGAAAACCTTGATATCATTCTCATTGGGATGACAGCCATGCCTTTCCCGAAAAGGGCAGCTGAGGACTTAGTAAAAGCTGCCAGAACCTGCCGTAAACCATTCATAGTATTTTGGACCTTTGATCAAGTGGGCGAAGAGGCTTATGCTCATTTACGTCAAGCCAATGTACCGTTGTTTCATTCTTCAGAAGCATGTCTTAAGGGTATTAAGCATTTAATTGAGTACAGCAAGTTCCAGCGAGAACATGGTGAACGCAGCCGGGTAGCTAGATACACTGCAGGGAAAAACAGAAAACTACAAGCTTCGCAATATCTGGCAGAACGGACTGGGATTCTGACCGAGTATGAGAGCAAAGTGCTGTTGGATATCTATGGTATCCCAATTACTAAGGAGAAACTGGTCGGGAGCATTGATGAGGCTCTTGAAGCAGCTGAAGAGATCGGTTATCCGGTAGCAATCAAGCTTATGTCACCATCCATTGTGCACAAAACGGATGTTGGTGCAATTAGAATTCATTTACACCAAACCGCTGAACTTAAGCTCGCCTATAAAGAAATCATGGATGCTGGTATCAAGGCGGTTGGAAAAAGTAAGATAGATGGGGTTCTCGTACAAGAAATGGTTGTAGGGGAGGCAGAAGTGTTTACTGGCTTGATTAACGACAGGGTTTTTGGTACCGGTGTGCTCTTTGGAATTGGGGGTGTGATGGTTGAATTATTGGAAGACAAGGTAGTTGGCATTCCTCCATTGAGCCATGCAAAAGCCAAGTCTATGATCGTTGATTCTCGGGTAGGGATGATATTGCAGGGTTATCGAGGTCAAGCCGTTTGTGACATAGAGGCAATAGCAAGATTATTGGTTCAGGTAGGTGAAATTGGTCTCGATCTCAGGGATTATATTGACGAGATTGATTTAAACCCTGTAATGGTGTTTGCAAAAGGTTGTGGAATAAAAGTTGTTGATGCAACAATTACTCTTCATAACAGAACATCCCTTGAAAACAGAAAGGAAGAATGTAATGAGTAAGATTCGAAGGATCGACCATGTGGCTATAGCCGTTGAGAATTTGGATGATGCAAGCAATGTGTTAATATCTAAGTTCGGTGCAAAATTCCTACGTCGAATCGACAACGAAAAAGAAAAATATACTGTTTCATACTTTCAGCTTGGTGAAAATATCTTCACTTTATTGCAGCCTACAAGTGAGGATAGTTTTATTGCTGAACACATTCGACAACGCGGACAGGGCTTGCATCACTTAGGTTTGGAGGTTGATGGGCTGGAAGAGTTTGTTGCCGAACTCGAAGCCAAAGGTGTTAAAGTCCCGTTGAAAGAATTAGAGGGTACTGAAAGGAAAGAAGTGGTTATCTCACCCCGGAATGTATTTGGTGTTGTGTTACAGCTGGTTGAGTGGCTTGACGGGAGCGACGCGTCTCTTGAGAAGAGAATGGATCGTGTTGTTCACTATCGCCGGTCTCAAACGTAAATCGCTCTCGTCATATGTATCATGTGTCATTTGCAACTTAATTTCTTGTAATGATCCTTTGAAAATGAATCGCAACGAGAGAATGGTTGGTTTCAGGTTCATTATAAAAAGATGATTCTGTAAAAATTTATCACAGTCAGGATATCACTTACCGTCATCTCTTGATTTACAGTGATGAGATTTATAAATGTTAAGGAAATTAGCTTATTCCAAATAGGAGGACCAAAATGATAGATTTCACTTTTAGTGATGAACAAAATTTATTTCGAAAAGCATCTAGAGAGTTCGCAGAAACGAAGATAGCTCCTAATGTATCAGTCATGGAAAAAACAGATCGTGGTTGGGATGATGTTGTAAGAGCACTGGCAGAGGCCGAAATGTTGGCTGTGACCATCCCTCAAGAGTATGGAGGACTTGGCATAGGGTATGTAGCCCGCATGATCGCTTTGGAGGAAATTGCCTGTGTATCCGTGGCAACCGCAATGATGTATCAGATATTTGGTCTTGGGATTGAAGCCATTCTAAAATTTGGCACTGAAGAGCAGAAGAAGAAGTATCTGCCCAGGTTTGCCAATGGTGAGCGCTTACCGACGGTGGCAGTGACCGAACCTAGTGGTGGCTCTGATCCGAAGGGATGTCGTACTTCTTATAAAAAATCAAACGGCATATATATACTCAACGGTCGGAAATGTTTCATCACAAACTCCCATATAGCAGATGTACAAGTAGTGTTGGCAGTTGATGAGGATAATCCCGAAGCCTTATCCACTTTTATCGTGGAGAAGGGGATGGAAGGTTTTAAACCAACCCATGAAGAACACAAAGTAGGGATGAGAGGCTGCAACACCGGTGAAATTGAATTGAAGAATGTAAAGGTACCTGCCGGGAATTTACTTGGGGCGGAAGGCAAGGGCTTACGGGTATCAATGACAGCGATAAGTGAGGTAGGTCGAGGGGGTATGGTTGGATGTGCCCTGGGATTGCAGCAAGCTTGTTTGGAAGCTACGGTAAAGTTTGCCAACGAGCGTATCCTCTATGGAAAGCCGATCAGCGAATTTCAGGCGATTCAGTTTAAGATAGCCGAGATGAAAATTGATCTTGAGGCTGGGCGGTTGCTGGGATATCGGGCTGCCGCCATGCAAGACAGGGGTGAGAGATCAGGTAATGAGTTTGCAGTTGCCAAGTATTTCACTACGGAAGCGGTTCAAAAGGCTGCCAAGATGGCTGTGGATATCCATGGTGGCTATGGTTGCATGGAAGATTTTCCAGTGACAAGATACCTGCGTGACTCATTCGTACTTGGCCCCTCTGCAGGAACGTCAGATATCATGAAGGTGATCATCTCTAAGTGGGCACTTTCGTGATCTGAAAGAAAGTACTTGTTTGTAAAAAGCATCGATAATATTAACTGATCCAGATGCTGAATATTATTGTGTGCGTCAAAGCAGTTCCTGATCCAAGACTGGCGGATAAGCTAAGGATTGATCCAAGCACAAAATCACTTCTGCGCATGGATATCCCTTTGGTCATAAACCCTCTGGATAGGCATGCCTTGGAGGCAGCTCTTCAGTTAAGAAGAAAGTACAGAACCCACATCACAGTCATCAGTATGGGGCCATCACCGGCGGGAAGTATTGTCAGAGAATGTGTCGCATTGGGGGCTGATAAAGGCATCTTGCTAAACGATCCTGCTTTTGCAGGGGCAGATGCCTATGCTACTGCCTATACCATTGTAAAAGCAATTGAAAACATTGGGAGAGTTGATGCTATCTTCTGTGGGATGGCCAGTAGTGATGGGGCGACAGAATGGGTCGGACCTGAGGTTGCTGCTTTATTGAAATTACCGATAGTTACCTTTGTAAGAGAGATTGTTAAAGATCAAGGTGACGAATGGATAGTTAAAGCTGACATTGAGAATGGCTTCCGATTGGTTAAAGTCAAGTTACCGGCAGTGTTCACCGTGACCAGAGATTTGAATAAGCCAAAGCAATTAAACTTCTCAGGAATAATAAAGTCTCGGAACAAGGAAATCACGGAATGGGATCATATTTCATTGGGTGTATCTGAGGAGCAGGTTGGTTTAAAAGGTTCACCAACCTATCTGACCAAGATGACTCCTTTGGAGTACAAACGAAATGCTCAGATGATCGAGGGAACCCTGAACGAAAAAGCAGATCGACTTGTTCAGATATTGTCCTTATCCGGAGTGGTTTGATGGTAGAAAAAAAAGGAGCTGTGTGGGTAATCGCCGAGCAAATTGAAGACCATATCCAGCCAGTATCTCTTCAGCTAGTTGGAAAAGCACGCCAACTTGCAGAAAATCTAGGTACAAGGGTAGAAGTAATTCTCCTCGGTACGAACTTAGGGAACAGTAGCCAAAACTTGATTGCGTCGGGAGCAGACTGTGTTTATGAAGGGGATTCAGACAAACTAGCTTCATACAACTCTGAGCTCTATAGCGATATAGTTGTCAAACTCGTGAAGGGGCATCAACCTGAAATCCTGTTGATTGGTTCTACGTTCCTGGGCAGGGAATTGGCACCCCTCATCGCTGCTGGATTAAGAACCGGTTTAACCGCCCACTGCATTGATCTGGTTTTGAATGATGATGGCATTCTTGAACAGATCATCCCGGCTTATGGGGGGATGATCACGATAGTTTGTCCGGAGAGAAGACCCCAATTAGCCACAGTTGCCAAAGGGGTTTTCCTGGATCCTGTGCTTGATCTGGGAAGGTCGGGTGAGATACATCCTATTGATGTCCCGGAAAGTAATTCCCTACGGGTTCAAACCTTAGAAATTGTTCGGGAGAAATCGGAGAGTGTCTCTTTAGAATCCGCTCCTATTATTGTTGCTGGTGGTGCTGGAGCAGGGGATGTTGAGGGGTGGAAAGAAATAGTTCAATTAGCCAGTGTGCTGAATGCTGCTCTTGGTTCAACCCGCCCAGCGGTTGATGAAGGTTGGACAGAATCAGGAACCATGATTGGACAGAGCGGTAAAATGGTGACCCCAAAACTATATATTGGGGTGGGTTTATCGGGTGAGTTGCAGCATATGGTGGGCATAAAAGGCGCCGAGTTGATGATTGCGATTAATAACGATCCAAAAGCACCCGTGTTCAAGCAGGTGGACTATGGTATTGTTGAAGATTGCCGAGCATTTGTGCCAGTTCTAGTTCAGAAGTTAAAAATAATTAAGGGAATTTCCTGCTGAAGGATTTGCTTGATTAAGAGCAAGACGGAAGCTTGTCTATGGTGTCTATTCAGTGGTAAGGATTCTATATTGTTCCGTATGTGCGGTGAAATCTTTCTATTGAGTCCATATTATCTACAACGTTCCACCCATTACACCCGAAAAAGGAAGGGCGACTCAAGTCTCAACTGTTCTGTGATCATGAATAATATAGCAGCAGTTAGCTCGGTAGAGCCATCTATTATTGAGCATTTGTGATGAAAATCCAAAATATTTGCACCTGACCTCGAATCAGGAGGTTTTTTTCACCGTGAATATGGATGTCCACTATAAAAGTATCACGCAGATCTTTTATAGGTATTAGATGTTCCTACACTCCTTGTGTAATAGGTTCGCTTACTTGATAAATTGTCGGATTTCCTAATAAAAGAACATCTTTAACGTTCGTATCCCATATACCTTTCATATGTTTGTCGTCAGAACAATAGGGCGACTATTGGAATAATGGGAATATGAAATCTTAATAAGTTTTGAACTTCACAATCCGATTAAATGGGTGGAGACTTTATGACACCATCACACGTTTACAGCTAGACTTCTAAGGTATGTATTTTCGCAAATCAACTTCTGATGTTCTTTTCAACCAATCACACACAGCTAAAATATTCTCTCGAAAGCTACCGTGTGGGTCAATTCTCTTCTCAAATAAAGCTGTGCCGATTGTAAAGCCCCATGCTCCAGCATCCCAAACCTCGGCGATTTTATTGTATGAGTCTATACTCCCTGCAGAAACGATAGGAACTTTGGTTTCTTTGACCACTTCCTTAAGTAATTTTGGTGCATCACCTGTAAATCGATACGTTAATAGATCCATCCCTGATACACCTTTTGACTCCAACATACGAGCATGAGCCACAATCTCTTCGATACTACCATCTAAAATACTAGGATGGCTGTGGACATGGCCAGGGAATGGAAAATATTTAATCCGTTTATCTTTTATATACTCATTTATCGACTCAAAGAAGACTGTACCCATAAGGATATCAAAACCTATATTGACGGCAAGTTTTGCCCCAGCCAAGCCTTCTGCCTCGGATAGGGAGACCACTTCAAGAAAGGTGGTCTTACCAACCTTTTTCATTGCTTCAATTACTTTCTTCATCTTGCTTTTAGGTAATCCAACATCTTTAAACCCCCAGTGAGTGACAGGAGTATCCCAGTTTTCTTCAAAAAGCTCTAAGGCGTTCTCCACGGTTTGGTCATTGTAAGTGAGCATAAGAATGAACTTTGGTTTCATAATTTTCCTCCTGGATTTATAAAGATCTCGTTATGCTTTTCGCAAACTGTGCTGCCTGAAGAATGGCGATTTTCATATTTTCTCCATCAGCAATGCCTTTTCCAGCGATGTCGAAAGCCGTTCCATGATCCACGCTTGTTCTAATGAAAGGTAATCCAACTGTTATATTGATCCCAGTTTCGATACCAAGCGTCTTGATTGGAATCAATCCTTGATCGTGGTACATAGCAACTACAATGTCGAAATCTCCGCGGATCGCTCGATAGAATACAGTATCAGCTGGGTAAGGACCGGAGACATTAATACTTTCTCTCAATGCTTGATCGATAGCAGGGATGATTTTTTCCTCTTCCTCCCGATAACCAAATAAGCCACCCTCTCCAGCATGTGGATTGAGACCACAAACTGCAATATGGGGGTGGACATAACCCATCCTGGAAAGGGCTGTATTTGCAAGTGAAATTACCTTGTAAACCTTATCGGAGGTGATTGAATTCACTGCATCGATGAGGCCAATATGAATTGTGACCAGGATTACTTTTAATTTAGGTGAGGAAAGCATCATCGCGTAATATTCCGTACCTGTGAATTCTGCCAGGATCTCTGTATGGCCAGGATAATTGTGCCCACCCATGTGTAGTGCTTCCTTGTTCAAAGGCGCTGTACAGATTCCGTCAATAAATCCGGCAATTGCCAGCGTTATTGCTTTCTCAAGGTAATGGAATGCCGCATCGCCTGTTATAGCGGATAATTTTCCGAATTGTGTTTCAGTCGGGAGTAAGTCGAGATCAACACAATCGATAATTCCCGGTTTGAAATTGGCTTGGTCGACCGATTGGATAGGATGAATTCTAAGATCCAATTCCAATATTCCGATCATCTTAGCCAGTGCCTTCGCATCTCCTATGACAATTGGCTTGCATATCTTATAAATTGATCGATCTACCAATGCCTTCACGATGATTTCCGGTCCAATTCCCGCAGCGTCCCCCATTGTTATACCAATGACGGGCTTTTTCATTTTCCTTAGCCTCCTTTGAGAAAGCGATTTGCATGGATTATTGTATCCACATTACCAAACCCTCCAGCTTTCGTGATGATATATAGTTCATGACTCCCGATCAGACGAGCCAAAGGTATCCCCGGCTCGATTTCTTTAAGGATATGAATTCCTTTTGCTCCAAGATGGCGGCAGATCGCTTTAGCAGTATCACCGCCTGTGAGGATAAGGCCATATACGGGAAATTTTTCGATGATTGCTGTTGTGATCTCACCTAAGGCCTCCACAATATTGGTGGATACTTGAATACTGTTTTGCCCCATTTGCTGTCCTAGAGCTTGTGTTGTCGCGATATCCTCTCTTCTTGAAGTGACGTCTAATACTACATCCATACCTTTCCTTAAACCATTTAATAATTGTGTATGACATCGATCTATTTCTTCCTCCCGGGATATTCTTCCAAGGATGATTTTATGGGGATTCAGTTGCACAACAGCAACTCCAGGTTGCTGCTTATATTTGCTCAACTGTTCTCTAGTAACTTCCGAAGCACTTCCAGCAACAACCAGTGTCGGTTTCAAGATATTCTCTGGGACTTGCCATCTGAAAGGTTTTTCTGGGCGTATCTTTAATATGCTAGAGATATGTCCCGCCAAGCCAGTAGAGCCAACCCACAAACTCCGATAATTACTTGAAGCTACAGACAATATAATTCTTCTCAGATCTGCCTCGAGCCGGACATCAAATATTACTAGTTCAACATTATCTGATAAAAGTTCTCCCAAACGTTTACCTACTGCCGTCTTCCCTTGGCGCAAGAGAGCTAACTCAATATGCCCAACTTTACGTCTCGATTGTGAGGAAATCAACTTTATCAGGTCCGCCTCTCCTACAGGGCTTTGTGGATCAGAAGCAAATTCAGTCTCATTTATGCGTTTGCCATGCAGATAGTGAATACCTCCTATAGTTGTCCGGCCATAGAACGGGAATGCTGGAGCTATAATGGCAAGGTCGAAATCAATCACATCCATTAATGCATCGATTTCAGCGCCGAGGTTACCACGCAGAGTTGAGTCGATTGATTTGTAAATAGAAATGAAATGATGTTGAACCAAACCTGCTATATTTTTGACGCACTGGTAAGCCGCTTCTTTGGAAACTCCACGGGAATCTGTGTCGATTGCTATTACATCAAATTTATCATCGAAGGATAATTCCCGAGTTTGATCTAATACCACTAATGTTGGTAACCCATCGCGAGCAATTTGAATTCCACAATCGGTGCAACTCGATAAGTCATCTGCAATGATTGCTAACTGTCCCATTATTTCAAACTCCCAAAAGGTGTGCATGTCAATACCAATATGCTATCCGAACTTAACCACCACAAATTAATTCAGCTCGATTTACGTCGTCATTAATTATCGGACATGTCTAGGCTAAAGGGCGAGTAAGTAATCTCGTCCGTTGGCAGGGAATGATGAGACGTGATTCATTATACCGACAAGCTAAAGTTATTGCCTTACAAACTCCAGGCGTCGTAGTCTCTGAGTACGTGTTACGTGATGCGAAGAACTCAAAGCCACCCTAGAAGGGGTAATGGTTTGTGCATCTGCATGTAGACCCCTTTCCCGATAGGTTAGCATATATGAGATAACGACCAGCATAGTTCGAGCGATCGCGGTAATTGTTTTGTTTGCCTAGTCTTATGGCAAGCTTATGAAATCCGTACTGTATGATAACAGTGGACAACATTCCGAGCTACCCCAGCGACCCGCTCTCTTAGCTCACTCGCAAGTATGATCTGGGAGCGCCGCAGTACAAACCCGTCCGAAGAACTTAAGCCAGCTTTCAATGGACCTCGCTTTGCATCTGTCAATGAATGTACAAACAACAATGTTTTTATGCCAAATATGACTCAACTGCAAATATTCGCTTCTTCTGAATCGTTGAGAAATTTCTCCCACAGCGATGGTGATTTTCTACGATTCCATGATAAACGAATGTAATCTAAGGGTATTTTAAATGATTTCGTCTCACTTTATACTAAGAAAATCTCGAACCGACCTTTTTTCGGGGGAGTCAAATGTTAAACTAGCAATTAAACAATCTTGTTTGAAGTGCAATAGATAACCTGTTGCTGGTCCGATTAATACCTAAATAACAAATAGGAGCAAACCGACGAGCGACTATTGGCTTACTAGGATGGCATTAAAACACTTCAATGATATAAGTCATCTGCAACATCTTTAAGTCCGAGTGCTACCAATTTTGCTCGTGATGGTATGGCAGCTTCCAGGCTCCAATCCATTGACAAAAGATATTCACGGACAAGGGTTTCGATATCGACTTGGATGCTTGAAAGCGGACCTTCAGTGAGCGGCGGCCGACCATACGCTCGGCATGGTATTCGTGTCTTAACCGCGTTAAATCCTTCACGCACGTTAAATGCTTGTCGCATGTTTGCGATACGTTCACCGGCAAGAAGTAACTCGTCCAATGTATACGGAAATCCTGTAACAGCTGAGAGCCACTCTGTCAAGAATTCAACCGATGTTGATAAGTATCCAAATAGGCATAAGCCTGAAGCATTTACTATGTGATTGAGTGTAGATAATGGTTTCATAAACTGACCACGCTCCTTTTGTTCCGGTTTTTCATGATCCAAAACAGGAAGGCCAATCTCCCAATCAGGGGGTGGAATGAATTGTGAAGCCTGTGTGTGACGGCCTGGAGTGGCATCCATTTGGTAGACAAGCCCCAACCCGGGTTCATACCGTGGATCATGCATCGGTAATTCTTGTCCAGCAACATGTATTGCAAAGATCTCGGCTCCATTACCAATTTTTTCTGCCGCGCGTTTTACACCATCTGCTAATAAATCACCAATACCAATTCTGAGGGCAATCTGTTTGGTAAGTGTAACTACGGCTCTCGAATCGCCCCACCGTAAAACCAATCCACCGGTGTCACTTTCCGTGATTAATCCATTTTCAAAACATTCAAAAGCAAAAGCCACCGTAGCACCTGTTGAGATACTATCAAGCCCATTCCGGTTGCAAATCTCGTTTGCATATACTATGGAGCGAAGGTCATTGTTGAGTAAATTTCCGCCGAAAGCTGCCACCGTCTCATACTCTGGTACATGTGCTTCAACAGGCCACTCATCGAACTCTGTTTTTAGTTCACCCCAACAGGCAATTGGGCAGTGCCAACACGCCCGTTTGATTTTACCAAGGCCAGCGATACCATACATACTAATCGGCTTAGGCTTAGGAAAGTCAATCTTTTGAACACCAGCCCAATTTCGAATCGGTGAATCACCATTAAGCGCACCGGCGAGAATGTATCCCGGGGTGCCTGTAGTGCGATAAAATTCGGAAAAGCCCTTACCTCCGGTGATTTGCTGAGTATATTTGCGTTTTAGATCCTTGACATGATTAGAATCGGCTATGGGAATAGACTGGCTTCCTCGGACAATAATAGCTTTGAGACGTTTACTACCCATAACAGCTCCGAGTCCAGATCGTGCAGCTGTTCGCCCTTTGGCATGCATGATACCAGAGATCAGGGAGAGTCTTTCACCTGCGGGACCAATGCACACTGCCTCCGCTGTATTGCCAAACTCAGCTTTGACCCAATCATCGACCATATAAGTATCCTGTCCCCATAAAGCTGAAGCATCGCGCAATTCTGAATGCCCACCCTCAATAAAAAGGTAAACTGGGTTTGGGGCAACCTTAAAGAAAAAAATGCCATCAAAACCGGCTGCCTTAAGTGCCGGGCCGAAGAAACCAGAACCGTTCGCGTCGCCCCACGTATGGGTTAATGGCGATTTGGCTAAGACAGTAAAACGAGTTGCAGTGGGGGCGGGAGTACCAGTAAGGGGACCTGTGAGAAACCCCAAAATATTCTCGGGACCAAGCGGATCTTTCTGAGGGGGCATAAGGTCATAAATCAACCGTGCACCCAAACCATATCCACCGATGAACATTTGATATAGTTCCGATGATATATATGCTTTTGTCAATAGGCCTCTCTCTAGATCAACATAGAGTATTTTCCCAAGATTTCCACCTAACATTTTTCCTCCAAGGATAAATATTATTTACTATACGTTTGACACATTAAAGGATCAAAGAGACCAAGTAGAAGGTTTTATAGGAATGCAACGTCCAGTCCCAGCACAACAATTAACGATGACAGTTATCCATTCAGACGAAAGACCGTTCAACTTTCCAACTCGAGTTGTACAACAGCCCCTCCTTGATGGGAAACACTCACTTTGGTTTATTGTGTTTTCGGCGCTCAAACGAGGGAATGGCAGCTTTTATCCCAGGTTTATGCAACCTGGATCGTAAGGTGCGGCTATCATAGGTTTAATCGACCACAAAAGACCTCGGACGAGTGCGGGGACCTCCCGGCCCAGGTTTTATTTTGGGACCAGTTGATCGACGATGACACATTGTTCAGCTGTGAATAAAGTGACTGCTTCCAAAACTTCGATTTTACATGGGTAAGAAAATTTGAATAACTTCTACTTTCAGAAACATACGATATCAACATAGAATATAGAGGTTTCGGATACGCTTAGGCGCAGCCTACCCAAAATTTATATATAATAGATCATGAGGGATATAGTAGATTTTATGAAATTAATGAGTTCCTGGGTTTTTCTAAATATCAGTTTATTTATCCAGTTACTGCGATCCGAGGATCTGGGGCACCTGTAGGATAATCCACACACTTATATGCCTTTAGCGTATTTATATCGCCAAAACTTGGCCATTGACTCATGACATCTTTAATAATCTGTGACTTGCTATCTTGATCCCACTCTTCGAAATTACTCACTTCCAATATTTCAACCATTGCATAAGGTGAATTATCATCAAGAATCCGTAAGATACGGGTCGATATTGCTGATGGCTGCGATAAACATGCCGGAGTGTCGACACTATCAAGAAATTGTTTAAATTCTTCTATGGAGACTCCTGGCTTTGGGTTGTAAAAAAAAATCATTGTTGCCATTGAAATCCTCCTTTTGTTCAGAAACTGCAGAATGAAAATCTCATATTTTAGCTATGAAGTAGGTAAAAAGTTAAGCAAGTAATGGATATACTATCTTGATCGTTTCCCAAGTATACGGTCAAAAACCTTCAATACATAATCAATGTTGTTAGATGAAATCATTCTGTGTGTTACCAAACGCATTTGCGATTCACCTGGAAAAACAAGGATTCCTTCTCTTTCTAAATGGTCGGCAAATTCTTGACCGCTAATACCAATCTTTGCCACTTTAATAAACACAATATTTGTTTCCACTTCCCCAACATCACAAAGATCTGGGAACCGGTTAGCTAAACCAATTGCTAACTTCTTCGCATTAGCATGATCTTCAGCCAAGCGATTTATGCCTGTCTCCAGAGCCACGATTCCAGCTGCAGCCATTATCCCAGCTTGGCGCATGCCTCCACCGAGCATTTGGCGAAATGAAATTGCCCGCTTAATTTGCTCTTTTCTACCACACAACATAGCACCAAAGGGGGCGCCTAAACCTTTTGATAGGCAGAATGAAACCATGTCTACATATTGAGTAAATTCCGATGCTGGTCGCCCTATAGCTACTGTGGCATTAAATAAACGTGCTCCATCCATATATACAGGTAAAGCATACTTTTTCGCCACAAATGTTATTCGAGCTAAATGGTCAGGAGGAATTATTGCGCCTCCACCACTGTTGCTCGTATTCTCAGTGCAGATTAAGCCAGTAGATGTTGCCTCTCTTTTAGGAGGACGGATTGACGCTTCAACTTCATTGGGATCAAGCCAACCTCTATGAAATGGAACAACATGTGTGACGCAATTAGCGACACGCGCTATTCCTCCTACTTCCCATAAGAACTGATGAGATTCATCACCTAGGATAACTTCCTGACCAGGATGAGTATTTACCAAGACGCCTAAGAGATTTCCCATGGTTCCTGATACAACGAACAAAGCATCTTCCATTGAAGTTTTTTCGGCAGCTATTTCCTGTAATCGTGTAACAGTCGGATCTCCATCATAGGTGTCGTCAGCGACTTCCGCTTCATACATGGCGCGTCGCATTGCTTCTGTAGGTTTCGTAACCGTATCACTTCGCAGATCTATGATCTGAGATATTTGTTCATCTACCATGTTTACTAAACTCCCAATATGCTAGAATAGTGTAAACTCAAATCTGTATTCGTTTTTTCCATATGCGAAACATACCTCTTAAAACTCTAAATCTTTGGGCGGTTTCTCTATATGTGACTTCCACGATCCGAGAATAAAATTCCCTTCCAGAGAGTCTTCGTAGAATCTCTTATAGTTTATGAGTTACGCATATGTCAAATGCGTAAGTCCTATAGTTAATTCAGACCCCGATCATATATTCCGAACTTTTCATCTTGACATATTCTTCAATATCGGTTATTACATCGCGACTCACTTCTGGTTTGTGATTTGCTAGTATATCTTGCACTTGCTTTTCTGCGAGAGTGAGTATGCCTGGTCCTGATTTGCCAAAAGTTGGACGAGCGATTATTTTTGAATGAAATTGTGGTTCTCGCCGGAGCCACTCGATGGTATGGCCATCTTTAAGATAGTTGCCTCCAATTCCAACGCGCTCTATTGCTTCGATAGCCAAAGTGTCTTGATTAATATCCAGACCATGGAATAGACGATCGGCCATTAACCAAAGTTCATGATCGATCAGAAGCTGTTCATAAGAAAGTGTCATAGGGCCAATATAACCAGCTCCCTTTACAACTGTTATTCCTGCAGCGAATGCTGCACAGTAACTCATCATTCGTTCAGCGCCAGTTTGGACGTCAAGGGCGAGTGCGTCCGGACCCAAGCCTGCATATGATGGCAACCCATAAAACCGGGCCATTTGTGAAGAACATCCTCGAATTATCAGTGATTCTGGAGCTGCATATGCCATATTACCAGTTCGCATATCTAGAAGGCATCCCGATGATCCATAAATAAATGGTGTTCCAGGTGAAACTAACTGTGACAATACTAATGCAAGGAGAAGTTCGGCGTTTTGTAGCGCAATACTACCAGCTAGAGTGAAAGGTCCTGTTCCACCAGTCAATGGCATTGGTAGGACTGTTGCTGGAATTTCCTCACGAGCTGCAAGTAAGAGTATCGCTGAAGCATCAAAGTTATACGTTAAAGGGGTTACGGGTGATAAGCTTAAACCGACAATAGGATGGTCTCTGAGAATAGAGTGCTTGCTTACGATCTTGGCCAAAGCTATCCAATCTTGAGCAGCTTTAAATGTTGCGCACCCGACGCTGCAGTGCTTGGACGTATTTGAAATTAATGCTCCGAGGGTCCTCAGTTCTGCCAATTGTTCAGGTGCGTCGTTAGCATATGCAGATGGGCCAATTATTTTGAATGCTGGTAGTGCATCTTGTAGAATAACAGCATTGACTACGTCTTCCTCTTTCGAACGGCGTGGCTCAGATTTTTCTTGGTTCCAGATATTGAGTATGTACGAAAACCCACCCAAGACCTGCATACCCTGCTTTAACACAATTCTTTTACCCTTTCGATCTTCTATCGATACCTCTTGAGGAGCCTTTATCCGATATTCCTCGACCAACTTCTCAGGTAAAAATACCACCTGTTTTTGTTTATCCACAATCGCACCCGAATCAGCAAAAATCGTAAGAGCCTCTTCATGCTTTACTGCAACTCCTGTTTCACGTAATATCCGCAAGGAAGTCTGATGAATATTCTCAATTTCCTCTTGGCTTAACAGTGGCAATGACCCAATAAGTCCCTTCGTGCTCATAATTCTATACCTTCCTATATTTTTGGTTGTGGATTTACAGTCAATATGAATAATTCCTATAATTTTCTAATACAGATTTTGGTTTATGTAAATTCTGGGTTACTTTTATCTTCTAAACCGATCTATAGGTCATCATTTCCTTAGATTTTATAACCTTACCATCCTTCATTATAAACTTTACTTTCTCCAGTGCTGATATATCTTCGAGAGGATTTCCATCAACAAGGATGATATCAGCCAATTTCCCCTTTTCAATCGTACCGATTTTATCGGATAAACCCACGACTTCTGAGGCAACCTGTGTAGCTGCAAGGATCGCTTTCATAGGTGATAACCCACATTGAACTAGAAAACCGACCTCTTTAGCTACGCTGCCATGATTTGTCGCGGGACAACCAGCATCAGTGCCGGTGGCAATCCTAACACCAGCGCTAATAGCACGGGAGCAACTAGATTGTAGAGCTTCAAATTGTGGCATAGCCTTTTCGAGGAAATATTTATCTATACCTAATTCCAGTCCATACCTTGCCCATTGAAAATCAACCGTTAAAGTGGGCACAAGAAAAACTTTTTTTTTCTCAAAAAGTTCTATTGCCTCCTCATCCAAGAAAGTACCATGTTCAATTGAATCAATTCCGACTCGCAAGGCATTTTTTATGCCTTCATTTCCAATGGCATGACAGGCAGTAAGTAAACCAGATTTATGAGCTTCTTTAACAATTTCTCCTAGTTCTTCTTCCGTATATTGTGGTGAGCCAGGGTGACTGCCGACCGTACCGACCCCGCCAGTTGCGACAGTCTTAATTACACCCGCTCCATCCTTTATTTGTTCCCTTACAGCTTTTCGAACCTCTTCCAAGCCATCTGCTTCTCGACCTATAAAATAACCATGGCCTCCAGTCATTGTAATGATCTTACCAGCTGCAATAATGCGAGGCCCATCGAGGAATCCTTCCTGTATAGCTTTACCGAGGTCAATAACGATATTTGACTTAGCCCCTAAGTCCCTAATTGTGGTAACACCAGCTTCTATACTGCGTTGAGCGTTTCTTATAGCCTTTATGGTACTTAAAGTAAGACTATCATTAGACTGCCCCATGAAGTCTGGAGTCGGATCGAATGTAAGGTGTACATGACAATCAATCAACCCTGGGAGTATTGTCAACCCCTCTGCTTCGATCACTTCTACCTCATCACAGGATTTTAGGGTTTGTTGTAAAGCATCGCCCACCCATTGAATTAATTGGTTCTCTATTAAAATTCCTGTATTCTGGATTGGCTCACCACCACACCCATCAATTAGTAAACCGCCTCTTATAATTTTTTTCCTCAACATCGTTGTAACCTCATTAACCGAGCTACAGAGATATCAATAATTATTTAAGTTCGATCGCTATTCTCAACTTGGAGGCGAACATAAATAATTTCACCAGATCTCCTTCAATAAGTATTGACAACTAAGATTAGCTAATCATAGAGAACTTCTTGTACAATAAATAGGCCTGTTTTTGACTCGAACGTAGCGAAATTCGAGATACCGGTATCCTGGTGTGCTGGGATTAATCCTAGCGCCTGCTACTCTTTTCCTGGTCAGCAGCAGAGTTGCTGTCGTCTTGACAGGAAAACGTCGTCTGATTAATGCTCATTAGTAACGCGGTTTGAGCTACTTCCACATCAGTTGGTGTTGGTTCAAGTACGCCCTCGCTGTTGGCATGCATTTACTGCGTTTCCCTGGTTGGATCGAGAACCCTATTCTTGTCCGGTCTTTGCTTTAAAGGCACAGACCACCGTATTCATCGCCTCTTGGACATCACTATGTTTGGATATGGGATAAGATTTGTTAGTCAATTAGGTCTTTGATCCAAACCTATGTATCTTAATAATGGTTATTATTAGATCCAGTCTGGCAAATGTTACGTAACAAGTAGCTATAGGACTGGTAACGTTTTTAAAGGTACTTTGCTTTCTCGGTCTTCCTCAGAATGATCTTCTCTTTGCCCTGTTCCCTGATCCATTCGCCTTCCCTGGCGAAAATATGGGAGTTTGCAATAATGTTGGCAAAATGGCTGCCAACTAGTCGACCCATAGGTCCCATAGGGACGGCCTCGCCATAAAAGAATCCAATATGAAAATAATCAGCGATACCACGATCCACAAGTTCGAGTGGGGCATCCCGGTAATTGGCGGGGAAATGATAGAGATGAATTTCTCCTAAAGTGGCTACATCTTTGGGATTCTCGACTGCAGGAATAGTGTCGCCAGGCGGTATGATAATAAAAATCTCCCGAGCCGACCTCCTGGTGTGATATGTCTCCTCTTCGATAGGCAACAGTTTCCACACAGCATCGCAGGTTTCAGGGGCTTGATCATCAAGTAGCTCTGCTTCCATTATCAGCTGTCTCTTGGGGAGTATGATTTCAAATTTCCTTCTTTTATTCATGGACTAATTCCTTCCTCATCAATTAAAGTCTTCAGTGCTAAAAATTTGTGAAAGAACAACAATCGCGCCTCGGAAATCGATTTCACCTCTTATCAATAGACAAAATAATAGAAATATATTGTTAGCTAAGGTTCATTTTTCTTGACAATCAGATCTCCTGTCCCATCACGCCAAAGACCCTCGCATGCACGAGCAAAGCCACCCAAATTCTCCACAATTCTGGCAAAATGATTTCCCCCAAATTGGGCACGAGCCATTGGGAAATGGGCTTGTGAATCTCCACCATACCAAATCGCAATATCATATCCATCTGCAAGGCCACGTTTATAGTATGATAGCGGGAATCGTTGTGTACCAGCAACAAGGTAATAGAAGAAAATATCACCAGGAAGAGGATAGATCGTTTGATTCTCTACTCCCACGAATTCTTTAAATGGATCTGTAAGAATGAATATTTCACGACCTCCATCGGCACAATGAAAAGCTGTCTCGTGGATAGGTAGCATTTGCCAGATGGATTCACACGTCCTGGGGGCCTGTAGATCTAAAAGTTCTGCAATTGCAAATACCCTTTGTTTGGGTAAGACTAATTCTATTTTCCTGCTCATTATTTACCTCTTTTAATTAGGGTGATTCTCGATTATCACCTTCTTTATGGTTAGGCGCTCCAGTTTTTTAATGTCGGGTTTGTATGGAGTGCCTGGAACCGAAGATGGACTAATAGTCCAGTCACTGTTCATATTAATAGCAGGCTCAGTCAAATCCTCCAATAAAAAACGCTTACTTTCAGAAATATCAGATGGATAGGTGACGTTGGGAAGAGTAGCTAATTCGGTATGGATCCCCATTCCCACCCCGCTTTCCATCCCCGAACCTATCCAACATGGTATATCTGCTTCCTGAGCCAGGTTGTGTAGCTGAACTGCGACTGATATACCACCTACGCGGTTGTACTTGATGTTTAGTACTTTACAAGAGCCCAATCTTAATGCAAGTTTAAAATCCCGTACAGACGTAATTGATTCATCTAAACAAATTGGGGTGCTTATCTTATGTTGGAGTTCAGCATGATCAAACAAGTCGGCATAAAAGAGCGGTTGTTCAATCATGTCAATGTTTAATTTGTCAATAGCAATGAATAATGGTAGATCATCCAACGAGTAAATAGAATTGCAGTCGATTATCATCTTTAACCGTGGGAATGTCGATCGGACTACCTGCAGCATCTCCAGATCCCACCCAGGCAGGACTTTCAATTTCACTCGAGGGCAACCATGTTCCACCGCTGCTTCGATCTTCTCAAGGAGTTTGTCGTAAGTTTCTTCTATCCCAAGAGTCTCCCCAATCTCAACATTTCGGTAGTTCCCCCCTAAGAGGGCATGAAGGGGTTTACCTTCTATTGCTGCTTTTAACATCCACCACCCAGATTCTACTGCCGCCTTTGCAATAGGATTGCCTTTTATCGAATTTAAGCTTTCAAGAAGTTCTTCAGCAGTGTTATAACTCTGTCCAATTAATATAGGGGCGATAATCTCGCTGTTTAGAAAAAAACTGGATGTAGCTGTCTCGGGCATCCAATGTGGCGCATACTCCGTACCGCCCTCACCCCAACCCTCTTTATCCTCTGAAACCAAACGCACAAGGACAGTATGTATAGCAGTCTCTTTTCCACACGCTGAGTAAAATGGTTCGGTCAAAGGAAGTACTACGGTATAAACTTCAATTCTATCAATGCGCATGTGTTAATACTCCTTTCTGAGCATCAATAATTCAGGAATTCATCAATAGATAAAGCCAATACTGAAAAAGATTTAATTTTGGTTCTGGGCAAGATTATCTACAAGACCATAATTCCATTCCTCAATGATCGAAAGTTACAGATTGATAAAGTAATATAGTAGCGATGCCCAATTAATATAATGATCATAAGTATTACACTCCTAGCTCAGTTTCCGTCGACGAGGATCTATAAGGTCACGCAATCCGTCACCAAATAAATTAAAACCCAGGACTGTAATAAAGATTGCGAGACCTGGAAAAACTGCCATCCACCAACTTTCCCGCATGTATGTTCGTGAAAATGATATCATTGCTCCCCATTCGGGTTGTGGCGGCTGTGCCCCAAGTCCAAGAAAGCCAAGTGCAGCAGCCATCATAATTGCGTTTCCAAAATCTAATGACGCTTGAACAACAACCACATCCCAACAATTAGGTAGGACATGACGAAATATGATTCGTGTGGGCTTAGCTCCAATAGATATTGCTGCCTCGATATATTCCCGCGTACGCACCGAAAGCGCTTGACCGCGCACTAAACGGGCGTATGAAGGCCACCAAACGGCACTAACAGCAATCATCGCATTTGTAAGACCTGGACCTAAAGCCGCAGCGATCGCCATAGCTAATATTAGGTATGGCATTGATAGGAATATATCCGTAATCCTCATAATAACCTCATCAAAGGTACCACCCAAATATCCCCCAACGACACCAAGGACCGTTCCGACGATACTTGATATAAATACTATAGTGAATCCAGCCAATAATGATAACCGTGTTCCATACAGCACTCTCGTGAACACGTCCCTTCCCAGGTTATCAGTACCGAAGGGATGTAAACCATTAGGTTTTTCCATTCGATGAGGAATGTCCTGAATGATAGGATCATATGGAGAAAAAAATGGAGCTGTTAAAGCTATAACGACCATAGCAAAAGTAATTAAAAAGCCCAATACCAGTGCCATGTTAGTATGTACCAAGGATTGGATTCTTGGAACCCTTTTATTTTCTTCACTCAGTGACTTATTATTATCCAAAACATTATGCAAAGTAAAGGAATCCCGATTTGTGTCTTCTTGATGTTTGGTTGACTTAGTTCCATATGTAATTATTTCTGATATTGTGATATCTGACTTGGTGTCAGCTTATCAGCTAATGGATTATACTGTCCAGAAGAGCTGATGGAGGACTTAGAGATTCAGGATTACCAGGTGTCTCATTCCTACTTATTTGAACTTGATGCGAGCTTGATGCGAGGATCAATAGCAACATACATGAGATCAACTACTAGGTTTATTAGTACATAGGATAAACCAGCAACCACTGTAAAACTTATTGTTGGTTGATAATCTAAAGAGCGGATTGCTCTTGTTACATAGAATCCAACACCAGGCCAACCAAATATGGTTTCAGTAATAACAGCCCCTGCCAAGAGTTGTCCATATAAGAGACCGGCAGAGGTTACTACAGGTATGATGGCATTTTTAAATGCATGTCTTAAAATCACCATCTTTTCTGTTAAGCCATTAGCTCTTGCTGTACGGATATAATCCTCTTGCATTACAATTAATGTGCTTGACCTCATCAGGCGTGCAATCGGTGCCAATATCGCAAAAGCTAAAAGCGATGAAGGTAATATGAGATGTATAAGGCTATCTTTGAATGTAAGCCAATTTCCTGTCAGTAGGCTGTCAATCAGATAAAGTCCTGTGATCGTCTGAGGTGGAGTAATCGTTATACCGAGGCGACCAGAGATCGGAAGCCAATCAAGCGTTAAGCCGAAAAAGAGCATAAGCAATAAAGCTAACCAGAAGATCGGCATGGAAACCCCGAAAAAAGTAAATAAGCGCATACTATAGTCAATGGGGCTATTCGGTCTAGCTGCACTGATTAATCCCAGAGGAATTCCTACTAGTAAGGCAAGCAGCATACTGATAGTTGACAATTCTAGAGTGGCTGGGAAGTGGCCTTTAAGGTCAGCCAGAACAGGTCGACCAGTACGATAGGATGTACCTAGATCCCCTTGCACTAATTGTCGAAGATATTTGAAGAACTGGATATATAATGGCTGGTCAAGCCCCCACTGTTTCCTAATAAATTCCAATGCTTCTGGTGATGGAATAGGACCCAGGGCAAGCCTGATTGGATCACCCGGCAGCACTCTCGAGATGAGGAAGGTCAGTCCAGCGACTCCAATCAAAACAATAACCATATATCCGAGCCGCTTGATAAGATATTCAGTCATCAACTATTTCCACTATACAATTACCCGAGGTGGTACCCGAGCTAGATCTCCTGCTCGGGTACCACCGTTAGTTATTGTATTACACGCTCAGTGAATACACAGCGCTGTAAAATGACCTAATTCTTGTCAACCGTCCATAAAGTCCATAGATCGAAAAACGAGTAATCAAAGTTTAGGACATTTTTCTGTAACACAAAAATCCTTGACCCTTGGTAAAGAGGTAAATATACAGCTTCCTCCATTGCAATCCTATTAGCCTTATCGTACATTTCTGCTCGCTTCTTTGGATCAATTTCACTGGGTGCGTTCCTCACTAAATCTATCGCTTCTTGATTATCCCACCATACTGCCACCCATGAATCCTCAACGTTTGGAAGTCGATTTTGGTCATAGAACCAACCAATAAACTCATCCGGGTCAGGTTTGCCAGCGTTCCATGCCATCATTGATAAACCGTATTGTCCTGGCGCCATTTGGGCGACTTGGGCGGCAGCTTCTAGACTGACCAGATTGGCTGTAATGCCAATTTCCTTCAAGTTCGACTGGATCAGTTCGGCAGCCACAGAGAAGCTCTCAAATCGTCCAGGCGCAAACATTAAATTAACGGTGAAACCGTTCGGTGAATTGGATTGAGCCATGAGTTCCTTCGCCTTTGCTAGGTCATAATCATATAGGCATAGGGTTTTATCAAAAGGCAGGTTGGGATCTACGCCAACAGGAATCATGCCACATAGTTGGGGTGCTAATCCTGCTTCAGCTACCTGGATCAGTTCGTCATAGTTGATCGCATGAGCAAGCGCTTGACGTACCTTGATATCGTCAAAGGGTGGTTTGCTTACATCATAGGTTATATAGGCGCTCTTCGGGAATGGTAAAACCATAACATTGAGGTTTAGATTCTCACGTATTCCATCCAGCATCTCACGTGGTGGATTTTCCCATAAATCAACATTGCCAGACTCGATTTCTAATCTTGCCACATCGGGATCAGGAATAATCCGTATAACCACGCGATCAAGCTTGGGCATTTGCCTTGTGCTAGCTGAACTCCCCCCCCAGTAGTTTGGATTTTTCACCAGGACCACCCGGTCGTCATGTATCCAGTCTTCCAGTAAGAAGGGTCCTGTACCACATGCGTGATCCATCATCCATTCCATTGCTTCCGGATCGTCAGTAGAGCTATGCGATTTTACATAACTCGGACTCTGAATCGAATAACCCTGAGTGACCGTGTCAAGGAGGAAAGTGGCAAATGGTTTTTCAAAATGGATCTGGACTGTATAGTCGTCTACAATCTTCACACTATCCTTGTCTGCAAAGGATTTCCACAAGCCTTGACCAGCCGTGGATACATTCGTATATCTATCCAAATTCCATTTAAAGGCCTCGGCGTTAAAAGGAGTGTCATCACAAAAAGTGATACCTTTTTGCAAATAGAAAGTGTAGTCTCTCGCATCTAGTGATATTTCCCACTTTTCTACAAGTGAGGGAATGATATCCCCATTTTTACCAATTCCCACTGGTTGGTCGTATACCAATCGGAAAATATTTGTGCCGCTTAGCCATACTTGCGCAGATGGATTGATAGGGCTCTCGTCCTGAACCGCCATATATAGAACTTTTTCAGCTTTGGGGGCGGGTGTGCTTGTGGCTCCAATTTCAGTAGCAATTTGCTGTTCCGTTGGAGTGGAAGCAGTTGGTGTACAGGATGCAACCATTACAGCTAACAAAACCCAGTATGTTACTAGGGATGGGATGGTAATTAGCCGTTTCTTATTCATCTTCATATCTCCTTCTCTCCTTCGTTTTATTTTCTTGAGATCATACTAACCTTGAAACTCTGTCTGAACTCTATCCTTGGAATAGATGAAAATTCTCGATATAAAGTTAGACACTCCTGAACCTAGAACCTGGTAATCTTTTCAAATAGCCTCCTTTCCCGATTCAATTTCTGCTACTGTTATACTTGCCTCGCAACCTAAAACCGATTCTATAACTCTCCGATAGATAAAACATCAATCTTTTTATACAACCCCATCTTTATATTTTTATTGTTTAACATTAGCCGAAGCTTCAGATCTATTGGAGTTTACTTCCGCTAGAAGAGAATATGTCTCTTTAAGGTGCTCTTCCATAGCCTGGCTTGCTCCATCCGGGTCTCGATTTAAAATAAATTTCCAGACTTTCCTATGCGATTTTACCTCGTGTAACCATGGGTAGTTCCCATCTAGTGTGAAGTGAGTACTTTTTCCTAAATGTGTGATCATCTCTGTAAGTTTCCTAAAAGCCTTATTGTGACTGGCTTTTGCAATTGCATTGTGAAATGCCCAACCCAATTCACAATTATAGTGACCATTAGCTAAGCTAAGCTCAGATTCTTGTAAAATACGATCCATTTGTTCTATCTCGGCTTCAGTAGCCCTTACCGCAGCCAATTTTGTTATCATGGTCTCTAGGATTACCCTTGCCTCATATAGCTCATCCAAGGTGGGGGTTCCAAAATAAAAGAAAAATGCAGTAGATTGTGCGATTGTATTTACATCAATATATTGAACAAAGTAACCTCCACCCTGCTTCGTTTCTAAAATGTTTTCCATCACAAGACCCTGAAGTACCTCTCTAATTAGAGATCGACTTACCCCCATTAAACTTGCAATCTCCCGTTCAGGAGGCAGTCTTGTTCCAGGGCTTGTATTCTTGCTAAGCCAGGAAAGTATTTGATCTCGAACCTGATCAGAAATTGAAATTCGTTCTACTTGTTTAAATTTATTCATCGGATGTAAATTGGTCTGACATCTGACCATTATTTATTTTATACTAATATAAGAAAAAAGTCAAGTATCCCGCGTTGAGACTGTTGAAAAACAACTCATTAATTGACCAATTTAAAAGACCTTAATATAATCAGGTAAACCTTACACAATAGCCTGATATGGAAAAAGAGCGCTTTGAAGAGACCGGCAGAAGTTCATTCTTTGGGGATTATCTATACAATCCAATTGTGCTCAAGGTCATTTTTACGGAAACTAAAGTAGGTCATATCATTAATTGCAGTCGCTAATATTCTGCTGCGTGAAGTGCATGGAATAATACCCCCGTGTACAGGTGTATTCATTTATTGATATTTTATATTGCTTGGGTGTGAGATGTAGGGGGTATAGAAAGTCAAAAGTGAACGCTGATAGTATTGCCCACAAGCATTGGGGAGATCCGAGAATAAGTACCACTTATATATGTTTGACTTGCTTCGAGAATTATTCGGTGGTGATTGAATGGAATGCCCTATTTGCAGGTTGTGAGAAAGATGCATATGATAACTGCCCGGGCTGCTATGTGTATTCTGAGCCAGAACCCAGGTACGGTGGCAGTGCTAAACTAGATGCAGCCAGTGTTCTTATTCTTGTTGTGCTGTTTCTCATGGCTCTGATATGTATGCTCCTTACTGGATTCCCCTTTGCAGGATGAGTAGTAAGAAATATACAGATAAAAAAGACACTCTTGGAGCTTGGGTATGGGTAAAAAACTGTGCAAAACCGTGCAAAAACGTGTATATGGATGTCCTCAAATTGGGGTACCGATTTTTTCCTGCGGGGGTGATGAGACCTAATAGATAGGGGGATAATTAGTCAAAGTGAACTCCGGGGGGTAAATAATTGAATAGCTGGCCTGGACTGCTCTGCCGGGGTATCCCCCTGTGCATCATCTTGGCCGCACTATGCCTTGCATCTTCATATGTAGAAGTGTAGATGTGTAGAAGCATAGCATCTTATGAACCTGCTCACAAGGCAGGACTTTTTGTTTTAAAAGGAGGCACTATGAACAAGGTTCAAATTTTGACCATCTGCCAGGCCTGCAGCGGGCAGGCATATGTCCCTGTCGGGGAGGAAGTCAGCCCCACAGGGGCAAAGTATATTCGTCACAGGCGATGCTTTTTTTGTGACGGTACTGGGAAACAGACCCACTGGGTTGACCTGGATGAATTCGCGAGGATGTTAACCGCAATTGCCGTCGAAGAACAAGAAACATGATCGCATCCATCAGCTAAAGGAGCTCGCTATTTCATTTGAAATGGCGAGCTCTTTTTGATTCTATAGAAAGGATAAAAAATGGCAATAGATGAGATCGTTAAACCTATTGTTCTATTCAGCGAAGCCCCTGCAAGCTTTAACACTCGGTATGTAACCCCAGAGGGCTTTGTCTGCCAGCTCACCTTACGTGGTGAGAGTGGCAAGGACCTGCTCGAAAGAGCAAATAAAGCTCTTGCATTCCTGTTGGCTCATGGCTATTCCCCCTGCGATAACAACAATAACCATTATCGAGGTACTGGTAGCAAGTGGTGCCCGATTCACAAGTGTGAGTTAAGGCGGAGGGAGAAGGACGGCAAGGTCTGGTATTCCCATAAGTTAATTAATGAGGGTGGTTGGTGCCGCGGAAAGCCACAGAAGGAAGGAAGTGCCCATGAGTGATCTCTCTGCAAATATCATCTTCTCCCCCTGCATCCATAGACGCGTGGTTGTTGATACGTCCGGTGGGAACCATTTCACTGCAGGTGATGTTTGGGATGATATTCTTGTGCGCGTGCTTTGCCTGGACTGCCTTGAGTATTTAAGCGAAGCCGAAGTCCGCGCTGCTTGGGGTCAGGAAAGGGAGGATAGATCAACCGGGTTCCAGCTGGAGGAAAGTGATGGACCAGAATAGCATTCCTCCCAATCTCGTCCAGCTCCCCCTGATCGATTTGACAGGGGGAGTTTCTTCTTCACCCAGGCAGCGTAATCGCAAGGTAGAGAAGACCCTCGCACAGCTGCGTCAGCTGCATGATGAACTGAATGCGCAATTGTATGCCAGTCCATCTGAGCGACCCATTATTAATAGCCCAAAGGATGCAGCCGATCTGCTCAACTGTTTCATCGGAATGCTGGATCATGAGGAAATGTGGGTCATTAACCTGGACACACGAAATAGAGTGATTAGCTTGGTTGCTCTTTACAGAGGCAGTGTTAATAGTTCGCAAGTCAGGGTAGGTTAATTATTCCGGCAGGCGATTGCCGATAATGCCCCTGCGATAATCGTAGGGCATAACCACCCTTCAACGGATGTTACTCCAAGCCCAGATGATGTAGCCGTTACCCGGGCAATTGTACAAGCCGGAAAGATCCTGGATATTGATGTCCTGGATCACGTAGTTTTGTCCCGAGGCAACTATATCTCTCTTAAGGAGCGCGGACTGGGCTTCTCGTAAATCCCTTTACTTTCAGGCAGATCCTCCAGGTAAAGGATCTGCCTGAGTAATCAGCGGCATTTCATATCCACATATGGCTGTTTCCTTCGAGTAGGAGACAGCCCATTTTTTATATAGGAGAAATACAATGACACCAAACGCAGAAAGAGCAATGCAAGAAGTAATTGAGAAATTCAAGACGGGTGATATCTCAGAAATCATCCGAATTGCCGCTTTTCAAATCCCTGACTCCTGGCCGTCGTCTAAATGGACAATGGGAAATAAAATGCTTGCCTATGTCCAGGCACGTACGCTCAATGCTCGTGGCTTCCAAGCATGGAGGGAAGTCCAACGTCATGTAAAGAAAAATGCACATGCGATTTATATTTGGGCTCCCCGTATAGTCAAGAAAGAAGAAGATGGAGAAGACAAAACTCACCTGATCGGCTTCTTTCCCGTTGCCGTCTTCCCTATCGAAACCACCGAGGGCGAACAACTCAAAGATGATATGACACCGCGCCAACTGCCCCCCCTGTTCGAGGTCGCTGCCCGCCTGGGTGTTATCGTGAAATTCCAACCCGTAACACCGGACCGTTTGGGCGACTGCGGGCACGATGTAATCAATCTTGGCACAGACGACCCGCGAGTATTCTGGCACGAACTAGCGCACGCCGCACACCAGGCTACAGATGCTGAATATAAGAGCCGTTCATCCCAATATAAGGAAATAATTGCAGAGTTTACCGCCTGTGTAATAGCCAACCTTTATGGCTACGACTACTCGGGCAATTCCTGGGAATATCTGAAAATGTTCAGTACAGACCCACTCAAGGCCATTATGAAAGCAGGCCAGCATATAGACCAAGTATTAAACCTGATCTTGACCGAGGAGGAACCCGAGGAAGAGGAATTCCAAGACAGCACCTATACCCAAGAATTCGACGAATTCACGGACGCAGATCCCGGCCTATAACCCCAACCAAGGCCGGGCAGGTCCAGTAGACTTGCCCCGCACCCACAGAAAGGATAACATCATGTCAAAAAAATAATTTAATTTGTTCCGAGTATCTGGATCGTATACGCACTACTGCAGTTGAGATCATTAAGGTGGTTGAATATGAATTTGAATGAAATATTATTAGATAAAATTAGAACATACTTATTGATTATCTTGGTAAATTTAAAAGTAAAGATAGTTATATAATTAGCTTAGATATGGATTTCTAGGAATTGAATGATAGAAAATATGCACATAGAGTTTTCAGTGGATGTAGACTTGAGTTTATTCTTCCTAGATTTTTGCCAAAAGTATGGACGTTATAGATCTAGTTTCTTTCCGATATTCCTTGTTTGGGGTGGTTCATTCCCTCCTAACCAATATCGCTTTGTAGAAGCAAATGCAGATCCCAAACAGGATGCGAAAGAAATAGCCCAAATGTCCACGAAGGTACTTGATGGAGAGATTATGGTGATTGTCGAGGGTATTCAGGAGGAAAGATTCAAGTGGTATAGTGTGGAGAAATTAGTACAGGCCATAATGGAAGATTTATGGAATGCAGGATATAGATTTCGAGATGTAATACCACATGGCATTGTGCATCATATGAAGATAGAAGTAATGAGAAATGAAATTGCGGGTATTTTTATTGAGGGAAAACAAATAACTGATGAAGGTTCAAAGTTACCTGGTTCGAAAAAAATTGTTCCTAGTATTGCGAAATTTCTCAAGAGGTGGAAGGAAGCCTATACTGTCATCGAGGAAACGAATGATATTTTACTTAATCAATATTATGAAGGTCAAACGGAAATTACAAAAGTTTCGATTGATGAATATCGAGATGCGTTGAATGATAAAATGCATTGGAAACCATCTTATAAAACTATAGAACGGATTAATAAAGCAGGAAAGGCAGGGTTATTGGAGTAATATAAATTAATTGTTTTCTAGACATGTCCGACATGTCGGATGTGCAAAATGCCGATGTGTAATAATAATGCTGAACAATCATAAGTTCAGCATCTTTTATTTTTTGGAGGCTCAGCATGAAAAAAATATTAAGTTTCGTGGAAAGACTGATAGTCGTTTTCCCCCATAATCTAAAGATAAACATACATGCTTATTGTTCAAATCGAAACATTGTACATATAAAATCCAAACTCGCCTCGGTAAAGGCGAGTCTGGAATTCCAGTTGGTAAATCACCACGTGAATGGAGGACCTACCTATGACCGATGATACCACAAATGGAAACCAAATTCCAAAAGATATTTATGTAGCAATAATCGCCCTTCTAACAGCAGGGAAACCTAACCAGAGAGAAGAACTAAATCGAATACTTAAACCTCTTCCGGAAGCTAAGCGCAATCACATTATCAATTCGTTAAAGAAATACGGACAGAACACCGATCTTAATAAGATGTTAAGTTCAATTACCAATATTGACGATCCAGATCGTTTTATCCTACATAAAGCTGCTGAAGCATTACAACCACAACCTCCTATAGATTGGATTGTAAAACAATTATTCTCTACTGGCACAGTATCTTTGATCGTGGGGAATCCGGGAAGTAAAAAAACCTATTCCATGATTGATCTTGCCGTTTGTGTAGGATTAGGGAAGTCCTGGTTAGGTTTTGAAACAATACAAGGATCGGTACTTTTAATTGACGAAGAAAGCGGAAAACGGAGATTCGATCGACGGTTGGGGGATGTCATGCGCGGACATTCTGCAGATGCTCAAATTCCTATTCAATATATTACACTTGCTCGTTTTAATTTCTGTTCACCAGGAAATTTACAATCACGTGATCTGGGTGAGTTGGAACAGGCTATCGAGAAAACTGGAGCAAAATATATCGTTATTGATGCTCTAGCTGATGTTATGCCAGGAGCAGATGAAAATTCGGTAAAAGATGTTCAACCAGTTTTAATGGGCCTTCGCCGCGTTGCAGATAAAACGAATACTGCAATTACCATGATCCATCATTCAAATAGATCTGGGACGTATCGTGGGAGCAGTGCACTTTTGGGTGCGGTTGATGTCATGCTAATGGTTGATAGCAAACCAAAAAGTCCGAATATTGACTTCAAAGTTGAGAAAAATAGAGACGACGAACCCAGGGATTTTGCAGCAGTTGCTCATTTTGATACGGATAAATTCTGGCTTTCATCTAGTCAATTTGTCCCAAAACAGGAGTTTGGCAAACCCCAAAAATATGTCATCCGTTATCTTTTCCAAAATGGAGAAAGTTTGGTTAATGATATCAAGAATCATGCTGATACTTGCAAGGACACTAGTGCGCGGAACGCTCTCTATGAACTTGTTGAATTAGGTATTGTTGCACGTGTTGACAGTGGTGGTTCTGGAGAAAAGGCATTTTATGATCTAACCGATAAAGGCAAAGAAAAAGTAAAAACTTTATTGCAACCTGTAACTTGTATCCCCCTTAAAGGGGGGGATACAGCATATACAGGTTCTAGTACATAAATACAGGTTAATTACAGCAATTACTGGATACAACTATGAAGGATGAAGTAAATTAATGAATAAAGATTTCCACTTGCTAATGTCAAGATTAGTCGGTACGGATATTGGATTTGAAATAAATACTTCTCTGCAGGTATTCTTTAATTCTCAATAGGTCTTTCCTTTTTGGAAAATAGAAATTTGATGAAACAGATAAATCTTCCTCATGGTGTGATTGTCAAAGCTCCCGGTTTGCTTCCAATGCTATATAAACCAGCAGAGTTGGCGGCAGAGCTTGGTATCCCCGCACGAACATTGGGCGATTGGCTCAAGGGGGGGATCCCACACCAACGGGACCAACGGAATCATATTTGGATTAATGGTCATGAGTTTATTGTCTGGGTAAGGGAAAATCAAAGTCATAAGACTATTTATCGGAAACTGAAAGACAACGAAGGTTTTTGTTTCCGATGCAATAGAGTTGTCATTATGGAATCGAAAAAAGTCAAAATAGTAAAAGGGAATCTCATTCATATCAGCGGGACTTGCCCGATATGTAGAGGGAAAGTATCCCGAGGAGGTCGAAAAAATGGTCAATCGAACTAATTACCTGTGGGTCAAGAATTTCCTTCGTTATCTTGGAGAAGTTCTGGGGCTTTCAGAAAAATCAGTAAGCCGTTATTGGTTCCATCTTCGCCACCTGTTATTATGGGCGGATGAGACTTTATTGCCTGATGCATCCAGAATCCGCCCGGTTTTTCAAGCTTATGTTATGGATCTTCCTGGAAAATCTGGTCGCGCAAGGTTATCTGGTGAGACGCAAGGCAGAATCGTTGAAACTGCCAAGAGATTCTTCGAATGGGCAAAAATCCATTGTTTCAATGATTTTCGCTTTATCGCACCTGCCTGGATTGACACATTACGCCTTCGCAAAACAGGTGATGATCGAGCAGAACACGAATACGTCACACTGGAAGAGGTACAACAATTGGTCAATCTTCCAATTCCAAGCAATAACCTTGCTTTGAAGCGAGATCGAGTTGCCGCAGTAATGCTGTTTCTATCCGGTATGCGCGCCAGCGCCTTTACATCTGCACCGATAAAAGCTTTTAATCTCGAGCAAGGATGTGTATATCAATGGCCGAAAGAATTTGGGGTTGACACCAAAAACGGGAAAAAGGCGACCACCTACCTTTTACCTATTCCGGAATTGATAAAAGTAGTAGAAGAGTGGGATCAATATGTGAGGTCATCCTTGCCGTTGACTTCTCCCTGGTATACCCCCATAAAAAATGAATGGGGTGAACATGAGCTTTCCATGGAGGACCCTGGAAAGAACCGCAATCAGGCTTTGAATAAGCGCTTGCGACTTCTATTTCAATCTGCTGGGCTGGAATACAAATCAGCGCATAAATTTCGGCATGGACATGCGGTATATGGCTTGCAACATGCATCGACGATGGCAGACTATAAGGCTGTTTCTATGAACCTGATGCACGAAGATATCCGCACTACGGACAGTATCTATGCTTGTTTGGTGACGGATGAGGTAAAGACCAGGATTGCCGGGCTTCAATCCTGCGAGAGTATCAGGCCCGTCAATCAGTTGGAAGCCTATTTCCAAAATCTATCAAATGATGAACTGGCCCTTGCAGTGCGAATTGCTTCTAACCGACTTGCGGTCTAATAGATCAGAGTCTCCAGTTATCCACAGGACTGGCCTTGCGATGGGTTTGCTCAATATCTATCTGGGCTATTTGGGCATAATGCCGGACCATATCCAGGCTGCTGTGACCCAGGAGCGCTTGAAGTGTAAAAACGTCCCCGCCCGAGCGCAAGTAGGTGATGGCAAAGGTATGTCTGAACTTGTGTGGGTAGGCATTTTTCACCCCGGCTCTTTCAGCAATGCTTTTGATGATATGGCGGAGAGTAGCCGGATTGAACGGACGATTCCTGGATACAGTAAAGAGTGGAGCATCAGGATCTTCCATATCCTCTCGTTCGGGTAGAGACCGGTAGACAGCCTGTCGGGTGATTTTACCGAGAAAAACGATCCTCCCTTTCCCACCTTTTGCACCTCCTTCGACCCCGTGTTTGATTTCCAATTTACCTCTCTTTATGTCTATCTCCCCGATCTTGAGAGAACACAATTCTGAGGCGCGCAATCCCGAATCGAGCAAAACCAGGATGATGGCCTGATCACGATTGGCGGTGGGGCGCCGCATCACAAACCTGCGGCGTTGGTTGGTGTCAGCCTCTTTAGTATTAATACAGGCTTTCAACATGCGCCTGACTTCATCTTCGGTGAACGAAGAGACTGGTGCGGTTTGAAAACGAGGTGGGGGGACGTTCCTCATCGGGTTGGTAAGCTGGTACTCTTTGGATGCCCAGTGAAAAAAAGAGGAAAGGGTGATCCAGACATTGCGTATTGTTTTAGGTGAAAGCGCACGGATCTCACCGCTGAAACGATGCGGTATATATTCAGTACGCAGATAGTTTAAATAGGTAAAGATTTCACGGCTGGTGATCTGGGTGATCTTGACTGCCCCTGTGTGAGCAGCCCATTGTGAGAGAGTTCGCTGATAAGATTCAAGGGAGCGATCGGTCAAGCCTTCAGCCGATTTGAAGTATAGGAATCCTTTTATGGACTGTTCGAGAAGCTGCGTACTTGAAGATCTGCGGTTCATTACAAAAACCTCCTGTGAGTGAATAGTTCACCATCGCAGACCTCTAAGTAAAGCAAAAACCATAGCTTTGGGGACTATGGTTCGTGAAAAGTAGCGGGGCCAGGACTCGAACCTGGGACCTCCGGGTTATGAGCCCGACGAGCTGCCACTGCTCTACCCCGCATCGTGTTTACCCTTTCAGGGTTTGAAAGCCTGCCAAGTTTACCCCACTTCAACAGATGCGTCAAGGAAAGACCTGGAAAATTCCTTTTGTATGTGACTCACATGCAAGAAGGATGCCCGCTTCTCAGGAAATCACGACTCCATTGGGTCGAAAATGGATTCCTGCTCACCCTGGAGGGTCCCGCTGTAACCTTGTCTTCAGGGGAAATTATGGATTCAACAGGATCTTCTGGCTGTATAAATACATCAATCCCGCAATTCGATCATCCCCCTGGCGGATGACCAGGCGCGCTTGCGTTGGCTGGCTGACCTTGTATGGAACGGTCGTCATAAAAAACTGCTTGTCAACACTCGAAAAAGTCAACCCGCGTAAACCCAGGCTGTTGCCATATTGATCCAACAATTCCAGGATCACAGGCTGTGCATTGAAGGGCTGCATTTCCCCCCGAATTGCCAGCATGCCGCCGGATATGGATGCCCCCGGAAGAGGTTCAAAAAGAAAACAACGCTCCACTAGGCTGCCCGGCGGATTGATCTCATCATTTCCAACCGATAGCAGCAACAGGTGGACAGACATTTGAGCATGTATCTGCCCGGATCTATCCTCGGTTATGATCTGCAGCCGTCCTAATTCAGCTGCCGCTTCGATCTCGAACGGTATTTTTATCGAGACGTATACGCCTTCAGAACTTCGGCTGGCTAAACGCATCACCTTGCGCGCCAACAACCTGCCATCCTCGCCAAGCAGTTCCACGCGGGTTTGTCCAGACTCACCCGTGACCACATAAGCCCGCAAATTGAGCGGTGAAGATTCCCTGGACAGGGGTCCGGGCGCCAGTATCCGAATAACGGCTGGCAGCGGTTCGGGGCTTGGGGTGGATGTACCGGCAGGAAGAATGTACGGCGGTTCGGTCGCTGGAATGACAGCAGTATCTGTCGGAATGGCATTGCCCAACTCGGCAATATCAAGAGCATTAGCCGTGGAGGTGGCATCCGCCCCGGCAGTCATGGCGATTACGCTGGGAAGGTAATCCGCCGGCCAGGGAGTCTGCGCTGAATTCTGAGACAGACCTTGACAACCGGTGGTCAGCGCCAACCAGGTGATGATCAAGATGTGGAGGTACCCGGTTCTTTGTCTCATTTGGAAATACGACAAGACGCCACAAGCCCGATAGAAGGTAGCGGCGTCTCGATAACTGTTATTCCTTATATTTACAGGCTGTAAATTTCACCGAATTTGCCCCGCAGGTAGCGCAGGTAGGGAGCTGCATCGATCTTCGAACCGGTGATCTTCTGCACCAGCTCCTGCGGCTCATACTTGCGACCATGCACTTGGACCTTCTCGTGCAGCCAGTGCAACAGCGAGTCGAACCTGCCCTGGCGGATCTGATCAGGCAGGTCGGGGATATCCTGGTTGATCTTCTCCCATAATTGGGCTGAGACCAGGTTGCCGAGCGCATAGGTCGAAAAATAACCCATCAACCCGCTCGACCAGTGGACGTCCTGCAGGACACCCCTGGCGTCATTGGGTGGAACGATGCCCAGGAATTCCTCCATCTTGCTGTTCCAAAGTTCGGGTAGATCCTTGACCATCACCTTACCTTCCGTCACTGCCATCTCCAGCTCGAGGCGCAGCATGATGTGCATGTTATAGGTAGCCTCGTCCGCCTCAACCCGAATGAAAGAGGGATTTACCTTATTGATGCCTTTGTAAAAAGACTTCAGGTCCACATTGCCCAGCTGAGAAGGGAAAAGTTCTTTGAAGCGCGGGTAGAAGTGCTCCCAGAACGGCAGGGAGCGCCCGACCAGGTTCTCCCACATTCGTGATTGGGACTCGTGAATCGCATGCGAAGCACCACCTGCCAGAGGGGAGCGTTCGTAAGCCAGGTTATTACCCTGCTCGTACATGGCATGACCAGCCTCATGCATGGTGCTGAACAGCGCAGAGACCCCGGAACCCGGTTCAAACCGGGTTGTGATGCGCACGTCGTTAATGCTGAAGTTGGTGGTGAAGGGGTGCACTGCCTTATCCTGACGACCTCGTTTCCAGTCATAGCCGAATCTGGTGACCACATCCACACCAAAATCCCACTGTTCTTTCTCAGGATAATCCAGGTGCAGGAATGCATCATCCACCTGGGGTCTGGATGCGATGGCTCTAAGCAACTCAACCTGCCTGGGTCGGAGATCATCGAAAATACCCTTGACCTCGGCGGTTTTCATCCCCGGCTCGAACTGGTCGAGCAGGATATCGTAGGGATGGTCTGCCGGCGGAAAGAAGGAAATAAACTGTTTGCCCATCTCCACGATCTTTTCCAGATGCGGTCGGAAGATCGGGAACTCGGATTTTGCCCTGGCCTCGGTCCAGGCCTCGTGCGCCCTGGTCGTGATCAGGGCGAACTCCGATACAAATTCTGGAGGGACGCGGATAGCCTTCTCGTAATCCCTGGCTGTGACCTTGACCAGGCGCGCATCATCTGAATCGGGATCGAGACCGGCGATGTCCTGTGCCAGATCCTCCGACAGCTTACCAACTTCGTCGGAAGTAAATTTAATATGAGAGATGCTTTGCAACGTCCCCAGCTGGTTACCTCGTGCTTCTGTACCTCCGGCAGGCATATAAGTTTGCTGATCCCAGCCAAGTAATGCAGCTGCTGCGTTCAGGTCAACGACCTCAGCCAGGAGGGTCTTCAACCGTGCTAATTTCTGTTCCATAACGTCTCCTTAATATATTTTGTTATTTCCTACCAACACAGGATTATACCGACCGAGGCACTCAGAACTGTACAGTCTGTGTGTGCACTCGGAAATAAACTTCATATATTCCAGCAATTCTCACGCACCAGGGGTTACAGGATTACGAAATCCAGGTCTACACCCGCAACCATTCCAGCATTCTATCTGTAAGGGAAGCGTATTTACCAATTATAACCTCACTCACCATCAAGATGAGACTTTATTCCCGAAAACTTTTTCAATTGACCTCTTACACCTCAGAATAAAACGGGTTTCTTTATGCCATGTTGGGCTGTTAGGTCTCTGTAAGGTCACCTTACGTCTTTGTTAAGTATTTATACAGTGAATGTACATACAATGAAGGTGATAAGGTTGACAGGATCAGGTTATCTCTTTTCAATGATTCTGTTTCTTATCTATCATTACCTGACCAATGAAGGAGATTTTAAAGAATACTGACTCAAAGATACTTTCCAGTCTCAGACCAGGGTTTTTAGAATAATTTCTTCCAGGATAAGGAGTTTGCATTGAAGAGGATTTTCGTCAGAGGTAGCAGGTAATAGATGGGCAAAATGTCGTTTCGGGCAAAAGCCTATGTCATTCTCATCATCGTAACCGGCTTGATTATTTCCTTGCGCTCAATCTTTCAGGTGGGCTGGCAATTCCCATGGCCAATCCTGATCTTAAGCATCCTCGGTTCCCTTTCCCTGATATTCAAAGTGGAAGGGGCAACTGTCCGGCTACATTACAACCTCAGCCTGCTCGTTTACAGCTTCACCTTTATTACCCTGGGATTCCATGCCACAGCAGTGGTCATCCTAGTATCCCATCTCGTGGAATGGATCTGGCATAAGTATCCCTGGTACATTCAATTTTTTAACATCTCCGCGTATATAGCCTCATTTTTTGTGGGAATGAGCATCCATAGTATCTTCCCGGTTGATGTTCAAAGTCTTCCCTATTCAGAAGCCATCCTATGGGGATTCACATTAATTACAATAGTAATCACAAACCACCTGCTGGTTGGCATTGTTGTCTGGCTAGCTCGAGGGGAAAATTTTAAAGAATCAGGGGTATTTAATTTCATCCCCCTGATGATCGACTTTGCCATGCTCTGCATGGGAATCACAGGGGGTCTGCTGTGGGGATCCAATCCATACCTTACTCTATTTATCCTGGTTCCACTCTACCTAATCTACAACACTCTCCAAATTCCTTCGTTGGAACGGAAGACAGAGATTGATTCCAAAACCGGTCTTTACAATGCCCGCCATTTCGAAAAAGTTTTGAATAATGAATTGAAGCGGGCAGACCGTTTTGATCGCCCATTAACCATCATCATGGCTGACCTGGATCTGCTGAGGAATATCAACAATACATATGGCCATTTAGCAGGTGACGTCGTCTTGATCGGTATTGCCAAGATATTAAAAGATTCCATGCGTGAATACGACCTGGTGGCGCGCTTTGGCGGCGAAGAATTTTCCATCATCATCCCCGAGTCAACTCCCCAGCAGGTCTTTGAGCGGGTTGAAACCATCAGGAGAAAGATCGAAAGTACAGGATTTGAAGTCCAGACCAGCGTCGTTCCCATCCAGGTAACAATGAGTTTCGGCATTTCCTGCCGCGAAAATCATGGTCAGACCTCTTCAGAGATATTGCATAATGCCGACCTGGCATTATATCGAGCAAAATTGCATGGGCGGAACCGCACAAACATATTTTCCAACGACGAAAAACTGGATAATTTGCTCAACGGCATGCTAAAGTCACCTCCAATAAGTGCCACACCAGCCAAGGATAGAGCTGTTAAAGAAAAGGCAGCCACGGCGACTCCACCAGCCGGGCTGCCAAAAAATGGCAAGGCTGCGGAAGGGACAAATACAAGTCCTGATCATCACGCGAACAATCGTCCCACCTGGCTGGTCAATGTGTATATATTCGTCCTTGCTTCCATAGCGATCTTGCTGACGGGTATCACGCTGCGACCCGTTCAAAATACCGACTGGCTGGGTTTGGGATTGTTCGGTTTGGTTTTGATCCTGGCAGAATGGTTCTCGGTGGAGATCTATACCAGAGAAAGCGCGATCTCAACCTCGGCCGTTCCCATGCTCGCTGGCGTACTACTTTTTGGACCGCCTGGTGCCCTGGTAATGAGCATGACGTTTGCAGCAGTGACAATGATCAAACACAGGAGTAAGTGGAACCGCTTCGTTTTTAACACGAGCAATCAATTGATCGCCGGGCTGCTCTATTTCGTCATTTTCAATTTGAACCGGATGCCTTATCTGACTCAGCCAATGTGGAAGCAGATTTTTATCTGCCTCGCCGCCGCCGGGATCGTTTTCTTGTTCACCACCTGGACCATCGCAATCGCAATCAGCCTCGATTCCAATCTCTCATTAAAACAAATATGGATAGAAAAATTCTGCTGGCTCGCCCCCTATTATCTTGGTATGGGATTGATCGCTTTCGGATTGACCTTCGCTTTCCATTATCAGGGGATTTGGGGAGTGTTGATGATCATCTCTCCCCTCTTCCTGTTACGTCTGAGCCAGGTGCAATTTATTGACCGTACCCGCTCGGTCGTCACCGAACTGAAAGAAAAAAACCAGGTCCTTGAAAACTCAAGCCAGGAAATCCATTCCCTAAACCAGGCTCTTCTCAACACACTGGCAGAGGTGATCGACCTGCGTGATTCGTTTGTTCTCGGACACTCGAAAAAAGTAGCTTACCTGGCTTCGGCGATTGCCAAGAAGTTCAAATTGCCTGAGAAAAAAATTGAGCTCATCTACCGGGCAGGTCTTCTGCACGACATAGGGAAAATCGGGATACCCGATTCGATCCTTCAAAAACCTTCCCCGCTAACCAATGAAGAAATTAAAAAGATCGAAAGACATCCTGAACTTGGTGCTAATTTATTAAAGACCTCACAAATCCTGGCGAACTTGATCCCTACCATCCGCCATCACCATGAACGTTATGATGGCACTGGTTACCCGGCGGGCTTAAAAGGAAATGAAATTCCAATAGAAGCCAGGATATTGACCATCGCAGATGCGATAGATGCGATGATCTCAAACCGACCATATCGAAATGGTTTAACCAATCACGCATTACTGGATCAGATCGGAAGAGGCTCAGGCTCACAATTTGACCCACAGGTTGCTTCTGTGACCATCGACCTTTTGAGATCGGAAGGGGAAAAACTCATACCAGGTTTCGCTGATCTCAATATATATGATTATCCAAGTGAACAAATGGAATTGACATTCTCCAAAAATTCTGCCGAGCTGGTGCAAAATCATGTCTTACGCCAGTAAAGAAGGAACAACCATGTTTGTTTTCGAGAAATACCAAACCTATTCCCATAATATAAGGTTGACGTCAAGGAGATCACAATGAAAATCATACGTAGCTTATTGACCGGGGTTGTCGCTCTGGTTCTCCTGCCTGGTTTACTTGGGCCAGCGACCCCTCCCATGCATGATTCCCAAGCAAAGGTTCAACCAATCCTCGCTGAGCTGGCTGTTAATAACCCGGATCAGAGAGTGGCTGTGATCGTCCAAAAATATTCACCTGACATCCAGGTCGAATCGCAGGTGGAACGCCTGGGAGGCAAGGTAACCAAAGACCTGCATATCATCAATGGCTTCGCCGCCGAGATGAGCGCAGGAGCAGCCTTGGAGCTTGCTCAGGAGCCACAGGTGCGCTGGATCAGCCTGGATGGAGTTGTAGAAAGCTCAGGTGTCCCAAGTACCATCCAGGGCAGGAAGACACCTCCAAGATCGGAGGCGGTCAATTATTACCTGGACACACTTGGAGTCCGGAATGTATGGGCAATGGGACTGCAGGGGCAGGGCATCACCGTAGCGGTAATAGACAGCGGGATCAATAAGGATGCGGATTTCAACCAAGTGAAGACCAGTGCCAGTGGAATGGAGATTACATTAAAACCAGGTCACGACCGCATCATCATTCAAAAATCGTTCAACAGCAATGCACGTAGAATACAAGATGTGTATGGACACGGCACGCATGTAGCCGGTATCATCGGCGGGAATGGCACAAATTCCAGAGGAGAGATCATGGGGATCGCACCCCAGGTCCAATTGATCAGTCTGAAGGTCTGCGATGAAAACGGGATGGCTTACGAGTCGGATGTGGTTGCAGCCATGCAGTGGGTGCTCGATAATAAAGCGATCTATAACATCCGCATCCTCAATATGTCCATCAACTCCACAGTGGAGCAGACTTACCACACCAGCCCGATGGATGCAGCCGCGGAGATCCTGTGGTTCAACGATATCGTGGTGGTTGTTTCCTCAGGAAACATGGATGCAACTGGCAGCATGATCGATAGCGCGCCTGCCAATGACCCATTCATCATTACCGTCGGTGCCTCCGATGAGACAGGAACTCCAGACCGCAGTGACGATTTCTTCACCTCGTTCTCAGCCTACGGGACCACCATGAACGGTTATACCAAGCCAGATATTACGGCACCCGGGAAAGACATTTACAGCGTTCTTTCGAATAACTCCTCCTGGCCAAGAGATTACCCCGAGCGCGTTTCTTCTGACAAACAATATTTCCGGTTAAGCGGTACTTCAATGGCAGCGCCGATGGTCAGCGGGGCTGCTGCGCTGCTGCTTCAGGATGAACCTGACCTGACACCCGACCAGGTGAAATACCGGCTGCTGCATAGCGGGTCAAACCTGTCACAAGGCGGTTATTTATTCCCCTACCTGGATATATACGAAGCAGTTACTTCAACAACCACTGAGTCCTCGAATACAGGTATCCCAGCCAATCAGCTCTTATGGAGCGGTACAGATCCAATCAGCTGGGACAGCGTATCATGGAACAGTGTGTCGTGGAACTCAGTCTCCTGGAACTCGGTATCCTGGAACAGCGTTTCCTGGAACTCGGTATCCTGGAACAGCGTGTATTGGGGACCGTAATTCCCAAAAGAACAAGGTCCAAAGGAGGACAATATGAAATCTTTTATTAAACTAGTGGTCCATTTATTGGCCGTGTTATTCCCAACCCGCTTTTTGGCCTCTGAAGACCCTTGTCAGTGTGCTGGTAAAAAAAGAGCGGAACCACTTCGCTCTGTTTCCTGGAATATCGTGATCAAGAGACCGTGAGCCGGATGGCTTAACGTCTTTTACACGACCATAGTATATTGGATAAACAACCACACCGGAAAATTAACCCTCCTGTTTTTCCAGCAAAGCCAGGTTCCCATCATCAACGGGATTTGGCAGGTATGCAGTGTCAAACCATGCCTGGACGATCTCTTTGGCGATCTCCTCGGAAGTACGCCTGAGTGACATGCACAAGATATTGGCGTTGTTCCACAGCTTCGCCCCGCGCGCGGTCTCGGCATCCTCACACAGGGCAGCGCGGATACCCCGCACCTTGTTGGCAGCAATGCTTACCCCGGTTCCCGTCCAACAGAATAGGATTCCGCTTTCAACCCGGTCTGCGGCTACATCCCCACCGACCTGATGAGCCACGAGAGGCCAGGGAGCAGTATCCCCCTTCTCTGGACCATACCAGATTACCTCATGTCCCATTTCTGACAGGTGATCCAGAATTACATCCACCACGTGCAATCGTTCATCTGCACCGACAGCGATTTTCATGACTGCCTCCCAATACCATCAGCCAGCGGGAATACTTAAATGGATTTTTGATATAAGCAGTGGTGACTTCAGCCGCTTTTCTGGAAGGATGAGGTCACCACTTCAAAGTAATCTTTGAGTTATGCAGATATCTTTTATTCGTAACGCAGCGCTTCGACCGGTTCCAGACCCGCTGCCCGGTTCGCCGGGTAGATGCCAAAGAAAAGCCCTACCGCGGCCGAGAAGATGGTCGCCAGCAGGATGGCGTCGATGCTGACGCTGGGATTAAAAGGTGTTCCCGAAGCCGCAGCAATCCGCCCGACCAATGTTGCGATCAACCAGCCCAGCAGGATGCCAATCAGGCCACCGAACAGGCTGAGCAGTGACGACTCGGTCAGGAACTGGATCAGGATATCGCGCCTGCGTGCTCCCAGCGCCTTGCGCAGACCGATCTCGCGCGTTCGCTCGGTGACGGACACCAGCATGATGTTCATGATACCGATCCCGCCCACCAAAAGCGAGATAGCTGCGATACCACCTAGGAAAATGGTCAGCACGCCGGTGATGGTTGCCGCTGTCTGCAGAAAATCTTCCTGGGAAAAGACGGTGAAATCATCCGCGCCGATGGCCGTGCGGTGGCGTGAACGCAGGATCTGGGAGATCTCTTCAACCGCCTGGGGGACAGCCTCAGAAGTGACCACTTGCACAAGTATCAGGTCGACCCGGTCCTGTCCGCCGCGCCGGATCAGGCGTGCCTGAGCCGTGCTGAACGGCACGATGACCCGATTGTCCTGGCTCCCGAATGAACCCCCCCCTTTCGATTCCAGGACACCGATCACACGGAACGGCTGCCCCTCTATGCGCAACGTTTCACCGACCAACCCATCGCGGCGACCGAAAAGATTGTCAGCCACCTCCGGACCGAGCAGGACCACCGAAGAGCGGCCAAGCATGTGTTCCTCGGTGATGACCTCACCCTCTGTGAGGGCGTTGTTGCCGACCGTAAAATACTCGGGCGTCACTCCATCGATCGTCGTCGTGCTTTTCTCACCGCTAAAAGTGACTTCGCCCGAACCTTCCAGGATGGGAGCGACGGCCTGCACATCCGGTGCTGCGAACGGATCAGCGATCGCCTGGGCATCAGCCAGCGTCAATGGGCGTGGATTGCGGACAGAGTCGTTCATCGAACCGCGAAAGACGAACAGCAGGTTCGTACCGATGCCGCTGATCGAGCCGGTAATAGTATCCTGTGCACCTTTGCCCACAGCCAGCATGGCAATGACCGCTGCCACACCGATCACGATCCCCAGGATGGTCAAGCCGGAGCGCATCTTGTTGGAATTCAAGCTCTCCAAAGCCTCGATAACTGACTGCATCAGGTTCATTTGCCATTCTCCACAAGACCATCCTTCAAGCGGATGATGCGCTGGGTTTGTCCAGCCACGTTCGGATCGTGGGTGATGATGATGAGGGTCGTCCCCTTTTTTTGGTTAAGGGAGAGCAGCAGGTTCACGATCTCCTTGCCGACCCTGGAATCAAGATTACCGGTCGGTTCGTCAGCCATGATGATGGCCGGGTCGTTGACCAGGGCGCGCGCGATGGCAACCCGCTGCTGCTCACCGCCGGAGAGCTCCTGCGGCCTATGTGTCATGCGCTCGCTCAAACCGACAGCCTCGAGCGCTTCACGCGCCCGTTCCCTGCGCCCGCTGGCAAGACCCGCGTAGCGCAGCGGCAGTTCAACGTTGCCGAGCGCCGTGGTACGTGAGAGCAGGTTGAAACTTTGAAAGACGAATCCCACCTTGCGGTTGCGGATATCCGCCAGCTGGTCATCATTTAATGTGGAGACCGGTTCACCATCCAGAAAATACTCACCTTGTGTTGGCCGATCCAGGCAGCCGAGCATGTTCATCAAGGTGGATTTCCCCGAACCTGAGGGACCCATGATGGCAACCACCTCCCCGCGCTTGATCTTGAGGGAGATACCACACAGGGCATGAACCTCCATCTTACCCATTTTATAGACTTTGGTCAGGTTCTCGGCAACAATGACAGGTTTGCTCATGGTCTGCCGCCTTATTGAACCATGAACCCGGGATTCCCACCCGGATGGGTAAGCACAAGTGGTGGATTGAGCAGGACCAGCTCACCAACCTTCAAACCTCCACTGACTACCACGCTCATCGTATCCGACGAGGCGCCCAGCCGGATCTCGACCTGGGCGGGTTTCCCATCACGCAGTACATACACGACCCGCTTGCCGTCCACCAGCCGCACCGCCCGGTTTGGCACCAAGATCACGTCCTTCAGCTCCGTGACGACCACGTTCACAGCCGCGGTCATACCCGGCTTGACCAGTTCATCGGCATCCGTCAACTCGACCGTTACGGTAAAGTTCACCACGCCCTGGACACTGGTGCCCACCTGTGCCACCTCCACTACCTTGCCATGATAAACCTTGCCAAGGATGGCATCGAACGACATGGTTACCGGTTGGTCGAGGGAAATATTATTGATGTCCACCTCGGACACATCGACATCCACCAATAAATGGTTCAGGTCATCCACCCGAAAAGCGGGTGAACCAGCAGTGACCTGGTCACCAGGTTTCAGGCTGGTATCCGTCACCGTGCCGGTAAAGGGTGCGGTGATGCGAGCCATGTTGATGGTAGCCTGCGCAGCATCCATGCGGGCTTGAGCCGCGGTCAGGTCACCTGGATTCGGTCCATCTTTCAACCGGTCAAATGCGCGTTGCGCATCGTCCAACCTGGCTTTCGCCAGAGCCAGTTTGGCATCTGCATCCGCGATGGTCTCGACATCCGCATAACCTTTATAGGTCTTGATCCTGGGTATCTTCCTCCAGCCAAAGGGTGTCCTGACGCTGATGATCTTGACTTCTTCGATGGTGATCTTTTGATCCAGCGATACACGGTAGTCATTCGCCTTGTCATACGCATCCTGGGCATCCCGCAGGGCGATCCAGGCGTTCGCACGCGCCGTATCCGATTTGAACAGATCGTCGAACGCCTGCTGTGCATTGACCAGGTCCGCTTCAGCCAGGATGATGTTTTGTGCCAGCGATGTCTTAGATATGATCGCCATCACATCCCCAGCCTTGACCTCATCGCCGATGCGGAAATATACCTTTTCCACGGTGCCTGTCGTCTGCCAGGTAAGCTGCACGGATTGATTGGCGCGCACGGTACCGGTCGCTCCGACAGTGGCTGTCAGGCCACCGCGTTCCACTTTTACTGTCTCGAACTGACCAGCAGCACCAGCCTGATTTTTCGCCCGAAGACCCAGGATCACAACAACGATTACGAGAACTACAACTACGATCCCAAAGACCGTCCACCTCTTTTTATTCATCTTTTGAAAAACCTTCTTCATTGTGTATCTACCTCCAGTAAAGAAATGAGATTCCAAGGCTTACCGGAATCATAATTAGAAACGAGCGCAACGCCTGATCCCAGACGGGAAAAGGTCTACAGGATGATACTGCCAATCCCGGGCAGGAGCTCAGGCGCAAACAAGAACAGTTAACCGGGCAGCAGGGTATCGACCGCTGAGGTCTACCCCACGCCAGCCCGCTCCATTATAATCCCTCCCTGGAAAAATCCCGCTGCTCAATGCAGAGGTCAGGATGACAGCCACCACCAGCAATCCCGCCGGGAAACCAGCAGCGCCTGTTGCACCAGGTTCCGCTCGTCGATCCAATTAAATGTACGGCTGGAACCTAAAAAGGTTTCATTGGATCCCAGGGGATTTCAACTCTGTGCTTTCTGTGACGCTATTCTATTAACGGAATTCCCATGGTTTTTATTCGGTATTCGGGTAAACCTGTTCCGTCAATTGAACTCTATCTGCCCATGTTCTTTGCTACTGCGACGGTCGAATACAAAAGCCTCGCTCTTATCGAACGAGGCCTTCGTCTTGCTTTCTACAAGGCCGGGGCGGAAATATATTTTACCCGGCCTATCGACAGAACTTATAGAACGGATGGATCGATTCTCACCCGGCTCTAAGGTCCTTCGTTGCGGTTGCCTCCGGATAGCTCGACCTGGACGTCATCAATCACCTCAACGCCCATGTCCGCCACGCTGGTGGTCAGCTTTGCCCAATCCACCAGCAGCAGGTCTCCGGTGCTGCTACCCGCGCGGTACATGCCTATGCCCACCAGGCCATGCGTGTAATCCGGATCGCTGCCCTGCCATACCAGGTGACCATTGATGTAGAACTTCAACTGGCTGCCGCTGGCGGTCACCTTCAGGATATTCCAGTCGTGTTTGAGGATGTAAGTGCTGGCGGTCCAAGCCTTGAGCGCTGTTTCGGTTCCGGCATGGTCTTTCCACACCGAGAAATTGCCCGAGTCGTTATAGTCGAACGTGTACTCGTGGTTCCACCATCCGTTGCCGAACAGCACTCCATCACCGCGGATGAGCAGGGCATTGGCACAACCAACGCATCCCTGCCTCTTCATCCTGGCCTCATAGGTCAGCACCGAGAAATCCCCGCTGTGCTTGGTCGATGAGACTTTTTCGGCTACACCGGTCGTTGTATAGTATTTGGAATCCGTGATCTTCCATTCCCCCCTGAGGGCGGTCCAGCCATTGTAATCCGTGTTGAACTGGGAATTAAAGCCTCCAACCGTGACCGAGAATATCTCCCAGGCGCTGTAAGTCTTCCAGGCTCCACCTTTATAGGCCCTGACCCGCCATTTGTATGTATTGTTGGTAAGATCTGTGGCGTGCGTGGTCGAGCAGGTACCCGAATGGCAGTCACTGGACATGACGGTGCGGTTGAGGATGAGGGTTGTACTTCGATAGACCTGGACCTGGTATTTCGTGGCGCTGTCAACAGCAGTCCAGATGTAGATGATCCTCTTGATGGGAATATCACCCTTGGGGAAGACCAGCGTCGGTACAGTTGAAGCGGTTTCCAGGTAATCTGCTGCCTGGGCTTTGACCGTGTTTGCATAAGCGGCGGGAGCAAGCGATACGCCGCTTATCAACACGACCAGCGCACAAATGACGATCACTCTGATATTGGTTAACCTTTTATTCATATGAACCTTCCTTTCAATCACTATTTTTTTATTCACATTACTTTTCTTTCATTGTATCGATCGTCCGTCAAATACCACGCGATGATACCGTTTGACATCCAGCCAAAAATGATCCCGGGTCGGGATAAGACCCCGGCACTTCCAGGATCTATCCCGGGGTTTACCGCCTGCGTCTATGGTGACTCGTTGTGGCTGCCTCCGGGCACTGCTACGCCCGGGACCAGCACTTCATTTTCGTCAGCCGCGCTTACATTCGTCACCAGCTTAGCCCAGTCCACCCATAATTTATCATCGGTATTGGCGTCATAGAACATGCCGATACCCACCCGGCCGCTGGAATAGTAGGGTTCTCCGGAGTTGTCATTTCCTTCCCAGACCTTGTGTCCATTGATATAGAAATGGAAATGGCCTCCGCTTGCAGTCACTTTTAGCGTGTTCCAGTCGAATTTTTTAATTGCCCAGTGAGATACCCAGCCATTGCCCGGGGTCAGGTATGTCTGGGTACCGTGATCATCTCTCCAGACAGAGAAGTAACCGCTGTTCGTATAATCGAAAGTGTATTCCGTATTCCACCATCCCCATTCATCAATAGTTCCTGGATTACCGCGGATGATGACCACATTCACACATGAACGGCAGCCTGTTCTTTTCATTTTTACTTCATAGGTCAACGTGGAGTAATTGCCGGTATGGCTGATGGTCGCCGCCTGGTTTTTCTTTCCTGTCGTCGTATAGTAAGTATTATTCTGCAGCAGCCAGCTGCCATTATGCACCACCCAGCCGTTGGCGTTGTTCGTGAAATAGGAGTAAAAACCCCCGGCTGAGGGCGCGACGACGAATGGCTCCCAAGCGCTCCACTGCTTCCAGTACGTGTTGATCTCGGCTTTCACCCGCCATTTGTAAAGCTTGTAACCCAGTGCTGCCGGGAACGTGACCGAGCAGGTGTTGGCGTTACAATAACTCCTAGTGTCAAGATTTTTCTTGTCGATGAAGGGATTCCCAATCCCGCTTTGTTTGACCTGGATCCAATATTCCGAAGCTCCTTTTACCCGTGACCATTGATAAGTTGGGGTGCGGACATAGATCGTCCCCTTCGGCGCAATCAGGATCGGGACGCCCACTGCCTCATCCAATACGACTCCTGCTGCCGTCGCGTTTGCCTGCACAGCAGCCGGCGGAACGAACAATCCGCTGCTCGCGAGTACGAACAAAACAATGGCAATGGTCATTGCCTTAAGAGTGGATGTTTTTACAGCCATGAGCCCACCTCCTCTCCTGTTGGTCTGGTCCGGGGCTGTCTAAAAAGTCTTTGTCACTCTGAGCGAAGCGAAGAGTCTCCTCATTAATATGTTTACGCCTCAGTCCGTTCAGCATGACAATTTCGTTCTTTTAGGACAACCACCTGGTCCGATGGTTGATCAATCCACTACGATGACCCCGCGCGTTCCACGCGGGGTCATCGGTTCCACTCTGTCCACTACCCGGCAGGTGAATTCTTCATGCTCCTGCCTAGGGAGCCATATTATGATTGCCCCCGACCAATACAACCTGGTCTTCTTCCAGCATCTCGTTCATATCCATATCGGGCACGGTGGTATCCAGTTCTGCCCAATCCAGGTAGAACTTATCACCACAGCTATTGGTGTTGCGGTACAGGGCGACGCCCACCCGCCCGCTGGAATAGTATGAGTTGGTCCCCGACCATACCAGGGTGCCATTGATATAGAATTTCAAATGGCTGCCGCTGGCTGTCACCTTGAGCGTGTTCCAGCCGGCAGAATTAACCCTGCTGGTCGATTTCCACAAGACAGAACTATTATTAGGATCAGTGAGATTATAGTAAGTGCCGTTATGATCTCTCGTGACTGCATAGGCGGGTCCACCATAACCACTGTAATTGACATAGTTAAAGGTATAGGACTGATCCCACCAACCCCAGCTATCCTGGTCCGCATCACCACGGATGAGGAGGGCATTGGCGCAGGAATTGCTTGATCCTAAACGCTTCATCCTCACTTCGTAGGTGAGGGTCGAGTAATTGTTACTGTGAGCGATGGATGCGGCTTTGCCTGCGACACCCCATGTGGTAAAGTACGCCCCGCTTTCGTGGCTCCAGGTACCCTTCAGGATGCTCCAGCCCGAGTGGTTCGAGTTGAAGTTCGAGGAGAACCCCGTGCCGGTGCCGTCGGTATCGACGGTGAACGACTGGTAGGAGCTCCAGTCTCTCCATGTCCCGCTGACGTAGGCTCTCATCCGCCATGTATAATCATCATCGCTCAATATATCCCCGGGCTGCGCCAGGCAGGTGCCGGAGGAACAGTCGGTGGAATCATAATAATCACTCAGGATGACCGTGTAAGAACTATCCCTTACCTGGAGCTGGTATTCCCCGGCGCTGCTCACCGCCACCCACAGGTACATGAGATTATCGATGTGAACCGTGCCCTTGGGATACTCCAGCGTCGGGATGGGTCCCGCCTGGTCAAATGCTCCCAGCCCGCGCATGCCCCCTGACTGCGCGCTGGCAGCCGGAACCATAAAAGTGCCGCCCAGCAGGGCAATGAAAATGGTGACGCCGATCAGTTTCTTCATACTGGATGTTTTAAACATGGGAAGTCTCCTTTCATGTTGGAATTATCATACCATCAAACGTTGATTATGCGAATATATTTTCCATATTCATGATCAGCCGCCTGATACGGTCAACTATCATTAATACAGACGCCTGTCAGGCTTGAAAAGTTCCCTTTTCCCGCCAGGAGGCTGATCTGGACGGTGCCGTTATCCACCCGGCTATGGACCTTCGTTGATGTTTCCTCCGGTCAGTTCCACCTGGATGTCGTCGATCACCTCGTCATATCCCAGGTCGGGTACGCTGGTGCTCAGGTCTGCCCAATCCAGCAGGAAAGAATTACCGCTGCTGCCGCCCGAGCGGTACATGCCGATGCCCACATTCCCGGAGGGGTACGTGGAGCTGCTGCCCTGCCATACCAGGTGCCCGTTGATGTAGAATTTCAACTGTGATCCGCTTGCAGTCACCTTGAGGGTATTCCAGCCGGGATTATTGATATGAGTGGTCGTAGTCCAGTTCTTCAAAGGAGTGTTCTCGTCAGTCTTCCAGACCGAGAATAGACCATTTTTGTTGTAGTTAAACACATATTCGTGGGTCCACCAGCCTCTGCCGGCGGTAACCCCATTGCCGCGGATGATGATGGCATTCGAACAGCCACCACACCCATCCCGCTTCATCTTTACCTCGTATGTCAATGGTGTGTAACTGCCACTGTGCTTGATGGATGAGAATTGATCTCCCGCACCGGCTGTCTTGAAGTAGCTGGATGATACGTGGCTCCAGCTGCCCTTCAGGATGCTCCAGCCCGAGTGGTTCGAATTGAAGTTCGAGTGGAACCCCGTGCCGGTGCCGTCGGTATCGACGGTGAACGACTGGTAGGAGCTCCAGTCTTTCCATGTCCCGCTGACGTAGGCTCTCATCCGCCAGGAATAGTCATCATCGCTCAATATATCCCCGGGCTGTGCCAGGCAGGTGCCGGCGGAGCAGTCGGTGGAATCGTAATAATCATTCAGGATATTCGTTAAAGAACTATCCCGTACCTGGAGCTGGTATTCCGTGGCGCTGCTCACCGCCACCCACAGGTACATGAGATTATCGACGTGAACCGTGCCCTTGGGATATTCCAGCGTCGGGATGTACCATGTCTGTATGGCTTCTCCAACTCCGCGTATGCCCCCTGATCGCGCGCTGGCAGCCGGAACCATGAAAGTGCCGCCCAGCAGCGCAATGAAGATGGTTACGCCGATCAGTTTCTCGATTTGTGATACTTTATACATCGGATGCCTCCTTTCCTGTTGGAATAATCATAACATTAAACCGTGATTAAAAATATAGAGATTATGTATACAAAGAGCCGCATGATACGCTTATATATCATTAATACAGACGCCTGTCACGCCTGAAAAGTTCTCTTGTCGACTGGTCAAAAATATGTAATTTGTTGGGTTAAATAAGGAGAGGTTGCATTCTCCCGCAGGTTCAATACCTGCAACATGTTCTCGTGATTATTTATTATCATATATATACTTTTCTATTTTTTCCAGGAATAATTTTTTTTCACACCTTAACACTTTTCAAAATGAAGGGCTGCCCTCATATCGGACAGCCCATTTAACCACAGTCTTACTGGTTTAGGAAGTCTAGGCGAGATCTTTTATGGTTCGATCTTCTCGATGGTATAGTAATGATGATCTTCCGAGTTCGGCAATACAATAACGATATCGCCCTCACTTCCACCCACGATATCCGGTTGGTTAGAATTCCTCCAGGTAGCCGTCCAACTATAAGTACCTGTACTGACGGTACCACAACCAGCGATGTAAAAGGAAGTCAACCCGGCCGTACCATGTGCGCTCGTGGTGGTATCAAAGGTACCACTGGCATAAAAAGGACCGGTGAACGAGAAATGATTACTTGCAATGGCTTCCAGGGTCGTATGGGTGATCTTGTATACACCACATCCGGTCACGTCGACATACATGGCAAAGTTAGCGACACTGGCTTGATTTGTGGTCACATAAAACTCCACCCACCAGGGATTATCCCTCCAGAAGCCGGCTTTGGGTCCACCACCTCCCCCGGAAACCGTGAAATTCATGTATGGACTGTATGTTTTCCACGCTCCACCGATGTAAGCCTGGACCTTCCACTTATATGCAAAATAGCCCAGTGTATTTGTTGGAGTCCCCTGGCATGTGCTTGCGCCGCATGCGCTGGCTGGGTAAGTTTTATCGAAAACCTTGGTCGCTCCCTTATCAACCTGTATACGATACTGGGTCGCGCCGGTCACTTTGCTCCATTTATATGTGGGTGTTTTATCAGCAATTGTGCCGCTGGGGGAGATCGGGTTTGGTACATTCGAGGTACCACTTTTCCATCCCAGGTCTTTCAAGAGTCCCTTGCTGATAGTACCCGGATCATGGATCGATGTCCCGGCACTGATCGCATAGACCATCAAGCGATTAGCTGTATTTTTAAAAGTGGTATAGTCCAGGTGCGAATAACTTGAACCCGGCGCCCAGGTTGACGGGGCATACATTTTAACCTTATTACCGCCATTGGCAGCCATGGCGTTGGTACCATGGAAAAAGATATTGTTTGAAGTTAGAATTGTTTTTAACGCGGGCGAGGGATTGGGATACACGCTCGTGTTGGTAAGTGCGGTTCCCGAGCCGGATTTCATGAAAGTATCATAAATATTGGGATAAGGGGTTCCGTATCCCCAACTACCCTTTGTCCCGGATACGGTCATTGATCCCATATAATTGAGCCCATGGGCAATTTCATGCAAAGCGACAGATACCAGGTCGGATTTCCCCGGGGGTGTATTTCCATCGGTGCCGTAATACCATGAAAAGTTCTTATTATAGGTTATGTACATATCATAATTCGTGGGACCCAGGTCTGAACCTGCGAGCGAATTTGCCAGGGAACCTGCGTACCATGTATTTGTTTTTGTTGCGCCGCTAAAATTCCTGTGAAAGGGTCCTCCCCCTGAATATCCCAGGGTACTCCCCGAGAGACTGGCCCAACACGCCTTGATCTTTATCGGGACTGATGATTTGATCAGGTTACCCCATATCGATCCTGCGTAGATAAATCCGGTTTTCGCTTGTGCAGGGAAAGCAATACATGACTGTCCCCAGGGATCCTTATCACCAGCAGGGGAAAAGGTAAAAGCAAATGTTGCCGTGGCAGATTCAGGTGAATTGGTAAATCCCTCTGGCGGTGGGATCCGGACACCTTGCAGGGAATGATCCGGATCATCCAGGATCACCAGTGTCGGCATCGCGTTTAATAAAGTGAGACCATCTTCAGATAGAACCGGCTCGAGCACTGGTGGATAGAAATCTTGTGCTTGAACCGTCTGCCTGGTAGCGACCTGAGATGATATCGTTACCATTACGATCAAAAAAGTAGTGATGAAGAGATTTATTTTCCTTTTCATTGCCTTCTCCTTTAATGATTTGGCGCAGGATAAAATTACTGGGATACCTGTGCTGGTGGATATGAGGTGTTATTTGTTGGAGGATGAATATTTCACTAATGAAAAAAGTCAGGGAACACTCATCCGGTTCAACGTATCTCGCACCAAGGCGATAAGATACCACATTTCTAATCCGATTACAATGGGGGGAGAAATATAATAATTGTCTTTGGTTATTCTCCTTGAAAACGGTTTTAAATCTTTAAAGCAGCATCTCAACCATCCCTGTGAAAAAACCTTGGGTAATATACACCAATTATGGTATTATTTCAACAGTTTATTCCAATTAAAAATTGAAGCAACGATCCAAATTATATCCGATCTGGGAGAATGCTCATCGGGAACATCTTTTTTTTAGAATCCGTCTAATTTATTGAGAGTCCATTTTGTTTTGGATCTATGATTTGGGAATCGAATAAACCAGGAGATTTCCTGGATGAAAGGAGAATGAAGATGTTTATGAAATTCATCTATTTCTTTCTCATTACTTCAACAATTTTCAGCATGACAGGGTGCAGCCAAAAGCAGGCACCGATAAATGTGGTTGAAAAAGTGACCGCTGAGAATACCATTGGGACCGTCGATGTTCAGGAAACAATGAGAGTGTTGTGGACAGTATCACAGTTCATCATCGGTAAGGATGCCTCCTGGGGAGAACAGGAAGCCGGTGCGCTCATCTTCAAACCTCTCGATATTACTTCAACCGAAATATTTTTTAATGGGCAGGTCTGCCGGGATGTTTCCTTTCAAAGCGATATGGTGAACACAGAAGATTATCTTACAAAATTCCAGCAGACAACACCCAAGACATTGGGTATAACGGATGAACAAATCGAAGTTGTTAAAACCAATTGTGACCTCCCGGGGTTTAACGAGTATATCCACTTAAGTGATAACCGTTTGATTATCTGGATCAATGGTGTGTTCTTCTTCCTTGACCCTGCGGTGACTTATTGATACCATAAAAGGAAAATTTCGGCTGGTTATAACGATCTTGTTCACTGACACATGACATAAATCGACTAATAAAACAAGTTATTTATAAAGTCAATAAATGTAATCAACAGCCCCGCTCCTCCTCATGCGGGGCTGTTGTCTTTCGTTCTGTCAGCCGCGTGGGCTGCTCTTATACTTTCTGTTCACAAGCCCGACATTGTTTCTCAGTCTGGGCTTGCTTCACATTTATTCAGGCGAGTATCTAGGATCTCCTCCCGGTACAAGCACGCCCGGTACCAGCACTTCCAGGTCTCCGGTATCCGCGACCGTGGTGGTCACCTTCGCCCAATCCACCCAGAACTTGTCACCGACCAGGGTATAACGGAACATACCCATTCCAACCAGGCCGCTGGTGATGAACGAGTCAGTACCCGACCAGATCAGGTGCCCGTTTATATAGAACTTCAAACTCGTCCCGCTGGCGGTCACCTTCAAAGTATTCCAGTTGGCATTATTGATAAAGGTGGTAGTCGTCCAATTCTGCAGCGCAGTCCACTTGCCATCCACCAGCCTCCAGACTGAAGTATAACCGTCGTTCGTGTACTCGAAGATGTATTGATAGTTCCAGAGCGCGTACAACGGCTCCAGGGGGTTCGGGTCGCCGCGAATGGAAAGGTGGTTGGCACACATTGAGCATCCGACCCTCTTCACCTTGGCTGTATAAGTCAGGGTGGAATAGTTACCAGAGTGGCTCACGGTGGAGAATTTGTCGGTAAAGCCGGTCGTGTAATAGTTGGTTCCACCGTTAATACTCCAGACTCCCTTGTGCACCGTCCAGCCATCGGCGTTCGTGAAATGGGTATAGAAACCGGTGCCGGGTGATCCCGCAGCGGTTGCATAGAAGACAGAACCCTCTATGCTGCATTCACCATAGCCGATCTTGAAATAACCATTCGTTCCGAAGCTGGTGCCCCAGGAGTTCTTTACCCACCAGTATCCCGGTGTGTTGTTGTAACCCACGATGACCACCGCGTGGTTCGTCGGCGTATCCGGGTTGCAGTGGTAGATTTTATTGGCGTCAAATGTGCCGCCCATCTTGATCGAAACAGCCAGCGGACCCTTGTTGATCAGGTACTGCTTGATGTTATCCCGCCCGGCCGGCACTTTCCCGGTCGTGGCGATCTTCGTCAGCTGGCTGGCCCAGCCGGCACACCGGTTGGAGCAGGTGCGGTCGCTGCATTTGCCGGTGGTGTAGTAAGTGCAGCTGCTGGGACAGGGACCACCTAGAGTACAGGCGCAGCCTGAGCCGTCCACATACGGCATACAGGCTTCGTTCGGGATGCCGCTGTTCTTGATGTAGGTCAGGGCGATGTCCTTCGAGCCGCCGCAGCAGGTCTGGTATCCGCCGGACATGTGGCAGTCCGAGACCAGGTATTCCTCGGACAGGTCATAGCTGTTGCCCACCTTGTTGTTGGCGATGTTCAGGGCGGCTTCGGTGATACCCACCGCGGAAAACGCCCAGCAGGAACCGCAAATACCCTGATCCCGCACGTTGGTCATGCGGTTCTTACCGCCCACATTGTGCCAGCCATACGCTGTTGGCAGCACGCCGTCGAAGGTCTCCGCTGCCTCGAGGCTTTCCTCTTCGGGGGGTATCAGCTCTTCCAGAGCGGGATTGCAGAGCTTCCTGGATTTTTCAGCCAGGCCGGATAGTTCGGTGACGGTCCCAACCACTTCCCCTCTCCCGCTTACGCAGACCGCGTACTCCGGGCTGAAGGGGTCATTGCCATCCGTGAGCCTCTCCAGGATATATCCCTTTTGGGCGCAGATGGAAAACTGCTCTCCACACTTGCCCGCCAGGAAGTCCCAGTCATCACAGATCAATCCTTCCGGCAGCTTGCATTTGCCGATATCACCCTGGGAAGTTTTCACCACCTGGTACGTGTATCCCAGGTCCTGGCAGTAGATGGCTGCCGGGTTGGCGTAGCCTGCAGCCGCCAGTCCATCCGTGTGGGCAGCAGCCAGCGGCAGCGAATACTTGCCCCCCAGGAATCCCCCCAGGTATATTGCCATTCCGATTACAGTGATCACCAATACCAATTGGAATTTTCTGGACATGTCAACCTCCTTTATTGATTGCAACAACCATCCAATTGAAGTCCGATCGACAGGGTCGCGATCCAGGGTAGCCACTCCGCCAGATCATGAAACCTGTCCGAGCATCGAACACAGACGATACTTCCTGATCTTCTTCATTATATATATATTAGCTCTCCTTTTCTCCTTTCCATTCTCCACCGGCTCGTTGGAGTGATATTGGATTTAATAATATTACCTTAATGGAAGTGTATCTGAACCTCGATAACCATACTCATAATACAAAAAATCATCTGAAAAGTCAATAGGGTCTCGCTGAATTCCCATTCGGATTAATACCGGTTTAATATCAAGAATTCAACCTTCCGCAGGTTCGAAACCTGAAGGATGTTTAACTATGAATTAATAACTACAGCCCCGCTCTTCCTCCTGCGGGGCTGTCGTCTTTCGTTCTGTCAGCCGCGTGGGCTGCTTTTATACTTTCTGTTCACAAGCCCGATATTGTTATCCAGGCTGGGCTTGCATCAAATAAACTAAGGCGAGTATCTAGGATCTCCTCCCGGCACCTCCACGCCCGGTACCAGCACTTCCAGGTCTCCGGTATCCGCGACCGTGGTGGTCACCTTCGCCCAATCCACCCAGAACTTGTCACCGGCGATGGCTGGACGGTACATGCCCAGTCCGACCAGGCCGCTGGTGATGAACGAGTCAGTACCCGACCAGATCAGGTGCCCGTTCATATAGAACTTCAAGCTCGTCCCGCTGGCGGTCACTTTCAGGGTGTTCCAGTCGGCACTATTGATAAAGGTGGTAGTCGTCCAGCCTTGCAGCGAGGTCCACGCGCCATCCACCAGCCTCCAGACCGAGGTGTAACCGTCGTTCGTGTACTCGAAGATGTATTGATAGTTCCAGAGCGAGTACACCGGCTCCAGGGGGTTCGGGTCGCCGCGGATGGACAGGTGGTTGGCACAAGTTGAGCATCCAACCCTCTTCATCTTGGCTGTATAAGTCAGGGTGGAATAGTTACCCGAGTGGCTCACGGTGGAGAATTTGTCGGTAAAGCCGGTCGTGTAATAGTTGGTTCCACCGTTAATACTCCAGACTCCCTTGTGCACCGTCCAGCCAGTGGAGTTCGTGAAATGGGTATAGAAACCGGTGCCGGGTGTCCCTGCAGTGGTTGCATAGTAGACGGAACTCTCTATGCTGCATTCACCATAGCCAACTTTGAAGTACCCATTCCCGTTCCAGGTCGAACCCCAGGAGTTCTTCACCCACCAGTATCCCGGCGTGTTGTTGTAACCCACGATGACCACCGCGTGGTTTATCGGTCCGTCCGGATTGCAGCGGTAGATATTGTTGGCGTCAAATGTGCCACCCATCTTGATCAAAACAGCCAACGGTCCCTTGTTGATCAGGTACGTCTTGATGTTATCCGCCCCGGCTGGTACTGCCCCGGTCGTGGCAACCTTGGTTAGCTGGCTAGCCCAGCCGGCACACCGGTTGGAGCAGGTGCGGTCGCTGCATTTGCCGGTAGTCTTGTAGGTGCAGTTCGTATCACACGAACCGCCGCTGCAGGAGCAGCCGCTCGACACACCGTCCACATAGGGCATGCAGGCTTCATTCGGGACGCCGCTGTTCTTGATGTAGGTCAGGGCCGTATTTTGCCAGCCGCCGCAGCAGGTCTGGTATCCGCCGGACATGTGGCAGTCCGAGACCAGGTATTCTTCAGAAAGATCATAGCTGTTGCCGGTCTTGTTGTTGGAGATGTTCAGGGCGGCCTCGGTGGTACCCACCGCGGAAAACGCCCAGCACGAACCGCAAATACCCTGATCCCGCACGTTGGTCATGCGGTTCTTCCCGCTGACATTGCGCCAGTCATATGATGTTGGCAGTACGCCGTCGAATGTCTCCGCTGCCTCGAGGCTTTCCCCTTCGGGGGGTCTCAGCTCTTCCAGAGCGGGATTGCAGATCTTCCTGGCTTTTTCAGCCAGGCCGGACAGTTCGGTGACGGTCCCAACCACTTCCCCTCTCCCGCTCACGCAGACCGCGTACTCCGGGCTGAAGGGGTCATTGCCATCCGAGAGCCTCTCCAGGGTATATCCCTTTTGGGCGCAGACGGAATACTGCTCTCCACACATGCCCGCCAGGAAGTCCCAGTCGTCACAGGTCAACCCTTCCGGCAGCATGCATTTGCCTTTATCACCCTGGGGAGTTTTCACCACCTGGTACGTGTATCCCAGGTCCTGGCAGTAGATGGCTGCCGGGTTGGCGTAGCCTGCAGCCGCCAGCCCATCCGACTGGGCAGCAGCCAACGGCAGCGAATACTTGCCCCCCAGGAATCCCCCCAGGTATATTGCCATTCCTATTACAGTGATCACCAATACCAATTGGAATCTTTTGGACATGTCAACCTCCTTAATTGATTGCAACAACCATCCAATTGAAGTCCGATCGACAGGGTCACGATCCAGGGTAGCCACTCCGACAGATCATGAATCCTGTCCGAGCATCGAACACAGACGATACTTCCTGATCTTCTTCATTATATGTATATTCGCTCCCTTTTTCTCCTTTCCATGCTCCACCGGCTTATTGGAGTGATATTGGATTTAATTATAATTCCTTAATGGAAGTTTATTTTAACCTCGATAACCATACTCATAATACAAAAAATCACCTAAAAAGTCAATAGGGTCTTGCTGAATATATCAATCAAGTTGTACTCCAAGAATCCAACCTGGGGTTATCCTAATAGAAAGAAATTGTCATACTGAACAGAGTGAAGCATATAAATAATAATGAGGAGACTCTTCGCTTACCTGCCAAGAACGCAGGTACAGGTCGCTCAGAGTGACAGAAATTTCTTAGACAACCTCAGGATTAACTTTGAATTAATAACGACAACCCCGTTAGTCTCATACGGGGTTGTCAGTTTTGATTTTATCAGTCACCTGGACTGCTCAATCTTCAGATTGGTTTAACCTGTTATCACCAGGAGGCTGATCTGATATGGTTTCCTTACCACCAATCTATGGACCTTCGTTGATATTTCCTCCGGTCAGTTCCACCTGGATGTCGTCGATCACCTCGTCAAACCAGGGGTCGGCGACGCTAGTGCTCAGCTTTGCCCAATCCACCAGCAGCTCATTGCCGGTGCTGCCGCCCGAGCGGTACATGCCGATCCCCACAGTCCCGGAGGCATACGCCGAGTTGCTGCCCTGCCATACCAGGTGCCCGTTGATGTAGAACTTCAACTGGTTCCCGCTGGCTGTCACCTTGAGGGTGTTCCAGCCATCTCCATTGATATGGGTGCTGCTGGTCCAATCTTTGATAGCGATCTCGTTGTCCTTCCAGACCGAGAATTGACCATTTCGATTATAGTTAAAGGCGTACATGTGGGTCCACCAACCACTGGCATTTAAAACCCCATTGCCGCGGATGATAAGAGAGTTTGAATTATTAGCTCCCCCTTCTCTCTTCATTCTCGCTTCATAGGTTAACGTGGAGTAAGTGTTAGTGTGCTTGGTGGATGAGAATTTATCTCCCACACCGACCGTCTTGTAGTAACTGGAAGATACAATGCTCCACGTACCTTTCAGCGGGGTCCAGCCGTTGGCGTTCGAGTTGAACTGGGAGTCGAACCCGGCTGATTTACGGAAATTCGCCACCGTGTAGGCGGTGTTGTTGAGCGTCCGGCGGTTATTTTCATACGCCGCCGTACCGGTCGCTGCCCCGTTGTAGTTGACGCTCGGGTTCGACCAGTACTGGATGCGGGTGCAGTTGTAACCCAGGTCAGCGCATTTATCGTTATACGCCATGACCGTGCGCCAGCGGTTGGGGTTCGTTGCACCGGTGTGCACGTAGCCATGATTGTAATCATAGGGACTGCCTAAGGTGCTATCCACATACCGGTCATGGCGGGCTGCCATGGTGTGCCCCAGCTCATGCCCAAAGGAGTAATATCCTGTGGCACAATCATAACTCACCAGGGCGAAGGCATTCGTCTTGAACGTGCTAGAGACGCTGGTCATCAGATATGCCATTCCACAATAGTCAATGTTGGCTACCAGCAGCACCACTTCATCGGCTTTGTAAGTATTACGCAATGAATGGACATTGTCCATAAATCCATCCGCAGTGCCCCTAAGACGAGTCAGGGTCGTGTTCCAGTTGAAACCAGCCTCGCTGTAGGCGATCTGCCCCTTGTAGACCAGGTTGAGGCGCTGGCTGATGCCGCTGTTGTCATAACTGGTGTTGGTCTCGGAGACCGCCAGGTTGATCAGGGTGTTTATGGCAGAGGTCGTGCCGCCGGCCGCGCTCTTTGCTGCGGCGGTGTAGACCACCATCACGTCAATGGTCGAGCCGTCGTCAACCGATTCTATCGATGGCCTCTGGACGGGATCATCAGCCGGCAGATCGACGGGCACCGGCTCCGCCTCGGGTGGAAATGCGGCTTCGTTCATTTGCTTGATGGCGTGCACGCCGTTACCGGCGTAGCGAATTGCATAGAATCCGCCAGGGAAAACGACATTACCAGACATGATCCCATTTTCAACCGACAGGGTCACATTGCTTAACTCGATCCCCTCCAGGTGACCCACCCAGGTATAGCTGTTGTCCGAGTTGGCTATCCCCTGGTCCAGGACAGCACTGAAAGCTGCATCGTCGAACAGGTTCAGAAGAAGGGTATCACCTTTGTGCAGCCAGGCGCCTGAGGTGGGATTTGCCGGGTCAAGCAGGTCAAAGCGGATATTGACATACCTGGCGCGCATGACGATTGCATCCTTGCTGAAATCCAGGCTCCCTACCGTGCTCGAATCGCTGAAAAGCCCCCCGCTGGATTCGTCACCAGCCAGGGCAGCCATGCTGACAGATCCCAGCACCAGCATCGCCACCAATACCAGCTTGATGATTGGTACGATCATTTTTTTCATTGCGTTTAATCTCCTTTTAAATTACAGATGGTCAACGAATACAATAATCTCTTTGTATGGGTTTGTCTCTGCATTTACCTCCTTTGTGGGGATGATCATTGTAACCTTTTATGGGACCGGGATGGGCTCTGCTTCGGGCGGGTAGGCGGATTGATCGATCTGGTAGACCGCATGCACACCCTCGCCCACGTAGCGCACCTGGTAGAAAGCCTCCGGCAATGTGATATTGCCAGACATGACCTTGTTCTCCACTACCAGGGTAACCTGGCTGTTTTCCACCCCCTCCAGGTGACCGAGCCAGGTGAAGCCTTCGGGTGAATTGAACTCGAACTGATCGAGCACTGCCTGAAAGATCGCATCATCGAACAGGTTCAGCTGGACGCTGCTCAGGCTGCCTGACCCGCTGCCGGAAGAGGTATCCATTCCCTCCAGCAGAGCAAACTGTATGTCCACATAACGGGTGCGCATGATTGTTGGCTTGCTTGGCGCGGTCACACCGAGAGGGGCATCCACGGTAATAAACAATCCCTCGCTGCTTTGCACATCTGACGCACATGCCTGCACTAACAATAAGCCCAGGATCACAACTAAAATCCAGGTTTTCATTCGGGGTTCCTTTCTCTGAGGTTTATTATACACAAACATTAAGACGTCAACTGCCTCCTGCCGGTTCCCCTATATGATTAAACACTTCGCTCATATTTAGTTACTATTATAATGCACTTTGTCATATTATATCGATGAATTGCATGAAAACATATCCATGGATCCTATTGGTGGTCAATTGAGGTTTCACCTTATCTCAAGTCGGACGGTTAAATTGAAAACGGGGCTGTCTAAAAAGTCTTTGTCACTCTGAGCGAAGCGAAGAGTCTCCTCATTATTATGTTTATGCCTCACTCCGTTCGGCATGACAATTTCGTCCTTTTTGGACAACCCCGCCGCTTGTATGGTCGCCCGATCACCATCCAGAATACCATGAGACAGGTACCCGTGTGGTCTATGCTTTCATTATCCTACGGTGACTTTGTATCGTCGCCTCCAAACAATTCTTCACCCATCAGGAATTCGGCGATCTGGTCGGTGTCGGCAACGGTCGTGGCGAGTTTCGCCCAGTCCACCCACAGTTTATCACCAGCAAGGTTACCCCCACGCATTCCGATCCCAACACGGCCGCTTGCGAAGTCCGAGTCAGTGCCCGACCACTTCAGTATACCGTTGATATAGAACTTCAACTGACTGCCGGTGGCAGTCACCTTCAGGGTGTTCCAGTTGGCGTTGTTGATACCGGATGTGGGTGTCCAATACAGCAAGGCGATTACCGTGACGCCATTTATTTTCCAGACCGAGATATACCCGTCATTTGTATAAGCAAATTTGTATTCCTTGTTCCAGCGTCCCTGTGGGTCCAGGGGTGTTGGATTACCGCGGATGATGAGGTAGTTCGAACAGTCTACACATCCAGCCCTCTTCAACCTGGCTTCATAGGTCAGGGTAGTGTAGTTGTTCACATGGCTTGCGGAAGCAAAATTATCATCCACACCAGGGGTCGTATACGAACCACCTGCCACGCTCCATACACCTGAATGGCCGGTCCAGCCAGTAGCATTGGATGTGAACTGCGAATTAAATCCCTCGCCTGGCGCATCCACGGTGAAATTCATCCAAGCGCTCCACGGCTTCCAGGCTCCACCGGTATAGGCTCTCGCCTGCCACTTGTAGGTCTTATACGCCAGGGTGTTGGCAGGCGTGCCCGAGCAGGTACCACCCGAGCAGGCGGTTGAGGCGTAATCCTTGGAAAAGACCATGGTCGTTCCTTGGTAGACCTGGATCCGGTATTTCGTGGCGCCGCTGACACTGGCCCACTGATAGGTCGGGGTCTTATCAGTGATGGTGCCGTTAGGTTGGATCAGGATCGGGACTGGCGATTTGTAGGCTGTGGTGTATATGACTTTTTTTTCAATGGCGCATTCACCATAACCGACCTTGAAGTAGCCGTTCCCGTTCCAGGAGGCGCCCCAACTGTTCTTCACCCACCAGTAGCCCGGGCTGTTGTTGTAGCCCACGATCACCACCGCATGGTTGGTCGAGTCATCGTCGCTGCAGCGCCAGATACCGCTGTTAAAACTGCCGTTCATGTTCATGGATACAGCCAGCGGACCCTTGGCGATCAGGGCGGTCTTGATGGCATCCCGGGTACTTGATACTATCCCGACCGTGGCGAGCTTGGTCAGGCGTGAAGCCCAGTTGGAGCAGCGGTTGGAGCAGGTGCGGTCGCTGCATTTGCCGCTTGTGCGGTAGGTACAGTTCGTATCGCAACCGCTGCTGCAGGTACAGCTGCTGCCGTCCACGTAAGGCATGCAGGCTTCATCCGGGATGCCGCTGTTCTTGATGTAATCCAGGGCTTTGTCCTTCCAGCCGCCGCAGCACGTCTGGTAGCCGCCGTACATGTAGCAGTCCGATACCAGGTATTCCTCCGACAGGTCATAGCTGTTACCGGTCTTGTTGTTGGCGATGTTCAGAGCGGCTTCGGTCGTTCCTACCGCCGAGAACGCCCAGCAGGAACCGCAGCCACCCTGGTTGCGCACGTCCGTCAGGCGGTTCTTGCCGCCGTTGCTGCGCCAGTCGAAGGAGGCCGGATTAGCCGTGTCGATGGTCTCAAAGACCTCGGTTTCGGCGCTATCAAAGGGATTGGGTCTTAATTCATCCTGTCCCTGGCTGCAGGACTTGCGCGCTCTTTCAAACAGCCCTGCCAGCTCGGAGACTGACCCGACGACCTTGCCGTCTTTCGCCACGCACACAGCATATTCAGGGGTAAAGCCCTTGCCACCATTTCTCACCTGCAGGTCATAACCCTGCTTGGCGCACAGCGAGTACTGCACCCCGCATTTTCCAGCCAGGAAGTCCCACTCGTCACAGGCGGAATTGTCAGGCAGCGAGCAAACGCCGACGTCACCGTTCTCCGTGGTTACGATCTCGTACGAGTAGCCCAGGTCCTCGCAGTAGATGGCTGCCGGGTTGGCAAATCCTACCGCCGGGATCCCATCCGAATTGGTTGCAGCCATTGCCGGCGAGAATTTACCTCCGAATAATACTCCGGCGTAGATGGCTATTCCAATCACGGCGATGGCGAATAAAATCCGAATATTCTTTAACATATCAACCTCCTCTCACAGGCTCTCTTAAAAGAATTTTACTGCTTCGAGCAAAGCACAACGCAGCTAGCCCGCAGGGCGTACCGCGCAGCGTGTGGACACCCGCCTGCCACTGAGGGTGAGGGATCTTTTTATTAGTACTGAGATGCTTGCCACAGGCATGCTACGCGATCACTTCGTTCAGCATGACAATTTTGTATCTTTAGGACCGGCCCAAGATACAATTATATCGCGGTAAAACTGAAAAAGAATACGTTCAGTTGAATTTTTATCAGACCTCTTGAATAAATTCTTGTTCGTTTTGTGTAGCAGCGACTTCAGTCGCCTTTCTGAACGGCTGAAGCCGTCACTACGGTGATATCTTTGATTTCAGCAATATTTCCATTAAAGGATTTTATGTCTCAATATCGTTGATAATAATATATCGGTGTACACTGGAAGTCAATCATTTTTCATGTGAAGGTTTCACTACTTGCCAGCATTACTGATACCCGCAGAGTCATTCTTGCCTGATTACGCCGGATAGTCCATCATCAGATCCATCTTCCTGGACTGCAAATGTCCCACAGGTTTGGAACCTGCGGGACGCCGCTTTTATGGTTGCGCTGTCACAATCCCGAATACCTTGAGACAGGTACCCATCTGGTTTACGCTTTCTTGATCTTACGGTGACCTTGTATTGTCGCCTCCGAGCACTGCTTCACCCATAAGGAATTATTGACGTATGAAGTAGAATGGCATATAATCTTGGTATTCATTAAATGAATAGCTAGCGTTCCACAACATAAACATGTCACCTCGCCCTGCCCTTCCCCTCCGGCTGGAATATGTCATTCTCGGCCTTGTTCGCCGGCAGCCTGTCCACGGATACGAACTCCTCCAGCAATGGAATGATGCGAATCAGATCGGCATAGTCTGGCACGTGAAACCTGGACCGTTGTATTCCGCTCTGGAAAAGCTGGAACAGCGCGGGTACATTCAGGCAATAGTTGTTCATGGTGATTCCACACCGCAAAGGAAAGAGTACCATGCCACTCCATTGGGGGAACAGGCTTTTCTCGATTGGATGAAAACGCCTGTTTCGGCGGCGCGTGATTTCCGGCAGGATTTTTTATCCAGGTTGTTTTTCGCCCGGGACGTTGACCAGGCACTGGTAAAGGAATTAATCTCCCGACAAGAACACATTTGTCAGAAGTGGCTTAAATCCCTGGAAAAACAACTGAATTCCATCACGGGGTTCGAACAACAGGTACTTAGTTTCCGTATTCACCAGGTACTGGGCATTCTGGAGTGGCTCCAGGAGCTACCAGATAAAAACATTCAAATTTCGTAAGGAAGGCAAGCATGAAACGATTTTTTTTGATCCTAATGTTGGGTGTTTTTCTTCTCAGTGCATGCACACCCCAGAATAAACCGGTTATCCCGCTTACTGTGCCATCTGAAATGGATAATACAAATGCCTCTCACATCACGTTGACCGATGCCCTGGGACGGCAGGTCACTCTGCCCAATCCACCCAGACGAATTGTGATCACTGGCAAAGCATTGATCATGGTGGTGGATGCGGTGTACATGTTCCCGGAAGCATCTGACCGGATTGCAGCACTGGGGAACGCAGGACAGGGAACCAGCAATTTTATTTCGTTAATTGATCCCGATTACACAGCGAAAGCGATTTTGCAGCAGGAGGCCGGAGCGGAGCAGATAGCTGCCGCCCAACCCGATCTGGTGATCTTGAAAAGTTACCTTGCCGAGACCATTGGTAAATCCATCGAATCGCTGAACATCCCTGTCGTATATGTGGACTTTGAAACTCCGCAACAATACGAGCGGGATCTAGCAATTCTGGGTAATGTGTTCCAGAATGAGGCTCGCGCCCGGCAGATTGTCGCTTATTACCAAGATAAAATGGCTGAAATTCAATCTGCCTTAGATGGTGTCAGCAATAAACCGCGCGTCTTGATGCTTTATTACACCGACAAAGACGGCGTGGTGGCTTTCAATGTACCGCCGATGTCCTGGATGCAAACTCAAATAGCGCAACTGGCAGGTGGAGAACCGGTCTGGTCTTCCGCCAACCCGGGCAAAGGCTGGGGCAAAGTGACCCTGGAACAAATCGCGGCCTGGGATGCCGATCAAGTTTTCATCATATCTTATGTTAAAAACCCTTCCGAAGTCGTGACCGGATTAAAAACCGATCCGCAATGGCAGGCGCTGCGCGCTGTTCAGCAAGGGCATTTATATGCCTTTCCGGGTGATCTCTACAGCTGGGATCAACCGGATGCGCGCTGGATCCTGGGCCTCTCCTGGTTGGCAACCCGCCTTCATCCGGACCGCTTTACCCAATCGGATATTGTGCAGGAGGCAGAACAGTTTTACCAGACCCTATACGGGTTGGATGCTCAATTCTTTGAGAATAATATTCGCCCCACTTTTAAAGGGGACATACCTTGAATTCGGCTGTAACCTCTGCTGCCTTGCAGAAAGCGATCACTCGCAATCATATACAACAGAGAATTTTCCTCTGGCTGGGGTTGGGGTTGGTTGTTTTATTCCTGGTTTCCCTGCTCTGGGGACGTTATCCCTCAGTGGGATTAATTTCGTGGCAGCAGTTAAATCAAGATGAGCTGGCCAGGTTATTGGTCATTAATTTACGACTGCCGCGCTTGCTGACAGCGCTGCTTGTCGGTATCTCGCTTTCGGCTTCCGGAACAGTTTTCCAGATGTTATTTGGCAATCCCCTGGTCGAACCCGGTTTTCTGGGTGTATCCCAGGGCGCGGCATTTGGAGCCGCCCTGTGCATCGTTTTCCTGGGTGGCTCAGCAGCCATGGTCCAGGGAACAGCGGTGGTTTTTGCTTTTTGCGGGTTGGGGGCTTCCTACCTTCTTGCGAGGCGCATCCGCTACGGCGGTTGGGTATTAAGATTGGTGCTGTCCGGTATCGCCATTTCGGCCTTGTTTTCCGCCGGGTTGGGAGTTCTCAAATATATGGCGGATCCACTGCACCAATTGCCGGAGATCACGTTCTGGCTGCTGGGCGGCCTGTCCAGCATCACCTGGGCGCAATTCCTCTCGATCCTCCCCGCCACGTTGACCGGTCTGGTGCTCCTGTTCCTGTTCCGTTGGCGGCTCAATCTACTCGCCCTGAACGAGGAGACTGCTTTTTCGATGGGAGCAGCGCCAAAACGGGAACGGTTGCTGCTATTAACCTCAGCCGTTTTACCCACTGCCGCAGTAGTATCCGTGGCAGGTATGATCGGCTGGGTGGGTCTGATCATGCCGCATATTGCCCGCCGCTTGTTCGGCTCAGACACACGTTTTACGCTCCCGGCATCCATGTTGTTGGGTGGGATATTTGTCACTCTATGCGACGATCTGTCACGCACTTTGCTGGCGGGTGAAATTCCGTTGGGGATTCTAACCTCCTTGCTTGGCGCAACCATCTTTATTGTCCTGATGGTATCACGTGGGGTGAAGGTTGAACGATGACCATATCCATATTGTCCTTCCAACAGGTTCGTTTTGGATATGACCGTAAAACTCCCCCGGTACTCGACGGATTGGATCTTTACCTGAAAGAAGGTCGCATTACTGCTGTCCTTGGACCCAATGGCGCCGGGAAAACGACCTTACTCTACCTGGCTTTAAGTTGGTTGAAACCCTGGGTTGGGGTGATCAACCTTTGGGGAAAATCGATAGAAAGCTACAGCCGGCGAGCATTGGGCCAACAAATCGCCCTGATCCCTCAAAGTGAGCACATTCCATTTGAGTATACGGTCTTGGAGTACGTTCTCCTGAGCCGCGCTCCTTACCTGCCCTCCCTGGGAATGCCGTCTCAAGTGGATGAGCAGATCGCCTACGATGCGCTGGAAAAAGTTGGTGTTGCAAACTTATTCGATCATTCCATGCTGGGAATAAGCGGCGGGGAGCGGCAACTGGTTCTGGCAGCCCGAGCCCTGGCTCAAACACCCAGGCTTCTGCTTTTGGACGAACCTACCGCACACCTTGACCTGAGCAACAAATATCGCCTGGTGCAAATCTTAAAGGGGTTACAAGCTCATGGTATAACCATCCTGATGACCACGCATGAACCAGGACTGGCTCTTGCGGTAAGTGATGACGCTATCTTGATGGAGAAAGGGCGTGTCCTCGTTTCAGGCCCAACGACCGAGGTCGCCAGCGCTGAAAACCTGTCCAAGATCTACCGCGTCCCGGTTAAGATTATTCCGGTGGAAGGAAAAAACCAGGTGCTGTGGATGTAAATCTTTGGATCGTCACAGGCTGGCGTGGAAGCGGGAAAACCACATTCTGCCACGAGATGGTGCAGAAAGCTCGCTCGACCGGTTGGGATGCGGCTGGCCTCTTATCACCAGCCGTAATCCAGGATGGGATCAAAGATTCCATCTGGGCTGAAGACATCCGGTCCGGCAATAAACGTTTATTGGCGGCTGCCCACCAACAAACAGGAAAAGACCTGGCATTTGGGGACTGGTACTTTAACCGGAAAACCTTAGAATGGGGCAATCAGGTGCTGCAATCCAGCATTCCATGTGACCTGTTGGTGATTGACGAGTTGGGTCCCCTTGAGTTCAATTTATCTGTGGGTTGGGTGAGCGCATTGGATGTGCTCAAAACTGCTCGATTTCGTCTTGCCCTGGTCGTGATCCGATCCGAATTGCTTAAAACCGCACAGAATATTCTCCGCCCTTTACAAACGATCCAAATGAATGGCATGAACGAAGTAACTGCCCAGGTTCTGCAATACAACCCCTGGGTGATGCGGTTGAAAGGAGCTATATGAAATATATCGTTCAAGAAATGGAACGCTTGCGAAATCGGCATGAACCATTTGCGCTGGCGACGGTGATCACTCGCAATGGCTCGGCACCTCGTTCTGCTGGAGCCAAGATGCTGATCAAACAAGATGGAGCGATCTTCGGCACTGTTGGCGGCGGTAAACTCGAAGCCCAGGTGCAGCAGTTAGCCGGAGAGATGATCAAAAAACGTCAAGCCTCCGTCCAGACTTTTCAATTCAGTGGAAAAGATGCGACCGCCATGGATGCCATTTGCGGGGGGCAGGTGGAGGTGTTGGTGGAATGGGTGGACCCTGATGACCCTCAGACGGACAGGATCATCCAGTCCTTGCATGCTGTGATCAATCAACATCGTAAAATCTGGCTGGTAACTATATTGCCTTGCGGTACCACATCCACAACCCACACCCTGGTTCAGCCGGATGGAAGTATGATCGGCAGCTTGCCACCCGACCTATCACCTGAGACGGTGGTTGATACCCCCCAACCGGGCCTGGTTGAACTTGATCAACAAAAAGCGATGCTTGAACCGATCAACATCGAAGGCAACGCCTATATATTTGGCGCCGGGCATGTTTCTCGCAGCCTGGCGGAATTTACCAAAGCGGTGGGTTTCTGGACGGTGGTGCTGGATGATCGGGCGGTGTATGCAAATCGCACGCGTTTCCCGGCAGTGGATGAGGTAGTTGTTCTCGACTCATTTTCGAACGCACTGGAAAAGATCTCAATTGATGGCGATAGTTTTATCGTCATCGTTACGCGTGGTCATCTGGATGATCTGACAGTATTAGCCCAGGTGCTTAAATCAGATGCCGGTTACATTGGCATGATCGGCAGTCGACGCAAATGTGAATTGATTTTTCAGGAACTACGCAGGTTGGGTTTCTCCGAAACGGATATTCAGCGCGTCCATGCCCCAATCGGTGTGCCTATTGCCGCTGAAACCCCTGAAGAAATTGGCATCAGCATTGTCGCCGAAATGATCCAGAGCCGAGCCCGAATCAGGAATATCAATCCAGCAGATAGATAATAACATGCATGCCTCTTTTCTTATGTAATTTGAGTTGGTATAGATCATCGAATCAAATAGATCAACAGCCGATTGGGATTGTTTTCACCCAGTACATGGGCAGGGGTAAGAATGCAAACGTCCCGCAGGATACAAACCTGCGGGACGTTGCTTTTATGCTTGCACGATCACCATAATGGATACCAAGAGACAGGTACCCGTGTGGTTTACGTTTTCATGATCTTACGGTGACCTTGTATCGTCACCTCCGAAGAATTCTTTACCCATCAGGAACTCGGCGATCTGGTCTTCATCGACAACGGTCGTGGCGAGCTTGGCCCAGTCAACCCAAAGTTTATCGGTGCTGGTGCCATCCGAGAACATTCCGATCCCAACCCGGCCGCTTGGGAAGTCCCAGTTGGTGCCTGCATACAATAATCCACCGTTGATGTAGAACCACATCTGGCTGTCGCTGGCGGTCACTTTCAATGTGTTCCAGCCGCCTTTGTTGATGTATGTGGTGTGCGTCCAGCCAAGCAAGTCTGTTACGGAGGAACCGTTTACTTTCCAGACCGAGAACCCCCCGTCGTTAGTATAAACAAATTTGTATTCCTTGTTCCAGCGTCCCTTTGGGTCCAGGGGTGCTGGAGTACCACGGATGCTGAGGTAGTTCTCACAGGTAATACATCCAGCCCTCTTCAGCCTAACTACGTAAGTCAGGGTGGTATAGTTATCCACATGGCTTATGGAAGCAAATTTATTGGCCACACCTAGCGTTGTATAGGCACCGCTTTGAATTCTCCATGCTCCCTTGTGTACGGTCCAGCCTGTCGCATCCGACGTGAACTGGGAATTAAATCCAACAGCCGGCGCCGCCACGGTGAAGTTCATCCATGCGCTCCATGCCTTCCAGACTCCGCCGACATAGGCTCTCGCCTGCCACTTGTAGGTCTTATTTTCAAGGGTATTGCTGGGTTTGCCCGAGCAGGTGCTGCCCGAGCAGGCAGTGGAGATGTATGTCTTGGAATCGACCTTGGTCGTTCCTCGGTAGAGCTGGATCTCGTATTTCGTGGCACCGCCGACACTGGTCCATTTATAGGTCGGGGTCTTAACGGAAATGGTGCCGGTGGGTTGAAGCAGGGTCGGGACACCGGAAATCTTGAAGTTCATCCACGCGCTCCATGGCTTCCAGGATCCACCAGTATAAGCCCTCGCCTGCCACTTGTAGGCTTTGTAGGCAAGGATGTTGGTTGGCGTGCCCGAGCAGGTGCCGCCCGAGCAGGCAGTGGAAGTGTAATCCTTGGAATACACCTTGGTCGTGCCCTGGTAGAGCTGGATCTCGTATTTCGCGGCGCCGCCGATACTGGTCCACTTATAGGTCGGGGTATTATCGGAGATGGTGCCGGTGGGTTCGATCAGGGTCGGTATGTCCGATTTGGCGGCCGTGGCGTAATAGACATATTTTTCTATGGCGCATTCACCATATCCGACCTTGAAGTAGCCGTTCCCGTTCCAGGAGGCGCCCCACGAGTTCTTCACCCACCAATAGCCCGGGGTGTTGTTGTAGCCAACGATGACCACCGCATGGTTGGTGTTGTTATCGTCGCTGCAGCGCCAGATATCACCACTCCAGGAGCCGGTCATGTTCAAAGATACAGCCAGCGGACCCTTGGCGATCAAGGCGGTCTTGATGGCTTCCCTGTCGGTCGAAACCTTGGCAGTAGTGGCGATCTTGGTCAGGCGCGTTGCCCAGTTGGAGCACCTTTGCGAGCAGGTCCAGTCGCTGCATTTACCGCTGGTGCTGTAGGTACAGTTGCTGTCGCAGGTGCCGCCACCACAGGAACATCCTGTTGAACCGCCATCCACATACGGCATGCAGGCTTCGTCCGGGATGCCGCTGTTCTTGATGTAGGTCAGGGCAAGATCTTTCCAGCCCCCGCAGCAGGTCTGGTAGCCATACGCCATGTGGCAGTCCGAGACCAGGTACTCCTCAGACAGGTCGTAGCTGTTGCCGGTCTTGTTGTTGGCAATGTTCAGCGACGCTTCGGTCGTACCCACCGCCGAGAACGCCCAGCAGGAACCACAAATTCCCTGGTCGCGCACGTTTGTCAAGCGGTTCTTGCCGCCGTTGGTGCGCCAGTCGAAGGAGGCCGGATTTGCCGTATCAGTACTTTCAAATACCTCGGTTTCGGCGCTGTCAAACGGATTGGGTCTCAATTCATCCTGTCCCGGGCTGCAGGATTTGCGGGATTTTTCGAACAGCCCTGCCAGCTCGGATACCGACCCGATCACCTTGCCGTCTTTCGCAACACAGACTGCATATTCAGGTGCAAAGCCTTTTCCATCATTACTCACCTGCAGGTCATAGCCCTGTTTGGCGCACCACGAATACTGTGCACCGCATTTTCCAGCCAGGAAGTCCCACTCGTCACAGCCGGTATTGTCCGGCAATGAGCATATACCGATGTCACCGTTTTCCGTGGTGACGATCTCGTACGAGTAGCCCAGGTCCTCGCAGTAGACGGCTGCCGGGTTGGCAAAACCTAAAGCCGGGATCCCATCCGAATTGGTGGCTGCCACTGCCGTCGAGAATTTACCCCCGAATAATACCCCGGCGTAGATGGCTATTCCGATCACGGCGATAGCGAATAAAATCCGAATATTCTTCAACATGTCAACCTCCTCCCACGGGCTCTCTTAAAAGAATTTTGTTGCTTTGAGCGAAGCACCGCGCAGCGAGCCCGCAGGGCGTACCGCGCAGCGTGTGGACAACCGCCTGACACTGAGGGTGAGGGGTCTTTTTATCAGTACTGGGATGCTTGCCACAGGCATGCTACGCGATCACTTCGTTCAGCATGACAATTTTGTATCTTTAGGACCGACCCAAGATACAATTATATCGCGGTAAAACTGAAAAAGAATACGATCGGTTGAATATTTATCAGACCTCTTGAATAAATTCTTGTTCGCTTTATGTAGTAGCGACTTCAGTCGCCTTTCTGAACGGCTAAAGCCGTTACTACCATGTAATCTTTGATTTTTACAATTTCCATTAGTTTTCTGAGCGGAGAATCTCCTCATTGATACCCGGATGTATTACTTCGTTCAGCATGACAATTTTGTATCTTTAGGACCGACCCAAGATATAATTATATCGCGGTAAAACTCAAAAAGAATACGATCGGTTGAATATTTTCAGACCTCTTGAATAAATTCTTGTTCGTTTTGTGTAGTAGCGACTTCAGTCGCCTTTCTGAACGGCTAAAGCCGTTACTACCATGTAATCTTCGATTTTTACAATTTCCATTAGTTTTCTGAGTGGAGAATCTACTCATTGATACCCGGATGTATTACTTCTTTCAGCATGACAATTTTGTACCTCTAGGTCAGACCCAAGATACAATCGGATCGGGGTAAAACTCAAAAAGAATACGATCGGTTGAATATTTTCAGACCTCTTGAAAAATTCTTGTTCGTTTTGTGCAGCAGCGACTTCAGTCGCCTTTCTGAACGGCTAAAGCCGTTACTACCATGTAATCTTCGATTTTTACAATTTCCATTAGTTTCCTTAGTGAAGAATCTCCTCATTGATACCCGGATGTATTACTTCGTTCAGTATGACAATTTTGTGCCTCTAGGTCAGACCCAAGATACTATCGGAGCGCGGTAAAACTCAATACAAACGTCCCGCAGGATACAAACCTGCGGGACGCTTCTTTTATGCTTGCACGATCACCATCCAGAATACCATGAGACAGGTACTCGGCTGGTTTACGCTTTCATCATCTTACGGTGACTTTGTATCGTCGCCTCCGAAGGATTCTTCACCCATCAGAAACTCGGCGATCAGGTTATCGTCGGCAACGGTCGTGGCGAGCTTGGCCCAGTCTACAAACAGTTTATCGGTGGCGGTGCCGTCCGAGTACATGTTGATCCCAACCCGGCCGCTTGAGTAGTCCGAGTCGGTGCCCGACCACTTCAGCACACCGTTGACATAAAACTTTAACGTGCTGCCGGTGGCGGTCACCTTCAGGGTGTTCCAGTTGCCGTTGTTGATGCCGGTGGTAGCCGTCCAGCTCAGCAAGGCAGTATAGGAGCCGCTGTTTACTTTCCAGACCGAGATCGCCCCTTTAGTATTATCATAATAATCTTCATTACTATATGTAAATTTATATTCCTTGTCCCAGCGTCCCGACGAGTCGAGGGGAAGGGGAGTGCCACGGATAACGAGTGAATTGGCACAGGTACTACATCCAGTCCTCTTCAGCCTGGCTTCGTAGGTCAGGGTGGTGTAGTTGTTCGCGTGGCTCGCGGAAGCATACGCATTATCCACACCGGGGGTCGTATACGCACCACCTGCCACACTCCATACACCTTTGTGGGCGGTCCAACCAGTCGCATCGGAGGTGAACTGGGAATTAAATCCAACACCTGCCGCTTCCACGGTGAAGTTCATCCAGGCGCTCCACGGCTTCCAGGCTCCACCGATATAGGCTCTCGCCTGCCACTTGTAGGTCTTGTAGGCAAGGGTGTTGGTAGGCGTGCCCGAGCAGATTCCGCCCGTGCAGGCACTGGAGGCGTAATCCTTGGAAAAGACCTTGGTCGTACCCTGGTAGACCTGGATCTGGTATTTCGTGGCACTGGCGACACTGTTCCACTTATAGGTCGGGGTCTTATCATTGATGGTGCCGGTGGGCTGGATCAGGGTCGGGACGTTTGATTTGGCGGCTGTGGCGTAATAGACATATTTTTCAATGGCGCATTCACCATAGCCGACCTTGAAGTAGCCGTTCCCGTTCCAGGAGGCGCCCCAGGAGTTCTTCACCCACCAGTAGCCCGGGGTATTGTTGTAGCCAACGATGACCACCGCATGGTTGGTGTTGTTATCATCGCTGCAGCGCCAGATACCGCTGCTGAAACTGCCGTTCATGTTAATGGATACAGCCAGCGGACCCTTGGCAATCAGGGCGGTCTTGATGGCTTCCCTGTCGGTCGAAACTTTGGCAGTAGTGGCGATCTTGGTCAGGCGCGAAGCATAGTTGGAGCACCTTTGCGAGCAGGTGCGGTCGCTGCATTTGCCGCTGGTGCTGTAAGTGCAGTTGCTGTCACAGGAACCGCCACCGCAGGAGCAGCCCGAGCCGTCCACGTACGGCATGCAGGCTTCGTCCGGGATGCCGCTGTTCTTGATGTAGGTCAGGGCGATGTCTTTCCAGCCGCCGCAGCAGGTCTGGTATCCGCCGGACATGTGGCAGTCCGAGACCAGGTACTCCTCGGACAGGTCATAGCTGTTGCCGGTCTTATTGTTGGCGATGTTCAGGGCGGCTTCGGTCGTACCCACCGCCGAAAACGCCCAGCAGGAACCACAGCCACCCTGGTCGCGCACATTTGTCAGGCGGTTCTTCCCGCCATTGGTGCGCCAGTCGAACGAGGCCGGATTTGCTGCATCAATGTTCTCAAAGACCTCGGTTTCGGCCTCGTCAAAGGGATTGGGTCTTAATTCTTCCTGTCCCGGGCTGCAGGATTTGCGGGCTTTTTCAAAGAGCCCAGCCAGCTCGGAGACCGAGCCAACGACCTTGCCGTCTTTCGCGATACAGACCGCATATTCAGGTGTAAAGCCTTTTCCATCATTACTCACCTGCAGGTCATAGCCCTGTTTGGCGCACAGAGAATACTGCGCCCCGCATTTTCCAGCCAGGAAATCCCACTCGTCACAGGCGGAATTGTCAGGCAGCGAGCAAACGCCGACGTCACCGTTTTCCGTGGTTACGATCTCGTACGAGTAGCCCAGGTCCTCGCAGTAGATGGCTGCCGGGTTGGCAAAACCTACCGCCGGGATCCCATCCGAATTGGTTGCAGCCATTGCCGGCGAGAATTTACCCCCGAATAATACCCCGGCGTAGATGGCTATTCCAACAACTACCACCATCAGCACAAGTCCGATCTTTTTCGTCATCTCATTCTCCTATATTGATTTTTTTTATTTTTATCCTACTTATAACTGCTAATCCGCAATATCACCTCGAGAGGATCAATCGTGATCATTCTCTCTCTATTATGACGCATCGCGGGGCTAAAAGTGACGGCGTTTTAGCCGTGGGGAATAGTGGGCCTGTTCACTCTCCTTCCATCTTATGAAATGTTATCTCACCAGGATAATTGGTTTTATTTACAATGAACCATAAAACTTATCACGTCAGTTTCTAAGGTTGTTTTAATATTATACCTGATTTATATACTTGCAATAGTGAGTTTTGTAACCTGTATGCTCATTGTAAGGCATTATCAGCACCAAAAACGGGAGCTTCCATATAACAAAATTCCAATATGTTGTTTTGTTCGCACCAGGTAAGTCCAAATGGAAGCAATTGGATCAATAGCATAATGGGCGTGCTGTCACCCAGTACACCGGCAGGGGTAGGAATGCGAATGTCCCGCAGGGTTGGAACCTGCAGGACGTTGAATTGGAACTATTCAGGCTGTTCCCGACGATCATATACTGGGAACACGCCAGATTAACAATTTAACAGCTTATGGCATTCCGCTGCAGTTCCCCAGGTCAAACAGCTCTGCAATCGTGTCTCTGGCATCTATAGTTATCATTGAGAACAACTCACCCTCCTCGCTGATAGAGGTCAGAGTTTAATTCCGAATAAAAATATTCAATTCGCCTGTCCCCATCTCACCCCGGTGGGTGCACTTCCCGAACGGAGTGCCTGTCCCAGTACCGCAGGTACGCAGGTATAGGGAGCAGCTTCGGTCAGGGTGGCAAAATCGAATGGCAAGCCTGCTATTTGGTTATAATCACCCCCATGCTCTACCGTCTTCAGCGCATAATAGATTGGCTCCTTTTTTCCATCATCTGGATCATCATGCTCAGCGCCGGCGGGACGATCGTCACCGACCAGACCGACCGGGTGCGTGCCTATACCCGCAACCTTGAATTCGATTACCTGGCGTGGACCTTCAACGCCGCCTGGGTCAAGATCGAGCAGAACGTCCTGGGCATGCCCGCTTACCTGTCCCGCGAGTCGCGCATGCAGGTTGTGGCAGAATATCTGCGCCTGACCGAACAGGCCATCCAGGTTGAAAACCAGTTGAACCTGGTGTACACCGACCCGGTAGTCGCCGATCCGGTTGCAGCCTCAGCCGGTCTGCTGGCAGAACTGAATGATTTGTATGCACAACAGGGGCAGCTGGCTCCGCTGGCTGAGTCAGTCCTGCAGGACCAGGTCAGTTCGGTTCTGGCAGACCTGCACCTGGCAACAGGCGGACAGCCGCTGCCTCCGGTGCTTTATCATATCTCCCCTCTCCCGCTGGCGTTGATCGTCTCGCCGCGCGGTGCCATCCAGGAGGACGCCAACATCTCCCTCCTTTCAGACCTGACCCTGGACCAGCAAGTCACCCTCGAAGACCGCGTGGAGCGTGCCCTGGACGTCTCATCGCTGGTCGTGCCGGTCGGCGGCATCGGCACCTACCCAACCATGGTTATGCGCACCACATCCCTACCCTGGCTGCTGGAGACCGTCGCTCACGAATGGACCCACAACTACCTCAGCCTGCGCCCGCTCGGGATAAACTACGATAGCACGCCTCAATTGCGCACCATGAACGAGACCACTGCTGCCATCGCCGGCACCGAGATCGGTAAACTTGTCCTGCTGAGCTTCTATCCCCAACTCGCCGGATCGCTCCAGTCCCCATTTCAACTGGTCTCCTTGAAACGAGGTCCCATTGGTCCGGGGACCTTCCCGCCGCCCTTTGATTTCCGCTTCGAGATGCACAGGACGCGTGTCACGGTTGACGAGCTGCTGTCACAGGGCAGGATCATCGAAGCCGAAACTTACATGGAAGCCCGCCGCCAGGTCTTCTGGGCGCACGGTTTCCCCATCCGCAAGCTCAACCAGGCGTACTTCGCCTTTTACGGCGCCTACGCGGATATCCCCGGCGGTCCCGCCGGTGAAGACCCGGTCGGTCCCGCAGTGCGCCTGCTGCGCGAGCAGAGCACGTCACTCGCTGCCTTCATCAACCGCATATCCTGGATGACCTCGTTTGGCGCCTTGCAGCAGGCAGTGGAGGCACCCTAGATTTAACTCAGGTGACGCCAGCCGGCTTGCCTTCATTATATTATTATTGTTGTAACGACTTAAGTCGTTACAAACTTGAGATATCATCTCATATTAGATTTCAATCTTCATATCAATACCGCCTCGAAAAGATAATAGATATCCTGGATAAAAACTATCATACTGGAGGAGCATGAAATGCGTAGATTATTGATACCCGTTCTCTTCCCCACCCTCATCCTGGCTGCCTGCTCTACCACACAACCCGCTGCAGGCAATACACCAACGGCAGATCTCTCTCCTTCTCCGACCCCGCCCCCATCCTGCGTCGCGGTCAACGTGAAACCCACACCGGGACCTCAGCAGCCCTCGCTGTTCCCCCCAGTCAGCGTGGATGACCGGACCCAGGGTCCAGCCGGCGCAGCCGTGACCATGCTCGTCTACAGCGATTTCCAGTGCACCTCCTGCGCAGACCTGGCAAAAATACTGGGGCAGCTGGAAAATGACCATCCGGATGTCCTGCGCCTGGTTTTTCGTTATTTCCCGGTCACCAGCGACCACGATAAAGCTGCACTGTCTGCACAGGCAGCCGAGGCTGCCGGGCTGCAGGGCAAATTCTGGCAGATGCACGACCTGCTCTTTACCCGCCAGGCCGAATGGCTCTCCCTCACTCCTGCCGAATTCGAAGCCTGGTTATCTCCTCAGGTAGCCTCGCTCGACCTGGATGGAGTCAGATTCCATAGCGATTGGAAGAGCGAATCGGTCGCCGCCAGCATCCAGAAAGCCTGGGACTTCGCCATCAGCATCCCCCTGCCTCCACCCCCCGTCCTGCTCATCAACGGGCAGGTCTACACCATCCCGGTAATGTACGATAACCTGGACAGCATCGTCCGCATGATCGCCCTGGGCGAACGCCAGTTCACTTCCTGCCCGCCGCTGACTATCGACCCGCTGAAACAGTATATAGCCACGCTGAAGACCGAAAAAGGTGACATCCGCATCATGCTGTTCCCCGATAAAGCCCCATTCACGGTCAATAACTTTGTCTTCCTGGCGCGCAGCGGCTGGTTCGACCGTATCACCTTCCACCGCGTCATCCCCGGCTTCGTCGCCCAGACCGGCGACCCGAGCGGTACCGGCTCGGGCAACCCCGGCTACTTCATCCGCAACGAGATCGATGCCTCCCTCAAATATGACCAGCCCGGCCTGGTCGGCATGGCGAACTCCGGCGCAGACACCAACGGCAGCCAGTTCTTTATTACCCTGGCGCCCACCCCGCACCTGGACGGTAAATACACCATCTTCGGCAGGGTCATCAGCGGCATGGACGTGCTCCAGCAGCTCACCCCCCGCGACCCCCAGCCGGGTACCAGCTTGCCCCCCGGGGATATTCTGCTCACGGTCATCATTGAAGAAAAATGACATCCCATCAATTGTCATTGCGATGAGCCGCGCAGCCCTGATCCCGGGTGTCATTGCGGTGAGCCGCGCAACGTCGATGAGGCAATCCACTCCTTTTATAAAACATGACCAGGACGGACCTTTAGATTGTTCCCTCATAAATTCAGGTATAATCAGCGCCTGTTGCCACTTCACCTCTGAGAGAGACCCATGGACCTGATCACATTCCTCATCGACCTCTTCCTCCACCTGGACACACACCTGAGCGAGATCATCACCCGCTACGGCACCTGGACGTATGCATTGCTGTTCTTCGTCATCTTCATGGAGACCGGATTCGTCGTTACCCCCTTTCTCCCCGGAGATTCACTCCTCTTCGCCGCCGGCACCTTTGCCGCGCTCGAGGCGCTGGATGTCTTCTGGCTGGTCGGTTTGCTGAGCCTGGCTGCCATCCTGGGTGATACGGTAAATTACTGGATCGGTCACGCCATCGGCCAGCGCGCCTACACGGGCGAGATCAGGTGGATCAAGAAACGCTACATCGAACAGACTCACGCCTTCTTCGAAAAGCACGGCGGCAAGACCATCTTCCTGGCACGCTTCGTGCCAATCATCCGCACCTTTGCACCCTTCGTGGCCGGTGTAGGGCGCATGTCCTACGGCTACTTCATCTCATACAACGTGTTTGGCGGGCTGGTCTGGGTGCCCCTCTTCACCTTCGCCGGCTACTTCTTCGGCAATATCCCCTTCATCAAGCACAACTTCTCACTGGTCATCCTGGCCATTATCGTCATCTCGGTCATCCCGGCGGTCGTGGAAGCCTGGAAGGCGCGCAAAGGAGAGGAACTAAAACCACAGGTCAAGGCGTAAATACAGAATATTACAATAGGGGGTTTATCCGGGTTTCAGCAGGAGCGTAATTGCTTGCACCAATAATTGTCCCCCAGGCACTATCGTATCAGCCTGTATAAACCTTCCCAACGCCGGGTGCTCCCCACTCCGCTTCGCTGCGGGTCGCTACGCAGCGCGGCGCTCCGCGACCAGCATGTATTTTCGAAGTACAACCCAATAGTAGAGACAATGGCCAAGTTGGGCATCATAATGTGTCATTTCTCACTTGACCCTCTCTCCAACACGGTCTACAATCCAGGTGAATTATTCTTGGTGTATCCATCCATTTCAAACTTCACTGACCTCATATACAGGAGACCCAAATGTCCGATTTCCTCTTTCGCGGTTCGTTGGCTGAACTGGACCCCGATGTCTATGAACTGACGCAGGTCGAGGCTGAACGACAGTATCGAAAACTGATCCTGATCCCCTCTGAAAGCCAGGCTCCCCTGGCTGTGCGCGAAGCACTGGCTTCTGCTTTTCAGAATATTTACGCCGAGGGTTACCCCGACGAAGAAACCCGCTGGATGTCTGAAAAAGAGCTGCTGGATTATCCCAGACGCCTGGCGCACTACCGCCGCTACTCGGACCCGCGTTATTACAAGGGCGTAGAGTACGCGGATGCCCTGGAAGCACTTGCCCGCCGCCGCGCGGCGGAAGCCTTTGCGACCAATGGCGTGAGCGCCGACCAGCTTTTCGTCAACGTGCAGGCGCTTTCAGGCGGCCCGGCGAACAATGCTGTCTATCATGCGCTGGTCAACCCCGGGGATACCGTCATGGGCATGAGCCTGCTTCACGGTGGTCATCTCTCGCACGGTTCATCGGTCAACCGCTCAGGCAAGTTCTACAAGATCGTTCATTACACTGTTGACCCTGAAACTGAAATGCTCAACTACGATGCCGTGCGGGAACTGGCTATGGAACACAAGCCAAAAATGATCATTGCCGGTTACTCGTCCTATTCCTGGGTGCCGGATTGGAAGATGTTCCGCCAGATCGCGGACGAAGTGGGCGCTTACCTTCTGGCAGACATCTCTCACATCGGCGGTCTGACCGCAGCCGGGGTGGTTCCTTCACCAGTCGGCATCGCTCACGTGGTCATGTCCACCACGCACAAGAGCCTTGACGGTCCGCGCGGCGCTGTGCTGCTCACCACGGATGCTACCATCACCAGGAAGATCGACCGCGCCGTATTCCCTGGTGAACAGGGTGGACCACACGTTAACGTCTTTGCTGCCCTTGCCCTGACCTTTAAACTGGCTCAGACTGGACAATTCAAGAAACTTCAATCTCAAACCGTCAAGAACGCAGTGGCGATGGTGGAGCAATTCAAGCAGCGCGGTCTTAGGATTCCCTTTGGTGGAACGGACTGCCACATGCTCAATGTGGACGTGACCACTATCAAGGGGGCAGATGGTACTGCCTTGAGTGGTGACCAGGCTGCCCGTATTCTGGATATTGTCGGAGTGGTCTGCAACCGTAACACCATTCCCAGCGACAAAAACTCGTTGGACCCTTCCGGCATCCGCCTGGGGACACCCTGGATCACACAGCGTGGCTTTGACGAGAAGCAATCACGGGAGCTGGCAGATATCATGGCCGATGTGCTGCTTGGCTGCTCTCCGTACAGCGTGGACACACCGCGTAAGGGCATTATCCGCCGCGCCAAGGTGGATTTCAGCATACTGGAAGAAGCCAGGATGCGAGTTCGTAACCTGACTGAGGCAGCCGGGATCGACTTCGAACCTGCCAAACACGGTTACCCGCACTTCTACTACCTGGACGACAAGCCGGCTGCCCAGGGAAATAAAGTTGTCTATGAGTTATATGGAGATCGTATCCGCCAGTTTATGGATTACGCGGTCTCATCCGATCTCGCCGCTCTTAAACCCGGCGAGAACCAGCCGACATGCATCGTCACCCCTGAAACCAAGATTGACTGCGTCCTGACCTGCGTTGATGCCGCTTCTTACCGCCTGACCGTTCCAGCAAGCCAGGCAAACCAGGTCGCGATGTGGTTGCGCGACCTCTCAGATGGTTATATCACCTATGGCGACGACCCACAGGGCAGCCTGCCGGGTCCGGTGGTCGTGGCTGAGTCGAAAGATAAACCTGCCGAAGCCAGCGGTGAGGCCGTTAGCGCCATCAAACCCTGGTTCATTGGAATTGTAGCTGGTGGGTCAGGTAAAAGCCTGCCAGAGTTTAAATGGGAAGAGAAGGAAAGTGTCCTTCGCCGTACGCCGCTGTATGAGGTCCACAAGGCAATGGGCGCTAAGGTCATCCCGTTTGCAGGCTGGGAGATGCCAGTCTGGTACTCAACCGTGATGGAAGAACACCTGGCAACGCGGCAGGCAGCCGGTCTTTTCGACGTAGCGCATATGGGCGTTTACCAGGTCGAGGGGAGCGATGCGGCTTCATACCTGGATACCATCTGCGCAAATGACATTGGCAACCTGCTGCCCGGCGAGTCGCTCTATACCCAATTCATGACTCCTGATGCCGAGGTAATCGATGATACACTGGTCTACCGGCGTTCACCTGACAGGTTCCTGGTGGTGGTGAACGCTTCCAATGATGATAAGGATCGCGCTTGGTTCGAGGCGGTACGGGATGGAAAAGTAAAAATAGACAACGCCCGTCCCTGGGCGCGTACTTACGGCTGCAACGCGGTCATCCGCAACCTCCGCGATCCGCAAGCCGGCAAGGATATGCGCGTGGATATTGCCCTGCAGGGACCGAAATCACGCGATACGCTGTTGGCGATGGGTGTGGACGATGAGGCTCGCCGGCGCATCCTGAAACTCAAACGCACCGAGCTATGCGATGCAGTCGTTGGCGGTTTCGACCTGATCGTCTCACGTACCGGTTACACTGGCGAGAAGATGGCTTTCGAACTGTTCGTCCATCCGGAACGGGCTGTGGATTTTTGGAAAGCGGTGCTCAAGGTGGGTGAGCAGTTCGGTGTCAAACCCATCGGGTTAGGGGCGCGCGATTCCCTGCGCACCGAGGCCGGTCTGCCGCTCTACGGTCACGAGATGGGTCTTGGCTCCGGAAAGCAGGGTCATAAGGACCTGGGCGTGGCGGAAGGTGGTTTCGGTTCTTACGTTAAAACCTACAAACCGTACTTCATTGGACGGGAGGCGTACCTGGCGAATGAAAAAATCCGCAAGGGAGTGGTCGCCCGTTTCCGCTTCAGCGATAAGGGTGTGCGCATGGCTCACAATGGCGATCCTGTTCTCGATAAACGCGGCAGGGTCATCGGCTGGGTAACCTCCTGCGCGGTGGATATGGAAGGCTATTTGACCGGGCAGGCGTATCTTGAGCTTAAGTATGCCGAGGAAGGTACGCCGGTCTTTATCTTCCAATCCGCACCAGAACAGGCGGGACCTGCCCCGGCGGTGATGAAACTGGGCGATAAAGGCTTGCTCCCGACCGCGGCGGTGGTGGTAAGCAGGTTTCCAAAACTGTAGGTGTTGTGCTCAAAGGAATCCCGACTGCATGTTCGGGATTCTTTTTTTATGACAATGAGCGACCTGGCATGATCAGCAGAATATTCTATAAAGTTTTTATGGGTGAATTTTATAATGCAGACGGCATCCAATGATGGCTTTAGTCTCTTTTGGAGAAAACTTTCATGAAGTGTTTTGATAAACAATATAATGACATTCCAAAGGTCGAACTCCACTGTCACCTGGAAGGATCGATCCGGACCGGAACAATTATCGATATCGCCAGGGAATATGGTCTCCAACTGCCATCCTACGAAGTGGCTGCTTTGAACCGGTATGTAAAGGTCTACGATCAGCTCAAGGATCTGCAGGCAGTTCTAAATGCATTTACGATAGCGCAAAACAGCTTTGCCTCTTCGGGAGCCGTGGAGCGTATCGCCTATGAACTGTTTGAGGATGCATACAAGCAGAATATTAAACTTCTGGAAGTTCGTTTCTCTCCTGACTGGGCTTTCAGCGGTCACCATCTCGATTGGGATGCAGCCCTGGATGGGATCCTCAAGGCAAAGGAAAAGGCTGAGGAACAATTTGATATGGCAATCGGATTAATCACGATCTCCTCAAGGAGTATGGGAAATGCATCCTGTGAAAAAACTGTTGATTGGGCGATCCACAGGAGGGATGAGATCCAAGGGATCGACCTGGCGGACGGCGAGGCTGAACATCCCATTGATGGATTTATCAAGCCAGTTTTAAGAGCCAAAGATGCAGGGTTAAAAGTGACCGTTCATTCAGGTGAAGATACCCCGGCAGCGATGGTTGTTGATACCATCAACAAGGTAAGTCCCGACCGGATCGGGCATGGTATTCACATCATTGACGACACGTCAGCCATCGAGCTTGTGAGAAAGAAAGGTATTACACTGGAGGTGAATCCCTGGAGCAATTATCTGACCAATTCGGTGAAACGGATCGAAGATCACCCCCTGAAGCGGCTGTATGATCTGGGTGTGAAGACCACCATCAACTCCGACGACCCGGAAGTGCTGGAAACCAACCTGAACAACGAGTACCGCATTGCGCATGAGATCCTGGGTATGAGCATGGCAGATATCGCTGTGTGTAATATGTATGCACTGGAGGCATCATTCTTGCCGCAGACACTAAAGAAGGCGATAAAAGATAAGTATTTTTCCTGATCAACATTTGGAGTTTGACGAATGGAAGTCGCCAATACACTTTATCTCAGCAAGCGAGACGAATGGCGATCCTGGTGGGAAGAACATCATCATCACAAAAAAGAGGTCTGGCTGGTCTGCTATAGAGCATCTACCGGGCAGCCAAGTTTAAATTATGATGATTCGGTTGAAGAAGCATTATGCTTTGGCTGGATAGATAGTATTATCAAGAAGATCGACCATGAAAAGTATGTCCGAAAGTTCACCCCACGCCGGGCTGGAAGCAAATGGTCAGCCTCTAACAAACGCAGGGTGTTGAGAATGATTGAAGCCGGGCGTATGACCCCGGCGGGGATGGAAAAAGTTGATTTCGTTTTGAAAGAGGTCAAGGAAGAGGTTGAGCCTGGAATGGAGAGACCAAACCCCGTCCTTTCAGAAGGGCTCAGGCAAACACTGATGGAGAGTGAAAAAGCCTGGCAAATGTTCAACCGCCTGCAGGCCTCACAGCAGCGACAATACATCGGCTGGATCATGGACGCTAAAAAGACAGAAACCCGCCAGCGGCGCGTAAAGGAGGTAATCACCATGCTCGAGGCAGGAAGGCAACTCGGAATGAAGTGAACCTCATCGCAATGGTAATATCGCCCAGATTGCAGAAGAGAAAAAAGATCATCACCTCACGCGTGTATCATATACACCCATTCATAACGAGGTTATAGCCGGTGAATACACTTGAGCGTATCATCCTTGGGATTCCCTACGTCTTGCTAAAAAAGATGTCCTACCTGTGGCTGCTGATCGTGGTTTTTTACACCTGGCCGCCGGTCTTATCAACCATTCTGTTCGTTCTATTGGTCCTTTCCATGGTGCTCATTAAAGCCCAGCGTAAGATATGGGAGACGAGTATCAGACGTACGTGCAAAGAGAGAAATACCAGCCTGTACATTGATCGTCCTAAAGCTCCGTTTTCATACCAGATTAGAAATCTGGTTCTGATGTTGCTGGCGGGAATTGGTTTGGGATATTTTCTGGATGGTACGGTTGCACGGGTGACCAGCCCACAATGGTTCCTGCTTGCAGTGGGATTCTTCCTGTTACAAAAGGATTTGAACCTGTTCGGAGCACCTACGGTCTACTTCGTAACGGACGATGGGTTATGGCTCGGATATGTCACATTACGCTTGTTCTTCAAATTCAATGAGATCAGGCAGATTGTTCGAGTGAGCGATATTACGAAGAAACCGGAAAGGTGGGCAGAATTGGCACCGGTCAGGAACATTAAGGATGGTTTATTGCTGCGTCCGGTAAATCCTTCAGGTTTCACGCGTTTGCTCGATGAGATCTTTCTAGCCCCTACGGATGTTAATGAGTTCTTGCGGCATGTCCCCGTGAATCTGGTACATGAAAAGATCATATAATCAGGGGAATCCATTAGAACGAACAGGGTGGGTAATTCGGTCCGCCGATTTGTTGTTGCAGGAAATGAAAAAAAAAGGTATGATTGTGCAACCATGTTGTTGATATGGTTTGATCCTGTTTTGCTCGGCATTATTTTGCCGTAAGGTCAGATTACATGCCTGACTGGTTCAACCGAACCTGTCAGGTTTTTTCAATCTTAAAACGATTTAATCAAACCATCAACGTTTTTCCATGAAATGGGCCTTCGATCCCATTTGGGAATAACCTGAAAAACTATCCAAGGAGAATGAATGCAGCAAACACCCTGGGAATATCGCTTCGCCCATCGCACCCAGCGGATGGGGAGCTCTGTCATCCGTGAACTGCTCAAACTGACCGAACAACCGGATATTATTTCTTTTGCCGGTGGTTTACCGGCACCGGAGGTGTTCCCGGTTGATAAATTTCAGGAGGCATGCAATGTTGTGCTGAAGGATTTCGGAGCGCAGGCACTGCAATACGGCACAACCGAAGGCTATCGCCCCCTGCGAGAAATGATTGCCCGCCATACTGCTCGTTATAGTGTGGAGGTCTCTCCCGATAACATTCTGATCACCTCAGGCTCGCAGCAGGCATTGGACTTGATCGGCCGCCTCTTTATTAACCGCGGCGACCGCATCCTAGTAGAATCTCCCACTTACCTGGGTGCATTGCAAGCCTGGAATGCGTACGGTGCTGATTACGTGACCGTTGCCTCAGATGAGAACGGCATGATGACCAACGAACTCGAGAAGGCGCTGCGTACCGGACCGAAATTCATTTACGTCCTGCCCAATTTCCAGAACCCCACTGGAATGACCCTCTCCCTGGAGAGGCGCATACAATTACTACAATTGGCTGATAAGTACGGTGTACCGATCATCGAGGATGACCCTTATGGTCAGCTGCGTTTCGAGGGCGAACACCTCCCTTCGGTTGTTTATCTTGACAGCCAGCATCGCGGACCGAATGGGGGCACTTACAGCGGCAACGTCATTTACTTGAGCACTTTCTCCAAATTGCTCGCACCCGGCATCCGCCTGGCCTGGGTTGTAGCACCCCTGGAAGTGATCCGCAAATTGGTCATGGCCAAGCAGGCGACAGACTTGCACACTGCCACATTCAACCAGATCGTAGCCTATGAGGTGGGAAAGGCTGGTTTCCTGGATGAACACGTTAAATTGATCCGCCGGACTTATCATGAAAGGCGGGATGTGATGTTGGAGATGATGGATGAAGTCTTCCCCTCTGAGATGCGCTGGACGAAGCCTCAAGGCGGCATGTTCCTGTGGGGGATAATGCCGGAAGGATTCAACGCGGCAGATGTACTGAAGAGGGCGATAGAAAAGAAGGTTGCTTTTGTACCCGGCGCGGCATTCCATGCGAATGGCGGAGGCGAAAACACCATGCGCATAAACTTCTCTTACGCCGCACCTGAAAATATCCGTGAGGGCATCACGCGGTTGGGATTGGTTCTAAAGGAGCAGATCAGGAGACCGTGATCTGATTCGATAAGTTATTTTAAAATCACAATTTAATCTTCAACGTAGGTCACATACTCGGCCCGGGCTATTCCCTTGTAGAACTGCATCTATCCTCCGATCTCACTCATGGCCCGGTTGAGGGGGATTATGCCTTCAGCGAGACCATGCCCCCAGGGTTTGTTCCAGATTGCATCCAGGATCAGGTTTCGGAGCTTGTCCAGGCTCGCTCCGGAGCGCAGCGGGGTGAGCAGATCAATCTCTTTCTCACGCAGCAGGCACATGCGCAGGATGCCATCGGCGGTCAGGCGGGCACGCGTACAGGTGGCACAGAACGGTGCTGTTACCGAGGAGATGAAACCAATATCACCTTTCGCACCCGGTAAGCGGAATAAGCTCGCCTCACCGTCCAGATTACCTTCATTTACGGCTTCCAAAGTTCCAAGCGTTGCCTCGATCCGTTCCTTGATCTGGGTTGTAGTGACTATCTGGCTGATCTGCAGATCAGTCACTTCAGCAAAGGGCATCATTTCAATGAAACGAACCTGCCAGGGATTTTCCCTGGTAATTTGTGCCAGGTCGATTACATCCCTTTCATTGTAGCCTTTAACTATTACTGCGTTGAGCTTGACTGGTTTCAGACCAGCAGCTTCTGCTGCCAGAATTCCCTCCCAAATATCTTCCATGTCACCCCAACGCGTTATGCGGTGGAATCTCTCTGGATTGAGGCAGTCGATGCTGATATTGACACGCTGCAAGCCAGCTGCCGCCAGGGGCTGGGCAAAACGTGAAAGCAGGACGCCGTTGGTTGTCATTGAAACCGAGCGAATGCCTGGAGTGCTGGCGATACCGCGCACGATATCAACGATGTTAGCGCGTAAGGTCGGTTCGCCACCGGTCAATCGGATTTTATCAAAACCCAGGCCGGCGAACAGACGGGTGAGAAGCATGATCTCATCGTCTTGCATGAGGGCTGCATTGGGCTGGAAGATCATATCTTCCGGCATGCAATACACACAGCGAAGATTGCAGTGATCGGTAAGGCTGATACGCAGGTAGTGGATTTTTCTGCCAAAGCGGTCGAGAGCCATAATTTCCTCAATGTCACCATTGATCCATTGATGTAAGCATTATAACAATAATTATTACTTCGTCGGTCAGGTATAGGCTGGTTCAATTATTTGATAAGTTTGACCTCCCAGTTAACCCCCTTATAGCAGATGCACGATAATGATATCCGCCAACGATTGACGTGCTGATACAGGCGTGCTATCATGCTGGCAGTAATATTATCCTTATTTTTGATTTATTCTTTTTATTCTTTTATTCCATTGGAGTTATTAACATGAGTGTTGAATTTATTCTCCGTATCATAGGTATGATCATTTGTGCAATTTTAGGGGGATACTGGGGTGCACAGCTGGGAAGTTTAACAGAAGGCAAATTTGAACTTTACCTGTTGACATTTGGTTTGGTCGGTGCTTTGGCTGGTTTAATACTGACGCCGTTCGTAACCACACGCCCGATCCGGGCAATTCGTTCTCTCCTTGGAAGAGTTGCGGCTGAAACCCTGCTTTCAGCGCTTATCGGGTTGGTGACAGGGCTTTTAATTGCCGCCTTGCTGGCTTTCCCGCTTTCCTTGTTGCCATCACCTTTAGGGGATATTTTACCTTTTGTTGGCGTGTTGCTGTTTGCTTATTTCGGCGTTTCTCTGTTTGTGATGCGTCAAGGCGATATTATGAACATTGTTACCTCGTTCACCAACCGCCACGATGGAAGTAATGGTTCTCCCCGCTCGGGTTTGGCTCGTACAATTTTATTGGATACCAGTGTGATCATTGACGGTCGTGTTGCCGATATCGCCCGGACAGGATTTTTGCTTGGGACACTACTCATTCCGCGTTTCGTTCTCAATGAGCTGCAATATATCGCCGATTCGCCGGATGGTATGCGCCGTCAGCGGGGCAGGCGTGGCATGGATATCATATCCGAGTTACAAAAAGAAGCCTCGGTATTGGTTCGCATCAGCGATATTGACGTGGATGGCGTTCGTGAAGTGGATGATAAGCTGGTCATCCTGGCGCGACAGATGCGCTGTCCGATCCTGACCAATGACTACAACCTGAATAACATTGCCAAATTGCAGGGGGTGCCCATCCTGAACATTAACGAATTGGCGAATGCGGTCAAGTCGGTGGTGTTACCGGGTGAAACCCTCTCTGTAAACGTCATCCAGGAAGGCAAGGAATACGGTCAGGGTGTCGGCTATATGGATGATGGTACGATGATCGTGGTGGAGAATGGGCGTGACAATATTGGCCAAATAATGGATGTAACCATCACCAAGGTTTTGCA
>Ga0315277_10000036_pt1 | contig 192703 bp, 171 predicted proteins | sample YL17G05_15_MG_FD_203695 | JGI IMG/M metagenome (GOLD analysis project Ga0315277, IMG submission 203695) | Sediment microbial communities from Yellowstone Lake, YNP, Wyoming, USA - YL17G05_15 | ecosystem: Environmental > Aquatic > Freshwater > Lake > Sediment | place: USA: Wyoming | collected...
CTCGTCCTGGAGTCCCAGGATGATTTCAGGGGCGTCGGCAATAGTCAGGGCTTTCATGGGCCCTGTATACATGCGCAAATACTTAAGACGTTGTGTTTAGTTAGTACTTCCCCTTCTTGTAGACCAGCGGCTGATGGGTCCAAGCATTCTCGCTGCGCACCTTGTGTATCCACCATACGTAGAAGCCCACCATGAGGAGGAGCCCGACAGCCAGTGCTAGGAACATGCAGAGGACGTTCGAGGTGAGAGAGGTCCAGATGTCGCCGAAGAACTCAGCGATTCCCATGGGAATTCACCGCCACAACGAAATAGTTGTCATGGGACTTGAAATGTTGCTCGATTTCGAGTCCCGCTTCGGCTATGAGCTGCTCGAGCTCCCCTTCGACGAAGAGGTGGTAGAACCGCCTGATCGCCTGCCCGTCCTTCGACCTTATCGGGATCAGGACATCCCCGAACCCTTCCTTCTTCAGCTTGTGCCTCTCGAGGACCCTCTGGAACCGCCTCTGCTCGAACGCCCAGACGCTGACAAATGCTTTGCCACCGGGCCTGAGGCACCGCCGTAACTGCTCCAGACTCCCAATGCGCTCCTCGCGCGTGGGAAGATGATGCAGCGCCGCGACATAGAGGCAGACATCAACAGACGAATCCTTGATTGGCGGTGCGGTGACGTCTGCCCGGATCAGATTCACATAACCCGCCACGGAATTCTCTTTCGCTCTCATCGCTGTCCGCTCGAGCATCCCCCGCGCGAAGTCGATGACGGTCACCCTGTGCCCCGCCAGCGCGAAATGAACCGCGTTCCTGCCGGAGCCGCATCCGAGCTCAAGGACTGTCCGGCCCCGGGGCACTGTCTTCTCGAAATCGATGACGTCGGTCCACGGAGTCTGCCTCCTCTCCTCCACGTCCTCGGCGATCTCCTCGTAGGTTCTCAGCACCGAGGACTTCGTGGCAAGAGGCTCCATGTCGTCGAGCGATGAGCGAGTAATCGCAAAAGGCTTCCGGCGGCTCACAGAGCGAAGTGAGCGTACTTCATCTCGTCCAGGACTCGCTTCCTGATCTCCTTGACCCCGGGTAACTTCCTCAGGAGCCTGCCCTTTCTCAGATACTGGACCAAGGCGGGCTTCACCTCGCCCTTGCATCCGGGGCACTCGCGGACGTCGACCTCGTAGCAGCCGTGCTCGACACAGCGCATCAGGCGCTTGCGCCCGCCGAACTTCCCGCGCTTCGCCACAGGCTTCCCCTCCATCTCCACGATGTCGAAGGCGAAGTCGATCGTCGGCGCGTTCGAGAGGCTCGTGCCGATGCCGAAGCCATCCACGCCCGCCTCGAGCAGTTCGGGTATCTTCTCCTCGGAGATGCCGCCGCTCACGTAGATCTTCGCGTCCTTGTGCCCGCGGATGTCCAGTTCCCAGCGCACCTCCCTGACTATCGCAGCGAGGTTTCCCCTGCGCGTCGAGTGCGTGTCGATCCTCACTCCCGCCAGATCCGGAATCACCTCCGCGGCGATGTTCGCCTCGATCTTCTCGTCGTAGTAGGTGTCCACAAGGGCGATTCGCGGTATCTTCTTCTCCAGGTGTTTCTGCATCGCCTCGAACGCCTCTCTCGGCCCGCCCATGACGATCGTGAGGGCGTGGGGCATCGTGCCGACAGGCGAGAGGCCGAGTCGCTCAGCTCCCAAGGGTGTCGTAACGTCATCGAGCCCGCCGATGTAGACCGAGCGCTCGATCATCGGCGCGACCCCCGGGTGCATGCGCCTGACGCCGAAGCTGATGATCCTCTTGTCGCCCGCCAGCTTTCGGACCCTCGCCGCTTTGGTCGTGATTCCACTCGCCTGGCACAGGAGGCCGAGCATCGGGGTCTCGAACAGGCCGAATGCGCCGTATGGCCCTTCGACCGTCATCACCGGCGTCGGGATCCCGCTGGAGGTCTTCGGCGTGAAAATGCTCCCCTCAGGCAAAGACCACAGATCGACATGCTTGCCCTCCAACAGCCTGACCGCCTCCTCCACGCCGGACAGCACGCCCCACGCCCATCCGTTCGGGAGGCTGTGTGTGGTGACCTCGCCGAGCACGCTCACCCTGTCCCTCTTCTCCTTCTTCAAGATCTCCAGGGTCCTCTGGAAGTAGATGTCGCTCGTCTTCCCCCTCAGGATGTCCTGTTCGGTCGCGATGTTGAAGCGCGTCAAGGTGGCTCCTCCTCTGGTTCGAGGCCCCTACATTGGATGATGATATAAGAATTCCCTCATGCGCAAGGCTCGGGCTGCAGCATTTTGACAATGAGGCCGGACAGTCTGTGGAGCCATGCTTTCAGTCTGCTCCCTCGAAACGAGTCAAGAGCCTCGGCCATTTTGCCCAATTGAACAAGAAATCCCCCGCAGGAGGCGCGAAAGCGTCAGGATTATGGTGGGCTCGCGCATGCCCGCCATCATGCAATTCCCCGCCTTCGACCTCTTGCACTGGTTCATCGACAACCACGCCGCCAAGTACAACATCTCTCTCAGCGACATGCTCCCCGCCACCTTCGACGAGGTCAAGATCAAGCTCGAGGACCTGAACATCGCCGAAAACTTCGTCAACGGCCGCCCGGAGCTCAGGCAGCTCCTCGCGGGCCAGCACGGAGTCGAACCTGACAGCGTCATCGTGACGGCGAGCTGCAGCGAGGCGAACCTGGACGTCTGCATGGCTCTGCTGAAGCCCGGCGATGAGGCTATCGCGGTCATGCCGAACTACCCGCCGCTGAGGGACCTGCCTAAGGGACTCGGCGCAAAGGTGAAGGAGCTCATGCTCCGCCCCGAGGACGATTTCGTCCTGGACATGAAGGCACTGGAGAAGGCGGTCACCAAGAAGACCCGCCTCGTGATCATGACGAACATCAACAACCCCGCCAGCTCTATCATCACGAAGGACCAGCTTGAAGAAATCTCTGAGATGGCCGAGCGGAAAAACCTCCATGTCCTCTGTGATGAGACATTCAGGGAGCTCGCCTTCGAGAAGAAGCCTCCGACCGCCGTGCGGTTCGGAGACCGGATGGTCGTGACGAACACGATGTCCAAGGTGTACGGCATGGGCGGGCTGAAAATCGGCTGGATACTGGCGAAAGATAAGGCCCTGGCCAGCATCAAGAACGTGACCGAGTACAACACCGTCTGCCCCTCCGGGATCAGCGACCGCATCGCCCTGGCGGTCATGAAGGACAAGGACAGGTTCATCGAGAGGGCAAGGAGCATCATCAAGCGCAACAGGCCCGTCGTCGAGGACTGGCTGAACCGGAACGACAGGGTGCACTGGAACGACCCCGGCGTCGGCAATGTCGCCTTCCCCAAGGTGGACGCCGATGTCGATCGCCTCGCGGCTGTCCTGCTGAAGGACTACAGCACGATCATCGCCTCAGGCTCGTTCTTCGGGGTCAAGGGGCGGTTCCGGCTGGGCTTCGGGCGAAAGACCGAGGACCTCGTTGCGGGACTTCAGAACTTCGACACTGCACTGAAGTCCATGGCCTGAGCTAGTCTCACGTCTCCGCTTCTCTGCGGTCGAGCTCGTTGTGCACGATAGTGATGCACTGGTTCGAGTGCAGGGACCGCGGCCCGAGGCTGAGAACTGCCGGGTCATGGGCCATGAGCGCCTTCTCTTCCTCCTCGTTGAAGTCGAGATGGTCCGAGAGCACGAAAATCGCGTCTCTGGGAACACGGTGATTCCTCATGTCCTCTCCGTCTTCCTTGAGAAGGACAAACGGCCCGCCAAGAGTCTCCAGCAGCTTCGCGAACCCCATGCCCGAGACATAGATCCCCGGGGTGCTCACCGACTCGGCGATCGACTCGATCTGCAGGGCCCTGAGGAAGAGCGCAGCGGTGCTCCTCTCGTCGGGATTGAGGTGCCTTAGCTCAGCCCCCACCATCCGGATCGTCCTCGGCGGTCTCGAGGGGCCGCAGAGCACGAGGTACAGCTCGACATCCATGCGGATTCCGTGAGAGAGGAGGAAGGCCGAAGCGGCGCAGCGAGCGAGCACGTCGATCCTGCCAGAGGTGCCGGGGACGTCATCGAGTGAGAAATCCGGGGACGTGTGGGCCTCGTGGCCTAGCACCAGGAATCGACGCACGACGCCCGAAAGGGTTCAAGCAGTTAATAGATTCATCAGTCTGAGTTTTAGGACTTGATTTCGTATCCGAGCTTCTCGGCCAGTATGTTGAACAGCTCCTCCGTCGATACGCCGAACAGCCGGCGTATGTTCGCATCCGTGATCGCGATGCGGCGTAGTCTGCGTAAAAGCACAGGCTCGCGCCTGCGCAGCATCGTGTCTATCTCCGCCTGGAGATCCTTCACCGTCATATCAGTCTGGACTGTTGCCATATCTTCCAAACGATTATTATGTGATGTCCACCGCTAAATAACTTGCTATCGAGTAGCACGGACGATGGGCGGTGTGGGATGATGAGATTGGTCGGGTTCTCCTCTACTTGAATATCTCCCCGGTCTCCCGTGACCAGAACAGCAGGTCGAGGTCAGCCAGGGGTATGCCCACCTTTGAGGAGAACTCCTTCATCAGCGCCTCTATCCTGAGATATTCCTTCTTGGACAGTGTCTCCGGCACCTTGTCTATGATCCCGTGGCGGTGGAGGTTCTTGACTATGTGGCGGTCCAGGATCGCGAGCTGTTCGCCCTTCCCGACGTTCCTGAGGAAGTGCCCCGCCTCCTTGTAGCCCAGGCCGAGGATGTTCTCCACGAGCCACTCGCGGGCCTCGAAGGAATCCTTGAACCCCGCCATCCTCCCCTTCAGAGTCCATTTGCCGTCCCGGAAGAACTCCTCCCTAGCGGCGACTATCCACCTCGCCTTGCCCTTAGAGAACCTGACGCCCTCGAGATGCCGCAGTACCTCATCCGGGTCCCCCTTCCAGATCGCCCCGCTCTCCATGAGCCTGCCTATCGCCTTGTCGCAGATCCTCGCCTTGGACTGGGGAGTAAGGAGGCAGAAGCAGAGCTCCGCGAATATCCTCTCATCGGGTTCCTCGCCGGCCTCCCTGAACTTGTCGAGACGGTCACGGATAGCCTCTTTCTTCTCCTTGTGATGCCCGATGAGCTCGCTCACCTCGCGATATCCGTGGAAGTCGTCCAGCGTCTTGGACACGGTCCTGGCCTGCTGCACGGACATGGGCACGCGTCGCTGGCCAATAAACCATTCGCGAATCTAGGCCTTCCTGCCCCAGTTCCTGAGCATGCTGATCAAGAGCCTGGCGGGGACGCCGCTCGGCCCCTTCGGCATGTACGCCTTGTCGATGCTTTCCGGCCCGCCATGCACCCATACCGTGCCGGCAATGTCCAGGTGGGCCCAAGGAGTCTTGCCGACGAACTGCCTCAGGAACATTCCCGCCGTTATGCAGCCGGCGCTCCTCCCGCCGGTGTTCTTCAGGTCAGCGAGATCGCTCTTGATCTGCTCCCCGTACTCCTCGAACATCGGCAGCTCCCAGACTCTCTCCCCGGACTCTATCCCGGCCTTTTCCAGCCGGCGGATGAGTCTCGGGTCGTTTCCCATGACAGGCGTCACCCTCTTGCCCAAGGCGTAGACGGCTGTCCCGGTGAGCGTGGCCACGTCGACGATGGCGTGCGGTTTCAGCTTCTCCGCATATGTCAAGGCGTCGGCGAGGATGAGGCGGCCCTCAGCATCGGTGCTCAGCACCTCGACAGTCTTCCCGCCGTACATCTTCAAGACATCCCCTGGCCTCTGCGCGCGGCCAGAGGGCATATTTTCGGCGAGAGGCGCGAGGGCGATGATGTCGAGGGGCAGCTTCAGCCGCGCGGCGGCACTGATGGTCGCGAGGACCGTGGCCATTCCCGCCATGTCGTGCCTCATCTCCCATATCGGCCCAAGCGGTCCCTCCTGCGGCTTCAACGATATCCCTCCGGTGTCGAAGGTTATCCCCTTGCCGATCAGGACGATTGGCTTCCCTCGGCGCGCCCCCTTGTATTCGAGCACGAGAAAACGCGGCGGCTCGTCGCTTCCTTTCCCCACCGCCATGACACCGCCCATCCCCAGGCCCGAAATCTGCTTCTCGTCGAGGACCTTGCATTTGAACCCCGACTCCTTCGCCACCTTCGAAGCGAACTCCGCGAGCTTCTGCGGTGGCTTGTCGTTGCTCGGCATGTTCACGAGATCGCGGACCATGTTGCCCGCAGACGCGACGATGACGCCGCTCTCGACGGCCCTCTGCATGACGCCGACGCGGGCCTTCTCCATCGTGACTATCGTCATGACATCGGGGTCTTTCTTCCCTTCATCGCTCGTCTTGTAGCGCGTGTACCGGTAGAGCGCGAGCAGTGCTCCCTCAGCCATTGCTTCCGTTGCCTCACGGATGTCGAGCCCGCCGATGCCCGCGCCGTGCACGATCGTGGAGAAACTCCTCAGGCCGATCTCCCTTGCCTGCAGCGCGACCTTGCCCGAGACTTCCCTGATGCGGTCGAGCTTGAACTTCTCCTTCTCGCCGAGCCCGACAATCATGACACGTTTCGCAGGGAGCTCGCCCGTGGCAGGAAGCACCGCCACCTCCTTGAATTTTCCCTGGAAGTCGCCCGATTCGATAAGCTTCGAAATCGCCCTGCCCGTCGCCTTATCCACCGCACCGGTCGCCCCGCCGGGCCTCTTCACTCCCTTGAACAGGTTGACCACGACGGCCTCGTCCCGCCATTCCGCAATGTCCCCGACCTTCACCTCGAGCTTCATCATCGTCACCGGAGGTCCAAATGGAAGTCATGTTAAGACACTTTCGCGGCAAGGGTGAGGGAGCGGTGCACAATCATCTCCTTTTCCCGACTGGTCAGCGTGACTGGTGCTCGAAAACGGTGCGTGATTGCGGTCGCAGCCTGACGGCGGCGTTTGACAGCCGTTCGGCCGGTCCCTTGCTCACGGAAGCTGAGACGGCAGCTTCTTCAGGTCGTCCATCCGCCTGTTGACCGCCGCCCAGTCGATGTTGTCCGCGAACGCCTGCAGGTAGTCCGCTCTCTTCACGCCGTAGTCGATGAAGTAGGCGTGCTCGTAGACGTCCATTATGAGCAGAGGCCACGCCCACCAGACACCGCCGATGTCGTGCCGCTCGCAGACGTAGTTGTGCAGCCTGCCGTCCAAGAAGTTGTACGCGGTGACGACCCAGCCGCGCGCCGAAGTCCCGGCGGCCTTCAGGTCCTTCACGAAGTTGTCGAACGAGCCGAAGTCCCTCTTGATGAGCTCGGCGATCTTCCCCGTCGGCTGCCCGCCTGAGCCGCCGAGGTTCTCGAAGTACCCCTCGTGCAGCGAGACGCCGTTCGTCGCGAATATCTCTTCGATCTTCAGTTCGCGGTAGTCGCTGTACGTGCCGTTCCCCGCGGCCTCGACCTTGCTCAGCTTGTCGTCGATCTCGTTGATCTTGTTGACGTAGCCCTTGTACAGCGTGTCCCTGTGCTCCTGCAGCTGCCTGTCGCTGATCTTCTTCAGCTTCCCCTCCAGCGGGAAGCCTCTCACAGCCCTCTTCCCCTTCTCTACTCGCAGGTATTCCATGTTCTCATGCCTTCGCCACTCGCGACGCTCCCACCATTGCCCGGGAGCCATTCATGAAGAGATGTGGCGGGCGGGAAGATGCAACGCTCGCATAAAAAGCTGTTTTGAAAGAGGGGCTCAGTCCCACTTCTCGAACCTGACCATGCCGAAGCCCATCTCCTCGCAGATGGGTTTGGTCTCCTCCAGCATGTGCCTCAGGCCGCAGATGTAGGCGTGCATGCTCCCCGGGTTCTTGATCTCCTCCCTGAGGAATTGCTGGACGTGCCCGACGCGCCCCTTCCATTCCGGCGTCTCCGGTCTGCTGATGACATAGACCAGGTGGAAGTTCTGGTGGTCCCTTGCGAGCTTCTCGAGGTAGTCGATGTAAACCATCTCCTTGACATACCTCACACCCTGGAAGAGCCAGAAGTGCCTGGCCGGATCGATGTCAGAGCCCTGGCGGTAGATGTGTCCCAGCATCGAGATGAAAGGCGCGATCCCGGTCCCGGTCGAGATGAAAGCGATGTCGTTCGCCACCGGCTCCAGGAGTACGAAGCGTCCGAGGGGACCTCGCATCCTTACCTGCGCGCCAGGCTTGAGGTCGGCGAGATAGTTGGACATGAAGCCGTCCGGCACCTTCCTGATGCACAGCTCCAGGTGGTCCTTCTGCTCCGGCGGGGAGGCTATGCTGTATGGGCGGGAGACGCTCTTGCCGTCCTTGTCGACCATCACGGAGACGAACTGCCCCGCCTGGAAGTCAAAGACCCCGCCATCGATCTTGAACCGGACGAACGAGATGGTGTCTGTAAGGTTCTCCACTTCCCTGACCGTCGCCCAGGCGCTCACCGGCCTGAATTTAATCGCAGGCTCCGGGGGGAGCGCTATCGCGGGTGGTTTCTCCGATGGCGGTTGCGACATCCTCTGCCCGGAGCGCAAGAACCGTTCGGCCCGTGATAAACGTTTGCGAAAGTCCGCTCAGGCGATGTAGCTGGCGTTGCCCCTGTCGAAGCCGGGGACCAGCTCCAGGTTGAGATCCTGCGGTTGCCAGGCCACGTCCGGGTAGACGAGGTTGGGGAAGAACTTCTCGAAGCCCCTGGCGATCTGCGTGACTGTGTGCTCTTCGCCGAAGAGGCTGATGCTGATCTGGAGCACCTTGTTCCTGCACTGTGACTCGTTGATGAACCCCAGGCTGTGGAGGTACTCATGCAGCAATACGTGGAAGGCATAGTAGGGATAGAGGTCGGGTTGTGTCTCCTTGATCCTAGCGAGGGGCACCTTGTTCATGACGATGATGTTGGTGCCTATTGGGAAGAATGCGCCTATGAAGCCCTGCGGGTGGTTGCCTAGGTCGGCAAGGGCCAGCATCAGGCCGCCCCTCGTGTAGCCGACGTCCTGTTCAACCGCCCTCTTCACGACTTCGAATATGTCTGCGAGGCTTCGAGCGTTCTTCAGGAACTCCGGGAAGTTCATCATATGTGAATAGACGGGGGACCGCCATTAACTCTCGCAATTGCCGAATCCCGTCAACGGGGTATCCGCGAGATGAGGATTACATCAGCGTGCAGGACCCCTTTCACGCTCTTCAGGGCCTTGACGAGCGAGTCAATCCTGGCCGCCTTGCCGGAGACGACGAGCACCTCGAGGCACCGCGTCTCAGAGATGTGGAAGTGTGTGGAGGACCTGATGTCCTTGTAGAAATCGTGCTGCATCTCGAGTATCCGCCGCGTGGCGAAACTGCTCGCGCTGTCGTAGAATATCGTCACCGCCGCCAGGACGCTGCCCGACGAGGACTGCCAGGCGCGGTCAGACAGGGCGCTCCGGATCAGGTCGCGGAGGGCCTGCGACCTGTTCGAGTACCCGCCATCCCTTGTGATCCTGTCCAGCTCCTTGAGAAGCTCTGGCTCGAGGGAGATCCCGACCCTGGCTACCGGCATGATGTCACCTTCCCCGGGAGTCGCGTGTCCGTAGAAATACGTTTTGTGCACGGTTGGCGGGGTCTCGGGACTGATACGGTGGGTCTGGCCGGTCTTGGCTCCCTCCTTTGTATGAAGGAAGGGTTTATTAGGATAGCACGATTCTGCGAATCGTAATACCGCCGGCATTGCGGCGGAAAATGCAGAAGGGGAGCACAATGCACATTCCCGATGGACTCATGGACCCTCTGATCTGGGTCATCGGATTCGTCGTTGCGATGCCGATCCTGCTCGCGGCCTTCCGTAAGCTCGGTAGGGAGACCGACGAGGACCGCATACCGTTCATGGCGGTACTTGCGGCGGGGATCTTCGTCGCGCAGATGCTGAACTTCCCCGTGGCGGGAGGCACGACGGGCCACCTGATCGGGGCGGCGCTGGCGGTGGTCCTCGTCGGACCGGCGGCCGCCATGGCGGTCCTGACCGTTGTCATCGTCATCCAGTCTCTCTTCTTCGGTGACGGGGGCATCACCGCACTCGGGCTGAACCTGCTCAACATGGCGGTGGTAGCGCCGCTCGTCTCATCGCTCGTCTACGCGGCGTCCAGGCGGAACCTGAAGGCCTCGATCTTTGCCGCTTCGTGGCTGTCGGTGTTCCTCGCCGCCTTCGCTACCGCCATCGAGCTCTCCGCTAGCTTCCTGATTTCGGGCGGCACCTATGGAATCACACCGTTCATCGCGCTTCCCGCCATGCTGGGATACAACGCGGTGATAGGCGTCGCGGAGGGCATCATCACCGTCGGGATCTGGGCCTTCATCTCGCAGGTCGCGCCGGAGATCGCGAAGGCGGGGAAAGAGGAGGTTGCTCAATGAAGCGCGGGCCTGCGACCTACCTAGCCGCGATTGCGGTGGTTTTCGCGATCCTCCTCCCGCTCTATTACGTGTTCAGCTATGGAGAGAATGACTCTCTTGAACGGACGATAGAGCAGGGGAACAACGCTCAGGGAGGTTCGACATACAATGCACCGTTCTCCTATGGCGGGAGCTATCTGGAGAGCCTAGTCTTCGGCATACTCGGCATGGTCCTCGTCTTTGTCGTGTTCTACGCTCTGTTGCTGGTCATGAGGAAGAGAAGGAGGCGGGGCGGTGAGTAGTCTCAGTTGGATCGCGACATCGGCTCACCTCACAACTCCGACCTCGCCCGACGAGTTTGCATCCCGGAGCAGGTTCTACCGCCTCGACCCAAGGGCGAAGCTGGTCTCCGCACTGATCTTCGCGGTCGCGGTGTCGCTGATGACCCAGGTCTGGCCTCTCGTCCTCGCGCTGCTCGCTTCGCTGGTCGTCCTCGGGCTGAGCGGGCTCAGGCTGAGGGCCGTCTCCAGCCAGATGATGCTGGTCGCGCTGCTGGTCCTGATGATCGCCCTGCCCGTCTACTTCTTCCGGGGAATCGAGGCTTTCGTGGCGATGATCCTCCGCGTGTTCTCTGCGACCCTGCTCCTGCTCGTGATGGTCCTCACCACCGCAAGCGCGGACCTCGCCGGCGGGATGAGACGACTCGGCCTGCCGAAGTCCTTCGTGACCATGCTCGCGCTGACTTACCGATACCTGTTCCTCTTCGGGGATGAGGCGAAGCGGATGACCAAGGCTCGCGAGAGCAGGGGAGGAGGTCACGGGCGCAATCTCCTGGACAGGCGGGTGCTCCAGACAATCTCCACGACTGCGGGACTGATCCTCGTCAAGGCGTACAGGCGCGCGGCGAGAATAAACAGGGCGATGAGGGCGCGCGGCTACTCGGGCGAGGCGGTGAACGGCGCGAAGCTCAGGATGAGGATGCCGGATGGCGGGCTGGTCATTGCGGTGTCCATCTTCTCAGCGTTCCTTTTGCTCGTGAACTGGGGGTTCGTTCAATGGATGCGGTTGTGACACGCGGCCTCGGCTACAGGTACGACGACGGCACGACCGCCCTGGAGGATTTGGACCTGGCCATCCGTCAGGGGGACCGCGTCGCCATCCTCGGCCCGAACGGGGCGGGGAAGTCGACGCTGCTCGAACTCCTGATGGGATTTCATTTCCCCTACAGTGGTTCCGTCGAGATTTTCGGAGAGCTGCTTGCGAAGCGAAACGCGGACGCCCTGAGGCGGCGGCTCGGCATCCTCTTCCAGGACCCCGATGACCAGATCTTCCTGCCGAGGGTCTGGGACGACGTGGCGTTCGGGCCGCTGAACTTGAAGCTGGACGGCGGGGAGATCGAGCGGAGAGTCGAAGGGGCGCTGAACGTGGCGGGCATCGCGAACCTCAGGGACAGGGTTCCTCACCGATTGAGCTACGGGCAGAAGAAGAGGGTCGCAATCGCGGGCGTGCTCGCACTCGATCCGGACGTCCTCCTGCTCGACGAGCCGACGGGGGGCCTCGACCCGGGTTCCCGGACCGAGCTTATCAGGACGGTCAACAGCCTCGACAAGACGATAATCATCGCGACGCACGATGTCGAGGCGGCGGTGATGATGACGGACCGCGCGGTCGTCCTCCACGGGCACAAGCTCGCTGAGGGTGACTTCAGGCAGATACTCTCCGACCATGCCCTCCTCGACCGGGCGAACCTCAGCGTCCCCGCGATAACGCACCTCTTCCAGGTCCTCGACAGCCTCGGTTATCCGTATGAGGAGCTGCCGCTGGAGATCGAGGAGGCGGTCGAGCAGATCACCAAGACCCTGGTGAGCGGTGACAAGCACGCCCATCTGCACATCCACGAGCACGAGCATCCGTCGAGCGACTTTGATAAACACGAAGACACGCCACATGAGTAGGCGAAGCTCAGGTGTCAACCTGTGACGTTCTTTTGTCTTCTTCTCTGCTCTTGAGGCCTGTGTAAATAGTCACCAAAAGGCCAATGACCAATATGGTGACATCGATGAGAGCGCCGATTCCGATGAAGGGCGGAATTCTCAATTCCCCCATGAGGAGGGACACGGCCCCCGTCGCCGTCTCCGCCAACACGAAGGGCATCGACATGGCTAGGAACCTCTTCGCCACCACCATACTGTCCCTCCCGGCCTTCCACGGCCTCCTCTTCGATGACCAGATTCCAGCAACCGCCAAGATGACCGCAAAAACGAGTGCCACGAGGGGCTTGTAGTTCACCGCAATCTCAGTCGGTGGCGGCGCCTTGACCGTGAATGGCCCGCTTTGGTCACATCCTTTCAGGCCGCCGGTGTCGATGACGGTGACGTTGACGACTACGTCCGTTGCCTCCGCGTCAAGAAGGATCCAGAGGAACGATTCCACACCCTTCAGTCCCGCCACTATCGAATGCGTACCCCCGGCGGTGGTGTAGTTGACGTAGACTGTGAGGTTCGCGTTGGCGTCTTGGCCGTCGTGCATCGTCCAGTCGATCGTCTGAGAGGAGCCACGGAGCCACTCCTCCCCGCCGACGGGCGCGTTGAGGGTGACAGAGGGGGGTGTGTTTGGCGGTGGCGGTCCCTGGACGTTCACTTCAAGCCATTTCTCTTGCTCGGTGTTGTCGAGGTTGTCCTTCGAGTAGTAGGAGATGTTGTGCAACCCCTCTGGAAGGGTGAAGCCGCCAGAGTAGTCGATCCATCCGCCGCCGTCTATTCTGTGGCGGGTGACCTTGACCCCGCTCCCGCCATCGTTGGCGGTGAGGGTGAAGGTTGTGGTGACGTTGAACTCCCCGGTGGCTGGAGAAATCGTCGTGGCGGGAGGAGTATCATCCAATATGACCTGAGTCGACAGGACCGCCTCGCCGTTGGCGAGCAGGTCGTACGAGCGGTACTCCACAATGTGCGGGCCCTCGCCATCCAGGAAGAAGGAGGAGGAATAGGCGTTCCAGCTACCGCCGTTCGTTCTGTAGAAGGTGAGGTTCAGTCCGACGGGGGAGGCTTCGCCGTCCACTGCCTGGAGCGTCATGGGAGTGGAGTGATTGATGAAGTTGCCGCCGACGAGGTACTTAGGATTCCCGATGGAGAGAGCCGAGGTGGGGGGAGTGCTGTCTAGGACAATCGTCCTGTTCTCTACCAGCCCGCTATTCCCCGCCAAATCGAACGCCTGGAACTCGAGATACCTGAGGCCATCTGCTCCCGCCAACGCGAACTCGACGGAGTAGTCCGACCACAGCGACCAACCGCCATACCAGGTCCTGTCTCGGATGATGGCTACGCCGCTGCCGTTGTCGTCGTGGGCGGTAAGGTTCAGGGTGGTTGAGCTGGTGACCCAAGTGACTGGCGGGTCGGAGACGCTCGGGAAGCCTACCGTCAGGGACGCAGAGGGCGCTTCTGGGTCGAAGCCGACCTCCGCCTCCTGCACCTGTGCGAGCAGGTCCTCGTTCCCCGCCACATCGAAGGCAGTCGCCTGGAACCGGTAGTGCCCTGGACCGTCAGGGAAGTCGAATAGCCACGACCAAGAGGGGGAGATGTCCGTGGCGAAAGACTGCCAAGAACCCCAGGAGGAGTTGTCGAGAGAGAAGCGGTTCCAGAGGGTGACATTCTCCACGCCGCTCATCGCGTCCGAGACAGTGGCGGTCAGTATCGTCGACGCATTCTTCCAGTATGGCGGAGATTGATCGATAATGGCGGTCGGGGGCGTCGCGTCGTACGTCGTGTTCGCCTCCGGCCAGTCCTTGAACCACTCCGAGTTGCTGGCGTTGTCTGTCCCTATGGAGTGGAACTGGTAGAAGCCGTCTCCGTCGGGGAAAGTGAACAACCACGACCATGGCGGTAGCGAGTCCGTCTGGAAGCAGGTCCAAGGACTCCACGAGACCTCGTCGGGTGAGTGACGATACCCGAGGGCTACATTGGCGACGCCGCTGCGGGAGTCCGACGCCCGGGCAGTGACATCGACGGAGGAGCGGTGCCACTCTCCCGAAATCGGATTGACCATGGACATGGGGGGCGTGCGGTCGAACGCGAGTTCCAGGTCGTGCGAGGCCGGCGTGTCCTCCACGTTCCCGGCCCAGTCCCGGGCAAGAGAGTAGAGACGGTACCAGCCCGCGCCCTTGGGGAAGTTGAAGTCCCATGACCATGGAGGTGCCCGGTCGGTCTGGTATAGGGTCCACGCGTCCCACGACGCGTTGTTCCCCGAGAAACTGTAGTACAGGTCCACGCCGTCCACGCCCGATGGCGCGTCAGAGGCGGTGGCCGTCAGATCGAGCGGTGTCGAGTTGAACCAGTAAGACGGGACCGGTTGGAGGATGGAGGAAGGTTTCGTCTGCTCGAACGCGGCGATGGCGTCCGCGGTTGGCGGTGGCGGTTCGACGTTGCCTCCAGTGTCCACCGCCACGGAGTAGAACTGGTAGTACCCTTCCCCGTCTGGGAATGTGAAAAACCAGTACCAAGAAGGAGCCTCGACCTTCTGGTATGCTTTCCAAGGTCCCCATGTGGTGGATGCGTTATCCGGCGAGTAGCGGTACCAGAGGGTCACGTTGGAGACGCGGCTCTGGGCGTCTGTGGCGGTGGCGGTGATGACGCGGGGGGAGGATGCCCAGTAGGGATTGATGGCGTCGACGTTGGAGGATGGTGGGGAGGAGTCCATACCTCTGTGGGCGTATTTGAGAACGACAAGGTCTCCATAGGAGATGTGAGGGTTTCCTCCCGAGTCAAGTGCGAGCGATGCACCGACCCCTGCATCCTGTTCGATATTCTCAACAATCCATGAGCTTCCCTGCTTGGATGTGAAGGAGAGACCGAAAGAGTGGTTGGTGTAGGCGATGGAAGGCCCGCCCAGCGAGTCCAGACGAAGAGAGACCGACTCGTCGATTGCACCGGGCGAATCAATCAGCGCCGCCGGCTCTATCGTCCACGAAAAACCATTCCAGCTTGCGTATCTCAGCTGTCCTGGTCTGAGAGTCATTCCCGCCATGTAGGCTATGTGAGGTCTGTCCAAGGAATCCATCCTTATCGAGGCGGGAGGGTACGGGATGACTTCACCCGAAGGATCAGGCACGTCAATGTTCCACTTGGAACCGTCCCACCACGCATACTTGAGAGTGTAGTTGTTGGCGTCTTCATAGGCTATATGAGGCCTGTTCAGCGAGTCGACCGCGATGGTGTTGCCTTTGCCGACCCATCCCCGCCAGTCGACTGTTTCATTGTGCCAGCCTGATGAGTCACGCCACGCGTACTTGAGATCCCGTCGTGGGTTCATCGCAGTCCACGTGTAGTTCTCGTAGCTGGCGTGGGGTCTGCCAAGAGAGTCGAGGGCGATGGAGCACGTTGAGCCGAGGTCTCCTTGGGAGTCTATTGTCTCGTAGACCCATGAAATACCATTCCAGTAGGCGTAGTGCATGTCCCGCTTGAACGGAACTGAGTCGTCAAAATCGTAGACAGCATGAGGACGGTTGAGACTGTCCAGAGACAAAGATAGGCAATCACCGATTCCGTTCATGATACTCTGAAATGCCCATGAAGAACCTGTCCAATGGGCGAGAACGAGCCCTCTAGAACCGAAATGGTCGCCCTCGTAGAGTATCCAGGGGTTTCCTCCGGAATCGACTGCAATCGAGGACAACCACCCAGCCTGAGCGTCTACAGTCTCAATCAGCCAGGTCATGCCCGCCCGCGCGGTGTTTGACAAAGGTCCGAAGATCAGTGATGACGAAACGAGCATCATGATTGAGACAACGAGAAGGACCCTCTTCAGCAGATGTCGTCTCATGCAGCAAACCCGCCTCTCTTCCTCAATCTAATGGATGATAGGCGTATAATTGCCTTTGGGGCAACAATAAGGGATAAAACGGGAGAGCCAGAGATAACTCAGACAATGCTCTCGGGGGGCTGACTCGTCAAATCCTTTCGTCGTGACAAGAAGCATCTTGAACTCCATGACCCCTTTCGCCCGCCAGAATATTGGGTAATTCCGCGACAATATCTCCCGCCACAAAACGTTTTATCGGCGTGCACTTTGCCTCCGAGCGTGGGTCTTCTAACCCGCCTCGCGAGCAGATGGGTCGCCGGCATCCACATGGAGGACGCCCTCAAGCGCGCGGCGGAGCTGAACAAGCTCAAGATCGGCGCGATACTCAACATCCTCGGCGAGCACTACGAGGACCGCAAGTCGATAGAGGAGACAGTGGCGGAGTACCTCGAACTCATCGACGCGATCACGAGGAGGGGGCTCGACGCGAGCATATCCATCAAGCTCTCGCAGTGCGGGCTGATGGTCGACGAGGACTGTTGCAGGAAGAACGCGGAGACGCTCCTGGCCAGGGTGAAGGAGACAGGCAACTACCTCTGGATGGACATGGAGAGCTCGAAGTACACGGACGCGACGATCCGCATCTACGAGCACTGCCTGAAGCTGTACCCGAGGGTCGGCCTGGCGGTGCAGACGAACCTCAAGAGGACGGAGGCCGACGTCAGGCGGCTGATGAAGGAGGGCGGGATGGTCAGGCTCACCAAGGGTGCCTACAAGGAGGACCCCGCCATCAGCTACCCAAAGAGGTCCGACACCACGGTGAACTTCAGCAAGATCCTCAGGTTCCTCTTCGAGGAGTGCGACAACTTCGCCGTCGCCACGCACGACATCAACATGATCAACGAGAGCCTTGAGCTGGGCAAGAAGCATGACAGGAAGTTCGAGTTCCAGATGCTCCAGGGGGTGCGGGAGAAGCTTGCCGCCGAACTGGCGGGCAAGGGGTACAGGGTGAACGAGTACGTCCCCTACGGACCGAGGTGGCTCGCCTACTTCACGAGGCGCCTCAAGGAGAAGCCGGGCAACATCCTCACGATGTTCAAATCCCTCGTCAGTGGCTAGCGCGAGGACGACCGGGGGGTTCGTTGCGTTGTTTTGGGTGCTCCATCATATCTATGCCATGCCGGGTTTCAGCGGGCTCATAGCAAGAAAACCTAGCAAATCCTCCAAGAATGAATTCACTCATTCTCAATCATTCCCTTTCTTGTTGAGTCTCGATATGAGGATGAAAATAAAAACCAACAAGCCGACTAGGAAAATGAACAGTCCTATCGCGCCTAAAGTCAATGCCGTCTTGGTAGTCATGTTTTCATTCAACGAGCCGCCTATTCCGACCCAGAAAACCGCCCCGCCCATAGCCATCAGGCATGCTGACACTGCCATCGCAACCAAAGTCACTGTCAATCCGACTCTTCTTCTGGTTCCTTCCATTCAGATTACATCCGTTTGGTGCAAGCCCTCCCCTGTGGGTTGGCAATCCATTTAGACAATCCCGAGATATAAGTCTGTGGGGGGACGGGAGGGCCAACCCACTTGAGGTCACTCAAGAAGTATCCTCCCGACCCCTTTCCACCCAAAATAATGCAACGGAACCCTGCCGAGGTGACCTTATTATACCGCCAAAGATTCAGACGCTTCGAGGCTGAACCGTGTCCCAGCCATCATGGCTCCCGTACGTGCTGACGGTATATCTGGCGGTGTGCATCGGCATCTTCCTGCACCGCCTCTACCAGATCATCCGCCTCCTGCGCACGGGACAGGCGGAGGAGAAGCGGTGGGACCACTTCGGCCGACGGCTCGTCGCGCTCATCACGCTCGGGATCTTCCAGAAGAAGGTCTACCACAAGGCCGTGGCGGTGGGGATCCTGCACGGGTTCATCTTCTGGGCGTTCGTCTTCCTGGGGGCGAGCATCGTCGAGATCACGGCGCAGGGCTATGCGCCAGGGTGGCAGCTGCCCGTGCCCGAGGTCATCCGCGGACCGCTGTATTTCGCTGAGGAGGGCATCGCGAGTCTCGGATTCCTCGGCGTGCTCATGGCCTTCTACCGCAGGTACGTCGTACGACCGAAGAAGCTCATGCACGAGGGGTTCCGCGCCGCCACGGTCGTCCTCGTGTTCATCATGGGCATCGTGCTGACCGTCCTGTTCTACAACGTCGCCGAGCACGCTCTGGGCACCGCCGCGGATCCTCAGTGGAAGCCCATCTCGGGGGCGATCGCGAGCATCTCGATCATCAACGTGGACCCCGCGATTCTCTGGTGGATCGCCTGGACCGCGCACGTCCTCTTCCTCTACATATTCCTCGCATACGTCCTGTACACCAAGCACTCCCACATCCTGTTCGCGCCGTTCAACTCGTTCTGGGTCAACCTGAAACCGAAAGGTGAAATCAAGCCGATAGACCTCGAGAAGACCGAGGTCTTCGGCGTGCATCGCGTCGAGCAATTGAGCATGCGGCAGCTGCTCGACGGGTTCGCGTGCACGGAGTGCGGGCGCTGCACGGACAACTGCCCCGCGAACAGGACGGGGAAGCCGCTGGACCCGATGCACCTGATCATCCACATGAGGGACACACTCGTCGACCAGGGGCCCGCGATCCTAGCGGGGAAGACGGAAGGGCTCCCCGACATGTTCCAGACCGTGCATTCGGAGGGGCAGATCTGGGAGTGCACGACATGCTACGCGTGCGTCTACGAGTGCCCCGTGCTGAACGAGCACGTGCCGAAGATCATAGACATGCGCAGGCACCTGGTCCTGATGGACGGGAAGATGCCGACCCAGGTGATGGACGTCCTGCGCAACGTCGAGCAGAACTACAACCCCTGGGGGATCGGGTGGGACCAGCGGGGGAAATGGGCGGAAGGCCTCGATGTCAAGGCGCTCGCGGAAGATGCGAACGTAGAGTACCTCTTCTGGGTGGGATGCGTGGGTAGCTTTGACGAGCACGGGAAGAAGATCGCTCAGTCAATCGCGCGGCTGTTGAAGAAAGCAGGGGTCAGCTTCGGCATCCTCGGTCCTGAGGAGAGGTGCACGGGCGATCCCGCGAGGCGCATGGGCAACGAGTACCTCGCGCAGACGATGATCAAGCAGAACATCGAGACTCTGAACAGGTACGCCGTCAAGAAGATCATCGCGATGTGTCCGCACTGCTTCAACTCGCTCAAGCACGAATTCCCAGACTTTGGCGGGAAGTACGAGGTCGTGCACCACAGTCAGTTCCTCGCGAGGCTGGTCAAGGAGGGCAGGCTGAAGCCGAGCAGGGAGGTCAACGAGGTCGTCACATATCACGACGCCTGCTACCTTGGGCGGTACAACGATGTGTTCCAGGAGCCTCGTAGCATCCTTGCGTCCATACCGGGCCTCAGCGTCGTCGAGATGGAGAGGTCCAAGGAGACTTCGCTCTGCTGCGGCGGTGGTGGCGGGCGGCTGTGGATGGAGGAGACGGTCGGGAAGAAGGTGAGCGTGGAGAGAACCGAGCAGGTCCTCGCCGCGAAGGCGGAGACAGTGGCGACCGCGTGCCCCTACTGCACGATCATGTTCGACGACGCCGTGAAGGTCATGGACATCGAGGGCAGACTGAAGCGGAAGGACATCGCTGAGATCCTTGAGCAGTCGGTTGGCGGGTGAGCCTCCCTCAGAGCTTCCTCAGCGCCGCGGGCAGCTCCGCCAGAGAACCGATGATGGGCCATCGCCCTTTTTCCGGATTAGAATGCTCGGGGCGGATCATCTGGAAGCACCGCGCGCCCATGGACGAGACAGGTGCGAGGTAGGCGGGGATGTCGTCGACGACCACCGCCTCGGCGGGTTTGATTTTCGTGATGCCGAAGGCGCGCCTCCAGTAGTGCGGCCTGTCCTTCTTCGCCTTCGCGTTCTCCAGGAAGACGAGGCCGTCGAACATCTCCCTGATGCCGCCGCCGACGAGCGCGAACTCGCCGTTCGAGCGCGTCGCATTGGTCGAGAGGAAGATGCGGTGTCCGTCCGCCTTGATCTCGCCGAGTGCGGGCTTGACATCGGAGTACAAAGCATCGATCCCCGAGACAATCTCGGCTTCCAGTTTCATCCAGTAGGTGTTCAGGTTAGGCGGTGGCGGCAGGCCCGCCATCTCGAACGCCATGCGGAGGTGGTCCGCCTCCATCCTCTGCACCGCCCTGACCCATTCGTCCCCGTCCCTCATGTCGCCCTGGAGGGAGTCGAGCCTCGCCCCTTCGGCGGTGTACCACGCGTATGTCTCATCGTGGATCTGCTTTCCCTTGGCGACAGGGACGCCGAAGTCGCGGTTGAGTGTCTCCGCGTACCGCCGCCGGTAGTGCTGCTCCATCAGTCCCGGATTCGCGAGGACGCGGTAGAGGTCCAGGAAAATCGCCCAGGGCATCGCGTGCGCAAGGCCAGATGCCGTCTAAAGCGTTGCGGTGGCGGGATGAGAGGGTGTCTGGGCAATGAGCCATGGTCAAAGACCGCATCTCCAAAAGACAAACACTTTCATTGGACTCTCCCAACTAGCGTTTAGAATTACGACCCCATGGCATGAGGGATGGCGACCTCTTCACGCGATTTCAAGATGGGGGATTGCATACCTGAGGCGGAGACGATGGCGATTACTCGCGTCCTTCTCGGTGGCAAATCGGGAAAGATGAGCCTCCCTTCCGGCGTGGCGGGTGGCTCCTACAAAGCGACGATTCCCCTGATTAGGCCATCCAAGCTCACGAGCAAGCGGCGCGGCGGTATCGGGAAGGATCTCAGCGAGGGCTGGTGCCTCAACTTCGCGGTCGGCTGCACTCACGGCTGTCCGTTCTGCTACGTGGACGCGATCCACAAGAGGTTCGGGGGCCGCTATGGCAGGCAGACCAAGAAGAAGTGGGGCGACTACTTCCTGGCACCCTACAACCTCCAGAGCGCGATAGAGAGGACTCCATGGGAGCGCTGGCGGGGGAAGGAGGTCATGATGTCCTCGACGCACGACCCCTACTTGCCGACTTTGGCGGATGCCGCGAGGGAAATCCTGGAGCACGCGCTTCCGGCCGGAGTCAGGCTGTGCATCCAGACGAGGTCCACGCTGGCGGCGAAGGACTTCGACATGATCGCGGAGTACGACGGCCAAGTCCGCCTGCAGGTCTCGATCGCGACGATGAGCCGCGAACTGTCGCGGAAGATAGAGCCTAGAGTCCCGCCGCCGGAGAGAAGGATGAAGATGCTGGCGGATGCTAAGCAGGCGGGGCTCAGGGTCGGTGTCATCATCGCACCGGTTCTTCCCGCCAACCGTCTCAGGCCGGACATCGGGGAGGACATGGCGGAGATTGCCGGGTGTCTCGCAGAAATCGAACCAGACCACATCTATGGAGAATCATTGCACATCCGTGGAGAGAACATTCAACTCATAGAGGAAGTCCTCGGTGATCGGCTAAAACTGACGACTAGTTTTGACAGAGGCGCGGAGCGTCTTTTCCATAGTGAACTTGAGAGCGCGGGGCTAGATGGCACCTGGTGGCCTGACCACTAGGATGAACGCTTCGCGCATATCGACTTGATCGACGCCCCTCGTCCTCGTGTTATCCCTAAGTAGGTATACGGACCAAGGATGCGGAGAACACCGCGCGCTTCGACGGTCGCCTGTCCTCGTGTTATACCTAAGTAGGTATACCGAGGAGACTGCGGGTCTTGCCGCAGCGGTCCCTCCGGCTCAGACCCTCCTCATCCTTTCCAGTGCTCTCCTGTATCTCGCGACGCGCAGGTCAACCTCCTCCTTCGCGTCCATCGCGTGCTCCAGCAGCATCTTCACCGCCCTCTCGCCGGTCTCCATCAATCCGACCGGCCCGACGTACCTCTCAACCTTCTCGCTCCTGCCGTTCAGCCTGTTGTACCGCCAGAAGTAGAGGTACCGTCTTCCGTGCACGGTCTTCGTCGCGAGCCCGCATCCCATTTCCATTGTTATCCCCAAGTAGGTATAACATGAGGAGAACAAGATGTTTGGCGGGGGAGGTCTATGAATGTTGTGACTTGAAGAATGCCTATTGATGGAGGAGTTGTTGATCGGGGGGCCAGCCGTAGCCTCAGAGTCTGCCGCTGTGGCAGTTGCGGTGGCGGGAGTGCCATCGGGTCATGTTCCTCCGTTGCATCCTTTTCGCGGTCCTGGATTGCGGTTGCGAGATAAAGACGTATCCTCATCTCTTGTCGGCGACTTGACGCCTTGAACGGGCGGGCACGATGAGGTCCCTGTCACGGAGCCATGCCTTCAGCCGCTGACGCGCCTGCCATCCGTACTCCTCGGGCAGCAGGTCCGGGATCGCCGGCGCCGCGAGCCGCAACGTCTCGATGCCCGCGAGCTCTCGCAGCCGGTTCAGGTCGAGCTCGCTGCCTCGCTCGTGGAGGAGCACCGCCACATCGGACAGGTCCATTTCCCTCCCTGCGGCCAGCTTGAGGCGGAGGAGGTCCTCAAGGGACGCCGCGAAGACCCTGGTCTCTCCGTAGGAGAGCTCCCTGCCCCGGCGGAACATCTCCTCGTCGATCTGCACCTCACCGACCGTCCGCGTGTAGACGTCCACCTCGCCCACGTCGCGCCCCTTGAACGCGTGCTTCACCAGGTGCGGGGACCTGGAATGGGAGAAGCCCATCCCGAGGAGGCAGGAGCGCAGCTCGGGGAAGTCCCTCTCCCGGACGACGAGGTCGATGTCGTGGGTGCTGCGATACGGAGCGTAGCACTCCACGGCGACACCGCCGATGAACATCACCCTGTTCCCCAGGCGCACGGCGATGTCCCTCACGACCGCGTTCACGTCCGCGCGACCACCTCCTCGAAGACCTTGAGCATGCAGTCCGCGTCGATGCGCAGCCCCGGCGCGCGGGCCTCCTGGAACTCGATGTATATCCTGGCGCCGTCTAGCCCGTGCCTGCCGCCGAGACGCACGCAGTCCTCGACCAGCCGGCGGTGTCCCACGAGGGTGTAGCCATCCACGGTGAATGTGCCCGCCAGGGTCTCGTCCGGTGCGCGCAGCAGGATTAGGGTCGCCCTCTCGCCACGCCCCGCTCTCCTCACTTCGTGCCCTTTAAGGGCCGATTCCCACTCCTCCAGCGGCTTGACATAGGCCCAGGCGGTCGCGGGGGACTGGTACTTGGTGAGGAGCCACGCCGCCACGTCGAGGGTCAGAGCGTAGGCGAGACCTGTCTCGCGCGCCGTCTCCCGGAGAAGCCCGGCGGCAGCCAGCGGCCCGCCCGCGTGGGTCAACCTGGTCAAGGTCGTGAAGGGGTCGAGGGCGCGCTCGAGCGCGTCCCGTGTCTCCCTGGATGGCCGGAGGCGGCCTGTCTCCATCAGGCTCAGGGCGGTCCTGCTGATGCCCGCGGCGGCTGCGAGTTCCGCCTGGCTGAAGCCCAATCCCAGGCGTCGCTCTTGCAGGTTCATTGTATGTTAAATAAAGTTAACACTGATATTTGAAGGCTCCGGCGGTTCCTGTGACACGGCAGTTCAAGAGGGGTGCCGTTGTCGTCGTCCCTCCCTTGTACCTTCTACTCCGTGCCGAGGGGATGACCCCCGATTGATTAAGAAGTATCGATGGCGGGGATGAGGAGAATCTGATTCTGCTCGCTGGAAGAGAAACCGTAAACGCCTGTTCTGAAACAATGAAGGACGTCCCTCTGTCTCACTCAACCTATTCCGGACCTCTTCCCGCCCTCCCGACCACTGGGAGCACCTGAAGAGACTTCCCAGCGACCCGATTCTGTTCTGAGGGCTATCGAATGACCTGGTCACGAGCCAGAACTGAATGGCAGAACCGTGGATCTGATGCGATTCTGGCTTTCGCCTCCATATCAACCACCGGCATAAGCTTTCGAACGACGTGCATGGCTTCTCGGCGAATGCGCACAATGTCTCGGCCAATGCGCATCGGAGTTGTGCGAACGCGCACAGCTCTTCGGCCAATTGGCTCAGAAGTCATGCCAATGCGCATAGGAGCTGGGACAATGCGCACAATAGTCGTGCCGATGCGCACAGCTTCTCGGCGAATGCGCTCAAGAGCTATGCTAATGCGCACAGGAGCTGAGCGAATGAGCACAATAGTCGTGCGAATGCGCACAATATTCATGCCGATTGACCGAACATCCGTGCCAATCGGTTCAATATCCATCCCGCCACCCGGAATGAGCGTTCAGAATGGCCTCAATCTGGCGTGTCCGTGGATGACTGAAAAGCAAGGCGTCGCTGCGCCAAATCAGATGCCCGCCAGCTCACTGCACCCTCGCAGGAGTCTAGTCCTTTGCCGCGTCAGCTTGCTTCTCCCGCCGCTTAATCTTGCTCCGGATCCTCCTGATGATCTTCGAGTCGACGCTGTTCTTCCCGTAAGCCCCGATCACTATGTCCAGGTCGCCCGACGCCTTGACCTGGAGGTCGCGAGTCAGCTTCACGGTCGTCTTCGTCGCCTCCTTCGCAGCGACCTTCAAGGACTCCTGCTCCGAGTTCGAACTCACGGCGGCCTCGTGCAGTTCCTTCAGCTCCCTGATCAGCTTGTCAGCGTCGATGCCGAGCTGCTTGAGCTTCTCCTTCTCACTCTCGAGTAGGGTGATGACGTCGGCGGCGAAACCGATGATCTCCGTCTGAGACAGACTCATGTCCTCGTATACCTCCACCCAATGAAGGGGAGAATAGATATTCTGTCGGGGGCTTCTTAATAGTATCTCACAGTTGTGCCTGGAAAAGCGGCAGAACAGACGATAAGCGAGGTCCGACCGGGGGATGTCCGCCCGCCCATAGGGAGAACAATCCGATGTTATCAGATTTGTGAACACTGTCAAGAGGGATGCGACCGCGAAGCGGGAGATTCCGGACCGCCGGAAGACTGCGTCCTACCCGCCCTTCAGCGCCTTCGCCAGCGCCGGCAATACCTCGAGCACGTTCCCCACGATCCCGTAGTGGGCGTACTCGAATATCGGCGCGCTCGGGTCCGTGTTGATCGCGATGATGAGCCCGGAGTCCTTCATCCCCGCCACGTGCTGCATCGCGCCGCTGATGCCGCAACCGATGTACAGCTTCGCCTTGATCGTCTTCCCGCTCTGGCCGACCTGGCGGGACTTTGGCAGCCACTCCGCGTCGGTGATCGGTCGAGACGCTCCTACGACCCCGCCAAGCATCTTCGCGAGGTCCTGCACCAGCACGAGGTTCTCCTTCTTCCCGATCCCCCTCCCTACCGCAACGACGACGTCGGCGGCGGCTATGTCGACGTCCGCCACCTGCGGCTTCTCGATCCCGAGGACCTTCCTGATGATCTTCGCCGCGTCCACCTGGACCGCGACCTTCTGCACCTGAGCCCCGGCACCGCCCTTCTCGGCTGGCTTGAACGTGGCGGCCCTGATTGTGACGATGTACCTTGGAGCACCGCCGAACTCGAGGTCCACCGCGATCTTCTCATTCAGGACGCGACGCGTCACGATGATGCCCTGTCCCTCGATCGCCATGTCGACGCAACCTGACGCCAACGGGAGGTTCCATTCCACCGCAAGCCGAGGCGCGAAGTCGTAGCCCTGCGTCGTGTGCGCCATGAGGATGATGAGCGGGTCGACCTGGTCCACCACCGCCTTCAGAGCCTGTGAGTATCCTTCAGGCGTGTAGGACTTCAGGGCCTCGTGCTCTCCGACGAGGACCTGGTCGACAGGGTACTGCGCGAGCTCCCCAGCAAGCGTGTCAACACCCTGCCCGAACAGTGCAACGCTCAGCTTCCCGCCGTGCTTCGAGACTAGGTCCCTGCCCTTCGCGACCATCTCCAGCGTCGGGCCCTGTATCTTCCCGTCGCGGTGCTCCGCGACGATGAGGACTCCCTGCGGCATCTAACCACCCCTCCAGAAGCCCTTGTCCTTGAGGAGCTGCGCGACCTTCGCGGCGGTATCGGAGGCCTTGCCCGTGAACATCTCCGCCTTGCCCCTCGATGGCGGGAGGTAGACCTTCCTCACCTTGAACTGGAATCCACCCGCAAATTGATCCCAGGTCTGCGCTCCGACGTCCTGCGGCTTGACCTCCCTGATCGGGGCCCTCGCGGCCTTCATCACCGCGGGCAGGGGCGCATACCTCGGCTGGTTGATGCCCGACTGTATCGTCAGGAGCGCGGGTAGCTTGGTCGACACGATCTCCTGATCGCCGCCTTCAAGCTCTCGATTCACCTTCAGGTTCTGCCCCTCGACGGTCACCTTCGTGACGACGGAGACGTGCGGGCATGAGAGGAAACCAGCCATCATCGCCCCAGTCTGAGAATAGATGTAGTCGTCGGATTGGACTCCGGTGAGGACCAGGTCATGTGGGATCTTCTTGATGGCCTCCGCGAGGATCTTGGAGACCTGATATGAATTCAATGCGGCAGAATCTTCATACGAGACCCTGACCGCCTCGTCCGCGCCCTTCGCCATCGCCTCCCTGAGCATCTGCTCGGTGCGCTTCGGGCCGACGGTTACGGCGGTGACCTTCCCCTTCAGCTTCTCCTTCAGCCTGACCGCTTCTTCCAGCGCGTACTCGTCGCAGCCGTTCACCTTGTAGTTCAGAGTGTCGCGCTTGATGTCCGTCCCGCTCGGAGCGATCTGGAACTGGAGGTCTGGGTTGGGCACCTGCTTCAGGCAGACGATGATGTTCATGGGAACCCCTTCATTGCGGGAAACTGGGACGTTATTTAAATGGTTGTTCAAAGACCTGCCTTGGTTACCATGTGAAGATTAACAGCTTGAGGCGATCGAGGTGGTGGAGGCGGAAGAGATGCATGCGTGTGAAGAGCCTAATCAGATTCACTTCTTGGGGTGGGACTTGGTTGCTGCTTCATCAAGCAGGTCGGCCAATGCCCGCCAATCTTGGGACTTCTGAATTTCCATCATGGTTCTTCTTGGCGTAAGTCGTCGGACTCGCAGCCTCCCAAACGGGTTCTGAAACTCGGCCCTCATGACTTTTCCCAAGAGCGGGTTCCGCTCAATCTTGATCACTGAACCTCCCGTTTTTCTAATCACGTCTTCTGCCACGTTCATGGCATCCTCGAATGAAATGGCGAACCTCTTCTGCATTTCGTGACGTGATTTCCGTAAGTCATTCATGGTGAAGTAGAGTGTAATCCACAAGATTGTTCCCAAGATGGCCGCCAAAATGAAAGATTCCGCAAGCTTGCCTCCGTCAGGTAATTCGCCGTTGACAGGTATCAGTTCCACTAGAAGAATAGCTATTGCGAAGCCGATTGGAAAAGTCTTTGAAATCGCCCTTATCAAACTCAATGTGTCTTCCTTGTACCACTGCCCTTTTCGATGACGTTCAAGGATGGTGGCAGGAATGAAGGCCACGCCAGTTGGCACGAATATGCCAATAAGAATCGTGGCAAAACCCGCAATAAATAGCGACCCTGAATCTGCGAAATACGCGCCTAGAATCAGAGCGACACCTATGTCCATGATGATGGGCGCACACGCGAAAGCCGCGTTTCGGAATGCCACGAGTTGTTCGTCAGTTAAAGTCTGATTATGTCCTAGCAACCCGATCCCCGATTAGTCTATAGCAATGGATGGAGTGAACCCTATTGAATCTTCTGTCGAATTCTGAAGACTAACTAATCAAGACTGCACGAAAAGTATTGAGAGGCCGAGAGCGCCCTTTGCGACTCCCGACCTCGATGTGTTTCGGTGGGGGCGTGTATCCTTCGGACCAGGTCGTTCATCAGCTTCGCTAGGCTGTCGGTAGAACGGCCCAGATCTGCTGTCTTCTCTTACGGGAATATCCCGCGGAGCCTGTAGGCCTCGACCACGCGCTTCACCGCGACGATGTACGCCGCCGTGCGCATGTCGACCTTCTCCTTCTCGCGGACTTCCCAGACGTTGTTGAACGCCGTGGTGATGATCTGGTCGAGCTTCTGCCGGACCTCGTCGAGCGTCCAGAAGAAGTGCTGCAGGTTCTGCACCCACTCGAAGTAGCTGACAGTCACCCCGCCCCCGTTCGCGAGGATATCGGGGATGTCGATGATGCCCTTCTTGTGCATTATCTCATCAGCCGCGGGCGTGGTCGGACCGTTGGCGCCCTCGGCCACGATCTTGGCATTTATCCTGCTCGCGTTCTCGGCCGTGATGACATTCTCAAGCGCTGCAGGCACGAGCACGTCGACCTTCAGCTCGAGGAGTGCCTCGTTGCTGATCTTCGTCGTGCCGGGGAAGCCGACGACAGTGCCGGTCTTCTCCTTGTGGGCCATGACCTCCTTCGGGTCGAAGCCCTTCTCGCTGTAGATGCCGCCCTTGCTGTCGGAGACGGCCACGATCTTGCAGCCGTATTCATCGTGGAATATCTTCGCGGCGAACCCCCCGACGTTGCCGTATCCCTGGATGGCCACGGTCGCGCCCTTGAGGTTGAGCTTGATCTTCTTCGCTGCCTCACGCGTCGTGAACACGACGCCCCTGCTCGTCGCCTCGTCGCGGCCCTTCGAGCCGCCTATTGCCAGCGGCTTGCCGGTGACGACACCAGGAACGGAGTAGCCGAGGTTCATGGAATAGGTGTCCATGATCCAGGCCATCGTCTGCCCGTCCGTGTAGACGTCCGGTGCGGGAATGTCCTGCTCCGGCCCGATGATCGTGCTGATGGCGGTCGTGTAGCGCCTCGTCATGCGCTCGAGCTCCGCCTTGGACATCTTCTTCGGGTCGCAGACGACGCCGCCCTTCGAGCCGCCGTAAGGGAGGCCCATTAGCGACGTCTTCCACGTCATCCAGCAGGACAGCGCCCTGACCTCGTCGAGGTTGACCTGCGGGTGGTAGCGTATGCCGCCCTTGTACGGTCCCAGAGCGCCGTTGAACTGCACCCTGTAGCCGTTGAACACCCTGATCTTTCCGTCGTCCATCCGCACGGGGAAGTTGACAGACAACTCCCTCTGCGGGCTCTTGAGGATCTCGAGCAGCCCCGGCTCCAGCTTCAGGTGCTTCCCGACCCTCTCTATCTGTTGCTTCGCTATCTCAAATGGATTCAGTTCCTCTTTCACCATGGTTCTCGCCCCCGAGAGAACGCTCTCGCATCAGGCAACCCCGGCGGAGCGGCTGGACGGATTTAAACGTTTAGGATAGGAATCATATAGAGAGACCTAGAGACAATCTGGCACACCGACTCATGTTACTCCATGTCGGAGGGGCCATTTTGGCGGCAGACGACTCACTTATTTACATCCCCGCCATTACGGGGTCATATGCGTGGCGGCTACATACTGTTCCTTGAGCTGGAGAAGCCGAAGACGCTGAAGATAGGCCGCCTCGGACAGCATGAGTTCCCTGCAGGACTCTATGCCTACGCGGGGTCCGGGCTGGGCAGCGTCGAAGCCCGGGTAGGCAGGCATCTCTCCGAGAAGAAGACCAGGAAGTGGCACATCGACTATCTGACCGCCGAGGCGCGCACCCTTGACTACATCGCGTTCGAGAGCAAGCGCAGGATCGAGTGCGACTTGGCGAAGTCGATGGAGGGGCTTGGCGGGAAGCACCTCGTGAAGGGCTTTGGCTCCTCGGACTGCGGATGCGAATCTCACCTGATCTACCTTGGCGGGCTGAAGGTCGCCAACATCAAGGGCGGCCACAGGCGTGTAACCTGAGACGGTCATGCCATTGGCGGGATGGTGAGTCAAGCGAGTCATCATATATCAGAATGGGAGATAGTCTGCGAGAGGGGTCATCTGCGTGACGACGAATCGAGTCAAGGGCGGGGCAGGGGATGTGGCCCTGTTCCGAGTCCTGCTACTTGTCGCTGCAGTCCTTTTATCAGCTGGTCGGATGGGAGTCCAAAGTACATCTGACACGGGCGAACAAAAATCCGTCCGAACCGCTACACCGGATGATGTCGCGAAATCGCTTCATTCCCTCGACGGATACTTCATCGAGAACAGGGGCCAAGTCGCGGGCGGGATTCGATACTATTCGACGGGCAATCCCTCAGTAGGATTCAGGGACGACGGCATCATGTTCGTTGTCAGGGAGTCCGGCGGGAGAGAGAGCAAGGAATCGTGGGGTGAGCCGATTGACCACCTTGCCGCCGTCGACGAAGCGACCACGATGAGATTGTTCGCGTACATGCTCCGCTTCGAGGGGGCCAACAAGGTTACGCCGATTGGCTTCGACCGCCTGCCTTTCAACAGCAACTTCTTCATCGGGAACGACTCGAGCATGTGGAGGACGAACGTGCCAAACTATCGAGGGTTGTCTTATCAGAACCTGTACGACGGCATCGACTTGGTGTATGGGGTGAAGGATGGGCGCCTCAAGTACGAGTTCCACGTCAGCCCAGGCGCGGACCCCGCGCAAATCGAGATGGCGTACGAGGGCATCGACCGCCTTCGCCTTGATTCCGACGGCGGCATGACGGCATCCACCGCAGTGGGAGACGTGAGAGATCTCGCTCCTGTGGCGTACCAGGACGAAGATGAAATCAGATGCCCCTTCTCGCTTCGCGGTCCCTTCTCCTTTGGATTCGCCTGTCGGGGACGGGACGCCTCCCGCGCCCTCGTCATCGACCCGCTCGTGTATTCCACGTTCCTCGGCGGTTCCGTTATGGAGACTCCGTACGACATCGTGACCGACGCCTCAGGGAGCGCCTACATCGTGGGCTTCACCACTTCTCCTGACTTCCCGGTCACGCCCGGAGCTTTCGATGCCTCGTTCAATGGGACTCATGACGGCTTCGTCGCAAGACTCAATCCTGACGGGAGCACTCTGGCGTGGGCGACGTTCCTGGGCGGCTCCGATTTCGATTGGGCGATTGCCGCCTCCATCGATCCCTCAGGCGAAATCTACGTCGTCGGTTTCACGGTATCGACGGACTTCCCCGTGACCGTGGGGGCTTTTGACTTTTCTTTCAACGGTGTCATGGACGCCTTCGTAGCGAGATTCGCAATGGATGGAGTGCTGATATGGGCCACCTATCTCGGCGGCACCGGGAGCGACTATGGCGCTGCGATTTCCCTGGATAGTTCGGGCAACATAGTGGTCGGGATAATTGCCGAGTCCCCCGACTTCCCGGTGACGCCCGGGGCGTTCGATGTCTCCCACAATGGTTTCGAGGACGCCTGCATCGCCAAGCTCGATCCTTCGGGCAGCTTCCTTCTCTGGGCCACGTTTCTGGGTGGCAGCATTTCCGACTGGATTCAGGGGATTGCGTTGGGCGCGGACGACAGCATCTATGCTACCGGCATGACATTGTCGAATGACTTCCCCGTCACGCCAGGCGCGTTCGATACGACATATAACGGAGGCGCAAATGGGGGCGGCGATGCCTACATCGCCAAACTGAACTCGACGGGAAGTGATCTCGTCTGGGCCACCTACCTTGGAGGTGATGACTTCGATGGCACGGGATTCATCTTCCTCGACGGCTCGGGTAACCTCTATGTGGCCGGTCACGTATTTTCCTCGGATTTCCCAGCGACCTCGGGAGCATTCGACGAGACCCTCGATGGCTCCAGTGATGTGTTTGTTGCGAAGCTGAACTCAACCGGGGGTGCCCTTCTGTGGGCGACTTTCCTTGGGGGCAGCGGCAATGAGAACATCGCCGGAATCGCCTTGGACGTGGCCGGCAACGTCTGCGTTGGTCTTTTGACATTCTCTGCAGATTTCCCCGTCACGCCCGGTGCTTTCGACACCACCTTCAACGGAACCACTGACGGGGTCCTCGCCGTGCTGAATCCCGATGGTACAAGCCTCCTGTACGCCACGTTCTTTGGCGGGAACGACAGTGATGAGATTAGCGGAATGGTCCTCGACTCCTCCGGGTATGTTTACCTTGCCGGTGGCACCGGGTCCTCAGATTTCCCTGTCACCCCTGGCGCCTTCGATACCACGTACAACGGCGGGATCGATGCGTTCGTCGCGAAGATTGGACCTGTCGGTCCCCCCAACACGCCCCCTGTCCTCGCGTGGACGGGCGAACCGAACTATGTCTTGGACGGCCTTGACCCGGAAGCCGGCACGACATTCACGGATTTCACGTACCGTGTCGCCTACTATGACGCTGACAATCACCCTCCCGCGCAAATCAACGTGAAGATAGAGAAGCCCCTGGGCGTTCCTTATGGCACTTTCCCGATGTCCTTCGCGGCCTGGAAAGGAATGCCGAGCAACTACACCACCGGCGCGATATACTCGTTCAGCACGAAGCTGTCGGTGGGCACGGACTTCTCGTACTACTTCCGTGCGATGGACGGCTGGGAGTGGGCGACCGGCCCGCCAACTTCTCCAATCGACGCTCCCGATGTCAACGCGGACAATCCCCCGGCCGCCGTGGCATATGCCTCCCCGACATCCGCTTTCATAAACGACACTATCACTTTCGACGCAACCCGCTCGACAGACGACTTCGGCATCACAGCGTACCTGTGGGACTTCGGAGACACGGCGACAGACACCAATTCAGTGACAACTCACGCGTATGCGTCTCGTGGCGTTTTCCTCGCGACCCTGACCGTGTGGGACACCGCCAATCAGAGCGACATGGACACGGTGTCGATCTCGATTGGGAACAGGCCGCCAGTCGCGGACGCGGGACCCGACCAGAGCGTCAACAAAAGCGACCTAGTGACGTTGAACGGGACGGGCAGCAACGACCCCGACGGCGATCCCCTGACCTATTTGTGGAACCAGACCGGCGGGCCCACGGTCATCTTGGCGGGAGCGGACACGGCGACGCCAACATTCTCGTCGGCGATCTCGGGCATATACACGTTCATCCTCGCTGTCGAAGATGGCTGGGGCGGCTCCTCGAATGACACAGTGAACGTCGCGATAGTCAACCGCGCGCCTGTCGCGGAAGCTGGGCCCGACCAGACAGTCCGAAAGAAGACGACTGTTACCCTCGACGGCACAGGTTCCTCGGACCCCGACGGCGACTCCCTGACGTACGCGTGGACACAGACCAGTGGTCCCGCGGTCATCCTCGCGGGAGCAGACACCCCCACGCCGACATTCATGCCGCCGAGAAGCGGTGTCTATGTGTTCCAGCTGGTCGTAAACGACAGCGATAACGGGATGTCGTCGGACACCGTGCAGGTGACAGCGACGAATGCGCAGCCTGTGGCAGATGCGGGACCAGATCAAACCGTGCGGAAGAAAACGCCTGTCACTCTCGACGGCTCATCATCATCCGACTCGGACGGGGACTCTCTGACTTGCTCGTGGACGCAGACAAGCGGTCCCGCGGTCACCCTGGCGGGTGCAGACACCGCTGCGCCCACGTTCACGCCGTCAAGAAGCGGCCTCTACGCATTCCAGCTGACGGTGGACGACGGCGACGGCGGAGTCGCGACTGACACTGTCGTGGTGACAGCGACGAACGCCCCGCCCGTGGCTGACGCGGGTTCGAATCAGACCGTGCGGAAGAAGACGCTAGTCACTCTCAACGGTTCGCTCTCCTTCGATCCTGATGGCGACATGCTGACATTCTCGTGGACACAGCTTTCCGGGCCAGCCGTGACCCTGACCGGTGCGGACACCGCCACCCCGTCGTTCACGCCGACGAAGACGGGGACGTACGCCTTCCGCCTGAGCGTGAATGACGGTGACGGCGGCACGTCGGAGGACTCCACGAGCGTCACCGTCTGGGGACTCCCGCCGACAGCGGACCTTGTGGCGAAACCTCCGAGCGCCCAAGTAGGCGTGCAGATCGAGTTCGACGCCAGTGGCTCCACGGACCCCGATGGTACGATCGTTGACTTCGCATTCTCGTTCGGTGACAACATATCCGAGAGCGGAAGCGATGCGGTGAGGAACCATTCGTACTCCTCCGCGGGCACGTACACGGTCACGCTGACAGTGACGGACGACGACGGGAACGTGAGCACCGCGCAAGTGACAGTCGAGATCATCGCGCCCCCGCCACCGCCAGAGGTCGAGGCGAACTACAAGCCGGTCGTGGCATTGGTGTTCGCAATCGTACTATTCGTGGCGGGAGTGTGGTCGTCGAAGAGGAGGCCGTGGAAGGGCGGGAAGGATAGGATGGCGGTGGCGAAGGGGTTCGCGATCATGTCGTTGCCCTTCGTCCTCGCTGAGGCGGTGACAGGGATTGTCTCGCTCCTCACCGGCCAACTCTCCATGCCGCCGTTGCTCGGGTTGGGAACCGCCATCGACGCGGGGGTGCTCGTCTCCGGTCTGGCGGTTACGGCGGTCAGGGCAACAAGGACGAAGATGTGACGCGACGATTGTCTGGCAACAGTTCCTGCCCCTTCATTCCGAGTTCGGGCAGTGCTCTGACGCTCATCTCCCCGATTCGCTTAAGTCCTTGACGCCGATATTGTAGCCGATGTACCAGAAGAAGACGTCCTTCAGAAGGCGAGTCGCCGCGCGCCGCCACAGGGACGTCGTCATGGAGGCGCTGCGCCTCCGCAGTCAGAGTCCTGCCGATTCGCTCAGGGCCCTGTCGGCCCACAACGAAGCGGTCCTCCGCCTGAACAGGGCGAGACGATGAGATATCTGGAAGACGTCATCAGGGACGCCTGCGCCGTGTTCTCCTCGCTGCGCATCCCCTATGTAATCGTCGGCGGCGTCGCGGTCAACCTTCTGGGCAGGGCGCGGAGCACCTTTGACGTCGATGCGATCGCGGACATCGACGCAGCCGAGGCGGAGCGTCTCGTCAAGGCGTTCAAGCGAAAGGGTTTCGAGGTGTCGCGGGAGGACATCGAGGATGCCCTCAGGGAGAAGGGACATTTCTCCGTCTTCGACAGCAGGTCGGGGTACCGCATCGACTGCAAGGGCGCATATACGACGAACGAGAAGCGCGCGCTCTCTGAACGCAAACGCCTGCGCGTTGCAGACAAGTTCATCTTCGTGGACTCCGCGGAGGATCTCATCGTGATGAAGCTGCTCTACGGCTCTGAACAGGACATACTTGACGCCGAGTCGGTCTACGCCCGCCAGAGGCCGTCGCTGAACATGAGGAGGATATCCGCTGAGGCGAGGGCCCTCGGTGTCTCCGAGGAGTGGGCCTCGCTGCGGAGAAGAGTCGACAGACTGATGGCGGGCAGGAAGCGCTGATCGCTGCATTTCCTCCGAGGGGGCTTCATATTTCATCGTGTCCACCTGCTTCTGGCTGGAATCCGGATTTCCCGAAAGAATACACTGAATGGCGGGAAGGACGAGATGGCGGTGGTGGCTTGGAGGATGAACTTGAAGCCCTCCTGGCGGACTGAAGGTCGCTAGCATTCAGAGTAGCCGCACGTGTGGCACTTGACGCAGCCTTCCTCGTAGACCAGGGCGTTGCCGCACTCGGGACATTCGGGATTGAGCCCCTTCCTGACGATTACCTCGTAGTCCTCGCGGTGCTCCTTGTCCATCTCGTCGTCCGCGTGGATCGTGCCGTGCTCTTCGAAGCTCTCGACCGGCGGCTGCAGGCCGAGCTTCGTGATGCCCATGTGCCTCTTCAGGGCTTTCGCCAGCGCGTCCGGTATGGAGAATATGCGCTCCTGGTGGTCTATCGCTATCCTCGGCGACCTGATGCCCTCGAGCTGGTCGATGATCTCGTCGACGGGTATCCCGCTCCTCAGGCACAGGCTGATCAGCCTCGCGAGCGCCTCGGTGAACGAGTCGGTGTACCCGCCGGCCCTGCCTATCTGCGCGAACACCTCGAACAGGCCCTTGTCGTCCTCGTTGATCGTGATGTACAGCGAGCCGTAGCCCGTGATGATCTTCTGCGTCCTGCCCTCTATGGTGTCCGGCCTGGCGCGGGGCTTCCTCACGCCCTCCTCCGTTCCCGCCGGCTTCTGCTCAGCTGTTTCCTCCGTCCCGACGTTCATCACCTGCTCTGCCCTCGAGCCGTCGCGGTACACCGTGATGCCCTTGCAGCCGAGGTCGTACGCGAGCATGTAGGCCGACTTGACGTCCTCGACCGTGGCCTCCTTCGGCATGTTGATCGTCTTCGATACCGCAGAGTCGGTGAACTCCTGGAACGCCGCCTGCATCTTCACGTGCCAGTCCGGCGAGGCGTCGTGCGCTGTCACGAAGACCCTCTGCCACTTCTCGGGGACCTCCTTGAGGCCGCGCACCGACCCCTTGTTCTCCGCTATCTTCTTCATGAGCTCGTCTGTCCAGAAGCCCTCCCTCTTCGCGACCTCGATGAAGTAGTCGAGGACGTAGGGCAGGCGCTCGCCCTCCATCACGCGCTTGTACCAGATGAGGCTGTATTCCGGCTCGCACCCGCCTGACGCGTCCGCGATCATGGATAGCGTGCCCGTCGGGGCCACCGTCGTGACGGCGGAGTTGCGCACCTTGAGCCCCTTCTCCTTGAAAACAGACTTGTCCCATGCGGGGAACACGCCTCTCTCCGCCGCCAGCTTCTTGCTCTCGTCGAAGCCCGTGTCCTGAATGGCCTTCATGACCTTCCTGGCCATGGCCAGGGCCTCATCCGAGTCGTAGGGAATACCGAGCTTGAAAAGCAATCGCGCGAAACCCATGACCCCGAGTCCGATCTTCCTGGTCCTCTTTGTCATCTCCTCGATCTGCTTGACCGGGTACTTGTTCATGTCTATGACATCGTCGAGCAGGCGCGTTGCCGTCCGCATGTTCCTCTCGAGCTTCTTCCAGTCGACCTCCCACTTGCCCTTGATCTGCCTGAGGTGCGAGTCGAGGTTGATCGAACCGAGGTTGCAGGACTCGTAGGACAAGAGGGGCTGCTCGCCGCATTGCCGCACGACGATGCCGTTGCAGGTCATCGAGTGCGACATCGGCTCCGTGAGGTCGTACACCTCGCTGTCCCCGACGAACTCCTTCGCGACGAGCGGATCCTCGAACTTCGTGCCTCGGAATCCGCGGAAGGGCATTGACGAGAGGCGCACCTGCTTCTCGTCGAGGAAACCGACTTCCTTCCGGAACCTCTCCCTGCTCTGACCGTAGACCGCAAGTTCGTACAGGACTCCGTCCGAGCTGTAAACCTTCAGCGTCCCGTCCTTCCTGGTGTGCGTGAAGCCTGTCTTGCGCGGGGGCCTGCTCCGATCTAGGATCTGTGATCGGATACCGAGGTTCAGCAACAGGAGCTGCACGCCCTGCAGGAGGCGACGGCTCTTAGACGTGAGGGCGACCCACGAACTGCTCGCCTTGGGGTTGCTCCTGACGGTGCCGTCGGCGGAGAACAGCGCTTGGAGGAAGGCGACCACGACGTCGCGCGGCGCGCGGAACACTGCATCGGGCACCTCCTTGGATGCCGCCTCCCATGAATGCACACCAAGCGCCTCGAAGAAATCCACGAATGGACGCGCGTGGAACGACAGGTGATAGACGCCGTTGGACCTGCGCACCGCGCGGACTCGACGCCCGTATAGTCCGTCCAGGAACGGCCTGAGCCTCGCGAACATCGGCGCATCCTCGCGCGAGAACGTGAACCCGACGCGGCAGTTCCGGTCACCTGAGCGCAACCAGCCGTCCCCGACCAGCCAGCCCAAGGTGAGCCCAAGCTCCCTGGACCACTCGCACGGGAAGTTCAGCTTGGTGACCTTGCCGTTCTTTCCTATGAAGAGGTTCGTGGGCTTGAAGGGAAGATTCCGATCCGATGGGAAGGCGCCTTCGCCTGACTGGACCAAGAGCCTGTGATGCCCCGGAATCAGCTCACTTGCCGGCACCCAGCCCTCGGTCGTCCGGACCTTGTGATCGCCGGTCAGCTTCAGTTCCAAGCCGCCCTTGGTGACCAGCCGCCACACCGGCTTCACGCCTGAACACCACGCGCCGACGATCGGCCCCAGGCGGGTGCCGCTCTCTGCCTCGTCGCCTGACACCAGCAACAGGCCGCCCGACTCCGTCACGACCTCAGCCGGCACTCGCCGGTCGGTGACGATGGAAATGCCGCCGTTAGGATACCGCTCAGCCATCCCCCTGATCGTCATCAGGCCCCGCTCAGTCGCCACGAGCGTGTCGCCCGCGACGCACGGATTCGTCGCCTCTATCTCGCCCAGTGCGGGGCAGGAGTTCATCGCGTTCGTCTTGTCGATGAAGAACAATCCAGGTTCGCCGTTCTTCCAGGCCTGCTGCGCTATCTTATCGAATACCTCGCGGGCGTTCAGCTGACCGGCGTTCTTCCTGGTCCTAGGGTTGAGGAGGTCGTAGTTCTTCGAAGCCCTCACCGCCCGCATGAAAGTGTCCGTCACCGCCACGGAGATGTTGAAGTTGGTGATCTGCGTGATATCGTCCTTGCAGGCGATGAACTCGAGGATGTCCGGGTGGTCGACGCGGAGTATGCCCATGTTGGCACCCCGCCTCTTCCCGCCCTGCTTGATCTGCTGCGTCGCCGCATCGAAGATCTTCATGAAGCTGACTGGGCCGGAGGCCACGCCGCTCGTGCTCTGTACGAAGTCGTTCTTCGGCCTGAGGCGGGAGAACGCGAAGCCGGTTCCGCCGCCGGACTTGTGGATGAGGGCCTGGTGCTTCAGCGTGTTGAAGATGCCCTCAATCGAGTCATCGATCGGCAGGACGAAGCAGGCGGCGAGTTGCTGCAGCTCGTTCCCAGCGTTCATGAGGGTCGGGCTGTTCGGCAGGAACTCCAGGCTCGACATGAGGCGATAGAACTCCTTTGCAACCGTCTCGACCTGGCTGTCGGTGGCGCCGTACAAGGCCTCCGCCTGCGCGAGGTTCTTAGCGACCCGCCAGAACATCTCCGTCGGGTTCTCGATCACCTTGCCCGTCTCGTTCCTGTTCAGATAGCGTTTCTCGATGACGCGGAGAGCGTTCTCCGTGAGCTGGGGGGGAGCGAGATCCGGGTGTGAGCGAGAGCGAGGATGACCTTTTCCTTCTACTAGGTTCGTTGCAACACCTCCCTGACGATGGGGGTTTGACTTGATGAGCGACAGGGGATTTGGGGGTGAGCGAGCCGTAGCTCTGGTAGACATAAAGCCCTTTCTGAAACATCTCTGTTACCTGTATCTGCGGTGTTTGTTACCAGACCTGCTACCAACTACTTGACCTCAATGATTGGGGCATCAATGGTGGTCAGAATTCTTGTGCTTTTGGCAAGGTGGAGGAAATGTGTTCACCGTGTTATCACGGTGAGCTCGTTTTGAGTCGAAAAGTCGATTCATACCCCCACCCCACCATTTCCTCTGGACGGCTCCGGATTACTCCAAAGCTTATTAACAAGAAGTTTTCTTACGGAAGACGTGGCACGCCTGTACAGGGAGTTCCGCTTGGAGGTCGCCGCGATGATTTTCATCGCCGGCCTCGTCATGACTATTCTCGTAATCATTAGCTTCACTTTGCCCGCTACAGCTCCCGATCAACCCGATTTTTTCTATGATTTGATTAAGGTCAAGATAGGCAATTGGATGGTTTGGATAATGCTCCTTGGGCCAATCTTGCTGCTGGCAGGCATTTTCTATCTTGGAGACACCATTAAGAAGTTCAGGGAATTCAATAAACTCATGGATACGGATAGCAAAGCAAAGTTCGTTCAGAATCAAGATAGAATAGAATACCTCGCTTGGCTACTTTCTGCTCGCTTTGAAAAACAGGTGGAAGAGAAGAAGAAAGAATTCAAAATCGATTAAATCGACAATCTTTTTTTTGGACGCGCCGCGCCCGGTCACGGTCAGACCCTCCATTGGAAACGAAGGGGTGGGGGATAGGGTTTATGAAGGACTGCATGATATGATATGACGCGCGGAATCTCCGAAGGAATCAGGTCCGTTTCCGATGAAAATCAATCTCAGGCTATTCTCTGTCTACCGAAACATCGTAGGATTCACAGAAATAACGATTGACGTTGCTCGAGGTGCGACCCTGGGCGACCTTTTTGAAGAGCTCCTGCATCGTTATCCGGAACTGAAATCCCTCGAAAGATCCGTCATTCTGGCGGTGAATAGGGACTTCGCGAATCCCAAGACGAAACTGAAAGAGGACGATGAGGTGGCTCTAATGCCCCCGATTGGCGGTGGTTGAACGACAATCCAGAAGAGAGACTTCTCGATTGGGCGGGTTCTGGAGGATGTGATGGACTCCAAGGCGGGGGCGGTCGTCTCCTTCATCGGGACCGTCAGGAGAGAGCGCGGTTTCAGGGCGATCGACTACGAGGCGTACGACGAGATGGCGAGCAGCAAGCTGAAGGAGCTCCGTGTGCAAGCCATCAAGAATTTCAAGCTGACCGATGCCGTCGTGATTCACCGCAAGGGTCGTCTCAAGGTTGGCGAGAAGGTGGTCATTGTGGCCTGCAGCGCCCCTCACAGGAAGGAAGCTTTCAAGGCGTGCGAGTGGCTTATCTCCGAGGTCAAGAAGGTCGTCCCGATCTGGAAAAGGGAGGTATGACATGGCGCGAATGGTGGACGTTGGCGGGAAGAAGGACGTGAAGCGCAAGGCCGTAGCGACAGGCGAGATAGTCCTGAAGCCGGCAACATTGACGGCGATCAAGGCGGGGCGGATCGCTAAGGGCGACGCCTTAGCGGCGGCCGAGGTGGCAGCCCTCCAGGCGATTAAGAAGGTCTGGGAGGTCCTGCCGCACACCCACCAGATTCCGATAACCTCTGCCGGTGTCAATTTAAAGGTCGGCGACGGGTTCGTCTCCGCGACCGTGGTGGTGGAGGCCACCTACAAGACTGGAGTGGAAATGGAGGCGCTCTACGGCGTTTCCGTCGCATTGCTCACGGTCTGGGACATGGTCAAGTCGCTGGAGAAGGATGAGGCCGGGCAATATCCAGGCACGAAGATCAGGGACATCCGTATCGTGTCGAAGGTGAAGGGCGATGGCTAAGAGGTCCTCAACGGCGAGGAAGCACAGGGTCGCAGGACCGAAGAATGTCACAGCCGCCATAGTCACGGTCAGCGACACCAGGACCTACAAGACAGACGAGAGCGGCAGACTGATCAAGGAACGGCTGATCGCGAAGGGGCACAAGGTGGTCCGGCACGGGCTCTGCCTGGATGAGCCCTCGGAAATCGAGAAGGAGCTAAAGGCCTCGCTGGCCACCGGATGCGATGTGATCATTTTCAATGGCGGGACCGGAATCGCTCCTAGGGACATCACCTTCGAAACGGTTGCTCCACGACTCGAAAAGCGGATAGACGGGTTCGGGGAGCTCTTCAGGCAACTGAGTTACAAGGAGATCGGGAGCGCGGCGATGCTGAGCAGGGCGGTGGCTGGGACAATAGGCGAGGCCGTCGTATTCTGCCTGCCCGGGAGTCCTGGTGCGGTGTCATTGGCGATGGAGGATTTGATCCTGCCCGAACTCAGCCACATCATTGGCCTGACGAAAGGACACGCGCAGCATCCCTGAGATTCCATTCGCAAAGGCCTTATCTCCCGCCATTCTATCTTCGATTAATGCGCCCTTTCAAGGCCCTCATCTCTCTCGATGAGGCTCTGAAGATTTGCATGGACGCCGTGAGCCCAGTTGCGACGAAGGAATCGGTTCCGATTGAACGGGCCGCGGGGCGGGTGTCCGGATCGGAAGTCCGCGCAAGAATCTCGGTCCCACTCGCAGACCGTGCAGCGATGGACGGCTACGCTGTGAGAGCGGCGGACACCTACGGGGCGGGCAAATTCAAGCCTAAAGTTCTCCAGAGAGTCGAGACACTCTATGCGAATACCGTTCCGAAGAAGCGGGTCTCCAAAGGCAAATGCATCGAAGTGGCGACAGGGTCGACGATCCCCGAAGGCGCGAATGCGGTCGTGATTGTCGAAGACACCGAGAAGAAGGGCGACCGTGTCTCGATTCATTCACCTGTGCATCCTGGCGAGAACATCTCCCCCGAGGGAGAGGACATCAGGAAGGGAGACATGGTGATCTCTGAAGGCGAGGTCCTCTCCCCCGCCAAGATCGGCGCGTTGGCGGCGGTTGGAATGAGACGGACTTCTGTCTACCGCAAGCCCGTCGTGGCGGTGCTCACGACAGGCGACGAGGTCATCGAGCCGGGCAGGCCGATCCGTCCCGGTCAGGTCTACGACATCAACGCCTACACACTCTCTGCAGTCATCGAGGAAAATGGCGGGGAACCGAAGCGTTTCCCTCGCGCCCCTGACGACGTCGAATCGCTCCGTGCATCCCTGAAGAAAGCCGCCAAGTTCGATCTTGTCGTCTTCTCCGGCGGCTCGTCTGTCGGTGAGAAGGACCTCATCATGGACGTCCTCAAGCAGCTCGGCGAAGTGAAGTTCCACGGAGTCGCGGTCAAGCCGGGGAAGCCAACGGTCTTCGGCCGCGTGGGCAAGACGCCGGTTCTCGGCATGCCCGGCTATCCGACCTCCTGCTTGAGCAACGCGTACATGATACTCGTGCCGATGCTCCGGAAAATGGCCAGGCTCCCGCCAAAAATGGAGAATATCGTCGAGCTGCCCCTCTCCCGCCGCGTCGTCTCCGCGGTCGGCCGCACCGAGTTCCACACGGTCAAGATCGAGAAGGGAAGGGCTGTGCCGGTCTACAAGGAGAGCGGGGCGATAACGAGCATGGCCAACGCAGACGGCTACATCAGAATTCCCGCCAACGTCGACCTCGTCGAGGCGGGGGAGACCGTCCAGGTCATCCTCTTCTAGGCTTCGGCTTCGGGTGGTTGACCTTGATGTGACCACTGAGGAAGCGCCCGCCCATCTCCTTGCCGCAGACAGGACATGTGGCGATCGAGTCTCCTCCCCGCACGCGCCACTCCGACGTGTTGATCGCCTCCTCCAACGCCTCCATCTCCCCCGCGATTTTCGCATCGAATGCTATCGACTTGTGATACTTCATCGGCTGCGAGAGGAGGTCGATGTGCAGGTCGATCGGCGCGTCCTTTGGCACCATGCTCCCGCCGAACGTCTCGATCTTCAGGTGGAGCCGCTGCTTCTGACCGACGGATTTGAAGGCGACGACTTGAAAAGGCTCGCGAGAAACGCGGTACCCCAGCGAGGCGAGGACCACTTCGAGGTTCGCGACAAGGATGCGTTTGGGGACAGCGCCGAACAAGGCAATCTCTCCGAGGTTATGACCGTGCGGATTTAGCCTTTTCTGTCTGGAGTTGGCGGCGGTGCTGAAGGGCTAGCTCCAGCGGACTATCTTCGTGTACTCTTCCCACAGGATGTGGGGAAACGCGCAGCCATTGTCGGTCAGAACATCCGCGTGGACAGTCATCTTGTCGACGCTCCATGGAGCGATGGACGCGCCGTAATCTATCTCGTCTGCGAGCATCGTCCCGTCGCCGTAGAAGTACCTGATCTTGTAGTCGAAGTGCCTGGCATCGCCGAAATTCACCATGAACACGTCGACGGAGTACTCGATAGGCGTGGGAGGTGTATTGTTCGTGCATGTCGCGATGGCATAGATGCCAGTCCTGTTCGGCGTCGGTCCGGGGGGCCCCTGGAGGCCAGTGACACCCACCGGCCCCTGAGCGCCTGGAGATATGTATGCCGCGCAGGACGTGGTGATTGCCACAATGGACATCGCGATCGCAACCAAGCTCAAGATTCTCTCTCTCCCTGTCATGATTCACCTTCCGTGTTTACTCCGATTCTCATCCCTTGATCGTCGTCCATCGGTCGGCGGCCAGTGCTCCGCCAGCTTCTGGATGATGAATCCCCGATGCGATTTGAAGCTTGTCCTCAGGACATCTGGAATACCGGCTCATCTATGCGTAGATTCAGTCAGTTGTGTACGCGACCTTCACCGCAACGAGCTCGCGGCCGAGGGCGCAATCCAACCTGTCCCCGACTTCAAGAACTTGGATCTTCTGCCCGCTCTCCAGACCGCCAGGGTGGCAGAGGAAATAATGGCTGCACGAGAGGTCCCAGCAGCCGCTAGACTGATAGATCACGATCGAGCCTTCCCTCGCGCTGTTGAAGTCGAGACTGGCAGGAGGTGCCGACGGCTCGACCTCGACGACCCTGACAACGTCTCCGTTGAGGAGACAATCATGGGTGACGTCCCGCAGCTTCACGACCTTGTACCGCCTGCGGGGGCTCTGGTTGAGGCAGGCCGCCTTGACCCTGCAGTCCTGGCACTGGGTCCCGGGCCCGAGGTATACGAACTCATGGCCGATCTGTGCCTGCTCCTTCTGTATCATCGTGACCGACGGCAAAAGCCCCGACCTCCCGTTCTCACGTGAGGACGTTGAAAACGATAAATCTATGCGGGGCACGATTCAACGAATCCCAGCGGCTTTCCTGCGGTTCTCATCCCATTCTCTCTTCAACAGCGAAAACAATACATCATCCTGGAGCTCGCCTTTGAACACGAAATTGTCTCGCAGGACGCCCTCCTTCCTGAACCCGAGGCGGCGGACGAGCCTCATGGACCTCTCGTTCCATGGGGCGGTCTTGACCTGTATCCGGTTCAGATCCATCTCCTCGAAGCCGAACCGCAGCATCTCCCCCAAGGCTTCAGTCATGATGCCCTGCCCCCAGCATCGTGGCTCGAGGTCGTAGCCGATCTCCGCCTTGCGCACCTCCTTGTCCCAGAGGTAGAAGCCGCACGTCCCGATGAGTTGATCATCATCTTTCCTTGCAATCCCCCACCGATATCCCAATCCATGTTCGAAGAGATTGATGATGAACCTCTGCACCTCTTCCCTCGCAACATCGAGATCCCTCGGAGCCGGATAGCCGGTGCCCTCCTCGATCTCTCTTACGGAGAAGTGCTTGAAGTAGAAATCCAGGTCGTCCATCGTCATCTGCCGCAGGATCAGCCTCTCGGTTTCGAGCCTCGGGAATCCATGCCGTTCTATCAGGACCTCACACCGCCGTGCTCTTGAGATTCTCCGAGGGCGGGAAGGACTGCAGGTGGTAGACAAGGCACTTGAAAGCTTCATAAACCTGTGTCGGATGAGTGCTATGCCCGAGGAGGAATTGGAACCATGCAGGAAAAACCGCCTGAAGCAGGAATCGTCGTGGCTCGCAAGCTGACCAAGAAATACGACACCGGGGAGGTCGAGGTGCGAGCGCTGAGAGGCGTCGACCTGGACGTGCAGCGCGGGGAGATGGTCGCGATCATGGGCCCCTCAGGCTGCGGCAAGACCACCCTCCTCAATTGCCTCTCCGGCATCGATGACATCAGCTCCGGGGAGGTTTGGATCGCAGGAAAGCCGATCTCGAAGATGAGCGACAACGAGAAGACGGACTTCCGCGCGATGAGGATGGGTTTCATCTTCCAGTCATATAACCTCCTCCCCGTGCTCAGGGTGGTGGAGAACGTCGAGCTGCCTTGCCTGGTCAGGGGTGACGACCCGAAGAAGGCCCGCCAGAAGGCGCTGCAGGTACTCGATGCAGTCGGTCTGAAGGACGAGGCACCGAAGAGGCCCGCGGAGCTCAGCGGCGGTCAGCAGCAGCGGGTCGCGATAGCGCGCAGCCTCGTCAACGAGCCAAGCGTCGTCTTCGCGGACGAGCCAACAGGAAACCTCGACTCCGAGACCACGGAGGAGGTCATCGCCCTGATGAAGCAGTTGCATCAAGAGAAAGGCCTCACTTTCATCATCGTCACGCACGACAGCACCGTGGGCCACTCGACAGAGCGCGTCATCATGATGCGCAACGGCACAATCATGAAATCTTTCAAACCGGCGCCGGCGTGAGGTGAAGTGCATGGATGTCGCCGTCTTTCTGCTCCTAGTGGTGGCCGCGATTTGCGCCGTCATCCTGGTTTGGACCGGGAGGAAGCGCTTCCCGCTAAGGATAGGCCTGGGGAACTTCTTCAGGAGGAAGACGCAGGTCGCCATCGTCGTGACGGGCCTGCTGGTCGGCACCGCCATCATCTCCTCCTCCTTCGTGATCAATACGACATTCGACTACACGATCAAGAGCGAAGTCTTCCGGACCCTCGATTACGTCGACGAGGAGGTGTACGCCCCCAAACCCGATGCGACCCTCACGAACTTCACGATTTCCGTTTTCGACGATTTACAGGCGAACATCTCGCACATGCCGCATGTTTCCGCCATGGCACCGAGGTATCAGCTCGGCGTCTCCGTGATGAACGTTAGATCGATGCTGTCCGAACCGACAGGGACGGTCGTCGGCTTTGATCCGGTCAGGGACCTCGGTTCCTTCGTAAAAACCGATGGGTCCTCGTGGGATGGGGCGGGTCTTGGTCCGACAGAGGTCATCCTGAACCAGCAGATCGCCGATGACATCGAAGCGCAGGTCGGGGACCCTCTGGTCCTCTACTTCGGCGTGTCCTACCTCCTCCCGCAGTTCAACGCGAGCGTCGGGGCAATCGTACAGGACACCGGACGGGGCGCTTGGGGCGGCATACCGGCCATGTTCATGGAACTTGACGTGATGCAGGCCGTGATTTGGCAGCCGGGCCAGATAAACCTGATCGTCGTGGCCAACGTCGGCGGACCGACTAAGGGATACCTCGACTCCGACGCGGCCGTGCAGGAATTGAAGTCGTACCTGTCCACCAAGCTCACATTCACTGTCTACGCGGTCAAGTCGGATATGGTCGACCAAGCGACGCGTAACGTCAGCCAATTCGGCCAGCTCTTCACATTGCTCGGGACATTCACGATAATAGCTGGCGTCCTGCTCATCGTGAACATCTTCGTGATGCTCGCCGAGGAGCGCAAGGGGGAGATGGGGGTCGCACGAGCGGTCGGCATGCGCCGGAGAAACCTGGTCCAGAGCTATGTCGCGGAAGGGCTCCTCTACGCTCTGCTGTCGTCGGCAATAGGCGCCTTGGTGGGATTGCTGCTAGCGGGGGTGATACTCTGGGCGTTCGAGGCGGTTTACCCCGCCAGATTCTTGGGCGGCATCAAGTTCGTACTCACGTGGACCACGGCTGACCTCGTGATGGCGTTCGCCATCGGCTTCATCATCACCATGATCACCATCTTCCTGGCGTCGTGGCGGGTGTCAAAGCTCAACATCGTGAGGGCGATACGGGACATTCCGGAGCCCATCCAGCGGAAGTCGACGAGGCGCCAGGTTGGCCTCGGGGCGGCCCTGACCATCCTCGGTGTGCTCGGGACCGTTCTCGCCTTCGCCGCCAGCTCGACGCTCCTCCAAGATGTCGGTCCTGTGCTGGTGGCCATCGGCCTTGCGGTCGTCGTCATGCGCCTCATAAGCCCGCGCATCGCGTTCTCGGTTGCCGGACTGTTCGTAGTGATTTACGTCCTCTATCCATACAAGCCGATCAACCTGGCGGGTGCGGGGATTGACCAGTTCATCATCGCAGGTCTCCTTCTTGTCCTCGGTGGTCTCCTCATCGTCCTGTTCAACAGCGAAACGGTGCTCGCGGTCATCACGCGCATCGCGACGATGCGCACATGGCGTCCAGTGATTCGTACCGCAATCGCCTACCCGATGAACAAGAAGTTCCGGACTGGAATCACGCTGGCGAGCATCGCCCTGGTCATGTTCACGATCGCCACGATGTCAGGAATAGAGTCCATGGTCTCCTCCACCATTGAGACGACAGAATCTCGCGAGAGCGGCGGGTTCGATATAATCGCCGCGACAAATCCTACAATTCCCAAGCCGAACTGGAACAGCGAGTTCGCGCTCTGGAATGTCCACGCGAACATCACGGAGCAACGTGCCCTCTCGATGGTCCGCCTCCAGTTCGCGAGAGATGAAGCGCTATCCGGCGAAAAGCAGATCACGTCACTCTATGGCGTGCCCTCAGACTGGACGGATGTCCCTCTCGACTTCCAGGCGTTGGACCCGGATTATTCCAATGGCCAGGAGGCTTGGACGGCGATCCAGAACGATCACAACCTCGCGATACTCGACGGCTCCGTCGCCCCTCAGCAGTTCGTTTCGATCAACGCTGCCTTCAGCGCGAGCGTCGGGGACACCCTCTACTTCCAAAACGAGAACTTGGCGGTCAGCCATGTCAAGGTCATCGGCATCCTCTACGAGCGATTCGTCAACGGGGCATTTGTCGGCTGGGACACGGTCCGCACCAACTTCGGCGTGAACTACCCGTCATTCTTCTACTTCAAGATCGCGCCCGGGCAGGACGCAACCGCGGTGAGCCATGACCTAGAGCGGACGTTCGTGATGTACCAGATGGTGACGTTCGACACGCACGCCATAATCCAGCAGGTTCTGCAGGTCGTCGTGGGAATATTTAACCTCCTGGAAGCCTACCTCGCTCTAGGTTTGATTGTAGGCATCGCGGGCCTCGGAGTGATTACGATGAGGAACGTGGTGGAGCGTCGGACGGAGACGGGGGCGCTCCGGGCGCTCGGCTTCCGCAGGTCGATGGTCCTGAGGTCGTACCTCTTCGAGCTTTCATTCATCGCCCTCACCGGGATCTTGCTCGGTGACATCCTCGGCATCGCGATCTCCTACGACCTGTTCCTGCACTTCTTCGCCGATCAGGCGACATTCATAATCCCCTGGGAAAAGCTGCTCATTCTAAGCATGATCGCCTACGTCGGGGCTGTTGTCGCGACTGCGAGTCCCGCCATCCGTGCATCAAGGATACCGCCAGCGGAGGCGCTGAGGACTTTCGAGTGATGCAAGAAACGATCGTAATGGTCCGGCTCAGATGACCTTGGTGATCCTCGCGAGTCTCTCCGCCGCCTCGTAGTTCAGGCCCTCGTCGCCCAGGATCGTGTACCTCTCCTTCGCAATTTCGTGCGCGTGTATGAGGGCCTCGATGAGTTCCTCGTCTGTGGCGCCGAGCGCCCTAGCGGTGGTCGGAGCGCCGATAGTCAAGAGCGAATCCCTCACGCTCTGCCAGCTCCCGCCATGGAGGTACATCATCATGATCGTCCCGACGCCACACTGCTCCCCGTGCAGTGCGGGCTTCTTCGCGATCCTATCGAGGGAGTGACTGAACTTGTGTTCCGAGCCGCTGGCGGGGCGGGACGAACCTGCTATGCTCATCGCGACGCCGCTCGACACCAGGGCCTTGCACACGAACCATGCGCTCTCCTCTATCCTGGGTTTGATGGTGTGTGCGTTCTCGATGAGGAGCTTCGCCGCCAGCTCGGAGAGGGCGGCCGCATAGGAGGAGTAATATTCGTTCCTCAGATTCCTGGCGAGCGCCCAGTCCTTGACCGCCACGAGGTTGGAGATGATGTCGCCACAGCCTGCAGCAAGGAGCCTGAAGGGCGACTCCGCGATGATCCTGGTGTCCATTATGACGGCGATGGGAGTCTGTCCCTGGAAGCTCGTCCTCTGGCCGTTGGCCGTGAGCGAGGCTCTCGCGCTGACGACACCGTCGTGGCTTGCGGCGGTGGGGACGGAGATGAATGGGATGCCGACGTTGAACGAGGAGCATTTCGCGACGTCGATCGGCCTCCCGCCGCCGATGCCAAGCGCGAAGTCCGCCTTCTTGTCCTTGAGGAAAGCCTCTGCCGACCTCACCTCGTCGATGCTCGCGTCTGCGATGAGGTAGTCCTTGACCTTGAAGCCCTTCGCATGGAGAAGCTGGGCCGCTTTGTCCCCCGCCACCTTCATCGTCGTGCCATCCGCCACGATCACCGCCTTCTTCCCGAGCTTGATGCGGGCGCAGACATCGCCCAGGTCGAGGAGTGCGTCGTGGCCTACCACCACGCAGCGCGGCAACTCCATGGCCTTTGACTTCGAGAAACTCTCAGCTTCGAACGCCACCAGAGGGCCACCTTGTGAAGGTTAATAGAGAAGGTGTTCAGTATTTAAAATTGGCCCACCGACGAAAAGGCCTTGCTCGGACCCCGGAGAGCCCCCTGATAGCTTATTAATCCCGGGCGACACTATGCTTCCGAAAATGGGCGAACTCATCTTCATAGGCCTCGGTCTCTACGATGAAAAGGACCTCACGTTGAGGGCGATCGAGGAGGCGAAGCAGTGTCAGGTTCTCTTCGCGGAATTCTATACCTCCGCCATGAAGGGCACGACGCTGGGGAAAATCGAGGAGGTATTCAGCAGTAAGATCGCAGTCCTGTCGCGGGAAGAAGTGGAGAAAGGCGACATCATCCTCAAAGAAGCCACCTCGAAGAAAGTCGGTTTTCTCGTAGCGGGAGACCCGATGACTGCGACCACGCATGTCGACCTGCGCCTCAGAGCCGCCAAGCAGGGAATCACCACCCGGGTGATCCACGGCGTCTCGATACTCACCGCCGCGGCGGGTCTCCTCGGCCTTCAAGCGTATAAGTTCGGGAGAATCGTCACGATACCTTTCCAGGAGGAGCGGTTCAAGCCGACAAGCCCCTACGAGATGATTTCCCAGAACCGCCAGGCCGGGCTGCACACGCTCGTCCTCCTCGACCTCAAGGAGGGTGAGAGATACATGACGGCCAACGAGGGGATGAGCTACCTCGTCGAGCAGGAGAGCAACATGAAGTTCGGGACGTTCACGCAGGGTTCACTGGTGTGCGTCTTGGGCCGGGTCGGCTCGGCGAATCCGCTCGTGCTTGCGGGATTGGTGAGTGACATGATCGGCAAGGACTTCGGAGACCCGCTCCACTGCATCGTCCTACCAGGCAAACTGCACTTTACTGAGAAAGAAGCCCTCGTGGTCCTGGCGGGAGCTCCTCAAGACACCGCTTGAGACTGATCCAGCCACCTGCTGTACATCACGAAATCGATCTTGATCCAGTGGCGTTTCATCATCGCCTCCCGCACGAAGCCGCAGCGCTCGTACATCGCGCAGGCGGAATCAAGCCGGGTCATCGTGTAGGCGATGAGCTTGTGGCACCCAGCTTTCTTCGCGTCGGAGCACACCGCGTCAATCAACGACCTTGCGGTGCCGCGATGGCGGTTCTCCGGCGCGACTCCAATCCATCCTAGGTCGGCGACTCCCATGTCGCGGTCCAACTTTCCGATCGCCAGACCGACAATTCTCCCGCCATCCTCCGCCACCTTCGCGAACTTGTCTGGTGAACCGATGTACTTCCCAAGGACCTCCGGGGAATAAAGCTGGAGCTCGCCCTCGAACGCCTCGCGTGGATAAAATGACCCTTCCATCTCCTGATACGACTTCTTTCTGATCAGGACGGATAGCTCGGAAATGTTCGCAGTGTCGTCTCTTCTCGCGTCTCGTATGAGCATATCGACAGCCGCTTGGCGGGGAATGGACTTCGCTGCCTGAAACCCTCTCCGCATCTTTTTCTTCACAACAGGAAGATGAATGTCCAGGTAGGTCCCGCCTTCTCCCTCGACATGCTCCTCCAGGCATTGATGCTTGCCGAACCCGTACTTGTCGCTCGTCTTGACCCATCCGACGAGCCTGTTCCATCCTGCCGGAATCACCTCGAAGGGATTCTTGAATGGATCATTGATCTTCATCACGGCATAGAGGCCGCCGGCGAAGTCCTTGACAGTCACTCCTCCGGAGGACCTGACACTCTCGGGGACGGAAACCCAGACCTCATAGCCCCTCATCCCTCTCTTCTGCTGCTCTGGTGTGACATCCGCGTCGAATCCGAACGTGCGAGCCCCGCTTGTTGCCCCGAGCTTCTGCTTCGCCAGCCATTCCCTCATGCACCCTATCGAATCCATCTCGGGCGTCGCGCTGGCGGCTCTGTAGCAGGCGATCCTCATCGGTTCCAGCGTCTTGACTCGCACCCTACCATAGTGATCCTTCGTCATCTTCTCACCCTTCTTCTGTAGTCGGGCAAAAAGCCCCTCGACTCTTGACCGCTCCGTCTATACACGCCGAGAAAGTATTGCCTTTTAAATGAGAGCAGACCCCGGCGAAAGTACCTCCAAGTCACCCCTCGCCAGACCAAGAGCCAGCCATACATTCACATACCCCCGACCGCTATTCATAAGACGTGCCCGACAATGAGAAACGCGGTGGAAAGATGCCCGCCAAGACGATAGAAGAGTTGCCCGGAGTCGGGCCAGCGACCGCAGAGAAGCTGAGAGAGGCAGGACTGAACGATCTCATGGCCGTGGCCGTCGCCTCGCCCGCCACGCTCGCCGATGTGGCGGAGATCGGGACGAACGTGGCGCAGAAGATAATCATCGCCGCTCGCGAGGCCGCCGACGTTGGCGGTTTCGAGACAGGCGACATCATCCTGGAACGCCGGAAGTCCGTGGCGAAGCTGACGACGGGCGCGAAAGCCCTGGATGAGCTGCTCGGCGGCGGTCTGGAGTCACAGGCGATAACCGAGTGCTATGGTGAATTTGGGGCGGGGAAGTCGCAGATAGCTCATCAGCTCGCGGTGAACGTTACCCGCGGCCTCGATGAGGGCGGTCTGGACGCGGACACGGTCTGGATCGACTCTGAGCAGACATTCAGGCCCGAGAGGATCAAGCAGATGTCCGACGCGTTCGGACTCGACACCGAAGCGATTCTGAAGAGGGTTCACGTGGCCAGGGCGTTCAACTCTCATCACCAGATGCTCCTCGTCGACAAGGCCAACGAGCTGGCCAAGGACTTCCCGATCAGGCTCATAGTCGTCGACTCGCTCACCGCGCACTTCAGGGCCGAGTACATCGGTCGCGGGGTGCTCGCGGAGAGGCAGCAACTCCTGAACAAGCACATTCACGATCTGATGCGATTCGGGGACGTGCACAACGCGGTCATCTATGTGACCAATCAGGTGCACGCGAAGCCGGACGCCTTCTTCGGGGACCCGACCAGGCCTGTTGGGGGGCACGTGGTCGGGCACAGCGCGACGTTCCGCGTGTACCTGAGGAAGAGCAAGGGCGGGAAGAGGATCGCGAGGCTGATTGACTCGCCGAACCTGCCTGAAGCCGAGGCGGTGTTCACAGTATCCGAAGATGGCGTCAGGGACTGACGTCCGGCCCCCTACGATAAAGTATCAATACCGTCTCTCCGTTGAGCTGGGCCGTGAATGTGGGCCATAGCGCTTGCCGGAGCATCGCGGATCAGGTGACGGACTTTGCGCATCCTTAATGTGAGGAGCTTGGCCGAGACGGTCGATAGAGTGAATGAGGCGTTCTTCCTCGAGAGGAAGCTGCACGCCCTCGAACGGAAAAAGGTCGCTCGGTGGATAGCCGGCAGGAGAGGCGGACCTGGCGCCTACTGGGGTCTGTTCGCTCCGACGAAGAAGGACATCGAGACGGGGGTCAAGGTCTTCACCGGGGAGAGATACGAATACGCGGCCGCGCGTCACATCCTCGGGGAGGAGGCGTGCAGGGCGCTGCTGCTTCTCGATGTGGAAGAACAGGAAGTCCAGCAGGCGCTCGACAGGGCAGAGACAGAGATACTCAGGAGGATCAAGCCGCACCTCTTCCCCTCGGGGGTATTCTGTTGCGGGGCCTGCACCGTCAGCGTCTGGCGTCATCTGCAAGTGGCGGATCGCGAGGAATCCAGATCAATGGTCGCAAGAGGGATGAAGGCGCTCAAGGCCCACAGGAAGGATGACGGGACCTGGAGGCGCTTCCCGTTCCACTACACCCTCCTCGCTCTGGGCGACATGGACTCCGGTGCGGCGAGGGAGGAGATGAGGCATGCCTCGACGGTCTGCCAGAGGTACCTGTCGGGGCCTGAGAGGCGCGGCAAGCTAAGCCAGCGGAGAAGACTTGTCGCAGAGAGGATCCTGGACAGGTTGTGAGCCAGGGGGCGGTCCGACCGGGGAACTTTATTATCTCCTTGGTCAATCTGCGTGCCGTGGAGACCGCGGCTTCGCAGGTGCCGTTGTTCAAGGAAGATCCACGAGGCGGACGAGTGTTCGCCCTCGTGTTCGCGTGGGTCATGACGTTCGTGATTTCGTGGCAGATCTATTGGTACTGGCAGATACGCCTGGAGACTATCAACGACCCTTTTGCGAGACCCTTCGATACCCTCTGCTTCTTCTCTGTCTTCAGCATCGGCCTCACGTTCGTGGTGGTCCTCCTCCAGGTCCATTACGTGGAGAAGGTCTACCCCCTACTGTACATCACGCCTATAGCGGACATGATCATACTTCAGTTCCTATTCCGGATTGGAATCCCTGGAGGGTCCGGCTGCCTCAGCATTTTCATCTTCATGATCGCCGCGAACGCCGTCATCCTCGCTCTCACGTGGGACGAGATGGCCAATCGCTCCGGCTCGGGAGTCTCCGGGCTCTGGATGTCGATCATGCCAATCGCATGCCTGATGATTCTCGCGTCCGCAGGAATGTGCAAGATGAACCTGGTCTTGGAGCAGACCGGCGAAGTCCCGATGGAGTGGATAGTTTGGCCAGCCATCTGGATTCTGCTTTCGGCATTCCTCTTGTTTCTCTTCGTGTGGGTGGACCGCAGGCCCTTGTTGCCGACCGAGAGATGGATGCTGCCGACGGTTCTTCTCGTGTGGACGGTCCTCACGTTCGTCCTCGGGCCGACTTTGATCCTGTTCACGGATTTCAACATCACGGTCATCATGGCGGTCTTGACGTCAGCGCTGATGCAATTCGGGGTTGCCACGGCGGAATTCGAAGCCATCATGCAGTTCCCAGAAGGAAAGACCGCCGTGGGCCTAGCTCTGATCGGGGGCTACATGGGAGCTCTTCTGTGTGTGATCCTCGCCTGGTTCCTGATTCTGCCATTCCCCACATCGTTCATTCCCTGAGCACTCCTGCACTGAAAGCCTTAATATCACTCTCTTGGTAGGTCTGGACGTGAAGGTTCACCAGATAGTCGATTTGAGTTTCGAGGTCAATCTCTACTTAATCGATGCTCCAAAACCCGTCTTGATCGACAGCGGACTGGGGGCGGACGGGCGGAGGATTGCGTCGATGGTGCACCAGCTTCTGGAGGGCCGTCAGCTCGCCGCAATCATCCTCACTCACCGCCACTTCGATCACACCGGTGGCGCGGCAGAGCTCATGTCCAAGTTCTCGACCGAGGTTTTCGCGTCGCCGCCGGAGGCGAAGTGCTTGATCGATGGCGATCAGATGACGACAGGCGCGGCGTCTTTCGGCGGGAGACTCCTGCCGATTCCCGCCAAGACCCTCGCGTACGGCGCGAGGTTCGACATCGGAGACGGGGATCTTCTGGCCCTGCATACCCCTGGCCACACCGAGGGCGCGATCTGCCTTTATCACGAGAAGTCGAAGTCGCTTTTCACAGGGGATGTTGTATTCTGCGGGGGGAGCGTCGGCCGCTGGGATCTTTCGACGGGCGACTACGCCCAGTTGATTCAATCGCTGGAGAGGCTCAGCGCGATGGATGTCGAGAACATCTACCCGGGTCACGGACCTTACGCTGAAGGCGATGCCATGGAGCATCTGAAAATGGGGCTGGATGCCCTGAAGTCTTTCCTGTGGTGAAGCGCCAGATGCAAGTCATGAAATGCAGGAAGGTTGGCGGAGATTTCAGACTCGGCAGGGCGGCACTTGCAGAGGTGCACGGGGTCATCGCATCGGGGGGCCTGGTGGTCTATCCGACCGAGACGGTTTATGGCCTCGGCGCGGACCCGTTCGACGAGGACGCGGTCAAGAGAGTCTTCAAGGTCAAGCGAAGGCCCGCATCGATGCCGATCTCCATGGCGGTGCCGACACCGGAGGCGCTATGGTTCTATGGAGTATTCGATGAGCGCTCGAGGGATTTCTGCGAAAAGCACATGCCTGGGCCGATCACCGTCCTCCTGAGTGCGACCTCTCTGGCCCCGCCATCGCTTCTCTCCAAAAGCCGACTGCTCGGCCTCCGCGTCCCAGACCACCCTGTCGCTGTGCAGCTTCTCAAGGCATATTCGCCTCTCACCGCCACAAGCGCGAACCGCCACGGCCGCCAACCGCCGACCACCTGCGCCGAAGCTATGGACCAGCTTGGCAAGGATGTCGATATCTACATCGACTCTGGCCCGTGCAGGTACGGTCAGGAGAGCACGGTCGTGGATCTCAGCGGCGGGGAGACAAACATTATCAGGCGGGGCGCATTGTCAGAGCAGGCTCTATGAGATGGACCCGGAGGCGTGGGAAAAGCTCCAGCTGGCGGGGAAAGCCGGCGCGGACGCGCTGAAGCTCGGCGTGGGTCTTGCAAAGGAAGGCGCAAGGCTTCTCGACATCGCCGAGACCGTCGAGGCTCGCGTGAGACAGCTCGGCGCGAAGCCGGCGTTTCCAGTCAACATCTGCATCAACGAGGTGGCCGCGCACTACTCTCCGACGCACGACGACCCTCTTGTCCTCAGGCGCGGGCAGGTCGTGAAGATAGATCTGGGTGCCCATGTCGATGGCTATGTCGCAGACATCGCCAGGACGGTCGAGATCACCACGAACAACTGGTCTGAACTGATCAAGGCATCCGAGGTCGCGCTCGAGACGGCGATAGACACGGTGAGGCCAAACGTGCCGACGCGAATGATAGGCGCGGCCGTCGAGAGGACGATCGAGTCTTACGGCTTCAGGCCAGTGATGAATCTCACAGGCCACAGCATCGAGAGGTACATCCTGCACGCTGGCAAGTCTATTCCTAACGTCGGAGACAGGACGAGCGACGTTCTCGCGAAAGGAGACGTCGTGGCGATAGAGCCCTTCTCCAGCGCCGGAGCAGGGAAGGTCGAGGGGCGCAAACCCTCGAACATTTACAGGCTCCTCAGGGCTCGCGACATGAAGAACGAATCGGTGAACCGCATGGTCAAGTTCATCGAAGAGAGCTGCAGGGGCCTGCCTTTCGCGGAGAGGTGGTGCTACCGCTTCGACGAGAAAGCTCCCGCCATCCTGAAGAAGCTGCAGAGGGCCGGGCTGGTCACCGCGTACAAACAGCTTGTGGACATCGGCAACGGCATGGTCGCGCAGACGGAGCACACGATGCTCGTGACCGACGAGGGCGCCAAGCTCACCACCGCCTGAACTCAGCAACGTTTATTATCGGGTCGGGCCTTCGAGCAGACGATAGAGGGATTCAGTGAACAAGATCCGGCGAATAGTGCTCGATGTCCTGAAACCGCACAGCCCGTCAATCGTGGAACTCTCGAAGAAGGTCGCCCTCTGCGAAGGCGTGCATGGCGTGAATTGCACGATCGAAGAAGTCGATCAGGAGACAGAGAGCCTCCATGTGACTGTCGAGGGCGACGGGATAGACTACGAGAAGGTCGCCGAGGCGATCAGGTCGGCTGGGGCGGTCATACATTCGATAGACAGTGTTACGTGCGGAAGGAAGCTCGTGGACGAGCCGCTGAAGCGCGTTCAGAAGTCCTGAACAGAACCATCTACGCTACCGCGGCGACGTTCGCGTCGCTTTCAGGTTCTCGGCAATCCTCCTGATGACGGAGGTCTTCACATAGTTCCCCTGGATCAGCACCCGCCCCTCCTTCTGGAACGGGGTCGTTGGGTGGCTCCGGTCGGGGTCTATTATGGCTTGCAGTCCGAGGGCCTTCGCCGCCTGATGCACTTCCTCGACCTTGGGTCCCGGGATTGCCATGTTCCTCGGCACCCTGCGGCCCTCTTTCCTGCTCCGCCCCGAATCGAAGTAAGCGGGGTAGAGTACCATCGGCTTCTCTTTCTTGGCCACGAATCACTTAATGGCCTTGGGATATAAGAATTGCCCACGCCTCGCCGCACTGACTTCTGCATAGGTTTAATGGGTCGCATGTGTTCGCAAGGACGCGACAGATGACGGGACATCCATGAAGGCCCCGATCTACGACAGCGTCCTCGACATGATTGGTTCGACGCCGATGCTGAGGCTGAACAAGATGGGGAAGGGCCTCAAGGCCGAGGTCCTCGTGAAGATGGAGTTCATGAACCCGACCTGCAGCGTGAAGGACCGGATCGCCCTGTTCATGATCGAGGAGGCGGAGAAGAGGGGGGATCTGAAACCCGGTGCCACAATCGTCGAACCTACCACGGGCAACACCGGTATCGCTCTCTCACTCGTCGCTTCCCTGAAAGGATACAAAATGATTGTGGTCATGCCGGAGTTCGTCAGCAAGGAGAGAAGGATTATCTGCGAGACACTGGGCGCCAAAGTCGTCCTGACAAGGAAGGAAGATGGAATACCGGGGGTTCTCCGCAAGGCGCATGATATCTTGGAGAAGACACCGGGCGCGTTCATGCCTCATCAATTCGAGAACATCAACAATCCATTGGCCCACCAGAGGACCACGGGGAAGGAGATCGTGGCCCAGACCGGCGGGAAGCTGGACGTCTTCGTCGCGGCTGCCGGGACTGGCGGGACGATTACGGGAGTCGCGCGGGCCCTGAGGAAGAAGGTGCCCGGAGTGAGGATAGTCATAGTCGAACCGGCGGGATCACCCGTGCTTTCCGGAGGCAAACCCGGATATCACAAGATCGAGGGGATTGGCGAGGGGTTCATCCCCGGCGTCCTGGACACGTCTCTCTACGACGAGGTGGTCACGGTCACCGACGATGAGGCCATGCAGACAGCCAGGCGCCTCGCGAAGGAGGAGGGAGTCTTGGCGGGCATATCCTCAGGCGCGAACGTCTTCGCGGCGCTGAAGCTGGCGAAGAAGATGAGGAAGGGGAGAGTAGTCACCCTGCTCCCCGACTGCGCGTTGAGGTACCTCTCCACTGACCTCTTCAGCTGCACATGCATGCCTTGAGACAGAGCGGCCTCCCTCCATCTCGGCATAGGTTTAATGCGGCGCATGCATTCGCAAAAAGCTAAGGAGACGGGTCCCATGTCAGGGGAAGAGCTAACCCATTTTGCTGTCGAGTATGCGAGGAGCAGGGGCGCCAGCTATGCTGAAGCCCGACACGAATACCAAATCGGCGAACAGATGATACTGAAGAACGGCGTGCTCGACGCGCTCGGTTTCTCGGAGGATTCCGGGATAGGCGTTCGCGTACTCGCGAACGGAGGACTCGCGTTTGCCTCGACGAACCGCCTCAACAAGGGGGATGTGCGCGACGCGGTCGACTCCGCCATGAAAAAGGCGAAGGGCGCCGCGAGGAAGGACCCGATATCGTTCGTGAAAGAGGAGACTGTGGTGACAGAGTGGTCCGTCCCCGAGAAGGTGAAGATCGCCGACGTCCCGACCGACCGGAAGATAAGGGACCTTGTGGAACTTGACAAGGCCGTGCTCGATCTAAAACTGAAGATGCCCGCCAGGATATTTGTGATGTCCCACAACAGGATAAGAAAGTTCTTCGTGAACAGCGAGGGCTCGGAGATCAAGTCGTATTCGCCGCGCATCCGCCTCTATTACTATCTCACCGTGGCGGGGGAGGGGGACGCCGAGCAGAGCTACCGCAACTACGGATGGAGCGGCGGGTGGGAGGCGCTCGACGAGTTGCAAATAACGGAGAAGGTCATTGAAGAAGCGAAGAGCCTGCAGCTGACGCTCGAGAAAGGCAAGAAGTCGCCCGAGGGAAAGATGGACCTGGTGGTGGGGCCGCAGGTGAGCGGGATGGCCTCTCACGAGAGTTGCGGGCACCCGACAGAGGCTGACAGGATATTGGGCAGGGAAGCCTCTCAGGCGGGCAAGTCGTTTATCACCCCGGACATGATCGGAAAGAAGGTTGGGAGTGCATCCGTGAACGTTGTGGATGACCCCACTCTGGCCAACGCGATCGCTTTCTACGCCTACGACGATGAGGGCGTCAAGTCCCGCCGGAGGTACCTGTACAAGGAAGGCAGGATCAACGAGTTCCTCCAGAACCGCGAGACGGCGGCGAAGCTCGGCACTAGGAGCAACGGCGCTGCGAGGGCGACCAACTATGACCGCGAGGCGATCGTGCGGATGGCGAACACATTCGTGGAGCCGAAGGACTGGGGGGTCGAAGAGATGCTGGAAGAGGTGAAATCCGGCGTATACATGAAGTCGTTCATGGAGTGGAACATCGACGACAAGAGGTGGAACGGGAAATACGTCGGTCGAGAGGCCTACCTCATAGAGAACGGCGAGGTGAAGCACCCGGTCCGGAAGACGGTCCTCGAGGTGACCACTCTGGCGTTCTGGTCCGCGGTGGACGCTGTTGGCAAGGACCTTGAATTCGAGGCGGGCTTCTGCGGGAAGAGCGACCCGACCCAGGCCCTCGACGCCGCATTCGGCGGGCCGACGATGCGCCTTCGCAACATAGCTTTGAGGTGATCACATGGAAGACAACGCCAACAGGATCGTCAAGAAGGCCTTGAGCCTCGGCTGCGAGGATGCCATCGCCGACGTCTACGAGACCAACAGCTTCCAGATAAGGTTCAGCCAGAACCAGATCGACATCACCAACTCGTGGAGGGAACAGGCGGCGTCGCTTTTCATAGTCTACGAGAAGCGTGTGGTCATGACGGACATCAGGGATCTGAGCAAGAGTGACGAGGCCGTCGGGAAGGTCGTCAGGATCGCGAAGGTGTCTCAGAAAAACCCGGAATACGGCGGCATCGCCAAGGGCCCGTTCAAGTACCCCCCTCTGGCGGTGGACAAGAGGATAACCTCGCTCAGCGAGGGTTCGGACTTCGTCTACTCCGCCGTAAATGCCGCGCTAGCCGAAGGAGCGAAGGAGACGGCAGGAAGTTTCCTCAAGAACGACCAGACGCACTACCTAGCCACCTCGAACGGCGTCGAGGCGAAGGACAGAAGGGCTGACCTCTACCTCTCAATCAGGGCCATGGCGGGGCCAGAGTCGAGTGGACACGGGGTCGAGTGCGCGACGCACTTCACGAAGTTCAGGCCGGAGAAGGCGGGAGAGAAGGCGGGGCAGATTGCCGCTATGGCAAAGGATCCTAGGCGGGGCGAGGCGGGCAAGTTCGACGTCATCTTCGAGCCGCTCTTCCTGGGTTCGATGGCGGACCAGATGGCCATCAGGAACTCGGCTTTCGCCGTCATGGCAGGTCTATCGCCATTCGGCAAGAAGATAGGAAAGAAGGTCGCGTCCAATGTCGTGACTATCTACGACGATGCCACTGCGGATGGGCGGGGTCGGAAGAGGTTCGATGCAGAAGGAGTCCCTGCGAGAAGGACAGCGATTGTCCAGAATGGGATACTGAAGACACACCTGCACAACACGTCCACCGCCAAGATCTTCAAGACGAAGACGACAGCGAACGCCGGGCTCGTCGGGCCTGACCCGCATCAAGTCGTGTTGAAACCCGGCGACTGGAAGAAGGAGGAGCTGTTCGAGGAGTGCAAGGACGGCGTCTACGTAACCAATACGTGGTACACGAGGTACCAGAACTACACGACCGGAGATTTCAGCACGATTCCGCGCGACGGCATCTTCAGGGTGAAGAAGGGTGAGATAGTCGGGACGTGGAAGGACATCAGGTTGACAGACAACTTGCTACACCTCTGGCAGAACGTGAAGGCCCTGAGCAGGGAGACGCATGAGGTCGAATGGTGGGGCGAGGTCGCAGTGCCGTCATTCATGCCCTACGCTCTCGCCACGAAGATTGGTTTCACGAGGTCGGCTGAGTGATGGACGCTGGAGCACAGGCGAAGACCGAGGCGCCGGCAGCGGGTGCGAAGCCGGCAATCCATCCCGAAAGGGGTGCGATCGTCTATGGAGAAGGCAAGAACAAGAAATCCCGTGGCGTCCGCCGGACTTACATCGTGGGCGACATCTTGGCTATCGCGGCTTTCATCGGATTCGCCGTGATAATCCTCGTGTTCGTCTTTTATGTCATGCAATTCCCCCTGTACGTCCAGGCGCTCGGCGCTCTTCTCGCCGGGGCGCTTCTGTATTGGGCAGCGCTCTTCGTCGGCGACACGAGGCGGATCAGGCGGGCGGTGAAGCCGCTAAGGGTCTACGAGCTCGGCGTAAGACTGCCCATAGGCTCGGAGGACGACTTCGATCACGGCCGCCCTCCGAGGTTCGTGTTCTCCAGCGAGATTGCCGCTTTCTACCCGAACGAGGCGGGACTGAACTTCCCTTACTTCGTCATGACACTCAAGGACCCCGAGGCCGACCCGCTCATCGTGCCGAAGGAATTGATCGGCAATTGGGGGAAGTTCAGGAAGGCGATCAAGGATAAGGTGGAGGCGCACAAGGGCTGGTTCTTCCTCAAAGGGGTCGGACCGGTCTATGGCGGGACGATCGAGGCGGACGACCTGCATCTGCGGTACGGGGCGAAGGAGAATGTGGTGGAACTCTCCTGGGACGCCATAGCGGAGGAGCCGAAATCCCACATGAGGGGTCTGAGAAATGTGATGGTTGTCACAATCAAACTGAGGAAAGGCGGGAAGCTCAAATTCCTCGTGTCGCCCAGTCTGGCCGATACGATTGTCAAGAACTACCAGAAATATATCGAGCGATTCTGGAAGGAGCCAGAGAAAGAGGAAGCGCGGTGGGAGAAGCTGGAAGTCCCTGAGGACGAGCGAGACGAGGACTAGCTGGTCTTCACGAGGACGGCGTTGATGACGCCATGTTGCCCGGGCTTCGAAGTAACTCTGGCCATGCCCAGCTCGGTCTGGATTATCGCACTGCGGGTGACGATGTTCCTCGTGACGAAGTGAGGATTGCTGGGGTTGTCCTTGACGGTCACGATCTTGACCTTCTTCGTCTGGCCGCTGGCGGGGTCGGTCACGTTCGCGAACTCCGCGGCGAGCATCCTGACCTTCTGGTTCCCGCCCTTGGTCCTGTAGAGCTTCAGGCGCTGAGTCCCTATGGAGGCGTACTGCTGCTCACGGCCTATCTCGAACCTGCGCTTCTTGCGCTGGGGCCTGTACCTGCCGCCAGAGGGCTTGCGTCTCGACCTACCTTGCCACTGCGCCATGCGTAATCTCCGTTGGGAAGCAGACCAAGAATCCTATGGTATAAATCCATTGCGGTTTGGATGGAGGGGTTTCAAATGGCGGGAACAGGGGTCGCCGGAACTCAACCGAGTCCAATCACGACTGCAAACCAGGTTGCCGCCACGGTCGCGATTAGCAATGAGCTGACCGCCAGCCGCGGCACCCACGGCGCCCCGCTCCGCAACACCGCGTAACCGACAAGTGGGATTCCGAGGGCGAGCTCGACCGCCCCCTCTGCCCCGAACCCCAGCATCAGCATGTACACTCCCGCCAAGATTACCGATGCTCCGGCGGCGGCAATGGTGCCTGCCCTGACCGAAACAATCTTTTCCGTGATTTCGCGGGTGAACCGAATCGCGCACAGTGAAAGCCCCACGGCGAGCCAGAGGCTGAGAGACACCAACCATGGAAGCGAAAGCGTGGACGACCTAGCAACGATCATAGACACAATAATCACGGCGAGGAAAAGGCCGGCTCCCATGCAGACTTGGGCCCACAGATTATCCTGTTTCCGGATCATTCTAGCCGCATATGCTGCACCACCGCCGAACACAGCCAGGTACGCGGCAAGGTCGGACTCCCAGCCGATGAAGGGGGATGCCACCGCCGTGAACGTCCCCAGTGCAATGAGGAAAACACCGAGAACGGACACAATCTCGGCGCGCGTCTTGGCCGCGACCGGTTTCGCGAAGGCAGCAAAGGCGTACAGAGTGGCGGTGACCAGCGCGATCCTGGCTATGGCCAGCATGTCCCAGGTCGGCACTACCATCCAATGCATGTATGAGACGGCCCCAAAGGCCGCGACGAAACCGGATACCGCGATAGCGTGCTTTTCACGAGTCTCCTTGACCTCTGTGGTGAAGATGACGGCGGTCATCAATGTGGCGCACCCGATAAGGAGACCGAATCCGAGAGGAATCCCCCAGGGTACCGCGGCCGGGACGAGGCTTGCGGCAATCGCGTACGCCCCCGCCATGGTCAGCCTGAGCCGAAGAGACTTAATGACGACATTCGCGACAGCGGCCGCGAGCGCGAACGTCCCCGCGAACTGCAACCCGACCCAGAAGACCCTGAGGCTGTCGGACAGGACGAAAAACGGGGCTGCAAACAGCATGGAGGCACCAAATGCGACCTGCGCGCGGTCCTCCTGTTTTTTCAGGGAGAAAATGGAGACCAGCAGCAATGGAAATGCACCGAGAAGGAGCCCGCATGAGATGAAAAAGAGCGAGGTTAACATGATCAGTGAGACTGCAACTGATATCGCCAATCCCGCGAGGAGGGTCATCAGCCCGGTCTCAGTGCCGCTCTTCTGAGTCGCTGCGACTGGCACCGTCATCTCGACTTGCGCCAGTGATTGCGGTGCATAGACCGGGGAGCCGACGGAAGTCCTGAACGTGTTGCCGCACGACCCGCACACGACAGTTAGGATCGCTTCGTTGTCGTACGGGAACTCGCCCCTCGTCGCGCACATTGGGCATGCGGCCATCGCCCTGGCTAGGGGCGCTTTCGCCTTGTCTTCCTGGATTGCCTCGGCTTTCTGGCCGGTCAACTCTGCAATGTCGAGAGTGCCATCCTTGTTGAGGCAGCACAGGACGTCAACGAGGTAGTATTTCTCTCCGAGTAGCTGGGGCAGCTCGGAAATCATGGCCTCCTTTACGCCGCCAGCCTCCTCGATTCTGACTTTGAACATCTGGTACTTCTCGGCGAGACCCTTCGCGGTCTCGAAGCCCTTGGAGGTGAGGAAGTAGCCCTTCCTCCTCCTGACCTCATCGGTAACCCTCACGGTCTTCTCCTCGACGAGGGATCGCTCTCTGAGGGTGGAGAGAGCGAGCGAGACGTGAGAGCGCCTGGCGCCGACGATTTCCGAGATTCCCTGCTGAGTGATTTCCCTCGGCACCTCCGGCCGATCATTGTAGCGGGTGTACTCGAGCAGATGCACGAGTATCTTGTCATTGACAGTAATCCGGAAGGTGCCCTCTGTCTCCGTCTTCATCGCCACCCGTGCAATCACGGCTGGCCCCTCTATTTAACGTATTTGCCGGCCTGTGTGCTAGCGGGTGACGGTCATCTGGACCGGTTGTATCACGGTCACCAAGCCAGGGTCGTAGAGGTCCTGGGCCTGGCAGCCTTCGATCGTGCCGAGGAATGGCGTCGAGCCGATCAGAATCAAGCTGAAGCGGAGAGTCTCTCCCTTGTTGATGTTCTGCAGGTACAGGACGACCGAGTTCTCACCGAGCTCGTAGAGCGAGATCGTCCCATTGGCATACGTCTGGTTGGAGACCATGGCGTCCAGCGCCGCGGCGTCGAACGTCAAGCCGACTCCCGACTTGATCGTCACGAGGACCATCTTGAGTTGGGGCGCTTCCCCGTTGTATGTGAGTTCGGCATTGGCGGTGATTCTTTCACCGACCTGGATAGCCGTGTCGCTGTAGGAGAGATCGAAGCAAAGCTCGCATGGCGGCTGGACGACCTCATCCCACGGGATGTACTGGCTCAGCACCACCTGGTAGACCACGGAGCCCGCGCCGATCGAGGAGATGTTCACGAGAGTGACCGTGCCGAGGTGGCTCGTGATGTCGAGCATGTAGGTGATGTCCCTCGAAGTCTGGTCGAAGTGGACGGAGCCAACAGTCGCCCCGCCAATCTCAACCGTCACGTCAAGGTTGTCCGCAGCGCTTCCACTTCCGATCGCGAGGAGCGCCTGCAAGGCCACGACGGTGTCCTGCGTCGACAGATATCCTCCGAACTCGTTGCGTCTGGAGAGCAAGAACTCCACGCCCGCCGAGACGTCTCCTGTGATCCCGCTCTGCTTTTGCAGGGCCATGACCACATAGCCGGTCGTCTCGCTCGTCCTGCTGTCGTAGGCTCCCAAGTACCCGCCCCAGCGGTAATTGCCATCGGAGAGGAGGGAACTCGGTGACTTCCAGTAAGCCGTGCCGTTGTCCACCTGTTTGAGCTCGACGAGGCGCGTTGCAATCTCGCCACGTAGTGACGCCGGCCCTCCCCCATCGACAAGCACGAGGAGGGACAGCGCGAGCATGTAGGGGTCGTCCCAGCTGTCGTGCACCTTCGACTGCACGTAGCCCAGGGCCTTCTGAACCGCCGGGCCGTCCGCGGGATACCCAGAGTAGACCAGGGCACGGGCTATGTACGCGGTCGTCGCAATCTGCTTGCTCTTCAATATCGGGTTGTTGAACTCGTAGATACCCCATTCCGGGAACTGCCAGCTGCCGTCGGAGTTCTGGATGGAGGCCAGCCAGGACTGCATATCGGTGAGGACCTTCTCGTCGACGCCGAATCCCGCATCGATCGCGTCCTTGAATGTGATCAGGCCCCATGAGGTCAGCCACGGGTGCGCGTCTTGGTCCCCGGGGAACCAGACGATGCCCCGCCCCTGCCCGTTCTGCGCCGGCACCAGGAACTGCATCTCATGCTGTACCCCTTGGTTGACTATCTGCTCCAGCTCGAGCATCCTCTGGTCAGAGGTACCCTCTAAGACAAGCCTGAACGCGAGGACATCGATGTTGAGGGTCGACATCGACTGTTCGCCGCACCCGGAGACATAATGTATGTAGTTGTCCGCGCCGTCGAGGACTGCGGCGGCCATGGACGGCTGTATCCTCAGGGATGCTGATTCCGTCCCCGGGATCCTGTCGGTTCGCAGAACGAGAGTCACCGACTTCGTTTCACTGCCTGTGAGGCGCCCGCCGAACGTCTCATCGGTGGGCGAGCCGCGCGGGTCCACTCGGATGACTCTGACGACCGCGTCGCTTATCCTGGCGTTTCCCGCCAGGACGGTGACATTGTGTTCTCCTATCTCCGTGGCGGTGATCGTGAAGTAGGTGCTTAGGACGCTGAAAGGAGGAAGTGAGAGAGACTTCTGCGAGGGTCCTGTGATTGTGAACCACGAGTCCGGCATCAACTGCACCGTCACGTTGTTCGTGGCGTTCAGGTCGCTCACGTAATTGAACACCGAGACATCCAGATCAAAGGTGTCGTTCTTGACAGCCGCAACGGGGATGTCGGGCTCTACGAAGAAATCCTGGAAGACCCGCACCTCCGAGCTGGCGCTGCCGAACTTCGCGTCCTTCGTCGAGGCGACGGCATCGACCATCCAGGTAGTGATGGAGTCCGGAGCCGGCAAGGTCACGTTGCCCAAGCCGTCCGGGCCGACGATCAGCGAGGGATTCCAATACCATGTCTCGGGGAAGAAGGTCCTGACCCTCGCGGGCGCGGCTATCAACCCGCCAGTAATCCCTGTCTGCCCACCTTGATCACCATAGAACCACCGCTCATTGCCGCCGCCAAGGAGAACCGGCTCACCTGCAGCCGGAAATCCCATGCCTGCGCCGGAACTGCCACTTCCAAGGAGAGTGCCGCCGAAACCGGAGTCAGATGGGAATGAGGTGTAGTTCCTCTGCGCGAAGTAACCTAGGGCGGCGAACGCGGGAACCATGACCGCCAACGCAACGACCACTGCGGCGTACTTCCTGCTGCGGATGCCTAGGACGACGAGCCCGACGTAGCCCGCCAGACCGATGAACAGGAGGGTTGACCAGAAGAAGGAGATTGCCGCGCTCTGTGCCTGTGCCGCCATCTGCCGCTTCACCGGCAGCGTGCTCTGCATCTGTCCCGCGGCGGCGGATTCCGGCGACACGATCAGCGGTGCGCCTGCGTCCGGCGGAATCGAGCGTTCCCCATACACATAGTCAATGACCTGCGAGTCATAGGAGATGTCCTCGCTCTCTCCTTTGAGTGCGTCCTCGAGACCTTTGAACCGTTCATCGACCTCGTACACCGCTTTGTCGACTATGGTGATTCCAAGCGCGGCGGCTGATGGTTGAGTGCCATCACTCACGGCGAAGTCCAGTCTCACGTCCTCTCCGGGGCGATATTCCTGCTCGTCCGCCGTGATGCTCACGTTCAGATTCGAGAACGTGCCGACCGTGAACACCACGTTGTCCCTGGACACCGTCAGATCCGAAAGGGTCTTGTAGACACGGACTCCCGCGAGCGGGACCATGGACCGATCGATCTGCATGGAGAACGAGGATGTGCCGCCAGTGAGCGTGACGCGGCTGGTCATGATCACGAAATTCCTTGCGACGACCTCGTAATATACCCAGTTGGTGAGTGTGCTGTCAGAGAAGTATACCTGGAAGTTCGCGGTCTCCCCGACCTCGTAATGGGCTTTGTCCGCGACGACCTTGATGCCGGGCTCCGAGCGCAAACCGGTGCTGAGGGTACTCGAGTAATTGCCCTTCGTGACGGTGATGCTGAGCGAGTCTTGGCCCTGATATGTGAAAGAGACAAGCGCGACGCCCCTGGCGTCGGTGGTCGTATCCCTGTACCCGCCGGAATTGTACCTGACCTGGGCTGAGGAGACAGGCGTCCCGTCGGGCCATCGCGCCACGATGTAATAGTTGGACTGGGCGCCCGGCACGTTCGTGTCCGCGAGGGCGGTGATTAGAATCGGCGTGCTCGACAGGGGGACATCCTTCGTCTTGCTCTCGGAATGTCCGGCCGTGTCGGTGGCCGTGGCCTTGAGTTCAGCGTAGCCAGTGGCGCCGTCATGCGGCAGGTCTGCGGCGGGAATGTGGAAACTCATGCAGCCGTTCGAGAGACTTTGTGTGACAACAGTCACGTCATGCCAGTCGCCCATGAACGCTCTCACGCTCAGGGTCGCGGTCCCCTGGACATGCTCGCCGAAGACGTAGTCGACACAGACCCTGCCGTCGATGTCGTCGGCGAATCCGTACCAGCCGCGCATGTCCCTGAACTCAATTACGAACCTGGGCAGGACGTATCTCTGCACACCGAACGCTTTCTCGGTACTCTCTGATCCAACGGTAGCCTTGATCTTGTACAGTCCGAGGGGGAGTCTAGTTCCCAGCTGGTAGTCATAGCTGGCTATGCCATATTCATCAGGCGCGAGGATCTTGCGGAAGATCCTGTCGCCCACTGGAGTGGATATCTCGAGTGTGACGTTATGCAGAGAGACTGTCGGAGACGTGCCGGAAAAGGCAAGCGTGCGGATGTGGACGACTTGGCCCGGCTGGTAGATCGGCTTGTCCGTCTGCAGGAAGATGCGCGTGGTCGTCTCAACGGTGACCTTCTTCGTCAGGACCTCTCCGGCTCCTCTGACGGTCACCTCCGACGACCCGGTGATCGACAGTCCCGTGAAAGACGGGGTCGCGACACCGCCCTCGTCGGTCATCGCTATCTCCATCCAGACCATGGTGCCGTCTCGAGTGACCTCCACAGTCACAGGCTCTCCCGCGAGCGGCGTGCCGTGCCCGTCTGTCAGCATCACGAGGGCGCTGCCGGGAGCATCGGTGAGGATCGTGTCAGGGATGTACGCCGTCACGTTGTTCCTGTCGGTCAGGATGAAACGCGACGTGTTGTAGGCGACGAGACCGCTGCCCATCACCGCCGCAATCGTGCAGAACACGATGATTTTCCCGAAAAACGACTGTCTCTGTCTGCGCAGGGCCGCCCGCCTTTTAGGTTCATCGGACAATTCATCCACCTTCACTCCACGACTGATCTGAGTCCATATAAGCCGTATCTAGACATGTCAAGTGTTAAACACGAAAACTGACCGCCCATGCTGGCCTAAAGAAGCTTGACCTCTATCTTGCCGTTCACATCGATGAGCGCCATATTCCCTCTGGCCGCCATGCCCGGGTTGACGACCGTGGTCTTGCCCTTGTGGACGCCGCGGCCTTCGTGGATGTGTCCGGTCAGGACCAGGCGTGGTTTGAACTTGTCAACGATGGACCTGACGGCGCTGCTCCCCGCGTGAGACCCGTCCCCGGCAACATCGCAGAAGCCAAATGGCGGCGGGTGGCTCACGAGTATCGCGTTCTTCTCCATTATCGGTTCGAGGATTTTCGCTATTTCGTCCTCGCTGAGCTCGAACATCGTGTCGAACGGCGGGGTGTTGGACGCGCCCAGGCCCACGAAGACCTTCCCGTCGAACTCGACCTTCTTGCCGTGCAGGTTCACCCCGAGTTCCTCGAGGCTCTCGACAAGCTCCGGCGGGTCGCAGTTACCCGGCACGGCGAACGTCTTGACGGATATGTCCCGCAGGAGATCGATGGCGAACGTTGTCGGACCGAAGTTGGTGATGTCGCCGCAGGCGACGAAGACATCGGGGGACATGCCATCGATGGCGGCGTGAATCGTCGGAATCGCACGCTCGGCCCCGTGAATGTCGGACGCCAGAAGGATCTTCAGAACCATCCCAGCCTGATGCCGAAGGAAAGCTCCTGGAACACGAGGTAGTACGTGACGAAGTAGCCCATAATGACTCCCGAGTTGAGCAGCGGCAGACCCGCCTGCGGGTTGCCCTTCATCACGAACTTCATCAGGACAGCGAAGCCCACGAGGCCCCCGATGAGCGTCCCGATGGAAACGATGAGTGGGCCGGGGATTCCGAAAACCAGGGTCGACAGCTTGTCAGCGTTGGAGGCGAGGGCCGAGACCACGAGCACACCGGGTATGATCATATCTCCGAGACCCATGAACATGGCCTCCCTCTCCTCTCCAGATGAAATCTGTTTCTTGATGCTCTCCTGATCCTTGTAGGAGTAATCGAGTTTCTTCGGGATGACGAGGAGTATCGGAAGCTTCTCAGCCGCCACGGCATCCGCGAGGGTCACCATGTGCTTCGTTTTGTAGACGGAGATGGCGTCGTAGACAGCCAGGAGTATCAGTAGGATGAGCGTGGGGAAGATCGTGAACGAGATGCCCATTATGGCGGTCACCCCCGCGGCCACCGAGATTCCGACGGCGTCCACGACGTACCATTCAGGATACTTGAAGAGGGCGAACGTCAGGATTCCAGAAACCACCAAACTCAGCACAAGGGCTAGGTTGAATGCAAGGTCGCCGACGAATGGGTAGAGGCCGAACAGGGCTGGGATGTAGAAGACGAAGATCATCGAGAGGAACATCGAGCCGAGGATGATGTACTTCAAGATGTTCTCCCTGCGCTTCTTGACGATGAAGAGTATGAGGGCGGTGAAGGCGAGGATGAGGATGACGTATATGATGGGGTTCGCAGCGTTGTTCGGGTCCGGGAACGCGGTGGCGCCGGCTGCGATGAAGAAAGGGGCGAGCAGCAGGGCGACGCTCTGGGAGATGACGATGCTGCAGGCCATCGCGACTGTCGAGACGATCTCTCTGCGCATCCCTATTCCCTGGCCACATGACCGAACGCGACGGTGCCCGTGATTTTCTCGATGTAGATTTTGGCTATGGAGCCCTTGGTAGTTCCGGGGACGTAGATGATGTACCTGTCCTTCTTCGCTATCCCGTCGCCCTTCCGGCCGATGTCCTGTATCATCAGCTCGTAGACCTTTCCTTCCTCTAGGGCGACCTCCTCCACCTTCGCCTGTTTCTTTATCGCCCTGACAGAGCGACGGGCGCCGCATGCGTCGCACTCGAGTATGGCCACGCGTCCCTCTTTGATCAATCTCGTATCGGGCCGGTTGCATTCGGTGCACAGGACGTAGTTGTCGACGTATCCCTGAACGCGGTCTTGGACTTGGGTGGTGGTGACCTTGCCTTTGAAAACGACTCGCCTATCCTCCAGCACGCCGGCCGTGCCGATCTCCCTCAAAAGGTAGGCAAGCACCTGGTCTGGAGACCTGTTGATTGCCTCACAGATATCAATGAAGTTACGCAGGATTGTGGTCTTGCCCTCGATTTGGATGTCGGCCTGCGGGATCTGGAATCGCTCGTGGGCCTCGACTGTCTTGGGCAGGTTCGCTTTCGCACGTTTCAGAAGGTCCTCGTAGCCGCCAGACTGCATGTGTCAGATTGCATGAGGCGCGGCTGTTTAAAGATTGCGTTATGGTTTACTTCCTTCGATTTCCTCGATTAAGCGTTCGATGCGGCGAGTGATGTCGTCTCGAATCGTCTTGAGCTGGGCGTCCGTTTTTCCGGTCGATCCGGGCACGGGCCAATCCTCGGACTTCCCTTTCGTCCGAGGCGGGCATCGGTCGAGGCATCCGAAGGTAATGATCCGCCACGCTCTCTCGATAATATCTGGCGTGACGAGCCTAGGCCTCTTTGGTCCGAGTTCTATGCCAATCTCTCGAAGGAGGGCGATGACAACGGGATTGATTGCGGTGGCTGGCTGCACACCAGCGCTCTCCGCTCCCTATCCGGGTGGTGCCTTTGCGTTGAAAATCGCCTCGGCCATAACGCTCCGGAAGGTGTTCTCGACGCAGACGAAGAGCACGACGTGCATCAGACTCACCCATTTTGGCGGAAGCGAATAAGGTTGCGGTCGGACTTACGTCAGGCCAGCCGCCGCTTTCACGAGCCCCATATGGATCGGCGATGGTCTGAACGGCCTCGACTTCAGCTCGGGGTGGAACTGCGAGGCGACGAAGTATGGGTGGTCCTGCAGCTCAAGGACCTCCATCCTCCTACCGCCATCAGACCGCCCGACGAACTTCATCCCGTGCTTCTCGAATTCCTCGATGTACTTCGGGTTGACCTCATACCTGTGGCGGTGTCTCTCTGAAATCTCGGTGGAACCGTACATCTTGGTCGTCTTGCAGTCATCGGTTAGCCCGACCACATGCGCGCCCAGTCTCATGGTGGCGCCCATGTCCTTGACGTCCTTCTGCTCGGGCAGCAGGTCGATCACAGGATCGGCGGTCTTCGGATTGAACTCCGAGCTGTTCGCGTCCTTGAGCCCGAGGACATTCCTTGCGAACTCGACAGTCGCCAGCTGGAATCCAAGGCAGACGCCCTGGAACGGGATGCGTTTCTCGCGGGCGAACTTGACCGCCGCGATCTTCCCCTCGGTCCCTCTGTCGCCGAAACCTCCGGGCACGAGAATGCCTTGGACCCCTTCGAGCAATTCGGTGCCCTTGGACTCGATGTCCGTGCTCTCGACCCAGCGGAGATCGACCTTCGTCCTAGTTGCCGCTTCCGCGTGGTGGAAAGCCTCGATATGCGAGATGTACGAGTCCTTGAGCGACGTATACTTGCCAACCGCGGCGATTTCGACTTTCTTCACCGGGCTCTTCAGGCGGACAAGAAAATCCTTCCAGTCCTTGAGGTCCTCTGTTTTCGGCCCTAGGTCGAGCGCCCTGATGAGGTAGTCGGAGAATCCCTGCTCCTCGAAAAGGATCGGGACATCGTATATCGATGGCGCATCCGGTGCGCTGATGACGCCCTCGACCGGCACGTCGCAGAAGAAAGCGATCTTCTTCTTGATGTCTGGATCCAGCGGTTTCTCCCCGCGGGCGACGATCGCGTTCGGCTGGATTCCGACGGAGCGCAACTCCCGGACGGACTGCTGGGTGGGCTTCGTTTTCTGCTCTCCGACCGTGCCGAGGATCGGGACGAGAGTTGTGTGCACGAAGCAGACGTTGCTCTTCCCCGCCTCCATGTGGAGTTGTCTCACCGCCTCGAGAAAGGGCATACCCTCGATGTCACCGACAGTTCCGCCCATCTCGATCAGGCAGACATCCACCTTCTCCTTCTCCGCAACCGCCTTGATTTCCTGCTTGATTTCGTTGGTGATGTGCGGGATTATCTGCACGGTCCTGCCGAGGTAGTCGCCCCTCCTCTCCTTCTCGATGACCGTATGATAGACTTTGCCCGTGGTGATATTGTGATCCTTCGAGAGGCTGGTGTCTAAGAACCTCTCATAGTTCCCGAGATCCAGGTCGACCTCCCCGCCATCGTCAAGGACGAAGACCTCGCCGTGCTGATAGGGGTTCATCGTGCCCGCATCGCAGTTCAGGTACGGGTCGATTTTTATCGCAGTGACCTTCAGCCCGCGGGACTTGAGCAGGACGCCGATGGACGAAGTGGAGATGCCTTTTCCTAGGCCGGACAAAACTCCGCCCGTGACAACAACGTATTTCATTTCATCACGGGATTTCACGATTGCGGTGCTGGTGCAAATAGTTTTGTGCGAGGAGATTGAACTGAGAAGAATGATTCCGGCGCTTCCCGCTCAGCGATGGAGTCTCCGGAGGCGAGCGTCAAGACGCTTGTACACAGCTCTCAGGTTTTCTGTGTTGTCGAATGACCGGACGACCCTCTCTGCGGCCGCCAAGTCCTTCTTCATGGCGGGAATGAATTTGGTAATGTTGGCCAAGGCTCGCGACAGCTCATCAACTATCGTCACGGTTGCGGCGCGCGAGGTGCGGGACAAAGGATTCAGATCAACCGCCAAGACGACCTTCTCCATCTTGACGAGAGCCTGAGTGCGGTCGCCATCCTCCAGGGGCACGAGGACCACGTCGGCGGAGTAGATGCCTTGGCGGGAGCACAGCGCTCGCTTGCTGTCCAGTCCGGGGATCCGGGCGTCAGGGCTGGTGCCAAGCACCTCTTCCGCTCCCGCCAACTTCAGGAGTTTTGCAATCTTCCTGACTCGCGGCTCGGTCCTGTAGAATAGATTGACCTCGATTCGGGCGGGGATTGACTTAGCCAGCTTGACGACGTCGATGGCCGCGAGCGCTGCCACGTTGCCATTGACAGAGATCATTGGGCGTCCTGCGAGGACCAAGTAGGCAGCCGCAGCCCTCTCAGCTTTCATGGCGGGAGGTGTGGTCTTCTCTCCAAACAGATAGTCAAAGGCCTCTCCCCTGCCCTGCGCGATCAACCCTTGCAGCACGACGAGCCCGCTCTCCGCCGCATCGGCCAGCTTCTTCCTTGCCAGGAGCGAGCGATACCTAGGATGGGATTTGGGCACGTCCATTGGCTCAGAGCACCGCAATGAGAATCGGGGTTCGAATCAAAAAGCTTGGCTCTTGGACGCTAAGCCATTCTCGACTCTCACCTCTGATAATCAAGGAATAACCCCTTTAAAGGCACCAGAAACTCATCGAGCGCAATGCTCTCAAGGCTGAGGCGTAGCGCTAGCGGTCAGTCTCGCCGCCGACCCGCGAGTCCGGCTGCGGTCGAGCTGGAGCGTGGCAACGACGCGCTGCGATCAGGCCATTTGAAAGAGGCACAGACGGCCTATGAGACGGCGATAGAGCACGATGCAGAAAGCCCAGAGGCGTGGAACAACCTGGGCGTCGTCGCTGAGAATGCCGGTCGCGCGCGGGACGCGCTGAGGCATTACAACAAGGCAATCAGGCTGAGGCCGAGGTACGCGGAGGCGTGGTGCAACAAGGCGATGGTTCTCCATCGTCTGGGGAGGGCGAGCAAGGCGATAGAATGCCTCGACAGGTCTCTCAGGATCACCCCCGAGAATCCTGTGGCCCTGATGAACAAAGGGGTCATCCTATCCAGACAAAACAGCAACGAAGCAGCGATCGTCTGCTATGACAAGGCGATCCGGCTCGACCAGAAGTACGCTCTCGCCTGGGTGAACAAAGGCGTCGCGCTGCTGAAACTCGGGAAGGCGAAGGAAGCCGTCGAGGCGTTCAACAAGGCGCTCGCCCAACGTCCAGATTTCCCCGACGCCTGGTACCAGAAGGCCTGGGCCCTCATACTTGCCGGGAACAGGGACAGCGCGCAAATCTGTATGGAGCGGGCATTGGAATTGGAGCCAGGTTTCGCGGAGTCGTCAGCCGTGCGCGTCAAACCGCTCAGAGTGAAAAGGGGTGATTGACGCTGGCGACCGGGAAGCTGCAGAAATGCACTGTCTGCGGCGGGCCGCTCGGGCCACTCTGCATATGCAACCATTGCGGCATTTCGCACCCACCGGAGACCTACTCGTCCGGCCGGGTATGGACCTGCCCGGCATGCAATGAGTCCATCTCTATCCACTTTGCATGCAAGAATTGCGGAACGCGCTACCTCTACGAAGAGGTGGTCAAGGAAAGCGCTGAGGGCGCTGCTCCGCCCCAGGAGGAAGCGCACCAGGCACCGAGACTGCCAGAGAAGAGGGTTCACAAGAGACCGCCACGGAGATTGAAGGGAGAGTTCGACGAGAGCGACGTCAGAGAGGTCGCTCGAATCCCGGGCGTCGGCATCAGAAAAGCAGAGCTGCTCTGCAGGTCCGGCTTCAACAGAATCTGGAAGATCAAGAGCGCAAGTCAGGAGGTCCTCTCCGCGGTGCCCGGAATCGGACCAGAGCTGGCAAAGAGCATCAAGGCCACGACGACCCTGATCCTCTTCCTCCCCCAGAGACGATCGAAAGAGGAGGTGTTCGAGGACGAGAAGGAGTGCGCGAAGTGCGGACTGCCGACGCCGGTGTTCTCCGATAAATGCTTGGAGTGCGGCAGCACGTTCGAGGTCGAGGAACTCGACGAGACGATCAGGGGCGAGCTCGAACGCATGGGCATCGATGCCGTCATAGAGTACTATGGGCAGGTCTTATTCAGGACGGCGGACGACGGACAGCTCTGGTACGCACTCAGTCTCGCACTAAGCACGGCTGGGCGCGTGGACGCGGCGAGGAAAGCAGTCAGGAAAGCCAAAAAACTGGATCCCGAGAATCCCAAGTTCCGAGACCTCGAGGAGAGACTCAAGAGTCAGACGAAGCCCATCCCCGTCATGGAGAAAGAGGAAAGACCGGCGGGAGTGGGCGCCGAACCGTCGCCGCAACTCCCCGAGAGACCGGCGGAGATATCTGTCGCTGAATCGAAACCGTCAGAAGAGGTCGCACTGATTGCGGAGACCGCCACCATCAAGCCTCCTGAGGTTCCGCAGGAGAAGCCCTCAGACGTCGGCGTGGACATACCCGCGGAGGTCCGCAGCCTCGAATCCCTCGAGGAGCTGAAGGGGATTGCCGAAGAAGAAGCGGAGACCATTGAGAAGGAACCGCCAGCGGCATCCGAGGCGGCCGTCACGGAACCAGTCCCGAAGATAGAATTGGCCACGATGACAAAGGTGGCAATGACTTCGCGCGGTTCCATCACTTCGGGTCGCAGGCCTCTTCTAACGGGTTATGGTCTGGTGAACGGCAGGGGAAGGGTCAACGGCCTGATCAACGGCAATGGGTTCGTCAATGGTGGCACGATATCCGAGGTGGCTCTGCCGAGGGGCAATATGGTCCACAGGTATGCGGCTGTTGCCGCCTTGCTCCTGGCAATCTTCCTCATCGTCAACAGCTCGCTCCAGCTCCGAGTCCAACCTGGCAAGTCGATTCAGATCGATGGGAGCTTCGGGGATTGGCAGCCGGTCGGCACATACCACGACGCGACTGTTTCCGGCAACCCTGACACCAACCTGGTCTCATACGCGTTGAAACTCGAGGGTCAGTCGCTCTTCTTCATGGCGCGGGTCGAGGGGACGCTTTTCGGCGATGCTCAGGGCTATGACTCCTTCTACATATTCTTCGACGTGGACGCTGACAACTCGACTGGCTACTCGTGTGGCGCGCTCGGCGCTGAATACATGGTGATTGTGGACGGCTTCAATTCATCCGTTTCGGGGGCCTCGCTACAGGCGTTCAACGGGCAGGACCGGTCGGACTGGAACGGATGGTCCAGCTTTGCAGCGGCATACGTCGCCGTCTCCGGTGACAGGATCGAGGGGGAGTTGCAGACAGCGGTGATGTCGCTGCCGGATCCCGGTAGGGTGCTGGCCAGATTCGTCGTCGATGATCAGGAAGGAGGGGTGAGTCAGAGCACAGTGGCGATCGGGCTCGATTATGGCTTCCTGAAGGTGACCCAGCGGGGGCTCACCCAGGTGCTGTCGACCGGACCAGTCGATTTCCTTGAGCTGACATTCGAGGTGATCGGGCCGGAATTGACGCTTGATGCCGGCGACATCGTCGTCTCGCACACGCCAGGCACGCAGGTCAACGGGATTGCGGGTTCGATGACAGTGTCCGAGGGAAATCAGAGGGTCGTCACCTTGACGTTGGACGCTTCAGTGATCGCGACAGGCGAGGTCGTGCGGGCGTCGCTCACATCCGTCACGGCGGACCGGCCTGTAACGATAGTGGGCAGCGGTGCGAGGGCTTATGTCCTCTCCCCGCCAACCGGGAAAAGGGTCGACGGGCTCTTCGCTGATTGGCCGTCCCCCCACGCCGATTCTATCGCACCGCCCATGGTCGATACTGAAGTGGACATTGAGGCGTACGATGCAAATGCCTCAGGCGAGACCGCGTTCTTCTACTTCCAGACGGTCACGGGTTCCTTCGAGGGGAGTCTCACTCCCAAACATCAGCAGAGGGTCTTCTCCTCGCCAAGCACGGGTGGCGGGAGTTCGTCCCCGCCACACGGGTTGACCGGTGAGAGCATTGCCCGGGTTTTCATGGAATCCAACTCGTCCATCCAAGATGGTTTCCCCATCGGCGGAATCCTCGCTGATTACATGATAGAGGCGAAGGGGCAGTTTGGTTTCATTCATTCGGTTTCTACATATCAATGGCAGGGAAGGTGGGTGATTTTCCAGGGGGCCCCAAAGATTGCGATCATGGCGAATCAGGTGGAGATGTCCGCGAGCATCACTGGTCTTGACCTGGCCAATGCATCCTATGTGATCGAGACCAGGAACTGGCGGAACATCGGGGACGAAACAGCCGCCTCCGGGACTAGGGGCGATGCGGACTCGCGCACACGTGGCACGTACACCCTCGCTATGGGAACCTACACGCATCTGTACGCTCTGCCGACATTGAACCCACCAGGCATCGATGGCCAATACAGCGACTTAGAATGGGTGGACGCAGACTCCTGTGATACCGGTAACATAGTCGTCTACACGATGCAGGACGGCACGTACCTCTATCTGGCGATTAGAGTCAAGAGCGACACAGCCTACAACGCGGGAGATTTCGCGGAGATCGCGTTCGACACGGACAATGGCGACGAGTCAGCGCCGCAATCCGAGGACAAAAAGTTCAGTGCGACAGATCCGGACGGCTCCGCCGTTCCCGAAGACTACAACGGAAACGGGGTGGGATGGGACTCGTCTTACGTGTCACCCTACACCTGGTATGAAGATGGAGCGAAGGACACCGATGACAACTACATCACGTACGAGTTTGCGATCCCATTTCCGGAGGTATGGGGCGTGTCCGACCCTGACGCGGGACAGACAGCGGGATTGGCGGTCCACGCTCATGACGCCGATGGTACCGGCTCTGATTACTATTGGGGCTCGACCGATCTGAATAACCCTCACGACTTTGGTGATCTCGATATCCCCGAGTTCGAAGAAGTGGCGGTTGTGGTCATCATGGCTCCCGCAATTGTGATTCTTATGCTTCGCCGCTCCGGCAAAAACAATAAGCACAGAGGGCATTGAGCCCGCCGTGGAAGTCGGCATCGTCGGCAAACCGAATGTTGGAAAGAGCACATTCTTCTCCGCTGCAACACTCGCTCCCGCTGAGATAGCGAACTACCCTTTCACGACCGTAGAGCCGAACAGGGGTGTGGCCTACATACGCGCGGCCTGCCCGCATGTCGACATCGGGAAACCGTGCAATCCCAACAACGCACTGTGCGAAAACGGCGTCAGGCTGGTGCCTGTTGACATGCTCGACGTGGCGGGTTTGGTTCCAAAAGCGCATGAGGGGCGAGGCCTGGGCAACCAATTCCTGGACGACCTGAGGCAGGCAAGCGCGTTGATACACATAGTCGACGCATCAGGCGGTACCGATTTTGAGGGGAACATCTGCCCGCTAGGCTCGCACAATCCCGTGGACGACGTCAATTTCCTCGAGGACGAGCTCGCGCACTGGATCTCGGGGATAATCCAACGCGGCTGGGAGAAGGTCGCAAGGAAGGCGGAGCTTGAAGAGGTGCCTATTGAGAAAGCGCTGCACGAGAAGCTAACTGGACTTGGCTTCACGGAGACTCAGATACACCTCGCGATCCGCGATTCTTACATGGACGTCAAGCCGACGAAGTGGACCAAGGAGGACACGCTGCGGCTCGGTCACCACATGCAGCTTCGAGGGAAGCCGATGGTGATCGCCGCGAACAAGTGGGACGTGGCGCCTAAGGAGAACATCGATGCTCTCAAGGCGCTGGAGGGTCGCATTGTCGTGCCCACGAGCGCTGAGTTCGAACTGGCGCTGCGCAAGGCGGCGAAGGCGGGGATAATCGACTACATCCCCGGAGCCCCGGAGTTCACCGTCAAGGACCGCTCGAAGCTGTCGGCGGGGCAGACAAAGGCGCTCGACAAGATCGCCGAGCTGATGAAGCAGGGCGGCAGTACTGGCGTTCAGCAGTGCGTGGAGGAGACGGTGAGGAAGCTGCTCAACCTGATAGTGGTCTATCCTGTCGAGGACGAGACGCACTGGACCGACAAGAAGGGGAACGTGCTCCCTGACGCGTACCTAATCCCGCGCGGCAGCACCGCCAAGGACATGGCGTTCAAGGTACACACAGACCTGGGGAAAAACTTCATCAGGGCCATCAACGCAAGGACGAAGATGGTCGTTGGCCACGACTACGAAGTCAAGGACAACGACGTGCTGAAGATAATCGCGAGGGCTTGAGATGGCGGGGAAGTGGGACGTCAGGCTGCTTACTGCATCTTACAGGAGGGAGGGACAGGAACAAGAGCCTGTCATCGAGTTCTTCGGACGTACCCGCGAAGGCAAGAGCATCGCGATCGAGTTCTGGGGGTTCAAGCCGTACTTCTACTGCATCGAGCCGACCGAGGCGCTCGTCACCTTCCTGAAGAGGGACAAGGAAGTCATCGACGTCCAGATGGTCGAATTAGAAGTCGGGCGGGAGAAGGACTTCAAGCTCGAGAAGAGGAAGTGCGGCAAGGTCATCCTCCACCACCCATGGGTCACGCCGGACTACAGGGAAAGGTGCAGGAGGCAAGGTTCGGAGGTCCTGGCGGCGGACATCCCGTTCCCCCTGCGTTTCATGTTCGACAAGAACATCCATGCGTGCTTCACGGTTCACGGAGACGAGATCGAGGGGAAGCAATACACCACCGAATTGAAAGTCAAAGGGGAGATGTTCGAGGAGTGCGAGCCTTTCGCCCCGCCACTGAAGATTCTCAGCTTCGATCTAGAGAACACCCTCAAGGACCCGCACATCCTCTGCCTCGGCTACGCGCTGCGCAAGGACGGGAAGATAGTCACCGACTGTTTCTCCGGCGACGAGAAGAAGATCATCCAGAGGTTCGTTGAGCTCGTCCAGAAGGAGGACCCGGACGTCATCAGCGGGTACAACATCGACGGGTACGATCTCCCTCTCCTGCTGGAACGCGCGGAGAAGCTCGGCATGAGGTCGCTGTCTCTGGCGCGCGATGGCGGGGTGGCGAGCAGCTTCGGGGACAGGTTCTGGCGGTGCCACGGCAGAATAATCGCCGACGCCTGGTGGAGCGTGAAGATGGAGCTGAAGCCCAAGCAGGAGACGCTGGACTACGTCGCCCGCCAGCTGCTCGGCGAAGGGAAGCACGAAGTCGACCGGACAATGATGGACGAGGAGTGGGTCAAAGACAAGGAAAAAGTGATGGAGTATTGCAAGAAGGACGCGGAGCTGGCATTGAGGATATTGGAGAAGCTCGCAAGGCTCGACAAGTCGATGGAGCTGGCGACGGTTTCGATGCTCGCGCTTGACGACGCCTTCAACAGCAGGACATCGACTCTGATCGATTCGATTTTAATACGCGAGGCCGACCGCGAGCATATAGGCGTGCCGATGACCCGGGTAGGCCGCACGAGGGAGGGCATCGAGGGCGGCTACGTGCACACGCTCAGTCCGGGGTTGTTCGAATGGGTGGTGACGCTGGATTTCAAGAGCATGTATCCGTCCATCATCATCGAGAACAACATCTGCTTCACGACCCTCGACCCCGACGGCACGATCGTGAGCCCCACAGGTGTCAGGTTCGTGAGCAAGGACGTCAGGGCGGGTCTGCTTCCACGCATCCTCAAGAACTTGATGAAGGAGCGGGATGCGACCAAGAGGAAGATGCGGGAGGAGAAGGATTCGGAGAAGAAGGAGTACTACCGCCGCCTCCAGGACGCGATCAAGGTCCTGATGAACGCCTTCTACGGCGTCTTGGCGTCCTCGTTTTACAGGTTCACCAACCCCGAGATCGGCGGGAGCATCACCGCATTCGCCCGCCAGAATATCACGAGCATCATACAGCAGCTGGAGAGCGAGGGAGTGAAGGTCCTCTACGCTGACACGGACTCGATTTTCTACCAGTCGCCCTACCAGGACCTTGACCAGACCTGCGAGCACGCGAAGAAGATTGCCGAGAGGTTCAGTCACGGCACGATCAGCATGGACTTCGAGAAGGTCATGCGGTCGTTCTTCTCTCACGGCAAGAAGAAGAGGTACGCCGGCAAGGTCATCTGGCCCTACGAGGACCTGATCGTGCGCGGCTACGAGATCAGGCGGACCGACGCGTTCGAGCTGCAGTCGGCTTCGCAGATGAAGCTGTTCGAGCTTCTCCTGAACGGGGACACCAACGGGGCAATCGAGCTGGCCAAGGATATCGTGTCTCGATTGAAGTCCGGCGTCATCCCGAAGGAATTCGTCCCGCAGGATGCCCAGGACATCGAGATACTGGTGATATCCAGGTCGGTGAAGGAGGAGAACGAGTACGACCGCCCCGAGTCGATGAGCAACGTGCAGGCGGCGCAGAAGCTCAGGAAGATGGGCCAGGAGGTCGTGTCGGGGATGAAGGTGTCGTGGATCGTGACCGACGGCAAGTCGAGCCCGCAGCAGGTCGAACCCTACGTGAGCGGGATCCAGTTCACCATCAAGCCGGACTGGGAGTACTACGCACGGCGGTTGGCGCAGACCCTGTCATATGTCACAGAGGTCTATGGTTGGGACGAGAAGGCTCTGCTCACCGGCAAGCAGGCCGCGAAGCAAGCGGTGCTCTTCCACGAGGAATTCAACGGGGAGAGCAAGAAGGAGAAGCCGCAGGTGAAGAGGACTGACAAGTCGCTGAAGATCGAGGATTTCTTCTGAGCGATCGGGCGCGCAAGGTTATTCTCGCCGATTGAGCATGGCTGAGATGCTTGTACGATGCACTCCGTCTCGGTCAAGCGCTCGAGAAGGTCGTCGCTAGAGGCGAAGAGAGGCGGTATCACAGGTTCAGGGGTGCGCGGTGGTATGGCGGCATCGCCACGGGCGACGTCGTCGGGTGCAACCTCTTCTGCCATTTCTGCTGGGCGAGGGACGAGATCAGGCTGCAGCCTTCGAAGGCGGGAGAATTCTGCAGTGCAGAGCAGAGCTTCTCCAGATTGGACCGCATCGCCAGATCCAAGGGGTACCGCCAGCTGAGGCTGAGCGGCCAGGAGCCGACGATCGGGCGGGAGCATCTGCTATCGCTGTTGAGGTTGGTCGACAAGTCGCCGCACGTCTTCATCCTGGAAACAAACGGCATCCTGATTGGCGGTGATCCAGACTATGCGGCGGCCCTCGCGGGTTTCAGGAAATCGAGTGTGCGCGTCTCTCTGAAGGGAGCAAGCGAGGGGGAGTTCTCGATGCTCACCGGTGCCAAGCCGGAGGGATTCGAGCTGCAGATCAAGGCGCTGGAGAATCTCAACGAGGCGGGAGCGATCTTTCACGCCGCCGTGATGACATCGTTCTCGTCGGAAGAGAATCTCGCGAGACTCCGAGAACGTCTCGGTCAGATCAGTCAGGACGTCGTCGACAACATCGAGGTCGAGGAGCTCATCCTCTACCCGCACGTCGTGAAACGCCTAAAGGAGAAAGGGTTGGTCGCCGCAACCGCCCACAGACCGGACAGAGTCCCGCCAGAACTCGTTTAAGGTGTAGCCGCCAGACTCGCTACACTCCCGCCTCACGATTAAAGGTCGAACCGCCAGTCGAGAGTCAGGATTCCACCGGGTGGTCGGCTTGTCTCAGCAGCTCAATCGCGTGATTTTGGCGGGGGAAGTCGATAAGCCCTCATGGTGCACCAGTATTGAAGCGTCGACGTGTTGGGACTTCCCATATCAGAGCCCCGATGGGTCGGTCTTCGGTAGCAACAGGTACAAGGGATGCACTCCCGCCATGGCGGTGTGGAATCTCCTGAAGAGGTACACCCGGCCCGGGGATCTCGTGGTGGATTGCATGGCGGGAAGCGGCACGACTATTGACGTGGCGAGAGCGCTCGGGCGGCGGGTTATCGGGCTCGACCTGAGTCCATCCAGACCGGACATCGTCAGGAACGACGCCCGCCATCTTCCGTTCGAAGACGACAGCGTCGACTTCCACTTCGTCGATTCGCCATATTCCGACAACCTTTGCTACTCCGACGACGGGCGGTGCATCGGCAAAATCCCCGCCAACACCGAACGCTTCTTCGAGGAAATCGCGAAAGTCGCCACAGAAATCCACAGGACTCTGAAGCCAGGGAAGCATGCCGCCTGGGTAATCTCCGACGAGTACAGGCGCAGGTGCTACACGCCTGTCGGCTTCAGGCTCTACGGCATCTTGGCGGGACTCTTCGAGCCCGTGGACACCGTGGTGTTGGTGAGGCACCACGACAGCGGGTCCAATCCGATGTGGGAGCATAAAGCGAGAGAGCGCAACTTCTTCCTTCGGGGCTTCAAGTACCTCTTCATCATGAGGAAGATGGCGGTGGAGGGCTAGCTTGGCCAACGCGATGACTCGTGCGGGACTTGAGACAAGGGCGTGCCTCAGCAGATTGCTCGACGAGCTGAGAGAGTTCGCATCCTCCAGAAACGATGACATCGTCGTGCGGGTGATGTCGCAGTGGATCTCCGTGAAGAGCAAGAATGGCGGGAGAGTGTTCGCGGAACTGCGCCCGAGCAAGGAGAGGATTGAGGTCTTCATCCTCCCGCCGCCGCGCGAGCTCGGGTTCAGCCGAATGATCGACAGAGCGCCGCCGAGTCAAGGCTGGGGCTGGTTCAAGTCGAAGTTCATGGTCGATGGGAACGGAGGCGCGGCGACCGCCCTGAGACTCCTCAGGATATCCTACCTTTCATCGTTGAAGCGGGACAAGCCGTCGTCGAGACGCCGGTGAGCTCTACGTGCCAATCTCGACTATCTCGTCCGGCGACACCTTCGGATAGGACTTGATGGAGTAGAGCTTCATCTCGGAGAGGTACCGCAGGAGCCCCTTGTCGGGGGCCTGATTGAAGAACAGGTGCCTCACCGGATCCGTCTTCTCCTCGCTCCTGGGCTTCAGGATCTCAGCGATCCTGGCATACACGGCGACACCGGAGACAGTAGTCTTCGACAGTAGGCTCTTCTGCACTCTTTGCACGAGAACGAAGTCGACCTCGGGAAGCGCGACCTTCGCGGTGTCAGGCCATATGCACGACGTCCTGACCGTGTTTTCCCTACCGCGGTGCAGGTTTATGGACGGGACGAGGACATCTGGCCCGTACGATTCCTGGAGCTTCGCCTTCGCGCTCGTGAAGCCCCAGAAGTAGTCCATCTTGTCGCGGCTGGCCTTCGTGACGCGCTTGTCGGCGGCGAGGATGGCGCTGGACTCCTCCGCGTTGCTCTTCTCCCACGATTCCCTGATCTGCTCCGCCGTCAGCTTGGCGGGCTGCCTGTAGAGGGCGGTCTTCTGGACGTCCTGGACCGCGAGGTTCAGGTTCTTCAGTATCATGTCGATAAGCGGCGCCGCTTCCTGGCCGAAGAACATCGGCCTGCCGAGGGCCATGGAGATGCTCATGGGCGAGTCGTTCCATTCGAACTGTGCCTGGTGCCTCTGCTCGGGGTCGTACTTGATGCCGAAGTGGACCCCCGTCTCGGGATTCTTGTACCGCCACTGCACGCGGTTCCCGCCGAGCTCCTCTTTCGTGAAGTGAGGGAGCTGGTCGACGATTCTGTCAATTTCGTCCACGGTCACCGGGGGCCTTCCGCGCGGGCGGTAAACGACCAATTCGAACGGCATGGGATCGGGCACGAATGAGCCATCCAGCACAATAAGACTTTCCTCGCTTCTGGTTTGGGGGTCAGGACGCCCCTTCACTGCCAGTGGAGCTGGCGTTTCGTCTGACACTAGCCAGATAGGCAGAGAACCGCCAGTTTGTCTGACAATCGAAAGACAGAAATACCCTTCTTGGCATACAGTCCTTTCAGACGTCTGTTCGCAGCGAAGGGATGGGCATGCCGGAACTGCGGGAAATCGACTTAGAGGAAGCGAAGCGCATAGCTACCAGTCGCGGCCTCCTGCCCAGCAGGGTCAGGGGCACCAGCACACTGAGGTTCTCCAACGGGAGGAACGACAGGCTGGAGATGATCGACTGGACCGAGTTCGAGAAGATACTTACGCGCAGGCAGCTCGGGATCTACGAGTCTGGCGGCTGGATGAAGCTCATGAAGAGGAGAGAGTCGAACTCAGAACCTTGATGATTCCGGTCACGGTGAGTGCGTTCAGCTCGCCCGGGTTGTCGTTGCCCATGACGGTCGAGCCGACGACAGGCGAGGATTGGGAGAAGGCCGTCGTGTTCAGGTTGGAGAAGAACTGGGACTGGAAGAAGAGACCTCTGGGCACGACGATGCCGTTCAGCCCCCTGTCGAGGTAGTTGAGCGCCCTGACCTCGCCCTGGCCGAGGGAGCGGTTCCAGAGCGTGAGGTCGTCGATGTAGCCGTTGAACGGGGAGTCGCTGGGGCGGTGGAAGACGCAGATGCCGCCAATCTCGTGGACCGAGCCGCAGGCGGGACAGATGTTCATCTTGATCGTCTGGCAGGAATCTACGGGTTTCCCGATTGGCGGTGAAAGGAGTTCGAGGGTGGCGGGCCAGCCGTATCCTCTGGGGCTTCCACTGTCTAGCCGATGACGACCCACCGCAAATTGACCTCCATACACGAAGCGAGAACCGCCCAATGTCTCCCGCCGCCGCACCTTAAACGCATTGCTCATTATGGCGGTAGTGGAATAAAGAGATATCTGGGAGGATTGGGCATGGGGATTGCGGATGCCCTTGCTCTCCCTGCACGAGAACATGACTCAGGAATCCTACTCGGAGCCGACGGCCACCACGCCTCCGCCGACCCTCTCCGGCGCTTGGAGAAGCGGTAATCGTCGATCCCCCGCAAGGTCGGTCAATTCGGCCGGGCATATCCCGCTAAAGGCAACGCCTACGTTTTTACGCAGTCATCTAGGCTAGTCGTGAAGTAGATGGAGAATCTCCAGCTGATAGGACGGTCCCTGACGTGACAGTTGCGGATCTCACAAACGCGATACAGTGGCTTGTTGATCATTCAGAATGCACGATGCAATGTGTTGGTATGGCTCTGTCGGCCTGCCATCTGTCATCAGCTTCCGGGCATATTCATGATATGGGCTTTCAGCGGTTCCGCTTTCGCAACCCTTAACAATGTACATCCAAGACCGCGGCTGGAACCATCTGATGACTTCCCCGTTGGGCTCAAACCATCCCCAATAGAGCAGGCGTGAGACCGTCTCGATCGAACACTCAGCGTGTTGGACGCGAACATCTCGCCAGTTCGATATCATGTTGTTAAGAGCTTGGTATCAAGTTGGTAAGAGGTTGGTCCGGGCAATCTTCGAAGTGAACGCGCGTCCTGTCCGGAACGAGCACTTGACGAAGATGGTACGAGCATGGTACGAGGGTGGTACGAGCGTGGAACGAACAACCATCGAATAATCATCGAACAGCGCTCGAACAATGATCGAACAACGGACGAACAACGCTCGAATCGGAGCTCTCTCAAAGAATGTCATGATACTCTTTGACAGACAGGAAACGACATGGTGGCGAAGACAGAGCAATCTCGAATCACTCTTGAAGTATGCCGGAATCTTGGCGGCGGTATTGCGATATCCAGTCCGTGCCGGAAAGCAGGAGGCCGTCGAGTCGACTTCGACCAACTCCTTTTAAGGCTGTCTCCCCATTGCGGCACGATGAACTTGGAGCAGGCGGTTCTCAGGCGGATCATGCCGAGCGAGGAGGAGGAGAAGCGGCTGAGGGCCGCGGTGTCCTCCGTCATCGGCATGGTCACCAAGGGCATCAAGAGGTTGAAGCTCAGGGCGGAGCCCGTGCTCGTCGGCTCGGTCGCCAAGGGCACCTACCTCACTCACCCCGACTTCGACGTCTTCGTGGCCTTCCCGCCAGAGACGACGAGAGAGGACCTGGAGCGCCAGGGCCTTCAGCTCGGTCAGTTCCTCAAGAACAAGAAGAAGATGTGGGCAGAGCACCCCTACACGAGTGGGACGCACATGGGGTTCGACGTGGAGATCGTCCCGTGCTACGCGATTGTTTCCGCCGATCAGAAGATGAGCGCCGTCGACAGGACGCCCTTCCACAACAAGTACGTCCTGGGCAAGATCAAGCCGGAGCAGAGAGACCAGGTCCGGCTCCTCAAGGCATTCATGAAGGGCATCGGGGTCTACGGCGCCGAGGCGAAGGTCCAGGGGTTCTCTGGATACCTGGTGGAGCTCCTCGTGCTCAAGTACGGGTCATTCCAGGACGCTTTGATGGCGGTCATCAGCTGGCAAGCGGGGAACGTGATCGCTCTGGACATGCTCCCCGCCAGGATATTCGACGAGCCTCTGATTATCGTCGACCCCGTCGACCCGAACAGGAACGTCGCCAGTGCCGTCTCGAGGCAGCAGATGGCGGTGTTTGTGCATGCGGCGAGAGAGTATCTGAAGAAGCCGAGGATTGAGTTCTTTTTCCCGAAGCCGCCGCCAAAGCCTTCCCGCCAGAAGGTCCTGGACATGCTCAAGAAGCGAGGGACGCACCTCATGGTCGTGACGGCGACGGTGCCCAAGGTCACGGACGATGTTTTCTATCCCCAGATCCGCAAGGCGCTGAAGGCGTTCGAGGACCTGATTGCCCGTCACGACTTCAGCTTCCTGCGGTCCGCGTTCGATGTCGTCGGGGGACGCGCCCTGTTCATGTTCGAGATGGAGGTCTTCGATTTGCCAGCGGCGAAGAAGCACATGGGCCCGCCGGTCTGGTTCAAGAACGCGCTGGACTTCCAGGAGAAGTGGCAGAAGTCGAAGGACGCCTTCGCCCCGCCATACATCGAGGACGGGCTCTGGGCGGTGGACATCAAGCGCGGACAGGTCACTGCCGCCGATCTCGTCAAGGCGAAACTCGTGGAGATGAGCCTGGGCAAGGACCTCGACAAGACCGCGAGGAAGTCTCTGCAAGTGATGGTGGACGAGGCCGCTCTCAAACCTTCTTACCTGGGACCGATCGTCTGTTTCATGGACAGAAGGTTCCCTTGGGAGCGCTAGCTTTTCGCCAGTGTGATTGTCACCGAGCTTGTATGCCCGTTGACATCTTCTGCAGTGACCGTGACGTTGAGCGTCGAGTCGGTAATGCCGGTGATATTGAATGACCAGAGGCCGCTCCCACCATCCAGCGTCATCGCGGTTTGATTCGCCATTTTGTTGGTCTGTATCAGAACGGTGCTGATGCCCGCGTTGTCTGTCGCTTTGGCGGTTATCATTGCCCAATCTTTGCCATTGATGCCAGCTTGATTGCCGGGCGTGACTGAGACACCATTAACATACACAAACAATCCTGGCGGTGTGACATCCGAGAAAGGCACGTTCATCACGAGCACCCAGATTGCGAGCCACGCGAAGAAGTAGGTCGACCCGTAGCCGAACCAGTCCTTCCTCTCGAGCTTGCTGGTGTCTACGCCGAACATCTCCGGGATGTACTTGAGGAGCAGGACGACGGCCAGGCCGGCGAAGAACGCCACGATGGCGATTCCCGCCAACGTCAGGAAGTACGAGATGACGGCGGCGACTATCGCGAGGAGGACCACCAGGAGTATCATCTTGGCGCTGGTGATCTCCTTCCGGAGGAACTCCGTCTCGTTGAACTCAGGGAGCTGGAACTCCTCCTCCTCTTCCTTCCGGCGCTTCTTCGCCATCGGCGAATGATAGAGCGGGGCGGTTAAAACCCTTTGCGGCGCGGCACCTCGGTCTACCTGAACATGCCAGGCGCGGGTTCGGTCAGCGCAGGTTTGGCCTGAGCCTTCAGACTCGCGAGCTGCACCTCCAACTCCTTGGCCTCGGTCAGCAGCGGCTCCAGGTCTATCTCTATCTCAGGCAGCAGGTCGTCCACAGCCCTCACTAACTTCGCAGCCGCAAGGGCATCGGGCAGATCTGGGCGGGCTTCCGCGAGGAGAGCGATCGTGTCGAAATTCGCCCACCTGCCCTCGTTGAGCAGCACGCCGGACACTCCAGATATCATCCCGCTCTCCAGCTGTTGGATCTTCGCCTTGTCGAGGTCTTCCCTGGCCCTATCGGTGCTTCCGACGCCCCACACCTGGATATCCTGCTCGTTCCCGCCCTCGGGGAGAGGCAAGCCTTCGAGGGAAATGATGCGCTTGCACTCGTGCTTCTTCGCCCAGTCGAGCAGGCTGCGCGCGACCTTCCTGTGGATGCGGCTGGGTATCGGAACCTCGCAGAGGAACGCGGCGAGCTTCTTCTCTTCGTGTGCATAGACGCGAGCGGGGAACTTCGGCTTCTTCGCGTAGACCATGGACAGCGGCGGGAACTCCTCGTCGTCTATCGCGCAAACCTGGTCCATCTTCAGAGTCGAGATCAGGTACGTGCATGCTATCGTACTGACCATCCCCACGGTCGGGAATCCCTCTACAACAGTCCCTCCTCTCAAGTCGACCTCGCGGAAAGTCCTCATGTCCATCTTTTCCAAGCGACCACCGTCGCGGGGTATCCGTCATGCCGCGTAAATATCTTGCCAGAGTCTAGCACGCACGGCGGGGCACTCTCTCCCTAGATTCGACCGGACTAGTTCGCATATACTCTCTTATAGGAGCCGACTTATACCGGCTCCCTAAGTGGCCAGCCTACCTGCCTGAGCTAGGATGTTACGCTATGACATGGGCGGGCATATTCAGATGAGGTTGAACCGCAGGAAGAGAGAGGAGAGGAGATTGTGAGATCCATGAAGGAACAAACCAAGAAGGCCAAGGACCAACCGGTCCCGGCCAAGGTCAAGGGCCCCGTCAACACCGATGAACTTCTCGCGAAGGCAAAGATTCCCGGACAGCACGCGATGAAGCTTCACCCGTTCTACAGGGGGAAGATTGAAATCGTGCCGAAATGCGTCGTCCGGGATTTCAGCGACTTCGCAATCTGGTACACACCAGGAGTCGCGGAGCCGTGCAAGGCCATCAAGGCGGACCCGAAGCAGGTTTGGCAGCACACGAACAAGGGGAACACCGTGGCGGTGGTCAGCGACGGGACGAGGGTGCTCGGTCTCGGCGACATCGGACCTGAGGCGGGCCTACCGGTCATGGAGGGCAAGTCCTTGCTCTTCAAGTACCTGGGAGGTGTCGACTCGTTCCCGATTTGCCTTGACACGAAGGACCCCGAGCAGATCATCCAGGCAGTCAAGTGGCTGCAGCCGTCCTTCGGAGGAATCAACCTCGAGGATATTTCACAGCCCAAGTGCTTCTACATACTCGACCGACTGAGGAAGGAGGCGCGCATCCCGGTCTGGCACGACGACCAGCAGGGAACCGCCACCGTGGTAGTGGCGGGTGCGATGAACGCCATCAAGTTCGTCGGCAAGAAAATCTTCGAAGCCAAGGTCGCATTGATAGGGGCAGGGGCAGCAAACATCGCAGGTCTCAGGGTCATGGTCGCCGCGGGCTTCAACCCAAAGAACGTCATCATGACAGATAGCAAGGGCATCCTGAATGTCCAGAGGAAGGAGCTCCAGCAGGATTTCAAGGAGAAGTGGTGGGCGGCACAGATCACCAACGGCGAGGGCCGCTCTGGCGGCATCCCCGAGGCAATGAAAGGCGCCGACATCACGATAGCAGCATCGAAGCCCGGTCCAGGGACGATCAAGCCCGAATGGGTGAAGCTGATGGCGACCGACGCCATAGTGTTCCCCGTCGCCAACCCAGTTCCAGAGATTTGGCCATGGGAGGCGCACGAGGCAGGTGCAAGGATTGTGGCAACAGGCCGCTCAGACTTCCCCAACCAGGTCAACAACAGCCTCGGGTTCCCCGGGATTTTCCGTGGAGTCCTTGACGTGAGGGCCTCGACGATCACCGACGAGATGTGCATCGCTGCGGCAAGGGAACTCGCGAAGACCGCCGAGGACAAGGGGCTGCGCGAGGACTACATCGTGCCGACGATGGACGAGTGGGAGGTGTACCCGAGAGAGGCCACCGCCGTCGCAATGAAGGCGATAGAGCAGGGCGTTGCACTCGTCAAGAAGTCCCGCCAGGAGATCTACGAGGAGGCAGAGAGGATAATCCGCCGAGCCAGGGAAGAGACAAAGTTCTTAATGGATGGCAAATTCATCCCGCCTGCTCCAGCGTGAGGACACGCTTATTTGCACGACATAGGAGGCTAGGAAATGGTTACGAACAAAGGTAGCGAGACGCATCCCTTATACGAGGTCGCGGACCCCGTGGAGGCGAAGAAGCCGAGTTTCAGACTGCAACCCAACATGATCGACTACGCGGCGACGCGGAGGAAGTTCAGCTGGGCCGAGGTCGAGAAGGAGTTCTCCTGGTCAAAGACCGGGAAGGTCAACATGGCGTACGAGGCGATTGATCGCCACGCCGAGGGCTGGCGCAGGAACAAGGTCGCCCTGTACTACATCGACGACAACAGGTACGAGAAGTACACATTCCAGGAGATGAAGCTCCTCTCCAACAAGTTCGCGAACGTCCTGAGGAAGTACGGCATAGGCAAGGGAGAGAGGGTCTTCCTGTTCATGCCGAGGTCCCCTGAACTCTATCAGAGCTTCATGGGCATCCTCAAGGTCGGTGCGATCCCCGCGCCGCTGTTCGAGGCCTTCATGGCCGAGGCTGTGAAAGACAGGGTATCCGACGCCGAGGGGATTGCGATCATCACGGTGCCGCACATGAAGGAGCGGCTCCCTGTGAAGGACCTGCCCTCGCTCAAGCACATGTTCCTAGTCAACGCAAAGGGCCAGCCGACGAGCGGGATGGAGATTGACTGGGACAAGGAGATGGAGGAGGCCTCGGACAAGCTCGACAAGATCGAATGGCTTGGCAGGGAGGACCCGCTCATACTCCACTACACATCCGGCTCGACTGGCAAGCCCAAGGGCGTCGTCCACGTTCAGAACGCGATGCTCGGGCACCTGATGACGGCCAGATACATCCTGGACCTGCACGAGGAGGACATCTACTGGTGCACGTCGGACCCCGGCTGGGTCACTGGGACGTCCTACGGGATCTTCGGTCCCTGGCTCAACGGCGTCTCGAATGTCATCCGCGGCGGGAGGTTCGACCCGGAGTCATGGTACAAGACGATCCAGAAGCTGAAGATCACCGTCTGGTACAGCGCCCCGACCGCGTTCAGGATGCTGCTCGGCGCGGGCGTCGAACTGCCGAAGAAGTACGACCTCTCTAGCCTGAGGTACGTCTGCTCCGTCGGCGAGCCGCTCAACCCGGAGGTCATCCGCTGGGGCTGGAAGGCGCTCGACGGCCGCACAATCCACGACAACTGGTGGATGACGGAGACCGGCCACCAGCTGATCGGCAACTACCCCTCGATGCAGGTGAGGCTGGGCTCAATGGGCAGGCCGTTCCCCGGCACCGAGGCGGCGATCCTGGACGACAACGGCAAGCCTGTCGAACCCCTGAAGTTAGGCAACCTGTGCATCAAGAAGGGCTGGCCTGGAATGATGAGGCAGATCTGGAAGAACCCGGAGAAGTACAAGTCGTACTTCAAGTTCGACCCCTACTTCATCACCGGCGACTCGGCACACTACGACGAGGACGGCTACTTCTGGTTCCACGGCCGCATAGACGACGTCATCAAGACGAGCGGCGAGAGAGTCGGCCCGTTCGAAGTGGAGTCGAAGTTGCTCGAACATCCCGCGGTCGCCCAAGCCGGAGTCATAGGCAAGCCGGACCCGATGCGCGGAGAGATCATCAAGGCTTTCATCGCCCTGAGGAAGGGCTACACGCCCTCCGACGAGCTGAAGAAGGAGATCATGGACTTCGTCAAGAAGAACCTCGCGGCGCACATGGTTCCGAGGGAGATCGAGTTCAAGGCGGACCTGCCGAGGACGCGCAGCGGGAAGATCATGAGGCGAGTCCTGAAGGCTTGGGAGCTCGGGCTGCCGACGGGAGACCTGTCGACGCTGGAAGAGTAAGCGTCTCCGCCAAGCCACTCCTTGATGAGCGACTCCCCCATGATGGGGCAAAGATACAACCGTTGCCGGTATCTCCAGACAATCAAGTCGTTCAGTCATCCACGAGCAGCCGGTTCGCCTTCACGTAGGATCTGAGGAACCACATGACGAAGATCCCTTCGAGCCCCTTAGTCTGCGCGCGCTCCAGGGCGGTGTAGTATCGGGCTCTTCCGACGTAGGGTATGTTGAACATCGGGTAGCCGTGGCGGTGAAGAACGAAGTTCATCAGGAGCCGGGCGATGCGACCGTTCCCGTCCGTGAAGGGGTGGACCGTCACGAACCTCAGATGCACGAGCGCGGCGAGTTCAACAGGATGCATGCGATTCTGATTGCGTGCATACCAGCGGAAGAAGTCCCTGAGCAGGGGATATACCTCGACGGGAGATGGCGGCACAAAGCCGCTGCCCGAGATGGCCACCTGATGCTGCCTGATTTTCCCCGCGATGTCCGGTTTCGATTCGCGGAACAGGGCATCATGCCATTTGAGAATCAAAGTGAGTGACAGTTCACGAGGTTCGCGCAGCACAGCATGGAACAGATTGCGGTGGGCCTCCGCCTCCTTAAGGTCGACCAGCGGACGGTTGGGCGGTGTGAGTCCTCGCTCGAGGACATCGGCGGTTTCCCGGAGGGATAGCGTGGAGCCTTCGATGCGCTGAGTGTTGTACGTGAAGAGCGTGGCGAAATTTGACAAGCTTCGCTCTCTTCCAGATGGCGGTGTGCGCCGTTGCTCCGCTTCATGTCCCTTCTTGATGTCCTCGAGTAAAGGATGCCACTTCTCGCGATAGATTTCGTCCATGAAAGAGCGCTTCTGCATCTCCAGATCCTTCGGGATATTCTTCCCAAGGTATAGCTCGCGCTTGGAAACACGGCCGTCAATCCGCATGGAGTGCTCCAAGTAGTAGTACTTCCGACCGTCAATCACGCGCGCTCTGACTGTGGGCATGAAATCTTCATACCCCCTACACATTCATTAATATTCCGCAATGATTACAAATGTAGGGGTACGGGGATTTGAGGGTTCTCGCCCACAGGCACGCGATGTCAGGATGCTGAGAATATCCGGCAAATAGATGCTGTGCCATAGGTTCAAAAGGTGGTCTTAGGTTGGTATCCTGAGGACACGATGAGCAGCGGCTCGACCGATCGCGAGACAGGGGCATCGCGCAGGATGCGTGTTTTCGTGAGAGGCGCCGTCCAAGGAGTCGGATTCAGACCATTCGTCTATAACTTAGCCAAGAAGTCCGGTCTTGGCGGCTGGGTCCTCAACTCTCCTCAGGGCGTCCAGATCGAGGTGGAGGGTGGGCAGGAGGCGCTCGAGGATTTCCTCATCCGTCTTCAGAAAGAAAAGCCCCGCCTTGCGTTCATACAGAGCCTTGAATGGTCGTACCTCGACCCAGCCAATCTCGGGGAGTTCGAGATAAGGAAAAGCAAAGCTGGCGGGGAGAAGCTCGCGCTCGTCCTGCCAGACATCGCAACATGCGACCTTTGCCTGGAAGAGACAATGGACGCGAAGGACAGGAGATACCTCTACCCGTTCACAAACTGCACGCTCTGCGGCCCGCGATTCTCCATCATCGAGAAGCTGCCGTACGACCGCCCGAACACCTCCATGAAGACATTCCGGATGTGCCCTGCCTGCGCAAAGGAGTACAAGAATCCCGAGGACAGGAGGTTCCATGCGCAACCCATCGCCTGCCATGTGTGCGGACCGAGGCTGCAGTTGCTCGATGGCAAGGGCGGACCGATGGCGGGAGAGGAAGAGGCTCTCCTCATGGCCTGCGCGGTCGTGCGCGGCGGGAGGATACTCGGCCTGAAGGGCATCGGCGGTTTCCTGCTCTTAGCGGATGCGAGGAACGCGGAGGCGCTCACGAGGCTCAGGCAGAGGAAGCTCAGGGAAGAAAAGCCACTCGCCCTCATGTACCCGGATCTTGAGTCGGTCGAAAAGGACTGCTTCGTTGATGCTCTCGAGGCCCGTCTTCTGACATCGCCCGAGAAACCGATCGTGCTTCTCAGGAAAAGGCCGGGTGCCTCGATCTCGAACCTTGTCGCCCCCGCCAATCCGTACCTTGGAGTCATGTTGCCGTACGCCCCTCTGCATCACCTCCTGACGAGGGAGCTAGGCTTCCCCGTCGTCGCGACGAGCGGCAACCTGACCGACGAGCCGATGGCCATCGAGACCGACGAGGCGGTCAGCAAGCTCGGGTCGATTGCCGACGCTTTCCTCACTCACGACAGGCCGATAGTGCGGCGCATGGACGATTCAATCGTGCGTATCGTCGAAGGGCGCGAGGTCTTGCTCAGGCGGGCCAGAGGATACGCGCCGCTGCCGATCGAGGTATACAAGAAGCTGCCCAAGGTGCTCGCGCTTGGCGGGCACCTGAAGAACACCATCGCCATGGCGAAGGGCAGGCAGGTATTCGTGAGTCAGCACATCGGGGACCTGGAGACGAAGGAGGCAGTGGAGGCGTTCCAGCAGGCGGTGAATGATTTTCAGAAGCTCTACGAATTCAAGCCCGAGGTCGTAGCGACCGACCTGCATCCTGCCTATGCCTCGACGCAGTTCGGCGAGAGCCTTGGAATCGATGTTCACAAGGTCCAGCATCATCTCGCCCACGTGTACTCGGTCATGGCGGACAACGGCCTGGATGGATCACCGCTCGGTATCTCCTGGGATGGCACCGGCTATGGAGAAGACAGCACGGTCTGGGGCGGGGAGTTCATCATCCCGGATGGCGGGCGCGGCGAGTGGCTGGCAGGGTTCGAGCCTTTCCCGCTGATTGGCGGTGAGAAGGCGATAAAGGAGCCGCGGAGGACCGCCCTCGGCATGCTCTACGCGTGCTTCGGGAAGGAGGCGTTCGAGATGAGAGACCTCCCGACGCTGAAGGCGTTCACCGACGATGAGCTGGATTGGATGAAGGCGGCTGTGGAGCACGACGTGCAGAGCCCCAAATGCCGTTCTGTGGGGAGGCTCTTCGACGGCGTCTCCTCGATTCTCGGCATGCGCCAAAAGATATCTTACGAAGGGCAAGCTGCCATGGCCCTGGAATTTGCTGCCAATGGGATGGCGGAAAGGATTTACCCGTTCGACATCAAGCCTGGCGGGAGGCCGAAGTACTTGATCAATTGGGGGAGAACGCTCAGTGCGATTATCCAGGATGCGAAGTCAGGCGTGGGCAACGACATAATCTCATCGCGGTTTCACGCGACCCTGGCGGAGATGGCGGCGAAGATTGCCGAGGCCTCTGGTGAGAGGCGGGTCGTCCTGTCTGGTGGTTGTTTCCAGAACGCTTTGTTGGTCAAGAACTTCCAAGCGAGGCTTGGCCAGAGGGGCTTCGAGGTTTACACGCACCAGAGGATACCGCCAAATGACGGAGGTATATCTCTCGGTCAGGTGATTGCCACCGCGGAGGCGAGAAGGTGAATAAAGCGAAGAAGGAGATGGACCCGGAGAAGATGCAGTCCCTTCTCAGGAACGAGAAGGCGGTGAAGGGCATCGCCGGGGAGATCTCCCGCCTCGCAGGCAAACATGGTGCCCGGATCATGCACGTCTGCGGCTCTCACGAACACACGGCCACGAGGTTCGGACTGAGGACGCTGCTTCCCGCCAACGTCGATCTGATCGCGGGGCCAGGATGCCCCGTTTGCGTTTGCTCTTCCGCGGACATCCGCGACGCGATCGAGGTCGCAAAGAAGGGGGCAATCCTTACCACTTTCGGCGACATGATGAGGGACAGGACTCAGCATGGCTCTCTGGAGGATGCTAGGGCCACGGGGGCGGATGTGAGACTGGTCTACAGCCCCTTGGACGCGGTCCAGATGGCCAAGGACAATCCGCGTCGCGAGGTCGTGTTCTTCGGCGTCGGCTTCGAGACCACCGCAGCACCGGTGGCGTCCATGGTGTCCGGTGATCTCCCCGCCAATTTTTCGATACTCACCTCGTTCAAGCTCACATCTCCTGCGGTGGACGCTCTGCTCACATCAGGCGAGCACCACCTCGACGGGATCATTGCACCAGGTCATGTGTCGACGGTTGTCGGAGCGGTGGATTGGGCAAGATTCCCGGAGAAATATGGCGTTCCCGCAGTCGTGGCGGGGTTCGAGCCGGCAGATCTGCTATTGGCCATCCTGAAGATCCTGCAGCAGATGAAAGACGGCAAGCCAAAGGTGGAGAACGAGTACACACGCCTCGTGCGGTTCGAGGGGAACCCTCATGCGCAGGAGGCGATGAGGAATGCGTTCGACGTGAAGCCGGCGTTCTGGCGGGGAATCGGGATGATTCCTGATTCGGGCTTGTTCCTCAAGGAACGCTGGAGCGATTTCGATGCCAAGAGGAAGTTCGAAATCCAGTCTTCAATCGATTCGGAGAAGGATCTTCCGAAGGGCTGTCACTGCGATGAGGTCATCGTCGGCGAGCTGTATCCCAACGAGTGCCCCTTGTTCGGGAAGACATGCACGCCGGCGAGCCCCTACGGGCCATGCATGGTCTCCGGCGAGGGGACATGCTACATCTGGCACAGGTTCGGCGATCCGAGGGAGATGAGGAAGATTCTGGCGGGGAGGAAGTGAAATGTGCCTCGCGATACCGATGAAGATCGTCAGCATCGACCGCAATCGGAGTCTCGCTCAGGCCGATGCGCTCGGTGTTACCCGCACAATTTCAATCGCGATGATGGGAGACGAGGTGAAGGAGGGCGACTGGGTCATGGTGCATACGGGGTTCGCCCTCGAGAAGCTCGAGTACGAGGAGGCCAACGAGATTCTCACGCTGCTGCAGGAAGTCGCGAAGGGGGACTAGCGATGGAGAAGCGAGTGACCCTGGGCCACGGGGCCGGCGGGAAGCTGACTCAGGACCTGATCAATTCGCTCTTCGTCCCGCACCTGATGAACGACCTTCTGATGGAGATGGGCGACTCCGCGATTATCCGCAAGAAGCCATTGCGGGACCGCCTGGCCTTCACGACAGACTCGTTCGTGGTGACGCCGCTCTTCTTCCCCGGCGGCGACATCGGGAAGTTGGCGGTGAACGGGACGATAAACGATCTCGTTGTGGCGGGAGCCGAGCCGCTGTACCTATCCGCGGGATTCATTTTGGAAGAGGGCCTGCCTTTCGAGGATCTAGAGAGGGTGTGCGTTTCCATGGCGGATGCGTGCAACAATGGCGGTGTCCAGATAGTCACCGCAGATACAAAGGTCGTGGAGAAAGGCAAGGGCGATGGAATATTCATCAACACCTCGGGCGTTGGGCTCCTGCGTCCCAAGGCGCGCATCGATCCGAAGAGAGTCGCACCGGGTGATAGCATCCTCGTGACAGGGACTCTCGGAGACCACGGCATTTCCGTCTTCCTTGCCCGCCAGAAGCTTGGCATCAACACGAATGTGAAGAGCGACTGCGCTGCGCTAAACACTCTGCTGCTGCCGCTCATTGACAAGTTTGGCGGGGACATTCACTTCATGAGAGACCTGACGCGTGGCGGGTTCGCCACGATACTGAACGAGATGGCGGGGCAGTCGGGCACGAGTGTCGTGGTCAGGGAGGACTCCATACGCGTGCTGCCCGGAGTCTTGGCGGTCTGCGAGATGCTCGGCTTCGACCCGCTGTACCTTGCGAACGAGGGAAAGGCGATGCTGGCGGTTTCGCCTGACGTGGCGGGCAAGGTCTTGAGGCATCTGAGGAAGCACAGGCTCGGCAGGAACGCAGAGATTGTCGGTCAGGTCGATCAGGCGGGCGAGGGCAAGGCGAGAGTCTTCCTGGATACCACGGTTGGCGGGACACGACTGCTCGACAGGCTTTTGGAGGATCAGTTGCCGAGGATTTGCTGAAGTGCCAGAAGGAGACTTGATGTCGAAGGGACGAAAGCGTTGACGACTTCGACGAGGATGACTGAGGCCGCAGTGACGCCTCTTGGCGGTGCGATGTAGCTCTTCTCAAGCTCCTCTTAAGCTGTTCCAGAGCTCCTCTTAACTTGTTCCATATTGGACAATCGGGGTTTGGACCCACGACCGTCTGCGGAGCATCTAATGATTACCCCAGATGCCGTTTGGGTAGACTTCTCCCGATGTCGTGAACTTTAGCGAACGTCTCCGCCCGGACGAGCGGGTTGGCAGTGCCTTCTTGAGAATCTCCATACTATAAGTAGGGGAGGTTCAATTGGGATACTGATTCCTAGTCAGTGATAAAGATGTTTGAAATCCGCTTCCACGGAAGGGGCGGCCAGGGCTCTGTTATTGCATCTGAGATCTTGTCAAAGGCGGTCTTTTTAGAGGGGAAGGATGTGCAGAGCTTCCCGTTCTTCGGCGTTGAAAGACGAGGTGCGCCGGTCCAAGCCTACACACGCATAGACGACAAACCAATCAGGGTGAAGACGAACATATACACCCCGGACTGCGTGGTCGTGCTCGATCCCAGCCTCCTCAAGAGCCAGAACGTGACAGCGGGCTTGAAAGAAGGAGGCTATCTGCTGATCAACACGGAGAAGAAGCCTGAAGAACTCGCCATCGCTTTCAAGGGACTCATGGCGACCGTCGACGCGACCGACATTGCTCTCAAGCTCGGGCTCGGCAGCAAGTCTGCGCCAATCGTCAACACCGCCATACTCGGGGCGCTCGCCAAGGTCACCGGCCTCGTGAGACTCGATTCGATCACCACCGCAATCAGCGAATCCGTCCCGAACAAGCCCGAGGCGAATGCCGCCGCAGCAAAGGAAGCGTTCGAGAAGGTGCTCATCAGGAGGATGGCCGCGTGAAGACCTACAAGACATATGCGGACCTTCCCGGCGCGCCAATCGCGGACGTCCCCAGTCAGGAGGAATCGACAGCCGGCTGGAGGACGACAAGGCCGGTCCTGGATTTGAAGAACTGCACCAAGTGCTACCTCTGCTGGAAGTACTGTCCCGACACCGCCATCTCGGTCAACGACGAGGGATGGCCTGTGATTCGGTATGAGCACTGCAAGGGCTGCGGCATCTGCGCGGCAGAGTGCCCGAAGGAATGCATCGTCATGGAGAAGGAGGTCTGAGGATGGCGAAGGTCGTCATGACGGGGAATTACGCGCAGAGCTACGCGTCGAAGCTTGCTAGGGCGCAAGTCGTGGCGGCGTATCCCATAACCCCCCAGACGAGCATCGTCGAGAAGATCGCGGACTTCGTATCATCGGGGGAGATGGTGACTCAGTACATCAAGGTCGAGAGCGAACACAGCGCGATGCAGGCGTGCATCTCCGCCGCCGCCGTCGGCGCGAGGTCGTACACGGCGACATCTTCGCAAGGGCTGCTGCTGATGCACGAATTGCTCTTCTGGGCCGCTGGCCAGAGAGCGCCGATCGTCATGGGGATAATCAACAGGGCGGTCGCCCCGCCATGGTCGATCTGGACCGACCACACAGACAGCATGGCGCAGAGGGACACCGGCTGGATCCAGTACTATTGCGAGAGCAACCAGGAGGTCCTCGACACGGTCCTTCAAGCGTACAAGGTCGCCGAGGACCCGGAAATCAGACTCCCCGCCATGATCATGGAGGACGCGTTCTACCTCTCTCACACCATCGAGGCGGTCGATGTCCCGCCGCAGGGTGAGGTCGATGCCTACATCCCGCTCAAGCGCTCGCCCTGGGTGCTCGACATCGAGAAGCCGACAAGGATGGGCTCCTTCATGGGCCCGGACATTTACATGGAGTACAGGTACATCGTCGCGAAGGCCATGCAGGATTCGAGGAAGGTCATAGTAGAGGCCGAAGAGGACTATGGCAGGCGGTTCGGCAGGAGCTACGGCGGCCTCCTTCCGACCTATCGGTGCGATGATGCCGATGTCGTGCTGCTGACAATAGGGACAGCCTCGTGCACCGCCAGGGAGGTCGTGGACGAGCTGAGGACGGAAGGCAAGAAGGTCGGGCTCGCCCGCATGAGGGTCTTCAGGCCATTCCCCGAGGAAGAAATCGCTCGACTCGCATCCAGCGTCAGGGCGATCGGCGTGGTCGACAGGAGCTGGGGATTCGGGCATAGGGGCACGATGTTCACCGAGGTGACCGGTGCGCTCTACAAGTCGAAGTCCAAGCCGCTGATGAAGGACTACATCACGGGACTTGGTGGGAGAGACATCACGCCTCAGGTCCTCCGCGGCATCTACCTGGACCTGCTGAAGATCCGCGAGGGCGATGAGGAGATGGAGTGGTGGGGTCTCAGGCGTCCGGAGAAGGAGGTGAAGCACAATGCCTAGGTTCTCCATACCTGAGCAGGAACTGGTCTACTCTGGCCACGTGGCCTGCCCTGGCTGCGGCGGCGGCCTCGCGATAAGGTACATGCTCAAGGCGCTGGGCCCTAGGACGATCGTGAGCATCCCGGCCTGCTGCTGGGCGATAACCTCGGGGCCTTTCCCGAGGACTGCACTCAAGGTCCCGACGCTCGACACCGCCTTCGAGACCACTGGCGCCTCGATCTCCGGCCTGAGGGCGGCCCTGGACGCTCTCGGAATGAAAGACATCACCGTCGTCGGATATGCGGGAGATGGTGGCACGGCGGACATCGGAATCCAGGCCCTCTCCGGGATGATTGAGCGGAACACCGATGCAATTTACTTTATGTACGATAACGAGGCCTACATGAACACGGGCATCCAGAGGTCCAGCGCGACTCCGTTCGGCGCTTGGACAACGACGACGCCGGCGGACATGGACGGCACCTGGAAGACCGAGCCGAAGAAGAGCATGATGGCCATCGTGGTTGCGCACAAAATTCCCTATGCGGCGACCGTCTCAATCGGCTTCCCTGAGGACTTCGTGAGGAAGGTGGAGAAGGCGAAGAGCATCAAGGGCTCCCGGTTCATCCACGCGTTCTGCCCTTGCCCTCCAGGATGGAAGTACTCGCCCGAGAACACGATCAAGCTCGCCAAGCTCGGCGTCAACACCAATGTCTTTCCCCTCTACGAGGTGGAGAACGGCGTCTACAAGATCACGATGAAGCCCTCGAAGCCCCGCCCCGTGAAGGAGTACCTCGGGACGCAGGGCAGGTTCAAGCACCTCACGGACGAGATGATCGCGCAGATCCAAGAGAGGACGGACAAGACTTGGAATAACCTGCTCGCCTTGGAGGGGTTCTCCAAGGAGCATCCATATTGCGGCCTATAGAGGAAAATGCGGGTAATGGGCTTTCGTAGCCTCAATCATGTGAGCGAAAATTCGATAGCATGATTTTTTGAACGGGCCGATAATCCGCCGCCTTACAATCGATAAATCCGGAACAAGGCCTCCCTTCTCTATGCGCCGAAAGTATTCGGGAGCCCAAAAATGGGTTAGCAAAGAGCATATATACTTTTCTCGCGTATCATCGTCTACATCATATATACCGCAATAGTCGGGAGGATGAATAAATGGAGAGCCGGAAAATCCAGAAAGTTGGGACCTCGACCCTGACTATATCGTTGCCGCGGAGCTGGGCGACGGCCAGGAACCTGAAGAAGGGGGATCAGGTGTTCCTCATCGAGGAGGGCGAGACGCTCAAGGTGATCCCCGCATCCTCAATCCAGGACAGGAGGCGCGCCGCAGAGGAATACATGATCGACGCTGACCTTTGCGAGGGACCAGGGATGCTCGAGCAGATCCTCGTCGGATGCTATGTCTTGGGCAGGGAAAGGTTCACGGTCAAGTCTGCGACACGATTGAAGAGCGAGTACATAGAGGTGACCAGGAGGGCGTCGCGCAGGCTCATGGGTCTTGGCATCATCGAGGAGACATCCAGCAAGATAGTCCTCCAGTGCTCGATTGAGCCGACGAGGTACCCGATTGACGCTCTGCTGAAGAGGCTGTTCAACCTGGGCTCGACGATGTTGGACGAGGCCGTGGAGGCCCTGATCACGAAGGACAGGAGGCTCGCAGAGGACGCCGTGAAGCGAGAGGACGACGCGGACATGATGTACTGGCTCATCGTGCGGCTTTTACTCTCAGCCCAACTCGACGACGGTCTGGTCGACAAGCTCGGCATGAAATCCAAGCTGGAGATCGCCGGGTACAGGCTCATCGCCAAGGAACTGGAGAGCGTGGCGGACCTCGGCGAGGAGATCGCTCAAACGGTCTGTGAAATGATCGAGTCAGAGGTGGAAGTGCCGTCGAGCCTCGCCAAGTCGCTGAAGGACCTCACTGACAGCGTGAGAGAGCTGTACAGCAGGGGCATCGCGGCGCTCTTGTCGAGGGATCTGAAGGTCGCGAGCGAGACGGTTCTGATGCGCGCGGAGCTCGAGAAGAAGGAGGAAAGGTTCACGAAGCAGCTTATCGACCAGACCGAGGACCTGCAACTGCAGACTCATATCAGGACGATCCTCCACGGAATCGAGCGCATGAGCGAGTACGCATCCTCCATAGGCGTGATTGCGATAAACAGGTACCTCGAGCGCCCCACGAACATCTGCCATCCCGCCGGCGCGTAAGACGCCGCCCTTTCGCACCAAGTGCGGGCCGGGTTCTCAGCGGTCGGCCTTGATTGCCGCCGCGAAATCCTCGGCAACGGAGATTTTCGACACCGGGCTCGGCACGGTGTCCGTCGACACGACGTCGTCGCAGACCTTCAGGTGCTCCAGGGCGTTCGCGGTGAAGAGCCCGTGGAGGCATGCGGCCATCACCCCTGTAGCCCCCTGCCCCTTGACCGCGTTCGCGGCGCTGACTATCGTTCTGCCGGTGGAGATGACATCGTCCACGATCGCCACTCTCTTCCCGCGGGCATCGAGGTTCTTGGGGGCCATGCGGACCGTGAAGCTGTCTATCCTCTCTTTCTCCAGCCAGTCCCATGACGCCCCTATGGCTTCCGAGACCTCCTTGGCATATCTCACTGCGCCCTTGTCCGGGGAAAGCACGAGGTCCACACCCCTGCCCTTCAGATACCGCGCGACCGCGGGCATGCCGTCGACCTCCTTGGCGGGGACATCGAAGTATCCGAGCACGGAAGGGTTGTGCAGCCCCATCGTGTAGATTGTGTCAGCCTGCGCCTGGACATGCTTCGCAAGGACGCGCGCGCTGACGCCCTCCCCTTCCTCGAACTTCTTGTCCTGCCTGCCGTAGCCGAAGTATGGTATGACGAGCGTCAGCGAGGCCGCGCCCCCCTCGCGCACTGCGTCCTCGAGCAGCAATAGCTCGATGATCTTCGAGTCGGGGTGGGTAGTCTGCACGACGACGATGTCCTCGCCCTTGACGGAGGCCTGCAGCCTCACGTACTGCTCGCCGTCAGGGAAACCCCCGGGGTGCTTCTCGTGCTGGACCGAGATATAATCGACGCCGAGCACGCGGGCGAGATTCTGTGCAAGATTCAGGGAAGCAGAGCCGCCGACTACCTTCATTCTCCAACCCCGGATGGCAGGATGCTGCGCCACATATTTCAATCAGAGCCCACCCAGACTCGCGGAGGCGATAGGGGTCTGCGAGGCTTTTTATATCATACCTAGGGGTTTGTTCTACCGAGCTGCAATGGACTTCTCGGAGTTTCAGGCGCTCCTGCGTCGTCACAGGAACGTCGTCGTCTTCGCCGCATTCGTCCTCCTCGTGGCGGGACTCGACCTTCTCTTGAATCCCCCGATCGAGGGGCGCATAGAGATACTGTCGCTGCCGTTCCTGGCGAGCGCGGCTTTCCTGTTTGCCATCGTCTTCTGGCCGACGAAGGTCGGAGTGCCGGCGGAGGCACCGCCGTCAAATACGCTGGCGCACCGCTTCCTGAAGAGGGTGACCCTCGGATGGCGGCTAGTGCCGTTCTTCCCGCTGGCTGGCATTGCAATCATAGCTCTCGATGTAATGTACAATTTCCTCATCGCCGACTACCCGGTTCTCCAGATTCACGACACCGTCACGATCATGTTCGGCGTGTCGCTCATAGCCTACCCCTTCGTGCCGCAGAAGTTCGACCGCGAGAGGGACTTCGTCCTGTTCTTCTTCCTGATCCTTGTCCTCATGCTTGTGGTGCCGCTTCTGCTGTTTCGTATCATCCAGGGCAACTTCGAGGAGGGCGTCAACGGGTATTCTTCGACGTTGCTTGCTCCCCAGCTGCAGTGGATCCTGAACCTTCTTGGGGTCAAGGCCAGCATCATCTCCAATCTGCCCGGTTCCTCAGCGCCAACCATCGAGTTCATCACTCAAAGCGGCGCGCGCATCTCGGTCCAAATCACGACTTCATGCTCGGGCATCTACAGCTTCTCGATCTTCGCGGCGGCTTTCACAGCTTTCATCCTGACCGAGTTCGACAGGACGAATTGGCGGGTGTGGTCTCTGCTCGTCATGGGCTTCGTGGCGTCGTACGTTGCCAACATCCTCAGGATGACCGTGATAGTTCTGGCGGGTTACTTCGGGAACACGTCGGAAGAAGCGGAGGGGTCGATGATGATCGCCCATTCGAACGCTGGTTGGCTGATCTTCCTCGGTTGGATCACCCTCTTCTGGCTGCTGATGTATAGGTTCCTATTCCCCCGGAAGAACCGGACAGAGCCTGTCGAGAAAAGGGAGTTCTCTTCCTGTCCGCTGTGCGGCGAGCCTCTCTCTCCCACCGTACCCGGCTTCAAGTGCGATTGCGGCAAGATGTACCACGTGTCGTGCATCCAGAAGAACGGGCGGTGTCCCGCATGCGACAGGTCGATAATCATGACAGAAGCGGCGGGAAAAACCCTCACCTGATGTCAACGGCGGGATTCAGCCTATGCGTCGATAGATGACTCCTTTGGGCAGCTTGTCCCTGTTCAGGGTCCGGCGCCCATCCACAACGACCGGCTTCTTCATCACGGCGAAATCCTCCCTTCCGAGTTCCCCGTATTCCCGCCAAGAGGTTTGGATGATGCAGCCGTCCGCGCCCCTCAACGCGTCTCTAGCGGCGGATACCTGTTTCACCGCCAAGTTCGCGCCGACCTCGGCAACCGACGCGGCGGGGTCGTGGGCCACCACGATGGCCCCACGCCTCAAGAGCTCGTGGATGATTGGCAAGGCGCGGCTGTCGCGAACGTCGTCGGTGTCCGCCTTGAAGGCCAAGCCCAGCAGCGCGACATGCTTGCCGCCAAGGCTCCCCAGCTCCTGCTCGAGGAGGTTGACCACGCGCACCGCCTGACGCTCATTGAACTCCAGCACCGCCTTCAGCAGTGTCGGCTCGTATCCGAGGGACTTCGACGCCGAGACGACAGCTTTAATATCCTTGGGAAGACAGGGGCCGCCGAAGCCCGCCCCCGGGACGAGGAACTTGGGATTGATACGCGAGTCAAGAGCCATCCCTTCCAGGACCTTGTCGGAGTCGAGTCCGAAGGAATCGCAGATGTTCGCGATTTCGTTTGCGAACGTCACCTTCGTAGCGAGGAAAGAGTTGGAAGCGTACTTCACCATCTCAGCGGTCTTAATGTCGCACCGCCAGGTCACGCGATCGAAGTCGGAGTAGAGTTTCTCAAGCATGTCCCCCGGTTTCTTCTCGTTGCTACCTATGACTATGCGATCGGGCTTGAGCGTGTCCTCAAGTGCGGTCCCCTCCCTCAGGAACTCAGGGTTCATGCACAGACCGAACGCGCCAGCAGACAGACCGGACTCCTTCATGAGAATCGGGGTCAGGAGCTTCTCGGTCGTCCCGGGGACCACCGTGCTCTTCACCGCCACGACCGGGAAATCCTTGCGGCCTTTGATGGCCCTCCCGACGACTTTGGAGGCATCGGTTATGAAGCTCGTGTCCATCGATCCGTCATTGAGCGGCGGGGTACCCACGCAGATGAAATAGAACGCGCTCCCCACGAGGGCGTCGCCGGCATTGTCCGTCGCGCTGAAGTTGCCCTTCTTTATCGCCTTCCTGAGTTCCTCGCCGAGGCTCTTCTCGCGATAGGGCTGCCTGCCGCCGCTGATGGCCTTGACCTTGGCGGGGTCAATCTCGTAACACACGACGTCGTGTCCAAAGGTTGCGAATGCCACTCCTGTCGCGAGTCCGACCCGGCCGAGTCCGACTATCGAGATTCTCGCCATCGACACGTCATCGAGCCGTGCAAGATAAAAGCTTGCGAGCAGTCACCTGCTCACTTTATCTTGCCGTTGTTTATCGAGTCGCAGAGGTTCTTCACCCTTTCAAGTGAGGGCTTGTCGGTGTGAGTAAGAATCGTGTTCTCGGTGTCGAGTATCGCATCGCCGACCGTCGTGGCGTTCGTGAGCTTCGGCAGATCTATCTGCACGGTCGGATCCACGAACCCGGAGACCACGTTGAGCCAGAGGGCGAGCAACTGCCGCTTCGCCATCCCCATCATGTCTCCCTTGTACTCCGCCCAGAGGATGTCGCACGCCTGCTTTGGCGTCGTGAGGTTGGAGAACACGGCGGATCGGCTCCTGATTGCGTCGATGAACGACTGGGGCATGCCGACGTGTTCGCCCGAGGGCGAGCCGACATTGCACTGGTGCTTCCAGTATCCTATTGTGCGCGGCTCAAATCTCGGCGGGGGCATCTGGTCGAGAACGTGCATCTGCCTGTCGCCAGCCCCGAAAAGGATTTCCGCGTTGCCATCTCCATCGATGTCCGCGACCCACGGCTCTCCCCTGACCTTGTATGCGGGGTAGAGCCAGTCGATCGTCCCTGTCCTCGAATTGAGAGAAAAGAGCCCGGAGTCCGAGCCGACGAGTATCTCGACGGTCTTGTCCCCATCGATGTCGGTGCTCACCAGCGCAGCCTGCGACCATGTGGTATTTGGCAAGGTGGTGTGCCAGAGTTCCGCCCCATCTGTCCCCCTGTAAGCCACTATCGTATGTGCGAGCGAGTCTCCTTGAATCACGTCGAGCATCCCGTCGCCGTTGACGTCGACGAGCGTCGGGCTATGGTAAAAGTAGGTCCAGTTAGTGTTTGTCCAGAGGATACTGCCATCGCTCTTCAGGACCGTGACACCGCCGCTGACGACCAGCGAAAAGACAATCTCAGGCTTGCCATCACCGTTAAGGTCGCCGATTGCAGGAGTCGACGCCACGCCGTACCCGAGCCTCTGTTCCCAGAGCAGCCTGTGCGTCTTGATCGAATAGGCCCTCGCGATTGCGTGGTTGTCCCAGACGACGAAGTCCTTCTCCCCGTCACCATCCAGATCCGTGAACGCAGGGGATGTTCGGATGTAGTGCTCGAAGACGGGACTCTTCCAGAGAACGCTCCCGTCCTTCCCGCTGAAGGTGTAGACGTAGCGGTCGAAGCTGCCGACCGTGAGGTCGTCGACACCATCGCCATTGACGTCATATATTATGGGAGAGGAGGAGAAGCCCTCTTCCCAGAATGTCCCTACATCCGTGTATGTCCACTTGACCGTCCCGTTGTTCGCGTAGGCGACCGTGAGGTTGAGCCCGCCAAGGGGCATGTGATCGCCCTCCTCCATGATCACCTCCATGTTACCGTCGTGGTCGAGGTCGGAAATGGCGGTGGGTCCCACGTCCCATTTGGTCGGCAGGGTCCAGAGCACACGCCCGTCGCTGTCGAGGGCGTACTGCAGCCTCTGGCCGTTGCCTGCCCTGAGTTCGCCGAAGAAGACCTCCTGCTTGCCATCCTTGTTGACGTCAAGCGTGAGGGCACCGGTCGCGAGCGTCCCATTGACGGTGAACGCCCATCTGAGGTGCGGAGTCACGACGTTGCTGGACACCTGCGCGAACCCGCTGCGGTTCCAGTCGAATCTTTCGATTGCCTGATCCGTCTGGGGCACGATCGGACCAGACGAATGCTGCTGAACCGGCATGGGTGCGGCGTTCACAACGGCGAAGGTCATTGCGCACAGTAGAAAGACTCTATACGGACCCAATATCTCCCCAACTGGAATACATTGACGAGGCGGGTATATTATGCTTCACAGTTCCGGACGAGCGCTGGCTTGATGGTCAGGATGTTATCGAATCCGATAGCAGTCCCGTCCGTATCCCCGGAATTTCATCGTCTGCCGTTGTTCAACGAGTCGCAGATGTCCTTCGCTCTCTCCAGCGATGGCTTATCGGTGTGATTCAGTATGAGGTCCTCGGCATCTAGTATTGCGCCACCGACAGTCGTTGCGGATGTGAGTCGCGGCAGGTGGATCGGCGCGTCCAGATCGACGAAACCCGACACCACATTGAGCCAGAGGGCGAGAAGCTGCTGCCTTGCTCTCCCCGCCATATCATCCTTGTAGTCCCCCCAAAGGATTTCGCAGGCCTCGCTGACCTTGTTCAGCCCGGAGAACACGCTCGATTGACCCCTGATCGCGTCGATGAACGCCTGACTGATTCCAACGTGGTCTCCTCTGGGGCCGCCGATGTTGCACTGGTGCTTCCAGTAGCCTATCGTGCGCGGTTCGAATCGAGGCAGGCGTGATTGTCCGATGACGTACAGCTTCCCGTCCCCAGCGCCGAACAGGATCTCCGCTTTCCCGTCTCCGTCGATGTCTGAGACCCTGGGCTCGCTCCTGAGCCAGCGGGCAGGGAAGAACCACTCGATTTGTCCGGTCTTCGCGTCGAGGGAGTAAAGGCCGGCATCCGAACCCGCCAGAATCTCGAGCCGCCCGTCGCCGTCGATGTCCGCGGTCACAAGCGCGGCCTGAGACCAATCGGTGTCTGGAAGCACGGTCTGCCACAGCTCCGTGCCGTCTGTGCCTCGGTACGCGACGATTGTGTGGGCGATGGAGTCGCCGTTCACCACGTCGGGGAGGTCGTCACTGTTCACGTCGACCAGGGTCGGGCTCGTGTAGAAGTAGGTGTGGTCCTCGTTTGCCCAGAGTACACTCCCATCGTTCCTCAACACTTGGATGCCGCCCGAGTCGATGAATGAGAAGACAATTTCAGGTTTGCCATCGCCATTGAGGTCGCCGATTGCGGGAGTCGCCTCGACGCCATAGCCGATCCTTCTCTCCCAAAGCATGGTGTGCGTCTTGATCGAATACGCCCTGGCCACCGCGTGGTTGTCTAGGGCCACGAAATCTCTCTCGCCGTCACCGTTCAAGTCTGCGAAAGGCGAGGAAGCGAGGATGTAATGTTCGAACACGGGGCTCCTCCAGAGGATACTGCCCCTTGCCCCATCGAAAGTATAGACGTAGCGGTCGAGGCTGCCGAGCGTGAGGTCCTTGACGCCATCGCTGTTTACATCGAACAGCATGGGTGAGGCGGCGAATCCCTCCTCCCAGAATGTTCCAACATCCATGTACGTCCACTTCAGGACCCCGGTGGCCGCATCGGCGACATACAAGCTCAGGCCGTTCTTTGGTCCGAACGACAGCTCGGAGAAAATAACCTCCGGCGCCCGGTCCTCATCGATGTCTGAGATCGCACTCGCACGCACATCCCACTTCACCGAGTTGGTCCATATTGGCTGACCCAGGCTGTTGAGCGCGTAGAAAGTCCTGAGATCGCTATTCCACTTGACCTGTCCGAAGAAGACCTCCTTCTTGCCGTCGCCGTTCACGTCGTATGTGAGCGGGGCTGTTGCGAACACCCCGTCGGTCTGGAATGTCCACCTGATTTGAGGAGCCACGATGTTGCTGGACACCTGCGCGAGCCCGCTGCGATTCCAGTCGTATCTGAATATAGTATCTGACTGGATGATTGAACCTCCGTGATGAGTTGCAACCATAGTCGCGGGATTCGCCAACATCACTGCCAATACAGAAATTGAAGCGAGAGTTGCATTGAGCGCCATAACCCTTCCCCCTAGCCTGTGGATATTTCCCTGCCAGCTATATTATACTTTTGAGGGAGAGATATCGATGTATTCACGCTACCGAGGTGAAAAAGCCGCAATCGGAATCGATAACAGCAATTGGCAACGCTTGCTGTATTTTCGGTTTGACTATTGCGCCCTTTCACCAATCTTCGAGATCGCCTGGAATGTCTGTCCGACCTCGTCGAGCGTCGAGAACTCATATCCTTCCGCTTTCAAGATCCCCAGGAATTCGGAGAGGGCAGGCAGGTTGTCCCTGCAGCCCTTCTTCGTCCAGCGCGGGAGGGTAGGGAATCTGGCGAACAAATCGACGAACTCCCACGGGTGAAAGACCAGGACGACGGGCGATGCGTCTGCAAGAAGAACCGCCTCGACGGCCTTGTCAACGCCCTGAGAGTTAAGATAGCCGCCGCCAATCGGCGCTTCGCGGTTCAAGGGGTTCTCCGTGGCGGGCATTTCCAGGACTTTCGAGTCTCCGTGCTTCGTAACGTCCTTGAGCGAGGCATGGTATGGCGAGGTGGGCGCTCCGCGGAAGTCATAGGCATAGCCTCGTCGGTTCTTCATCGTGCGTCCAGGTAGAACCGAGGAGTCGATGCCATAGCCGGTCTGCTTGAGGCACCTGAGCGTGTCGCCATTGACGCTGAAATTCGGAGCCCTGAAGGCGGTCATCTTCCGCCCAGAAGCCTTCTGGAGGATTCTCGTCGATTCACTGATATCTCGCAATTGCGTCTCGAAATCGTTCAGGCAGAGCAGGTCATGCTGCATCGCATGGCATCCAAGGTTGAACCCCTTGTCGGCAATCTCCTTTGGCAGGGAAGGGTATGTAGCGCACAGCTGGGCGAGCATGAACACGTTCGCGGGCACCCCCTCCGCTTTCAGAAGGTCGAGGATGCTTGGAAGAGCGATGTCCACCCCAATGCGGCTGTCACCCAGGTACGGCGGGTAGTCGGGCTCGACATCGAACGAGACAATCGCCATCTTCGTTTGATTGCCTTGTGTGTTCGTCTGCAACTGACTCTTGCCCTTCTCTGAGAAGCGGATAGAAGGTTTTTAGCATATGAGCCTTCTTCCCTGAATCCGTGAAGGCGGTCATTCCCGCAGCCGGTCTCGGCACCAGATTCCTCCCCTACACCAAGGCGCAGCCCAAAGAGATGCTCCCTGTTCTCGACAAGCCGGCCATCCAGTACGTCGTCGAGGAAGCGGTAGAATCGGGTTGTCGCGAGATACTCATCGTTACGGGAAGGGGGAAAAGGGCGATCGAGGACCATTTCGATAGGAACGTGGAGCTTGAAGGCTATCTTCGGCGCCGAGAGAAACTCAAGGAACTGGAGCAGATGCTAAGTGTCGGCAACCTCGCAAATATAATGTATATCCGCCAGAAGGAACCACTCGGTCTGGGCCATGCGGTCTCTTATGCCGAGCAGTACGTGGGCAAGGAGCCTTTCGCCGTCCTCCTCGGAGACGATATTTGCATCGACAAGGATCCGTGCACTAAGCAGCTAATCAGCGTGTTCGAGAAGAGGAACGCGACAGTCTTGGCTGTCCAGGAGGTCCCGCGCAGCAAGATCAGCTCGTACGGAATCGTGACCGGCTCGAAGATCGGCGAGAATCTCTACAAGGTCGATGAGATTGTCGAGAAGCCTTCGCCGAGCCGAACGAAATCGAACCTGGCGACCATAGGCCGATATGTCTTCCTGCCCGAGATATTCGAGAAACTCGGCAAAGCGGTACCCGGTGTCGGCGGAGAGATACAGCTCACCGATGCGATACGCAGTCTATTGGCGAGCGAGGAAGTCTTGGCGGTTCATTTCAAGGGGAGACGATACGATATTGGCGACAAGCTCTCTTGGCTCAGCGCGAACATCGAGCTTGCAGTGCAGAGGCCAGAGCTCAAGGGTCCTCTCACGGCCATGCTCAAAGACTTGCTGCATGGAAATTGAACGTATTCACTTGACGCGCAATAATCTGGATAACGAGGCAATGAGGTAGGTTTGGGATGGCAGACAAACCACGTGTGCTCTTCGTCCATATAAACTCAAACCGGGTGAGCTTTGTTGAGAAGGACATCGACATCCTCGCCCGTCACTTCGAGGTTCGCGAAATATTCTACAGGTACCGGCGTGATGTTCCGAATGTGGCGTTGGGGAGTCTATGGGCCGATGTCACATTCAGCTGGTTCGCGTGGGATCAGGCCGCATGGGCGGTTCGGTTCTCAAGGATGCTCGGACGCAAGTCAATTGTGATTGTCGGGGGATTCGACGTCATCAGCATGCCTGAGATTTCGTACGGGAACCTTCTCAATCCACGCCCCGCAAGGAGGACGCGCTACGCGATCACACGTGCGACGCGCGCAATCGCGGTATCGCAGTCGTTGAGGGAGGACGCGCTGCGCTTCACGGGACGCCAAGACATCGGGCTCATCTACCATGGCTTCGACTCTGAGGCGTTCAAGCCCTCAGGCCCCAAGCAGTCGATCGCGCTGACGGTCGGGACATTGAACATGTCGAACCTGAAGAGGAAAGGGATGGAGACATTCGTCAGGGCTGCACAGTTCGCGCCGGAAATCCAGTTTCGCCTAGTCGGCAAGGTCGAGCAGGACGCGTTTGGCGCGATCAAGGGGTTCATTCCGGACAATCTCACTCTCGTGGGGAAGGTGGATTCGAAGACCCTCCTCGAGGAGATGCAGAAAGCGGCGGTTTACGTCCAACCGTCAGCGCATGAGGGTTTCGGTTGCTCTCTCGCTGAGGCGATGCTTTGCAGTGCCATCCCGGTCGTGACGAATGCGGGAGCGATCCCGGAGGTGGTCGGTGACACCGGAATCTACGTGCCACGCGAGGACCCCGAAGCGACCGCTAAGGCCGTCCGCCAGGCGCTGGGGATGAAGGACGGGGCGCGGGCCAGGACGCGGATTGCAGAGATGTTCCCGCTCAGCAAGAGAGAAGCCGCCTTGATTGCGGCGATCGAGGATGTCCTTGGCCGGAAGGCTGGTGGGGGAAGTTGAAAGTCATTCACTGGAACATGCGCTACTTCCCGCTGCTGGGGGGCATAGAGACGCATATCGACACTCTGATTCGCCATATGCCAGACATCGAGTTCGAGATAGTCACCGATGCGATCCCCGGCGCTGCGAGTATGGAGAAATACCGCCCAAACGCCACGATTCGCAGGTTCCCGCCAATCGACAGATCAAGAGTCAGCAAACATCGCAAGCTCGCAGTGCCGGTGGCAGCCCTTAGAGATGCGCTCAGGGATTCTAGGGAGGCAAAGTACCTTACCACGGCCACCTACGACGTCTTGCACGTGCACGACTTCGAGAAGAACCTCGTCATCATAGGGGACGTGACCCGCTTCAAGATGCTCGGGGAGTTCGAGATGAAGCTGCACGATTCGAAGAGGTTCAACCGGCCGCACCTTCTTACGAAGCACTTCATGTTTACTGAGGAGAACTCGACTCCGGCGCTGAGGAGATGGGAAGAGGGGCTGGTGCGCCAGTTCGAGACTGTTGTGTGCGTCGATAAACCGATACAGCAAAGATTCGCCGGCCTGGAGAGCGCAAAAAGGGTCTTGTTCATCCCGAACCCGATAGATGTGGAGACATTTTCTTACTCGCCACCGCCAAATGATGACGTCCTACATCTGGCGTTCGCTGGCCGATTGGACGCGGCCAGAGGAGAGTCGTTGCTGATCGAGTTCGCGCGCAACCTGCCGGAAGGCACCGACCTGACGCTGGCGGTCCAACACCCCGGTCAAAGGCTGAAGGACATCCAGGCGGCCCTTCGCGGGAACCGCATAAAGATCGAGCTTGATGTACCCTACGAGAAGATGCCGCAGTTCCTGAGGGGCATCAACGTGCTGCTCAACCCGATCACGGACACATACTCGACGACGAGAGCCACGTTGGAGGCCATGGCGGTCGGGAGGCCGGTCGTCATGCTCGACACCGGTGAGCGCTACCCGATCAGACACGGCGAGAACGGTTTCCTTGTGCCGCCGAGCGCGAAGAGCCTCGCCGACCTCGTTGAAAAGCTCAAAGCAGATAGGAAAGGCCTTGACGCCATCGCGCGCAGGTCAAGAGATGACATCGAGAGGGAGTTCGCCGCCACAATCGTCGCGCCGAGGATTCGCCAGCTCTACGAAGAGCTCGCCGGGTGAGCGCGCCCCTTTAATGGACCGGGCTCAATGATTCCCAGGTCAGCTTCAATCCCTTGTGCAGGCTCGTGTCCGCTTTGAACCCCAGGACCTTCCGGGTCTTCGTCATATCGGCGTGCAGTCGACGGTACTCGTGCATCCTTGCCGCAGCGTGCCTCGGTTCGAGTCCTCCAAGTCCCGCCACGTCGATGACGAGCGATGCGAGCTCATTGATGGTCGTCTCAGATCCGCTCCCAACGTTCAGGATCTCCCCGACGGCGGCTTTCCGCTCTGCCGCGAGGAGAGTCGCTTTTGCCACGTCTTTGACATAGATGAAATCCCTCGTCTGTTTTCCGTCCCCGTGGACAATTGGCGGGAGTCGGCGACGTGCCCTGCCAAGGAATCTGGATACCACGCCTGCGTAGGGATTCTTCGGGTCGGCACGCGGACCGTAGACGTTGAAGTATCTCAGGACGACCGCAGGGATGTTCCAGGCGTGGTGGAAAGCCATCGCATACGCTTCTGCGGCGGCCTTGCTCGCCCCGTAGGGAATGATCGGAGACAGACATTCGGATTCTTTCGCAATTCCCTTTCCCCCTGGGTTTCCGTACACCATGACCGAAGAAGCGACCACGACCCTTTCAATGCTGGCGCTCCTGCAAGCCCTGAAGACGTTGAAAGTCCCGAGAGCGTTCGTGTCGAAGTCGAGGCGGGGGAAGAAAATGGATCGTCCGACGCATGCTCCGAGGTGGAAGACGCGGTCAACGCCCTTGATTGCTTTCAGCACGTCGGTGTAACGCCTGAGGTCTCCCTTGATTACTTTGACATTCTTCGAGTCCACATTCCTGAGCGAGCCGCTCGAGAAGTCGTCCAGAATGGAAACCTCGTCCTTTCGTTGCTGCAGAAGATCGACCAGGTGATAGCCGATGAAGCCCGCTCCGCCAGTCACCAGCGATTTCAACGCTTCCCTCTCCGGAGCTTCTCTGAGACCGCGCCGATGAACCTTCCGGGCATCCCCGCCACGATGGAACCGGCTGGCACGTTCTTCGTGACGAGGCAACCAGAGCCGACCACCGAGCCCATCCCGACCTTCACCCCTGGATTGAGGGTGACGTTAGTGCCGATCAGGACGCCGTCTTCCACCACTGGCGGCTCCATGGGCTCATCGTCTTCCTTCTCGTCTAGGAAGGCCGTTGTAAACCGGCGGTTGGCGGTCAGGAGTCCAGGGCCGACAAAAACCCCTTTCCCAAACTTGACACCGTTCGCGATGTAGGCGCGCCCCGTGATCCTGCAGCGTTCACCAATGACCGCGTCAGGAGCGACTTCCGTGAAGCAGCCGATTCTGCTTTCTGCACCGATTTCCGCACCCTCTCGCACCACGACATGGTGGCCGAGCTGGACGCCAGCCTCCAAGGTCGCGGTGGCGTAAATCACACATCCACTCCTCACGATGCATCTATTTCCGATTTTCGTGGAGAGCAAATGCTTTATGCCCTTGGAAAGGAGGACGTCGCGCGGCGGGTAGCCGATGATCGCATCATCGTCCACAATGCAGTCCTTCCCCATCGTCACCCTTCCGTACTTCCTAAAGGTCCCGTCACCGACCGTCATCTCTTCCTCCTCTCGCGTCTCGGAATCTCTTCCGGTTGAATCACTTGGATCCCGGTGTATCTTACGAGTATCACGCCTTCCTTGAAACCTTTCGAGTGGACTCGATCCCCCAGACACTCCGTGACGTACATGAGGGGGATGTTGCAGCCCGCCGCGGTGGCGAGGTCAACGTCACCACCAACCCGAGGATTGACATCAAGGATCTTCAGCCTTTCCTCGCGATCGCGCGCCATCTCGACATCGACTGGGCACTCGAGCCCCAGAGACCGGACAGTCTTCGCGCTGAGGTCCTCCACTTCCCGGTCGTGGACAGTCACTATCTCCCGAGTGTGCTCCGTCACGTTCCAGCGACGCGCCTTCATGGGCACGTTCCCCAGCTGTTTGCCATGCTTGTCGAGAAGCACGATTGCGTCGTATTCGGTCCCCGGCAGGAACTCCTGCATCACGATGTCCGAGGCCTCGGGAACTCCTAGGTACGCGTCTTTGAACGGGAGGGTCGCCGTCAATTCCGAGTAGGCCCGTTCCAGTTCGGCAGTCTCGCCACAGATGTGCAGTCCTCTCCCACCCCTTGAGGCACGAGGCTTGATCGCCACCGGGAATCCGAGTCGCGACGAGCCTCTCCGCAGGGCTTCCTTGTCTCGAATCCTGATAGTCTCAACGACAGGTATGCCTGCCTTCCTGAGCCAGGAATATGTCTGCCACTTGTCGTTGCATGCTTCTACGCCCTGCCTGTCCCCGATCAGGAATGCGACCTTACTTCTGAGCCTCTCTTCGTTCTCCGCGATGACTGAAATCTCCTCGTCTACTGTCGGGAAGAGGACGTCGACTTTGAATCTGGCGCACGTCTTCAGGAGCGATGGAACGAATTCTGGGTCGCCGGCGGAAGGCAGGATTGACCTTTCCTTCGTCCAGTACAGGCCGGGAGCGAGCGGATTCATGTCTGCGGCAACGACCGTCAACCCGGGGGTCTGGAGCAGACTGCGTATCGTTCCCATCCCCGCAGGGCCGCCTGCCCCGGTCACCAGAACCCTCGTCAGCTCGGGCATTCAGCGCCTCTCTCACCGAGTCGCCGATTTGCCCCTCGGTACATGGATGAGGCCGTGCAGGTGCGATATCTCGAAGCACTCCGCAAACTGGAAGCCCGGGTCGAAGCCCCTGAACCTCGCCTGCCCCTCGACAATCTCCGGCTTCACTCCCCTCTTAGTTTTCTGCGAGAGGTGCTTCCTCACGGCATCGAGCTTCCGCTCGATCGTGCCTGTTATGTCCACGTAGTACTGCGGGCGGAACAAGTTGCTCGACGACGGCGTCTCGAAGTACATCAGGGCGGGGCAGTCCCTTGCGGCGGACGTGGCGGCCTGTGAGACGTGCCTGTGGTCTTGGTGCCTCTCGGACAGCGTGTGCGTGTACAGAATGTCCGCGTCAACCGCCCTCAATACATCCTCGATTTTGCTCACCACCTCGATTGAGTCGCCGATCCTGCCGTCGGGGAACCCGAGGAACTCGACCTTCTTCGCGCCGAGTATCCGAGCCGCCTCTCTTGCCTCACGAACTCTTTCTTTCGGGTCGCCTCCACGCTCGCCGTTAGAGACGTAGATCAAGGTGACCAGGTCACCGATGTCAGCGTGGAGCGCGATCATGCCGCCACAGCCGAACTCGATGTCATCTGGGTGCGCCCCGACTGCGACGACTGAAGCTTTTCCTGCCGCCATTACATCACCGTAGCCAAGAACTCCATTGCCGGACGAAAGTGCGTTCTTATAATGGTTTTCCCACGGTTTCCAAATCGCGGCCGCTATGAAGTTGGCGATTCCAAACAGGAAGCATATTGAGTTGGGATTTGATTGAATTCGAGCCGGCCGGATTCGGAGTTGATGAAGCGTTGGAAACAATTGGTGTTGAATCGGAGGAGAGACGGTGTAGAGGCCCCCTTCGCCCCTCGACCTTTCAGCTCACCTAGGAGACTCCAGGGTGGCGCCAGTCTCACATGCTCTCTTGGGTTTGCATACGACCATCTGAGTTGCCTGGGACGAGTTAGTTATCGTGTGCTCGATAACATCAAAGTGCGTCGACACATACTTGTGGAATTCGTTGAAAGACCATTCCCTCAGATGGGATGGGTTTCGGGGAGGCCCCCAGAATCCTCTTTGCCAAGGGCAGTAAAGCAAATTCCGACTTGGAGTGGACATTACTAGTATTTTGAAGTGGATATCATCGATGAATACAACGAGCTCATCCGGATCAGTAAGATGCTCAATTACGTCGGCGCAGATGACTAAATCGGCTGATAGCTCACTCCCGATCTTGAAGTCTGATAGCAGCCATTTCTTATCTGGATAATGTTCGGTCAGCCAATCATACGTCTGGGGCAACTCGATCCCGATGGTTTCATAGTCTCCAAGATATGTGAGCAGCTTGTAGGCTGAGCCACAGCCTATGTCAATAACTGAGGTCATTTTGTGTTTTTTCATAAGCTCTAGTGCATGAAGGTAGACCTCCAACTGCCATTCGTCTTTGAGCTGGGTGTCAATAAAGTGACGATAGCCTTGTCTAGTTCGATAGAGATTCCTGATGCAATATCTCTTGCGACTCGGCATCTGGGACGGACATCCGCTCGGGAACAAAAATGCTTTGCTCAAGAGCCCGGCTTTTCGGCGGGACCTACTGCGGCCTGAAGAGTCCTACGAGTCCCTGTATGAGGTTGAGGCGAGGGCACAATGTGCTGGTCAAGAGAATGCCCAGTCAGAGATTCCATGATGAATTGAAACGCGCCCAGTAGATCCGAACCGTCTCACGGCGGACAGAACACCGAGCGGTGATAACGGGCAAGAAATCCGTGTGGTGCCTCATACAATCTAATTGCTTTCTTGGAGACTGATCATTACTTGTTCGGAAGCCGGGCATCAGCCTCGCGGAGAAGAGGCCCTTCCACATGCCGAAAATCTCTCTTGATGACGGGCTGACTTGCGCCATTGGTTAGCTCCAGGAGGTCAGGAGTGGCGGGACATCTTAGTGCTCTAAGGCCCGTACTTCCTGATCCACGCCTCGCGAATCAGCCGCATGGCGGTTCTTGCCCTCTCCTCCCAAGTGTTTTGCCTTGCGAGTTCTTGTCGGTGTGCCTGGAGCGACGCCGGCTCCTTGAGTGCTTTCTCGACGCCCTCAATGAATTCCTCAGGGTTATCGGCGAGGTACATCACATCAGACCATCGCTGCACTGGGGGGAGGGACGTAGACACAATCGGCTTACCGGTCGCCAGATACTCGTAGGACTTCACGGTTTCGCAGACCTTCGTCGTCTCGTTCAACTTATACGGGATGAGGCAGATGTCGAACCAGGAGATGTACTGAGGAAGTACGGAGTAGTCTCTCGCACCGAGCATGTGCACGTTGGGCAGGTCTCGGAACTTGGCTACCTCCTTCAGCGTGTCGCCCACATCTCTGACAGGACCGATTAGGACGATCTGCCACGACGGCCTCTGGAGCGCCAATTCCCTAATGAGATCGCCGTCTATCCACTCATGGATGTTTCCTGTGAAGCCCAGAATGGGAGCGCCTAGCGATATGAGCTCTGGCGGCTTATCCGAGCCCTTGCTCGAAGCCCGCTGGAAATTTACTATGTCCACTGCTTGGGCGATTACGTAGGAGTGAGGATTGTCCACTGCCGCCATGCGCATGAGCGGCTCCGTAGCCGCGAACGCGAGGTCGGCCTTGTGCAGAAGGGCTTCCTCATCCTCGCGGACCTTTGCCGGAGCCCAGGTGAAAAGCGAAGCCTCGCACGCGTTGTCACAAATCGTTATTCCTTCACCGAATGCGCCTACATATTCGTGGAACTGGGAGGACCAGTGCCACACGACGAGGTTCCCCATGCCGAGCAGCTTCGTGAACAGCTTGGCGGTCAGCGCGAAGGCGCGCTTGTTGATGGCAGACATCCAGCGTGCCTTCGACTGGTATGGGATGATCTTGAATCCCTTCATCGCCCAGATGCCCGGTTCGACCTTCCTGAGGAGCCGCCACGGCGGGATCCAGGCGATGGAGGAACGTTCGTGCATGTCCTCGATGTAGAGGACCTTGGCCCCGAAGACCACGACGTGCGCTTTCATCAGATGGTGGGGCCTGTGCTTGACCGGTCCCCATGGCGGCGCGAAGAGGTAGATGTGGTCGAACCGGTTTTCCTCCTTCAATCCCCGCCTCCCGCAAAATCACGGATGCGCCTCATCTCACCATCGAACAGCAACCGCCAATCCAGTTTCCTCGCCGCTTCCTTCGCGCGACCTGACATCTCTGCCCATTTGCCACGGTCTGTGATGAGTCCCGCGCAAGCCTCCGCGACCGCCTCAATGTTGTTTTCGACAAACAGGCCCGCTCCCGAATCTTCGAGCACCTGTCTCGTCCCGTCGGCACCAGTGCTGACAACAGGAAGTCCTGCAGCGAGGTACTCGGGGACCTTCAGCGGGAAGGAGTAGCGCATCAGTTCGTTGGCGGGGAAGACCGCCATGCCGACTGAACATTCCCTGTAGAGGGCGGGGAGCTCGTCGTACCTCTTTGGACCGAGGAAGTCGACAGCCGATTCCACTCCTCTCTCGCGGGCAAGAGCCCTGAGCTCCGGATTGCAGAATCCACGGCCGATGACTCTGAACCGGACCTCAGGTGCCATTTTGAGGATTTCTGGTAGCGCATTGATCGTGACATGAACTCCCGACCATGTGGCCAACGTGCCGGAGTATAGGAGGTACGGCTTCCTCCTGCCTTCAGAGTCCTTGTTTGCAAAGACGGACATGTCGACCCCGTTGGGCACCGTTATCACTCTCTTCGCCCCTTGCCGTAATCGGAGCGTGGCCAACTCATCGCTCACGGAGACAACCAGGTCGCTGTTACTGATTGCCCACATTTCAGTGAAAGCGATTTGTGCGCGGTTGAATGAATGCGGGGACCATTCGAAGGCTGGAAGGAAGTCCAAATCCTCATAGACGAGGAAATCGATTTTCCCCATCTGCCTCAGAGCCGCAGCCATGACCGCCATGAGATCTCCGTGGACTATGCAGATCCGCCAGTGCTCTCCTCTCATACTGAGCACCTTCAGCGTGAAGCGCATCAGCCGCAGCACGTCCAGCTGGGTCTGGCGACGCGAGCCACCGGGGAGGAATTCGCCCAAGACAGCCGAAGGGAAACCAATGAATGTGCCAGCGCCGCTCTTCCATTGCCGCGCAGAGCCGCCAGGAAGCGGGAAGACCGCTGTGTAGGGCACTTCCCTCTCGTCGAGGTATCTTATGAGGTGAGCCATGCGGTGGGTGGGGCCTGGGTCCAGCGATAGACTGAGATTCATGCCCGTCATCAGGAGAATCGAACCGTTATCGTTTGCCACTGCGGATGACACGGTATTGCCCCTCTCAACCGACGTTTATCGGGCTTTTCGAATCAATGCGTCCCTCATTCAGGGAATCTATGTTCATCTGGTCACCTTTTTCAGGATTGAGCGTACAAAGTCCCACTCGTACTCCCGCAGCATCACCACCGTGGCCACGACGACGATGATGAGAACCACGGTGGAAACGAGGTAGAACGGAAGGCTATCGACGAAGAAGGAGGGCAACGCACCTAGAACGAAGCCGAACGCCGCAATCGGCATTATTATTTCGACGTCATGAAGCACGATGCCGAATTTGACGCGCGCGTACGCTAGCACTCCAATGGTGTAGACTGCGTAGGATATCAGAGTGGCAATGCCCAAGCCGACTTCAGCCATCGTCGGCACGAAAATCGTCGTGCAGACAACGATGGTGATCATCCATGTCACATTCAGACCGAAGCTCACCCACATTCTCCCAGTGCCCATCAGGACGCAGACGATTACGTTATCGAAGGCCACAAGGAAAGTCCCTATGCAGAGCAAGTAGAGCACCCGCGATGCGCCAATATACTCATCGCCGTAGAGAATCGAAATGGCGATGGGCGAGAAGAGCGCGAGAAGCATGGTCACCGGGAGGAAGAAAACGAACGTCATGTGAAGGACTTTCGAGCTTAGAGTCTGCATCCTCTCTTTGTCGACGACGTCAAGTTCGGAGATCAAAGGTATCATCGGCGTCGTTATGGTGGTGGGGATGACAAGGAGAGAGGCGGAAAGGCCACTCGCGACGGAGTAAAGACCAACAGCTTCGAAGCCACTGGTCTGTTGCAGGATGGTCAGCACGAGCCAAGAGATGGGGGAGACGACAAGCCCTGTGAGGGTGAGCGGCAGTGCATAGTGAAACAGCCTTCTCGCTTCCGGGCGGTCAATCTTGAAACGCAGCCTGACGTTTCGGGCCCTCAAGAGCTTCCCGACCATGCCTATGTACACTCCGAGTCCGATGAATGCGCCCACGACCATCGAAATCACTGCGCCCCAGAGGCCCCAAGTGAAGATGAGCGCGAGGGCAATCGGTACCGAGAGAAAAGTTGTCAGAATGGCTCTGACAGATACGTCTCGTATTCTCTGGAATCCTATTAGTATCCCACTGAACGGCCCCGCGAAGGCGTTTATGAAGAGTGGGATGGCGGAGACAATCAGCATGCCGACCATCTGGGGCTCATTGTAGATGCTGAATCCTATGGGGTTCGCGAGGAAGACAAGCCCCAATGCGGATACGCCTGCAGTGACACAGACCAGGCTCAGCGCAGTGGAGATGAGTGGAGCCAGCTTCGAGTGATCCTTCGCCTCATACTCGGCAATATACTTCACAGATGCTCCTGCTATTCCAAAGGCTGCAAAGAGCCCCATCACGGCAATGACGCCGCCGAGCAACGCGAGGATGCCGAGCTGGGTCGCACCGAGCAAACGGGCCACGACTATGGAGTTGACCATGAAGGCGAGCTTCGCAAGGACAGTGGCCGCAAATGAGTAGGCCGTCCCCTTGACAAGTCTTTTCCGGGGACTCTCAGCGGGGGTTTCCAACTCGTCTCCTTCCAGAGTCGCAGCGCGCCGAATGACACCCCCGATTATTTAAGTGTAGGGTAGTGATAAGAAGCGTCAGAGAATGTCAGTTGCCGCATGCCTACTTGGAGGCCTTCCCATCTTTGAACAGGGCTGCAATCATATTGCTCAGCCCCTTAAGCCGTGACTTACTGAGTCGCCAGTGCGTTCCAAATATGTTTGACTTTATCGTGGTACTCGTCTGCCCCAGCTTCGCGACAAGCTCAACCCCAGCCCTCAGGCGGGAGGACATGGTCCCGTGGTCCAGCGATAATGTTCGTAGTTGTCAGGACGACGGCGGCAGCTTTCCAGTGCAATTGCCAGAGCCTGCCTCTTCGTCTACTCTTCGGACGATTCTTGTTTATCAGCCCAGTTCGGTCATTAGTCACCGTAATAGACCGAATCACAGGCAAGGAGGAAGAGGTGGCGGAGTGCAGGCTTAGCGTTGTGATGCATTGGAGTTGGATCCCGTGACTAGTCTTGCGGCCCGCGACCACCACACCTAGCGAGAAGTCGTTGGCGCATCATCTGTGCGACTTCTTTCTCTAAGAAGCAGGCGAGCAACTGATCCGGTAACGTATCCCAGGAACCAGGCAACGGAAGTCATGTAGAGAATGAGGTTCTTATCAACACTCTTCCTCAATGAGCGATCTTCCGGGAAGCGTCTGACAACACGGAAGGGACGTGCAATCAGCGTTGAGAGGACGATGAGACCAGTGATTCCGATCGGGAAGGAAATCGCTGCAGCGGTAGCTGCCGCCAGGCACCATCCGAAAGGCAAGATGGCGATAGTGAAGTCTTTCGATAATTCGCGGAGAGATGCTGATGAGTTCGGGTAAATCGAGTTCTTGATGTCCGACCTTGTCCACCTGTATGTACTCCTGAAGACATCAACGAGAGTTCTCCTAGGTCGCCAGCGAACGACGGCATCCCGTGCGAGTTTGAACTTGAACCCTCGGCGAACGGCTTCGAAATTGAACCACGTATCCTCCGACAAGTCAAGATGTGGCGGAAAGCCTCCAAGCGCCCGCCAGACTTCTTTTCTCATGAGCACAGACCTGTGGGAGGGCTTGCTCCAGTCGTTAGGCAGCTCGTCTAGCTTCGGATACATCAGGTCTCCGACGCAGCCCTCAAACACAGACTGTGAGTCTGGAACATATACACCCGAGACGATGTCCACTTCAGGCGTCAAGCTCTTGCGAAGATTCTCCAGCCAGTTGGGGTCCGCACGGCATCCTCCGTCTATTGATGCAACCAATTCATGTGAGCAGGCAGAGATGCCGATGTTCCGACCCTTTGGAATGTTGGTGCCAGGAGCCTGGATCAGCTTCAAGTTTGGATGTGATTTCTGGAATTGCCTTAATCGCTCTACCGTTCCGTCGGTGGAACCGCCATCCACGAAGATGATTTCGTCAGGTGGCTTCGTTTGCGCGAGCAGGGATGAAATGAGCGCATCGATCGTGTGCGCTTCATTCAGGATGTTGACATAGAGGCTGACGCCTTCTTCTGCGCTCAGAGTCTCACTCCAAATAAGTCAAGGTATTGATTGACGAGGTATTCCCAGCTCTGACTTCGTGCAAAATCCATTCCTTTCCTTGTTTTGTTCTCCGTTTCCCTAGGCTCGGTGGAGAGGCGGTGCAGGGAGTCCGCCAATTCGTCGGGCGTCATGCTCACTGTTAGCGCCCCACCGTCAAGATCTTCGATTGACCAGTAGTCATTCCGAAGCGGGTTAGGCGCATAGGCGAGAACGGTTGCGCCGCATGCCATGGCGTCAAGCATAGATAAGTATCCGGATGCTATCACGAATCTTGCCCTGGAAAGAAAAGGCACCATTTCAGACACTGTTCCGTGAAATGTGACTTGCAGGTCGTGCGAATTCGCGTAATTCTCGAGACTGTGTCGCAGTGCCCCGTCTCCGCAGACGTCGACGACGAGCTTCGTTCCGTGACGTTCCTTCAGAATTTGAACCGCCTCAAGAACACCCATAGGAGATGTGTCCTGTTCCAGTCTCCCAAGGATTACGAGGCGGTTCTCTTCTCGTTTTATCGCTGGATCAGGACTACAATCCGTGGCACCGATGAGGACTCTCGTGCACTCAGTTCCGTACCACTTTGAAAGGTACCTACCCACGCAGAAGTACCCGTTTGACAACGCGGCCACGAGTTTTCTGCGGCGGATTACGGAAGGTTGCACAGGATATCCTTCGAATCCATGAAAAGTCACATAAACAGGGATCCAGAAGAGCAGAAATCGGAACGGGAGAAACCACTTGTAGAATGTCAAGTAATCGTGGCAGTGAATCACCTCAGCTCTACTCATCAGGGAGAGATGTCTTATGATCCACAACCAGACCAAGAATCGTCGCGGCCTTGGAATCCTATGGAGACTGACGCCGTCTAAGTTTTCTCTGTCAGGAAGAGTCGGCTCGTGCTTGACTGTGACGATTGAGACGGACCATCCCCTTTCATTCAGTCCTCTCGCAATCCTATCCACATGTCGTTCAACACCGCCTATGTGCGGGAGGAATAGCGGAACGAACATCACGACACGACGTGGGCCCCCAGAGCGGTGAGTTGACACGGAATTGCTCGACCTCGGCCCAAGATTCTCCGACGGTCCGCACGTGTCGGGCTGCTCATTTCTGGTTATCGATTGAGATTGGGACATAGGCTTTTCTCCGGGCGCGCCTCTCGAACTGGCGCATAGTGGCAGTGTATTCGTCTAGCTGCATGAACATGAAAGCTTCAGCAAATCCTGTCAGACGAACGAAAGCCGCTCGATAAGCGTTAAGCCCTCTAAACGCCCACAAGAAGTCGATAACCTTTGACTGGGTTTTATGACAACGAATTGCGTTCTCTTTGATACCAATAGAATCGGTAATGTCAACCACAATGTTGGGCGCAGTCAAAGGAGTCCATGTCTCATAGGCGGCGACTCTAATAGATTCACTCTGACCTTTGCCGGCTTGAGCTAGGATGCGGTTTGTTTCAAAATGGTCCCTGTGGTTGTCAAGAAAAGACGGCAGATAGATTAGGTCAGGATTGTCCTCTTTCACTATTCGCCTGACTTTCGCAACGATGTCAGGGGTAGCTTGAAGCGCTTGGTCATGTATGCCCAAGAACTCAAGTTTCTCGATTCCCAAGAGAGCGCAGGCTGCCCGGGCTTCTTTCTGCCTCTCCAGGACAAGACTCTCTTCGCTCGGGAAAGTGGGGTCGCCTTTTCGGCCGTCAGTGAGATAGACAACGGAGACCGAGGCACCCGCCGCGACATGTTTCACGAGAGTCCCACCGCAACCGAGCACATCATCATCCGGATGTGGGGCTAAAACTAGAATCCTCGTTCCTGGCGGTATCTTGACGAGCTTTGGGTAAGGAAAAAGAATCGCAGGGCCTTTGTCCACTCCGAGTAGCCGACCGAGTCTCCCTATTTGATTCCTCATTCACCCACCTCAAATCCCATCAGAATCGCCCCAGTGCACCCTCCAATCACCCGCCGAACGTATATTCCGTGTTGCCAAGGCGCCAGTTGGGGATTTTGATACAAGCACAGTCGGTTCAGCGGCGATCGGGAAGCTCTCAAACAATGACTTCTGGTTCAAACCTCGATCAAGTACCCATCCACGCAGAAATTGGCAACCAGCTTTCTTCGCTTCTTTGACAATCGCACGAAGGAGTTGCCGTTCAGCCAAATCGGAATCCGTAATCATGTCCACCAATGATGCCCGTTCAGGTTCGCATTTCCATACCGCAACGCCCTCAACTCTATCGGAATCTCTTATCTGGAGAATCCTGTAGGTGCTGTCAGGTCGCTTGAGGTACCGCCAACTCAAGTAAGCTGAGGTCTTTGCCACGCCCAGGCCAACAGTCTTCGAGACTCGCCTCCAAAGTTCATCATGTTCCCCCGTGAAACTCTGAACGGTCTCCAAACCTTTGACTGGGCTTCCTGACGTTCGAAGCAGTTGGATATATTCTGTGGCGAGCGATCTAACGACAGACTCGGGACGCCGGTCGGCAATGAGCCGTTTCCAGTCTAGCCGGATCCGGAATTCGCGAACTGACGCGACAGACTCGAAACCCAGCTTGCTCACAAGGCCATGATAGGAATTCTGATTTGGGAAACCGTAGACAAGGTCAACTCCTAGTTTGCGGCACCTCTCGAAAGTGAGTCTGGCAAGACTCTCGAATATTCCCTGGTGCCTGAAATGGACGGCAGTCATCGTATCGACAGACTGCGCTCCCAAGATGGTCTCCCCTCTGACCACCATTTCAACCGGTACGATTGCATACTGGCCCACCACCCGATTTCCCGCTCTTGCGAGGTAGGTGATTCCGCGGCCAGCTGGGCTGTCAAGAAACTCCCATTTCCAATGGGCCAGAGGTCTCCCGAAGCCGAATGCGCTCTGGAACAGCCGAAGAATCTGACTCTCATCGCCTGCCTGGAATTCACCAGCTTCCCAGTTTGACATTTCCTTTCACACTCCATAACTGGCTTGCGGGATTTCCAAGGCTGCTGCCAAGTTGAACCCCGAGCATCCGAACGCTTTTAAAGCCAGTCCGTCTGTTGTAGTCAGCAAGGGCGCGATTTTCGGTCGTGCAACAAACCGAAGGAACCGGTTCCCAGTGTGTGTCGTGTACAGGAAATTCCTCAACGGGCCCTCGACTGGTTCAATCTCGAGAGTCCTGAATCCATACTGATGGAGCAAGGCCGTAATCGACTGGGTATTGTACCTTCTCAGATGTCCAACAGAGTCGTCAAATGCATCGTAGCCAACCATTGCGATTCTCAGTCGATGCACGAGCGACGTCGGAGAAGGTACTCTCAGAATGATCTTTCCGTCTAGTCTGAGTAGCTTGGCGATTCTGTCAATCGCAGCGCGATCATCCGGCAAGTGCTCAAGGACATCAAAACAAAGAACTGCATCGAACTTGTCTTTCGAGTTGAATCGCGCAAAATCCTCGGGGATAAAAGTCACGCCCTTGATTCCCAATTTCTTGGCACCTCGTTCTGCCTCTCTGATTGCCCGCTCAGAAATGTCAAGGGCAACGACTTCGTATCCCAATGACGCGATGTACATGCTGAGCACACCATTTCCACACCCGATGTCTAGAATCCTCCCCCTTTGCGGCAGATTGCGTCGAACGAATTCTGCAAGGCCGCCATAGGTGAAGTCCGTGTCTTTCAGTAGTGCGCTGGGAGCTTGGGTTCTTTGGTGGAATTTCTCGTAGAACACCCTGGATGAATTTGCCGTGAGTTCACGAATCGCAGAAGGTGTTCCGCGCGGCTGATTCATCACACTTGCAAGCAGACCGCTAAGAAATATCTTGTCATCCTTGGTGACGACCTAGACCTACACTAAGGCAGGACAACCCCCCTCGTCTGGAGGCGTGCGACCGTCAGTCCTCTTGTATCTTGAGGCTGGCCAGGAGCAATACGCCAGTGAGAATGAGGACCGAAGAGATCAGGAACCCGCCCTCGTACCCGTACCCCTCCGTGACGAAGCCGCCGAGGAGGGGACCCGCGATCGAGCCTATCCCCATGATCGCGTTGTACAGGCCGAAGGTCTGCGCTCGCCCCTCCTTTGGAGCGAGGCGCGAGACGATAGTCGACCCGGAGACGTTGATCACCGCCCATGAAGCTCCTATGAGCCCGTGAACGAGGAGGGCCGCGATGAATGCCCACGTCAGGCCGAGCGGCAGCCAGACAAGTGAAAGAAAAGCCGGAAATAGGACGACTCTGGCGGTCGCTCCCGCAATCTGCGCGCGCCTTGCTCCGAGCCTGGATATCCAGCGACCCACCCTGGAATATATCGCGGCAGACACGGCCTGGCTTGCGATGTAGACGGCGAAGACTTGCGAGGCGTCGAAACGCCCAGGACCAGCCAGGAAAATCGGGAACATCGCGTAGAACGCGGTGAAGCCCGAGAAGAGGAGGACGACGCAGACGTAGTAGGACCTCAGGGTTTTCGAGGAGGCGGGCCTCCTCTCGCCGTGGTTCGCGAAGTCGAAATAGTGCAGTAGCCTCATCGGGAGGAACTTCACCCTCTCCACCGCCATGTAGATGTGCTCGGAGATGTGAATCGTGGACCTCTTGACCGGGGTTTCGGGGTCTTTGATCCACCGCCAAGCCATCAGTGCGGAGAGGACGGCGAGCATCGCGCCCGCCAGGAACAGCGCTCGCATCGAACCGATGGCCCCCCAGGTTCCAGAGAACCCCGCAAGCCACGAGGCGCCTATCGCCAGACCGACGATGAAGCCAATCCCGCCTATCTGACTGAAGAGAGCGAGCTTGTTCGGCCATTGGCTCCTGTCAGAGGTCTCCATGATCAGCACGGTGCCGACCACGCCGGCGGAGGTTAGCGCGCCGAGGAGCAGATTGGCTAGATAGAGCTCCGGGATGCCATGGCTGACCGCCATGATCCCGAGCGAAACCGCCATGCCCACGAAGCTCAGCACGACGAAGGCGCGTCTCCTGCCGAGGCGGTCGGACGCGCGGCCCCAGAGCATGAACGCGGGGACGGAGGCGATGCTGGAGGAGGCGGCGATGATGCCGACCTCCGCGGCGCCGGCTCCGAGGAGGAGCGCGAAAAGGGGGATGAGCGTAGATGTGGCGCCGCCGGCGATGCCGTTGGGGAGGAATGAGTAGTACCACTTGTCGCCGCCAGCGCTGTCTTTCAACCCATCCCTTCTTCGGGATTCCGGAAAGCTAGCTCGACGTAGTTATTCTTTTGCCATTGGCCTCTTGCAGGTCCGCTAGTGCGGAAAGATGTCCCATATCAGCTTGGCTGCCGCAACGAACAGCATGAGGACGAAGATCAGAGAAACGGTCCTCGTCTTCAGCTTCGCCAGGCCCCACCTCGATCCGACGAAGGCGCCGATGAAGACCAGCGGTGCCAGGACGGGCACCAACCAGAACAGCGAGTAGTCTGCAGGCCTGAGGACGGCGTAGATGGAGAAACTGAGCAGGGACGTGGGGATGATCATCAAGGCGGAGGTGCCGATCGCCTTCCTCGTGGCCCTCCCCAGGATGCTCACGATGATCGGGACGTTGACGAGGCCGCCGCCGATTCCGAGAGCGCCGGAGAGGAAGCCCGCGCCGATCTCGCCCGTCGTGGCGGTCCCCAGCCTCGCCTTGGTCATCTTGCTGGCGTCATCATTGTCAATGAGGTGCGGGCTGCGGGAGAGGTTGACAATCATCTGCGTGCCGAAGATGCAGAGAATCGCGACGAAGAAGATGATGAACTGCTCCTTGGTTGACCCGATGTTGAAGAAGACGCCGAAGACAGTCCCCGCCAGGGCCCCTATGATCAGGATGGAGCCGAGCCTGACGTCGACTAGCTTGCGGCGGTAGTGGTTGTAGAAGGAGGCGATGCCCGTTGCGGTGGTGAAGGTCAGGGAGAGGGGCACCGCGATGAGCTTGTCAGGCGTGACGAGCGAGAGGAGTATCGGGACGTAGAGGAGGCCGCCGCCGAGCCCCAGGTTGCTGTAGATGAAAGACACGCCGAACAGCAGGAAGGCGAGGAGGGCGAAGGTGAACGGGTCCACTGACTGGCGGTAGGATGTCGGCGAGATAAATATGTCGAGGGGACTTGGTCGCGGCGCGCTCGGTCGACAAAGTCGCATGATTAGTCCGCCTTACACCTTTATAGCTGGGGCGGCGGTTTGTATTCCGGATGAACACGCTGATGGAAGCCGCCATGGTGTTCCTCGACAAGGCTCACGTGAAACTCGATGACGGCCTCAAGCTCGGCGACCAAGTAAGGATTCGCGACGCTGCGGAGAAGGCATGGAACGCGGTAGTCCAAGCGACGGACCACCTCATGCAGGCGCACGGCAGGATACCTCTGCCCGGTCGAGAGGCGCACAGGGCCCGCCGGGATTTCCTCGAGGAAACTGGACACCCTGAGCTGGCGCAGAAGTACACCTATTTCGCCGAGAGACTGCATGGGGACATGTTCTACGGCGGGGTGATGCTTCCGGCGCAGAGGGTTAGGCAGTACCTCGAAGAGGTTCGCGACTACATGGATCGAGTGTCGAAGGTATGAGATAGGCGCGCAGGCTGCGCCCGGCCGCAATCCGAGTTCTCGACACTTCTCTTGGCGAGATACAGGGAATGTCTGTTCCGGCTCGCTCGAGCATCACTAGTCTTTTAGTACGCTCTCGGTCATCCTCTCCCCGTGCTCTTCCTCGTGCGCTTCGGTGAGATCCACCTCAAGAGCAAATACGTCCGCAAGCAGTTCCAGGACAAGCTCGTCGCGAACATACAGGATCACTTCGCTTCGAGGGGCGTCGAGTGCCTCACCTCGTCGGACAGGGGGAGGGTGTACGTCGAGACGGACGACGAGGCGGCGGGGTGGTCGATACTGAGGCGGGCGTTCGGAGTCGTGTCGTTCAGCGCGGTTGTCGAGTGCCACGCGGACATGGAGGCGATATCGAAGACGCTCGTGGACTACTCCCGCAATCTCGTGAAGGAAGGAGCGAGCTTCGCGATAAGGTCGAGGCGGTCGGGGAGCCACGCGTTCACCAGCCGCGACGTCGCGGTGGCGGCGGGAAAAGCGATGCAAGACACTTACAAGTCGCTCAAAGTTGATCTTGCCAAGCCGGACATCGAGCTGTTCATCGAGGTCAGGAACAACAGGGCGTTCATCTTCCACGAGGTGGTCGAGGGGCCAGGCGGGCTGCCCATGGGTAGTCAGGGGCGGATGCTCGCGCTGGTCGACGGCGAGAGGGGGATGGTGGCGGCGTGGATGATGATGAAGCGGGGGAGCAAGGTGACGGTGGTGGCGACAGACGGGTCGGAGTGGATCGAGCCGCTGAGGGAGTGGGACCTGCACCTGAAGGTCCAGAGGATAGTGCGCATGGACGAGCTCAGGGAGATCTCGAAGCTGAACAGGGCCGAGGTCCTGGCAGTAGGGTGGACCCTCGAGGAACTGGAGGCAAGGAAGGGCGAGGTCCCAGAGGGACTCACAGTGTTCCATCCGGCGGTGGGGCTGATGGATGAGGGGCTGGCGGAGATTGCGGGGAGGATCAAGCTGGGCGGGGAAAGGGGGATTCTTTCTTAGGAACGCCGTATTAGATCTCTCACTCGGATCGGGGCGTCGAGACGTCAGAGCGTGTCGGGCAGGAAGAATCAAGGAGGATAGACAGTTAAGACAGCCAAAGCTCGGTGAAATGCTCAGATGCCACACCTGCGGGAAGGACTGGAAACGCGTCGACCACGAGTGGATCGAATTCTTCAACAAGCAGAGCGAGGCGGAGAGGGAAAACCTGTACGACAGGGAAAACGACATTTTCTTGGGTTATGATGGATGCGAGGGCGACGAGAAGAGGCGAGAGGACATCGGGCTCAGGGAGGACCAGCGCAGCTACATCAGAGGGACCTCGTACAGGCCGTACTGATGCGATGTCACGAGGCAATCGTCTGCCTGGGCAAGCACAGTCTCTGGCAGAGCGAACACGGCTGCGCTTTCCGACGTCTTTCCGAGAGCCTCGCTTTCTGCGAAGTTCGAGATTGAGTGGCGGCACTTGAGAACCTGAGCCAAAGCATTATCGTCTCCGCGCCGGCTCGAAAATCCGTGTCCGCCTCCTCACGATCTTGTCCGTTCTGCGGTCAATTGAACGGTTCTGCGTACGCCATGTGCATGCGGTGCGGGAGGATACTCCCCCCGGTGACCATAGCCTCGCCAGTCCCGGCACCGCCAATGTCGATGGCGGGAATGGGCATCCCTCCGCCTCCGCCGGTCCCGCAGGAAATCGATCCGTTCGAGACGGTCTTCGACAGGCCGTTGACTCCGGAGGAGCTTGGAGCACTGAAGCGCGTCGAGCGCTCGCCCGCCATCGGGGCGACGAGGGTCATGGCCACGCTCTTCGGAATCGCGCCTCTCTTCCTGATATTCCTGGCCTTCATGGGGACCCCGTTCGACCCAGCCGCCTTCCCCATGGTCATGATCGGTTGCGCAGTCATCGCAGTGGCAATGGGCGCAGCGTCGCGCGCGAAGAGGTACCCGGTGGGTCTCACGATCACGAAGGGGAGTGTGAGGGAGGCTCGCGGTATCCCCCGGAGAACGACGCGGCCAACGGAGCAGTCAGCCGTCCGGCTTGGAGACGTCGAGTTCGCCTCGACAGCGGCGGTCATGCAGAACCTGCAGGAAGGCCGCATGAACTCGGTCGTCTTCGTGCCCCCGAACGAATACGCGCCCAACGCTGCGGCGAGGAAGCGAGGGTGGATCCTCGGCGCGAACGGGATCATGTTCAAATCGCCTGTGTCGTGCTCCATCATCCCCGCCACGGACAACCAGGGCCCGCCTCCACCGCCACCGACGATGCAATCGATCTGGGGAGGGAAGTGAGATGCGCGCATCAGTTTTCATCATCGTCCTCGCGGCACTCTCAATGTTCCTTCTCTTCATGCCATCCGCCACCGCAGCGCCGGGAATCAGCATCCAGGGCTACTACACGGGCGGGAGCTTCACCCCGAACGACGGCAGCTACCCCATACCGGTCGGAGCGACGCTCGAGGTGCGCATCTGGGACGACTTCTACGCCTGCAGCGACGCCACGGTCAATTGGGGCGACGGCACCGCACCCGACACCGGCGGCACCGGCAGCGGCTTCGCGCAATCGTACGAACATGTCTACACCGCGGCGGGGACATACACGATCACCGCCACCCAGGACGTCTGCCCCGGACTTGTGTCAGCGAGCAAGGTGATAGAGATAGGCGGCATGGGCAACATGTTCGACCCATCGAACCCTATGTTCTTCCTGATATTCTTCGCTCTCATCCTCGCGGTCGTCGCTCTCATCCTCGCGAACGCCAAGATTACGCCGCCAAGGCCCCGATCAGGAACGCCCGCCAAAGCTCCGCAACAGAACGCTCCCCGCCCAACGCCCGTCCCGAGGCTAGGGTACTCAGGCATAAACGCGAATATGACGCATCACCTCGTGCGGCTGCGGGAGGTCCCGCCGGGAGCCCCGGTCCAATACGACCCGCTCGGCCCGCCACACATCGACATGGTGTTCGGGAAGCCGACCAACATCGACCAGCACGTCAACTGCCATGCGTGCGGGGGGAAGCTGGGCTATACCGTCGAGGGCTGGTTCTGCATGAACCCGCAATGCCCGTTGATCGGCACGGGTCCGAAAGGATTCACGCGGGGTACCCTGCATCTGTGAATCCAAGCAAGGAATCCATGCGCGAGGATGCTTCCAGCCTATTTCGCTTATCGCGAATGAAAATTGCTGCCGCGCCCTTATGTGCTCCGACTCAGCTTGATTATCACGGTCCGTGAGCCTGCGGGCCGAAATTCTGTCAGAGGTGTTGTCATGCCCATGGAACCCAAGAGACCGATGAATCCCCCGAAGCCGATGAAAGCGACGCTGCTGAAGCTGTTCGTCATCAACAACGACGGCGAGTACGCGGGCGAATATGCGGTCGACGAAGACTGCACGGTAGAGTATGCGGACTGCATCGCGGTGATGGGTGGCGCGCCCGTCGAGGACATGCAGACGATACTTATGGGCAAGTTGAGAATGACGATGATTGCTGGCAACAGCTTCAACCTGCTCGCGGTGTCCAGCGGGCCGCTCGGATCGCAGGAGCTGACCTGGGCGAAGGCGACGCTTACGATGAGCGAGGCGGTCTTCACCCGCGTCCTCGAGGACAGGGGGCAGCAGCACCCGGTAAGGGATGAAGGTCTCGTGTCCGAGCTGAAGGTCGTCAGGGGGAAGCTGAGCGAGGTCGAGTCGCAGCTCATGGTCGAGAAGTCGAAGGCAGAGCAGGAGAAGCACGGTCTCAAGGAGCTGGTCACAGAGCTGCAGTCGAAGGTCGCGCGGGAGGAGGAGATTGAGAAGCAACTCGCCGCCGCGGCAAGCAGGGAGCAGCAGCTCAGGAGGGAGATGCAATCGAAGCAGGAGTCGGTGCGGGGCATCGAGATGACCATATCCAGGGCGATTGAGAGGGAGGAGGAGCTGCGCAGAAAATTCGACTCCATGAAAGCAGAGAACGAGAACCTCAGGAGCATGGCGGCGTCGATCACCGAGGCGAAGCGCGAGATCGATGAGCGCATGGACCTGATCAACAGGAAGGCTGCGGAGCTGCTCGAGAAGGAAGACGAGCTGAGGACGAGGGAGAGGAACATGCGAACGATGCCGATTCAGGTGTTCGGCGGTGAACGCTAGCGGCCGTGGGCGAGGTCGGATCAGCATCATCGGCTGTCAGTGTAACGCGGCTCACTCCGCACTCAGGAGATATGTCTCTTTGACGGTTGACGGGCTATCGACCTGAATATCCGGGACTTGGAACGTGTTGGATTGCAACGAGGCGATATTCGATTGAAAATGCTTCGTGGAGATGGCGGAGAAAGCGTTTCTGCCCCGAAATAATGATTCTCACCGCTGTCATTAATGCGGGTACGCTTAAATATCTGGAAACTTTTATGGAAGCCGGAATATACTAAGAATTCCCCCGCATAATTCGTGGCGGTTATCGGAGCAATCGAGGTGAATCGCTTGAGTAATGAAAATGAGCTTGAGCTAGAGAAAAACTGGCCTGTGAGACGGATCGTATGGATGTTCGGACTCGTGTTCCTCCTGGCGCTGGTGGCGCTGGTACTGGGCAGCAAGGGAGGTCAGGCCTCCCAGACGCTCGGTGACACGACGATATCCACGCCCGGGAACGTGTGGGCGGATGACACCTACTACATGGTAGGCAATCTTACGATTGCCGCCGGAGGCGAGTTGACCATGGACAACGTGATACTCCAGTTCAACGTGACAAGCGACGGCGAGCATTATCTCACGGTGAAAAGCGGGAGTATGTTCGACGTCATGGGTGGGACTCTAATTACATCGAGCAGCTCGAGCCACTACAATTTCTGGATAGACGCCGCGAGCACATGGAGGATAAGGGACACTATCATCGAATACGCCGGTGCCGGGGGGGCGGGAAGCAGGGGCATAAATATCAAGACCTTGCCGACAGCGGATGTGACGCTCGACAACGTGGAGATACGCTATGGCGGGGGCAATGGCATCTATTGGCTGAGCGACTTCAGGTCGCTGACTCTGACGAATTGCTGGATACATGACAATTCCAATGACGGGATACTGTTCCCCGGCCCGAACTCAGGGAGGTCGACTCTGACACTGGACAACAGCGATATTGACGATAACGGCCGTGCGGGCATCTACATCGCCAATATGAACGGGGCGACATTCACCGTGAGAATAATCGATTCGGAAATCACGGACAATCCTAGCGAGGGTGCCCTCACCTTTGACCACGCCACGAGCTCGACAATCGACGTGTCCGTGGTCGGGAGCGTTCTGGCGTACAACATGCATGGCGTGTACCTCGTCTACGGCAGCTACATCGACATGACCGTCAGCGTCGAAAACAGCACGGTGTCCTTCAACGGCAACCGCGGCCTATCTACATGGGGCACTGACCACGCCAACATCGACTACATCGTGACAGACAGCACGCTGGAAGGGAACGGCATGTCACTGTCAGATTATTACCATCAAGGAGGCAACGTGAGCATGACCGTGGTCCGCAGCAGCATCATCAACGGCCTCGGGGAATGTCTCATGGTCGGTGACATAGAAGGCGGCAGCGTCAGCGTGGTCACGCGCGACAGCACGATTTCGGGCTGCGCCAGTTATGGGGTATTGACGTACCTTACCTACAATGCCGATGTGAACGTCCATCTGTCGAACACCTCCGTGTCAGGCAACTCCTACGGCGTTGCGGACTACTCGCTCTACGGTGGCAACTACACCCTCACTGTGGATCAAGGTAGCACCATCTCGGGCAACTCCAACGACGGCATCGTCATCGACGGCATGACGGCCGGGAACATGACAATCGTCTTGGACGACAGCGACTTCAACGACAACGGAAACAGCGGCATCTCGATTCTGCCGAACGGCTACGCGTATCTTGTGAAGGATCCGCAGATTAGTCTCAGCCATGTTCTCATTTTGCGGAACGGTTACTATGGATTCTACATGGGCGACTACGCCATGAATGTGAATCTCGCCCCGGTTTTCAATGATGTCGTGCTCAACAGCAACTACGGAGGCATATACTTCATCGGGAAGGAGGGCGGTAGCTTCACGTTCAAGCCCATTGGCACCTTCATCATCGCCGACACATACGACTGGTCCTCGGAGTACGGTCTATACATAGGACCGATGTACGGTGCAGACCTCTCGGTCGACTTGTCGCGCGCGCAGATCATGAATCAGTCATCGGACGGTATCCGCATCGATGGGTCCTCTATCGTCCGGCCTCTGGAAGACTGGCTGCCGACCAACAGGATGGGCACGTCTGCGGTGTTCACCGGGCGGTACTACTACGTCTTCGGCGGGACGACGTGCATCGGCAACTGCGCCGTCAACGAGATTGCGAGGTTCGATCTGGCAAACCACGATGCTACGACGATCGCGACCACCCTGCCGTCGCCCAGGATGTTCACATCCGCGGTGTGGGATGGCGGCAACTTTGTCTACATATTCGGCGGAGAACAGAGCTGGAACGGAGCGTTCCTCAGCGAGATATTGCGCTTCGACATCAGGGACGAGTCGATATCGATCCTGCCTGTCACCCTGCCGGGCGGGCTCATGGGGACATCCGCTATATGGGACGGGCAGTATGCGTACATCTTCGGCGGTTTCAGCGGGTCTCCGCGGACTGAGATATTCAAGTTCGATCCCCTGACGAACTCCATATTCCAGGTCGGCAACCTGCCCTACGCCGGCAGCTACTGGGCATCTGCGGTGTTCGACGGAACATATGGGTACATCTTCGGCGGCTACGACGATTGCTGGTACTACTGCACTCTCAATACGATCGTCCAATACGATACCCTCACCGGCGACACGTCCGTCGTGGGCCATCTGCCTGAGACGCGGCAGGGCACATCGGCCGTTTGGTCGGGGAACCATGCGATCATCATAGGCGGGGACATGTACAGCTTCGGCAACTGGTGGGTGACCAGAAACAGCATCTACGCATTCGATCCGTCCACGAACACGGTGGAGTCGCTGCAGCCGTTGCCCGATTCGAGAGCTTACGCCTCTGCGGCAATTGACAGCACTGGCAAGATCGCCCTGTTCGGGGGGGCCCAGACAACTCCGATGGATGCAACATACTCAGAGATCTTCGTACTAAACGTCAAATCGCTTTCCGTTCTCGACAATCTGGACATCTCGATACAGGGTTCCAACATCGCTCATAACCGTGGCAGCGGTCTCTGTGTCGGCATGATGAGCGGAGTTGACACGAACATCGCGATAGCAGGCAGCGACATGGGGGGCAACAGTGACTCCGTCTACCTGCAATACGCATACCACAGCCACCTGACTCTCAGCATGACGGGCAACGACCTCACGGAGAACTCCGATGCGGGCGTCTACTTCGACTACTTCGATAACACCGACTCCGTCATCGACTTCCTTGGCAACGACGTGAGCGACTCCTACTACGGCTTCTATGTCAACTATTTCAGGAATAGCGCCACGACAACGCACATAGAGAACAACACGTTCGATTGGGCGCACTACGCGGTATACCTGGAATATCCCTCCTACTTCGAAACCAACCCACAGGATCAGAGGCCCAGCTATTTCTACATCTACAACAACGTCGCACTCAACCTCTTCAATGGTTTCATCTACTACGATCAGAACTACTACGCGCCAATATACTTCTACATAGACAACCTCGTGGCGACGGGTGAGCCGAGCAGCTACTGGAACGTCTATTTCTTCAACTTCGAGTACGCGTACAACGGGGACCTGCATGTCTGGATCAACAACGCGCAGGTTTCCGACGGATACTACGGACTGTATTACTATATGGACGATGATGCCGACGCATACATCACGATCCGTGACAGCGTCTTCACGAACGTTTACTACGGTCTCTACCTCTATTACCCCGCGTACTACGCGGACCTGTTCAAGCTCGACATCCTGAACACGGAGTTCTACATCTCCGAGTACGGCTACGGAATGTACATCTACTATCTGGGCGACGACTACGGGTGCCGCTATGAGATGACGATAGCGGACTCGCTCTTCGATGACTACTCGGGGGACAGCTACTGGTACGAGTACGCGATCTACGTGGACGAGGGCTACAACGGAATGCATTCCTGGACGATCGTCGACACCGACTTCGCCAACTACTACGACTATGGCTGGTATCTGGAGGAGATACAGAGCGGCGGAAAGGTATCCATCTGGATGTACGACGGAAGCTTCCGGGGCGCGCCGGGCCAGTATGCTGTGTCCATCTACGTCTACCAGGAGTGGTACGACGGCACCTGGGACATCAACCTCGTGAGCGTCGAGGGAGACCAGGCATACAAGATCGACGACAGCGACGGCGACATGTACCAGTCGTACGTCACGGTGTACTGGTACATCGATGTGACTGTGTACACGGGCCTGAACCTCGACCTGCCCGCACCGAACGTGAACGTGCTGGTGTACGACAACGGCGGCGGCGTGGTCGCTGGTGGCATGACGGACATCTCCGGAGTGGTCACCAAGCTCATCGCCAAGCAATACAGGATGAGCTACGGATACTTCGAGGCCTTCACGCCGCACAGCGTCGTCGCTTCGAACGGCATCGCCACCGCCTCTGCAATGGTCTCGCTGGCGGGCGCGGACCAGAGCGTCGTGCTGCGCCTCACTGGTGACGCTGACGGGGACGGGCTCAACGACGTGATCGATCCAGATGACGACAACGACGGTTACCCCGACAACGTCGACGCGTTCCCGAACGACCCGAACGAGTGGCGGGACACCGACGGCGACGGGATAGGCGACAACGCGGACCCGGACGACGACAACGACGGGTACCTGGACACCGTCGACAAGTTCCCGTACAATCCCAACGAATGGAACGACACCGACAACGACGGCATCGGGGACAACAGCGACCCTGACATCGACGGTGACGGTTACCTGAACAGCAATGACGCTTTCCCCTATGACCCGACGGAGTGGCGGGACACTGACCATGACGGTATCGGAGACAACAGCGACCCCGACATCGACGGCGATGGAGTGCTGAACGGCAATGACGCCTTCCCGTACGACCCGAGCGAGTGGAGCGACACGGACGGGGACGGGGTCGGCGACAACAAGGACTGGGACATAGACGGGGACGGCGTTGGGAATGAGAACGACGCCTTCCCGTACAACCCGAACGAATGGCGGGACACTGACCACGACGGCATCGGGGACAACAGCGATCCCGACATAGACGGCGACGGTGTCAACAACGCCCAGGACGCCTTCCCGTACAACCCGAACGAATGGAGCGACACCGATGGCGACGGGATCGGCGACAACTCCGACCCCGACATCGACGGTGACGGTTTCCTGAACAGCAATGACGCCTTCCCATATGACCCGACAGAGTGGCGTGACACCGACGGTGACGGGACAGGAGATAACGCGGACGCCGACGACGACGGCGACGGGTACCTGGACACGGTCGACGCGTTCCCGCGCAATCCCAACGAGTGGAGCGACACTGACAACGACGGCATCGGGGACAACAGCGACCCCGACATCGACGGCGACGGCTACCTCAACGCGCACGACGCCTTCCCGTACAACCCGAACGAATGGCGGGACACTGACAACGACGGCATCGGCGACAACAGCGACCCGGACATCGACGGCGACGGAGTCAACAACGCACAGGATGACTTCCCGTACGATCCGAGCGAGTGGAGCGACCTTGACAATGACGGCGTCGGCGACAACAAGGACTGGGACATAGACGGGGACGGGGTCTCGAACGACCAGGACAGGTTCCCGAGGGACCCCAACGAGTGGCGTGACACCGACGGCGACGGGATAGGCGACAACGCGGACACCGACGACGACGGCGACGGCGTGCCGGACACCACGGACGTGTTCCCGATGAACCCGAACGAGTGGGCTGACATGGACGGCGACGGCGTCGGCGACAACAGCGACCCCGACATAGACGGCGATGGCGTGCTCAACGCCAACGACGCGTTCCCGAACGACCCCGCGGAATCGCGGGACACTGACCATGACGGCATAGGGGACAACGCGGACCCGGACAAGGACGGCGACGGCGTCCTCAATGCGCAAGACGACTTCCCGCTGGACCCGAGCGAGTGGTCGGATATGGACGGCGATGGCGTCGGTGACAACAGCGACATAGACATCGATGGCGATGGGACGCTCAACGTCGTGGACGAGGCCCCCTTGGACCCGACGAGGTCGGGGACAATCTTCCAGCAGCCGCAGCCAGCCCCCGCCCCGCCAGACTACACGATGATCCTGGCGGTTATCGCGGGGCTGATGATCGTCCTGCTCCTTGTGACGATGGTGTCGATGTTCAGGAAGGGCAAGCCCTCGGCGGAGAAGAAGGAAGAGGAACCGGTCCAGACCGAGCCCGAGGAGAAGAAGGAGACCGAGAAGAAGGAAGAGTCCGAAGAGCTGTGATCAAAGAGAACGAACCGGGGCAGGCAAGCGAGTCTCGGAATCAGCCAGTGCCCCGGCCCCATCAGGGGGCTTCGAAGCGACTCCCCGTCTTGAGGAAGATCAGTCCATCGGCTTCCTGTAGAACACCGCCCTCCTCACGACCCTGAAGCCCATGCCCTCGTACAGGTGCCTGGCCCCGCTCGGGTTCTCCGCGTCGACCCCGAGGGCCGCCTCGGTCATCCCTCTTTCCCTGAGCACCTTCAGGCTCCGCGCGAGCAGCGCCCTCGCGATGCCCCTGCGCCTCCAGCCTCGCTTGACGGAGATAATCTCCGGGTGACCGCGCTTGCGTTTGTACCTCTCGTTGTCCTCGGCGTCAACGAAGTTCAGGACGGTCCCGACGACCTCGTCGCCGTGCCAGGCTATCTGCCACATCGAGGGGTCGAAGGTCGGCGACTCCCGCCAGTGCGCGAGCATCTCGTCCGATATCGGCACCTGGCTCCGCATGTCCTTGCACGCCTCGTTCCAGGCGTCGATTATCGCGCGGTAGTGCTCGGGCTTCACCGGGCGCACCTCGACGCCCTCGGGGAAGGGGAGGTCGGGTACGTTCTCCAAGTCATTGCGCACGAGCCTGAGGCCGTAGCGGTAGACCATGTACCCGGCGCGCTCAAGGGCGGAGGCCAGGTCGCTTTCTGTCTCCTCGACGAGAGACTGGAAGAGGCGAGGGCCGTCCTTCGGGTTCGCCCTGGACAGCTCCCTCAGCCGCCGCTCGCTGCGCCTGAGCATCGCCTCGAGGATCCCTTTCCCCCGCCATTGCGGGAGGAGGAAGATGCGGTGGTTGTAGAGGTAGGCGCCCTCCGGGTCCTTGGCCCACCATGTCTCAGAGTAGCCGACGACGTCGCCGCGTACCTCCGCGAATAGGAAGTCCTCGCGCGGGTCGCTGTGTTCCAGGTGCCTGAACTCGCGCGCGAAGTCCTCGACGGAGACCGTCAGCTCGAGCTGGTCGGCCTCCCTGATCCCCTCGATGACGGCGACCATGGCGGGGAAGTCCGACTCGTCCCTGAATAGGCGGAACGCGAGGCCGGGGATGGCGGGAGCGCCGGGGATGTTCACCAGGTCTGTTCGATGATTGGGACTCATGCGGTCTCGCTTTGCAGAATGATTGTTCTAGATGAGCATTTCGCTGCATGATGGATTGACGCGGATGGCCCTGTCAGGAGAAAATGAAAAAATATGGCCGTCCATAAGTATTAAGGACGGCCTTGTTGTGGAGGGATGCTTGCTACTATATTGGCGACGGAACCACAAATAGATTGCGGTCGATGATGGGCAGGCGCGTGCCGCGATTTGAGACCTTGCTCGTGGGCTGATGGAGGATTGCCTGCATGACGGGTTCACGACATCTCTCATTCCTGGAAAGGCAATCGGCTTTGCCCCATCAGATACTCTGCGGTTTCTCCATGACAAACTCGCCAGCGATATCGAAGGGCCCAGAAGGGAATTCGAACACGGGCGAGGGCTTTAGTGCACAGTGTCGGGCCAATGCTGCGCGGCTGGAATTCCAGATGATTGCACCGGTTATCATGCCAACTTCGGTTTCTCCTTCTTTAATTTACCATCGATGATCTTGATGAGCAGCTCCGCTTTGATCGGCTTGGCAAGGTAGAAGTCGGCTCCCCGTTCGAGGGCCCTGACCCGGTCTTCGTCTGAAGGGTGGCCCGTCAGCATGATCATCGTCATTTTGGGTGAGATTGTCCGAAGAGGCTCCAGGAGGTCCAGACCGTTCATGTCCCCGAGCCTCATGTCGATCACCGCAGCAATGTAGAGTTTGGTCGCGGATCTATCCAGCGCTTTTCGGCCCGATTCAGCCGTGTCCGTCTCGTACCCGTGTTGCTGGAGTATCCTGGCTAGGATCCGGAGAATTGTCTCGTCATCGTCCACTATGAGGATGCACTGAGGGGGTTCTGCTTCGTCAGGTGACACGGCTGTGCTCGTGCCGAAGGAGGACGAGAAGGCACTTGAACGAGAGTGACTGATAGGCTACAACAACTGCTCTGACAAGGTTCCCGATGCTCGTGAATTCCACTGCAGACCACGGAGTCGAGCGGCCAAGCGTTGGCCGTGTCGGTCTTTCCGGGAACGCCTCTATCCGCTCAGCTTCTCGGCGACCAAACCTATGAGTTCCTGCGCCTTGACGGGTTTGACCAAGTATGCGGCGGCTCCCCTGTCCAACGCCTTGGTCGCGTCCTCAAGAGACGGGAATCCCGTGATGGCGATTATGACCATGTCCGGTCGTGCCGTGTGCATCTTCGCAAGGAGGTCGATGCCGCTCATGTCTGGGAGCTTCACATCGGTCAGGGCGAGGTCATAGCCCTGATTCTGCAATTTGTCCAAGGCCTCCTGCCCCGTTTCAGCCGTGTCCGTGTTGTATCCTTGTTTCTGGAGGATGCGCGTGAAGATCTGGAGTATGGATTTGTCGTCGTCGATCACGAGGATGTTGTTTTTCCGCTTCTTCATCTCAGTTCGCCTTTTTCGTGAAAGGAAGTGTGATGATAAATGTGCTGCCTTCCCCCGCCTCGCTCTGGAACGTTATGTCCCCGTTGTGGGCCCTCACCAGTTTCCTGCAGACCGGCAGTCCGAAGCCCTGTCCCTTGGCTTTCGTCGTGAACAGCGGCGTGAACATCTTCGGTTTGTTCTCCTCCAGTATGCCCACGCCCGTGTCTTCGACGCTGACGCGCGTGGATCGCTCGTCGGAGAAGACCTTGAGGGTCAGTTTTCCTCCGTTCGGCATGGCTTGGACGGCATTTTCTATCAGGTTCACCAACACCCGTTTCATGTACACCGGGTCAACCGCTGACTTCGCGAGGTTCTCCTGGAATTCCTTCTGGATGTCGACGTTCTCGGGAATCTCGATGGCGGACAGGGCCTCATCGATCAATTCCCGGATGTCCGTTTCTCTGGGCTGGGGTGTGGGTGTCCGCGCGAAGTCCTGCAGGTCGGCCACCAAACGGTTGATGTATTCGGCTTGATTCTGGATTATGTCGAGGACTTCGCTCAGCTCCTTCGCTTCCTTGCTAGTGGCGGGTAGGGACCCGATGGTCTCCTTCGCTAGGTACACGGCTCCCTCGATGCTCTGCAGAGGGTTGCGGATGTCGTGGCCCACCATGCCGGCCGTCTCGCCGATTGCAGCCAGGCGTTGGGCATCCTGGAGCTCCCTAGTCCTCTCCTCGACCATCTCCTCCAGGCGTTGAGAGTATTCCTTCAGGCGTTTCTGATTGTCTTCCAGACTCTCCATGTTCCGACTGTTGATAAGGGCGATGGAGGCAAGTTCACCGAACGCCGAAGCCATGTCGGCGTCATGTTCGATGAAGCCTCCCGGCTTGTTCGCGAGACCGATTATCCCCACTGTCTTGGCGCCGATGACCAAGGGAGCGAACAGGACATTTCGGAGTGCTACGTGTCCGCCGGGTATGAATTTCGCCCACTCACTGTTGGAGAAATCATTGTGATAGACCGCTTTGTTTGTTCTGAACGCTTCCGCACGCAGCCCCCGGATCGGCATCGGGAGTGAGCGGTCAACGGCGCAAGACTGCCCCCCCGAATCCAGGAACAGAACTTCGTTCTCCTTGCCGTCCTTGCTCAGGAGGGCGACGTAGCCGGCAGTTGCACCGACAAGTTCCTTACAGCAATTGAATATCGACTGGGCCGTTTGCTGGAATTGCTGGTTCTCCAAGATGGTTCGTGATGCCTTTAAGAGTGCAGAGACTTCCGACTCGCGTTGACGAGCCCTGTCTAGGGAACTGCGCAGCTCCTGCTCCATCCTCTTGCGTTCGGTGATATCCCTGGCGACGTGGACGGAGCCGATCACCTGACCTTGCTTGTCGAGCAGAGGAGTGGTGCTGACCATGAAGTCTCCGCCCAGACGATCTTCATGCATCTCCGCAACGTGCTCCTTGCCGTCCGCCATGGAGAGGGAATGGGGGCAGTACGATGGCGGTCCATTGAGGTTGTGCACGCATTTGAAGCAGTTGAGACCAACGCAGTCATCGGTATTCATATCCATGTGCCGCGCCATCGATTTGTTCGCACGCACAATCCGGTGTCTTCTGTCCAGGATGGCGACCAGATCAGGCATGCTGTCGAACGTACACTCCCACTCGTTCTTCGCGTGGAGGAGTGCGTCCTCCGTTTTCCTGCGCTCGGTCACTTCCTGTCCGTACGCGTTCAAATAGCCGGTGCCAGCGATTGGGGTCAGCATGAAGGAGAATGTCTCAGCTCCGTATTCCTCCTCGAACTCTCTCTTGATCCCTAATCTGTAGACATCCGCGACCAGCAGACGCCAGCTGTTGGGTGCAAGCTGTCCGACCTGGCATTTCCATTCATCCAGCATGGGTCGCCCCGCGTCGTTGCAGTACAGGACGGTGCCGTCCTTCGATATCCGCATGACGGGATTGGGATTCTCATCTGGAAATCGTGCCAGAGCTCTCGCCTCCTCTTCTGCTTTCTTCCGCTTGGTGGTCTCGAATAAGGAAAGGATGAGCCCCTGCACCCGTCCCCCTTCATCCTTGACAGGCCCGAGCGTCCAGTCCCAGTATGTTGTTCCTCTCTCTGGCTGGTCAGCGAACTCAAACGGTTTATCCAGGAAGGTCACGGGTTCAGCCGTGTCCCTGACCTTCTCGAAAATGGCTTGGTTCTCCGCGTCCGGGAAGAGGGTGAAGTGGTTCTTCCCGACGAGTTCTTCGACGGTGTGTCCTGAACCCCTCGAGTAGGCGGTATTCACCGCCACGAAGTTGAAGTCGGTGTCGAAGTAGGCCATCATCGCGCCCGTGCTTTCCATGATTGCCCTGAGGATTCTGCTCTCTCCCGCAATTGCCTTCGCGTCAGGACTAATGGGCGCGTCCTTGGGTTTCGATCCATCGACAGACCTGACCTCTTTCCTCTGCGGCATCTTCTCACCTGGATTGTCTGCACCAGCCACTAAATAGTAATATAGCTATCGTCGTGTTAACATGGAGAACTGCGAGTGCTGAGAGACCCTCAAGCAGGTTGTTGCTGACAGGACGAATGGGGGCAGGCGTTGGACGAAAAAAGGCTGTTCGAATATCTTCTGGAACTGGGGTTACCCAAGAGAGAGGCCGACATCTACATCTTCCTCTCGAGAGGCGGCCCGCAAAAGGCCCAGTCCGTGGCGGCGCACCTCAAGATTGACAGGGCCCAGACATATCGTTCGCTGATGAGCCTGCAGCAGAAGGGGATTGTGCAGCAGGCCCTCGAAGCCCCCACGCGGTTCATCGCCGTCCCGATAGAGTCCCTGCTGGAGGCGCACATCAGGGATAAGAAGAGCGAAGTTGCCCGCATGGAGGCCGAGAAGTCAGAACTGATCGACTACTTCAAGACCATCGGCGCGAGAGAGAAAGCATTCCCGATGGCGAAGTTCCAGGTCATCACGGGAAAGAGCGGAATCTACTCGAGAATCTCGCAAATGGTGAGTCAATCCAAGAAGGAGATCCTGAGCCTGACGACGAGCGTTGGCCTGATTCAGGAGGACGTGGCCGGGATCCTTGACGCGGTGGTCAAGTCCGCACGGGAGAAGGGAGACGTCCAGTTCAGGATGCTCGCCAACATCTCACGCGAGAACCTGCAAATCGTCAAGGGCATCGTCAAGAAGACCGTGGCGGGAAAAACTTCGGCTCAGTGGCGCCACATCGATCTGGGCACCACGTTCTACCCGCGCTTCGTGATCAAAGACGAGGAGGAGGCCATCCTGTGCGTCATCTCCCAGGACAAGCACTCGACGTCACTGCGGGAGGACACAGGCCTCTGGATCAACAGCAGGATGTTCGTTTCGACACTGAAGACGTCCTTCATGGAAATGTGGCGGAGCGCCGTCAGCGTGGAGGACAGGATAAACGAGCTCGAAACGGGGAAACCCAGGGAGGTGACGCTCGTGTTGAAAGAGCCGACGGACGCGCAGTCCAGGATCCAGGAAGCCCTCGACACCGCAAGGAAGGAGGTGATCCTGATCTCATCCTCCGCGGGCATCAACAAGATCGTGGACGACGACATGTTCAAGGGATGCGCGAGGAGAGGGGTCAAAATCCGCATCATGGCGCCGATCGACCTGGAAAACATCGAGTCGGCGCGGAGGCTCTCGAAGCTCTACGAGATCAAACATGTCTCCATCAGCTACCTGACGATGATGATTGCCGACAGCATGCATCTTTTCATCTTCAAGGCGCCTTTCCTGGAAGAGGAGAGCTTCGAGTCCCCTTTCCAGTTGCACGACACGTTCTACACGAACGACCGGAAATTCGTGGAGAGGGCGGCTGAACTGATGAAGGATGTCTGGAAAAGGGGGACGCTGGTCTCGGAGGTGGACTCCGGCGGGCCGATGGGGACGCCGATCGTGGAGGTCGCGGGCTCCATGACTGTGCTGAAGGTTATCGAAGTCATGCTCAAGAAAGGCGTGAGTTCGGTCCTCGTGAGCTCGGAGAACAGGGTGACCGGCATAATAGACCAGAGGGACATCCTGGAGGACGTGGTAAAGGGCCGAAACAAGCTTGACGAAACCACCGCAGCCGAGATCATGTCAACGCCGATTCTCACGGTAGACTCGGACACGCCCTTGATAGACGCTCTGAGAACTCTGAAGGAGAAACGCATTCCCAGGCTTGCGGTGATGAAGAAGGGCAAGCTCATAGCGATGCTGACTTGACGCGGCGCCGGGTCAAAGGTCCAATAGACTTGGGGAATCATCAGGCCACGGACAGCCGCATTACTCCATAGCAAGACGTTCTCACGAGCGCCGAATTCGACTGTCCACTTCATGAAGTGCTGTTGTCGTGGTGATACAGTCACGCCCGCTTTTCTAATCCACCATTATTGCAGCGTCAGGAGCGTTCAAGTATGGATAAATCAAAATCCAAGAAGAAAGTGTCTGCAGCCAAGAATAAAACTAGGGCGAGTAGGGCCATCATACCCATAGCAATGCTGTTGGTCTCCATATTCGCCAACGTGAGCTTCGCACAGGCGGCGTTTGTGCCAGGGCCCGACGGGTTCTTAGTCCCGCACTATTTCGGTCCCTATCCCAACTACGCCACCAGTCAGCTCCCGACGGTGACGGTCGACCCGAACACTGGCAACATCACAAGCGTCAGTGGCGGGATCAGGAAGTTCGTCGACTCACTGCCGGGGCTAGGACCCGCAAACGCAAACAACCTCGGGCAGTACATCCCGGTCGCCGTCCCCGACCAGACGACATTCCCCGGAAGCGACTACTACGAGATTGCATTGGTGGAGTACCGCCAACAGATGCACTCGGACCTGCCACAGACCCGGCTGAGGATCTACGTGCAGCTTGAGACGCCAGAGCTCTACCCATTCAGCAAGAGCGCGGCTCTCTGGAATCTCGACGGCAGCCCGATCCTGAAGCCCGACGGCACTCAGGCCATTGGCATGGACATCCCGCGATACCTGGGCCCCTTCATCATCGCTCAGAGGGACGTCCCGGTCCGCGTCAAGTTCTACAACCTGCTGCCCACTGGCGCCGGAGGAGACCTCTTCCTGCCTGTGGACACCACGGTCATGGGTTCGGGAATGGGTCCCGTACCGATGCTGAACCCTGACGGGACACCAATGTTGAACGCAGATGGCTCCGTGATGTATGAGTCCTACACCCAGAACCGTGCAACGCTGCACCTCCACGGCGGCAACACGCCCTGGATCAGCGATGGCACGCCTCACCAGTGGATCACCCCCTCCGGGGAAGACACGGTCTACCCCAAGGGTGTGAGCGTCTACAACGTCCCGGACATGCCCAACCCCGGCCCAGGCGCGATGACTTTCTATTACACTAACCACCAGAGCGCCAGGCTGATGTTCTACCACGATCACTCCTATGGGATCACTCGCCTCAACGTGTATGCTGGCGAGGCAGCCGGCTACCTGATCGAGGACGAGGTCGAGATGGCGCTGATTTCCTCGGGGATCATCCCCCAGGACCAGATCCCCCTGATCATACAGGACAGGACTTTCGTGCCCGACAACACGACGCCAATCACCAACATGTGGGGGACTTTCCCCTCGCAGCTCGACTTCCAGGACCCCACCTGGAACACCACGATATGGGGCGCACCCGGTGATCTGTGGTATCCGCACGTCTACATGACGATGCAGAATCCCGGCGACCCGTCGGGAATGAACATGTTCGGCCGATGGCAATACTCCCCGTGGTTCTGGCCCCCATACATGCCGAAGTACGGCCCAGTGCCGAACCCGTACTACGATCCGGCCAACCCGAACAACCCGATGGAGCCCCCGATGATACCAGGAACCCCCAACCCCTCGATGCCAGGGGAAGCGTTCATGGACACTCCAGTGGTCAACGGTGTTGCATATCCGTACCTCGAGATACAGCCGAAAACCTACAGGTTCCGCATATTGAACGCAGCGGACGACAGATTCTGGAACCTGCAACTGTACTTGGCCGACAGCACGGTCACCACCCCGGATGAGAGGACAAACACGGAAGTCAAGATGGTGCCCGCAGTCCTCACCCCCGGCTTCCCTGACGGATGGCCCACGGACGGAAGGGAGGGCGGAGTGCCCGACCCTGCCACCGCAGGTCCATCATTCATCCAGATTGGCAACGAGGGCGGTTTCCTACCGGCCCCGACCGTGCTGCCGATGCAGCCCGTCGACTGGAACTGGGACCAGGGGACGTTCGACTTCTCGATCCTCAGCAAGTTCACACTCCTGCTGGGGACCGCGGAGCGAGCTGACGTCATCGTCGACTTCTCGCAGTTCGCGGGCAAGACCCTGATCCTCTACAACGACTGTCCGGCGCCGGTGCCAGCAGCCGACCCGCGCCTGGACTACTTCACGGGCAAGCCGGACCAGACGGACAGCGGAGGCTCACCAACGACCGTGGCGGGCTTCGGCCCGAACACCAGGACGATCATGCAGATCCGGGTGGCAAATGCGACCCCGGCCGCTCCGTTCGACCTTGCGGCTCTGATGGCGGCCTTCAACTCGACCGCGACGACCAAGGGCGCGTTCGCCGCATCCCAGAACCAAATCATCATCCCGCAAGCAGCCTACGGTTCGGCCTACAACGCGACTTTCACGGACACCTACGCGCACATATTCGATGACTCCCTGACGTTCACGCCGATAGGCTCGGACACGTCGGTGACTCTCCCGATGCAGTCGAAGGCAATCCACGACGAGATGAACGGCGTTGTCGAAAGGGATTACGGACGAATGGCCGTGCAGTTCGGGGTGGAGCTGCCCAGGACAAGTGCATTCATGCAGACCACGATTCTCTACAACTACGCAGACCCGCCGACCGAGATCATCAAACCGTCAATATACGGCACGCAAATCGGAGTCCTCGGTGACGGGACCCAGATCTGGAAGATCGTGCACAACGGCGTGGACACGCACACGGTCCACTGGCACATGTTCGAGGTCCAGCTGATCAACAGAGTGGCGTGGGACAACAATGTCAGACCGCCCGACGCCAACGAACTGGGCTGGAAGGAGACCCTGAGGGTGAACCCGTTGCAGAACACCTACGTTGCCCTGAGGCCGATAGTCCCGCCCCTCCCGTTCGACATACCAAACAGCATCCGGCCTCTTGATCCGACGCAGCCGCTGGGGACCATCCTGAAGACTCAAAATGATATCAAGGACCCGAGCGGCGAACCGATCACCCTCGTCAACCACCTGGTCAACTTCGGCTGGGAGTACGTGTGGCACTGCCACATACTGGCGCACGAAGAGAACGACATGATGCGCGCCATAGTGGTGGCGGTCCCGCCAAGGGCACCGTCAGACCTGACCGCCACAATCAAGGCGGGCAGGGCGGCGTTGACTTGGATGGACAACTCGCTGAGCGAGACCAGCTTCGTCATCCAGCGGGCGAGCGATGCCGCGTTCACGACCGACCTGGTCGTCTTCAGCGTCGGCCAGGACGTGACCCAGTACGTCGATGCCACATACAAGAAGGGCAGCACATACTACTACAGAGTGTTCGCACGCAACGTGGTCGGTGACACCGAAGTGTACCCCGACCCCGCCGTCGGCTTCCCGCACGTCTCAGCCGATTCCGGCTTCTCCAACACGATCGGTGCGCCGACTGGTACCACGACGCTCGTCTCGCTCACTCAAGGCTCCGGGAGGACAGCACCCGTGGTCGCCACTTGGTCGTACTCGCCGAGCGGGGACCAGACCGGTTTCTCGATCCAGCGGTCAACAAGTGCCGATTTCACGCAAGGGCTGACGACGTTCAAAGTCGGTCCGACCGTGAGGACGTACTCTGACGGCTCGGTCAAGCGCAACACAGTCTACTACTACCGGGTGGCAGCAACCAACGACTTCGGCATCGGCGGCTGGTCCAACGTGCTGTCGATACACACCAACGCGTAGGAGGCACAAACAACCCTTTTTTATTTTTTAATCTATGTCTATCCAGAAGAGGCGAGAAGGAGGCGACAGCGACGGATACACGAAGAGACGAAGGCGCGAGAACGAGACGGAACGGACGATCGACGCCGAGATTGCTGACAGCGTCAGCAGCGGTGCTGGCGCTGATGGCCATCGTGGTGTGGATCCCGCCCTCCTCGGCGGGTCCGTCCGTGATCGCCTTCGACTTCGACACTGGCTCTCCGACCCTCTCGGAGGGCCAGAACACCCCTCTGGATCAGACGTCAGGCGGGGTCGCGGCGCACTTCAGTTCGCCGTCGGACCCCGCCGCCTTTTCGGTCCAGAGCTACGGGACTACGTTCCTGACGTTGTCACAGTTCTCAGGGAAGTACCTGTACGACAACAGGGCCACTAGGGACTATCTTGACATCAAGTTCACCGCGCACCTGACCAGCGCCAACCTGACGTTCGCGACGATAGAGGCGCACGGGGGGCCGGGCATGGAACCCTGCAACGTAACACTGACCGCGTACATGGACTCGACCGGGAATCCTCCCGTTGGGTCCGCGGTCGCGCATGGGGCATGGTCGAACGACTCGTATCCCCAGGGACGGTTGAAGTTCGACTCGGGCGGTCAGCCATTCAACTTGGTGAGGATCTACCTGCCGTATCAGCGCCCCGGTGTCACGGATTTCTTCGTGGACGATGTCGTTGTCATCACCGCAAACATGGTGGACAACAGTCCCCCGCAGACGACGATCAACCTTGGCGGGATCCTGGGGAATCTGGGCTGGTACACTTCCGACGTCACTGTCAGCCTGTCCGCCACCGATGACGTGTCTGGGGTAATGAAGACGGAATACAGCCTCGACAACATCACTTGGACGGTCTTCGCGACGCCCTTCGCCCTCGCGAGCGAGGGGACGACGACGGTCTACTACAGATCGACGGACAACGCAGGCAATATCGAGGTCGTGAAGGTCCAGGCGGTGAAGGTCGACAAGTCCGCCCCGGTGACCACGCTCAGCTTCTTCGGGGTGCAGGGCGATCTCGGCTGGTTCACGTCGCCGGTGACGGCGACCCTGTCCGGGACCGACTCGGTGTCGGGAGTGGCCGGGACTGAATATAGCTACGACAACGTCACATGGACGCCCTACACGGTCCCCTTCAACATCGCCGGAGAGGGTGCCAGGGTCGTCTACTACAGGTCGACTGACTCGGCCGGCAACGTCGAAGCGGTGAAGACGCAGGCCGCGAAGATAGACATGACCGCCCCGACAGGCGCGATCATAATAAACGGCGGCGATTCGTCGACGCCCTCGACATCGGTGACGCTGACGGTGACCTCGACAGACGCATCCTCAGGCGTCTCCGCGTACAGGTACGGCGACGACGGCACGTGGGACGCGGAGCAGTGGGAGGCCCCTTCGCCGACGAAGGCGTGGACCCTGACGTCCGGGGACGGGTTGAAGACGGTCTACGCCCAGATCAAGGACAACGCGGGCCTGACCTCTCTCACGTACCAGGACAGCATCGTGCTCGCGACCCTTGACACGGCGAGGCCGGTGGCGGATGCGGGGCCCGACCGGGTTGTGGACGAGGATACAGTCGTTACGCTCGACGGGTCGGCGTCCACCGATGACGTTGGAGTGACGGGCTACACATGGACTTTCATGGACGTGACCGCCAGGACGCTGACCGGGGTGACGCCGACCTACACTTTCGAATCGCCGGGAACCTACGCAATCACGCTCAACGTTACCGATGCCGCGGGCAACTGGGCGACCGACACCGCGGTCTTTGTCGTCTCGGACATCACGGACCCCGTGGCAATCGCCGGAGAGAACCGGACGGTCGAGGCGGGCGCGACGGTGTCCTTCGACGCGGGAGCGTCATACGACAACGTGGGATTAGTCGCCTACGATTGGAGCTGCGGGGACGGGATGAACGACACGGGCGTCACGATCGCCCACGTCTATGATGTTCCCGGGACCTACACGGTGACCCTCACGGTCAGGGACGCGGCGGGAAACTTCGGGACGCACGCGGTCACGGTCACCGTGCTTCAACGACCTTCGTCGGACCAGGTGTCGCTGCCGTTGGTGATTTTGGCGATCTTCGTCATATGCGCCCTCGTGGCCGTGCCGCTTTACATCATGAGGCGGAAGCGGCGTCAAGATTGATGCGGGGAGGCGGACACTAGGGCATGCCCCTATCTGCTCCTTCAGCCGCCGCGCAAGGGCCAGTCCCAGACCAGCGATGGGGAAGACCACGGGGCGCTGATTACCGTCATTGACTTGGCACACTGACAAGACCAAGAAGGGATTTGGGCGGCGTCATCGCAGACCGTGGAGGTCAAGGAACAGGGGCCAATCCTGTACACCACTTTCTCGGCATCGGCCTGCGCTAGAGCTTCCTCGCGTCCTTGTAGAACCGATTCTGCCATGGCGTGAGCTTGAAATTCTCGAGTCTAAACCACGACCCAATAGGAGATTGATTTCCGGGCCTCAATCTCAGTCTACGGCCATGCCACAGTTGAGCTTGTGAGCGTTTTCTATTATATGTAGTGTAGAGTTGGTAAGTACACGAGATGCCAACGTTACAGAAAATGTGAGATGGGCGCACATGCATCTTGAGCAGAAGTTTCCCGACGATGTCGTCCAGTCCGATCACCCGGAGAGACTCAGCGGTCAAGAAATTTGATCGCCCCGCTATAAAAGGTGAGGCCGCTCGTGAGCTCTCTCGGAATTCAGGGAGAGAATAGAAAAATATGACCGTCCAACAACAAAACGGACGGTCGTGTTGTGGAGGGATGCTTGTTACCATAATTGGCGTAGGAGACTCAAATAGATTGCGGTCGGCGATTCATGCAAGCCGTCGAAGGGCAGGATTGCCGGTCTGACACCAATAGATTGATGCCCCTTGACTACCATAATAATCTTCAGCGGGAATAATCGAGGGGGGTGGACAGCGCGTGGCGCGAAACACAGTCTTCACCTGTCTTGTGCTAGCATCTCTGATGATAGTGGCTATTGCCCAGCGGCCAGCCGACAAGGCATCGAGCTCGGACGAGGGGCGGCTTGGCGATCCCCAGCTTCCGTCATGGTGCAGTCTCTACGAGGGGGATGGGGTCAGCGATCCTTCGGCGGAAGGTTGGGATGTCAGGCCATTCGGTGGGACAACGATCACTGCAGGCTTCTCCGATGGAGCGACGGTCGCGATGGTGAACGACCCGACTTCGGCTAACGGCGCCTGGATGCAGAGGTTCATGGACTTCGAGCAGCCGTTCGTGATCTCGGTCCGCGGCCGTTACGATCCGAGCTCGTCATTCAGCGACTTCGTTACCCTGCTTGACGTCTTCACGGGGAACCACTCGATGGGTGTCAGCCTCTATCCCACGCACATGTACATCGGCGCGGTTCCGCCAATCGACCTCCCGGCCGTCAAGGGCACATGGTACAACGTCACCTTCGACGCGAGGGCGCCATTGGACGTGGACGTCTTAGTGGACGGAGTCCTCGTCGGCAACGTGGAGATGTATCCCATCGACCTGATAATCTGGGATCAGCCTCTCAACAAACCCGGGTTGTACGCCATTGGAACGGGCCTCGACCAGACGGCGGCCGGCATGGTCGACTACATACGCACGACGATGTGCCCACCGAACGAGATACCGCCGAAGCACCCCGACAGGATACCGCCCGAGATCAGGAACGTCACGTTCGATGACGGCATCCAGCAGCCGGCGAACGTCCTCACCGTCCCCATGGGCACTTCGAAGGTCTGGCTGAACGCGACGATAGACGACTCGAGGACGAAGAACTCGACGATCTGGTCTGTGAACTACTCGAAGATGCCAAGGACCTGGCCGGGCACGCGCATGTATCCCGTCGACGGCAAGCTGGACTGGCCGGTTGAGGATGTCACCGCCCTGATCGATATATCGAGTTTCCCGCTGGGGAGCTACGATTACTGTGTGTATGCCAGGGACTACCAGGGACCCAAGAACCTGACGGGCGGCTGCGGGACGCTGATCATTGCGGAGGTTTTCCATTTCAACGTCAATGTGAGCTACAGCAATCCGGATTGCCGCGAAGGCACGTGCTATGTCCATCTCGAGATAGACACGGATGACACGACGCTCATCTTTTTCAGATGGGATTTCAACGATGACGGCAGTTGGGACACTGCCTGGCTGACATCGAAGTCGTACGACTGGAGCCCGTATGGCGACAGTTATCAAGGGAGGGTATGCGCGCAGGGCGCGGACGGCACTGGCAGGCTCGCGAACTCCTGCGCTGACTACGAGGTCAAGAACGTCCCGCCATCCATCGTCGGCATCGAGACGTTCATGCTCGCGAATGTCACGCTCAGAGTGGCAGGGGAGAAGTGGCACGACGTCGCCCTAGTGCTCTTCGAGAATGGGACGGCGGTGGGCTGGGCGCAGGTCATCAGGCAGCCGGGCAGTCCTGATCGTCAGGCGGTCACCGTGCACGGCGTCAAGCTGTCGCCAGACAGGAATCTCTCAGCGATCGTCTACTACACGCCTGACGACGACAAGGTTAACGGGCAGCCCAACGGCGCCAATCCAGTTTGGCTCATCATCAGCTGGGAGAACGGGCGGGAGACCAGGCTGCATCACACCTTCAACGTCAAGCACCCGGGCACCTGGGTCTGGACGGTGGACAGCCTCCGCATCTTCGCGGTCAACCAGACAATGCATTTCACCGCCACCGCCACAGACCCGGGCAGCGACGACCTCACGTTCACATGGGACTGGGGGGACGGGACTCCCGCCACCGCCACCACCCACTTCAACGACGGTGCGGGGCCGGATCCGCCGTACAGCCCGGGCGGGACGTACCCGTTCACCGCCACGGACTCGCAGACTCATGCGTACTCGTCGGCGGGGGCGTACACGGTCACATTGAAGGTGAGCGATGACGATGGCGGTACGAGCGAGATGACGTTCGATATCATCATTGGCGGGTGAGCGGAATGAGGTTCAAAGGAATCGCCTTCGTGCTCTGCCTGCAACTGCTCTCGTCCGTGATCATTCTCACGGCTCCTGTTCCGACCGTGAGCGGGAGTGATGCTGAGGGGCCGCGTCCTATGACGTGGTGCAGCCTCTACGAGGGGGACGGCGTCAGCAGTCCGAGCTCGGAGGGATGGACCGTGAGGCCAGGTAGCGGGACGATCACGAGTGGCATCTCCGACGGAGCGACGGTCGCAATCGTGAACGACCCGACGTTGGTAGGCGGCTCCTCCTGGATGCAGAGGTTCGTGAACTTCGAGCCGCCGTTCATCATCTCCGCCCGCGGCCGCTACGATCCGAGTACGACCTACAATGGCCGGATGGTCCTGATGAGTGCCTTCACGGGGAACCACTCAATCGGCGCGACCATCTATCCCACGCACCTGTATATCGGCGCGGTCCCAGTACTCGACCTGCCCGCCGTTCAGGGCACATGGTACAACGTCACCTTCGACGCGAGGGCGCCGCTGGATGTGGACGTCTACGTGAACGGGGCCTTCATCAGCAATGTCGAGATGTATCCGCGCGATTTGGTAATCTGGGATCAGCCTCTCAATAAACCCGTGGCACTCGCAATCGGGACGGAGGTAGAAGAGCAGACGAAGGGGATGGTCGACTACATTCGGACGACCATGTGCCCGCTGACCGAGGTTCAACCGAAGACCCCGGACAGGACACCGCCCGCGATCAGGAACGTCATGTTCGACGACGGCATCCAGGCGCCCGCGAACCACTTGACCGTCACTCAAGGCGATGTCTCGAAGGTCTGGCTGAACGCCACGATAGACGACTCGTCGACGGGCGACTCGAGGATATGGTCCGCGAACTACTCCAAGATGCCGAGGACCTGGCCGGGCACGCCGATGGCCCCGGCGGATGGGGCGCTGGACTCGCCGATCGAGGGTGTGACGGCGGAGATTGACATCTCAAGCTTCCCCGTCGGGGACTACAATTACTGCGTCTACGCGAGAGACTATCAGGGTTCGAAGAACCTCAATGGCGGGTGCGGAATCCTGACAGTGCGCACCAGGGTCTTCTACGTCACCGTCACATACATCGTACCGGGTTGCCCGGAGGGCTCCTGCAACATTCATTTCGAGATCGTGACGAACGACCCCTCGCTGATTTTCTTCAGATGGGACTTCAACGACGATGCCATCTGGGACACGTCGTGGCTGACGGATACCGGATACGACCTGGGGGGTTTCGCCGACGACTATCTCGGCAGGGCTTGTGCCGAGGGCTCGGACGGCGGGGGCGGCACTCCAACCTCCTGCGCCGACTACCAAGTGAACAACGTGCCGCCGACGGTGGACGCGGGCGCGGACAAGCTCGGGGACGTCGGTGTGCCCATCGACTTCCTCTTCAACTTCTCCGACCCCGGTTACGATGCGCCCGCCAAGGGCACGTGGGAGAACTTCACCGCCACGATCGACTGGGGCGATGGCCCGCCCGTGGCCGCCGTTGTGAACGAGGTCCCAGGTTCCCCCGGCGGTGTCCCGACAACGGGGAACGTATCCGCGACGCACGTCTATTCGACCATGGGCGTGTTCGGCGTCACGGTGACGATTTGCGACGACGACGGCGGGTGCGGGAGCGATACGATGTTGGTGGAGTTAATCAACACGGCGTCCGATCCCGTGCTGTTGGCCCCGGCGGACGGGGCGTGGGTGGGCCCGACCTCCGTGGTTTTCATATGGCAGTTCAGGGACATGGAGGGGGACGCCCAGTCCGCCTTCAGGCTCCAGATCGACAACGACCCGCTGTTCCCGTCCCCCAATTTCGATACGGGGGATCAATCGAGCTCAAACGAGTTCGCTGAAATCGCGTTCACTTTGCCCGACGGGGACTGGTACTGGCACGTCCGCACGATGGACTGGCATGGGGAGTGGGGACCGTACAGCGCGCCGTTCGTGTTCAGCCTCGACAGGACGCCCCCGGATGTGACGATTGAATTCGGGCAGCCCACGGTCGTCGCGGGGGGCACGCGTTATGTCACCACAGATTCGCTCGTCTGGCTCAACGGGACCGATGCAGGGATTGGCGGGGTCGTCATCACCTATTCGATTGACGGAGACCCGGAGCAGACGTATCTCCAGGCGTTCAAGATCCTCGAGGCCGACGGCCCGCACATCATCATATATTCCGCGATGGACATACTCGGCAACGCGATGCAGGAGTTCGCGTCGGTCGTGGTCGACACGACGCCGCCGGATGTGACGGTCGATTTCGGATCGCCGACTGTCTTGGCGGGAGGCATTCGATATATCACCACCGACTCGCTCGTCTGGCTCAACGGGACCGACGAGGGAGTTGGCGGGATAGTCATCGCCTATTCAATCGACGGAGGATCGGTGCAGACGTATCTACAAGCGATCCAAATCCTTGAGTCCGACGGCATTCACACCATCGCCTATTCCGCGATCGACTCTCTGGGCAACACGATGCAGCAGACCACGACAGTCGTTGTCGACACGACACCGCCCGATGTTACAATCGAGTTCGGACAGCCCATGGTCATGGTGGGAAGCACGCGATACATCACGGCAGACACGCTCGTCTGGCTCAACGGGACCGACGCGGGCGTTGGCGATATCGAGGTCACCTACTCGATCGACGGAGGTTCGGCGCAGAAGTATCTCCAGGCGATTCAGCTCCTCGAGGCTGACGGCTCGCATACCATCGGCTATTCAGCGATTGACTCTCTGGGCAACGCGATGCAGCAGCTGACCGTGACGGTCGTGGTCGACACGACGCCGCCAGAAGTGACGATTGAGTTCGGACAGCCGACCATCAGGACAGGGGGCACGTGGTACATCACGGACGCCTCGCTCATCTCGCTCAACGGGATCGATGAGGGAGCAGGCGTGGCCGCGATCACGTATTCGATCGACGGAGGAACGGTACAATCGTACCTCCAACCATTCAACGTCCCCGGAGCCGATGGCCCGCACACCATCGCGTATTCCGCGAGGGATTCTCTTGGCAACGTGATGCAGCAGCGGTTCGAGGCGGTCGTGCTCGATACGACAGGGCCGGTTACGACCATCTCACTCACAGGCTTGGAGCGTGGCTATTCCGTCGCTCTCTCGAGTTTCGACGATGGAGTTGGAGTGTCCATTGTCTACTTGTCGGTGGACACCGGCAGCGATACCGCTTATCTGGGTCCGCGGGAGGTGGTCGCATATGGCAATCACCATGTCCGTGCATACGCCATCGACTGGCTACTCAACGTGGGAGCTGTCGCTGAGTCGGACTTCTCGGTGTACAATGCGAAGCCCCTGATGGCGGGCGCTATCGGCGTCGTCCTCCTGGTCATCGGACTGGTCATGGTCTACCTGGATCGAAAGAGGAAGAAGGTATGGGGGATCGCCGTCGCCGTGGTCGGCATCGTGGAGGTCGTGATGGCCATCCTCTCCTGGATGACGGGGACGCTCGGTATCCCGCCATGGCTTGGGGTGTCCATCGTGATCGACATCGCGATGATCGTGGTTGCCGTGGTCCTGTGCGCCCTGCGTTGGCGGTCGTTGCGAGTTGCGGGCGCCAAGAATCCCCCAGCCCCTCCGCCCCCCGAACCAGAGCAACCTGCCCCTGAACCAGAGCAGCCCGCCCCCGAGCCTCCAATGGAAGAATCCGCGCAGGTGATGTGTCCCTCCTGTGGCGGCAGCCTGCCGACCGGCTCGACATTCTGTGGGCGGTGCGGGATGAAGCTCGCATGATTCGGGCCGACTGTCTGTTCCGCGGAGGACCGTAAGGTGCAGGCAGGGAGATGCTCGCATGCGCTCAGCCGTGATGGCGCATGAAGGGCGCAGCGAAAACCCCTAGGACGTGTCTGGCAATCTGATTTGGGCTGTGGCGGGAACGATCGAATCGCTGACCTGCCAGCTCCGCGTATCATATGGGGAGCCGATAAATAGCGAGACCGGCATGGCGTTGCAGATATCCGGGGTGTCAGGGTATGAACTTCAAGGCAGGGGTGGTGTGCGCATTCGGTCTGTTGCTGAACGCTTCTCTCCTGGGACTCATGTTCTGCATGAGCGGGAACGTTGCCGCAGTCTCATGGAGCATAGAGACCGTCGACTCGGTCGGCGACGTCGGGGAATTCAGTCACCTGGCCATCGACTCCAGCGGATACGCGCACATCTCATACCATGACTACGACAACAACAACGTGAAATACGCGCATTGGACCGGAAGCGCCTGGATCACTAGCATAGTGGGCAGCGCGGGGACAGAAGGATGGCATGGAGATTCCACTGGCATCGTCCTTGACGCGAGCGGCACCCCCCACATCAGCTACTATCACTCGAACAGCCTGTCCACAGGGGAATTGATGTACGCCTGGTGGACGGGGAGCAGCTGGAGCGTCACGACGGTGGATTCGGCTGGCTGCGTGGGAATATGGAATAGCATCGCTCTCGACTCCAGCGGCCATCCTCACATCAGCTACTACGACGGCTTGAACGGCGACCTGAAGTATGCTGAGTGGACGGGGAGCACGTGGAGCGTGACCACCGTCCAATCGACGAACGACGTCGGCCTTTACACGTCGCTGGCCCTCGACAGCAGCGATCATCCCCGCATATCCTACCTCAACAATACAGACTGGACGCTCATGTACGCCGAGTGGACCGGCACGAACTGGGACTTTCAAACGATCGACGGTGTGAGCGGCTTCGGCGGGAGATCGTCGCTCGCCCTCGACAGCGGGGATCGACCTCGGATAAGCTACTACTATTCCGCCAGCATGACCACCGGATCGCTCAAGTACGCCGAGTGGCTCGGGACATCATGGATTATCACGACGGTCGATTCGACCGGCGACATGGGTTTCTACAATTCCCTGGCGTTGGACGCTGGCGGCAATCCCCGGATAGCCTATCTCGACTACCGCAACACCGTTCTCATGTATGCGGAATGGGACAATTCCGCCTGGAGCAGTTCCATCGCCGACCCGAACCCAGTCTACGAAGTTGGCATGTACGCGTCCCTTGCCCTTGACGCGGCAGGCAACCCCCAGATCAGCTACTACAACAGAGCGCTCGGCAACCTCCTGTTCGCAAGAGGGTCAGGCGGCAACTCCCCTCCGAACAAGCCACTCGTCCTGTCGGGGCCATCCTGGGGGCGCGTCGGGGTATCGTACTCGTACTCGGCGATGACGATAGATCAAGACGGCGACCAGATCAACTACTCCTTCGACTGGGGTGACGGTGACGGATCCGATGTCGGGCCCTTGCCCTCCGGGACGGTCGCGAGTGCGTCGCACTCCTGGAGCTCGATCGGGATATACAATGTGATGGTGATTGCCACGGACGAGCACGGCAGGTCGTCTGACTGGAGCGACCCCATTGCCGTGTCTATCGTCTCGACGGACAGCCCGGGCCCGCCTGAGAACGTCGCAGCTTCCGCGCAGGACCGGGCCGTGAGCCTGTCATGGAGCCCGCCCTCGGATAATGGCGGGTACCCCATCGTCAATTACACGGTGTACAGGGGGACCGAGCCTGGCTGGGAGGTGACGTTGGTCAAACTCGCCAACGTCGTGTCCTACGACGACGCGGGCCTGACGAACGGGCAGACGTACTACTACAGGATCACCGCCAACAACACGGTCAAGGAGGGGCCGATGTCGATCGAGGTGAACGCGACGCCCATGACCGTGCCTTCCGCACCGATCCTCAATGCGACCGCGGGCGACCGGTCGGCGTCTCTGTCTTGGAGCCCGCCCTCGGATGACGGCGGATCCCCCGTGACGCGCTATGACGTCTACAGGGACGGCAGCCTGATCTTCTCGACATCCTCCGATTACTACCTCGACACGGGCCTGACGAACGGCGTGACCTACTCGTATACTGTGCGCGCCGTGAACGCCGTGGGGGCGGGTCCCGCCTCGAACGCCGTCACCGTCAGCCCGAAGGCCGCGACGCAAGCCTCGATCCTGCAGCAGCCATGGTTCTGGATCTTCATCCTCTTCGTGATTCTCCTCGTGGTCGCTATAATCGCGGTGGCGGCTCGGAGAGCATCGAAGAAGAGGAAGGCCGCGGCTCAGCCTCCAGTGTACCGCGTGCAGGAACCCTACCATCCGGTCCCTGCGCGGGTTGCACCGCGGTCAGGCTCTATCCCGCCGCCGTCTGTGCCGGGCCCGACGCCTACTCGGGGATACGCCCCTCCGCCTCCTCCGCCGCCTGAGCCGGAGCCCCTCACCCCTGTAGCGACTCAGGGAGCATTCACGCAGGCGAGGTGTCCTCACTGCGGCAGCAGCCTGGCGACCGGCGCAGCGTTCTGCGTGATGTGCGGGAGGCGAATCGGTTGAACCGGGCTGACTGCCTCTTCCACGGAACTGCGGACGCCTAGGGCGGTGTCTACATGCCCAAATGCAGGAGCTGCGGAGCGGACAGCCCTCCCGGGAGCAGGTTCTGCAAGGTCTGTGGCAAGGGGCTGCCTGTAGAGACCGGCCAAGCGAAGCCTGCGATGCCGGTGGAACCGCGGCAGCAGGGGCTGAGGTGCAAGATGTGCAATGCCGTGCTGCCTGATCAGTTCACGTTCTGCGTCTCGTGCGGGGACCCGATGTGCCTCAGCTGCGCGAGAAACTCGAATGTCGTGAAGAGGTACGCCTACACTCAGACCTACATCGTGGTCGACAGGACGGTCACGTTCATAATCAGCTTCCCGAGGTGCGCGAACTGCAAGCAGATGGAGGAGCAGCTGACCTGGGCGATAAGGGAGAAGCTGAGGCCGACTCACGCGCTCATGTGGAAGTCCATCGACGTCACGAAGGCGAAGTACGCCGAGCAGGATCCGGATATAGCGCGCCTACAGCAGCAGCTGCTGTCATGCTCTTGCCCCGAGCAGATGCTGGCCTGCCCCAGATGCGGCGCCAAGTCAGCCGCGCACCAGTACGACAAGCTCCTACATCAGATCAAGAAGGGGAAGGCCAGGCCAAGGAACTCCATGATAGGGCCGTTCGGCGAGGGCGGGAGGCCCCTTATCGACGCGATATCCTGCCGCAAGTGCGGGTACGAGGGCGTGTTCGTCAGCGGCTGGGGCCTCAGGAGGTTCCTCCAGAGGAACGGGCCCCGTCCGCTGGAGAAGACGATGTGGGTCGGGGCAAGCAGGGAGATGCTCGCGGGCACGCGGGTATGAGGTTCATGGCAGGCCACAGAGGTTCCGCGGGAACCCTTTCGCCAGGCTTAAGCATGGCCAGGTGCATGTCCGAAGTGATGCGCGCTGAAGAGAAGAAGAAGGGCGACTCCCTCGGCCCTGCGGCCGGGCGGAAGGTGAAGTCTCCAGAGGAGCTCTCGGGGACATTCAAATTCAGGATGGGACTCGCGAAGCTTCTCCGGGAGATGGAGGATGGGTGGCGGCACGACTGATTTCCTCGGCGACTCCAGATAGAATCTGATATGCGTTATTCAGTCGCTAGGCTGGCGGAAGCCCAGACCGATGCGGTGTCATCGCTTCATTCGCCAGGCCTTGTCGACTATGCACCTGGCGGGCATCCCCCAGACGGAGACGCTCTGGGCCCGGTGCGCGGAGCTTCCGGAGATTAGATGGATCCGGGACACCTTGCGACCCCACGCGAGCAGCTTCTCGCCGGACACGCTGTCTCCAGGCCCGCCAAGTTCCGTCATTCTATCTTCCCCTCCTTCGCGAGGGACTCCACGGTCCTGAACGCGAGGTCAGGCTCCATCCCGAGGGCCTCGACGATCTCGGACACTCGGGCAGAAGACCGGCCACGGAGGAACTTCATCACCGCGGTCCTCGCCTTCGCTTCCGTCCACGGTCTAAGCACGACGACCTTCGTGTTCCTCAGGTCCTCCGCGTACGCCTCGACCGCTTTCTGGACGAAGTCAGTCCGGGACCGCATGCCGGAGCGGGAGACAAGGTCGTCCACCTCCCTCAGCAGATCTGGAGGCAGCCGTAGCGATATCGTCGGTTTCCGCATCGTTTTTACTTGCATGCAATACATGCATTGCACGGAGTGTACTTAACAATGTCGGATACGTGCAGGGATCGTGGTCGCATGCTCAGGCGTTGCCGGTGTCGTCATCAGGGCGAATCGCCCGTCTCTTGACCCGCCTGAAGTACTCTTCGGCGCTCTCGCCCTTGCGCAGGTCTTTTCCCGCCATGTCGAGGTGGTCTGTCGACGAGGCGGGAGCCCCCTTCACGCCGATCAATGACTTGGACATCTCCATGACCATCCGTCTCTTCAGATCATCGAGGTGCGCTTTCGAATCCTCCGTCTGCTGGAGCAGATCCTCCAGCTCCTCTATCATTCGATCCACGTCGACGCCTCCCTTCTTGATCGCGGCGCGCTCTTTCTTCATGAGCTCGAGGACCGCCTTGGCGAATTCCAATTCGTCGAGTACCTCCGCGTCGAACTCTTCATCGTCTTCCATTCTCTCCGCCTTTCCTCTTGGAACATGGAATTGAGTGACCGGGGTGTACAAGTAACTTGCGCGGGGAATCAGCCTGCTCAGGTGGTTGCGCGATTCATACCCCGCCGCCAGGCCTCGTCTCCTGCTCGGGCTGTCTCTCGGGACTTGCCTTCCCGCGTCTGCGCATGACCAGGAGCGCGACGACGATCACCGCCATGATGATCACGACGAGCAGCACGATCGGAAGCCAATCCATCGGAGCTCCTCCGCCTGTCGTGGCCTCCGCCACACCAGAAGCCTCGTTTGAATGAGGCGACTCGTTGCCGGACGCGTCGACCGCGGTCACGACGTAGTAGTATGTCTTCCTGCCCTCGAGGTTCTCGTCCAGATACGAGGCGGTGGACACAAGCGACACCCCGCTGATCAGGGCATACGACCCTCCGGCAGTGGGAGAGCGATAGACCCTGTAGCCCGCCAGGTCCGCTTCCGAGTTCGCCGTCCAGGTGAGCCTCAACGCCCCTGCTCCCGAGGTCTGCACCGCCAGGCCCAGGGGAGCCGCTGGCGGGGTCGTGTCCTGCATCGTGAACGTCCCTGAGCCCGAGGCCCAGTTGCCGTTCGTGTCCGAGGCCCAGATGACGAACGTGTGAAGGCCGATCGCGTCGTAGGTCCGGTTGAGGTAGTAGTGGCCGGAGACGGGATCGAATGACATGGAGGAGTTCGTGCTCCCGCCGCCCGGAGCGCTCACGTTGAGCCAGACGACGCCGATGCCGACATTGTCCTGCACGAGGGCCGAGACGTTCACTCTGGAATGGGTCTCCTGGGGGCTCGGGCTGGCAAGTATGGATGTCACCGTTGGCGGCGTCGTGTCCGACCCTGAGAAGGTCGTGAAGGTCCATATCTGAGGCGCCGCCATCGCATTCCCTGAATCCGAGGTATCCTTCGCCGCCACGGACAGGGTGGCGGTGTAGAGGGTGCCGCCCGCGAACTGCGCGTGGTTCGCGGTGAGCGTGTCATTGGGGACCGTCGTCTGCGTCCATACGTATGCCCACGTGCCCGGGTCCGGCGCGAGGGAGAGCGCTGCCTCGGTGGCGGTGGTATCCATGCTCTCCGAGAAGTGGATGACAACCGGCACGGTCAGGCCGACGCCCGTCCCTGTCGGGTCCGCCGAGGTGACCGCCGGCGCGGTGGAGTCGATCTTGGGGACCAGTGCCTCGTTGTATCCCTTCAGACCGGCAGAGTCGATCACCGTGGCATTCACCTTGGCGTCGGCGGCGTCGAGGACAGGTAGCGTCCACGAGTGAGATATCAAGCCGGTGAGCGGGCCGGCGATGCCTCCAGAGCCGGCCGATGACGTGTAGTTGAGGTAGACGACGAGGGCCAATGCGGGTGTCGTGTCGTCGCCCATCATCCAGGTGATGAGATGCGGCGTGCCCCCGGTCCAGTCCTGGGCCCCCGTCGGGGCGGTCAGCACGATCGTCGGGCGCTGGTTGACCGTGATCTCTGTGGAGGTGTAGGTGTTCACGTTCCAGCCGTCGCCCGTGTTGAGACCGTTGAGGTTGACCGCGTTGCCCGCCACGTGGAACGTGACCGTCCCGGCTCCGGGTGCGGGAGCTACCCAGACGACAGACCATGACCTGAAGTTGGGGTTCGTGTGGGTCGCTTCCCAGCCAGCTGCCTGGACAGATACCTGGACGTTCACGTCGGTCGTGGTGAGGGCACCGGCGGAGACTGACAAATCAAACCCTCCCCCCGCCGTCGGGCCACCGGAGAGCGATATCGTCAACGGATAATTGTTCGCAGGCAGGTACGACGCCGGGATGCCCGTGATCGTCACAGACACGGATGGGTCAGCCGTGGGGGAATGGCACGTCGCGCCCAGTTGCGACTGGCCGAAGATGCCTGCGCTGTGCGCAGCCACACCAACAAGCGTGACGAAGAACACCACTCCGATCGCCAGAGCCGCAACCTTCGCGCTTTTCGAGACAGACATCGTTCTCACCTTCCCGTCACCATGGCGGGAGTCCTTCTCCTCTGGGCCCTCAAGCCCGAGCCCGGTGATTAAAGTTTGCGAATGAGAAGGTGGCCTCCCGTCCGGTTCGCTGCGACTTCGTCTTGTCCGAGGGGCAGTCAGCAGGAGCGGAGGTTCCAACGATTTCGAGAAAGCGACCGCTCATGAAGGTGGAGTGGACAGTGATTTGAGGACAACACAGCCGATGACCCTTCTACAAAGGTTTATATATTTACCAAGTTGATATTGGAATCGTTATGGTAAGCCTGATGAAATCCATGCTGGTAAATGAATCGGTCCGCGGGCTAGCTGAAGCCTGGGGAGTGAGCCCGGAGCAGGCGGTTGTGCGCCTCCGGCGGATTCCGTTCGTCGTCTTCAGCCACCCGGAAGGCAGGGGCGGGGGAAGGGGACGCCCCGGTCGGAGAGTCTCGCTGGACCCCCGCTGGCGGTTCTGGGAACACGCGGGCAGGAGGCCCCTCAGGAGCCTCGTCATCTGCCTGCGCACGCTGCACCAGTTGGGGGAACCGTTCGCCCTCGGGGTCCCCTTCACGAGCGCGTTCTGGCGGCCGTTCCTCCATCCCGAGGTCAGGATCCTCGTGCCCCCGGAGACGTACAGCATCTGGGTGCGCCTGTTCGCCGGCACGTCGGGCGGCCTCGGCGTGGTCGTGGATATGCTCCCGGATTCGGCGGGGTCCATTGAGGTCGAGGGCCTGCCGGTCCTCGAGCGCTCCTTCGCGGTGGTCGATGCCCTGCAGGAGTACGAACGGCTGCCGAACATGAACCTCCTCGCGCTCGCGGACTGGATTGCGCACAGCACGCCCGACATGGGCACTGTCCGCCGGACTTCGACGGCACGGGCGCTCGAGGGTGACCTTGAGTACCTTGAGGATCACAGGTGTCGCGGCAGGGCAAGAATCCTCGGGCATGAGACGGTCAGGGAGGCTCACCGCCTCGCGGTCGAGATGTCGCGCGTGCCCGAAGGAACGACCTTTGATGAGCTGTTGGACCGGGAGAGGGTCAGGCTTGATTGAGCCACCGCCGAAGGACCTGACGCTGCAGCAAGCGACCGAGTGGATGATCCGCGCGCTGCACGATGAGGAATTCAACATTCTCCTGTGTGGACGCTCGGCCCTTGACTATCAGGGAGAATACACGGGCAGCATCGACGCTGACATCCTTGTCGGGGCTGACTTCAAAGGGGCGTCATCGGTCCTGGATGCCTACGTGCGCAGGGGCGACCTCTATCCTGCCGGTGCGGTCCCGCGCAGCGTCGCGCGCTACATGGTCCGGGGGGAGAAGCCCGTGGACGTGATCGATGTCAGCCACGTGAGTTCCAGGTTGTTTGATATACTCTGGAAGGAAGCGAGCGAGGAGGTCGATATGGGCTCTGCCGGCATGGTACGAGCGGTCACCAGGGAGGGATACTTCGTGCTCGCCATCATGATAGGCCTGAAGGGATTCGCGCGCGTGAAGGACGACCCCATGATGAAGGTCAGGGAGGCGTGGGGGCTGTTCGGGAGAAGGACAGACGGGCGGAGGGTCGACGAGCTGCTCGGCAAGCTGGGGGCGAAGAAGAGGCTGGGAGAGATTGTGCCTTCCCTCCCGCCACTGTGAGACTCAAGCTTATGGTAGGAGAATGAGAGCATGAATCGTGATGATTCCTCAGCCGCAATCTCCCGGATTCCGCCTTACCTCCGCACAATTCGCTTCAAGAAATGGGCGGCCTTTCGGAACGGACGGAGGATGGCGTTCCTGCTCGCCTGCCGCCTCAGCCCCTCCCGCCTCGCGACGTACGCGCGTCATCGTATGATCTTTCGATCACACCGCGAACTTAACCTGCAGCGTCGGGTCGCCGATGACGTGGAATATCTCCATGTAGTACAGGAGCCAATCGTCATCCTCGATCCTGGCGCCCGCATACAGCTTCGCGTAGTGGTGTATGTCGCCTAGGGCCCTGCTCCCGCCGACGAAGATAGTCCCGCTCTCAAGGCCGACGTAACCCGAGTACATGTAGGAGAAGATGCCGTCGGTGAAGATATCGTTGTTCCCCGAGTATGAAAGCCTGGTCGGCGCTATGACTCCTATCGCCCCTCCGTCCGGCTGCCTCAGGAGCGCCTCGGCGAAGTTCACATTGTCGTCAGCGCTCCAGTCAGCGCCGTTGGCGGGCGAGGCGGGGGTCCGCAGGAAGCTCCCGTCAGGCTGCCTCAGGAGCCAATAGTCGTACTCGTTGTCGAAGTAGCCCGAGGCGCAGTTGATGCTGAAGACGACGGGGAGGAGGGCGGTGGCGGTGTGTGCGCCGGCGGCGATGTCCCAAGTCTTCAGCCCGGGCTCCCCCCAGCCGGAGAACTCGCCGTGGTCCCTGTGCAGGATGAAGAGGTTCTCCCCCGTGTTCAGCTCGCCGAGGACGTCGGCGGTGCTCGCGTCCCAGTCATAGGCGGGCCTCTGGAGCCCGGCGGGGAGCTCGGTCCCGTCGACCAGGAACCGGGGATTCGAGTGCTCCCAGTCAGTCCTGTAGTAGATGTCGGCGCTGTAGCCTAACTCATCAACGAGGTAGCGTCTCACGCGCTCCGCGGTCTTGATGAACACGGCGTCGTCCCGCCCGTCCACCCGCCAGACCTCGAACGTCCCGACGGTCCCCGTCGGCGCCCACGGCTCGACGAGGGTGAGGTGCGTGTCGTCGCTCACGGTGGCAACCTGCACGAAGTCCGCAGAGGAACCCCATATCCGGATCCAGTCGCCCGCGCGGACCTCGCCCGTGAAACGCGAGCCCGCCCCGGCCACGTCGCGCGAACCCTGGGTGAGGTAGATGAACCCGTCCACCGTGCCGCCAGACTCGGTAGCCGGCTTGTACGCGCGGAGGTCGTAGAAGGCCCCCGCGACGGCGAAGGTCCTCTGGAACGCGGCAGGGGCGGTGGCGGTCTCGTACGCGATGATCTTGTCCACGACGTCATCCGCCTGCGTCGCGTTGTCCACGGGTATCCGCCCGATCGACAAATCGGGGTAGGGGTCCGCCTTGTCCTGGACTATCGCGTAGTAGAGGTCGGTGCCGACGCCAAGGGCCTTCGGCCTCGATGCGGACAGCTCGGCGAGGCCCTCGTTCACGCCGAAGTTGGGCCGAATCCGGTCGGCGTCCCCCATGAGCAGCAGGTAGCGGAGCGAGTGCAGCCCGCCCTCCCAGTCGAAGGGGGCCGAGCCCTCGTCGGGTGCCCTGTCGTTCAGTTCGCACACCGCCCACGCCCTCGCGTCAGGAGCTGAGGCGGGGAAGGCGGCGAGCCACGGGAAGTGTATCGAGACCATGTTGTCCTGGACGAGTGCGGTGCCGTTCGTGAGGACGGTCGTGCCCTCCCTGACCTCGAACTGCTGCCACCAGATGTTGATCGTCCTGTCCGCGACGCCGTCGCCGTCGAGGTCGACGTGCATGTAGATTATCGGGCTCAGCGTGAGCGTCGACCGGAGGAAGACCTCGGCGTAGAACTCGTCTTGCTTCCTGATGAAGTTGAAAGCCATGATGTCCTTGTCGTCAGTGATGCCGGGCTCGTTCGGGTCAGTGCGCGTGGACATCAGCCGGTTCTTCTCCCACTCGTCCCGCACGAATGCCTTGATCGCCTCGTCGAGGGTCGGGTTGTAGTAGCCCCCCGGCTGGATGTCCGCAGCGGCGACGAGCTTCACCTTCCAGCCGAGGTCCCTCTTGTGCTGCGCGAGCCTGTAGGCGGCGCCGAAGAGGTCCTGGTGCGTTATGATGAGGAGGCTGTACAGAGGGTCGTCGAAGACTTGGAGCGGGTAGGCGGCGAGGGTGATCGGCATCATCTGGATCGTGTCGTTGTTCTCGGCGTGCGGGATGGCGGGGGCGTACCGCCAGTCGCTTATCATGGCGGCAGGGGAGACGGCGGCTTGCTGCGGGTTGAAGTCCAGGTCGATGTTGATGGTCTTGCGCAGCTGGACGAGCCTGTCTCCAGGGATGTACTGGATCGGATAGACGCGGAGGATGAGAAGGTCGACGTCGCCTATCTTCGCGGCTCTCTCCTCGTGCAGCTTGCCGGGGTAGGGGGACTTCGACATGTACGCCTGCTCGTCGATCGTGAAGGGCGGGATCTCCGCGCCGACGTTCTCAGGGGCGGGAGGCTGGGCAGGGTAGACCTTGACGTCCTTGTGGTCGACAGTCTCCTTCACCTCGAGGTCCGCCACGGGGACGGGCGCGTTCCCCTGCGCGTCGTGTGGCAGCACGAAGTAGTAGACGAGGAAAGGGATCTCCGGCTTGCCGATCTCGCTAGTCGTCCCGGAGCCGAGGAGGTCGAGCTTGTGGTAGAGCGTGCCGTCGATGGTGAGCATGGAGGCCGCCACGTTGGGCACGCGCAGGACGCCGGCGAAATGCTCGTAGGTCGACTCGGTCGCGGTAATCTCGGGTATGATTTCCCTCGTGTCGGTAGCGAACGGCGGGACAGAGGTCCCGGGCTTTGGCCCGAAGAAGCCCGCGTAGTAGAGGACCGCCAGAAGCACGATTATCGCAACCAGGACGGCGAAAGGCCATTTTCTCATCACGATCCCTCGGTAGCCCCATGGTCTTGGATTGCTTAATTGTTTTCCCGGGGACGCTTCGCCGCACGTGAGTGTGGGTGCACATCAGGAGGCCGTGGAAGCCCTGATCACTTGTCGCGTCTCAACAGCCGGGCGATCCAGCGGAACGGGTGCAGTATCGCGTCCCTCCGCGCCTGCCGCCTCAGCTCCTCCCGTCTAGCTAGTTCGATCAGGTATTCCCGGCGGGCCTTCGCATCCCGCCGCACGATGTACGCGCAGTTCTCCGCCTTGTGGTGGATGGTCGTCCCGCGGAACCGCTTCACCGTCCAGCCCGCTTTGCGCAGGATCCAGTCGCGCTTGCGGTCGCGCTGCTTGTGGTGGTCGTCGTGGTACGCGGCGCCGTCGGCCTCGACGGCCATCTGGATGTCGGGGAAAGCGAAGTCCACGTAGTATCCTTGCACGCAGAATTGCGGTATCGGGTCCAGCCCCTCCCAGCACATCGCCTCGTAGAGCTTCGCCTCGATGGGCGACATCCAGACCGGACCTACCGGTGTCTGGACCAACGCGGCTCCGGGGCGGGATGCGGCCTCGCTCTGCAATCGGAGGTAAACAGCCTTCCGCCTTCCATCCCTCTCAAACTCCCCGAAGATCGAACGGCCGATGTTCATTTGACCGCACGAATGGAATGCAATTGAGGCATTTAAGCCATCAGGCGAGGGCCACACACGTTCAATCATTGCAGTCTGTCCGAACGTGACCGCGAAGTCGCCACAAGGGCCTGTCGCAAAGGAGATATTTGGCCGTATCAAGTTCGCTGTCGGGGAGAGACATCTATGATCCAAGAACTCATTACATGTCTTGATGGAGTCATACATAAGCAAGGTCACGTCGGCTGGCCGCCTCACACTCCCCATGAAGATCCCTAAAGTCCTCGGGTTGAAGGGGAGCGAATACGTGGAGGTCGCCCTCTTGGGGAAGGCGGTCGTCATCCGCTGCATCCGGGAGGAGGATGAGATGCTGAAGGTGATCCGCCGCAAGGTCAGGAAGAGCGGTCTGACGAGGGCCCGGGTCCAGGAGCTTGTGGACGAAGCGAGGGGAACCCCAGCATCGTCGAAAACCCTAGACGATGCGGAATCCTGAAGGTTTCGGCGGTGTTTGAAGCGCTAGAGAAGCACGTGTTGCCTGAATCGGATGCCGAAGTATCGAATCCACTCGCAACTCATCTGGAGTGCACGGATCCCCACCAGGCATCCGTGAACGAGAGCGAACCAGAATAGCGAATCGAACGGTGGCAGCGCGACGCCAGTCTCCTAGAGAAGCGCGGCAAGCCTCGAGAACCGTTCACGCGCGGTTTCGTTGGACAGACCGTATCGATTGGCTCCCGCCATCGTAAGCTCTTCGCGCTGAAGCATTTTCAGGAGGAATGGATATCTTTCCAGCTCCTTCCCGAGGGCGGAGAAGTCAAGCTGGGGCCCTCGCGTTGGGTCGAGCAGGGCCAGCAAGTCGCCCATGTCCTTTGCGAGCTTGCCCCGCTCGTACGCGGCGTTGTCTGAGCGGCCGTTGTCGAGCCGCCAGCTCCGATCCCAGGCAGCTTTCGCTTTCAAGATGAAGAGCATCTCCTCGACGGGAACCGGCAATTCGATCCCCTCAACCTTACGCCACACAATCCCGGGGAAGACCGACCGCAAGGGGTATTCCGCCCGCCTCCCCTCAAACCTGAAGACCGCATCCGCCCTCAGGAATTCCACATTCATGCTGCCTCCAGATGTGGTCTTCCTCAGCGCCAGCAGTCCCTCGCCCTCGTCTCTCCGCGGCTTGAAGCCTCGGTCGCTCCTCAGCCACTGCATCAACGCCTTCCGCTCGCCGCGGGCGCTCAGGAGGTCGATGTCCTGAGAACCGAACCACGGGTTGTAGGCGTGCACCGCCCAGCCACCGATGAGGCACAGGTGAAACCCCGTTTTCGAGCCTTTGTCGCGCACCCACCGCGCCATGTGGGCCAGCTCGTCCAGGGAGTCCCGGATCAGCTGATCGTCAGCGAGCACCGGCTTTCACCGCCGCGAGAGCGAGCTCGAACCAGTCTCTCCCCATTCCCGCCAGGTCGAGCACCGCCTGGGAAGGGGAGACGATGGGGACACCGTCCCGGCGTTCGATGTCTATCTGCCTGTCCGGGTTGTAGACATGGATCCGGATTCCACCCTCATCTTTGAGGCCCTCCAAGGGGGCGGTGGATGAGAGGTAGATGTCCAACCGGTCCACGCTCCTGGTGTAGTCGGAGGAAAGCAGCAGGTGGGCCGGCCCGGTGACCGCGAACAGGGCTCCAACCGCCTCGCTGCGGCGTGCAAGCTCTCGCGCTAGATCCAAAGGCCGACGGGAGGCAGTGGTCAACTCGTACCTCTGCAGGGCGAGCAGAGGCCTCTCCCAGGCCGCGCCGCTGAGGAGACGGTTCACGTCGGTGACCTCGACCCTGCCTCCCCGTTGCCGCGCGAGTCCCTGTAAGATCAATGCGGACACCGTCCTGTGACACCAGGCATAGGAGACCCCGGAGGTCAGCGACAGGGATCTGATGGAGGCGGGTGCGCGTAGGAGAGCGAACACGACGCGCCATGCAGAAGGGGACGTCATCTTGCCCTGGGCCGTGGTCCTGGGCTGTCTGGTTCTCCGGAGCAGCCGAGGATTGAGGCGAAGGAAAAGGGTCTGGTTCCCCTTCTTCAACTTCTTCAGGGATTTCAAGAGGTAATCGGTTTCCTCGCTGATTGACGGCGCTGCGATCACAAAACAGAGCGATCGGCGGGATGCCAGGCCAAGCTTCGACAGGAGGTATTCGCCCTGGAAGTGCAGCTGCGCGACGACTGCCGGAGAGGGAGTGCTGCGCTTGACCTCGACTATGAAGAGCGTCTTGCCATCGTCGAAGGCGAGGTCGGGACGGACGAAGCCCTGATAGGCGTCCAAACGGAGCGGCTTGGCGTCGGGCGAGGGCAGCCGGTGCCTGATGAAGTCTGCGAGATTCTCCGCGTCTCCCATATGCCTATATCGCTATGTGGTGGATAGTATTTATACCTATCAGTGATATAGCGCGCCTAGGGTGCCGCTTCCGGCCCGGTCTGTCCCGTCGCGGGAATTGATTCCATTATAGTGGAATGAAAGTGGCCATTTTGTCTACATCATAATGGAACAAAAGAACGAGCACTGAAGGGGCAATGTGGACAACCTCGCCGCGGCGGTGCTCGACTCGCAGCTCCTCGAGCGAGATGGAGACCGGGTGTTTAAAAGATCTGGGAGCCAATCGCTGACACTACTCTCCCGGCATCAGCTTGCGGTAGAACTCCCTCGCATCCTTGTAGAACCGCTTCTGCCAGGGCGTGAGCTCGAAGTTCTCGAGTCTCTCAAGGAACTTCTTTGCGTGGCGTCCTCTGAGGGCCGGTATCGGTTCGGGGTAGGCCATTCTCGATTCTCCATGCGTTCAGAGCGGTTCTCTTCCTGCAGCGACAATATTCGGGGAGAGTCTACTTAAGCATTTTGCCGCTTCGATGATTCTGTCAGGGTAGGGGACATTTTCAATCACCTGCTCATCCGTACGGTTCCGCTTGGCTACAACCGCCGATCGATGGCGGCGACATATGCGCAGTTCGACGCCCTATTGTGGGTGGTCGTGCCATGGAATCGCTTCATGGTCCAGCCGGCGATGCGCAGGATCCGGTCGCATGCAGAGAGACTCAGGAGGGAACGCCCCAAGCTAGATGTTTGCGCAAAAGGATTTGCGGGAAGGCCTAACAGCGGACCGCCGTCCTCCTTCCCGTGTACACCTATGGCGTTTTCCCGTATATGGCTCTTCCGTTCGGGATCATCACCTTCGCCGGTGAGGATCGAGTGAAACTTCCCCGCAGGCCCTCGAATTGCAGCCGCCGTCTCCAACATCCCTCTCCATCTCGGCGCCGTGCCGCATGATGATCCTCTTCTCGAGGTCATGAAGACGGAGTCCGAACCTGTGGCCCCTTTCCATCCCTTGCAAACTCCCCGAAGATCGAACGGCCGATGTTCATTTGATCGCATGAATGGAATGCACCAGGGGCATTTAAGTCAGAAGGCGGAGAGGTCTTCATTTCGGACATCTTCATGCTTGAGGAACAGGACGATAGACCCATTTGAGAAGAATCAAGAGAGCTCACATGATGGCCACCTTCGGCTCCGGGCCGTCAGTCATTGGGTTTTACAGGGGGAAGTCGCCATCCAAAAGCTTAATTATCCTGTGCGACAATGACTGGCTGAGTTTGCGGCTCTTTCGAGCCGCCCATGCGCGCGGCATCTTTCGATTCGGGCGTCGGGCAAGACCGGACGCATATTTGCGGATATGAGAGGACTCTTTATCCTGAGGCCAACTGTCCGCTGTCCGTCAACCTGATAGTCACCAACAGATGCAACTACAGGTGTCTTTTCTGCTTCGGTAGGCTCAAGTCATTTGGCGGGATAATCGATGACTCCAGGATTCTGGATATACCGGGATTGCTGTACGAAGCCGGTTGCCGCAAGATCACCTTCGAGGGGGGAGAACCTTTCCTCCATCCGGAAATATCCCGGCTCGTAGAGGTAGCGAAAGATGCCGGACTCACGACAGGCATCGTGACGAACGGCAGCCTAGTTACCTACCCAAGATTGGCCAGGATGAGCAGCACTCTCGATTGGCTCGGTCTCAGCGTCGATTCTGCCAAGGAGGAAATCGAACTCCGTCTCGGGCGTGGGAACGGTGGGCACGTGGCGCATGCTCGCAAGGTCGCCGATTGGACCCATGAGCTCGGCATCGGACTCAAGGTTAATGCCGTGATCACCAGGCTGAACTGCAGGGAGGACATGCGGGAATTCGCAACATCTCTGAGGCCAAAACGATTCAAGGCACTCCAAGTGTTGAAAATTGCAGGGGAGAATGATGATTCATACGATGCACTGAGTATCAGCCGAAGGGACTTCGATTCCTTTGTGAAGAGACATCTGGATTTGAACGCGGCTGGCATCCAATTCGTCTCGGAACGCGAGGAAGACATGATCGGTTCGTATGTGATGATGACGCCCAATGGGAGATTCATCTCGAATTCGAAAGGGTTCTATCGGATTGGAGCGAAGAATGTGTTCAGACATGGAGTGCGCGCCTCTTTCGAAGAGGCGGAATGGGACATTGGTAAATTCTTAAAGAGGGGGGGATACTATGCCTGGTAAGACCAAGAGGGGGTCAAATGTGTACTTGGAAGTGCGGAGGGAGGCAGCCCAGCCTATTCAGCAGTGGCGGTCAGAGCCGACATCGTGGAGGTGAGGTAGATGGTGTTCGAGGTGTATGTAGCGGGTCCGTTGAAGAAAGCCCATGAGAGGGAACAGATGAATTTCATAGTGCATGAGCTCAACAATCTTTTTCACCCGAGAAAGGACACGGTGAGGATGATAATCGACGTCAAGAGGAACGCAGACGGATGGCCGTTGAAGCAAATCGACGCCCTCTTGATCCTGAAGAATCAATTGGTCATTCTAGAAATCAAGGATTACGAGGGAGACATCATGGTTGATTTCGATTACGCCTTGCTTGACGATGCTCTTGACCGGGGGGTCTGGACGAATTACAGACAACCGCCATGGCAATTCGTTACGAAGGTTCCGGCCGAAATGACCAATGTCGACAACGACCATCGTGAAAATCCAATAGATCAAGTCCGAGAACAAAGAAGGAAATTAGCCAAGTTCCTTTCAGAATTCATCAGTGCGCGAAGGAAGATCCCTCCGACCGGGGATCAGGAAGAAACCGTCGTCAGGTCGAAACGCATTGGGGCTGAATCCATTGCGGAGCTGAAGAGATTCTTGATGGACCGGACGAGTGCGTATATCATTACGGGGAAAGGCAATATTCGCTATTCCTCGCCGGGCTTGGACGCGTGGGTTCACGGGGTTCGCTGGCTCAAGATTGTCACTTTAGGAGATGCAATCGGCAGAATCTCGCGCGAATGCGTTGACGTGGGCGACGAAGAGCCAATCCTGACGGACGACGAGTTCATAGGATTAACCAAGACCTTCGACGCGGACCCAAGAAGTCCCATTCGATGGTCGACGGAAACGCTGCAGCACGAATATAATGAGCTGTCAAGGGTCTTGAAGATCGATTTCCTCTTGGACAGCGACGACCCGAGAAAAATACTCGAGGCAATCAAGGCTGCGCACAGCTTCGGGCTCAGGGCCTACGCGGAAGATATATGGACAGCCTATCACCAAGCTACCGCCGAAAATGTCAAGACCCGGGCGCTTGAGATTCTCATAGAATGGGAATATGAACGTTTGGGCGAGTTACTGGTTCATTCGCTCAGATATGACGAATATCCCGGAATCTTAGTGACTGCAATTAATTATCTCAAGAAAGAGAACGAATTCCCGGAAACTCTGCCGACTTTGAGAGACCTGCTCGAGAGAACATACGATTCGCAAAAGACCTACAGCCTGACACCTGGGATTATCGAGGCAATCGGAAACTTGGGGGATTGCGAGGCTGGCAGGGTTATATACGAATTCCTGCAAAGCATCACTAGCAACGATTTCTACTCGTCAATGATGCGAGCAACCGAGACTCACGAGTCTATCTCTGAGAGGGATTTCGAGCTGAGTGTTTTTAAGAAATCGTTAGAGGAAATCGCCGCCTGTCGCTACACGAAAGCCACAGACCTCGTCCTCAAACTTCTCGTCGAATTCCCCGCGGATCAATTCGTGTCTGTCAGTGAGGCAGGATCTGAGCATGAGAAATCGAAAGATTTCATGGCGCGGATCAGAACGGGTCAGACCCTCACCACGATTCTTGATGGTCTGGTCAGCAATTTGGGCGGCATCTGGGATGGCAGGTCGGAAGATGAGCTGATACGCAAGACCGATGGCATTTACCAGCAAATGCTCGGAGCAGAGGAGAACCAGTATCTATACGAGGCAGTGTTCAAATCATACGTGAGGGCCCTCTCGGGAATCGACAGTCCCGGCTCTTGTTCTGCGTTGACGAGGTATCATGACACCTTGCCAACAATCGAAGGTGATGCAGGCATAGACTACGATTGGCTCAGGAGCTGCATCATCGATGCCATTGGAAGCTTGGGCCAGAGGGGTGGCTATGACTTCTTGATCGGGGAGCTGGACGACTGCAGCAGCGATCTCGCTACCAACAAGAACAAGGTCGTGCAGCTAATCGGAATCTTGGGCAAAAGCAGGGAATCTCGGTTCGTGCAGGCAATCTCCCGGTTCTTAGATTCACCCTTGGTCAATGCGGACAAGGCTTCTTTTTCCTACGTCAGGAGCCGAGCGGCAGTTGCTCTGGCAAGATTGGATGGAGACGAGGCGTTTGGGATTCTCATGAGCGTGTTCCTGAAGGAACCGCATGCGACCTACGAAGCGATCAGGATGTCGCTCAAAGAGACAGATCCTGATAGAAGGAAGATACTTGAGAATAGGGCGGAGAAGATGCTTCTCGAGAAATTCAGCACGGAGACCCTTGATCCGGATTCTCGCGAGTCGATGCTCCTCACGGAAATCGCGTCAGAGGCTTCGATTCCCTTCATGTTTGCGCTTGTCAAGAACCCCGAGTGGTGTCAATACTCATACCCTCAGAGACTCGCGAGTTTCACACACGTGGAAGGAGTCATGAGCGGACTGCGTGAGATGCTGGAGTCGAAAAATGAACATCAAAGGGCTTTTGCGCTCGACGTGATTGGTTGGTCATGTCGCATTGCCCAGGACGCAGGCAAAGTCCCGCCAACGAACGAGATTGACGATCTACTTTCGAAGTACGGGGATGACAAGTCTGCAGTCGTCAGATGTTCGGTAATCGATTGCTATTGCCATCTAAAAAGGGACAGCCTCGGAGTGGCCTCGTTCTTCGGCGATAAGAGCCCAGAAGTGCGAGCGCACGCCAGCTACGCTCTGTTGATGACCACCCACATGGGCGGCTGGGAGGGGCTCGTCGTGTCGAATGGGGGTAGGTGTGAGTTGCGGCAAGTAGTCTACAACGAAAAGGGACTCTTCCTCCTTGATGCCGACAAGGAATCTCATGAATACGATCAGGAAGACAAGGAAGTGAAGCGCATCGAGCCATTCTACATTGCGGCCAGGGAGATGTCCTGCACGCTTCTTTGCGAATGGAGAGCGAAGATGAAGGATGGGAGGGCGATTGATGTTCCCGGATTGTATGTCGAACAGAAGGGGGACCAAGGACTCAAGCTCCTCATCTTGCCAAAATGGGTGAACCAGGATGCGACTAGTCATCCTGATTGGCTCTATGACCGATATGATTTGGAGAGTCCCGTTCTGCAATGGCCCGGCGTTCCTAAGGGGGGACAACTGGAATCCGCCAAGGCAACAGAGCTGCTGAAGAGCGCCGTTGCTGAGCGCATTGCTCATCTCGATTTCAAGACAAACAGGAGAAGCAGGCCGAACTAACAATCAGTAGCATGGCAATCGCACTCAGCTTTCCACTTGCCGAGGTATCATGGCAGTAGCGGTCGGGATATCAGTATTCGCGCTTGCTCCGTTAAGGGTACGAAATAAGGCGAAGCGGGTGATCTAGGAGATGGAATTGGCGTGACTTGCTTTTCGCCCTTGCCACGCTCTGGGCTTGTCAGGAACCTTCAAGTCGGTTCTATCGTTCCCAGTTTCATGATGCATCTATTTGTGAGTGGGGAGCCGCATGGAGTTAAATCGGGATCGGGTAAGTCTGCCGTGCATGATTGGCAGGGAATTGTTCGGGAGAAGACTGCGGGAGAGAAGCGGATGGCGGGACCTTGCAAGGTTCGCATCGACTTCGTTCTGCCAAATCGCAGCTACGATAATAATAACAAGAAAACGCTATATGGACCCGATATCGACAATCTCGCTGCTGCGGTGCTCGATGCGCTGGAGGCGCATGTGTTACCAGAACTTGCAGGGGATGGGGCCATCATGGAACTGATGGTGACGAAGAGGAAGGCGCGGGAAGGAGAGGACAGCGGGGCGCTGATCACTGTCATGGACTTGGGCCCATGACTGGACAAGATCAAGAAGAGGTCTTCGATGGAGTCATGGCAGAATCTGGAGATCCAGGGAGATTGGAGCACAACGCCATAGTATGGGAGAAAAATCTATAATCTAAGAACTCCTTATATGCATTGATGGAATCATACATCAGCAAGGTCACATCGGCTGGTCAGCTGACGCTCCCCAAGAAGATCCGCAAAGGCCTCGGGCTTAAAGGGAGCGAATACGTGGAGGTCGCCCTCTTGGGAAAGGCGGTCGTCATCCGCCGCCTACGGGAGGAGGATGAGATGCTGAAGGTGATCCGCCGCAAGGTCAGGAAGAGCGGTCTGACGAGGGCCCGGGTACAGGAGCTCGTGGACGAGGCGAGGAGCAGGACGTGGAAGCGGCGGTACAATGCGGCTGTTCGTTGACGCCAACACCCTCGTGAGCGCGCTGGTGTTCGAGGGGAACGAGAGCCTCCTGCTCGACTTGTGCCGCTTAGGAGTCTGCACACTCGTGACTATCGAATACGTTCGCGAGGAGGTTCGCGACGTCCTCTCCCGGCCTCGCTTGGATCTCTCGGCGGAGGAGAGGGACGGGGCGATGGCCATCTTGGCCCGATACATCGTCGTCCTGGACGATCCGCCTATTGAGACGATCAAGGCGGCGCAAGGACGTGTGACTGACGAGGCTGATCTGCCCATCCTCATGGGCTTCGAGCTTTCAGGATGCGATTTCCTCGTGACGGGCGACCGAAGCCTCCGCCGCCTCATTCCGAAAGCAATCACCACGAGAGAGGCGCTCCGCCTGGCGATTGGCCGGATTTCTTGAGCATCCCTTCTCATTGAATTGATATTGATACTGCCGTTCCAGTGGAACAGCAGCGTGTATTTCAATCGTAATATACCATTCCTGCATAATAAATCTGTGACCAGACTTAGGGAATAAAAGTGCTTCCCGCCGCTTCTTTCCCCCGTGGCTCATCATGGTGGCGGAGGGTACAGTGTCCACGCGTGCGGTGCAGTCTTCATCTTCAGGTCGTAGTATATGTACGCGGTGAACCCCGCGACGCCGAGGACGAGGCCGATGAACGCCAGGAGGTACCCTGCGCCGACGATTGGGGAAGGGACATCCACAGGCACCGAATGCCAGAACTCGCAGTACCCCTCAAAATACGTTGCGCATCTCCATTCGTACGTAGTCTGCCTCGCGGCCGCGATGGGGATGCTGACGATTATCATCACTGCCGCCAGGACGACGATGATCTTCCCCCACAGCCTCGGGCGCTCGTAGTCCCACATTGTCGGCATTCCCTCACCCCAGCATCATCAAGAACATTAGACGATGCGGAATCCTAAAGGTTTCGGCGGTGCTCGATGGCCCGGGGGAGCATGCAACCGGACGATTCGCGGGACTTTTCAGACGACCCGCGAGGTCTTCCGCGCGATCCATGGCTATCTGAAGACAGCCAGAACCCACTTCCAGACGACTGTCTGGGGCTTCCAGACAACCGTCTGGGACCTCCAGAAAACTGTCTGGCGGTTCCAGACGACCATTTTCGACCATCAGAGGCCCGAATGGAGGTCCGGACCACCCGAACCTCCCGCCAGACGACTTTCTGCTGCCGCCAGACAACCGTCTGGGACCTCCGGAAGACTGTCTGGAGCTTCCAGAAGACCGTCTGGCGGTCGCGGAGGGCTGAAGGAGGGGGGTTAGAGCCTTCTGACGCTTCCAGACAACTGTCTGGGACTCGCTTCGGACCGTCTGGAGGTTCCAGCGGACCGTCTGGGGCTGTCAGAAAACTGTCTGGAGGTTCCAGACAACTGTCTGGGACCCGTCTGGAATCCGCTGGATAAGGGAGTGGATCGGCTGGAGGTCCGTTGGGGTGTTCTCACAGTGCGCCAGCGTCGGCTTGGATTGGAAGCGGATCGTCCAGAGGTGGAAACCGATGGGCTGATTGAGGCTCTTCGGTGTTTATTGCAATCCTGCACACAGACCGGTCCTATTCGCGGTGGGAAAGAATCAACAGAGGCCTTCCTCGAATGAAGAGGAAAAGAAAAAAATGCCCCCCTCTGGCCGGGGGGCTTGGGAAACGTGGCTTAGCGTCTGCCAATGGAGTCTACTTCGTCGCTTCCTGGACCGGGACCGGCAGCGGCTTCTCATCCGCCTGATCCCCCGCCTGCCTGATCTTGCTCCGGAGGCGCTGGAAGACCTTCGCCGTCTCGCTGTTCTTCTCCACCGCCGCCATCATCATGTCGACCGTGCCCGACATGACGACGTACGCGCGGTGCATCTTCGCCTCGGTCAGCTTCGTGGCCTCGGTCAGCTGGTGCTTCAGGGACTCCTGGGTCGCGTTCGCGACCGCCGCGTCCTCGACAACAAAGTCCAGCGTGGCCTTGCTCACCACGACGTTCATTCCACCCTTCTCGAGGGCGACCTTCTCCAGGTCCAGCTGCTTAGACACTATTCTCCCGCTTCCTATGGTTTCCGTTTGCGTTGTGCTCATCTTCATTTCCTGTCCCCTTGGTTGACGCGCCCCGCGCGCCCCCTTTCGGGAACGTGATGATTATCGACGGCGCGGTATACCCGACCAGCGACTGCATGCGCACCGCATGCGTGCGATAGATTGAAGCCAAGTTGAGGAAACGACCCCGCGGCGGGGAGCCGCCCTCCATGAACATGGCGGGAGAACGCCGGAAACGGTGTGAGAAGCCGCCATGAGACCATGGCGGGAGGGCGTGGATGCATGGCGGGGCGCGCTCACGCGCTCGCCGCGGGGGACTCGGCCGCGACCCGGCCGTCCGCCTGCACCTTGCTCATCTACCCCAGCGCGGCGCAGCCCCGCTCGGTCTCTGCCCTTTCCCTGAGCCGCATCGCGCGCGTGATCCCCTTCTGGGTGAGGTAGAACGCCTTGCGCTTCGTCCTCGCCATCGGCGCGTGCGTGACTTCGAATTCGACCTGTCTCTCGGCCTTGAGCTTCCTCAGCTCGGAGGCGACGTGCTGCCTCGACTTGCCGAGCTTCTCTGCGATGCCCTCCTGCGTCAGCTCGCGGGGGCAGAGGAACTCCCTCATGAAGCGCATGTAGTGGAAGAGGTGGAGGATGATCATCTCGGCGACCGTCCGCCCCTCGCCCTCACCTGTCATCGGAAGGTGATGGGGCGGCTGGATGGATAATGGTATTTGGAGCGACTTTTTGACAAGTTACGAATTTCGCAACTTGTCAAAACGATGGATAAACTTTGTGGAGAGAACTCAGGATTGATAATGAGGGGTGCTGAGGTAGCACGATATGGGTCAGAAACCCCAATTGGCGTGTCACGAAGCCGAGATGTATGGACACGCACTTGTGAGGAAGCCACGCCCCAAAGACAGGACGGCGGACTTGGGATGATCAAAGGAGCGAATAGCACGATCCCATTCGCCGCAAGGGGACTCATCACCGAATGATACGGGAAAGAACATGGGGTTAATCGCGTCCCGCGGTGAAATTCGATGGAGGAGGTCGGGAAGGAGATGTTATCAGATTGGATAACGCTTTTCGGGTTTGCATATAAAGGGGGGTGGTTCCCTGGATGACGGACATTGATGGTGTGTTATTTTCCCTCCATAGCCTGCCTTAGAACTCCCACCGCTCCTTCCTGAACATCTGGTGCAGCGTGACGCACTTGACGCTCTCTTTCGCGCATACGTCGGGGATCTTCATTGGCCCGCCCGGTCCCCTGGCCTTTTCCTGAGTGACCACGGTGTAGCCTTTTTTACCGAGGGCCACAACGAACGGGTCCGCGTCTGGGATTGACTTGCCCGGATCGAGCAGCGTGGGATACTTCTTCAATATGCCCCTGACGAGCTGCTGTTGTTCCGAATCCAGGTCAATGAACATCTTCCTGTTCCTCATTGCCCAGACCAGCAACTCGTCCTCCTTCTGTTCCAGCTCCTTCAGGACCTCATGGGGTGCAATGAGGTTTCCCCCGGATGCAAGTCTCTCAAGATTCCTCCAGAGGCCTGCGAAGATGTCCCTGGGATAGGACCTCCACAGGTCGATCAGCGCCGAGGTGTCGATGCAATACGCTCCGGTGACGATGATCTGCTGTGCCACTATGCACCCTCGCTGACAAGCTGCTCGACCTTGGGTAGATGCTTCAGGCGGATGCCGAGATAATCCGCGACGTCGCTGTAGGTGATCCTGTCCCTCCTCTGAGACTCGAGGACCAATGACACGAACGGGACTCCTCTCTCTTGGATGCACCTCTTTGGGGGATTCTGACGGCCCCCGGGTTTGTGAGTCTTCTTCTTCCATTCTTCCCGCTTCCCCTCATAGAAGCCCTGTGTCGTGCGGCCGAATCTCAGCAGCCGCCGGAGGATCACCTCCTTGCTGACCTTGAAACGGTTCGCGAGCTTTGTTAGATCATCCTCTCGCCATGCGCTCGGAGCCCTCCGTGGGCTGACGAGGGGATGGGCCTGCAGGACACCGCCCGGGACCAGGAGCGCGGCGGCGAAGAGGTTGCAGAACCTCTCCACACTGTCCTCGCCGCGCCTGTACTCCCCTTCACCCATCTGACATATCCCGCCGTCGCTGAGGATGAGGTGACAGTACTCGTGGAACAGCGAGAACATCCTGCCCCTCGGAGAATCACGGCGGTTGAGCACGATTGCAGGGGGCTCCTCGCCGACGAGGGAGAATCCTCTCGCATCCTCCATGGGGAAGCTCATCTGGAGCACGAGCACACCGCGTTTCTGTGCCGCCCTCGTCCAGGCTGCAAGCGCCTCGTCATCGTCCCGCCACGCTGACTGAGTCTGGTCATCGACTTCGAGAGACCTCCTCACCCTCGCCGCCACCGCCTCCGGGTCGTCTGAAGGGCGGGTCCTTTCCAGGGAAGTCGCGATCTGGCGGCCCAGATCCCTCGACATGTCACGGGTCAAGCGCCTGATCCGCTGCGCCTGGCGGATCGCGAGGCGGGTGCGGGGCGACAATGGGGGCGTCGTGCCCGAAGGGAGGACCCTGAAGTCCCTGGGCAGCGGCGGTTCCGATGGCGGCTCTGTCAGGAAGAATGTCGCGAGAGGCCTCTTGTACACACTGTCGGCGAGCTTCTCGAGCTGGGCAAGGCCCGGTTTCTCCCTCCCCGATTCCCACCGCCTCACCGTTTCCTGGCTCACCTTGAGTTGCCCCGCGACCTCCTGAACGTCCTTCCCCGCACTTTCCCTCGCCCAGACGAGCAGTCGGGGTTCGACGGCGACTTCCTGCGGTCTGCGAGGCACGATCATCGGATTCGCCAAGGCGGATTTAATGTCTTCTACTTGGCTCGCCCGCTCCGCTTCGTTTCCTGTCGGTCCTCTCGATCCACACATGAGATGCACCCCGGACGATGTACTCGCCCGAACCAGGGGGAGATTGAGGATACAGATCCTCCCTCGTGATCGGTGTAAGCGTCTGCGACAAGTCATCCTCGGGTGCCCACCGCGCAGAAATCGGCGAGGCCTGTTCCTGCCAGATTATGCCCTTGTCCGGCGAAGGGAGGGATTTGTTGTCTCGGAGTTGGAGGATCCTCCCCAGCCGGACTAGGGGGGCCGGCCATCTTGACCGCTAGTTGACTGGAGACGGCAACTTTATATGTCTACAGGAGGATTGAATTGAATGGTGAACTTGGATGGATGAGCTCGAACGAGACCTTCAGGAGATAGCGAGCAAGGCAAAGAGCATCCCGGGTCTTGAAGATCTGTTGAGGGCCTATGGCGACTACGAAATTGTCCTCGAACGCGTCAACTCATATTTCGAGGCTCAGCGCCCCCAGCAAATTCTCTCAACAGCAGATCACAGTTAGTGGCAGAAAGAGGTTCGCAGCATGCCTTCGTGGGGGGAGATTCTCAAAGAAGTCGCCAGCCTGAGGAAGCCCGATAACCCGCTCCCTTTCGACCAAGTGAGGCGCAAGTATCTCGCTCAACTCCAGCGACACACGAACCGGAACACGATACTCTATGCAACCAACTGGACCCAATCAAAGGGCATCCCCGGAGAACTGGTCAGCATAACCATGGGGGACGTGGAGGGGTTCATGGAGGCCTTTCATGGTTTGAAGGGAAGTCAGCTCGACATCATTCTACACTGCCCCGGCGGAACTCTTGAAGCGGTGGAGGCGCTCATGAGCTACATGCGGGCCAAGTTCGACGACGTTAGGGTGATAGTGCCACATGCAGCGATGTCCGCCGCGACACTCTTGGCATGCGGCGCGAACAGGATTGTCATGGGTAAGCATTCTTTCTTGGGGCCGATTGACCCGCAGTTCTTCGTCCAAACGCAAGTGGGCCCGCTGGCGGTGCCGGCACAAGCCATTCTCGACCAGTTTGAGCTTGCCCGGACCGAGTGCCAGGACCCGAGACTATTGGGGGCCTGGATCCCGATCCTCGGGCAGTATGGTCCCGCGTTACTTATCCAGTGCAAGAGCGCCCTGAAGCTCTCGAGGGAGCTCGCCGCCGCTTGGCTGGAGCGATACATGTTCAAGGGACGGTCGAATGCCCATGAGGACGCGGAATCCGCTGCAGCACGCTTGGCTGACCACGCGTTTTTCAAGAGCCATGGGCGTCCGATCCCTCGGGACTTGGCCAAGCAGATAGGTCTGACCGTCGACAGCCTCGAGGACGACCAAGTGCTTCAGGACCTTGTGCTCTCGGTGTACCATGCGACATCGATCACCTTCGACGGGACGCCTGCGACGAAGATCATAGAGAACCACGCAGGAAAGGCGTTCGTCAAGCGCTATCAGCAACTGGTGACGGCAATTCCTCAACACGTGAAAGCCCCGCAGCCCGGGGAGCCGCCATCAGAGAAACCAAGAAGCGAATCGTGACCAAATCCCGGGCATACGCTTCATGCGCGTGACCTCAGGCGTGGAGAGGGTGTTCAACGGGGCTAAGGTGAGAGCCCTCGCCTGTCGGTCCGCCTAAGGAACAGATGTGATGTGTTTGTCGTGGACATGGACGACGCCACATGAAGCGCGCCCCCTCATTCAGGGTTGTCGTTTCCAACCGTGCTAGTGTCCAATCGGAGAGGGGCGCGTACTAATATGAGCCCAATAGCTCCAAGCGAGTTGAACGGAACAGAAGGAACATGACCGAATCATTGAGGATTGATTTCAGACCCTTACTACGCTGTTCAACGTTCTTTCAGAAACCCGAATGCTCTGCTCCGCTCTTCGATCAAAGGCTTCGAAGTTCGCCAGCTCTCTCACTATTCTGTCATCACCCTCCGTTGTCACCCTGCCACTCTTCCTCTTCACCGCTCGCCTGTTCATGGTCGCCATCCCCGGGATTCTTGCGCTCGTCTGCGGTGCATCATAACGGAGCTATTTAAACGCGACAGCCAAATCACCACATAGGATAATGGGATGGCCCTTATCAATTTCGTGATTGTGCGAATCTAAGTTGGGCCCTCATTCTTGACGATTTGAGATCGAAACAACAGGACGACCAGATTCGTCGAGTATTCGGCCACAAGCATGGCGGCCTCCTGCTGCAGACGGCGGCGGACATCCTTCCGCTTTTCCTCCTTTGCGCTCTTCCGGAGATCAAACGACCGATGCTCATTCGACCGCTTCCACGGAATGCACGTGACACTTTCAACCGCACCACTCACTCGGAGTACCTGGGTATTCCCCGTCTGCGGAGCAGCGCAGCGTACCCCTGCACGTCAAGGCCGGCAATAGCAGCGCCTCTCTCGAGCCCCACCTTCCCTTTGGCATAAAGGCTGGCGGCAAGCTCCTTCCTTCGCGGCAGCAGTCCCTGCAATTCCTCCGATTCAACGGTCATCTCTGGGTAAAGAAAGTAGATGAAGGCCAGCAACTCGTCCTTCGAGAGGTCGTTCAGGAGGACTTTGATCTCCTCAACGGACTGAATCTTGGAAGGTTCGAGATTGCGGCTCGCCAAGCGCGCATACTCCTCTCCCTCATCAGTCAGCCGGAAGGTCGAGTCCCTTCTCTCCATCAGGCCGACCGCCTCAAGCTGGTCGAGGTTCCAATCAAGCGCATCACTGAGCGGGCCCATCAGGGAGGGCTCGTACGCCAATTCCTCCGAGAGATCTGGCCGGCTCTTGGCCAGCAGGAACATCTCCTTCTGGAACCAGAGCTTACCGCGGACAGGTTTTCCGCTGGCCGCCATCGCCAGCAGGAGTGCGGACTTCTGGACGAGATTCAGTCTCTCTAGGACTTCGCTAGGTCTCATCTTCTTCAAAGTTCCATTGACACGCGAGTAATAAAGTCTTGGCGGGGGTGCAGCGAAAAGGAAGGCGTCCGCGGGCTGAGAAGGCGTTGTGCAATCTGGAATTGTGACTCCGGTTTCAGGACTGCGGCACCCGTCCCCGCACGAACCATCAGACTGCGGCATCGACCGCGAATAGAGGCATGCGAAAGGGATTGGGCGTCCCGCCACCTTCCCGCCAATGGCCCTCCTCACGATGCGATAAGTTCATGGAGGTGATACCTGATACAGGAGTGCCCCGATAGTCCCGGCAGAATTCTAACATAGAGGATTGTACACTCCCGGGATTGAGCGGAAGTTACATTGCCGACGCAGGTGTTCTAGGGTGGAGGCGTCCGAACGACTGTCGACAGAAACGAGTCATGTCCGTGCGGCAGCGGAAAGAAGTTCAAGAAGTGCTGTCTGCAGAGGCTGCAGGACTACAAGGCAAGCCTGGTGACTGATAATCGGCTCCGTAAGAAGCTTGTGGACTTCATGGAGTCCGAGCTCGCCCGTGCCGATCTGGAGAGGGCGTTCAACGCATTCTTTGGCGAAAACACGCAGGTCTCGGAAGCTGACATGATGCGCTTCAATGCCTGGCTGATTCACGACTTCAGGGTGGCCGAGGATGAGACGCTGATCGAGCGCTTCCTAGCGAGGAGAGGACAGGACATCCCCCCTGAGGAGCTCGCCCTCCTTCAGGACCGTCTCGTCTCAAGACCGGGGGCCTATGAAGTGGCCAGGATCCGCCGCGACATCGGAGTCGACCTCGTGGATATCCTGACCGACGAGCGCTTCGACGTCATGGACGTCTCCGCGTCCAAGAACCTCGCGGAGTGGGATGTGGTGTGGGCAAGGCTGTTCCGCCTCAGGAATCAGTGGGCCATGGACGGTTCGGCTCTGGCCTTTCCACACAGCGACAAGGACGACATCGTGTTGGTGGTCAGGAGAAACCTGGACAGCTTCATGGCAGATAACCCCCGAGGCAAGCAAGACGAGGCGATGCGGCGCCGCTTCGCGGACATAGACAGGGAACTCCGGGGGCTGTGGGAGGGGATGAGGTGGGAAGCGGTCACAAGGGAGGGTGATGAGGTAGCGTTCTCGAAAGCGGTGTATGCAGTGACGGACTTCCCAGGGGCCAAGAAGCAGCTGATGTCTCTCAGAAGCCTCGAACGAGAGCCCCCGATCCGGAAGGACGCCAGTCGCATCTCCTTCTCGTGGATCGAGAAGAAAGGGGATGTCCGGGAGCCACCTCACGAGGGATCGGATCCGGGAGTGAGGCGCGTCATATTTGAAACGACGCTCATGCACGTATCGAAGCCTGACCACATAGTCATGGGTTCGGTCAACCTCTCGCGCGACCAGGTGCTGCTGGAATGCATGTCAAAGCAGAGGCTCGCACGTCTTCGGGAGATGATCGAATGCGCGCTCGGCAGCTCAGTCGCCCTGAAGGACGTGAGCATCGTGGCCGCAGACGAGGCGCTGGACGATTTCGACTGGGTAGAGGAGCCGCAGGAGCGCATCCGACCCCCGAGGGAATTCGTGCAGAGACACATCGACGAATGGCTGCGAGAACCCGTCCCGTTCTTGGACGGACTGTCTCCCTTGGAGGCGGTGAAGAGCGCCAAAGGGCGTGTGCAAGTTCGGGAGTTGCTCAAGGACATGTTGAACTCCTTGGTGAGGTCTGAGGAACCTTTGCTCGAGCGGAGGGACATAGAGAGCATCGCGAAGACCCTTAGCGTTCCGATGCCGTCGTGAGTCGGAGAGGGGCGCGTACTACTGGCACCCGCTTCATGCACGCGACCTCGGTCATGGAGAGGGTCCGTCTGCGGTGGATCCTCGGCATCCAAGGGTGGCCTGTTCTGTTTTGTCCTATTGATCGAATTCCGAACTCCGACCATGGATTCTCTCGTCGGGGTTTGTATCGAGGGTCACATAGCCTCGCGGATGCAGGCACATGGTGAAGCGATCAAGGAAGCCTTCACGGCCAAGAAGCAAAGGCATGACGAGGTTCCTTATGGGGATGTCCACGACCAATCTGTCGAATGACAGTTGATTCGGGCCTTGGGCCATAGTCAGCTTGACGTGACTCTGGACGACTCCAATCTCTCCGCCGATCCCCCGAGTGCGACGCTCCGATCTCTTGGCGACGGAAAGCCCAAGAAACCGAGCAGTCTGCAATGGAATCATGCTCCTGTCTGCGCCCGAGTCGACCACGGCAAGATAGCGCACACTTGTAGACCGTCCTTCCAACCTGACGGGTATGTACGGCCTCTTCACCACGCCGTAAAGGGTGCTGCACGGAACATAGGGGTAGGTGAATCGCATGGGTTGCCCGTCCCGCTTCGGTGCGTTTGCTTCCCTCGCTCAAACAACCAGGGTTTCCTTCGGAAGGACCCTGACCATCAGCGGATCCGAGTCTGGATTCTCGCGGCGTGCCCTTTCGAACACGATCCTCTGATTCTTCCCCTCGGCGACGACTCTGCCGTCAGCGATGGCGACCCACAGCCCCTCGTACTTGCGGAGACTGGTCCCCATGGCCTTGACGCAGAAATCGAAGTCGCTGTCAACGCTCCTCATGAGCCTTTTCCCCTTCTTGCCGACTCTCCGGCGCGGCGTAGACATGGTCAGTATCCTTCTTGACTTTCACAGCGTTTCCGCGGTGGCATTGATTTAGGTGGTTCCCATATAAACCATCTTCGCAAGATATCGGCCCTGAGACTCGATACGCGACTTGATCTTACTGGTATGCGACCCCCTTCCTTGGACAGATCCTGACCCGTTTCACTTTGCACTCACGCTCACCTCCTCGTGATACTCGCTCGGCGTCATCCACCTCAACCTCTGCTTCGGCTTGATCGTATTGTAG